>Ga0207426_1000021_pt1 | contig 556343 bp, 495 predicted proteins | sample AraplaMF_Cvi_mMS_FD_184265 | JGI IMG/M metagenome (GOLD analysis project Ga0207426, IMG submission 184265) | Arabidopsis root microbial communities from the University of North Carolina, USA - plate scrape MF_Cvi_mMS (SPAdes) (version 2) | ecosystem: Host-associated > Plants > Roots >... | reverse complement strand
GCAGCGTGAAGCCGAGTGCTTCGGCGGCGCTCGTCATGGTGGACGCCGTGCCCATCGTCATGCAGTGGCCGGGCGAGCGCGCAATGCCGCCTTCGACGCCCTGCCAGTCTTCTTCCGTGATCTTGCCCGCGCGCAGGTCGGCCCAGTACTTCCACGTGTCCGAGCCGGAGCCGAGCGTCGCGCCGTTCCAGTTGCCACGCAGCATCGGGCCGGCGGGCAGGAAGATGGTCGGCAGGTCCATGCTGATCGCGCCCATCAGCAGCGCGGGCGTGGTCTTGTCACAGCCGCCCATCAGCACGACGCCGTCGGCGGGATACGAGCGCAGCGTCTCTTCCGCTTCCATCGCGAGGAAGTTGCGGTAGAGCATCGTCGTGGGCTTCTGGAACGGCTCCGACAGCGTCTGCACCGGCAACTCGATCGGAAAGCCGCCCGCCTGCCAGATGCCGCGCTTGACCTCTTCCACACGCTGCTTGAAGTGCGTGTGGCACGGGTTCATCTCGCTCCACGTGTTGAGGATCGCGATAACGGGCTTGCCCGCATACTCCTCGCGGCTGTAGCCCATTTGCGCCGTACGCGAGCGATGGCCGAACGAGCGCAGATCGTTCACGCCATACCAGCGGTGGCTGCGCAGTTCGTCGGGGGACTTGCGTTTCTTCGTCTGATCGTTCGACACTTCGACTCCTACCGGCGCTGCTCCTTCACCCGCGACACGATCTGCGTCGGGCTGACGAACTGCAGCGCAATCAATACCCAGATCAGCGTGATCGCCATGTAGATCATCGCCATTGCGTCGATCGACTGCGGCGCGCGCACGCCCGTTGAAAATACAGCGTAGTACAACGCGACGACGAGCGTTTGCGTCGCCGGCCCCGCTGTAAAGAACGTCAGTTCGAACATGCCGATGGTACGGACCAGCACCAGCAGACCGGCCGCAAGCATGCCGGGCACCAGCAAGGGCAGCAGAATATAGCGGAAATAGCGGAACGTATTCGCGCCGAAGATGCGCGCCGCCGATTCAAGGTTCGGATCGATCTGCTCGATAAACGGTGTCATCACGAGAATGACGAACGGCAGCGCGGGCACCAGGTTCGCGAGAATCACGCCGGACAGCGTACCCGCCAGCCCGATCTTGTACATCACGGTCGCCATCGGAATGCCGTATGTCACGGGCGGCACCATCAACGGCAGCAGGAACACGAGCATCGCGAAACGCTTGCCGCGAAACTGCACGCGCGCGAGCGCATACGCGGCGGGCACGCCGAGCAGGATGGACAGCAGCACCACCGCGCCGACCACTTCGACCGTCACCCACAGCACCGCCGCAAGCTGGAAGTCGCTCCACGCCTGCGCATACCAGTGCAGCGTGAAGCCCTGCGGCAGCAGCGTGCCGAACCAGCGCGTCGCGATCGAATTGACCGCCACGGTGGCGATCAGCAGCACGATGTTCAGCAGGAAGAAAATCATCGCGCCCCAGACGAGCGCCTTGTAGATGCGGTCGCGCAAACTGACATGCGGTTTCATCGATTTCACCGTTTGCCCTTGCGGCTCAGCGGGCCACGGATGCGCGACTTGATGATCGGTTGCCATCAGCCTTTACCTCCCGTCGCCGGTCCACTGTAGAAGAAGCGGCGCGCGCCGAGCATCGCGGCGACGATCACCAGTTGCACGAAACCCATCACGATCGCGATCGCCGATGCCAGCGAGTAATCGTAGCTCTCGAACGCAGCTTCCGCCGCTGCAATCGACATCACGCGTGTCGGCCCCGCAGGCGCGCCAAGCAGCACCGCCGATGGAAACACCGAAAACGCCTGTACGAACGACAGACACGCAGCCATCGTCAGCCCCGGCACGAGCAGCGGCAAATAGATCTGTCGGAACTGCTGCCACGGGTTCGCGCCGAGCGTCGCGGCGGCGCTCGCGAGCGTCGGATCGATGCCCGTCACGTACGAGAGCGTCAACAGAAACGCGAACGGGAAACCCGACACCACCAGCGAGATCAGCACACCCCAGAAATTGTGCGTGAGACGCACTTCGTCGGTATAGAGATGCAGCCCTTGAAGCGCCTGCGGAAACCAGCCGTTCGGACCGAAGTACGTGAGCATGCCGTCCGCGATCAGCACGGTGCCGAGCGTGACGGGAATCACCAGCAGCGTCGTGATGAACTTCTGATACGGCGACGGACGGCGCAGCGCGAACGCGACGGGCACCGATACGCCGACGTTGATCAATGTGGCAGGCACGGCGAGCTTCAGCGTGACGAGGATGGTCGGCCACATCGACGTGTCGCTGAAGAACTTCGCGTAGTTCGCCCACATGCCGCCGCCTTCCATCGGGCTGAAGGACAGCGCGAGGCCATAGACGAACGGATAGACGAACAGCGCGAGGATGAACAGCAAGGCAGGCGATACGAGCCACGCCTTGCCGTCCCGTTGCGCGGCGGGTGTCGCTGCGGACGCGGGCGTCAGCGTGCTCATGACGGCTCTCCGTCGTAGACCAGCGTGCGCGACGACGGCACGCGCAGCGTGATGCGCTCGCCTTCGGCAAAGTCGCCCGCGACGCGCGCCCACAACTCGCCGAACGCGCTCTTCACACGAATCAGCGAATCGCGGCCGCCGTATTCGACCGTCGTGACCTGTGCGTCGAACGCGTTTTCTGCACCGGGCGCGGCGCGCTCCATGTCCTCCGGTCGCAATGCGACGGAAACACGTTTGCTATTGAAGCCGTCCATGGCCATACCGATCAGGCGCACGCCGTTCGATTCGACTGCCACGCCTTCGCCCTGCGTGCCTTCGAGCGTGAACGGCAGCACATTGCGATAACCCATGAACCGCGCGACGTGCAGATTTTTCGGCCGCCCGTAGACTTCCTTCGGCGTCGCGACCTGCTGCACGACACCCTCTTTCATCACGACGATGCGGTCGGCCATCGACAGCGCTTCGTCCTGATCGTGCGTCACATAGATGGTCGCGCGATCCAGCTGGCTATGAATGCGGCGAATCTCGGCGCGCATTTCGATGCGCAGCTTCGTGTCGAGATTCGACAGCGGTTCGTCCATCAGGATCAGCGGTGGCTCGATCACAATGGCGCGCGCAATCGCCACACGCTGCTGCTGACCGCCCGACAACTGTCCCGGCAGCTTCTTCTCATGGCCGACCAGTTGCACGAGTTGCAGCGCTTCCCGCGCGCGCTTCACCGTTTCCGCCTTCGCCATGCCGCGCATCTTCAAGCCGAAGCCGACGTTGTCGAGCACCGACATATGCGGAAACAGCGCGTAGTTCTGAAACACCATGCCGAAGCCGCGCTTTTCGGGCGGCAACACGTCGATGCGTTTGTCGTCTAGCCAGATGCCGCCGCCGGACAATGGTTGCAAGCCCGCGATACAGTTGAGCGCCGTCGACTTGCCACAACCCGACGGCCCGAGCAATGCGATGAATTCTCCGCGTCGGATATTCAGATCGAGACCCTGCAACGCGGCCACCGACTGCCCTTCGGCATTCACGAAACTGCGGCTGACGGACTCGAGGCGCAACTGTTCAAAGTGATGCTTCATGATCGCTTCCCTACGATGTTGCATGGCCGCGCCTTATGACGCTTCATAAGACGACACTTCATAAGACGCGCCGACACATATCGCCGATGTGCGCAAGGCGTCATGCAGGCCCTGCGCGGCATCGGCTGCTCCGCTTTGCGCGGTGATGGGTACGCGTTGGTATGAACTTACTTGGTCTTTTGCGCGCCCACTTCGCGGTCCCACTTCTGGAACGCTGCGACCATCGCTGCCGCGCTCAACGGCTGAACGTGCGGACGATCGGCAAGCAGTTTCGCGTATTCCGGACGGCCGAACTTCTTCAGCATGTCCTGGCTGTGCTCGGGCGCTTGTGCTTCCGTCACGCCCTTGATGGCCGGGCCCGGATAGAAGTAGCCGTCGTCATAGGTCAAGGCCTGCTGCGCCGGTTCAAGCATGAAATTCATCAGCTTGTAGAGCGTGTCGAGCTTTTCTTTGGGCACGCCTTTCGGGATCACCATGAAGTGCGCGTCGTTGACCCACGTCATGTTGTCGAACGCCTGCACCTTGAACTCAGCCGGCACGATGCCGAGCGCACGCGGGTTGATGTCCCAGCCCGTCACGGTGACGGTCATGTCGCGCGTGCCTTCGCCGAGTTCCTTCATCACCGCCGACGTGCCGCCCGGATAATAAGGAATGCAGTCGTTCAGCTGCTTGAGGAACGCCCAGGTCTTATCCCATCCATTGACAGGGTCTTTCGGGTCCTTGTCGCCGAGCACGTACGGCAGGCCCATCAGGAACGTGCGGCCCGGACCGGAATTGGCCGGACGCGCGTAGATCAGCTTGTTCGGATGCGCCTTGCACCATTGCAGGAGTTGATCTGGCGTCTTGGGCGGATCGCTGACTTTGGCCGGGTTGTATTCGATCAGCGGTCCGGCCGGCATATAGGCGACTTCGAGCCCGAAGCCCTGTGCGAGATCCTGCATCTTGCGCGGACCGGGCGCGTACTTGTCGAGCACGCCGGGGAATGCCGCGTTGTTCTCCGGCAGCAGCTTGACCCACAGGTTCTGCTCGATGCCGGCGGCAAGCGCGTCGGTGCCTGTCAAAACGAGGTCGATGTCCGAGCGGCCGGCCGCCTGCATCGCCTTGATCTTGCCGGGCAACTGCGGCGCGGGCGCGTTGGTGTAGGTGATGTTGGAAACGAGATTCGGGTACTTGGCCTTGAAGGCTTCAAAGCCCTTTTGCGTCAGCTGGAGATCGCCAGCGACGTCGACGATATTGATCGTGACGGCATCTGCCGCTCGCGCCGCTTGCGTGAATCCTGCCACTGCTGCGCCAACGGCTACGCACAGTGCCGCCACCTTGAGTGGCAACTTCGCTGACAACTTGCCAGAAAAAGCCATTTCGTCTCCTCGCCTCTTTATATGGAACGTCCGCCGACGGGATCCGCGGCGCTGACGTGTTACGGGCTGCTAGTGGGTGAAACATAACGAACGGGCACGCATGATGTCAAGCAAATTTTAGCCTGACGCGTTCATTGCGCGATGACCTTTCAAATTCTTCAAGTCCTTTTATGGTAAGGATTTCAGCGGGTTTTGCCGATTCGTCCGTTCGGCATAGGGAGAACACCAAGATACGACTTGTTAGGCAACTTCAGCCGCCGCGCAAGCCCTGGGTATTCACATACAGCGAATACAGACCGTGGCTCGCGGCCATGAACAGGCGGTTGCGATGCCTGCCGCCAAAGCACACGTTCGCGCACCGCTCAGGCAACGCGATATGCCCGAGCGCTTCGCCTTGCGACGAGAACACGCGCACACCGTCGAGTTCGTCGGTGCCCATGCCCCAGCCGCACCACAAATTGCCGTGAATGTCGATCCGGAAGCCATCCGGCGTGCCGTCCTGGGCGTCGATCAGTACGCGGTTGTTCGCGAGCGTGCGCCCTTCGCCGACCACATCGAATGCGCGGATCGTGCGCGGATTCGATCGCGATTCGACGATGTACAGCACCGATTCATCCGCCGAGAACGCGAGCCCGTTCGGGCCGATCACTTCGTCGCAAACCATCGTCACTTCACCCGTCTGCCCGTCCACGCGATATACGTTTTGCGGCAGTTCCGGCTCCTGCTTCTCGCCTTCATAGAAGCTGTCGATGCCGAACGATGGGTCCGTAAACCAGATCGAGCCATCCGACTTCACGACGACATCGTTCGGCGAATTGAAGCGCTTGCCCTGGTAACGGTCGGCGATCACGGTGATCGAGCCATCGTATTCGGTGCGCGTGACGCGCCGTGTCAGATGCTCGCAGGTGACGAGCCGCCCTTCGCGGTCACGCGTATTGCCGTTCGCATTGTTCGACGGCCGGCGAAATGGCGTCACTGCGCCCGTCTCCTCGTCCCAGCGCAGCATGCGGTTATTCGGAATGTCGCTCCACAGCACGTAGCGGCCGTCGCCGAACCATACGGGCCCCTCGGACCAACGCGCGCCCTGATAGAGACATTCGACGGAAGCCGAGGCGAGGCGCAATGCATCGAAGCGAGGATCGAAACTGCGAATGGCGGGATCGGGATAGCGGCGCGAGTTCGGGTGGTTGAGTTCGGTCATGGCGCTGTCAGAGCAACGCCGGGCGTCGAATCGATCGACGCCCGGCGTTCGTGGTGGTGACGGGTTATGGGTAGTAATGCTGCCTGAAAGGCTACCGCGAACAACCGCGAGCCGTCATGCCTGCGCCGGCTTTCCGTCGCGCAGACGCCAGAGCTTCAGCGGATTGTCGTCGTGCAGCGATGGCGGCAGCAATTCGGCCGGCAGGTCCTGGTAGCAAACGGGACGCAGGAAGCGCTCGATCGCCGTCGCACCGACCGACGTCGCGCGCGGATCGGACGTCGCCGGGAACGGGCCGCCGTGCACCATCGCGTACGACACTTCGACGCCCGTCGGGAAGCCGTTGGCCAGAATGCGGCCGGCCTTGCGCTCGAGCGTCGGCAACAGGCGTCGCGCGATGTCGTAGTCTTCAGGCTCGATCTGCAGCGTGGCCGTGAGCTGGCCTTCGAGGTATTCGGCCACCTTCACCATTTCCTCGATGTCGGCGCATGTGACGATCAGCGAAGTCGGCCCGAAAATCTCGTCTTCGAGTTCCGCGGAAGTCAGAAACTGTATCGCCGACGTCTGGAACAGCGCGGGCAGCGCGGCGCAGGTCGCATCCGACGACGTGCCGCGCGCAATGCTCTGCACGCCACGCTGCTCGGTGCGATGCGTAATGCCGCCCTGATACGCGCTGGCGATGCCCGGCGTGAGCATCGTCTGCGCGCTCTTTTGCGCGAGCGCCTTCGCCGCAGCGTCGATAAATATTTGCTTGTTCGGTCCGTCGAGAAGCAGCACGAGACCAGGATTCGTGCAGAACTGTCCGACGCCAAGCGTGACCGATTCAATAAAGCCCGTTGCGATCTGCTCCGCACGCCTTGCCAGCGCGCCGGGCAGCACGAAGAACGGGTTGATGCTGCTCATCTCGGCGAACACGGGAATCGGCTCGCGCCGCTTCTGCGCCAGATTCACGAGCGCAAGGCCGCCAGCGCGCGAGCCCGTGAAGCCGACCGACTTGATCGCAGGATGCTGGACGAGCGCTTCGCCGATCTCATTGCCCGCGCCGACCACGAGCGAGAACACGCCTTCATGCAAGTCGCAATCAGCGACCGCTTTCTGAATGGCGCGGCCAACCAGTTCGGACGTACCGAGATGCGCAGGGTGTGCCTTCACGACAACCGGGCAACCCGCCGCGAGCGCCGATGCCGTATCGCCGCCCGCTACGGAAAACGCGAGCGGAAAATTGCTCGCTCCGAATACGGCAACGGGACCAACGGGAATCTTCTGCAAACGCAGGTCGGGACGCGGCAGCGGCTTGCGATCCGGCTGAGCGGAATCGAGTGTGGCGGTGAGCCAGCGGCCCTCGCGCACCAGCGATGCGAACAGCTTGAGCTGCCCGACGGTACGCGCCCGCTCGCCTTCGAGCCGCGCCTTGGGCAGCGCGGATTCGGCCTGCGCGCGCTCGATCAGGGCGTCGCCGAGCCCGAGGATGTTCTCTGCGACGGTCTCGAGAAAATGCGCGCGAATTTCGAGGGAAGTCTGACGGTACGAATCGAAGGCGAGCGCGGCCAGTGTGCACGCGCGATCCACTTCGACCGTGCCGCCCGCACCGAACTCGGGTTCGATTTCCATGTTGCGCGCCGGGTCGAACGCGCGCAGCGTGCCTTTGGTGCCGCGCACCTCGGACCTGCCGATCAGCATGTCACCGGTAATTTGCATGTCCTGCTCCTGTCGATGGCTGCGCGGCAGGAACGCATGTCGCGTCGCGCGGCCGGAAATCCAAATAGTGCGACGTCAAGAATGGGCGGACGATTCCGCGAGACGGCGCTCGAAGTCGAGCAAAGCCGGCGTCGCAACTTCGATCTTCGCATGATGTTCAAGCGGCGTCGAACGCAACAGCGGCGAGATCGGCCGCATGTCTTCGAGCGTCGACAACGTGACCGCGTCGTGCAGCGAACGCACAGTCAGTCGCTCATTCCTGATATCACCTTTGACCGGTTCACGCTTTTCAGCAGCCGGCGCAGGTAGTCGTCGCGCGAAGGATCGTCGCGCACGATCGCGTACTTCACAGCAACGAATGTGCCGCGCGAGCCTGTCGACGGACGATCTGGAACACGTGCGTCGGGCGGCTCGGCGCAAAGACAATCACCTGGCCAAATTAGCATCGTCTCGCCAATGTTGTCAAACAACTTTGGGTGCGCGAATACTACAATGCAACATGCATGATCGTGCTTTCTTCATATGAATAAAGGCCCGAGATGCTGCGCTGCAGATCTGACTTATAAAAATGCTGGTATGACAACGAATGGAAAATCGGACCGGTTTGAATCAAACGTTTTGTAATCTCTTCCGATTTTCAAGATCGAACCGTATTTAATACCGACCCAAAATCGCGCAAAAACCCTACTAAATAACAGCTTATTCAGATGGCTGTCAGCCACGGCAGGAGCGGATTTGCGGCATTTGCTGCAGAATTGCGTCAACGCAATTAATTCCCGGTTGGCGCAACGCCCGATTTTGAGCCATAAATGAAACAGGCAAGAAATTCTCTATCGCCAATTCGTATTAACCGCCGAATATAGTGATAAATTGATGCGCAACAAGACCCATGAGTAACCGCAGCATCGGCATGGCCATAGCCCCCACCGCTGCGAACCTCGAGAGATAGACTTTGCCGCAACATTTCATTGAACAGATGTCGCCGTTGCTGGAAGCGGAGAACGATGTCAGCTGGTTCCGCGAAGTCGCCCGACTGGCAGACGGCTGGGGCTTCGACCGCGTGCTGGTCGGCATCCTTCCACGGCCGGGCATGCGGCTGGAAGACGCGTTCATCCGGAGCACGTACTCTCCATCGTGGCGGCAGTTCTACAACGATCAGGGGTTCGCGCACATCGACCCGACCGTCGCGCATTGCATGACGAAGTCGTCACCCCTGATCTGGTCGCCAGATCTGTTCGTCACCTATCCGGCTCAGACGATGTACGAAGAAGCCCGCGCGCACGGCTTGCGCGCCGGCGTGAGCCTGCCTATTCACGGGCCGAGGCAGGAATCGGGGCTGATCTGCTTCGTCAATGACCGTAATCCGACCGACGACTTCTGGCGTCATCTCGACGTCGTGTTGCCCAACCTGGTGCTTTTGCGCGATCTCGTCATCGACACGAGCCAGCCGCACCTGAATGCTCACACGCAGGCGTTGGTGCCGAAGCTCACGCCGCGCGAACAGGAATGCCTGAAATGGACCGCACGCGGTAAGTCCACTTGGGAAATTTCGCACATTCTTAATTGCTCGGAAGCCGTGGTGAACTTCCACCTTAAGAACATTCGCACGAAATTCGGCGTGAACTCACGGCGCGCGGCGGCCGTGATTGCAACGCAACTCGGCCTTATTGATCCAGGTTGATGAGTTCGCGCGCTTCCGGGTTGTGGAGCACCTTCTCTGCCCTGCCCAGATCGCCGTCCGTGACCGTCTTGGTGAAGTAGAGGCCCAGCAGGATCGAGACGGGTGCCGGAATTTCAGCGCCCGATTCAAAGCGGCTGCCGCGCGATTGGGTCACGCCAAAGCGCGCCCAGAATTGACGTTGGCTCTCCTTCTTTTTCTTGCGGTACGCGATGATCAGCACGCGGTCCACGCCAGTTGAAGTATCCGCGCCACGGCTCTGCACGGTCGGTTGAACGTTTGCGTGAACGCCCGCTTGCCAGTGATTCTGAAGTTCCATGATGGTTTTTCCCTGTGTTTGGCCCTCATCTCAATTTTGTAATCATCAGACGGACTGAGCACCTATCCAGGTGAATAGGTGTTTTTTTTATCCGAAATGCATACGGTTTCCTGCGTACCGCGACCAACGTAAGGAGCACACCATGCATACGGCGATTCGGATTGGCACACGGCAAGAGTTCGACAACAACCACATCAACGAGATGTACCGGCTGCGCGCCCGCGTCTTCCGGGACCGCATGGGATGGGACGTTCCGACCATCGCCGGCATGGAGATCGACGGCTACGACGCGCTCGGGCCGTATTACATGCTCATCCAGGACGCCGACCGCGCGGTGCGCGGATGCTGGCGGCTGATGCCCACGGAAGGCCCCAACATGCTGAAGGACACGTTCCCGCAGTTGCTCGACGGTCACGACGCCCCAATCGGGAGGCATATATGGGAACTGAGCCGCTTTGCTATCGAAACGGATGGAGAGCAAACGTTTGGCTTTGCAGATTTGACGATGCACGCCATCCACGAACTGGTGACGTTCGCGGACCGGATGAGCATCACGCGCTATGTAACCGTCACGACGGTGGCGATCGAGCGGCTGTTGCGCCGCACGGGCATCGAAGTGACGCGGTTGGGGCCGCCCGTGAAGATCGGCGTCGAACGCACGATCGCGCTCGACATCACCGTCGACGCGATTCGCGCAGCCGTCTGCAAGCCGATGCCCGTGGCGGCTTGAGTTTGCGTTCGAGCCTCAGCCGAGCCTAGCTGCGCCGGAACGTGATGTGCGAGATCCGGCGCACCAGCAGCGCCGCCGCCAGCGCGGCGCAGCCCGTCAGCACGACGCCGATGTGGATCGACTGCACCAGCACGTGACGCGCGGCGTCGAACAGCGCCGGCCCTTCGAGGCCGGCGCGTTTCAGTTCGATCAGCAGCGAGTCGCGCAGGTTTTCGTCGACGAGAATGCGTGGATCGGCGAGCTTCGTCCGCCATGCCGACGCGACGGTTTCGCCGAGCACGCGCAACGACTCTTCCACGCCCGACGCATAGCGCCGGTTCACGATCGTCGCGACGATGCTGGTGCCGAGCATGCCGCCCACCATCCGCGTCGATTGCAGCAGCGCCGTCGTGATGCCGAAGCGCTCGCGGCCGGCAATCTCCTGGCCGAACACGTTCAGGTTGTTGAGAATGAAACCGAGCCCGATGCCGACGGCAGCCATCGACAGTTCGAGATAGAGATGCGGCGTCGCGGGTGTGGCGAGCGCGATGCCCACCGACGCGACGACGAGCAGGCTGAAACCGATCGTCAGAATCGCCGTCGGGCGCTTCATGTGAATCACGATGCGCGTATTGATCATGCTGCCGAGGGCGATGCAGGCGGCGATCGGCGTCGCGAGCAGGCCGGCCTGCTGCGGTGACAGCCCGAAACCGCCTTGCAGCAGCAGCGGCGCGAAAAAGATCAGCGAGAACATCACGAAACCCGATAGCACCGACAGCGTGAACAGCGTCACGAGCTGCGGGTCCTTGAACAGGTCGAGCGGCACGATCGGATGTGTCGCGCGCCGCTCGCAGACCAGCAGCGCGGCCGCGCCCACCACGACCAGCACGGCGAGTATCAGGTTGCCCGTGGTCAGGCCGTCCTTCGGCACGGCTTCGATGAACGTCTGAAGCCCGCCGAGCACCAGCGCGACGAGCGCGGCGCCCGCCCAGTCGATCCGCACGTCGCCCGTGCGCTCGCGCCGGTAGTACGGCAGATGCGCCCAGATGAAGTACAGCGCGAGCGCGCCGACGGGCAGATTGACGAGAAATGTCGAGCGCCAGCCGAATTGTTCGCTGAGCCAGCCGCCCAGCGACGGCCCCGCCGCCGTGCCGATTCCGTAGGCGGCCGCCAGCACCACCTGCCAGCGCACGCGGGTGCGCGGGTCGGGAAAGAGATCGGGGATCGACGCGAACGCGGTGCCGACCATCATCCCGCCGCCCACGCCCTGCAACCCGCGCGCGAACACCAGAAACGGCATGCTGGGTGCGAGGCCGCACAGCCCCGACGCCACGGTGAAAACGATCACCGCCGTAATCACGAAATACTTGCGGCCGAAATAGTCGCCGAGCCGCCCGAACACGGGCACTGTGACGACGGACGCGAGCAGATAGGCGCTCGCAATCCACGCGTAATACTCGAAACCGTGCAGTTCGACGACGATCGACGGCAATGCCGTGCTGACGACCGTCTGATCGAGCGCGACCAGCATGTTGACGAGACCGATGCCGAGCATGGCCAGCAGTGCGTCGCGAAAAACCAGGGGACGGGAAGGATTCACTTCTTTGCGATGCGGCGCAGTACGCGTCGCATTTTCAGATCAGGGGGAGAGGGAACAGGGCCGCAAGCACAGCGCAACGGCCCGGCAAGGCGGAAAACGTCAGGAGCCGAACATCCGGTCACGCGCATGCTCGAGATGCAGGCGCATCGCCTGGCCGGCCGCGGCAGCGTCCTTGCTGCGGATCGCTTCGAGCACGGCCAGATGCTCGGCCTGCACGAGCCGCTGGCGCTCGAGCGTCTTCACCAGCGACAGGTTACGCGACAGATTCATGCTGAACACGATCTGCTCTTCGATGAACGACATCATCGTGATGAAGAACTGGTTCTTCGACGCACGCGCGACCGCAAGGTGAAACGCGAAGTCGTCCTTCGCGCCGATGCCCTGCGTTTCGATCACGCGCTCCAGTTCGTCCCATGCGTGCTGGATCGCGGCGATGTCATCGGCTTCGGCCATTTGCGCAGCCAGTTCGGCAGCGCCCGACTCCGTCACGATGCGAAAGTCGTAGCAGCGGCGGATATCGGACAACGTCTCCAGCGGCGCGAAGCGACGCACATCGGGGTCCGGACGGCGCGCGACCGTCGTACCGGAGCCGTGCCGCGTGACGATGATGCCGTCGGCGCGCAGCCTCGCGAGCGCCTCGCGCACCGTCGGCCGCGACGTCTCGAAGCGCTCCGCGAGCGCATGCTCGGTCGGCAGGCGCTCGCCTTCCTTGTATTCGCCTTCGAGAATGCGGTTGAGGATGTCGCCGTAGATCTTGTCCGGCAGACCGGTCGATTTGCGCTCGTTCATCGTCGAGAGAAGCGGCTTGTCAGAGTAGATTGGAATTGTAAGGCAAATAACGCGCGCTACCGGGTGAAATCACGGCTGATTCCGGCCCGAACACGCGTGGTTGCGCGCACCCCGCCAGTATGAACGACCTCACGTCCGACAGCAAAATTTGACAAATCTTTGATTGACATCTGCATTCCCGCCCATCGAAACCCGCCTTTTCCCGACGATCGTTTAAGCTGCAGACGCAATCCGGACCTATTCATACCGCTTTCACGGGCGGCCCGCGCAGGCGGAACATGGCGGCGCGACGCCCTCCACGACACGGAGGCTTCATGTACACACGCATCCTTGTTGCCGTCGATGGCAGCAACACGTCGCGCCGCGCATTCGACGGCGCACTGGATCTGGCCAGCAAGCTGGGCGCGACACTGCGCGCGTTCTACGCGGTCGAAAACACGCCGATGTACTTCGACGCGCCCGGCTACGATCCGTCCATCTTGCGTAACCGTCTTGTCGAGCAGGGCAAGGAGTTGACGGCGGAACTGTCGGCGTCGATGCGCGAGCATGGCGTATCGGGCGATATCGCAGTGGGCGAGGCGTCATCCTTCGACGACGTGCCGACGCTCGTGCTGCGCGCCGCCGCCGATTTCAACGCTGACCTGATCGTGATGGGCACGCATGGCCGGCGCGGCATGCAGCGGCTGATTCTGGGCAGCGTAGCCGAGCGGTGCGTACGTCAATCGACATTGCCTGTGTTGCTGATTCCTTCCGCTGCCGGCGGCGGCGAAACCGAGGAAGAACCCAGGCCCTGAGCATCGCGCGCGAAGCAGAGCCTGACGCCGCTCAACCGGACGCTGGCTGGCGACGCGTCATTTTGCCGCCTGGTTGCGCGCGCATCGGGTGGGACAATCGGTTGTCACCCTTTTATTGCCGGTTGGTCCCATGCTCAATCCCATCGCAGTTACCGCCGCTGTCGCCCCTGCCCGCGCTGTCCGCCGCAGCCCCGCCTCGTCCACGCAGCGCGCCGTGCGCAGCGCTGCGCGCTGTTCGTCGTGCGCGATGCGTCATCTGTGCATGCCGCAAGGCGTGGCCGCCAACGAGATGCCGCAGCTCGAAGCGCTGATCTGCTCGGCGCGCTCGGTGCGTCGCGGCGAGGCGCTCTATCGCGCGGGCGATGCGTTCGACAGCCTGTACGCCGTCCGCTCGGGATCGTTGAAGACGGTGATGGCCCATCGCGATGGCCGCGAGCAGGTCACGGGCTTGAGGATCGCGGGCGAAGCGCTCGGTCTCGACGGCATCAGCAGCGACCAGCATGCATGCAGCGCCGTCGCGCTCGAAGACAGCTCGGTGTGCATCATCCCTTACGCGGCGCTCAAGCATCTGTGCCGCGAGATCGGCTCGATGCAGGAACGGCTGCACAAGCTGATGGGCGAGCAGATCGTGCGCGAAGCCGCGCAGATGATGGTGCTCGGCTCGTTGAGCGCCGACGAGCGCGTCGCTGCATTCCTGCTCGATATCTCCGGGCGCAACGCGCAGCGCGGTTATTCATCGGCGGAATTCAATCTGCGGATGACGCGCGAAGACATGGGCAGCTACCTCGGCATGACGCTCGAAACCGTGAGCCGCACCCTGTCAAGATTTCAAAAACGCGGACTGATCGACGCACAAGGCCGCTTCATTCATATCGTCGATCCCGAAGGCTTGCGCCAGGTCGGCGCCGCGCCGAACGCCTGATCCCGCCAAGGTCCCGCGCGCCGCTTCGTCTCGCACGACGCCGGCGCGCATGCGCCTGGCACGTCTCCTGCGCCTGCGGTACAGTTCAAGATTATTCTTCTCGGCGAGAGTCGGGTCTTCGGCACCCCGCACTCGTCTCGTGCATAGATGCTTGCTGTCCCCACGAGGAGACCCGGCGAATGAACCGCGACCCCGCTCCGCACCACCCGCTGGCCGAACGTCTCATCGACGCGCGCCGCGTGACCGACGCCCTGTTCTCGGTTGTCAAACCCGAATACCTCTATGACCGGCCGATCCGCGAACGCCACCGGATCGTCTTTTACATCGGCCACCTCGAAGCTTTCGACCGCAATCTGTTCGACGAACGCCTGTGCCCGCTGCCCGCGTTCGCGCCGGAACTCGACAGGCTGTTCGCGTTCGGCATCGATCCCGTCGACGGCGGCTTTCCGACCGACCAACCTTCCGACTGGCCCTCGATCGACGCCGTGCGCGACTACGCGCGCAAGGCGCGCGAGCAGATCGACAGCCGTCTTGCCGCCTATGAGTTCGGCAGCGGCGGCATGGCGACGGGCTCGCCCGAGCAACTGATGCATGTCGCCATCGAACACCGGCTGATGCACGCGGAAACGCTCGCGTACATGCTGCATCAGTTGCCGCTGGAGATGAAGGCCGCGCCGCCGGGCGTCACGTCCACTGCGCAATACACGCGCAACGTTGAAGCGTCGCCGATGGTACGCGTGTCGGCAGGCGAGGCCGTGCTCGGCATGAAGAAGGAAGATGGGCGCTTCGGCTGGGACAACGAGTTCGGCGAGCAGCGCGTGCAGGTCGACGCGTTCGAGATGGACCGCTACATGGTGACCAACGCGCAATTCCGCGAGTTCATCGACGCAGGCGGCTATCGCAATCGCGCTTACTGGAACGATAAAGACTGGGCGTGGAAGGAAGCGGAGGGCGTCGCGCATCCCGTCACATGGTCGCGGAATGCAGACGGCGAGTGGACCTTGCGCACGATGTTCGAAGATATCCCGCTGCCGCCCGATTGGCCCGCCTACGTGAGCCATGCGGAGGCGAGCGCCTACGCACATTGGGCCGGCAAGGCACTGCCCACGGAAGCGCAATGGCAGCGCGCCGCGCAAGGCGTGCCGGACGCGCCTTCGGGCAACTACGATTTCCGCAGCTGGGACCCGCAAGCCGTCGATGCATCGCCGGGCAATGTCAGCGCGTTCGGCGTCGAAGGCCAGTTTGGCAACGGCTGGGAATGGACGTCGTCGTTATTCGATGCGCTGCCGGGATTCGAGGCGTTTCCGTTCTATCTCGGCTATTCGGCCAATTTCTACGATGGACAGCATTACGTGCTGAAGGGCGGTTCGGCGCGCACCGCGCAATGCATGATCCGGCCGACGTTCCGCAACTGGTTTCAGCCGCGGTATCAGCATGTGTATGCGGGGTTCAGGTGCGTCAGTGCTTCTGACAGCTAAGACGTGAACTGGCGAACACACCCGGATGCCTACCGCATCCAGGAGACAGCCTTGAGAATGGAATCGCCACTGCTCGTGACATGCGGGCGTGGCCGTCCTGAAGCGAGGTTTTCCAGCGATATGAGTTGACGCTGCAGGAGCGTGTCGAGCTCCGCGCGGCCCAGTTCGATCTGATCTGGCGCATCCTTGATGAGCATCAAGGTGGCGAATTCATGCGGACTCAACATACCGTCTCCTCGGTTGGGTCTGTCGGCACAGGGTTAGTCGGCTTGCTGACATGCAGCAAGCCGACTACCGGTTCAATGACACTCCTTAGTGGTTCATCTGCTGGATGCCCGCCACTCGCCACGCCTGGTCGCCCTGCACGCTCCTGACGATGTTCCAGATCTCCTGGAACGGCTGGGCCATCTGTGCATCGTCCTCCCGCATCTGACCGTAAAAGCGAACGCTGACCAGCGTTTCATTCGCGTTGCTTTCCGTGCCCAGCACCTCGGCATCGAGTTGCGTGACTTCCGTCACGCTCGGCTCGCGGCCTCGGGCTTCCAGATCCATCTTGAGTTGCCTGAACATGTCCGGCGTCGTCAGTTCGAACAGATCACCCTGCTCGTTTCTGTCCCACGCACCTTGAAGACGCATGAACAGGGTTTTTGCCGTCGTCAGGAAGGCAGCCTGGTCGGGACCGAGCGCAAGTCCCGGTGCCTGCACGGCGCCTGCCGCGCCCATCGAACCCATCGCTGCACGCGGCCAGCCCGTGGGCGTCGCGTCAGGCCGCGCTTGCCCGATCCGATTGAGAAGTGATGAGCCGTTCGCTTGCTGCCGGCTCGCGGCGCCATGTCCGTAAGCCAGATCCGGACGACGCCGGTTCGCGATAAAGCGGAACAGCATCACGCCGGCGAACACCACCAGCCCGATGAGCAGCGCATTCGACAGCATTTGCGCCAGCCCTTCACCCAGTCCAAACGACGACAGCAACGCCGCAATCCCAAGGCCAGCGGCCAGGCCGGCAAGCGGGCCCATCCAGCGGTTACCGGCCGCGGCAGCAGGGGCCTGCGCGGCCTGTTGCGCCGGCTGGGCTTGCTGGCGTTGTTGCGCCTGCCCGGACGGCGACGCCGTCTGCGACTGGCGGCCGATACTTTGACCGCCGCCCACCCGCTTCGCCTCGGCATCGTTCGACGCCATGGCGCCGAGGGCTAGCAGTCCCGCCAGACCGAGCGCCGCGGTCCCGCGCGTGACCGAACCGGCGGCACGTCGAAGGTGATTGACGAATTGCATGAACATAAAAACCTCATCTGGTAAGTCAGTGGAACTGCCCGCATCGTGCGCTTCACAGTCGCGCTAACGACATTACGAACAGTAATATTTTTTGATAGTCAAACCTGCGGCCGCTGCGCCTGTAATCCGTGATGGCCGACGTGAAAACTGTTGCCGTGGATGTAGTGCTCCAGTTGCCGGATCGTGTGGTCCTGCTCGGCAATCAGGTTCTTGATCAGGTCGCCGATCGATACCATTCCGATCACCTGCCCCGCCGCAATCACGGGCAAATAACGTATCCGGTGTTCCGTCATCAGCGCCATGCATTCGTCGGTTGTCTGCTGCGGGCCGACGTAGCGCACCGCCGTCGACATGATGTCGCGCACCGGTGTATTCCTTGATGAGCGGTCCATCAGAACGATTTTCCGCGCATAGTCGCGCTCGGTGACGATGCCGGCCAGGCGCCCTTCGTTTGCGACGATCAGCGCGCCGACCTTCCGGTGCGCCATGATTGCGATCGCGTCGTAGACGGATGCGGATGCCTGGGTGGACCACACTGTCTGTGAATCTTTCGAACGAAGAAATTGCGCAACCGATGCCATAAGTCACCTCTGTCAGTGTCGTTAGCCGCTCGCGGGCGTCCAGGTGCGAGGCTTCAATCTAACCGAACCCGAGTGAATATAAAATTCGCATTTTTGTTGCTAATAGTTCGAAAAAACCGTAGCGTTGATCGACCGACGGAGGGGGCGTGAACTTCAAGCATCTGCATTACTTTTGGGTGGCGGCGCACGCGGGAGGGATCGTCCGCGCTGGCGAGCAGTTGCACATCTCGCCGCAAACGCTCAGCGGCCAGATCAAGCTGCTCGAAGAATCGCTGGATAAGAAGCTGTTCAGGAAGAGCGGGCGCACCATCGAACTGACGGATGCCGGCCGGCTGGTGCTCGATTACGCGGACGAAATATTCTCGCTTGGCTCGGAACTCGAGAGCGCGGTGCGGCGGGAGAACGAATCCGGCGCGCAAACGCGCTTTCGCGTCGGCATTGCGGATTCCGTTCCGAAGGCCATCGCGTACCGGCTCCTGGAACCGGCGCTGGGCGCACCCGTGTCGATCCGCATGATCTGTCACGAAGGCAAGCTGCATGCGCTGCTCGCGCAACTGGCCGTGCACCGCCTCGACCTGATCATCGCGGATGCGCCCATTCCCGCCGACGTCAACATCAAGGCGTTCAATCACCGGCTCGGCCGTTCGACGCTGAGCTGCTTCGGCGCGGAAGCGCTGGTCCAGACCGCGAAAAAACGTTTCCCGTTGTCGCTCGGTCAATTGCCGGTGTTGCTGCCCGGCACGGAATCCACAGTGCGCCGCAAGCTGGATCACTGGCTGGCGTCACATGCCATTTCGCCGCGCATCGTCGGCGAATTCGACGACGGCGCGATGACCCTGGCGTTCGGCCGCGAGGGCCGCGGCGTGCTGTTCGCGCCCACCGCACTGGAGAGCCAGTTACAGGCAGAGCACAAACTGACGATGGTCGGCCAGATCAACACCATCGTCGAAGAGTTCTTTGCGATCTCGATCGAGCGCCGTATCAGTCATCCGGCTGTCGCGATGATCATGGACGCGGCGCGCAGCGAACTGTTCAATGGTTAGCGGACCGTGTGCCCTTTTGCAATCCCTGAACGACTTCCGAACCGCCGACTCTAAAGATCAGGGTCCTTCGACCTCACGTATGAGCCTCTGCGTATTGAACCCATAGAAAACGGACTCAGCGGTATTTGTCCATGCCTCGTTGCGCCGTCGCCGGTCGTCTGAACCGGGGCTCGAGGCGGGGAGAACGCACATGAACAGGCTCGTTCGTTTTCTGGCCGCTGCCGCGCTCGGCGCGGGGTCGGCCGGCCTCGCACAGGCGGGTGGTGTGTCGGTGGGCGTCGGCATAGGCATCGGTGTGCCGGGCGCCGTGTATGTCGGTCCGCCCGTTCTCTATGCGCCGCCGCCCGTCGTCTATGGGCCGCCGGTGATCTATGGACCGCGCCCCTGGCCCGGCTACTATCGTTACCCCTATTGGTACGGCGGCTATCGAGGCTATTACGGTCGCGCTTACTACGGTCCTGGCTACTACTATCGACGTGGTTACTACGGACATCGCGGGTGGCGCTACTAGATGCGCCGCGAGCGCATCGTTCATTGCGCCTCGCCGCCGGCGATCGACTGGATGATGGTCGCGAGCTGCCGGCTCATCGGCAGGTCGAGGCTTGTGCCGGACGGCAGGCGGCGCAAGAACCAGCGCTTGTACTGGCGATCGATTTCTCCGTCCGCCGCAAGCTCCTGGAAGGCATCCCTCACCACTTGCGCGAGCTGCGGATCGTCCTTGCGGAACATGATGCCGTACGGGTCATACGACAGATAGTCGCCGACAACGCGGTATTCGCCACCCGCGCTGGCATGCTCCGCGATCAGGCCATACAGCAACACGTCGTCGGTGGCGAAGGCGTCGGCCTTTCCCTCCGCCACCTGCGCAAAGCCCTGCGCGTGGTCAGGCACCACCTGCAACTGCATCCCGAGCCGGAACTTGCTGTTCAGATCACGTAACGCCTTCTCGTTCGTGGTGCCTGCCGTCACCGCGACTTTTCTGCCCGCGAGGTCACGGAACGAGCCGATCGGCGAGCCTTTCTTGACCATCACCTTGGTGCCGGCCACGAAAATGATCGGCGAAAACGCCACGCGTTTCTGGCGCTCCACGTTGCTCGTCGTGGAGCCGCACTCCAGATCGACCCGGCCGCTGGTCACCGCGTCGATGCGGTTGTCGGCCGTGACAGGCACCCACTGGATGGTCAGAGTCCGGTTGACCGCGTCCCCGATCGCCGACACGAGTGACTTGCACAGCTCGATCGAATAGCCGATTGGCTCGTTGCGCACGTTCAGATACGAAAACGGCACCGAGGACTCGCGGTAGCCCAGCGCGATGGTGCCCGCCTCCCTAACCTTCGCCAGCGTGCCCGTCAGCGCGACGGGTGCGGCGGTGTCGGTAACCGGGCGGGACGGCTGCGCGTCATCCTGCGCCCGCGCCGCCGAACCGGCAATCAGCAGCCCCGCGATCGCCAGCATCGACCAGAATCGCTGCGTCTTCATGGCCCGGCTCCGTCAGCTTTCTGCGGGATGGGCGATCGTCGCGCCGAGTTCGGCGTCGATGCGCGCCGCGTTCTCCTCCGCCTCAGCCTCCGACAGCAGTTCCCCTTCCCACTTGGCGACCACCGCGCTCGCAATCGAATTGCCCACCGCGTTGGTGGCCGAACGGCCCATGTCGAGGAACGTGTCCACGCCCAGGATCAGCAGCAATCCGGCTTCGGGGATGCCGAACTGGTTGAGCGTGGCGGCGATCACCACCAGCGACGCGCGCGGCACGCCAGCCATCCCTTTGGATGTCAGCATCAGGATCAGCAGCATCGTCAGCTGCGTGCCCAGCGAGAGGTGCATGTTGTACGCCTGAGCGATGAACAGGGTCGCGAACGTGCAATACATCATCGAGCCGTCGAGGTTGAAGGAATACCCCATCGGCATCACGAAGCTGGAGATCTTGCGCTTCACGCCGAAACGGTCGAGCGCGTCGAGAATCTTCGGATACGCGGCCTCGGAACTCGCGGTCGCAAACGACAGCATGAATGCCTCTTTGATCAGCGCCAGCAGCTTGAACACGCGCGGCCCGAGGAACAGGAATCCCGCCGCCGTGAGCACCGCCCACAGCAGGAACAGGCTGAGATAGAAGTCGCCCATGAAGACCGCGAACTTCAACAGGATGGTCAGCCCGTTGACGGCCACGGTCGCGGCCATCGCTGCCAGCACCGCCAGCGGCGCGAGCTTCATCACGTAGCCGGTGATCTTGAGCATGACGTGCGAGAGCTGGTCGATCGCGGCCACCAGGACCTTGCCCTTCTCACCCAGCGCGGCGAGCGCGATGCCAAAGAACATCGAGAACACGACGATCTGCAGGATTTCGTTGTTGGCCATCGACTCGGCGAATGACCTGGGGACCATGTGTCCGACGAAGTCCTTGAGCGTGAACTTGGAGGTGGCCAGGTTCGCCGACGCGCCGATATCGGGCAGCGGCAGCCCGAGATTCTCGCCGGGCCTGAGCAGATTCGACATCAACAGGCCGAGCAGCAGCGAGATCAGCGACGCGGTGACGAACCACCCTAGCGCTTTCGCGAATACGCGTCCGACCGAGGCCGCGTCGCCCATGTGCGCAATGCCGACGACGAGCGTCGAGAAGACGAGCGGGCCGATCACCATCTTGATCAGGCGCAGGAACACGTCCGACACCAGTGAGATGTAGCCCGCGATCTCGGTGGCACTCTTCTTGTCCGGAAAGCTCGTGTAGATCATGTAGCCGATCCCGATGCCCACCAGCATAGCGATCAGAATCCAGATGGCCGCGGCATTTTTTCTGTTCATCTCGAAGCCTCCATTCACCACGTGTGCATTTGCGGATCGAAAGGTCGAACAGGATGCGCCAGGCATTGCCCGGAGTGCTACCTACTGCGTTCAAAACTGCGTCTGGCTGCGGAAAATCCGCTTTCGAAGACTGCGCCGATGGTTCACCAGGCCGATGATTCCTTGCCCGACAGCTTACGGCAGGTCGTCGAATAATTAGAGTGTAGCGTAGCCGCTTATCCAGGCAACCTGCGCGAGTGGTTCCCCTGGCGGTGGATCGAACAGGACACCGCCGATCTTCGATGCCGTGTTCTGTACGCCTGCGACATCGATACCGCATTGAGCGGCGCAACATCGCCGGGCAGCGCCCAGACCTGCGATGCCGCCACCGTCGTACCCGACTTCGCGATGCACAGCAGCAAAGCCCGTCACGGCCGTTGCGGTCGGCCACCACGGCACGGCGAAGCCCAGCACCTTTTTCTGGCCGAAGCGATCGGCGAACTGGCTGCTGCGATGCTGATCGCGAAGATAGAAACGGGCGCCATGCGCCAGCGCAGGATCGATGTCGGCTTTACGATCGTCGAGAGAGAATCGGCCTGACAGTGATCAACTAGCGTCCCCCTCGATCGACTGCGGCGGAAAGACAACCGCCTGTCTCGGCTGCGTCAGCATCGACGGTTGCAGAATTTCGTCGAGTTGCGCGCGGCTCAACAAACCCTTCTCAATGACGATCTCAGCGACGCTTCTCCCCGACGCGAGCGCCTCCTGTGCCACCTGCGTCGCGTTGGTATAGCCGATATAAGGATTGAGCGCCGTCACGATGCCGATCGAGTTCTCGACGAGCGCGTGAAGCCTGTCACGATTCGCCATGATCCCGTCGACGCACCTCGAAGCAAGCGTGAGGCATCCCGCGCGCAGGTGTGCAACGCTCTTGAAGAGGCTGTGTGCGATTAGCGGCTCGAACGCGTTCAATTGCAGTTGACCGGCTTCCGCTGCAAAGCTCACCGTCACGTCGTTGCCGATGACCTCAAACGCGATCTGGTTGACGACTTCCGGAATGACGGGGTTGACCTTGCCAGGCATGATGCTGGAGCCAGCCTGCACGGGCGGCAGATTGATTTCACCAAAACCCGCGCGCGGACCGCTAGAAAGAAGCCGAAGATCGTTGCACGTCTTGGAGAGCTTGATGGCAACCCGCTTGAGTACGCCCGACAACTGGACGAACGAGCCGACGTCTTGTGTCGCCTCGACGAGATTCGGTGACGTGACGACAGGTATGCCCGTGATACTGGCAAGATGCCGGCACGCAAGTGCAGCATACTCGGGCGATGTGTTGATTCCCGTGCCGATGGCCGTTGCGCCGAGGTTGATCTCGCAGATCAGCTTTGATGCTTCCGTGAGCCGCTCTTCGTCTTCTCCAAGCATGACCGCGAACGTGCTGAACTCCTGACCGAGCGTCATCGGAACGGCGTCCTGCAACTGCGTGCGCCCCATCTTGAGGTCGTCGCGGAATTCCTCGGCTTTGCGTTCGAACGAGTGACGCAATACACCCATCGCGTGGACCAGCTGAACGATACCCATGTAGGTCGCGATCTTCAACGCGGTCGGGTACACGTCATTCGTGCTTTGACCGAGATTGACATCTTCATTGGGATGCAGCAGCGCGTAGTCGCCGCGCGGGTGGCCAAGATGTTCCAGCGCCAGATTGGCGATCACTTCGTTCGCGTTCATGTTGGTCGACGTGCCCGCGCCGCCCTGAATGACGTCCACCACGAACTGGTCATGCGCCGTACCGTTGCGAATCTCCCGACACGCGTGAACGATTGCTTTCATCTTGTGCTCCGCGAGCACGCCGAGGTCGTGGTTGGCCATGGCCGCCGCCTCTTTGACGCTCGCCAGTGCATTGACGAGATTCGGATACGTCGAGATCGGTATGCCGGTGATCGGGAAATTGACGAGTGCCCGAAGAGTGTGCACGCCGTAGTAGGCGTCATTTGGCACAGGGAGGTCGCCGAGAAGATCGTGCTCGATACGTTCATTGGACGTGGACATGTGTTGCTCCGTTAGCGTGTCGGGAAGGGTCCGATGACGCCCGATGCAACAGCGCAGCGGGTTCATCGGGTCGACAGGATTGGCTTTACGTCGTGCTCTTGCTGGCAGGTGACTCGCTGGCCGCCGTCGCGTAGGCAATGCACTGCCGGGCAAGCACGTCGGTCGGATCGATCAGCCTCGCGCGAGCGCCGTTTCTGCCTGCGAACTCACTTTGTGGAAGAAGAAGCGGGAGTTCGGTGCAGCCCAGCACGATGACTTCGACACCTTCAGCAATGAGGCCTTCGACGGCAGCGGCGATGTCTTCCTGACACTGTCCCGTCGTGAACCCTGCCTTGACGCCGTCCGTGCCGTAGATCGCTTCCATCACGCGCGCCTGGAGTGCGGGGCCGGGCGCGACCTGGCGAAGCCCTTGCGATTCGAGCGCTTTTTCATAGACCCCGCTCGCGATCGTGCCTGAGGTGGCGAGCACGCCGATCTCGCGTTGCGCCGGATAAGACTCGCGCAGATAGCGGACCGTTTCCGTCAGCATGTTCACGATGGGGATGCCGAGATACGGCTGGATGCGTTCCACAAACGCGTGAGCCGTATTGCACGGAATGGCGATGATGTCGGCATCGCCCTCCTCCAGCCGCTTGCACGTTGCGTATAGCGACACCGTCGGATCCGCGCCGTCGCCGATCAGGTTCTCGGTACGATCGGGAATCTGCGGGTTCTGTTCGACGAGCAGCCTGATGTGATCCTGGTCCCGTTGAGCCGGTGTGTTGCGCACGATCTTGTCAAGGAAATCGATCGTCGCAGCAGGGCCGACGCCGCCCACGACCCCGACCTTGAAAACACCCGAGGGCGGGTCGTATTGGCCCGACACGACGTGCTGGGCGTACACGAAGCTGGAATCGACCAGCGGCACGCTCAGCAGACGGATTTCATCCGCGACGAGCGCGATCTCAGTCATGCCCGGAACGATGACGTCGACGCCTTGCTCGATGAGATCCGCGCAAGCGTCGTGCAGCAGTTCAACCGGACGTCCGCGCAGATGACCGCTCTTGATGCCTTCCGGGCCATACACCGCTTCGGTGACGAGGTCGATGCCCTCGCTCATGCGCGGGTGGACAACCTCGAACTCCGGTGAAGCGAAGTAACGCTCGAACAGCCGTTTCTCCCGCGTGTAGTCCGACGCGAGAACACCTATCCGGCGCGCTCCGCGAAATCGTCTGCGGACGTGGTGACGCACCGCTTCGACCATATCGACGATCTGCAGCGTCGTGTTCGACTTCAGTTCATCGATGAAGGTGTGACTGAGAAAGCAAGGAAGCACGACTGTCGTCACGCCCCGCTTTTCAAAATCACGGATCATGTTGAAGATGTAAAGCTTGCGCTCGGTCGTGGCGGCGCTGCCCACGCCCGAACTCCTGAACGGATGCTGCTGGAAAATCAGATCGGCGTGCTCGGCATCCGTTAAAGGCGGCATCGCCTTTACGAGCTTGAAGAACACGTCGGCGCTTCCCAGCGGCCCGAGGCCGCCGACGATACCGTACTTGCGCCTGTTCTCGACGATCCCGGGCGTCATTTCGCTCCGACCTCCGCCTGCTCGAACAGCGACGGGTCGGCAGGCTCGCTCTGCCGGCGGCCTTCCCACTTGGCAATGACGGCTGTCGCTACGCTGTTGCCGATGACATTGGTCATCGTGCGTCCCATATCGAGGATCTGGTCGATGGCGAGCACCATTGCCACGCCTGCAGCCGGCAGATGAAACATCGGCGCGACCGCAGCGACGACGACGACCGAACCGCGCGGCACACTGGCCATGCCCTTGCTGCTCAGCATCAGCACCAGCAACATGAAGATCTGCTGCGATACGGGCATGTCGACGCCGAAGGCCTGCGCGATGAAGATCGCGGCAAACGCCTGATACATCATCGAACCGTCCAGATTGAACGCATAGCCCAGCGGCAACGTAAAACCGACGACCTTCTTGTCGACGCCGAACTTCTCCAGTTGCTCCGTCAGGCGGGGATAGGCTGCCTCACTGCTGGCCGTCGAGAAGGCGATCATCGCCGGCTCGCGCACAGCTTTGAGCAACGTACCGACGCGACGACCGAGGAACACGTAGCCAATGCCCGTCAGAATCGCCCACAACAGCGCCAACCCCAGATAGAAAGAGCCAATCAGCTTGCCGTAGGTGTAGAGCACGTCGACGCCCCGCAGTGTCACCGCCGAAGCAATGGCCCCGAACACGCCCAACGGCGCGGCGCGCATCACATAGTTGGTCAGGCGCAGCATGACGGGCACCATCCCGTCGATGGCCTTGATGACGATCATCACGCGTTCATCTTTCTTCAACGCACTGAGCGCAAGTCCAAGAAAGATCGAGAACACCAGAATCTGCAGGATGTCGTTGCGCGCCATCGCATCCAGCAGGCTGGTCGGAAACGCGTGCGTGATGACGTCCTTGACGTTCAATGCCGACGTATTGAGCCCGGTGCTCACCTCACCGGCATTCTCGACCAGATGCAGTCCAGCGCCCGGCTGCAGCAGATTGGCCAGCACGAGACCCAGACTCAGCGACAGCAAGGATGCACAGATGAACCAGCCCACCGAGCGCAGACCGATACGGCCTACGTCCTGCCCGCTGTCCATCCCGGCCAGTCCGGACACGAGGGTCGCGAAGACCAGCGGCGCGATGATCATCTTGATGAGCCGCAGAAAGATGTCCGTGACGATCGAGAAATAACCGGCCACGACCTTGACCGTCGCCGGGTCGGACAAGCTCGTGTGACACACATAGCCGGCAACGACCCCGAGCACCATCCCGGCGGCAATATTCAGAGTAAGGCGATTTTTCATGTCCATCCGTCCTTGAGTGACGCAATGCAATCGCAAGGTGACTGCAATGCGCTGGAAGAGGTCTGACGCGACGTCGGCCACACGTCGCACCAGAATCAGAACGGATGGTAGAGATGGTCAAAAAGACGTGAATGCAAGTGCTGCATGCGGGCATGCGAAATTCGCATAAGGCGGGAAAACCCTAGCCCGTCACGGGTGAAACGGCACGAAGATGCTGCCAGAGCGTATCCAGAAACTCATTGCGATTGGATGCATCGCGGTAGACGCGAAGCTCGATCTCCAGATTCCACGCAGACGGCCCGGCGGGAACCAGTTCGCCCTCATCGAGTTCGGCAGCGATCGCGCTCTTCGGCAGCCACGCGATTCCTTCGCCTTCCATCACGAGTTTCTTGAGCACTTCGGCCATGTCCGATTCATAGTGCAGCCGCAATGCCGGGGTATCGGAAGCCCGGCTGAGCAGCAGCGCAAGACAACGTCCGAAGTAGCTCGTTTCCGTGTACGAAATGTGAGGCAAGGGCTGCTTCGTCGTCCCCGGCAGGCGAAACAATGGAGCCAGACGCGGGTTCGGCCTGCTGGCAGGCATCAGCGTGTCGATACCGACCGTGACGTGTTCATACTTCACAGGATCGAGATGCAGCGGTAGTTCGGGGTGGTGGTACGCGAACATCAACTCGCAGTTGCCGTTCACCAGCATCAGGATCGAGTCATGCACATTGGTGGGCACCACGCGTGCGCGCACCTCTCCAAGATGAGTCGAAAGATGCTTGAGCCACGAAGGCAGGAAACTCAGCGCGATCGTGTGCCCGGCTGCAATCTGCAGGCTCTTGCCGGCGATGCGTTGCTCGGTACGTATGATGGCGCGGGTATCGAAGAGCTTGTTCAGGACGTCATCGGCGACTTCGCGGAATAGTTGCCCTGCAGGTGTCAAGACGGGAGGGAAGCTGCTGCGGTCGATCAGTTCCGCGCCAACCCATTGCTCGAGAGACTGAATGCGCCTGCTGAATCCGGATTGGGTCACGTTCCGGAATTCTGCAGCGCGTGAGAAGCTCTGGTACTGAGCGAGGGCGATGAAGTCCTCGATCCACTTGATTTCCATAGCGAGTGGGTAGCCTTGTGGGACTCGGGCATTCTACCTCTCGCCCGTTTGCGTTCCTGCGCGAAACCGGCCGGTCCCAGCCCGGTCCCGCTCGCTTCGTCAAAGCCTTCACAGGACCGGTTGCGGATGCTGCAGTATGTTCACATCGGTCTGTCGATGTCAGTACGTTGCAGAAAACGCCTGCTGCACTTTAGCGGGTGTCGTGATGCCGTTCGCGATCAGCAATTGCGTCAGCACACGAGCCTTTTGCGGATTGAGATCAAGAGACGCGACAAAGCCGCTCTTGTCATCGTCGACCTCCACATTCCGGTTCACGAAGCCCGTTCCGACGCGTGAAGCGCGAACCACGACAATCCCCATCTTCGCGGCCCGCTCCATGGCAGCCAGCGCCGCCTTCGATACGTCGCCGTCGCCTACGCCTGCAATCACAATCCCTTTCGCATTGTCGGCGACTGCATGGTCGATCTGTGACGCATCCATATTGCTGTGCGCGTAGACAATATCGACGCGGGGCAACTGTCCGGCGGCGGGCAGCGTATAAGGCGACTGACGCGAGTCCGTTACGGGCGTGACGAACCGGATCGATGCCGGATCGACAAACCCTGTTGGACCGGCGTTCGGCGACAGGAATGTCTGAACGGAGGTGGTGTTCGTTTTGGTGATCCAGCGTGGGTCGTGGATCGTATCGTTCATGACCACCATCACGCCGCGCCCCTGCGACTGAGGACTCGCCGCAACCTCAACGGCTTCGAGAAGGTTATTCGGACCATCGGCGCCGACGACGCCACCCGGACGCATGGACCCGACAAGAACCACCGGCCGGCGAGAATGCAAGACGTTCTTCAGGAAAAAGGCGGTCTCCTCCATCGTATCCGTACCATGCGTTATCACGACACCATCCGCCTCACCGCGATCGAAGATCTCATCGATGCGTTTGGCCAGCTGAAACCAGATCCCGTCGTTCATGTCTTGCGAGCCGACGTTCGAAACCTGTTCGGCAGTGATCGTCGCAAACTTTCCGATTCCAGGAACATCCTTGAGCAACTGCTGGCCGGTTCTCTCGCCGGAGTTGTAACCGATGGCTGAACGCGCGTCCGCCGTTCCGGATATCGTCCCGCCCGTCGCAAGCACCACGATGCGTGGCAGTTTTTTGTTCTGGCTATTGACGGTGTTCGACTGATCCGCATTGGACTCGGCGGCTACCGCGAATGTCGAGCAGACGGGAAGCGCTACGCACGCAGCGACCAGCAGAGCACTCACGGTACGGCCTGGCGCAAAAGCGAGTCGGGATAGTGTGTTCATGATCGTGTGTGAATGAGTAAGAAGCCGTGATGGCATTAAACTGGATTCATCGGCCTGACTACGATCGAGCAAAGCGCGTTACCGTCGCCGACCGATGAGCTGTGCCTTCCATCGAGCATGTACGCCACCGGGTCGTTAAAGCAGGGTTGCGATCCGTCCGCAGTACGCAGGGAAAGGCCTGGAGCGATGTTGGCCAAACAGCGCGCCAGAATCAGAACGGATGGTAGGGATAACCAAAAAAAAGATGATGCTGGTCATGCATGCAGGTATGCGGACTTCGCATAACATGACCGCATCAACATCGTTGCCGCGGGCACGACGGTCCGCTGCTCTGCGATTGGACAACCTGCACCGCGCTGCTCTGCAGCCGCACGCCCCACCGCGTCGCCACCGCACGCTTCGATGCATAACCCGCACCGTTTGCGATCACCCGCGCCCCATCGTCGATAGCGCCGTCTCCCTGGCGTTCTGTCCGTCCGTCACCGTTCCGGCAAATCCGGCAAGCCGAGCCGCATATTCCTGCCAACTATGGTCGCCCCGAAGACAGCCGTGAAAATTCGGCCTGGAAGTCGCTAAGAATCGTGTGTTCCCAACCTGCGCACCGCCGCGAGGCAAGCGCCAAGGACGACCGCGATGCGACTCAAGAAAATCCCTGTGACAGTAGTGACCGGCTTTCTCGGCGCCGGCAAGACGACACTCGTCAACCACATCCTCGATTCGACGCGACCGATGCAGATCGGCATCGTCGTGAACGAGTTCGGCGAAGTGGGCATCGATGGCCAGTTGATCGTCGCCGACGAACAAGCCGTCATCGAGATCAACAACGGCTGCGTGTGCTGCACCGTGCGCACCGATCTCGTCGCCAGCGTGCGCGATCTGCTCACGCGTTTCGGTGACCGGCTGGAGCGGCTGATCGTCGAGACCTCGGGCCTTGCCGATCCTGCGCCCGTATTGCAGACCTTTCTCGCCGATCCCGACGTGCGAGAGCGCGTCGAACTGGAATCGGTTGTCGCCGTGATCGACGCGTTGCACGCGAACGCACAACTCGACGACGACATCGCAAGAGAACAGGTCGTGTTCGCCGACCGGATCATCGTCAACAAGACCGACATCGCTTCGCCGCAAGCGGTCGATGCGCTGGTCGAACGTATCCGCCAGCTCAATCCGACCGCGCAGCTCGACTTCGCGAATCACTCGGCCGTCGCCATCGATTCGCTCCTCGGCGTGCGCAGCTTTTCGCTCGACAACCTGCTCGCGGTCGAACCCGATCTGCTCGACGGAGCCGGCCATGACCACGAGCACGACGACACGATCGCGTCGTGCGCGTTCGTCGTGCCGGGCGCGCTCGACGCAACGCGCTTCAACGGCTGGATCAACCGGCTCGTGCAGACCGACGGCCAGCAACTGCTGCGCATGAAAGGCGTGCTCAATCTGCACGACGAAGCGCGGCGGCTGCATTTCCACAGCGTGCACATGCTGCTCGATGCGAAGTTCGGCAAGGCATGGTCGCGCGATGAACGCCGCGAGAACCGCTTCGTGATGATCGGCAGAAACATCGACGCCGAGCGGATGCGCGAAGGTCTATTGAGTTGCATGCATCAACCCTTTCACTCAACTTCCCTGAAGGAGCACGAACATGAAAAAGCCTGAGGCGTACACATTGAGCATCGGCGTTCTTGCTGTCGCCGACACATGGCTCACGGGAACCCTGCTTCCCGTTCCCGTCTGGGTGACGTTCATCGCCTGGGCGTCGTTCTTCGTGCTGGGCGGCGGACGCGCAGGCTTCGTCAAGAGCGTTGCGTCGAATCTGACCGGGCTCGTGATTGCATCGCTGACGCTGCTGTGCATTGCGACGACGAGCGGCAGCGCACTCGCGGTCGCGGTACTGGTCGGCATCGGCAGCGCGGCAATGGTGCAGGCGTCGAAGCTCAAGCTGCTCGACGTATTGCCCGCAATCGTGTGGGGTTTTGCATCGACAGTCGGCACGACCGTCGCCACCGGCAAGGCCATCACGACGGCGGGTATCGGCAATCCTGCGCTCGTCGCCGCTACTGCGCTCGTGACAGGCGCAGTGTTCGGCTTCGTATCGGAAGTCGTGGGCGAAGCGCTCGCACTCAAGCGCGAGCATCGGCTCAGCTAAATCTCTTTTCACCACTCTGCGGAGCGAACCGTGAAATTACAGCATCACCTTGGCGGCATCGAAAACCTCGGCCCTGTCAGCACCGAGACACGCGTTTTCGTCGAGCCGTGGGAAAAGCGCATCTTCGGCATTCATACCGTGATGATGGCCGAGAGCGCGCATCTGGCGAACGCGCCGCATCCTTATCCGGTCGATCAACTGCCGACCACGTTCAGGAACGACTGGACGTGGGCGTCGTTACGCACGGGCGCCGAAGACATGCAGCCATTCGATTACTTCAAGTACCGCTATTACGAGAAGTGGCTGGGCGGCATTTCGCAGTTCTTCGTCGATCAGGGCTACATCACGGCGGAAGAACTCGCGCAGAAGACGGCGCACTATCGCGCGAGCCCGGATGCCACCTTGCCGGACAAGCCGGACACGGCCCTTGCCGCGCAGGTCGATGCGTATCTGCAAAACGGCGATTCGGGTTATCACACGCTCGAGCGCGCAGCCCGCTTCACGAAAGGTGACACGGTGCGCATCGCCGACCCCGACGCCGTCGATCACACGCGTCTGCCCGGCTATTTGCGCAACAAGACGGGCACCGTCGATCTCGTCTATCCGGGCGCGTTCTCGTACTTCGTATCGACGGGCGTAGACGGCATAGGAGAGCCGATGCCCGTCTACCGGATCGCCTTCGACACCGCCGACATCTGGGGCGAAGGCAAAAGCGAAGCCAACACCACCCTCTACGCGGATCTGTACGAAGCCTACGTGCAGCCGGCCAACTAAACCGACAGCGAGACCAGCATGACCCCAATGTTCGAATATCCGGAAGACCGCGAAGCGTCGAGCGCCGCCAAGGTCCGCGCACTCGAAGCGCTGCTGATCGAGAAAGGCGTGATAGGCAGCGATTCCGTCGATGCCGTCCTCGCGCACTTCGAGACGATGGCAGGCCCGTTCAACGGCGCGAAGATCGTCGCGCACGCGTGGGTCGATCCGGCGTACAAGCAGCGGCTCGTCGAAGACACACCCAAAGCGATCGCCGAGCTTTCGCTGCCGCTCGGCATGGCGGGGGCGGAAGGCGAGCATATGGCCGCCGTCGCCAACGACAGCAACGTGCACAACCTGATCATCTGCACGCTGTGCTCGTGTTATCCGTGGCCCGTGCTCGGCCTGCCGCCGTACTGGTACAAGGACCCCGTGTTTCGCGCGCGCGGCGTGCGCGAGCCGCGCGCCGTGCTGCAGGAATTCGGCGTGACCGTACCCGCGGAGAAAGAAGTGAAGGTGTGGGACAGCAGCGCGCAGATCCGCTGGTTCGTCGTGCCGGAGCGCCCGGCGAACACGGAGCATCTGAGCGAAGAAGAACTCGCCGCGCTCGTCACGCCGGAATCGATGATGGGCGTCGCGCTCGTCGCCGCGCCCGCAGCCTGAGGACCACGCGATGTTTACGCGCTTCGAGGAATACGCCGCGGCATCGATGCTCGGCACGCCGGACTCGCCGCCGCGCCTGGACGGCAAGCTGTTCTTCACCAACCGCTGGGAACGCGACGTGTTCGGGCTCGCGCTGTCGCTGTCGAAAGCGGGTTGCTTCGAATGGGAAGACTTTCGACAGAGCCTGATTGCGTCGATTGCGAAGTGGGAAACGATCGATTGCGAGAACCAGCCGCGCTGGGACTACTACGAACGTTTTCTCGAAGCGCTGTTGAACGTGGTCGAAGCCAGCGGCGTGCTGTCGCGCGACGAACTTCAGCGAGTCATCACGGCGCGGCGCGTGGCGGCTCAATCATGAGCCGCACATCCTGACTAATCATTCATCCACTCAAGAGGTCTTTCATGAACGATGCTGTGCTCCAACCCGTAGACGCGCTCACGCCTATTCCATTGCGCGAGCTGTTGCCGTGGATCGTGTTCGGCGGCCTGCTGATGTTGCTGGTGCTGTACTTCGTCGGTGCAGAGGAAGGCGCGACGTCGCTCGTGCCGGGTATGTACGTGCACGAGTTCGTGCACGACGGGCGCCATCTGCTCGGTTTTCCCTGCCACTGACGAGGAGACGATCATGGTCGGCAAGCTGTTGATGCGCGGTATGCTCGCGGGCGTCGTCGCGGGGTTGATCGCGTTTGGATTCGCGCGCGTGGCGGGCGAGCCGCAGGTCGATCGCGCGATCGCCTTCGAGGAACACACGCACGCGATGAAAGGCGACGCGCACGAACCCGAACTGGTGAGCCGCGACACGCAAGCCGGCCTCGGTTTGCTGACAGGCGTCGTCGCGTACGGTGCGGCGTTTGGCGGGCTTTTCGCGCTGACCTTTGCGTGGGCATGGGGACGCGTCGGCACGCTCGGCGCACGGCCGCTCGCCGCGTGGCTCGCGCTCGGTGCGTTCGTTGCGCTCGTCGTCGTGCCGAATCTCAAGTATCCCGCCAACCCGCCATCCGTCGGCGATCCGGAGACGATCGGCTATCGCACGGGGCTTTTCTTTCTGACGATTGCGATCTCGGTCGCGATCATGGTGCTGTCGCTCAACGTGCGCAGCATCACCGCGCGTCGCTTCGGCGCATGGAACGGCGCGCTGGCGGGGCTGCTCGCCTTCGTCGTGATGCTGGCCGTCGTGCTTGCAGCGTTGCCCGCTATCGACGAAGTCCCGGCCGCTTTCCCTGCCACGCTGCTGTGGAAATTCCGCGTCGCCGCGATCGGCATGCAGGCCGTGATCTGGACCACGCTAGGCGCGCTGTTCGGCGTGCTCGCCGAACGCACCGGATTCGCGGACTCGCCCGCGCGCCGCACTGCACGCGACACGAGCCCGGCAACGCAGGCTTTTTGACCGCCCGGACGCGTCGGGCATTGCCGTATAGACTAACCATTCGAGCCGCCCGCCCACGCGGGCGCCCGTCTTCCAGCGGATTCGGACACTCGCGATGAAACGCATCAAGGTCGGCATGCTTGTCTTTCCCGGTTTCCAGCTGCTCGATATCGCCGGGCCGAGGGACGCGTTCGCCGAAGTAAAAATACTGAGCAAGGGCGAGTGCGAATACGAAATGCTGACGGTCGGCACGACGCGCGGCGCAGTGCAATCGTCGAGCGGCTTGAGCACGATGCCCGACCGCACGATCTTCGACGTGTGCCCCGAGTTCGACACGATCATCGTGCCCGGCGGCCTCGGCATCTTCGACGCGTTCGACGACCCGGCGCTGAGTGGCTGGCTCAAGACGCAGCACAGGCATTGCCGCCGCGTATCGGCGATCTGCAATGGGCTGTTTGCGCTCGGCGCCGCCGGCCTGCTCGACAACAAGGTGGTGACGACGCACTGGATGGACGTGCCGCGCCTCGCCGCGACCTTTCCAAAGGCGAGGATAGAACCGGATCACATCTTCGTGCAGGACGGCAACATCTACACGACGGCGGGCGTGACGGCAGGCATCGATTTGTCGCTCGCCATGATCGAAGACGACTTCGGCCGCCAGATGGCGCTCGATGTCGCGAAGTATCTGATCGTCTATCTGCGGCGCGCGGGCGGGCAATCGCAATTCAGCCCGCTGCTGGAGACGCAGGCGTCGCCGGGCTCGCAGATGGTCGCGCTGCAGCAGCTCATGCTCGACAACCTGCATGTAGACCATACGGTGACGTCGCTCGCCGAACGCGTGCACATGAGCGCGCGCAACCTGTCGCGGCTCTTCGCGAAGGAATGCGGCATCACGCCGATGACGTTTCTCGCCAATGCACGCATCGACGCCGCGCGACGCTTTCTCGAAGCCACAGATCTCTCGCTGCGGGAAATCGCACAACGCTGCGGCTTCGAAGACACCGACGGGTTTCGCAGGACCTTCCATCGCCGGCTGCAGATCAACCCGGCTGACTATCGCGACCGGTTCAGATCGAAGAAGCCGCTGGTGGAGAAGAAGAAATCGGGCGCGTCGCGCGTGGAGTCTCGCGGGTCTGCCACGGTTTCGAATAGCGCGATGCGTGACACGCGCTAGTACTGTTTGCAACTCACTACGAGCTTGCGCGTCGGATAGCTGCCGTAGTCGGTGTGGTTTCTGCTTTCCTGGCGATCCACCACGTCGTAGCCGCCCGGACATGATTTCCTCGCCGCCCTTTCGCAGATCTTCCAGCTATAGAGCAGTCCGTCGCAGGAAATCACCGCGCCATCGCGGCCGTTCGTCAGCGTCGGCTTGACGGTTGCGCTGCACGCGGTCAGAAAGACCATCAGGAGAATCGCGCTGCGCCGCATCAGAGTCCCTCGGTGTGAGTGGATCGTCCGATTATAGAAGCCGATGCGCGCAGGGTAATGGGAGCGAACGCACGCTCCCGTTGAACTCAGTGCTGCGGAACCTTCCCGCCGAGTTCGTCGTCGATGAAAGCGCGGACGATGTCCTTGAACGACGCATCGCCATGCAGCCCAAGCTGCGTCGCGCGCGATACATCCCATCGCGCGGGCCAGCTGCCGACGATCTTCTCGACACGCTCATCCGCTTTCCATTCGATGCGCGCCGCGACGGCATCGCCCGCCACCTCGCGCAGCGCCGCGACCATTTCGTCGACCGTCACCGACACGCCCGGCAGGTTCACGGTGCGGCGATTGCCCAACGCCGCGCTGTCGATCTCGCTTCCCGCAATCAGACACTCGATCGCCTTGCGCGGCGACAGCAGCCACAGGCGCGTCGACCCGCTCACGGGGCACACAGCGGCTTCGCCAGTGAGCGGCTCGCGAATGATGCCGCTCGCAAACGACGACGCCGCTGCATTCGGCTTGCCCGGCCGGACGCTGATGGTCGGCAGGCGCAGCACGCGGCCATCGACGAAGCCGCGCCGTGCGTAGTCGTTGAGCAGCAACTCGGCGCCCGCCTTCTGCGCACCATACGACGACTGTGGATTGAGCGCGGTTTCATCGAGCACGACATCCGGCAAATCGCCGCCGTAGACGGCAACCGAACTCGTGAACAGAACACGCGGCCGATGCCCGCGCGCGCGGCACACGTCGAGCAGCAACCGCGACGCGTCCAGATTGATGCGCATGCCAAGCTCGAAATCGGCTTCCGCCTGGCCGCTGACGATCGCCGCAAGATGGAAGATCGCCGCCGTCTTGTCATCGATCACACGTTCGAGCACGCTGCGCTCGGCAATGTCGCCGACTTCGACGCGCACGCGTTCGTCTTTCGGACCCTGCGCCGCGACGACGTCGAGCAACACCAGTTCGGTAATCGGCTGACGCTGTCCGTCTGTGCCCTTCAGTTCGCCGCGCGCGAGCAGTTCGCGTGCAAGACGCTGGCCGAGAAATCCCGCGCCGCCCGTGATGAGTACTTTCATGTTCCTGTTAATCCTCTATGTGTCTGTCGAACGCGCTCCGGTACGACCTTAGCGGCGTGCCTTCACGTACGGCCTGATCCATCCCAGCCCATCGGACGTGGCCGCGCGGGGCCGGTATTCGCAGCCGATCCAGCCGTCGTAACCCAGTTCATCGATCAGCGAGAACAGATACGGATAGTTCACTTCGCCGATATCCGGCTCGTGCCGCTCGGGCACGCCCGCAACCTGGATATGACCGATACCCTTGATGTCACGCTTGAGCTTCACGGCAAGATCGCCTTCGACGATCTGGCAGTGGTAAAGATCGAATTGCACTCTCAGGTTCGCCGCGCCGACTTCCGCGCAGATCGCCTGCGCATCGTCCTGCCGGTTCAGAAAGAAGCCGGGAATATCGCGCGTGTTGATCGGCTCGATGACGACGGTAATGCCGTCCGCCTGCGCGGCTTTCGCCGCATATGCGAGGTTCTTCAAATACACCTCGCGATGCGCGGCGCGCGATTGCTCGGGCTTGATCAAGCCGGCCATCACATGCAGCTTGTCGTTGCCGAGCACGCGCGCATATTCGAGCGCGGTATCGACGCTGCGGCGAAACTCGTCCTCGCGGCCCGGCAACGACGCGATGCCGCGCTCGCCCGCCGCCCAGTCGCCGGGCGGCGCGTTGAACAGCGCCTGCGTGAGACCGTTCTCGGTCAGACGCGCCTTCAGATCGGCGGCCGGAAAGTCATAGGGGAACAGGAACTCTACGGCCTCGAAGCCATCGCGCGCCGCGGCGGCGAAACGGTCGAGAAACGCGTGTTCGTTGTACATCATCGTCAGATTGGCGGCGAAGCGAGGCATCGAAGCAACTCCTTTTAAAGCGCGTTTAGCGGTTCACGAGCCGCGCGGGCGTCAGCCAGGTGGCAAGCGCGCCGATCACGAGCATCGCGGCGAGCACGTACATGCCCGACTGCGTGCTGTGCGTGAGGTCCTTAAGATAGCCGATCATGTACGGGCTCGCGAAACCCGCCAGATTGCCGATCGAATTGATGATCGCAATACCCGCCGCCGCCGTCGCGCCCGACATGAACGCCGTCGGCAGCGACCAGAAGAGCGGCGCACAGGTCAGCACGCCCGCTGCCGCGATCGACAGGAACGCGATCGATACCACCGTGTTGTCCGCGAACGAAGCCGCGACCGTGAAACCGACTGCACCCGCGAGCGCCGGGCCGATCAGATGCCAGCGGCGTTCGCGATACTTGTCCGCGCTGCGGCCCATCACGTTCATCACGACGATCGCGACCAGAAACGGAATCGCGCTCAGCAGGCCGATCTTGAACGCGCCCGTTACGCCCGTCGATTTGACGAGTGTCGGCATCCAGAACGTCAACCCATATTGACCCGTGACGAACGCGAAGTAAATCAGCGACATCCACCACGTACGCGGATCGCGAAACACGGCGCCCACGGAATGCGACTTCGCTTTTTCTTGCGGCTGCGCGGCGATTTCATCGGCGAGCAGTTTTTTCTCGCGCGGCGTCAACCATTTCGCGCTGGCGATCCCGTTGTCGAGATACAGAATGGTCGCGATGCCGATCGCGATGGCGGGCACCGCTTCGATCACGAACATCCATTGCCAGCCCGCGAAGCCGTGATGCGAATCGAAGCTTTGCATGATCCAGCCCGACAGCGGATTACCGAAAATGCCCGACACGGGAATCGCCGACATGAACACCGCGATGATCTTCGCGCGACGATGCGACGGAAACCAGTAGGTCAGATACAGGATCACGCCCGGATAGAAACCGGCTTCGGCAAGACCGAGCAGAAAGCGCAGCGCGTAGAACTGCGCGGGCGTCTTCACGAATACGAAGAGCGCGGACATCACGCCCCACGTGATCATGATCCGCGCAATCCAGATTCGCGCGCCGAGCTTGTGCATCAGGATATTGCTCGGCAATTCGAACAGGAAGTAGCCGACGAAGAACACACCCGCGCCGAGGCCGAACACGGTTTCACTGAACGCGAGATCCTGCGACATCTGCAGCTTCGCAAAACCGACGTTGACGCGATCCAGATACGCGACCACGTAACACAGCATCAGGAACGGCACGATGCGCCAGAACACCTTGCCGTAGGTGCGTTCGATTTCAGCCGCGCCGGGCTGGCCGGCTGCGTCGGCGGTGGATGCGGGGCGTGCGGATGCCGCCTGAAAGCTTGTCATGCACTGTCTCCTTCGGATGGCGCCGGTTGTTGGCCGCCCGCTTCATGGCGGTCGGGCCTCCGGCTTTTTGCCTGGTTGGTCATGCGGATGGCCCGCGACGTTCGTCCGCGGACCGTTGAGCCTCTATGCGTGCGAGCGATTCACCAGCGCGCGCCGAACACCGTGCGCAACTCTTCGAGCGCGGCTTCGTCGAGCGGCGTGGGACGCGGGTTCGTCATCAGCCACAAGCGCGCCGTTTCTTCCAGCTCTTCGAGCGCGTACGACGCTTGCGATACCGACCTCTCCCACACGACAGGCCCGAGCCGTTCGAGCAGCACGCCGCGCACGCTTTCCGCGAGCGCTGCGATCTGCTGCGCGACTTGCGGATCACCCGGACGACGGTAGCGGATCAGCGGAATGTGGCCGACCTTCATCACGTAGTACGGCGTGATGGGCGGCAGCACGTCGGCGTCGTTCCAGACGCCCGCGAGCGTCAGCGCGACGAGATGCGTCGAATGCGTGTGCACGATGCCGCGCGTTTCGCGGTTGCGCTCGTAGACGCCGCGGTGCAGCGCGAGCGTTTTCGACGGCTTGCCCCCGGAAACCGCGTTGCCTTCGAGATCGACCTTCGCGATCTGCGCGGGGTCGAGACGGCCGAGACACGCGTCCGTCGGCGTAATCAGCCAGCCGTCATCGAGGCGCGCGCTGATGTTGCCCGCGCTGCCGACTGTATAGCCGCGCTCGTACAGGCTCGCGCCCGTTACGCAGATTTCTTCGCGGACTTTCGCCTCGTTGCCCGTGTGGATGGCGAGCGTCATTGCGCGCCTCCGTCGAGTTGACGCAGCGCCTTCTCGAAGAAATCGACGGCGCCGAAGTTGCCCGACTTGAGCGCGAGCGCGAGCGGCTCAGCGCCGATGGTCGCGGTTGCCGGCACACCGGGATCGATCTGCTTGCCGATGCGCAGCATTTCGACGCGGAGCGCCTGCACCACGGCACCCGATGTCTCGCCGCCCGCGACGACGAACTTGCGCACCCCGAGATCGTGCAGTCCGCGCGCGATCGCAGCCAGCGTGCGTTCGACCAGTTCCCCGGCTTGCGCGACGCCGAGTTCGCGTTGCGTGGCCTTCACTTCATCCGGCGATGCCGTTGCGTAGATCAGCACAGGCTGAGGCTGCGCCGCATTCATATGCTCACGCGCGAAAGCGAGCGCCTGATCGACAACGGGCTCGCCGCGCGCGGCCGCCAACGGATCGATGCGGAATGCGGGGCGCGTTTCGCGCCATGCGGCAACCTGCGCATTGGTCGCTTTCGACGCGCTGCCCGCCAGCACCGCCGACGCGCCTTCGACACGCGGCAATTCGCCAGCATCGGCGGCATCGTCGAGCAGACCGGCGCGGCGGAAGTTGCCCGGCAAGCCGAGCGCGACACCCGAGCCGCCCGTAATCAGCGGCAGGTCCGCGCAGGCTTCGCCTAGCGTGTAGAGATCGGCGTCCGACACGGCATCGGCGATCGCCATGCGCACGCCGTCGTGGCGCAGCGCATCGATCGACGCGCGCACGGCTTGCGCGCCTTGCGCCACTGCGTCGTAGCGCACCAGACCGACTTTCGATTGCGTCTGCCGCTGCAGCACGCGCACGAGGTTCGCGTCCGTCATCGGCGTGAGCGGGTGATGCTCCATGCCCGATTCGTTGAGCAGCACATCGCCGACGAACAGATGCCCGCGATAGATCGTGCGGCCGTTTTCCGGAAACGCGGGGCACGCAATCGTGAACGGCGTGCTGCCATCGATCGCCGACAGCGCGTCGAGCAGCGCATTGGCGACGGGGCCGATGTTGCCTTTATCGGTCGAATCGAAGGTCGAGCAGTACTTGAAGAAGAACTGGCGGCAGCCTTGCGCGCTCAACCAGTCGAGCGCGTCGAGCGATTGCGCGACGGCATCGGCCGCGTCGATGGTGCGCGACTTCAGCGCGACGACCAGCGCGTCGGCTTCGATGCGCGTATCGGCAGCGGGCACGCCGATGGTCTGAACGGTGCGCATGCCGCCGCGCACCAGCATGTTCGCGAGATCGGTTGCGCCGGTGAAGTCGTCGGCGATACAGCCGAGCAGGGGCTTGCGGGTAGAGGTGGTCATCTCGTTCGGCTCCGCTTAGCGCTTCGGCGGCACGTCGATGCCGGGGAAAATCTTGATCACGGCGGAATCGTCTTCGCCGCCATGCCCTGCCGTCGACGCCATCATGAACATCTGATGTGCCGCCGCCGACAACGGCAGCGGAAACTTCGAACGGCGCGCGGTATCGAGCACGAGGCCGAGGTCCTTGACGAAAATATCGACGGCCGACAGCGGCGTGTAGTCGCCATTGAGGATGTGCGGCACGCGGTTCTCGAACATCCATGAGTTACCCGCGCTGTGCGTGATCACGTCGTAGAGCGCGTCGGGGTCCACGCCTTCGCGCAGGCCGAGCGCCATCGCTTCGGCGGCGGCGGCGATGTGCACGCCCGCGAGCAGCTGGTTGATGATCTTCACCTTCGAGCCCGCGCCATGCTGATCGCCGAGGCGATAGACCTTGCCCGCCATCGCGGCGAGCACGTCGCCGCATGCGGCGTAGGCGGCGGCGGGGCCGGACGTCATCATCGTCATTTCGCCCGATGCCGCGCGCGCCGCGCCGCCCGACACGGGCGCATCGAGCATCTGCAAGCCGGCCGCTTCGACGCGCCGGCCGAGGTCGATGGCGAAGTCGGGCGCAACGGTTGCGCAGGCGATCACGACGCTGCCGGGCTTCATCGACCGAATGGCGCCTTGCTCGCCGAACAGCACGGTTTCGGTTTGCGCCGCGTTGACGACGAGCGTGACGACGACGTCGCATTGCGCGCCGAGTTCGGCGGGACTGGCGCAACCCTTGCCGCCATCGGCGACGAACTGGTCGAGCACTTCACGGCGCACGTCGCAAGCATGCACGTTGAAGCCGCCGCGCAGCAGCGAGCGCGCGACGCCCATTCCCATCGCGCCAAGACCGATCACTCCGACATTTCTGGACATACCTTTCCTCTACGAACGATGCTTCGGACGACGGCTCGCGCGAGTCGCGAGCGGACGCGTGTGTGGATCAGCAGATACCGGCCTCGGCGAGGCGGCGGGCTGCGTTGTACATGTGTGTCTGCGCGGCGTTACGGGCGGCCATCGGATCGCCTGCGCGAATCGCCGCGACGATTGCCGCGTGCTCGTCGCGCACCTGACGCGAGAAGTCTTCACGCAGCGCTTCGTTACGGCGCGTGATGACGGTGCCCGCTTCGAGGTACTGGTTGAGGAACGTGAGGGTCTTGAGGAAATACGGATTGCCCGTCACGGCAGCGATCGTGCGATGAAACGCGACGTCTTCGGCGACACCGTCGCGTCCCTCGGCGACGGCTTCATCGATCTTTTTGAGGACGGCGTCGATGGCCACCATGTCGGCGTCGGTGCGGCGCATGGCGGCTTCTGCGGCGACTTCGGCTTCGATTGCGCGGCGCACGGCGAGGATCTGCAGCACTGAGCCGCCTTCCATGGCTTCTGCGTAGTCGATTCGCAGCGGGCGGATCGCGCCGTGGGCTGACACATAGACGCCGCTGCCCTGGCGGGGCTCGACCACGCCTTCGTTCTTTAATCGCGAGATCGCCTCGCGGATGACTGTGCGGCTGACGCCGAATTCCTGTGCCAGCACGGCCTCTGTTGGCAGCTTGCCGCCGCGGGCGAAGGTGCCTTTGTCGATCTGGGCGAGGAGCTGTTGCGCGACTGTGTCACTGAGCGCCCTGCTCGGGATTTTTTCGAACATATCAGTGGATTTGCCATGTCATAGGGTCATCATACAAATTTGCCTTCGGCAGGGGGTATGGGGGGAAACCCTCAAGGGGTTGGATTTTTTGCCTTCGCGGGGCGGGCGTTGCCTGGGTGGTGTTTTTGTGTTTTTGCGTCTTTGCGGCGCTGGCGTTCGTTTTGGTTTTGGTTTGCTTGTGCTTTTGCTGGCATCCGCGTTTTGTTAGCGTGCTTCAGGCGTCGCCCCTGCGCGGGGCGGCACCTACTTTTCTTTGCCGCCGCAGAAAAGTAGGCAAAAGAAAGCGGCTCACACCGCCAGCCCGTGTTCTCATCCACGGGCCCCCAACGTCCCCATCCTTCACACGGCAATGCCCTCGTTGATGCTCGTTGCCAACGCTTCGAATGAACGCCTCACCCGCTTTGAATACCCGTACCCGGGCCAGCGGTAGCGAATGGTGGGCGCCGCCCAGGTGGCAAACCGTGTGTAGGTTGTCGTGTCGTATAAGTTAGCGTTCTCACAGGTAGAACGCTTGCCCTATTGGTCCGAAGTGAGGCGTGTGGAGCACAAAGGGCCTACACACAGTTTGCCACCTGGGCGGCGGAGGACCATCTGGTAGTGCGTGCCGCGACGCGGGCACATGAAGCGGGTGAGGCGTCAATTAAGAGCGCTGGCAACGAGCGTCGGTCACGTTGTTGCCGTGTGAAGCGTAAAACCCTGTGGGGGCCCTCAGGCAAACATAAGGATTGGCGGTGTGAGCCGCTTTCTTTTGCCTACTTTTCTTTGCGGCGGCAAAGAAAAGTAGGTGCCGCCCCGCACAGGGGCAACGCGTGAAGCACGCTAACAATCGCGGATGCCAGCAGCAAACAAGGCGAACCACCCAGCGTCGCAGACAAAAAAAACCTCACACTTCCAAAGACTGCTCCTCAAACGGTGCCGGCTCGCCAAAGAAAAACCCTTGCATCACCGTGCACCCCAGCCCCCGCAGCGCATCAGCCTGCGCCTCCGTCTGCACGCCCTCGGCAACACATACCAACTCAAGCGATCGGCACAACTCCAGAATACTGCGCACGATATCCCGCGCCGCGGGATCACTATCAATCCGATCCAGAAACCCGCGATCGATCTTGACCTTATCCAGCGGCAGCCGATGAATACAGGTAAGACTCGAATACCCCGTGCCGAAATCATCGAGCGAAATATGCACGCCAAGCTGCTTGAACGCATCGAGCGAAGCTGACGCCTGCTCGAAATCCTGAATGACGGCAGTCTCCGTCACCTCGAACGTCAAGCGGTCGGGCGCGATGCCGCTGTCGCGAATCATGTCCGCAATGTTCTCAACCGCCTCAGCCGAACCAATATCCCGCGCAGACAGATTAAACGCGACACGCACCGCCGGATCACACTCGCGCATCGTCGCGAGCACCTTGCGCAACAGCGCCGCCGTCACGGTATGAATGAAATCGCTGCGTTCAGCAACCTTGATGAAGAGCGACGGCGGCACGTCGCCAAGCGTCGGACTGCGCCATCGAGCAAGCGCCTCATACGACACCACGCGTTCGCGCAGCGTGTCGACGATCGGCTGAAAATGCAGCGTCATCTCGCGCTCGAGGTCGGCATGCCGCAATGCCTGTTCGACCTGTCCCAACTCGCGAATCTGCTTTTCATGCTCCGACGAGAAGATCGTCGTGCCCCCTCGTCGATACTCCTTCGCGAAGTACAACGCGTAGTCCGCACGCTCGAACAGTTGCGCGGGTGACAGACCCGCGTCGGGATAAATCGCAAACCCGAGCGATCCCGACAACCGCGCAGTCGCGCCAGGCCACGCATACGGCGCACGCAGCGTTTCGCAGATCGCCGCGCCGATGTCGCGCAGATCCTGCGTCTCGCGTACGTCCGTCACCAGCAAGCCGAACTCGTCGCCGCCCAGGCGCGCCAGCCTGATGCGCGGCCCCGACACATCGAGCAGCCGCCGGCCCACCTCTTCGAGCACACGGTCGCCCGCGCCGTGGCCGTACAGATCGTTGACCTGCTTGAAGCCGTCGAGATCGATCACGCCGACGGCAAAACGCACATGCCCTTCCTGTGCCGTTTGAAAAAGCGCGTCGAGATCGGCGAGAAAACGTCGGCGGTTCGGCAGCCCTGTCAGGATGTCGAGATTGGCGAGGCGCGAATTTTCGTCGCTCAGCCGTTGCAGTTCGGCCTGCTTCGCCTGCAATGCATGCTTCGATTCAACCAGATTCGCAAAGTCGCGATAGTAGGTGACCAGAACGAAGATCATCGCGACAGCAACGAGCAACATGTTGATCGCAATCGCGACGAGCACGCCGTTCTGCGTCAACGAAAAGAACAGCGAGAACGGCACGATGACGATGGCCGTCAACAGCAACGCGGCCTTGCGCATGTGCATCAGACAGAAAATGCAGCCGATCACCGTAATCGACATGTAGAACGCAACATGCGCGCGAGCGTACGGGTCGCCATACGGGAAGAGCAGCAATCCCCAGCCGGTGAAGATGACACCAAGCAATGCGATCAGCCACACCGTGGTCTTGAGCCGCGACGCGATCTGCTCGTCCGTCAGCGACGCGAGGTGTTTTCTTCGCCTCACCCACACGACGAGCCGGATCGCGCAGGCCGAGCACATCGCGAGCGGCACCCAGATGGCGAGCCACGCCGGCGCGACGGCGACGTGCGTCGCGGCCACGGCAACGCTATTGACCACGAGGATCACATACAGCAGCGGCAATTGACGCGAGAAAGCGTCGAACTGCGAGCGCGACAGCGCAGCCTTCACGGCGGGAACAGTACGAAACGAGGCGAGGTCCTGCGGGCGAATCATGGCTCGGCAGCGTGAATGGGTCAGCAAGTCCAGGTGCGCCGCCTGTCGATACACCCAGGCTGCGAGAGGCGGTGGCGTCTGTCGCGTTCCTGCATGTTTACGGCAGTTTTCCGGCGAACCTGATGATACGAGAGCGACCCGCTCCGCCAGTAAAGAATGCAGAGAGATGCACCACGCTGTCTCGACGGCGCCACACACGCTTGCGCAACACACGCGCGTAATGCTCGCAAAAAGCCCTTTTTTGCGGGGTATTCGTCAGATCAATAGCGCGAAAATAGCGGCACCGTCACCCGCCCATGACCACTGCCGCGATCTCGACGAACAGAATTTTCACGATCGTCATCGACGGAAAGATCATGGCGTAGCCGATATCGGGTCGGTCGGTCGGCGCGATGCGATTTGCGAATGCGAGGATCGCCGGGTTGCCCGTCGCGCCGCTGATCACGCCAACGGTCGCATCGAACGGCAGGCGAAATAGCCACAGGCAGCACGCCGCCGTGATGCACACCAATGCGATCAGAATCGCCGCGCCATACAGCAGGAACGAGATGCCCGTAAGACCGATCGTCGCAAAGAACTTCGGTCCCGACGACAACCCCACTTGCGCGAGAAACACCGTCAGCCCGAAATTGCGCAGCACGAGATTCGCCGAAAGCGGCATCGTCCAGACGAGTCCACCCACGCGCCTGATCTTGCCGAGATAGAGCGCGACCAGCAGCAGCGCGGCAAGCCCGAGCGACAACTTGCCGACACCGGGTATCGGCAGCGGAATCAGGCCGACCAGCAAGCCCAGCGCCGCGCCGACGCCGATCGAGATGTAGCTCAACTCCGCCGTTCCCTTGATCGAATCGCCGAACAGCTTGCGCACGGCGTCGCGTTGACCGGGGCCGATCAGCAATCCCACACGGTCGCCGAACTCGAGTATCAGTTCGGGACTCGGCAGCATGTCGGCGTCGCCGCGACGCACGTGCGCGATCGAACAGACCATGCCTTCGGGAAAGCGGATATCGCGCAGCGCGCGGCCGACCACGATGCGACTCGATGCGAACACGCGCAGATAGTCGAGGTCTTCGCGGAAACGCATCATGCGTCCGGGGTGCAATTCGCCGAGCATTTCGGTGGCCTTGCGCAACTCGTCGAGGTCCATCGAGGTCGCGAGCAGCACGTCGTCGGTTTGCATGACGAAATCGTCGGCGGGCAGCTGGTTGTGATGTGCGCGCCGCACGGCCGCGATGCCGAGGCCCGCGGGCAGGCGCGCTTTCAGTTCGGGAAACGTGAGGCCGACGAACGCCTGGTTGCGCAGCGCGATCTCGGCCGTCTCCATGAGGTGCGCGGGCGGCGCTTCGATCTTGCGCGCCAGTGCGATGCTCAGCAGATAGAGAAACAGGATCGGCCCGGCGACGCCGAACGGATACGCGACGCTATAACCGACGGCGGCGCCTTCGCCCTTCAGCACGGCAAGCACCGCCTGCAGGCTTGCCGTGCTCGTGCCCGCGCCCGCATACAGGCCGAGCGCCTGATCGAGCTTCACGCCGAACAGCGGTCCGAGTGCAAGCGACACGAAGCCTGCGCCGATCACGCCGAGGACGGCGGCTGCGTTCGCCTTGAGCCCATCGGCACTCGACAGACCGGCGAAAAACTGCGCGCCGTACTGCACGCCGATGCCATAGAGAAACAGCAACAGCCCCAGCGTGCCGAGCACTGCGGGCGGCGCGGACTTTGGCGCGAAACCGCCGATCGCGAGCCCGACGAAGAGCACCGCGCCCGAGCCGAGCGCTACGCCTTTGATGCTGCACTCGCCGATGACATAGCCTAGCGCGACGGTGAGAAACAAGGTGAGCAACGGTTGCGATTCGAGCAATGTGCGGATTGCATCCATGTCCGCTCCCTAAGTTATGGGCAGGGTGTGGGCGTTTGTTGCGCTATCGCGCATGTATTGCCAGATCAATCATAGACGCTGTGCGGGGCGGCACCTGCTTTTGGTTGTCGGCGACGCTGGATGGTTCGTGGATGGTTCGCCTGGTTTGCTGCTGGCATCCGCGTTTTGTTAGCGTGCTGCACGCGTCGCCCCTGTGCGGGGCGGCACCTACTTTTCTTTGCCGCCGCAAAGAAAAGTAGGCAAAAGAAAGCGGCTAACACCGCCAATCCTTGTTCCTGCCTGAGGGCCCCCAGCGGGTCTTACGCTTCACACGGCAACGCCCTGGTTCGTGCTCGTTGCCAACGTTCTCTCTGTACGCCTCACCCACTTCACGCACCCGCATCACAGCGTGCCATGCCAGATAGTCCACGGCCGCCCAGGTGGCAAACTGTGTGTAGGCCCAAGGACTCCATATGCCTCACTCCGGACCGATAGCGCATGCGTTCCACCCTGTAAGAGCGCCGCGCTATACGACGCGACAACCTACACACAGTTTGCCACCTGGGCGGCGCATACCGTTCGCTGCCGCTGGCCCAAGTGCGGGCGTTTGAAGTGGGTGAGGCGTTCATTCGAAGCGTTGGCAACGGGCAACGAACAAGGCGTTACCGTGTGACGTGTGGGGACGTTGAGGGCCCGTGGACAAGCACACGTGCTGGCGGTGTGAGCCGCTTTCTTTTGCCTACTTTTCTTTGCGGCGGCAAAGAAAAGTAGGTGCCGCCCCGCACAGGGGCAACGCTTGCGAACCAATAACATCGCGCGGATGCCAGCAAAACCAAACCAAACCAAACCCAAACCCAAACATTACCGAAATGTAATCAGCCCACACACACATCTCGGTATGATTGAAAACGTCAAAATCCAGCAGCAAAGCGGAGCACAACGATGCGCATCCTGGTCATCGAGGACGAACCCAAAACAGCGGCCTACCTGAAGAAAGGACTCGAAGAGTCCGGCTATTCTGTCGAGGTGGCGAACGACGGCTCGCACGGCCTGATCCTCGCGCAGGAGGAAGACTACGACGTCATCATCCTCGACGTGATGCTGCCGTGGATGGACGGCTGGACCGTCATAAAGACACTGCGCGCCACGCGCACCACACCCGTGCTTTTCCTCACCGCACGCGACGACGTCGACGACCGCGTACGCGGCCTCGAACTCGGTGCCGACGATTACCTCGTCAAACCCTTCGCGTTCGTCGAACTGCTCGCTCGCGTGCGCACGCTCGCGCGTCGCGGGCCGCCGCGCGAAAGCGAACTGATCCGCATCGGCGATCTGGAAATGGACGTGAACCGCCGCCGCGTCAAGCGCGGCACGACGCGCATCGATCTCACGCCGCGCGAGTTCTCGCTGCTGCAACTGCTCGCGCGCCGCCATGGCGAAGTACTGAGCCGCACGCAGATTGCGTCGTACGTGTGGGACATGAACTTCGACAGCGACACGAACGTCGTCGAAGTCGCCATTCGCCGCTTGCGCAGCAAGATCGACGACAACTTCCCCGTCAAACTGATTCATACGGTGCGCGGTGTCGGCTATGTGCTCGAAATCAAGGAAGCGGATTGATGCGCGGCCGTTCGATCACCACCACGCTCGCGCTCGCGTTCGGGGCGACGACGCTCGCCGTGTTCGTGCTGGTCGGCAACTTTCTCTATCGCGCGCTCGAACAGGAGATCAGTTCGCAGGACGACATGAGCATCGTGCTCGCGGCGCGGCACGCGCGGCGCCTTGCGGAAGAGATCGATGCATCGAAAGGGATTCGCGAGCACGGCGACCGGATCACGAGCATCGTGCTGGGTAATCCGGGCATGTCGATGGAAGTGTTCGATCCCAACGGACAACTCGCCATCGAGCACAATCTGACTAGCACGCTCGGCACGCCCATGCCCGCCAGCGACAGTTCGATTCTCGCTACCGGTCGCTCCATTCAGCGCGTGCCGGCAGCGGCGCGCATCACGGAAGCTGACATCGTGGCGTGGCGAAACGAGACGGGCGCGCCGATACGCGGCGTCGCCACCGACGTCACCTTGCGCGACGGCGAAATGGTCAGCATCCTGATCGCGCGCAATCTGAGCGACCGCTATGAACTGCTCGATCAGTACCGCGACCAGCTCAAGATCTACGGCATCATCGGCGTGCTGCTGACCACGGTGCTCAGCTACCTGCTCATTCGCGCGGCGATGCGGCCCGTACACGATATCGCCGCGAGCGCCGCGCAGGTCACCGTGAACCGCCTGAATACGCGCATTGCCGTCAAACGCGTGCCGCGCGAACTCGAAACGCTCGTGACGACGCTCAACGCGATGCTCGAACGCATGGACCACGGCTTCAAGCAGATGTCGCGTTTCACCGCCGATCTCGCGCACGACATGCGCACGCCGCTGAGCAATATGCGCGGCGCGACGGAAGTGGCGCTCGCGCGCACGCGCTCCGTCGACGAGTACGAAGCGCTGCTCGCATCAAACCTCGAAGAGTGCGAACGTCTGTCGCGCATGATCGAGAACGTGCTGTTCCTCGCGCGCGCGGAGCATCCGCAGTTCGTCAAGCACATGCGTGTGTTCGATGCCGTGCAGGAACTGACGCGCATCGGCGAGTATTTCGAAGGCGTCGCGGAAGACGCCGGCGTGCGCGTGCGTGTGACAGGCGCCGCAATGCTCACGGCCGATCTCGAACTCTTCCGCCGCGCCATCGGCAATCTGCTCGCGAACGCGCTGCGCTATACGCCACGAGACAAGGAGATCGTGCTCGACGCGCATGAGATCGAGGGCGGCGTGCGCGTCACGGTGTCGAATGAAGGCGAGCCGATTGCGCCTGAACATCTCGAACGGATCTTCGACCGCTTCTATCGCGTCGATCCCTCGCGCAGTTCCTTGCCTTCGTCCGGTTCGCCGCAAGGGTCGCCAGGATCGACGGGACTGGGCCTCGCGATCGTGCGCACGATCATGGAACTGCATGGCGGCACCGTTCATGCCGAGAGCGACGCGCGCGGCACGCGCTTCGTACTGACGTTTCGTTGAGCGCGTGCGCCGTCTCAACAGCCGCTATTCCGCGCGCAATCCCGACAGCGTCACGCGCAGTCCCGTACCGTTTTCGTTGTTGTCGATGCTGAGCGTCGCCTGATGGCGTTGCGCGATTTTCAGCGCAATCGCGAGGCCCAGCCCGCTGCCATGTTCCTTGTTGCCCGCGCTGCGATAGAAGCGGTCGAACACGCGCTCGCGCTCCGCGTCCGGAATGCCGGGCCCGCTGTCCGACACGCATAGTCCGATGCGATCGCCGTCGTGCTTCAGGATCACATCCACCTTGCCGCCGCGCGGCGTATAGCGGATCGCGTTGTCGATCAGATTGTTGAGCAGCACCTCGATGCCCGCGGGCTCGGCGCTGACCTTGTAGGCGTCGTCGGCATCGCGAGAAGGGTTGAACTCCAGGCCGAGGTCGATCTGCCTCGCCTCGGCAAGCATCGAAAAGTCACCGACAGCGCGCTCGCACAGACGGCGCAGGCTCACCGGCTCGACATGCGCGCTGCGCTGCGCGTCTTCGCGCGCCATCGTCAGCAGTTGATGCACGAGATGGATCAGCCGGTTCAGGCGCCCTTCGATGCGATCGAAAGTCTGCTTGCTGCCGACCAGCGAACCGTCGCGCTCCGCCGCCTGCAATTGCAGCTTCAATGCGGCAAGCGGCGAGCGCAGCTCGTGCGCGGCGTCGGCGACAAAGGTACGTTGCGATTGCGAAGCGACGTTCAGGCGGTGCAGCAGGTCGTTGAGCGCATCGACGAGCGGCTTCAGTTCGACGGGCATGCGTCCGTCGAGCCGCAACGGATCGAGCGAATCGAACGAACGGGTTGCCAGCGCGCGCGAGATGCTGCCGATCGGCGCAAGACCGCGGCCGACCACGAACAGCACGATCAGCACGATGACGGGAAGGAACAACGCGAGCGGCCACAGCGTGCGCAACGCGAGATGCCGCGCCAGATCTTCACGCACAGACACGGGTTGCGCGACCTGAACGAAACGGTTGCCTTCCTGTACGCCGAAGACGCGCCAGTGATACTCGTCGCGCTCGACCGTGCGCAGGCCGGGCGGATAGCGCGGCACGTCGATGCCATCGAGCGACTTGTACACGCTCTGGCCCACGTCGTCCCACACTTCGATGAACAGGCGATCGTCGGCAAGGCCCCCGAAATCCGGCGTGCGTCGCGCGAGCGCGTTGCTGCTGCCGACCGTCGCGGGCACGGAGAGCGCCACCGTGCGCAATTCGTAGTCGAATAGTTCGGTCGCTTCGACCCGCGCCGTATAGAAGATGCCGTACGCCGCGGTCAACGCCGCGAGCGCGAGGCCGGCAATCAGCCAGCCAAGCAACCAGCGCCGGATCGACGTCATACGGCGCGCTTGAGCCGATAACCGACGCCGCGAACCGTCACGATCTGGTCGGCGCCGATCTTGCGCCGCAGGCTATGCACATGCACTTCGATCGTGTTGCTGCCCACTTCCTCGCCCCAGCCGTACAACTTGTCTTCGAGCTCGGAGCGTGTGAAGACGCGCGTCGGCTCTTCGATCAACGCCTGCAGCAGGCTGAATTCGCGCGGCACCAGCGACAAGGATTCGCCCTTCAGCGTCGCTTCGTGCGCAGCCGGGTTCAAGGTCAGATCGCCGTGTACGTACTCGGGATGGGCGTGCCCCGTGCGCCGCCGCAGCAACGCGCGCACGCGCGCTGCGAGTTCGTCGAGATCGAAGGGCTTGACGAGGTAGTCGTCGGCGCCCGCGTCGAGCCCCGCAATGCGGCTCTCGACGGCGTCGCGCGCGGTGAGAATCATCACGGGCGCGCTGCCGCCGCGCCGCCGGTAGCGGTTGAGCACGTCGATGCCGTCTGCCTTCGGCAGGCCGAGATCGAGCAGCACCAGATCGTAGACGTCGTGGGCCAGCGACAACTCCGCTTCGCGCCCGTCATGCGCCCAATCGATTGCATAGCCCGCGCCGCGCATCGTATCCACGACGGGCTCGCCAATCATCTCGTCATCTTCCACCAGCAGCAAACGCATCGCACATTCTCTCCGTCGATCGCCTCCATTCTCCGAACCCGTAGCTTAGCGCGCCTTGACGCCGCCTTCGCCGGGAAAGCGTTCAGCCACTCGCGCCGAAGCGCTTGGGCGTCGCAGCGGGCAAGCCTTCGCAGGCTTCGCATCGGCCGAAAATCACCAGGCTCGACGTCACGTAGTGAAAGTGCTGATCGGCGGCGATCTTTGCCTGCTGCTGTTCGAGGCCCGGATCGTACGCGTCCTGAATGCGCCCGCAGCGGTTGCAGACGAGGTGGTAGTGGCGCTGGCCGCGATTGAGTTCATAGATGATGCGCGCATCGCCTAACGTCGCGCTCGAGATGAGGTCAGCCTCATGCAACTGCGAGAGCGCGCGGTACACGCTCGCGAGACTGCAAGGCTCCGGCTCGCGCGACAGCTTGCGGTACACCTGATCGGCGGTGAAGTGCTCGTTCGGGAGCTCGTGGAAAAGCCTCAGCACGGATGCCCGGCTCGTAGTCGGGCGCAGACCGGCCGTTTTTAACGCTGCGTAGATCGCAATCATATGAAGCCCCGTCTGGTCAGCGCAAAGCCTCTGGCGGGCTTCGCAACGGGCCATTCTGGCCGCGCGATCCTTAAGAATCGCTTATCGGGGCCAGTGGAACGCGGCGCAGTGCGCGCGCTGGCGCGCTTTGCGCGGCGCTCACAGGCGTTCCAGCGTCCGCTCGTCCGGCTTGCCGTCGAAATATCTGGCAAGCGCGTCGGTGAACACGGCTTCGTCGGGCGCGGCTTTCGAAAACAGCGTCATCGACGAATGGAACTTCAGGTGGTCCGGGTAGCCGAAGATGGTCTCGATCGACCGACCCTCGACTTCGTTGACGGCGCGCGTGATCTCGATTAAACGGGGACCGAGCACCGGATGTTGCAAATACGCGACAGCTTCGGGCAATGAATCGATGGCAAATTTTTGGGCCATTTGACTCGTTCCGAGGCCCTGAAACTGGGGAAACACGTACCACATCCAGTGGCTTTGCTTGCGCCCGTTGCGCAATTCCGCTAGCGCCTGCCCATAAATAGGTGCCTGAGCATCGACGAAGCGCCGAAGGTCGAATTTATCGTCCATCCCGTCCTCCGCAGTTCTTTGGTGTGCCGCAGCAAATGCATCGGCATGCCCGACAAATCCCTACGATTACCTTTCAAACCAGTCTTTCCGACCGTCGGCGCGCCACAAACGCGCCTCACATGCGGCATTGCGACACTATGTCTCACCCCTGATTGCGCAATAGTTCGTTCGCATCAAAGTGCTGTACTGCAACACGTGTCTTTCGTATTATGCGAGCGCTTATAAAAGGAGCAAGGAAATGCATGCGTTCGTTCGTTTGTTTTTGTAGAGGGCCGCGATGACGAAAAAAATCGCGGGCCGGCTAGCCGGTCTCGTCTCAATTGCCCCAGCCCTCCTGCTTTCGGGGTGCAACAACCTTGATCTGCTCGCGCCGAAAGGTCCCATCGGTGCCGCCGAGAAGTCGCTGATCGCGACCTCGACGTGGGCGATGCTGATCGTCGTGGTTCCCGTCATCTTCCTGACGCTGCTGTTCGCATGGCGCTATCGCGCATCGAACAAGTCCGCCGAATACCGTCCGAACTGGTCGCATTCGACGGCAATCGAAGTCGCCGTCTGGACGATCCCCGCACTGATCATTCTGTTCCTCGCCGTCCTGACGTGGAAGAGCACGCATGAGCTCGACCCGTACAAGCCGCTCGAATCGAACGTGAAGCCGATCAACGTCGAAGTCGTTGCGCTCGACTGGAAGTGGCTGTTCATCTATCCCGATCTCGGCATCGCGTCCGTGAACCAGCTGGCGATTCCCGTGGGCACCCCGGTGAATTTCCGCATCACGTCGGACACGGTGATGAACTCGTTCTTCATCCCGCAACTGGGCGGCCAGATCTACGCGATGGCAGGCATGCAGACGCGTCTGCATCTGTTGGCTGAAGAACCGGGCGATTACGCCGGCACCTCGGCCAACTTCAGCGGCAAGGGCTTCTCGGACATGAAGTTCCGCACGCTCGCAGAGTCGCAGCAAGACTTCGACGCATGGGTCGCGAAAGCACGCGCATCGACGGATCACCTCTCGATGGACCGCTACTACGCAGTGGCCAAGCCGGAAGAGAAGGCGTCTGTGTCGTACTTCTCGTCGGTCGATCCCAAGCTCTTCAACAACATTGTTGCCCGCTACAACAACGGTCACGTCATCGACAACATGAAGGACGTGAACTGTGCACCTAACGGGACCAAGGGGTAAGCATGTTCGGTAAATTAACCCTGGAAGACATTCCGTATCACGAGCCGATCATCGTCGTCGCCGGTATCGGGATGATTTTCGGCGCGCTGGCTGTGCTCGGCGCGATCACGTATTTCGGCAAGTGGCGTTACCTGTGGACCGAGTGGCTCACGTCGGTCGACCACAAGAAGCTCGGCGTGATGTACATCGTCGTGGCCATGATCATGCTGCTGCGCGGCTTTGCCGACGCGATCATGATGCGTACGCAGCTCGCGCTCGCGTATCACTCGCCCGGCTACCTGCCGCCGCATCACTACGATCAGGTCTTCACGGCGCACGGCGTCATCATGATCTTCTTCATGGCGATGGCCTTCATGGTCGGCCTGATGAACCTGGTCGTGCCGCTGCAGATCGGCGCACGCGACGTCGCGTTCCCGTTCCTGAACTCGCTGTCGTTCTGGATGACGGCGATCAGCGCGATCCTGATCAACATCTCGCTGCTGATCGGCGAATTCGCGCAAACGGGTTGGCTCGCCTATCCGCCGCTGTCGGAGCTGCAGTTCAGTCCGGGTGTCGGGGTCGACTACTACCTGTGGTCATTGCAGCTTTCCGGTATCGGCACCTTGCTGACGGGCGTGAACTTCTTCGTCACGATCATCAAGATGCGCGCGCCTGGCATGACGCTGATGAAGATGCCCGTGTTCACGTGGACAGCTCTGTGCACGAACGTGCTGATCATGGCCGCGTTCCCGATCCTGACCGTCACGCTCGCGCTGCTCGGCCTGGACCGTTACCTCGGCATGCACTTCTTCACGAATGACGGCGGCGGCAACGCCATGCTGTACCTGAACCTGATCTGGGCATGGGGCCACCCTGAGGTCTACATCCTGATCCTGCCGGCGTTCGGTATCTTCTCGGAAGTCATCTCGACGTTCGCACGCAAGCCGCTGTTCGGCTACAAGACGATGGTCTACGCGACCTGCGCGATCATGGTGCTGTCGTTCCTCGTGTGGCTGCACCACTTCTTCACGATGGGTTCGGGCGCCGACGTCAACGCGTTCTTCGGTATTGCGACGATGGTCATCGCCATCCCGACGGGCGTGAAGGTGTTCAACTGGCTGTTCACGATGTACAAGGGCCGCATCGAGTTCACGACGCCTGTGCTGTGGACGATCGGCTTCATGATCACGTTCACGATCGGCGGCATGACGGGCGTGATGATGGCGATCCCGGGCGCGGACTTCGTGCTGCACAACTCGCTGTTCCTGATTGCTCACTTCCACAACGTGATCATCGGCGGCGTGCTGTTCGGCTACCTCGCGGGCATGAACTACTGGTTCCCGAAGGCCTTCGGCTTCAAGCTGAACGAGAAGCTCGGCAAGGCTGCATTCTGGTTCTGGCAGATCGGCTTCTGGGTTGCGTTCACGCCGCTGTACGTGCTCGGCTTCATGGGCATGACGCGTCGTCTGAACCACTACGACAACCCGGCATGGCATCCGTGGCTGCTCGTCGCCGAACTCGGCGCCGTGCTGGTCGCAATCGGTATCGCTTGCCAGCTGCTGCAACTCGTCGTCTCGATCCGCGACCGCAACAAGCCGGAAAACCGCGACCTGACGGGCGATCCGTGGAATGGCCGTACGCTCGAATGGGCGACGACTTCGCCGCCGCAGATCTACAACTTCGCCACCGTCCCCGTCGTGCATGAGCTGGATGCATTCCACGACATGAAGGCGCGCGGCAATGTCGAGAAGCCTGTGTACCGCGACATTCACATGCCGTCGAACACGAGCGCTGGTTTCTTCATCGGCGTGTTCAGCCTGGCGCTGGGCTTCGCGTTGACGTGGCACATCTGGTGGCTGGCTATCGCTGCCTTCATCGGCGCGATCGGTACGTGGATCGCACGCAGCTTCGATAACGACACCGATTACTACATCCCCGCCGAAACCGTTCGACTGATGGAAGAACGTAACGGTGCTGGTTCGGGCGCGGCGATCGCCAAGCAACTGCCCGAAGCTGAGGAGATTGCCTGATGCTACAAAAAGCTATTGTTGCGGACCCGCATCATCACGACGCGGAACACGCTCCGTCCAATTCGGTGTTCGGCTTCTGGCTGTACCTGATGACCGACTGCATTCTGTTCGCAGCGCTGTTCGCGACGTTTGCAGTGATGAGCCATCAGTTCGCCGGCGGTCCGAGCGGCAAGGATCTGTTCGAGATCCAGGGCGTGGCGATCGAAACGGCGATCCTGCTGTTCTCGAGTATCACGTACGGTTTCGCGATGCTCGGCGCGCACAAGAACAACAAGGGCAGCACGTTGTTCTGGCTGGCCGTGACGTTCGTGCTGGGCGCGTCGTTCGTCGTGCTGGAAATCCGCGAGTTCTCGCACCTGATCGCAGAAGGCGCAGGTCCTGACCGCAGCGCATTCCTGTCGGCGTTCTTCACGCTGGTCGGCACGCACGGCCTGCACGTCACGTCGGGTCTGGTGTGGATGCTGGTGATGATGATTCAGGTCGTGCGCGCGCCCGCGCTGGGCGAGCGCGAACTGCGCCGTCTGACGTGCCTGAGCCTCTTCTGGCACTTCCTGGACATCGTGTGGATCGGTGTTTTTTCGTTTGTCTATCTTGCGAGCGTGATCTAAATGAGCAGCCATTCTCACTCATCACATTCGGCGCACGGTGACGAAAGCCACGGCAGCTTCGGCAGCTACATGATCGGGTTCGTGCTGTCCGTCGTCCTGACGGCAGCGGCATTCGGCGTGGTGCTGGCAGGCTGGGCGACGGGCACGCAGGCGCTCTACGCGATCGCCGGTCTCGGCCTCGTGCAGATCATCGTGCACCTGGTGTTTTTCCTGCACATGAACACGTCGTCGGGTCAGCGCTGGAACGTGACCGCGTTTGCGTTCACGGTGCTGACGGCTGTTATCGTGATCGGCGGTACGCTGTGGGTCATGCATAACGTCAGCATGAACATGATGTCGCGCTAACTTGCGTTAGCGTGCACGTCTCCCGTGCCGGTTGCACATGCCTCATCGTGCAGCCGGCGCGGCACCCCTCCCCTGCTTGACCGGCGCCCGGTTTGACTTCAGTTGCGCGCCAGCATCTCCATCGGACGGCCACGTCCCGTCACGAGACATCCCGACCTGAACGCTTCGCCCTGACTGCTCGCGGCGGCGTCGCCAAACCCTCTGCCCAGCGCATCCAGCTTCACCTGTTCGGCACCTTGCGAACATGCAAACGTACTGGCTTCTTTCGCCTGCGCGTGCAGTAACGCGCGGTCCGCGACCAGATAGGCCAACACGGCGATCACGGCGATATGGAAAACTTTTCTCGTGCTCATGGGTTCGTCTCCTCGCGACTTAAGCGTACAGCGAACAACTATCGCGCAAATCCAGGGCAACCCCGGTAGGCAAAAGGTCGCGCCAACCCTGTGGAAACGCTTCCACTGCCGCTTTTTTGTGCAGCGCATTTCGCCTGCGCAGGACCACCCATCAATGTCAATGCCGACTTTCGCAATAAATAAAAATCACACTTGTGGCAGCGCAACATTATTATTTTGAGTTATCCTCGTTAACCCTGACCGTCATGCGTTTTGCTTACGCGCGTGCGCAAAGTCTGCGCATCGTCCTGCGCCCTTCGGGGCCGTCCGTCGAAATGTCCATGTAAGGTTTTTTGATCCTTCGCCCCACGGGCGAGGGCCTGCTATTCGCGTTCAGGCGTTTCATCAAAGAGCAAATGCACCTCCCATCAGTCCTCGACCTCCTGATCTGGGTCCCCATCGTCGCCGGCATCGTCGTGCTGCTCGGTGGCTCCGACAGCGCGCAGAGCCGCACGCGCTGGCTTGCGCTGATCGGCGCAGCCGTCAGCATCCTGCCCGTCATTCCGCTGGTAGCGGGTTTCGATTCGTCGCTGGCGACGATGCAGTTCGAGCAGCAGACCGCATGGCTGCCCGAGTTCGGCATCTCGTACCACCTCGGTGTCGACGGCATTTCGCTGTGGTTCACCGTGCTGACGGCCGTGACGACGCTGATCATCGTGATCGCGTCGTGGGAATCGATCACCACGCGCGTCGCCCAGTACTACGGCGCGTTCCTGCTGCTGTCGGGCTGCATGCAAGGCGTGTTCACGTCGCTCGACGGCATGCTGTTCTTCGTGTTCTTCGAAGCGTCGCTGATCCCGCTGTATCTGCTGATCGGCACGTGGGGCGAAAAGCGCCGTGTGTACGCAGCGGTGCGTTTCTTCTTCTTTTCGCTCGTCGGCTCGCTGGCGATGCTCGCCGCGCTGATCTACCTCTGGGCGCACTCGCACACGTTCGACATCGCCACGTGGCGCACGCTGAAGCTCGATTTCCTGCCGCAGATCATGGTGTTCATCGGCTTCATCGCGGCCTTCTCGGTGAAGGTGCCGATGTGGCCCGTGCACACCTGGCTGCCCGACGTCCACTCGGACGGCCCGACGGGCGCCGCCGTGCTGCTCGGCATGCTGAAGATGGGCGGCTACGGCCTGCTGCGCTTCGCGCTGCCCATCGTCCCGGACGCCTGCCACTTCTTCGCCCCCGCGATGATCGCGCTGTCGCTCGTCGCGGTGATCTACGGCAGCCTGCTCGCGCTCGCGCAGACCGACATGCGCAAGCTGCTCGCCTACTCCGCCGTCGCGCACATGGGCCTCGTCACGCTCGGCCTGTTCACGTTCGACCGTATGGGCACGGAAGGCGCCGTGGTGCAGATGCTGTCGTACGGCATCGTCTCCGGCGCAATGCTGCTGTGCACGGGCATGCTGTTCGACCGCACGAAGAACGGCTCGATCGACGCCTACGGCGGCGTCGCCAACTCGATGCCCAAGCTCGCCACGTTTGCGATGCTGTTCTCGATGGCGAACGTCGGCCTGCCTGGCACGTCGGGTTTCGTCGGCGAGTTTCTGGTGCTGATGGGCGCGATCCGCTTCAACTTCTGGGTTGGCGCGACGGCTGCGCTGACGCTGATCCTGAGCGCCGCGTACACGCTGTGGATGTACAAGCGCGTGATGTTCGGTGCGATCAAGAACACGCGCGTGTCGAGCCTGCGCGATCTGGGCCGCCGCGAGTTCGTGCTGCTCGGCGCGATGGCCGTGCTGGTGCTGGCGATCGGCGTGCGTCCGAAGACCTTCACCGACGCGATCGGTCCAGCCACGGAGAACCTCGTTGCGCAAGCACAAGGCTCCGCGCTGCCGACGGACACGGGTGTCGCTTCGAACAACCGCGCGCCGACTGCTTCGCCGCGTATGCCGGGCTAAACAGCGTCAACTGCAAGCATTCGACGGGCGTCCAGTGGACGCCCGTTTTTATTTGCGCAACTGGCGTTGCCCCTTCCGCGTCGACGAAACAAAAACGGCCTCACATCGCTGCGAGGCCGTTTCTATGTGGAGCGTGAATATCAGCGCTTACCCGCCGCGCTTCTCCATGAAACCGCCGAAGAACGCGCGCGCATTCGCTTCGAGGCTCTCCAGGTGGTAGCCGCCTTCCTGCACGATCACGGAGGGCAGCTTTAACGAGCCGATGGCTTCGCCGAGCCGCCCGAAACCTTCCGTCGTCACAGCAACCTGCGATTGCGGATCGTCCTTGTAGATATCGAAGCCCAACGCAAGCACCAGCGCATCCGGTTCGAAGCGCTTCAACACGCGCAGCGCGTCGTCGAGCTTGTCGAAGAACACCGCTTCCGACGAACCGTGCGGCATCGGCAGATTGACGTTGAAGCCGTCGCCCTCACCCGCGCCGCGCTCTTCTTCATACCCCGCGACCACGGGATAAAAGTTGGTCGGATCGCCGTGAATGGAGATGTACAGCACGTCGTCGCGTCCGTAGAAAATCTCCTGCACGCCCTGGCCGTGATGCATGTCGGTGTCGAGAATCGCGACGCGTTTGAAGCGGCTGCGCAACGACTGCGCAGCAATCGCCGCGTTGTTCAGATAGCAGAAGCCGCCCGCCGCATCGGCGCGTGCGTGATGGCCTGGCGGCCTGCACAGCGCATACGTTTCGCGCGCGCCGTCATTGACAGCCGATGCCGCCGCCAACGCGCTCTGCGCCGACCAGTACGCGGCACGATATGTATTCGCGCCAACGGGGCAACTGCCATCGGCGAGATAACGCGCCGCCTTCGCGAGCACGCCGCGCAACGGATTCGGATCGCGCACGTAGATGTTCGACATCACTTCGTCGCCCCAATCGTCGGGCATCTTTTTCCAGTCGCGATGCGCTTCTTCGAGAAAGCGCAGATAGTTCGTGTCGTGCACGGCGGCGATGGCGGCCGTGCCGTGGTCCGCCGGTTCGACGACATCGAAGTCCAGCGATTTCGCCGCGGCCACGAGCCGTGCCGCACGCTCGGGCACTTCCTGCGGCTCACGCATCTGCCCACGCGACAGATAGCTGCGCGGATGATGCAGCAGCTGTTCGGGATGGAAAAAAGTCTTCATTGCAGGTCCTTTCTTATTGCTCGTCCGCTGTTGCCATCACGCCCGCGCGCGCGAGCACCGCATTGAGCAGCACGTTCGTGCCGCGCGTGACGTCGTCGGGCAGCGCGTCTTCGGCTTCGTTGTGCGACAAGCCGTCGACGCACGGAATGAACACCATCGCCGTCGGGCAATAGCGCGCGAGATGAATGGCATCGTGACCCGCGCCGCTGACGATGCGCTCGTTCGAATAGCCGAGTGCTTCAACCGCGTTCGCCACCAGCGCAACGCATTCGCTATCGAACGGCGTCGCGGGGCTGCGCCAATACGTTTCGACGCGAAGCTGCACGCCGCGCGCCTGCGCAACGCGCTCGAATGCGTCGCGCAGATCGCGCTCCATCGCATCGACTTCGCTGTCTTCGTGATGACGCAGATCGACGGTGAAGGACACTTCACCTGCAATCGTGTTGCGCGAAGCGTTCCTGATGCCGATCTGCCCGATCGTCACGAGTCCGCGCGGCGCATAGCTCGCGACGATACGTTCCAGCTCCGCCGCCATCTGCGCACTCGCGAAGTAAGCATCCTTGCGATACGGCATCGGCGTCGTGCCCGCGTGCGCGGCCATGCCCGTCACGGTGACGTCGAGCCAACGGATCGCCTGGCCGCCCGTCACCACGCCGATCGTCGTGCCGTTCGCTTCGAGCACGGGGCCCTGTTCGATATGCGCTTCGAAATATGCATCGACGGCCTGGCCGTTGACGGCGCGCGCGCCGCGATAGCCGCTCTGCGTCAACGCATCGGCAAGCGTGATGTCGTCCGCGTCTTTCTTCGCAAGCGCTTCGTCGAGGGACGTGATGCCCGTAAACACCGCCGAGCCGAGCATCGCAGGCGTGAAGCGCGCCCCTTCCTCGTTGGTCCACGAGACGATTTCGATCGGCTTCTCCGTCACGATGTTCGCGTCGTTCAGCGCGCGCACCAGTTCGAGCGCGGCGAGCACGCCGTAGACGCCGTCGAAACGCCCGCCTTCGGGCTGCGTGTCGAGATGGCTGCCGATCAGCACAGGCGCTGCGTCGTCCCGCGTACCTTCACGGCGTGCAAACAGATTGCCGATTTCATCGACACTCACCGTCATGCCTGCGTCGCGGCACCACGTAGCGAACAGATCGCGGCCACGCACGTCTTCATCGGTGAGCGCGAGACGCCGCACGCCGCCCTTCGGCGTCGCGCCGATTTGCGCCATCTCCATCAGGCTTCGCCAAAGGCGTGCGCCGTCGATTTGCAACAGGTCTTTCATGAGTCTTCCGGGTCGTTCAACATGAATTCGGTTCAATGCGCGCCGACAGCTTCAGCCTGCTCGGCATGCGACGCGCGACGTGCGTCGAGCGCGACGATGCACACCAGCGAGATGCCCGCGAGGCACGTATAGAACACGGCGAGCGGCCACCATTGGCCCGTATAGCGATGCGCGAGCCAGGTGCCGACGAGCGGCGTCAGACCGCCCGCCACCGCGCCGCACACCTGATACGCGAGCGAGATGCCCGAGTAGCGCACGCGCGTCGGGAACACGCCGCTGACGAAGCCCGCGATCACCGAGTAGAAGCTCGCCATGCAGACCACGGCGATCGCGATGCCGATCACCATCGGCACGACCGAGCCGCTTTGCACGAGCACGAACATCGGATACGGCGAGATCATCGCGAGCAAGGCGGCGATCTTCAGGAAGCGCGCGCTGCCGATGCGTTCGGCCGTCCATGCAGCGAGCGGCTGCGACAGAAACTGGATGATCGCGACGGCGAACAGGCAGTCGAGAATCAGCGAGCGCGTCACGCCGACGTACTGCGTCGTGTACGCGATCATGAACGTGTTGGTGAAGTACACGCCCGCAATGCCGATCGTGTTCGCACCGATGCACAGCAGCACGAGACCCCATGCCGAGCTGAATACTTCGGCAATCGGCAGCTTCGCCGTGCGGTTCGATTCCTTCACACGCTGGAATTCCGGCGATTCGTTCACGCCGAGACGGATCACGATACCGACGATCAGCAGCACGGAACTCGCGAGAAACGGCAGACGCCAGCCCCACGACATGAAGTCCGCCTTGTCCATCGAGGTCACCGCGCGAAACGCGATCAGCGACAGGATCAGCCCCGCCGGACTGCCCAACTGTGCAAACGACGCGAAGAACGTGCGGCGCCCTTGCGGCGCATGTTCGCCCGCCATCAGCACCGCGCCGCCCCACTCGCCGCCGACGGCAATGCCCTGCACCACGCGCAGCAGCACGAGCAGCACAGGCGCGAGCATGCCGACCTTCGAATAGTCAGGCAGCAGGCCAACACACACGGTCGCGACACCCATCATCATCAGCGTGGTCATCAGCGCTTTCTTGCGGCCGATGCGGTCGCCGAGATGGCCGAACACGATGCCGCCCAAAGGACGCGCGAAAAAGCCCACCGCGAAGGTCGCAAACGACGCCATCGTGCTGACGAAGCGGTCATTCGACGGAAAGTACAGCTCGCCGAATACGAGCGCGGCGGCCGTCGCGTAGATATAGAAGTCGTACCACTCGATCATCGTGCCGATGAACGCGGCCGTCGCGGCGCGCCCCGGCTGACGGGCGGTACTGATGGTTTGGGTCATGCTGGCTCCTGATGCACGTCTGACGTGGGTTGAACCCGTGGCATTGCGCGCGGTGTTGGAATCGATGTGCCGCTCTTCTCTCGGAGCAGGCGCGCGCCACGGCATGTGTCATTTATCGGCGGCCAGAAAACATTAGTCAAATTTCGAGTTATTATTCACCACATAAATTCAACTTATAGTTGCCTTCGATGCGCCCCGACATCGCCCGTTTTCTGAACGACCGGCTCGACTGGAATCTGTTGCGCACCTACCTCGTCATCATGCAGGAGCGCAGCCTGAGCCGCGCCGCCGCGCGCCTGCACGTCACGCAACCGGCCGTGAGCCAGGCGTTGCGGCGGCTCGAGGAAACGCTGGAGCGCAAGCTGATCGAACGGCGCGGCCCGTACTTCGCGCCGACCCAGGCGGGCGAAGAGGTCTATCGCATCGCCAGCGATATCTACGGCAACATCTCGCGGCTCGAAACCGAGATCGACGACCGCACCGAGGACATCAGCGGCTCGATTCGCCTGTTGACCATCAGCCGCATCGAGTCGCCCGTGTACGACGAGTTTCTCGCGGACTTTCATCGCGCGTATCCGCGCATCGACTTGCAGATCGAAGTGATGCGTTCGTCCGACATCATCTCGTCGCTGCTGCAAAAGACGGCGACTGCGGGCCTCGGCCTGTGCCGCTCGCCGCACGACAAGCTGGAAATGCGCTGCTTCCTGCGGCAACGCTATGCGATTTTCTGCGGGCGTCATCACAGGCTGTACGGCAAGTCGCCCTTGACGATGGAAGACCTGCTCGCCGAAAACTTCGTGTCGTTCACGAGCGACCAGATCGGCGACAGCCTCTCGCCCCTCACCGTGTTTCGCGACCAGAAGGGTTTTACGGGGCGCATCGTCGCGTCGTCGCCATCGCTCGATGAAGTGCGGCGGTTGATCTTCGCGGGCTTCGGCATCGGCTGCCTGCCCGAGCACATCGTGCGCGATGACATCGCACAGCAGCGCCTGTGGCGCCTGCCGCCCGAAGAAGGACTCGTCGATGTCGACGTGCATCTGCTTTGGCATCGCGATCGCAAGATGAATGCGGCGGATCACGCGTTTCTCGACAGCATGGAGCGCTGCATGCGTCGCTATGCGCTGTCGGAACGACTAGGTAAATGACTCGCGTGCGAAGCACCTGACTGGTGCGAACACGCGCATGCGGATCGCGATCACGCTTCAACCTTGTGCACGAAGCGTATGCGAAAAGCGCCGAAACCCAGTAAAGACGGCAATGGCATGCTTATCGCTTAGTCATGTGCAGGAGCCGGTGCAGCATCCGGTTTAGCAGTCACAATCTGGCAAATGGACGACTAGGGTTCCGGTCCGCATCGATGCAAACACAAGCATTCGGTGCGCGACGCTGGTCCGAGAGTTGTCGACCTCGATGAGGTTACACGGCGGGATAAAAGCCCGGGAGAGAACGCGATGCGTCGCGCCGCTCCTGCCGTCGATAACCGTCCCTGCGAGGTCAACCTCATGCGCAAGCTCCGATTTTTCGCCGCTGCCGTCGCTCTCTCCCTGTGCTTTTCCACACCCTCATTCGCTCAAGCCCGTAAGGACTTCAAGGTCTGCTGGACCATCTACGCCGGCTGGATGCCATGGGGCTATGCGAAGACGCAAGGCATCATGTCCAAGTGGGCGAAGAAGTACGGCATCAACGTCGATGTCGTGCAACTGAACGACTACATCGAATCGATCAACCAGTACACGGCCGGCAAATTCGACGGCTGCGCGATGACCAACATGGACGCGCTCACCATCCCCGCAACGGGCGGCGTGGACAGCACGGCCTTGATCGTCAGCGACTATTCGAACGGTAACGACGGCGTGCTCATCAAGGGCGCAGGCAAGAAGGTCGCGGACCTGAAGGGCCAGCCCGTCAATCTGGTCGAACTCTCCGTCTCGCACTATCTGCTCGCGCGCGCGCTCGAGTCGGCAGGCATGAGCGAGCGCGATATCAAGACCGTCAATACGTCCGACGCCGATATCTCCGGCGCGTTCGCGACGCCCACCGTGCACAACGCCGTCACGTGGAACCCGATGCTCGCGGATCTGAAGGCGAAGCCGAACGTCACCGAAGTGTTCGATTCGAGCCGCATTCCGGGCGAGATCATGGACATGATGGTCGTCAACACGAAGACGCTGCATGACAACCCGGCGCTCGGCAAGGCGTTGACGGGCGCATGGTTCGAAATCATGCAGACGATGCACGGCACGTCGCCGGACACCGAGGCCGCGCTCACGTCGATGGCCAAAGCCTCGGGCACCGACCTCGCCGGCTACAAGGCGCAACTCTCCACCACGGCGCTCTTCTACACGCCGCAACAGGCACTCGATTTCGCCACCAGCCCGAACATGCCGAAGATCATGACGCGCGTCGCGCAGTTCTCGTTCGATCACGGCCTGCTCGGCAAGGGCGCGCCGAACGCGGGCGCAGTGGGCATGGCATTCGACAACAACGTGGTGGTCGGCAGCAAGAGCAACCTGAAGCTGCGTTTCGATCCGACGTACGTGCGGATGGCCGCGCAAGGCAAGCTGTAATCGCGGCTTGGTTCTGAAGGAGAGGCCCATGCGGCTCATCAACCGACATCCTGGCCGCACCGGCAGTCTCATGCTGTTGCTGCTGCCCTTCATCGTGCTGATCGCGGTGTACCTCACCGGCTCGTCGCTGCGGCTGCAGGCCAATCCCGACGACAAGCTGTTGCCGTCCGCCACGCAGATGAAGGACGCGCTGCACGAATACGCGTTCACCGAGGACAAGCGCACGGGCGAATACATGATGTGGGACGACACGGTGTCGAGCATGCGGCGGCTCGGCATCGGGCTGATCGCGAGCGCGGCGATCGCGCTCGTGTTCGGCATCGTGACGGGCAGCATTCCGCTCGCGGGCACGACGCTGTCGCCGTTCATCACGGTGATATCGATGATTCCGCCGCTCGCGGTGCTGCCGATTCTCTTCATCGTGTTCGGACTCGATGAGCTCTCGAAAGTCGTTCTGATCGTGATCGGCATCACGCCGATGATGATCCGCGATCTGCAGCAGCGCACGCGCGAGATTCCCGAGGAACTGTGGATCAAGGCGCAAACGCTCGGCGCATCGAGCTGGACGCTGATTCTGCGGGTGATCGTGCCGCAACTGCTGCCGCGTCTGTTGATTGCACTGCGTCTCGCGCTGACGTCGGCGTGGCTGTTCCTGATCGCAGCGGAAGCGATTGCGTCGACGGATGGCCTCGGCTATCGCATCTTTCTCGTGCGCCGCTATCTCGCGATGGATGTGATCCTGCCTTACGTCGCGTGGATCACGCTGCTCGCGTGGTTGATCGACGAAGCGCTGCGTCGCCTCACGCAATGGGCTTTCCCCTGGTACAACGGAGGCCGCGCATGATCGAGATCCGCAACCTGTGGAAGCAGTACGGCGATCAGGTCGTGCTGGAGCGGCTCAATCTGCGCATCGCGGAAGGCGAGTTCTGCTCGATGGTCGGCGCGTCGGGCTGCGGCAAGTCGACTTTCCTGCGCCTGCTGCTCGGCCAGGAACGTCCGACACGCGGCGCCATCCTGCTCGACGGCGAGCCCTTGCCGCCGGAACCGGACCCGCATCGCGGCGTGGTGTTTCAGCGTTATTCGGTGTTTCCGCATCTCACCGTGCTGCGCAACGTGATGCTCGGCCTCGAATTGCCGCATGCGCCGCTCACGGGCCGTCTGTTCGGCGCGCGCCGCCGCCTCGCTCGCGACGAAGCCGTTGCAATGCTCGCGCGTGTCGGCCTCGCCGATTCGCTCGACAAGTATCCGCATCAACTGTCGGGCGGCATGCAGCAACGTCTCGCGCTTGCGCAGGCGCTGGTGATGAAGCCGCGCGTGCTGCTGCTCGACGAACCGTTCGGCGCGCTCGATCCGGGCATTCGCCGCGACATGCACGAACTGCTGATCGGGCTGTGGCGCGAAGCGAAGCTGACGGTCTTCATGGTTACGCACGACCTGAAAGAAGGCTTCACGCTCGGCAGCCGCGTGCTCGTATTCGACAAGGTGCGCGTCGATCCGCAAGCGCCGCAGGCGTACGGCGCGCGCATCACCTACGACATTCCCCTCGAACGCAACGGCGTGCGCGAAACGCATGCGGCGATGACGATTCCGCCGCTGCTCGCTGTACCCGCATGATCGAAAGGACAAAAATATGAACGAAACATTGCTCGAAGAAACCGTGCCTGGCGGCGGACATGCGTCGCTGATCGTCAAGCGCGGCCAGTTGCTGCGTATCACCGATCCGCGCGGCGGCGCGAACGTCGCGATGCTGCTCTTCAACGCGGCCGAAAAAAGCGAGCGCCTGAATCTGCCCGACACGCTCAAGTGCCAGCACACAGCCAGGCTCACCAAAGGCCATTGCCTCTATTCCGACATGGGCCGTGTGCTCGCCGCGATCGTCGCGGATACGTGTGGCTGGCATGACAGTCTGGCCGGCATATCGAATGCAGCCGAAGTGTTCGAGAAGTACGGGCAAGGCCGCTATCAGGAACTGCGCAACGCGTTCTATCGCAACGGCACCGACAATCTGCTCGTCGAACTCGGCAAGTGGGGACTCGGCATTTCGGATCTGCTGATGACGCTCAATCTGTTCAGCCGCGTCGATGTGACCGATGCGGGCGCGCTCAGCTTCGTCGAAGGCAATTCGAAAACGGGCGACTACATCGAACTGTATGCGCCGATGAACACGCTCGTCGTGCTGACGGCGATCCAGCATCCGCTCGACCCGAACCCGGAATATGCGCCGAAGCCCGTCAAGCTCACGCTGCGCGCCGCTGATCCTCAAGTCGCGGAAATCTGCCGCACGTCGTGCGATGAAAACGCACGCGGCTTCATCAACACCGAACGATTCTTTCTCTGAGCGGAACGCGCGCCATGACGACATCCATCCTCACGACCAGCACGCTAGATCCCGCCGACGCGATCTTTCGCGAGACCTTGCCTGCGGGCGAGCCGTGGCTCAAGGAACTGAAAGCCGGCCAGACGCTGCGCATTCGCGACGTAGAAGGCAATCAGGCGATCGACACGCTGTTCTACAGCCTCGCCGATCCGCGCGAGCGCTACGACGCGCAACGCACGCTGCGCCGCCAGCAGAGCCTCTATCTGACGACGGGCACCGTGCTCTATTCGAACCTCGGCAATCCGATGCTGACCATCGTCGCCGACACGTGTGGGCGTCACGACACGCTCGGCGGCGCATGCGCGCAGGAGAGCAACACCGTGCGCTATGCGCTGGAAAAGCGCTACATGCACAGCTGCCGCGATAACTACCTGCGCGCCTGCGCGCACGACGGCCGTCTGTCGAAAACCGACATCGCCGCCAACATCAATTTCTTCATGAACGTGCCCGTCACATCCGAGGGCGGCCTCACATTCGAGGACGGCATTTCCGCGCCGGGCAAATACGTCGAAGTGCGCGCGGAAATGGACGTAATCGTGCTGATCTCGAACTGCCCGCAACTGAACAATCCGTGCAACGCGTACAACCCCACTCCCGCGGAGCTGACGATATGGAACTGAGCACGCTGCGTCTTTGGCTTTACACCGTGATGAAAGTGCGCGCAGAGCGTTTCATGCGCATCGAAGGCTCTGCGGCCTACATGAAGCACGCGAAACACTGAGCCCGCTTTCAAGACCTGAAACGAAGCGACCTGCCGTGGACGACCTCGGCATGCATGCCCACGTGGCGGGACGACCCGCCCACGCATTGAACATCCACTCATGTTCGATAAAGTCCTCATTGCGAATCGCGGCGCGATTGCCTGCCGCATTCTGCGCACGCTGCGCGAACTGAACGTCGAAGGCATCGCCGTCTACAGCGAAGCGGACCGCGCGAGTCGTCACGTCAGCCTCGCCGATACGGCATGCAGTCTCGGCGACGGCGCGGCAAGCGTCACCTATCTCGACATCGCGAAACTTCTGGCAATCGCGCGTGCACAAGGCGCGCAGGCGATTCATCCGGGCTACGGCTTCCTGTCGGAAAACGCGGCCTTTGCCGAAGCGTGCGAAGCCGCGGGCATCGCGTTCATCGGCCCGACGCCCGCGCAATTGCGCGCGTTCGGTCTCAAGCACACGGCCCGCGCCATCGCGGCCGAACAGGGCGTGCCGATGCTCGAAGGCACGGGCCTGCTCGACGGCCTCGACGCTGCACTCGAAGCGGCAGCGCGCATCGGCTATCCGGTGATGCTGAAAAGCACGGCGGGCGGGGGCGGCATCGGCATGCGCGTGTGCCGCTCGGCGGATGAACTCGTCGCGCAGTTCGACAATGTGAAGCGACTCGGGCAGAACAATTTCAGCGACGCCGGCGTGTTCCTCGAAAAATACATCGAGAAAGCGCGGCATCTCGAAGTGCAGGTGTTCGGCGACGGCAAAGGCGCGGCGATTGCGCTCGGCGTGCGCGACTGCTCGGTGCAGCGGCGCAACCAGAAGGTGCTCGAAGAAACGCCCGCGCCGAATCTGCCCGACGGCGTCGAAGCCGCGCTATGCAACGCGGCGATCCGGCTCGCGCAAGCGGTGTCGTATCGCTCGGCGGGCACCGTCGAATTCGTCTACGACAGCGACGCCGCACGCTTCTACTTTCTCGAAGTGAACACGCGCTTGCAGGTCGAGCACGGCGTCACGGAACAAGTGTGGGGCGTGGACCTGGTGCGCTGGATGATCGAACTCGCAGCGGGCACGCTGGCACCGCTGGATGTGCTGTCGCGCGATCTGAAGCCGCAAGGTCACGCGATCCAGGCGCGTCTGTATGCGGAAGATCCGGGCCGCGATTTCAAGCCCTGCCCGGGGCTACTGACCGACGTGTCGTTTCCGCAAGCCGATGGCCGCGCGCTGCGCATCGACACATGGATCGAAGCCGGCTGTGAAGTGCCGCCGTGGTTCGATCCGATGCTCGCGAAACTGATCGCCTGGCAGCCGACTCGCGACGCAGCGCGCCACGCGCTCGACGCCGCGCTCGAAGCATCGCGCATCTACGGTGTCGAAACGAACCGCGACTATCTGCGGCAGATTCTCGCCGACACACCGTTCGCAAGCGGCCATCCGTGGACGCGTTGCCTCGAAGGCCTGCGTTATCGCGCATCGACATTCGAAGTGCTCGGCGGCGGCACGCAGACGACTGTGCAGGACTATCCGGGCCGTCCGGGCTACTGGGCCGTGGGCGTGCCGCCTTCGGGACCGATGGACGATCGCGCGCTGCGTCTCGGCAACCGTCTGCTCGGCAACGACGCGCAGGCGGCCGCGCTCGAAATCACGATGAGCGGGCCCACGCTGCGCTTCAACACGGATGCCGTCGTCACGGTGACGGGCGCGACGTTGCCTGTGATGCTCGACGACATCCCGCAACCGATGAACACGACGTTCCTCGTTGCAGCCGGTTCGACGCTCGCGCTCGGCACGATCCGCGGCGCAGGCGCGCGCGCCTATCTGTGCGTGCGCGGCGGGCTCGACGTCGCGCAGTATCTGGGCAGCCGCAGCACGTTCACGCTCGGGCAGTTCGGCGGCCACGGCGGACGCGCGCTGCGCGCGGGCGACGTGCTGCATCTTCATCCGTTGTCCGATCGCGATGCGGGGGCGACGTTGCCCGCCGCGCTCGCGCATCGCCTCGACGACGTGCGCGTACTGCGCGTGATCTACGGTCCGCATGGCGCGCCCGAATACTTCAGCGCGCCTTATATCGACCAGTTTCTCGACACCGACTGGGAAATCCACTTTAATTCGAGCCGCACGGGTGTGCGGCTGATCGGCCCGAAGCCCGAATGGACTCGCACGGACGGCGGCGAAGCAGGACTGCATCCGTCGAACATTCACGACAATCCGTATGCCGTCGGCGCAGTCGATTTCACGGGCGACATGCCCGTGATTCTCGGCCCGGATGGTCCGAGCCTCGGCGGCTTCGTATGCCCCGTCACAGTGATCGAAGCTGACCTGTGGCAGATCGGTCAGTTGAAAGCGGGCGACAAGGTGCGCTTCGTGCCTGTGGATGTCGCGACCGCACGCGCGGCGGCACTTGCACGCCGTGATGAAGCAGAAACGCTCGCGGCACAAGCGACGTCACTGCATACCGCAGAACAACGCGCAGACCTGCAATCGCCCATCGTGCTGAACGTCGGCGAAGGCGATGACCGGCTTGTCGCGCGGTTGTCGGGCGACACGCATCTGCTGCTCGAAATCGGACCGTCCGAACTCGATCTCGTGCTGCGCTTTCGCGGCCATGCGCTGATGCAATCGCTCGAAGCGTTGCAGTTGCCCGGCGTGATCGATCTGACGCCCGGCATCCGTTCGCTGCAGGTTCACTATCAGCCGGAGCAATTGCCGCTCGCGACGCTGCTCGATCACGTCGCAGCGACATGGCAACGCGTGCTGCTGCAAAAGGATCTGCGCGCGCCGTCGCGTATCGTGCATCTGCCGCTGTCGTGGGACGATCCCGCGTGCCAGCTCGCCATCGACAAGTACATGACCACCGTGCGCAAGGATGCGCCCTGGTGTCCGAGCAATCTGGAGTTCATCCGCCGCATCAACGATCTCGATTCGATCGACGCCGTGAAGCGCATCGTCTTCGACGCGAGCTATCTGGTGATGGGTCTCGGCGACGTCTATCTCGGCGCGCCCGTCGCCACGCCGCTCGATCCGCGTCATCGCCTCGTGACGACGAAGTACAACCCGGCGCGCACGTGGACGGCCGAGAACTCGGTCGGCATCGGCGGCGCGTATCTGTGCGTGTACGGCATGGAAGGGCCCGGCGGCTATCAGTTCGTCGGACGCACGCTGCAGATGTGGAACCGCTATCGCGAAGTCGCGGATTTCGCGGGGCGTCCGTACCTGTTGCGCTTCTTCGATCAGATCCGCTTCTACGAAGTCTCCGCCGACGAATTGCTGCGCATCCGCGAAGCGTTTCCGCTCGGCCGTTATCCGTTGAAGATCGAAGAGACCGAGTTGTCGCTGGCCGACTATCAGGCGTTTCTCGAACGCGAAGCCGATGACATCGCGCAATTCCGCACGCGTCAGCAAGCCGCGTTTCAGGCCGAGCGCCAGCGTTGGCACGAAGCGGGCAGCAACGAAGACACGTTGGAGCCGCCCGTCACCGCCGACGCGGAAATCGCGCCGCTCACCGACGGCCAGATCGCCGTCGACAGCGAGATTGCGGGCAACCTGTGGCAAGTGCGCGTCGAGCCAGGCGCAACCGTCGAAGCGGGCGATGTGCTGCTGGTGATCGAGTCGATGAAGATGGAGATATCCGTTATCGCGCCTTGCGCGGGCACCGTCGGCGAGATTCACGTCGCGCCGGGTTCGCCCGTTCGCGCGGGGCAGCGCGTCGTCGTGATCGAACAGCACGCATGACGCGCACACTTCATACAAACGCATTAAAGGAATCACCGAACATGGATTCATTCGATCTGCGTCTTCCCGCCGTGCGCGCCGCGTATCGCGAAGGCCGCGTCACACCGCGCGCGTTGATTGGCGCATTGCGCGAGCGCGCCGCGGCGCTGAACCCGGACTATCACCTGTTCATTCATCTGCTGTCCGACGCGGAAATCGAGCCTTATCTCGCCGCACTCGACGGGCGCGAAATCGATTCGCTGCCGCTCTACGGCGTGCCGTTCGCGCTGAAGGACAACATCGATCTCGCCGGCATTCCGACGACGGCCGCCTGCCCCGCTTTCGCCTATACGCCGGACGAATCCGCGACGCTGGCCGCGCAGCTGATCGCGCTCGGCGCGGTGCCGATCGGCAAGACGAATCTCGACCAGTTCGCGACGGGCCTCAACGGCACGCGCTCGCCGTATGGCAAGTGCCGTAACAGTGTGCACGCCGCGTATCCGTCGGGTGGATCGAGCGCGGGGTCGTCGCTGGCCGTGGCGCTCGGCGTCGCCAGCTTCGCGCTCGGCACCGATACGGCCGGCTCGGGCCGCGTACCCGCCGCGCTGAACAACCTCGTCGGCACGAAAGGCACGAAGGGCTTGCTATCGACGGCGGGCGTCGTGCCCGCTTGCCGCACGCTCGACTGCGTGACCTATTTCACCGCGACAGCCAGCGAGGCGAGCGAACTGCTCGCGCTCACCGCCCGCCACGATCCCGCCGACGCCTATAGCCGCGCGAATCCGCAATGGAACGACGCCACGGCGTTCGGTGCTGTCACGCGCTTTCGCTTCGGCGTGCCGCGTCAGCTCGAATTTGCCGGCTGCGAAGAGAGCCCCGCGCTGTTCGCGCAGACGCGCGCCGCGCTCGAAGCGATTGGGGGCGAAGCCGTCGAGATCGACTTCGCGCCCTTCGTCGAAGCGGCGCGACTGCTGTACGAAGGACCGTGGGTCGCCGAGCGCTATAGCGTGGCAGGCGCACTGATGGAGTCGCAACCCGAAGCCGTGCTGCCCGTCATCCGCGACGTGCTCGCGAAGGCGCCGGGCACGACGGCCGTCGATGCATTTCGCGCGCAGTACAAACTTCAGGCGCTGAAGCAGCGTTGCGACGCCGTGCTCGCGGAACTCGATTGCGTGCTGACGCCGTCCATTCCGCGCGCCGTCACGCTCGACGAGCTGGAGCGCGATCCGATCGGCCCGAACTCGCTGCTCGGGTACTACACGAACTTCATGAATCTGCTCGATTACGCCGCCGTCGCGTCGCCCGCTGGTTTCATGCGCAACGGGCTGCCGTGGGGCGTGACGCTGTTCGGCCGCGCATTTACTGATCAATATCTTTTGAGCGTCGCCGATGCGCTGCATCGCAAGCTAGACGTGCCGCTGAACGGCGGCGCGCAGCAGAGTGCGGATACGCCCGCGCGCGCGGCGCGCAACGACAGGATGAAGCTCGTCGTGTGCGGCGCGCATCTGCAAGGGCTGGCGCTGAACGGACAGCTAGTTGCACGTGGCGCGCGGCTCGTCGAGAAGACTGCCAGCGCGCCGCGCTACCGGCTGTATGCGCTCGCGGGCGGCGGCGCGACGCAGCGGCCGGGCATGATGCGAGATGCGACGAACGGCGCGGCAATCGAAGTCGAAGTGTGGGAACTGCCGGGCAGCGAAGCCGGTTCGTTCCTCGCCGGCATTCCGGCACCGCTCGCGCTCGGCAAGGTCGAGCTTGCGGACGGACGCTGGGAAACCGGCTTCGTTTGCGAGGCATACGGCCTTGAAGGCGCCGTCGATATCACGCAATACGGCGGCTGGCGCGCCTGGCTGCAACGCGCCGCCTGAAGTCTGCCCTGATCAGGCCTCGTACTGGGCCGCGTACAGCCGCGCATGCCTGCCCGTCACCGTGCGGCTCCAGATATCTTCGTCGTCGAGGATGGTCTGGATCAGCTCGACGGGCATGCCGCCGTCGATGATCGCGGCCACGCGGAAGCCATCAATCGGTTCGTACGGCCCGAGCACGACCTCCTTCCCCTCGATGGCCCGGTCGAGATCGTCGACCTTGAACGCCAGGTGCGGCATCCGGCGCATCAGTTCATGCAGCGGGCTATCGGCTTCGAAGCGGTGGTACTGGATGTGCGCGAGCTTGCAATCGCTGTCGCTCGTGTACATCCGGTACTGCGGGCTGTAGCGTTCGCCTTCGCGCACTTCGCTGGTCGGAATGCCGATGTGATGAAACTCGTAGATCACGTCGTCGCGCATGAACATGATGACCTCCTTCTTCCTTTACCTCAGTTGCTTCTGTTGCCGCGCTTACAGCGTCACGCGCGTCACGCCGCCTTCCGACAGTAGCCGCACGCGTTCGCCTGCATAAAAGATCGGACCGTCGGTGCTTTGCGTGATGGCGCGCAGCGAGCCGTCGTCGAGCCGCACGGTGATTTCGACGCCCTGCTTCTTCTCGAAGTGGTTCTGTACCTCGTTGCCCGCCACCGCGCCCGCAATGCCGCCGATGATGCCCGTCAGGATCGAGCCGCGTCCGCCGCCGATCGCGCTGCCGGCAATGCCGCCAATCGCGCCGCCGCCAAGCGCACCGAGAATGCCGGGCTGACCGTTGCTCGTGTCGATCGTGACGGGGCGCACGCTTTCGATGGTGCCGAAGCGGACCGTTTCCTCGCGCTGAGCCTGCGACGCGCTATAGACGTTGGCGGAGCCGTCGAAGGTTGCGCAGCCGCTCAATGCGAGCGAAACGACGAGTGCCGATGCACATGCTGTAACGAATGACCTGTTCATGATGTTCCCCTCTATGAGCAGCGCGCCGGCTTGTTCGGGGCGCTGCAGGTTCTTTCGATGTGTGGAATCGTAAGCTCGAAGAATGAGAGAAAAATGAGGAGCCCATTTGCGCATTCGCACCCGTCATTTCGTCTCAGCCTGAAACGTCGGTGCGGCGCGCGGCGCTACGATGGCAGCCAGATCATGCAAATGGAGCGCAGCCATGAAACGGGAGATCATCCGGGTCGAGCCGCTGTCGGGCTGGCTCGAACGCTGGAAGGCACCGACTTCCGTCGTCACGCGGCACGGCGACACGATCTATGTGTCGGGCTTGCCGCCGTTCGATCCAGAAACGGGCGAAGTCGCCGATGTGCCGCTCGAACGGCAGACCGAACTGGTGCTGGAGCAACTGAAGCTGTGCGTCGAGACGGCGGGGTCGTCGCTCGAGAACGTGCTCAAGTGCAATGTCTATTGCACGTCGGTCGAGCAGTTCGCGGCCGTCAATGCGATTTACGCGCGCTATTTCCCGAACGACCCGCCCGCGCGTATCTTTGTCTGCGTGCCCGCGTGGCCGGGGCGCTTCGATATCGAAATCGATTGCATCGCGGCGGTTTGAACCGCCTGCGCTTACGTGGAGAACACGATGTTTTCAGTGCTGTTCGAAGTGCAACCGCGTGCCGACCGGTGGGACGCTTATCTCGGCTACGGGAAGATGCTGAAGCCGGAACTGGAGCAGATCGACGGTTTCGTCGACAACGTCCGTTATGGCAGTCTGACGCGCGACGGTGTGCTGCTGTCGCTGTCCGGCTGGCGCGACGAAAAGGCGCTGGTGCGGTGGCGCACGCAGGCGACGCATCATGGCGTGCAGGAAAAAGGCCGCACGCAGACGTTTAGCGATTATCGGCTGCGCGTCGGGCAGGTGACGCGCGACACGCGTCTGCCCACTGGCCACACGTTGCACGAGCAACGACTCGACGAAACGGAAACGGGCGACGCGACCACCATCGTGCTGATCGACGCGCGGCGCGACCCCGACTGGGTGAAACAGGCCGGCGCGGGCGAAGTTGCGGGCGAGTTGGGTTTGCGCGAAGACGCAGCGGGCCTCGTATCGTGGGACGTGTTCGATGCCGTGTTGACGCCAGGCGACGTCGTTCTGCTCACGGCATGGCGCGATGCCCGCGCCGCCGATGCATTTGCGAACGCCCTCACATTGCCCGATGGCGCACGCCTGCGCAGCGTGCGCGTGGTGCGCGACTATGGCATGTTCGACCGCCGCGAAGCGCCGCAATACTATCCGGACGTTTCGCGGCCTGCGTGACGCTTATTTCTCGCTGTCCGGAAAGTCCGCGCCGACACTCGTGTCACGCCACGCTTCGATATCGGCGAGCGTCGAATGCAGGCGCTTCGAGACAGCATCGACGCCGAACGCGCCCAGCACCAGATGACGTGGCGGCTGGTCGCTCTCCGTGATGCGGATCATCGCCTGGGCAGCACGCACGGGATCGCCCGCCTGATGCCCGCTGTTTTGCGCCGTCGCCTGCATGCGCTTGCCCGCCGTGTCCGCATAGTCGGCGATAAGGTTGGGCGTCTGCCTGAGCGACCGGCCGGCCCAGTCGGTGCGGAATGGTCCCGGCTCGACGCAGGTCACGCGGATGCCGAGCGGCCCGGCTTCCGTCGCGAGCGAATCGGACCAGCCTTCCACCGCATGCTTGCTCGCCGCGTAATAGCCCGAGCCCGGAAAGCCCGCAATGCCCGCCACCGACGTGATGTTCAGCACGTGCCCTTTGCGCCGCTCGCGCATGCCGGGCAGCACTGCGCGTGTCATCGCGAAGAGGCCGAACACATTGGCGTCGAACTGCGCGCGTATCTCCGCTTCGTCGCCCTCTTCGACCGACGACTGATAACCATAGCCCGCGTTGTTCACCAGCACGTCGATCGCGCCGAAGCGCTGTTGCGCGGTCTGGACGGCGGCGGCGATCTGCGCGGCATCCGTCACGTCGAGTTTCACGCGGGCCAGACGCGCATCGGCGTCGCTGCCCGGCTCCGCGAGATCGGCGAGCGACGCGACGTTGCGCGCCGTCGCCACGCAGCGCCAGCCCCGTTCGAGCACCGCGCGGACCAGTTCCTTGCCGAAGCCGGTTGAACAGCCAGTGATGAACCAGACGGGTGTCGTGGACGTGGGCATTCAAAACCTCCTCGATGATGGAAATGAGCGATCTGGCATCGACGCACACACATTGCGTCGATGCTTCGAAAAAAATGGTAGCCGCTCGACGCGAAACCTGCAGGCGGTCTGACCAATTTCACCGGGCTGACGTCGCCGCGCCTATTTACGGCCGACCAGATACTGAACACCTTCGGGCCCGTAACGTTCCGAATGGTTTACATTAGCTTGCAGATGGAATACATCGCCCGTTCTGTAGATCTGCTGTGCGGCGCCGATGCTTATCATCAGTTCGCCGTGCAGGATCAATGCCTTGGCTTCAAACGAGTGGACATGATCGTCCACCGTGCCGTTCGCGTCGCGCGTGACGCTCGCGATTTCCGCGTAGCCTTCGCGCTTCAATGCATCGATGAATTCGTTGCGTTCCATGATAGCGACCTTCCTTTCTCGTGTTTGCGATGACGCTCAAGCATCAGCATAGCCGCTTTTGCATTAAGGGATCGGCAGCGCGGCTCGCGGTAAACTTGGCAGCAACCGTCATTTCATATCGCACCACGGAGAACGATTCATGCGCCAGGCCATTCGCCACGTGAACGTGCGGGCGCGCGCTCGCGGACTGTTCGAGTTCACCACGGAGGTCGCCGCGTTCGTACGCGACACGTCGATCGACACGGGCATCCTGACCGTGTTCTGCCGGCACACGTCGGCGTCGTTGCTGATTCAGGAGAACGCGGACCCTTCGGTGCAGCGCGATATCGAACGGCACTTCGCGATGCTCGCACCCGAAGACCCCAAGCGCTACGAACACGACACGGAAGGCCCCGACGACATGCCCGCGCATCTGCGCACTGCGCTGACGCAAGTGCAACTGTCGATACCCGTCGAACATGGCCGCATGACGCTCGGCACATGGCAAGGCATTTATCTGTTCGAGCATCGCGCGCGGCCGCAGGAGCGCGATATCGTGCTGCATCTGATCGGCGAATGACTTTTCAACGCACAACACCAACAAGGAAGCGAATCATGATTTTGCGTGCGCCTATTCTCGTCGCGGCGGCCTCGCTCGCGATGCTGACCACCGCCTGCACTCACACCGGCCCCGTCGAGTTCTCGCTGTCAGGCGCGGACGCGCCGATGACCAACAACGCGAACGACATGGACTTCGGCCCGATGGACCGCACCATCGCGCAGTGCAAGACGGTCTCGCGCAACGCAGGTCAGGGGCAATGCACGAAGGTGCGCGCCTACGAGTCGTGTATGAAGAGCAAAGGCTATATCACCGTGCTCGGCCCGGAAAATCCGAAGGGCTGTGGCGATCCCGAATGGGAAAAAGACGTACGCAAGTGGCTCCAATAGCCACGCATCGGTCAAGGCCGATTTGCGCGCATGTTATCCACAATTTCTGTTGAAAGACCTGTGGAAAAGTGCGGGGCTCGCACGCTATCTGTCTGATCAATCAGGCTTTCTTCGCCCGTGACCTCGCCGCCCCAGTGCGGCGGGTCCACCGATTGGGAAGTTCTATTGGCGCACGCGCGACGCATGTCCTTCAATTCAGGGTTCCGATTATCGAGTGATTGCCGACTGACTCCAAGGAGCCTTGCATGAAGACGGAAGATTCGCAGAAAATCGTGCACGAAATCGCAGAATCCACCGACAGCCCGGAAGAAGTCGTCTCCAAGATGTACACCGACGCCGTGCAGGCGTATCAGCGCGACGCACGCGTTCTCGACTACGTGCCGCTCTTCGCGGCCAGGCGCGTGCGCGAAACGTTGCGCTCGCGGACCGCATCGCGGCGGTGACGAGCCCGTAACACCCCATCCGCATCACAACAGCTTCGCGGCAGCGCGCATGCGGCGCTTGCGTTCTTTCGCAAGCGCATCGAGCGCGTGGCCGGCGGCTGCATCGTCGGCGAACAGCGTCGGGTTGTCGCGCAGCAGTTGCTCGCTCGCGACGACATCGTTCAATGCGCCGAAGCGCTTCTGTAGTTTCTTCAGCGGCTTGATGGCCTTCAGCTGTTTCCTGGCGAGCATCGGCTCGAAGAACTCGGTCAGATAGCGCAGTTTCTTGCCCGCCTTGCGGACCTCGTGATACGACGCGTAGTCGGAGCGTTTGGCGCGGGCCGCGCGCTTCATGCGCTTCGCCATCGACTTCTGCGCCGCCCCGAGACGCTTGCGGGCGAACTTCGGCAGCGGCGTGCGTTCGTGCGCGGTGTTCAGCTCGCGGTTCGCTTCCTTGAGCGTGTCGCGCAACGCGCCCTTCACGTCGGCCTGTTCGAGGGTCTCGCGGCTCGAATCGAGCGATCTGGAGCGGGCGGCGCGCATCGCGTCGCGGGGTTGCGCCTGCGCGTCTTCCGATTCATCGAGCAAACCGATCAGGATGTCCCAATCGCGCGTCTTGCCTGCCGCGCTCGCGTAAAACTTGAAAAGCGCGCGCTGCTGGTTGTCGAACTGTTCGTCGAGCAGCGGCCGATACGCCCACAGCAACGTGCGCAGTCGCCGCAGCGAGACGCGCAGCTTGTGCAGGACTTCGGCGTCGGGATCCGCGCGCAATGCGGCTGCGCAAGCAAGCGCGTTGTCGATCAGCGGCGCGGCGTAGTGCGAGAAATGGGCTTGCGCGTTGCCATCGTGCGGCAGCGCGGTCCGTGTGTCGTCTTTCATGGTGGTCCCTGAATGGGTTGCTGACCCGTGTCTGTAATGATCGAGTAAGCAAGTCAGGTTCCTGCTAGTTCGCTGGTCCGCCCGTTCACGTCCGTTGCGGCGCACGATGCCGCACGGGCGTTGCCGTTCATCGGCGGTTCATCGGCGACTCATTGCCCGCTGAGCAGCAGATCGCAGGCGTCCGACGCGCAACTCGCCACGGCGGGCAGCTTCAGCGACGGCCACGGGCGGCGCTCGGCCGCGATGAAGTCCTCGACGCGCTTCAATATCTGCCAGAACGCGTTTTCGACCGCGCTCCCAGCGGCATAGGCGGAGGGCGTGAGCGTCCAGCGACGAAGCTCCGGCGCGCCATGGAACGCGCGCACGTCGACGCGCGCCGACTCGTCGCACAGCGTCACCACGAAATCCATCTGCGGCGCCCATTCGCTCGTGAATTCCAGCCAGCTTTTCGGATTCAGCAGTTCCAGACTGGAAAAGCCATGGCGCAACTCGCCCATCGCGGCCGCTTGAACCTTGTCGGCGGGTTCGAGACCTGCGCTGAATGCGTCGAAATGCAATCCGTCCAGCTCGCGTAGCAAGGCTTCCGCCAAAATGCTCAGCGCCGCGTTGTCCCTGCAAAGGAACAGCACTCTTTGTTTTCTGGTCACCCTACACCCCGTCATGCAGATTTTATTTTTTGCGGGATTCTGAGCGTACAGTTTTTCATATTGGTGACAGAATCCCAATCGTCCAACCGATTCGCCGCAAGACCGTTTAGTTATCACGCCAATTTGCGTTCAACCAGCCAGCGTTAACGATAATGAAGTGCCCGATCCCAATTGTCGGGTTGGGCAAGCATGGCGGACACCGGGTGTGGCGCGCTGCGCAAGGATGCGCGACGCTGCGCCGGGCGCTGCGCGGCCAACCCGGCGCCTGCGTTGCCGGGTTGTCCGTGGGGATTGCTCGACAGGTTACTTGACGATTGCGAGCAGTTCGACTTCGAACGTCAGGTCGCTGTTCGGCGGAATCACGCCGACGCCGCGCGAACCGTACGCGGTCGCGGCCGGGCAGGTCAGCTTGGCTTTCTCGCCCACTTTCATCGTCGCGACGCCTTGCGTCCAGCAAGGGATCACGCGGCCGAGCGGAAACTCTGCGGGGCCGCCATGCTTGGCCGAGTTGTCGAACTCGGTGCCGTTCGCGAGCGTGCCGCGATAGTTGACGCGCACGACGTCGGCAGCCGTGGGTTGCGGGCCGCTTCCCTGCGTCAGGTGTTCGACGACGACGCCGGAGGGCAGTTTCTCCGTCGATGCAGCGTTTGCGGTGAACGACACTGATGCGAGCGCGGCCGCAGCGAGCAGGGCAACAACTGATTTCACGCGTATCTCCTTGGTGTGAATGCGAGCCTCATTCTAGCGGATCGCCCCTTCGCGGCAGGAGACCTGAATCAACTTGCTACAAATACACGCGCGTTATCCTGTTGCGCCGTTCCGATCGCTGTGCACCTGAAACGGCAACGCCCGCGACGGGCCGACACCCGCCGCGGGAAACGAGCCGCGATTCGAAGCGGCCCATGTGCTCATCGTTTAGATCTTCGGGAAATCGACTGTCGTGTCGTTGACCCGGTTGAACAGGTTGGTGAACGTGATATCGGCGATCGCGAGCAATGTCTCCGTGATCTGCTGATCGCTATAACCCGCCGCCTTCACGGCATCGACCACTGCTGCGGGCACCGTGCCGCGCGACGTGAACACGGTCCGCGCGAAAGTGGCGATGGCGTTCAGATGCGCGTCCGCCGAATCGCGTCCTTCGCGCAGCGCGGCGATATCGTCAGCCGCGATGCCGACTTTCTTCGACGCCAGCGAGTGAGCGGCGAGACAGTAGTCACAATCCGCGGCGCCGCTGATCGCGAGCTTGATCGCTTCGACTTCCTTGCGCGACAGCGCGCCCTTGCCGAGCACGTCGCCCGTTGCGAGCACGATCTGCAGCGCAGCCGGGCTATTCGAGCCGATCGCCGCGTAAGCGTTCGGCACCATGCCGACCGCGCGCTTGATGCCTGCAAAGAGTTCCGCTGCCTGGCCGGTGGCTTCGCTGATGGGTTGGCGATTCAGACGTTCCATGATGTTCTCCATATGTTGACGGGGTTTTTGCGTTGCGCGACTGGGTCAGCGCATGGAACACATTCTAGGAACGCGCGTTGCTACGGTGAATGCTGGTTCAAATCACGTTTATGCTCGAACGGCTCATCGGCGCCGTGCGCCGTCTCTGCTATATTCGTGCGACGTTTGCCCCAATGTTTGCCCCAATAACAGCGCCGTCAGCGGGAGCGCGTGCCATGAGCACTCACGGGATCATGCGGATAACAAAACGATTCGTACTGGTTGTGTTCGCGCTAATGGGCCTCACGCTCGGCGCGTTCAGCTGGGCCGACGACAACGCGCCAGCCCTCAAGGACAAATACGACACGCTCGCGCCGCAGCTCAAGTCGAACGTGTTCAACCGGCCGATCTATCTGGACTCGGAAGAGACGTCGAGCACGCTGAAGGGCGACATCTACGCCGTCGTCGACTATCCGTTCTCCACCGTCAACCGAGCGTTCAACGATCCGCAGCAAGGCCCGGCGAACTGGTGCGACGTGTTGATACTCCATCTGAACACCAAGTACTGTCGCGCGTCCGTTGGCGGCAACGGCGCGACCATCAGCATGAACGTGGGCAAGAAGACGGAGCAGGAACTGAGCGATACGTACCGCGTGCAATTCAGTTACCGGTCGGTGGCAACGAACCCGGATTATTTCCAGGTCGACCTGAGTGCGGCAACGGGCCCGCTCAGCACCAGGGACTATCGCATCGTGCTGGAAGCCGTCGATATCGGCAAAGGGCACACGTTCCTGCATCTCACGTATTCATATGGATTCGGCACAGCGGGCCGCATCGCGATGAAGACGTATCTCGCGACGATAGGCAGTGCGAAAGTGGGATTCACCAAAGCGTCGGGCGACTATGTAGGCGGTGTGCGCGGGCTGGTGGAGCGCAACACGATGCGTTACTACCTTGCTATCGACGCGTATCTTGCTTCGCTCGCTCTGCCCGCCGACAAGCGCGTCGATCAGCGTTTCGCGACGTGGTTCGATGCGACCGAGCAATATCCGCGTCAGTTGCACGAACTCGACCGCCAAGAGTACCTGCAGATGAAGAAGAACGAGTACCAGCGCCAGCAAACAGCGCAGTAGTTCTATCCATCATCGCGCGGCGCGATGCCGCGCGGCGTGCTTCACGGCTAGCGATCGATGGTCGCCATATCGTGGATACGCAGGAAGTCTTCCCGCTCGTCGTAAAGCGCGGCGAGTATCGAGTGTGCTTCCATGGGATCGAGATTGGGATCGGTGACGGTCATCATGATGTCGTACATGGCCACCGCGCCCGAATAGAACGCCGTCTCCGATTCGCGAAGCTGCACCTGCGATACACCACGCGAAATCTGACGCGCGCAAAATGCCTTCCAGAACGATTCAATGGTCAATGCCGCATTCATCGTGCCCTCTCCGCTTGAACGCCATGGCTCGACCACACCGCTGTGGCGTTTGCTCTCTCAGGTTCCGTGTGCAAATGGGATTGCACTACAAATCAGTGCATCCATGCACATCTGTTAAGCGCGATTGAATTGAGTGCATCAAACGGCCGCGCATGTTTTCTCGACGCAGAATATGACAACGCAATTGCATCGCATAATGCTCGCGCCAGAAAAATACCGCCTGATTTGCCGATAAACCGCGCGCATGACGCGGCCCAACCGCATTCGACACGCAGACCCCAACAACGCAAAACCCCTTGAAACGCCGCAATACAAGGCGTTCATGAGCATTTGCATTGAGACTTGCGTGTTGTTCCTATCATAGTAGGTTTATACCGCACTGCAACCTGTTTGCAATGCAGATACGATTGGTATTTCGTTTTCTTTTCGAATAGAAAGCAAAGTGCATATATGACTCGATGATTTACCGGTTGTCGCGCGCGCAAACATGAAGCCGGAAAATCATTCGTCGTTTAGCGGTGCGATACGTGGGCGAATGCGCAACGCGGCGCGATTGAATCACGCCGCTTGCAACGTGTCGCGCGCGGGTCACGCGCACATCAAGATCAGGCCGCAGCGAGCTTGAACGAAGAAACCGTATCGTCGAGTTCGAGGCCCTGATGCCGCAGCGATTGCGAGGCAGCCGCAGCCTGTTCGACCAGCGCCGCATTCTGCTGCGTCACCGTGTCCATCTGCGAGATCGCCTGGTTGATCTGTTCGATGCCGCGCCCCTGCTCTTCCGAAGCAGCTGCGATCTCTTCGATGATTTCGGAAACGCGCGCGACGGCCTGGTTCACATCGGCCATCGTGCGGCCCGCGTCATCGGCGAGAGAAGCGCCGTTCTGGATCTCTTGCACCGAGCGCGTAATCAGTTCCTTGATCTCCTTCGCCGCTTGCGCCGAGCGCTGCGCGAGACTGCGCACTTCGCCCGCGACTACTGCGAAGCCGCGGCCTTCCTCGCCTGCGCGCGCCGCTTCGACTGCGGCGTTCAGCGCGAGAATGTTCGTCTGGAACGAAATGCCTTCGATGATCCCCGTGATCTCGGCGATCTTGCCCGAACTCGAACTGATCGCTTCCATCGTCGTCACCACGCGCTCGACCGTATGGCTGCCGCGCTGGGAAATCTCCGAAGCATTCGATGCCAGCGACTTCGCGTGCTGCGCGCTATCGGCGTTCTGCTTCACGGTCGAAGTCAGTTGCTCCATGCTCGCCGCCGTTTCCTGCAACGATGCAGCCTGCGCTTCCGTGCGGCGGCTCAGATCGCTGTTGCCCGTAGCGATCTCATTGGTCGCCGTGGAAACGTTCGCGCTGCTCGATCGCACGCGGCCGACAGTTTCCGTAAGCCGGTCGTTCATGTCGCGCAGCGCCTTAAGCAGTTCGCCTGCTTCGTCATCGCGGTCGACAACGATACGGCTGGTCAGATCGCCCGTTGCAACGGTGCGCGCGACCTCGACGGCACGGGTAATCGGTTGCGTGATCGAGCGCACCATGCGCACGGCCAGCACGAGCGATGCGAGTATCGCCAGCGCGCTCACGCCGAGAATCGCGTTGCGCAGCATCGCATAGCGTTCCTCGAAGTTCTGCACGATCTCGCTCTGGCGCGTCTTCGTGTAGGTGGCGTAGTCGTCGGTTGCCTTGACGAGCGCGGCCAGCAGCGGACGGCAATGATCGTCCATTTCCTTGATCGCCTCGTCGTGATGGTTGTTGAGCGCGAGGCCCACGATGTTCAGCGCAACGGGCCCATAGAGCCCTTCGACGCGATTCATCTCGGCGACCAGCGAGCGAGCCGATTCGCTCGTGTCGCTCGCGTTGTTGATCATGTCGTTCAGCTGCTTGAGCTTGATGCCGACATCCTCGTGCGCGCGTTTCACCGCTGCCGTCTCGAGGTCGAGATCCGCCTGGCTCGTGACGAGCACGAGATTGCGCGCAGCGATCGCGCGGCGATCGACGGCCGCGCGTAGTTCGGCCGCCACCTGCGCGCGCGCGTCGATGCCATGCACATACTGGCTGAACGCTTGTGTGGTGCTGGCAAGACTGAACAGCGAAACAACGGAAATCACGACTGCTATGGCCGCCATCGACAGAAAACCGACGAACAGCCTCGTCTTGATGGTCAAGTTCTTTTTCACTGCTGGCCCCCGGGTTTTTACCTAGAAAATCTGCTTCGCCTATGAATCTTTTATTTGCGAAAAAAGCGCCTGCTCTCAGGTTCAGGCGCTGTTCGTGCACGCCCGCGCTGCTGCACGCGGATTCGCTTCGACTTACTGGATATCGGCGCGCATCTCCCCAAAATTTAACATTTCCGGGTTTTCACGAAGATATTCGATGGTGAATGAGTGACAATCGGCAGGATTTCCTGGCCAAAGTACTCAATACTCGAAAAATACATGGGAGAAACGAACAACGCGACGCGCCGCCGGATGCGGCGGCAAAACGTACGTGTGCTGGTTTTCGTGAAAGGGAATGATCAATCCCAGTTTTCATCGATCCATTCGATCGCCCATGTGCGGGCGCATGTCATGGCGTCGGATTCGTCGACGAATGAATCGATATCACCCGATTGATGTGTTTCAGCAGGTGTATTCGCCGTTGCCCCGCGAGTGAGCTTGGCTTGGGCGACGTAGTGGCCGTCTTCGTCATGTCTGGCCCGGCAGTCGATGTGAAATCCCTTGTAGTCGAAATGCATGGCAAACCTCCTGAAGCGAAGAAAGTGCGATGCAATCCGGGCTTGGGTTTCTCCCGGCGGATGAATCAATCGTAGCATGGCAAATCGCGTGTCCGATTTTCCTTTTGCGGTGCATTGCACGCTAACGCCCACCATTTCAGTCGTTGCAACCGTCGATGCCCAATGCAAACGGGATGCCTCCACCGCGTGGAATGCCCGTTGCCGCGTTCAATGGCGAGACATCCCTTAACCGCATCAGACGAACAGGGAGCACAGCATGCACGAACGAACCTTCACACCAACCCGAAGTTGCGTCTGGACGGCGGCACGCTTCGCCGCGCATTCGATGCCACCGCGCGTGCTGGTCGTCGACGACTTTATCGACTCAGCCGACGCGCTCGCCGCGTTTCTCGCCACCAGCGGTTTCGACACGCGCGTCGCGTACAACGGCTGCGACGCATTGAAGGTCGCCAATGAATGGCACCCCGACAGCGTCGTGCTCGACATCGCAATGCCAGGCGTGTCGGGGCTTGCCGTCGCGCGCACGCTGCGAGAGTCGCCAGGAACGGCTTGCGTGCCGCTGCTCGCCTACACCGCCTACGAAACGGGCGACAACTACACCGAGTTGCGCGCGGGCGGCTTCGATGGCGTATGCGCGAAGCCCATCGACCCGCTGATGGTCGTCGAGATCCTCACCACGCTGCTGGCCATGCCCGCATTGAGGCGCGGGTACTACCACTCGTGATCGACTCGCGCCACCGCGCGCGACTACTGCGCATTCCGCTTGTAACGGGCGTTCCGTCCCGTTAATCTGACGCGCATCGCCGTCGCGGAGCGCGCCCATGATCACACTACGAAGTCTTGTCGCGGCTTTCACGGTCGCCCTGCTGACTTCGTGCGCGAGTCTGCCGCCGCAGGCGGACCGCATCCAGACGCACGCCGTCACCGACACGCAGAACACGCGGCTTGCCATCGCGTTCACGCCGCAGGAAAAGCAGCATCCCGACGAAAGCGCGTTTCACCTGCTGCCCGACGCCGTCGATGCGCTCGTCGCGCGGCTCGTGCTGGCGGAAGCAGCGGACCGCACACTCGACCTGCAGTACTACATCTGGCATGACGACCTGACGGGCCGCGGACTCGCGGCAGCCGTGCTGCGCGCAGCCGATCGCGGCGTGCGCGTGCGGATCCTGCTCGACGATCTCGGCACCAACGCCGACGACAATCTGCTGCTCGCGCTCGACTCGCATCCGAACGTGCAGATCCGCCTTTTCAATCCCGTCGCCAACCGCACCTTCAAGAAGCTCGGCATGGCCGCCGAGTTCTTTCGCGTGAACCGGCGCATGCACAACAAGGCGATGATCGCGGACAACCAGGGCGCGATACTCGGCGGGCGCAATATCGGCGACGAATACTTCGGCGCTTCGAACGACGTCGCGTTCGGCGACCTCGACGTGCTCGTGCATGGGCCTGTCGTGCACGAAGTATCGTCGGCATTCGACCTCTTCTGGAACTCCGAGGCTGCGTATCCGATCGACGGGCTGATGGGCCGCAAGGCGGACCCTGCGGCGCTGGCCGACGTGCGCAAGCAGCTCGACGCGTATCTGGCATCCCAGGACAACAACCCGTACGTCGTGAACGCGCGCGCACGGCTCACGCAGGTCATTCATTCGCAGGACGCCGTGTTTTCATGGGGCAAAGCCACGTTGCTCTATGACGATCCCGCGAAAATCACGCGCGCGCCAGGCGACTCGCAAGGCCATCTGATGACGCAGTTCAAGGCGCTCGAATTGCAGCCGACGCAACAGATGCTCGTCGTCTCGCCGTATTTCGTGCCCGGAAAAGAAGGCGTCGCGTGGCTCTCGGGGCTCACGCAAAAGCAGGTGCACGTCACCGTGCTGACCAACTCGCTTGCCGCCACCGACGTCGCCGCTGTGCACGCCGGTTATCAGCGGTACCGCAAGGCGCTGCTCGAAGCAGGCGTGCGTCTCTACGAACTGAAGCCCGTCGCGGAAGACAAAAGCGCGAGCAAAGCGGACGACAAGAAGCATGTGTTCGGCTCGTCGAAGGCATCGCTGCATGCGAAGACTTATGTGTTCGACCGCGACAGCATCTTTATCGGCTCGATGAATCTCGATCCGCGTTCGGTCGAACTCAACACGGAGATCGGCGTGTACTGCGAAAGCGCGCCAGCCGCCGCGCAAGTCGTCGATACGCTCGAGCCGAACCTCGATCGCATTGCATGGCGGCTCGAACTGCGCGCGAACGCGAACGGCACGAGCAGCGTGGTCTGGATCGACACGGCGCCCGACGGCACCGTCAAGGTACTCGATAGCGAGCCTGACGTATCGGCGATGCGCAAGGCGGGCATCTGGTTTCTGAGCATTTTGCCGCTTGAGTCGCAGCTATAGCGGCGTGTGCGCGACGGCAATGGCTTCATGCTGTTTTTATGCGGTCTTTACGCGCACCATGCATTTCTTTTGAAAATCTCGACGGCGATGTTCGTAGAGTGCTTGCATCCGGGCTCGTACCAGACGATATGCAAGAACAACAGGATCTCGCCAAAGCGCGTTGGACGTACACGCTTATCCGGCTCGCGTTGATGGCAGCGAGCCTCGCGCTTTGCACGGCGCTGCCGTTCGGCCATGCGCAAGCGGAAACCGCGCCTCAGGCATCTCAAGCGCCTCTGGCACCTCAGATACCGCAGGCCGCCGATACACCCGCTCTTCCCTCTCCCGCCGACATCGTCGCCACCTTGCGTGCGCAATTCCGCGTCTCGGCCGCCGATGCGCTGACGATCGCGCAAGCCGTTCTCACCGAAGCCAACCGCTACTCGATGTCGCCCGTGCTGCTGTTGTCGGTGATGGCCGTCGAATCCGGCTTCGATCCGCGCGCCGTGAGCACGCTCGGCGCGCGCGGACTGATGCAGGTGCTGCCCGCCGCGCATCCGCGCGCGTTCTCCAATGTGAAAGAACTCGACGATCCCGCGATCAACGTGCGCATCGGCTCGTCGATTCTGCGCGGTTATCTTGATGCTGCCGGCGGCGATATCGATGCCGCGCTGTGGCGCTATAGCGGCGGCGGGAAGGGGTATGCGCGCCGCGTGGCGGTGCATATGCGGCGGTTTAGTGCGGTGTTGGGGAGCGGGCCAAAGCCAGAGTGAGTCTGGCAGCATGGTTCGAATCTCGAGCGTTGCTGACATTGCGCAAGGCGTTCGGACTAACCTTCTGAGGTTACTCATATTGGACCTTCACAAGCTGATCGAGGATGGAACGGGCATGCTTTGGCGGCCATAGCGCGGGTCTTTTGCCCCGCGTGGCGGGCAGGCATGAGCGCTTGCTCCGAACCTGTCCGCACATCAATACTTCAATGTCCGATCCGCTCAATACAGCAACCAGCATTCTGAATCCATCTACGATCGTAACGCGCTATAGCAGACGACTAACGAAGCCGTGGACGATCTCGAACGAGTCAATAAAGAAACGTACGAAACGATGTTCGATTTCATACGCTACTATCGGCGCGGACATCACCAGACACTCGCGTATCGACGTTACACCGAGGCAAAAATGTTCGCTGCAGGGGTGTACGATGCCTCTCACCAGGCGACTCGGGCTAGTGTTTCTCTTACTCCCGTTGAGCCTCTCCGCATCGGCCAGCACAAGCCCGGAATGTCTCAAGCATCTGGGCGGTACAGGTTTCGACGTCAACTGCTATGGCGGGCTCACGACGGATATCAAGGCGGATTCCGAACGCATCTACAGGCAACTCGCCGATTCGATGCCACGAGGGAACGCGAACCGCCAGTTGCTGGATGAGTACATGTCAGCGCAAACGGCAGCCGAGAAGTTCTGCACGTTGGAAAAGGAAGCGGGAACGGGCTGGATGCCGTCGCCGCCACCCAACGCCTACAACATGTGGGACGGCATTTACGCCGAGTGTGTCTATGAAACACGCAAGCAGCAGAATGCCCGGTTACGCAGCCTGTTGAACCGCTACAAGAACGAAGAGTGACGGGATGGGCGGTAAGACGCTGTCCCGTGACCTCACCCCTCGAGCGTCATCAACTGCTGCGCGAGCGCATGTGCATGCGGCGTGAGCGCAGAAAAATGTCGCGCGCACAAATGCAGACGCCGCGTCGTCCACGCCTCCGACAACGGCAACACGACGATCTCCGCACTACGCAGCGGCTGCACGCAGGCCGCGGGCAGAATCGCGATGCCCACGCCCGCCGCGATCAGCCGGCCCAGATCCGCGACGTTGCGCAGCCGCACGCGGTATTGCAGCTGTCGTCCGAGCCGCGACGCGTGGTCCGTCAGATGACGCTCCAGCGCCGCATCGGACAAACCCACGAAAGGCTCGTCGACGATATCGGCAAATGCAACCCGTTCGTCGTTCGCCACGCGATGCACGCGGTTCGTGGCCACCACCAGTTGATCGTCGGCGATCACATGTGTCTGCAGCGCCGCAAGATCGGCGGTATCCGCGACGATGCCGAGATCCGCGCGCCCTTCGGCGACGGCCCGCACGATGTCCGCGCTCGGACGCTCGTCGATATCGACGGAAAGATCGGGGTGCGCGGTGAGGAAGCGGCAAATCTGCTCGGGCAGAAACGACGCGAGCGCCGCGGTGTTCGACATCAGATGCACGCGGCCCTTGAGACCCTTAGCGTAGCTGCGCAGTTCGCCGCGCATCTGTTCGATCTGCCCGACGATCAGCCGCGCGTGACGCACGAGCGCCTCGCCCGCGGGCGTCGCGCGAACGCCGCGCCGCGTGCGTTCGAGCAGCGGCGCACCGAGCGCGGACTCCATGCCGGAGATGCGCTCGCTCGCGGAAGCGAGCGCGAGATGCATCGCCTGCGCGCCGCGCGTGAGGCTGCCATGCTCGACGACCATCAGGAATAGCCGCAGGTCGGTGAGGTCGAAACGCGACGTGGTCGTCATCTTCGTCTAAGGCGAACTCTGGCATCGGAGATTCCCGATTGTATCCGCGAAGCGCGCGCCGCTATGATCCGTCGGATGAACAATGTATTCCTCGTGGCGGGCGCCGGGCTGCTCGCGGGCGGCATGAACGCGCTAGCGGGCGGCGGCTCTTTCGTCACGCTGCCCGCGCTGATCGCGGCGGGCGTGCCTTCGGTTCAGGCGAACGCATCGAGCACCGTCGCGCTGTATCCGGGCGGGCTCGCGAGCGCGTGGGCGTATCGCGACGGGCTCGGTCCGATCGGCGCCGTGTCGTTGCGTGGGCTGCTGTTCACGACGCTCATTGGCGGGATAGTCGGCGCGATGCTGTTGCTGCTCACGCCGTCGACGACCTTCGATATCGTCGTGCCGTGGCTGCTGCTCGTCGCGTCGGTCGCGCTCGCGTTTGGGCGCCGCTTCGGCGAATGGATGCGCGCGCGCTGGCATATCGGGCGAGCGGCTGTGCTCGTCGTGCAGTTCGCACTGGGCGTGTATGGCGGTTATTTCGGCGGCGCGGTCGGGATCATGATGATGGCCGTGTGGGGGCTGCTCGACAGCCGCGAGCTGAAGCTGCTCAATGCGCCGCGCACGCTGCTGGTGAGTGCGGCCAATACGATGGCCGTTGTCGTTTTCATCGCTGCGCGGGCGGTGCATTGGCAGGAGACGATCGTTATGTTGGTCGGCGCGTTGTTGGGGGGATATGGCGGCGCGCTAGTGGGCCGACGGGCGCCCGCGGCCGTTATACGCTATGGCACGTTGCTCGTGACGGGTTGCATTACGATTGCGTTTTTTTTGCGTGCGTATGGGGTAGGGAGATGATTTTTTTGCGCGTGCGGGTGGCTGCGATTTCGTGGCGCGGGCGGTTCTGGTTTTTTTAGGGCTTGCGCTGGCATCCGCGTTTCGTCTCTGGTTCGCTAGCGTTGCCCCTGTGCGGGGCGGCACCTACTTTTCTTTGCCGCCGCAAAGAAAAGTAGGCAAAAGAAAGCGGCTAACACCGCCAGCGCATGTTCCTATCCACGGGCCCCCAACGTCCCCATCCTTCACACGGCAGTATCCCGATCTGGTGCCCGTTGCCAACGCTTCGAATGAACGCCTCACCCGCTTCAAATACCCGTACTCGAGCCGGCGACAGCGAATGGGTTGTGCCGCCAAGGTGGCAAACTGTGTGTAGGTTGTCGCGTCGTATAGCTCGGCGCTCTTACAGGGTGGAACGCGTGTGCTATCGGTCCGAAGTGAGGCGTGTGGAGTACTGCGACCTACACACAGTTTGCCACCTGGGCGGCGGTGGACTGTCTGACACAGTGCGCCGCGACGCGGGCGCGTGAAGCAGGTGAGGCGTATGGAGAGAACGTTGGCAACGAACGCGAACCAGGGCGTTGCCGTGTGAAGCGTAAGACCCTTCGGGGGCCCTCAGGCAAATACAAGGACTGGCGGTGTGAGCCGCTTTCTTTTGCCTACTTTTCTTTGCGGCGGCAAAGAAAAGTAGGTGCCGCCCCGCACAGGGGCAACGCTTGCGAACCAATAACATCGCGCGGATGCCAGCAAAACCAAACCAAACCCAAACCAGCCGCGCAGCGCATTACCCCGCGTGCCCCTGCCGATGCGGCGGCTGCTGCGCCTCCTCAACATGCGGCGGGTGATTGTGATCCCGCAGACCCGCGTCATGTCCACGCGCACGCGCCACGCGCGCAGGCCCACCATCGTGACGATCCGACCGATGCGCCTCACGCGCATACACAGGACGCTCGCCATGCGAATGCGCACGATGCTCATCGCGCCGCGGCGGCATGGCAGCATGAACAGGCGGATGCCCCCCACGATGCGCCATCTCGACGCGCAGATGCTCGCGTCGGCGGAACACTTCGGCGCGCCGGTCGCCGCGCGCATAAAAATGCCGATGACGCTTGCCATCCGGGCCCACCACCCACAGATACGTGCTGCCGCCGACGAACACCACATCGCGATCCACCACACCCGCAATATAGACATCGCTCGGCGCAGAGACATAAACAGGCTGCGCCGGCGCACGCACCACAACGGCAGGCGGAGGTGGCGGCGGCGCCTGCACGGCGAAGACGGCGGGCTGCGGCCTCGGCCGCGTGGGCGCGGCGGAAATCTGCTGCTCGCTGGTGACGCAACCCGCCAGGGCGGCAAATGCGGCAACCGCCGCGAAAGATGTGGCCAGCTTCATCGTGTTCAAATGCGGCTCCCCGTTTTATGTGGTCGTTCTGATTCGCTCGCATTAACGGCAAAGTCTTACAGAAGCTTTAGCGCGGCAGCTACCTGACCACCGCCTGTATCATCGGCTTGTGTCGATCTTCGACACCCCGCACGAGCACAACGCAATGCCTTCGAGGAGCACAGCGTGAACGTCAGTGAAGCCGTCACGAGCCGCAAATCCGTCCGCCAGTTTCTTTCGACGCCCGTTCCACCCGACGCGATCCGCCGCGTGCTCGCCACCGCCGCGCGCTCGCCGTCGGGCGGCAATCTGCAGCCCTGGCATATCCATGTGGTAGGCGGCGACGCGCTCGCGCGCCTCAAGCACATCATGCGCGAACGCGTCGCGGATGCGCCGGACGGCGAAGAGATGGAGTACAACGTCTATCCCCCCAGCCTTCATTCGCCGTATCGCGAGCGGCGCTTTCAGGTGGGCGAAGATCTTTACCGCAGCATCGGCGTTGCGCGTGAAAACCGGCCCGCGCGACTCGCGCAGTTCGCGCGCAACTTCACGTTCTTCGATGCGCCGCTCGCGCTCTTTTGCACCGTCGACCGACGCATGGGGCCGCCGCAATGGGCCGATCTCGGCATGTTCATGCAGACGGTCATGCTGCTGTTGCGTGAAGAAGGGCTGCATAGCTGCCCGCAAGAATGCTGGGCGCAGTATCCGCAGACGATCGGCGCGTTTCTCGACCTGCCCACCGACCGCATGCTGTTCAGCGGCATGGCGATCGGCTACGAAGATACGGATGCTGCGATCAACCAGTGGCGCTCGCAGCGCACGCCGCTGGACGAATTCGCGCAGTTCATCGGCATCTGACTATCCGCAGAAGCCGTCACGACCCCATCGCGGGCATGAAGTTGAACGACGGCGTCGGCACGAACTGTCTCGACACTTCGCCGGAATAGACCTGGCCTTTGTCGATGGTGAGCTTGAGCACGGGCGCGCCCGGCTTCAGGTTCAGCTTGTGCAGGTCGATCCAGAAGGTATCGGGACGCGTCGACGAATCGAAGTAGTAGACGAGGTTCGTCTGATCGGCGACAGTGCGCCAGATCGTCGACGACAGGTTCGGCTGGTCCGGCGTGCTGATGCCGAGCGGCACGCTGACGGAACGCATCACGCTCATCACGCTCGCCACGGCCTGATATGCATACGAACGGTTCGGCACGCCGACGATGTAGTTCGGATCGAGTTGCTTCGGAATCGCATCGAGCAGAAACGACGCGCGCACGAAACGGTCGGCCGCGCGGTTCGTGCCGGGCAGGAACGTCAGGCCGCCGACGCCGCGCCAGTAGGTATCGAGCGCAAGCTGCTCGCTGTAGATGGGCGAATTGGTCATGATCCTGTACGACTTGCCGTGGTGAATGACGAGCTTGCCGTCCAGATACTCCAGAATGGCGGAGTCGCCGCTCGCGTCGGAGAGCGACAGGTGAATCGTGAGCGGCTTGCCGTTGGGCAAAGGCGGCGCAATGATCTGAAACGGTTCCTTGCCGAACACGTCGACGGCTTCCGCGACGCTTGCAAAATTGTCGAGCGCATACTGCGCCCACAGGCTGATCGACATCGGCGCGCGCGTGGCGTCGGGCTTGCCGTAGTCGGTCTCCGCGAGATAGAGCGCGTTCGCCACCAGTCCGCGTTCGTTCATCCCGTCCACACTGCCGATCTCATAGCCCGACACGATCACGCTGCCGTACTTCGCTTTCCAGCGCGGCGAGCGCGGCCCTGCGCGCCCATCGCGCTCGATACCCGCTGGAAACACCCACAGGTTCGACATCATGTCTTCGGACCAGTCCATCGAGCGGCCCGTAATGACGAGATTGCCGTCGCCGACATAGAGCGCGCGGGTGCACGCATCGGCCGCCAGCGCGATGAAAAGCGCGGCGATGGCCGCGAGCATCAGGGAGAACTTCGCAAACGGTGTACGCATCAGCTGTCCTTTAGGCCCACGCCGGGCCGCTCATCGTGCCAATACGACTGCCAGGTTGACGGAGAGACAGCAACATTCTGTACTGTGTATGAAGAAAGCGCACGCATCAGGCAGGCTGGCGCCGCGTTTTGCGCATTGATGCGAAAATCATGCTTTCCTGAAGCCAACGCGAGTGCCACCGATGTTCGAAGCCACCATCAATACCGCGCTGCCCAAGGCCGAGTTCTATCAGGAACTGGTGTCGCAGGCGCGCTCGCTGCTCGAAGGCGAATCGAACCAGATCGCCAATGCGGCCAATCTGTCGGCGCTGATCTTTCACAGCCTGCCGGAACTGAACTGGGCGGGTTTCTATTTCGCGCTCGACGGCGAGCTGGTCGTCGGCCCGTTTCAGGGCAAGCCCGCCTGCGTGCGCATTCCGATGGGCCGCGGCGTATGCGGCCGCGCAGCCGAAACGCGTGAAACGCAGGTCGTGCCGGATGTCGACGCGTTTCCAGGGCATATCGCTTGCGATTCGGCATCGCGCTCGGAGATCGTGATCCCGCTGCAAAAGGCGAACGGCGAACTGGTCGGTGTGCTCGATATCGACAGCCCCGTGCTCGCGCGCTTCGACGACGAAGACCGTCGCGGGCTTGAAGAAGTCGCGCAGATCTTCGTCGCATCGCTGCATTGAAAAGCTGAACACCTGGCGGGTTTCGCCTCCCGCCATCACGAGGCGTTTGCACTAAGATCGCGATCACATCGTCTCGTCCGGGTGCTATGCGGTGGACCTCAACGACGTCCGCATCTTCGTCAACGTCGTCCAGACTGGCAGTCTCCTGAACGCGGCCAGCCGGATGGGCATGCCGCTCGCCACCATCAGCCGGCGCATTCGTGCGCTGGAAAAAGAGCTGAACGTGCAACTGCTGGAGCGTTCTGCGCGCGGCACCCGGCTCACCGACGCCGGCGCGCGGCTCTACCAGCACGCGAGTCTCGGCGTCGAGATTCTGAAAGACGGCGAGGAAGCCGTCGTCTCCGATCAGGCCATGCTCAAAGGCCGGTTGCGCCTGTCGCTGCCGCCCGCGTTCGATATCTGGTGGGATCTCCTGCACGACTTTCAGCGCCGCTATCCCGACATTCGCGTGCATGTGTACACGACCGAGCGGCGCGTCGATCTGATCGAGGAAGGCATCGACGTGGCGTTGCGCGTCGGGGCGATCGCGCATGAGGCGATGGTTGCGCGGCGCATGCTGTCGTATCGTCACGTGCTGGTCGCCAGCCCGCAACTGATCGCGCGCTTCGGCATGCCGCGCGAACCGTCCGCCCTCGCCCGTCTCCCCTGCGCGCTCTGGAACCGCGGACCCAACGACGCCAACACATGGCAACCTGGCAAGGCGACGGTCGAACCGCACATCGTGCTGACGACCAACGACTACGCACAGCTTCGATATCGCGCGCTGAACGGCGAGTTCGTCACCGAGCTTCCGCCCTTTCTCGCCGCCGAGCCGATCCGGCAAGGACGGCTCGTCCCGCTGCTGCCATCGCACCCGTTGCCGGATCAGCAGGTCAATCTGCTGTATCCGTCGCACCGGCATCCTTCCGCGATCGTGCGGACCTATCTCGAGTTCTGTCAGTCGCGTATTGCTTGGTTCGTGGATCAGTGCGCGATCGAATGGAAACCTTCCACACAAGAAGCATCTGCGTCCGATTCTGTCGCGCAGTCGAAATAAAAAACCCCGAAGGCCGTTCGACCTTCGGGGCAGTTTCAGCGCGAGCGGCAACAGCCGTCAGGTGCTAGTCAAAACGCGTCTCACAGCGCGCGATTGGGCGTCGCGCCCGCCTTGCTCGCCGATTCGAGCGCAGCCGCGACGCCTTGTCCATACGCGGGATCGGCCTTCGTGCAGTGCTCGATGTGCAGCTTCCGGATCGGCTCCGACACGCCCGCCAACGCACGCGCCGTGTTGTCGAACAGCGTCTGCTTCTGCTCCGGCGACATCAGGCGGAACAGATTGCCCGGCTGCGAGAAGTAGTCGTCGTCGGTGCGGTGGTTCCAGTGATCGGCGGCGCCTTCGATCGACAGCGGCGGCTCGCTGAAGTCCGGCTGATCGAGCCATTCGCCGCGCGTGTTCGGGTTGTACGGCGTCGCGCCGCCCATGTTGCCGTCGACGCGCATCGAGCCGTCGCGGTGATAGCTATGCACCGGGCACCTCGGCGCATTCACGGGAATCAGGCTGTGATTCACGCCAAGGCGATAACGCTGCGCGTCGCCGTACGAGAACAGGCGGCCTTGCAGCATCTTGTCCGGCGAGAAGCTGATGCCCGGCACCACGTTGGCGGGATTGAACGCGGACTGCTCGACATCGGCGAAATGGTTGTCCGCGTTGCGGTTCAATTCCATCACGCCGACTTCGATCAGCGGGTAATCCTTCTTCGGCCAGATCTTGGTCAGATCGAACGGGTTGTACGAAGTCTTCGATGCGTCCTTCTCCGGCATCACCTGCACGTACATCGTCCACCTCGGGAATTCGTTGCCTTCGATCGATTCGTACAGGTCGCGATGCGAGCTCTCGCGGTCCGCGCCGACCAGCGCCGTCGCTTCCGCATCCGACAGGTTCTGGATGCCCTGCTGCGTATGCAGATGGAACTTCACCCAGAAGCGTTCCTTGTCGGCGTTGATGAAGCTGAACGTATGGCTGCCGAAACCGTGCATATGACGGAACGACTTCGGAATGCCGCGATCGCTCATCACGATCGTCACCTGATGCAGTGCTTCGGGCAATTGCGTCCAGAAGTCCCAGTTGCTTTCGGCGCTGCGCAGGCCCGAGCGCGGGTCGCGCTTGATCGCGTGGTTGAGGTCGGGGAATTTCAGCGGATCGCGCAGGAAGAACACGGGCGTGTTGTTGCCAACGAGATCCCAGTTGCCTTCGTCCGTATAGAACTTCACGGCGAAGCCGCGGATGTCGCGCTCGGCATCGGCTGCGCCGCGTTCGCCTGCTACCGTCGAGAAGCGCGCGAACAGTTCCGTCTTCTTGCCGATCTGCGAAAAGATCTTGGCGCGCGTGTACTTCGAGATGTCATGCGTGACCGTGAACGTGCCGAACGCGCCCGAGCCTTTCGCATGCATGCGGCGCTCGGGAATCACTTCGCGGTCGAAGTGCGCGAGCTTCTCGAGGAACCACACGTCCTGCAGCAACGCAGGGCCGCGCGGCCCCGCCGTCTGGATGTTCTGATTGTCTACAACGGGTGCGCCAAAAGCAGTCGTCAGTTTGTTCACGTCTAGCCCTCCAACACTGATAGGAAGCTCCGGGGACGCGCCACCGGATCGTACTGTGGGATTTCCAGCGACGGCGGTCGCCATGGCAGATCGGCAACCGCAGTCTCTGAAGGCGAAATCGGGGACGGTCATGCCGTCGTCATGTCAGTCTGCGCAGTGCTCACTACGCGCGGACCGGTTACTGCCGAGCGATCTTAGCGCCATTCGAACAAGCGAGCAGAGAAGGGGCGAGCCTCGAATGACAAGACATGCAGCACGTGCAAGTTGCAATGCCTGAAGCGGACGACGGATGAATGACTTTCAATGCGCACCGGGTCAAAGTGCTATGAGTTTGCGAAATCCGATAAAAATTTTAAGTTAGCGCTGGCTTTATTGTCCCTGTCATATACATACCAGATTGCCGGACCATGACAGATAACTAACGAAGAACACGCCGACGACACTCGATGTCCACCGCATTCGCCCACACAGTCGAAGCCAGCTTCGCGACGCTGACGCCCACGGCCAAGCGCATCGCCAGCTACATGCTGGCGAATCTGGAACGCCTCGGCCTGGAAACGGCGGACCAGATCGCGCAGCAGACGGGCACGAGCGGGATATCGGTGGGGCGCTTTTTGCGCAGCGTCGGCTATCGCAATCTCGACGACCTGAAGCGCGAGTTGCGCGGCGCGCAATCTCGCCCGTGGTTCATCACCGACCGGCTCGATGCTTACCGTAGCGAGCGCGATGACAACGATAACGGCGCAAACGGCGTCGATCCAGGCGACCTTGCCGTTTCGCACTCGCTCGATCTCGAAGTCGACGCCATCCGCTACGTTTATCAGCTGGCGCAAGGCGAGACGTTCGCGCGCATCGCGCAGCGCATTGCCGAGGCGGATGCCGTCTTCATCCTCGGCATTCAATCGACGCGCGGCATTTCCAACGCGTTCTACAGCTACCTGGAGTACCTGCGCCCGCGCGTGTTCTATTCCGACGGGATGTCCGGCTCGTATGTCGACTCGCTCAATTCGGAGTTCGCGTCGCCCTATCTGATCGTCACCGACACGCGCGCGTATTCGCGCATCGCGCGACGCTATTGCGAAGCGGCGACGCGGCGCGAATTGCCGTTTGCGCTCGTCACCGATCTCTACTGCCCGTGGGCGCGCGAATTCCCCAGCGACCTGATTCAGGTGAAGACGGACGTTGGCCAGTTCTGGGATTCGCTCGCGCCGCTTACGTGCCTGTTCAACCTGCTGTTGACGTCGATTGTCGAACGACTGGGTCCGGCTATCGACCAACGTGTTGCGCGCAACCGGGAGTTGCAGCGCGAACTCGATCAATTCGACCTCTGATTCTCATGACCGATACCCCACAACTGATTCATATCACCTCGGAAACGCATGGCGTCGAACTCGACCTCGCCTACGCGACCGCCAACAACTTCACTGGCAAGCCGATCTATAAGGAAGCGCACTGCCTGTTGCTCGCGCCCGCTGAAGCGGGCTTGCGCAAGGCGGTCGAACTCGCGGCGAGTATCGGCATGAAGCTGCGCATTTTCGACGCGTACCGTCCGCCGCAGGCGCAACAGGTACTGTGGGACTTCCTGCCTGATCCGACCTATATCGCGGAACTCGGGCGCGGCTCGAATCATAGCCGCGGCACTGCCCTTGATCTGACCTTGATCGACAGCCATGGAGAAGCGCTCGACATGGGCACGGGCTTCGACGCGATGGTGAAGGAGTCAGAGCATTTTCACCCGGGCCTGCCGCAGCATGTGCAGCGCAACCGCTTGCTGCTGCTCGGCATCATGCATGCCGCCGGCTTCACGCATATCGCCAGCGAGTGGTGGCATTACGAAATTCCCGGCTCGCGCGCGCTGCCGACTATCGACAACAGCGAAAGCGGCCCGTTCAAGCTGATGTAATCCGCCTCTTTTTTGCAGCCTTTCCCCGCATGTTCCCTCTCGATACGGAGCAAGTATGAATCTGGTTCTGCGCAATGCGCTAGCGGCAGTCGCCGTCGTTTCGGCACTGACGCTTACGATGACGACAACAAGCACCGCATTGGCGGCCACGCCGAAAGACATGCTGGTGATCGCCACCACGCTCGACGAGTTTTCCACGCTCGATCCGGGCGAAGTGTACGAGCTGGTGCCCGAAGAATATGTCGCGAACACCTACGACCGTCTCGTGCGTGTCGATCTGAAAGACCCGTCGAAATTCAATGGCGACGTCGCGCAGTCGTGGACGGTCAGCCCGGACGGACTCACGTTCACCTTCAAGATTCGCCCGGACCTCAAGTTCCATTCCGGCAATCCGCTCACGGCTGATGACGTCGCGTGGTCCATACAACGCTGCGTGCTGCTCGACAAGGGCGCGGCTGCGGTGCTGCAAGGCATCGGCCTGACGAAGGACAACGCGCTGCAAAACGTCAAGAAGGTCGACGACTCGACCGTCAGCATCACGACCGATCAGAAATACGCGCCCACGTTCGTGCTGAACGTGCTGGGCGCGTGGCCTGCTTCCGTGCTCGACAAGAAGCTGCTGCTGTCGCACCAGAAGGGCAATGATTTCGGCAACGAATGGCTGCGCACCAACGAGGCCGGCTCCGGCGCGTACAAGCTGGTCAAATGGACGGCAAACGACAGCATCATCCTGCAGAAGTACGACGGCTACCGCATGCCGCTGGCGATGAAGCGCATCGTGATGCGTCACGTGCCCGAAGCTTCGAGCCAACGCCTGTTGCTCGAGAACGGCGACGCGGATGTCGCGCGCAATCTCAGCCCCGACGATCTCGCCACGCTCACGAAGGGCAACAAGGTGACCGTGACGTCCGTGCCGCAGGCGACGCTGCTCTATCTCGGCCTCAACGTGAAGAACCCGAATCTCGCGAAGCCGGAAGTGCAGGAGGCCATGAAATGGCTGATCGATTATGACGGCATCCAGAAGAACGTGACGAAGAACACCTTCAAGGTTCATCAGACGTTCCTGCCGGAAGGCTTTCTCGGTGCGCTGAACAGCAATCCGTATCATCAGGACGTCGCGAAAGCGAAGGCCCTGCTGGCGAAAGCGGGCTTGCCAAATGGCTTCAACGTGACGATGGACGTGCGCAGCGCGTATCCGTACAACGAAATCGCACAGGCCGTGCAGGCCAATCTCGCACAAGGTGGCATCAAGGTCGAGATCATTCCCGGCGACAACAAGCAGACGCTCGCAAAGTACCGCGCGCGACAACACGATATCTATATCGGCGAATGGTCGGCGGATTACATCGACCCGCACAGCAATGCGCAGGGCTACGCGTGGAATCCCGACAACTCAGACAAGTCCTCGTACAAGATGCTCGCATGGCGTAATTCGTGGGACATTCCCGATCTGACGAAAGAGACCAACGCGGCACTCGCTGAATCGTCGACGGCCAAACGCGCGCAGCTTTATCAAACGATGCAGAAGGAAATGCTCGCGAAGTCGCCGTTCGTCATCATGTTCCAGCAAGTGTCGCAAGTGGCGATGCGTCCGGGTGTGTCGGGCCTCGAAGTCGGTCCGATCAACGATCTCGTGTCGTATCTGCACGTGAAGAAGCAATAAGCGCGGCAGACATGTCGACACCGCTCACTCCCATCGATCAGATCCGCGCTGCGTCCGCGCGCAGCGCGGGCTTGCGCTGGACGTTGCGCGTGCTGCGCTGGGCGCTCACGCTTGCCATCACGTTCATAGGGCTGCTGGCCGTGACGTTCGTGATCGGCCGCAAGGTGCCGATCGATCCCGTGCTCGCGATACTCGGCGACCGCGCGTCGGCGAGCGCCTATGCGGCAGCGCGCATTCAGCTGGGCCTCGACAAGCCGCTTGCCGAGCAGTTCTTCATCTATGTAAGCGCGGTGCTGCATGGCGATCTCGGCGTATCGCTGCTGACGGCCAACCCGGTGATCGACGACATCAAGCGCGTGTTCCCCGCGACGCTCGAACTCGCGACACTGTCGACGATCATCGGAGTACTGGTGGGCGTGCCGCTCGGCGTGATAGCCGCCGTTCGACACAACCGCTGGATCGATCACGTGGCGCGCTTCATCGGTTTGATCGGCAGTTCGGTGCCGGTGTTCTGGCTCGGCCTGATGGGACTGTTGCTGTTCTATGCAAAGCTGCATTGGGTGTCTGGGCCGGGCAGGCTCGATCCAGTATTCGACGGCATGGTCGATACGCGAACGGGCAGCCTGCTGATCGATTCATTGATCGCAGGCGAATGGGATGTGTTCTTCAATGCGCTGTCGCATATCGCATTGCCCGCTGCGATACTCGGCTACTACTCGGTCGCGTATCTGAGCCGGATGACGCGCTCTTTCATGCTCGATCAGTTGAATCAGGAGTACATCACCACGGCACGCGCCAAAGGTCTGTCCGAGCGGCGCGTGGTGTGGGTGCATGCGTTCGGCAATATCGCGGTGCCGCTGCTCACCGTGATCGCGCTCTCATACAGCTTTCTGCTCGAAGGTTCGGTGTTGACGGAGATCGTCTTCGCGTGGCCCGGCATCGGCTCATATCTGACGGGAGCGTTGCTCAACGCCGACATGAATGCCGTGCTCGGCAGCACGCTCGTGATCGGCATCACCTTCATCGCGTTGAATCTGCTGACCGACGCGCTCTATCGCGTGTTCGATCCGCGCGCCCGCTGATGCAACGGAGACTTTCGACGTGCGACCTCCTGTTGACCGTTCCACATCGGACTGGCCGATGAACGCGACCCGTCCCACCTGGAAAGAATGGCTGCTGACGGACACGCCCGCATCGCGCCGGCAAGCTGCGCTCGGCCTTGCCTATCGGCGCTGGCGGCGTTTCAGGGGCAACCCGTTGTCGGTGTTCGGCTTTTCGATTCTCGTGCTGCTGGTGGTCGTCGCGATCATCGGGCCGTGGATCGCGCCGCACGATCCCTTGCAGCAGGTGTTGTCCGACCGGCTGTTGCCTCCCGGCTCAGCGTCTCACTGGCTCGGCACCGATCAGCTCGGCCGCGATATTCTCTCGCGCATCATCTACGGCTCGCGGCTGACGCTGTCGATCGCGATACTCGTCGTGGTGGTCGTCGTGCCCATCGGCCTGCTGATCGGCACGACGGCGGGCTTCTTCGGCGGCTGGGTCGACAACGTGTTGATGCGCGTGACCGACATCGCGCTCGCGTTTCCAAAGATCGTGCTCGCACTCGCCTTCGCGGCTGCGTTGGGGCCGGGCGTGTTCAATGCCGTGATCGCCATTTCGATTACCGCATGGCCGGCGTATGCGCGGCTCGCGCGCGCCGAGACCTTGCGCCTCGTGCAGACCGACTTCATTCACGTTGCGCGGCTGCAAGGCGCGTCTAACCTGCGCATTCTGTTGCGCTATATCGTGCCGCTCTGTTCGTCGTCGGTGATCGTGCGTGCGACGCTCGATATGGCGGGCATCATTCTGACCGTCGCGGGCCTGGGCTTTCTCGGACTCGGCGCGCAGCCGCCGAGTCCCGAATGGGGCTTCATGGTCGCATCGGGCCGCAACGTGCTGCTCGATTCGTGGTGGGTCGCCACACTTCCAGGCTTCGCGATTCTGCTCGTGAGCCTCGCGTTCAATCTGCTTGGCGACGGACTGCGCGACGTTTTCGATCCGCGTCATGGAGACTGACATGAGCACGCACGACACGACGCCCGCATTGTGCGAAATCGACGATCTGCGCATTGCGTTCCGCACGCACGACGGCACGATGAACGAAGCGGTGCGCGGTCTTTCGCTGACGCTGAACAAGGGCGAGCGGCTTGGCATCGTCGGCGAGTCGGGATCGGGCAAGTCGCTGACGGGGCGCGCGCTGCTGGGATTATTGCCGCCCGCCGCGCATTGCACGGCGAAGACCATGCGCTTCGACGGAAGCGATCTGCTCGACATGCGCGCTGACAAGCGACGGAAGTTGTGTGGCCAGCAGATGGGCATGATCCTGCAAGATCCGAAATACTCGCTGAACCCGGTGATGACCGTGGCGCAGCAGATGCGCGAAGCATTCGCCCTGCATGAGCCGAAGCTGAGCCGGCGCGCGATGCGCGAGAAGATCATCGCCGCGCTCGAGGCCGTGCACATCCGCAACCCGGAGCGCGTCGTGGATTCGTATCCGCATGAGCTTTCGGGCGGCATGGGGCAACGTGTAATGATCGCGATGATGGTATCGACGGGTCCGCGCCTGTTGATCGCCGACGAACCGACCAGCGCACTCGATGTGCTCGTGTCGATGCAGGTACTGGCCGTGCTCGACGAGATGATCGAGAAACATGATACTGGCCTCATCTTCATCAGCCACGACTTGCCGCTCGTGATGTCGTTCTGCGACCGCGTGGTGGTGATGTACGCGGGGCGCGTCGTCGAAACCTGTGCGGCGCGCGATCTCGTTCATGCGCAGCATCCTTATACGCGCGGCTTGCTTGCGGCGAATCCGCCGCTTGCCAATCCGCCCGCCGAGTTGCCCGTTCTCTCGCGCGATCCCGCGTGGCTCAACGATGTGCAAGGAGCACCCGCATGATCGATGTCGATGCAGTGACCGTGCGTTTCAAGACGGCCGCAGGTGCCGTGGACGCGGTACGCAATGCGAGCTTTCATGTCGCGCAAGGCGAAGTATTTGGACTTGTCGGCGAGTCGGGTTCCGGGAAGTCGACGATCCTGCGTGCATTGAGTGGGCTCACGCCGATCGCGCAAGGCACGATGCGTATCGCGCAGCACGAGCAGCCGGCGCAAAAGCGCGATGTGCAGATGGTGTTTCAGGACCCGTATGGCTCGCTGCATCCGCGCTTCACCGTCGATCAGACATTGCGGGAGCCGTTGCGTATCAATGGAATCGATCGGCATGAAGAGCGGATCGTGAATGCACTGCGTGAAGTGGGGTTGAATGCGTCGTTTCGGTTTCGGTATCCGCATCAGTTGTCGGGTGGGCAGAGGCAGCGGGTTGCGATTGCGCGTGCGTTGATTGTCGAGCCGCGTGTGTTGTTGCTCGATGAGCCGACCTCGGCGCTCGATGTGTCCGTGCAGGCTGAAATTTTGAACCTGCTTAAGCGGCTGCATCGGGAGCGTCATCTGACGATGATTCTCGTTAGTCACAATTTTGCTGTGGTGGGGTTTTTGTGTTCTCGCGTCGCGATTATGCGGAATGGTGAGATTGTCGAGGAACTCGATATCGAGCGCGTTCGCGCGCAGCAGGTTGAGAGTGAGTATTCGCGGAGTCTTTTGCTTGCCACGGGCGGTTATCGACGCAAGGCTGTCGAGGGGATTGGGGTTGATGCTTCGCTGTGAGCGAAATATGTTCCAGGGTTTTGGGTTTTTTGGGCTTTCGCTGGCATCCGCGGTTTGTTAGCACGCTTCACGCGTCGCCCCTGTGCGGGGCGGCACCTACGTTTTTGGTTGTCTGCGACGCTGGGTTGTTTGCCCGTGTTTTCGCTGGCATCCGCGATTTGCTTTCGTGCTTCAAGCGTCGCCCCTGTGCGGGGCGGTACCTACGTTTTTGGTTGTCTGCGACGCTGGGTTGTTTGCCCGTGTTTTCGCTGGCATCCGCGCGATGTTATTGGTCTGCTAGCGTTGCCCCTGTGCGGGGCGGCACCTACTTTTCTTTGCCGCCGCAAAGAAAAGTAGGCAAAAGAAAGCGGCTAACACCGCCAGTTCTTGTGTTTGCCTGAGGGCCCCCAACCGGTCCCGCGCTTCACACGGCAACCCGCCAGTCCGCGCCCGTTGCCAACGTTCGCTCAGTACGCCTCACCTGCTTCATACACCCGCGTCGCGGCACGCCGCGCCAGACAGTCCTCTGCCGCCTAGGTGGCAAACTGTGTGTCGGCCCCAGTACCTCACACGGCTCACTCCGGACCGATAGCGCACGCGCCTCACCCTGTGAGAGCGCTAAGCTATACGGCGCGACAACCTACACACAGTTTGCCACCTGGGCGGCACATACCATTCGCTGCCGCTTGCCGTTGCATGGGCGAGTGAAGCGGGTGATGCGATTGTTCGAAGCGTTGGCAACGAGCACCAGCCAGGGCACTGCCGTGTGAAGCATGGGGACGTTGGGGGCCCGTGGATAAGAACTAGAACTGGCGGTGTGAGCCGCTTTCTTTTGCCTACTTTTCTTTGCGGCGGCAAAGAAAAGTAGGTGCCGCCCCGCACAGGGGCAACGCTTGCAGACCAAAGACATCACGCGGACGCCAGCGCAAACACAAGCAAACCAAACACAAAGACAACCCGCCCATGCGCTGCAAGCAAAAAACACTTCACTCCACCGCTGGCGCAAATTCAACCTCTTCGAGCCTCAACTCCCTCGCACGCCCCGCGACGACAAACACACCCGCCGCAGCAATCACGGCTGGCACCGCCAGCAAACTAAACACCGATCCAAACTGCCAACCCAGCCCCATCAACGTCGCGCCCACGAGCGCCCCCGCCACACCACCAATCCGCCCCACCCCAAGCATCCACGCAACGCCCGTCGCCCGCCCTTCAGTCGGATAAAAACTCGCAGCGAGCGCCGACATCGACGTCACAGCGGACGTCACAACCGTGCCCGTCAGAAAGATCAGCGTACCGAGCCAAACCTGATGCCCAAGACCGCGCCCCACGAGCATAACCAGCACGGCCGCCATGACATACGTGCACGCAATGACGCGATTCGCCCTGAAACGGTCCATCAACCAGCCGACACTCAGATTGCCGAGCACACCACCAAGCGGAAACAGCGAAGTCATCAGCGCCGCGTTCTGCCCGGAGAAGCCAGTGTCCTTGAAGAGCGTAGGCAGCCAGTTAGTCAACAGGTAATAGATCAACAGCCCCATGAAATACGCAAGCCACAGCATCAACGTGCCGAAGCGAAACCGCGAAGAAAGCACCACGCGCAATGCAGACCCGCGATGTTCAACCAACTGCTCACCCGTAACGAACCGGCATTCGCCAAGACGCGCGTCCTTCGCAACACGCGAAAGTACCCGCGCAATGCTCGCGTCGCCGCGCTTTCTCGTCACCATGAATTGCGCGGATTCAGGCAACAACAGAATAAGGACGAGCGTCAACGCGATCGGTCCAACTCCGCCTGCAACAAGCACGCTATGCCAGCCGAAATGCGGAATAAGCCACGCGGACGCGATTCCGCCAATCGCAAGTCCGCACGAAAAGCCGCAGAACATCGCATTGACTGCGACGGCGCGAATGCGAGCCGGCGCGTATTCGGACATCAACGTAACCGCGTTGGGCATCGCGGCGCCGAGTCCGAGTCCTGTCATGAAGCGCAGTGCGGTCAGCGACTCAATCGAGTTCGCCCGTGCCGCAGCGAGACTCCATAAGCCAAAGAAAAACACCGATAAAACCAGCACTGTCTTGCGGCCGACGCGATCGGCCAACGGCCCCGCGCCCAATGCGCCAATGCCCAGCCCGACGAGCGCGGCGCTCATCACGGGCCCCAGCGCCGCGCGCGTGACGCCCCAGTCCAGCACCAGCGAAGGCGCGATGAAACCGACTGCGGCCGTGTCGAAGCCATCGGCCGCGACGACCAGAAAACAGAGGACAAGTATCGTCCATTGAAAAGGCGAAAAACGTTGGCTGTCGATGAAGTTCTGCACATCGACCGTGTGTTTGGGCTGCTGCATTGCGTGTCTCCTTGAATGCGTCTGATACTTCCTGCGCATGTATCTGATGTCGCTGCCTGTTCTTTTTCTTCTAGCGCAGCGCGGTAAGGCTTCTGAATTCGACGCGCCGGATAATCCTGCTTTCCTGCGCGACGATCAGATGCGCCGATGCCTGCAAATAGGCGGGCCATTCGGGGTCCGCGTCGCGTGCGGTACGGCGCTGGTCGTAATCGCCAATGCTCTCGTAGCCCCACAGATGCACGACCTGGTTGAGCGCACCGATATCGCTCATATAGAAACCAACCGGCGCGCCGAGGTACTTCGCTTGAATCGGCATCGCAAGACGATCGAATACTTCGATGAACTCCGCCATGCCGCGCGGCCGGATCGTGTAAATGCGATGGTCGACAAAAGGTTTGCCGCTACTCATGGTTCTATCCTCTATACCGTTTCGGATTGGCGCTTCTGTTGCGCGCTCGCCGCGTTGTCCGCGATACCTGCCAGGCGTCGTCCCGTGATGTAGCCGAAGGTCATGATCGGGCCGAGCGTGATGCCCGCGCCCGGATAGTTGCCGCCCATCACGCTCGCGCGGTCATTGCCGACTGCGTACAACCCGTCGATCACGGCGCCGCGCGCATCCAGCACCTCTCCCGTGACGGCCGTGGTGATACCGTCGAAGGTTCCCAGGTCGCCCATCACGACTTTGAGCGCGTAGTAAGGGCCGTCGCCGATCGGTGCGACGCAAGGATTGGGCTTGCATTCGGGATCGGCGAGATATTGGTTGAACGATGTCGAACCGCGCCCGAACTGGGGGTCTTCGCCGCGCACTGCGCTTTCGTTGTAGATGCGTACGGTGGCTTCGAGTGGTTCGGCATCGATGCCCGCGCGTTGTGCGAGTTCGGCAAGCGTGCGCCCTTTGACCAGATAACCATTGCGCAGCAGTGGCCCCAGAGGCACCGGCGCTGGCTTTGCGTAACCGAGTCCGTACTTGCGAATCGTCGCGTGATCGCAGATCAGCCACATCGCCGTGTCTTTTTCGCCGCGACATGCTTCGATCATCGCCGCGCCAACGTCGTGATACGAGTTCGCTTCGTTCGTAAAGCGCCTGCCTTTGCGCGTCACGCCGATGATGCCCGGCTTGTAGCGATCCAGCAGATGCGGAAACACACCGAACGTGCCGTCGCGCATCGGCACCCGCGACACAGGCATCCACGCAGCGGGCTGCGGATAGCGTATGGGCACCTGAGCGCCGACGCTTTCGGCCATGCGCGCGCCGTCGCCCGTGTTGCCTTTCGGCACGGGCGAACAATGCTCGCCGCCGCGCGTCACATGCGGATACGCTTTGGCAATGCGCGCGATGTCGTGCGAGAAGCCGCCGCATGCAAGCACGACGCCACGCCGCGCAGCGATACGCATCTCGCCTTGCGGACCTTTGACGATCGCGCCCGTTACGCGATTGTCCGAGAGCGTGAGTTCCCGCGCAGCCGTATTCGTGTGAATCGGAATACCCAGCGAAAGCGCTGTTTTCGCGAGCCGCGCCGCAAGCGCATTACCGCTCGTGATCTGCACACCGCGCCGGTAAAGCGCGAGATCCTTCAGATGGCTCGCCAGTCGTTTCGCCACATAGGCGGCGGACTTGAGCGAGCGCGTCGCGTTGAAGAAATGCTTGAGATCGGCATTCGACGAATTGAACATCATGCCGATGAACGTGATCGTCTTTAACGGCGGACGCAGACGCGCAATGTCGTCGCCAAGCCCCCTCGCGTCATACGGTGCCGCGACCACCGAACGACCGATATCGACGCCGCCTTGCACATTCGGGTGATAGTCGGGATAGAGCGTCGGCACGAATTTGACTTCCGTTTCGCGTTCGAAGAAATCGAGCATGTGCGGGCCGGTGTCAAGGAATGCATCGACGGCCGCTTCGTCGTAGAACGCGCCTGTTTCGTTGCGCATATACGTCTTCGCAGCCTCGCGAGTATCGTTCACGCCGTTCGCGCGTGCGTGCCGGTTGCCCGGTATCCACAGCACGCCGCCCGAGAACGCCGTCGTACCGCCGAAATACGCTTCCTTTTCGATCACGACGACATCGAGCCCGTGCTTGCGCGCCGTGATCGCCGTCGATAATCCGCCGGCGCCCGAGCCGATGACGAGCACATCGCACGTCAGTGGCGCGGGTGATTGGGTGTTGGAATTCATGATGACTGTCTCCTGCCAGAGGTCTTTTGGTTGCTAGCGCGCCGGGTTGGCCTTTGCGTCGTAACCGGGTCGCGGCACCAGGTCCATCAGCATGCATTCCAGTCCGCCGTCGACGACGAGTTCCGTGCCATTCACATAGCCCGCACGCGGGCTCGCAAGAAAAGCGACCACTTCCGCGATATCGACCGGTTCGCCGATACGGCGGCTCGCCGTCATCGCGCTGCGGCGCTGTTCGACATCGCCTTGTGTGTAGAAAGACGCCGACAGCGGCGTGCGGATCATCCCCGGACAAACCGCGTTGCTGCGCACGCCGCGCGGTCCCCACTCGGCCGCGATCTGCTTCGACAGCATCGCGACGGCTGCCTTGCCGGGGCTATAAGCGCCGCTCCAGGTCTGCGGATGATGCGCAGCCACCGACGCGACGTGCACGATGCTGCCCGCGCCCTTGCGCAACATCGCGCGGCCGAATGCCTGCGAGCACAGCATGTAGCCGGTGAGATTGACTTGCAGCATCGCGTTCCATGCATCGAGCGCGATGTCTTCGATGCCACCCGGCCGCAACAGCCCCGCATTGTTGACGAGCACATCCGCTGCGCCGAGTTTTGCTTCGACGCTTGCCGCTGCCGCTTCGACGCTTTTTACGTCGCCGATATCGCAGGCGAATGCAAACGCTTCGATGCCGTTCGCGCCAAGTGTCTGAGCGAGGTCTTCGCACTTGCCTGCTTCGCGGTCCAGCAACGCGAGACGCGCGCCGCTTTCACCGAGCACCTTCGCAATCGCACTGCCTATGCCGCCCGCTGCGCCCGTGACGACACAGACCTTGTCATTCAATGCGAGCCATTCGGCGCTGTTTTGTTTAGTCATCCCAATCTCCATGTACTGATCTTTATCGGCGAACCCCGAAAGGGTCTGCTCGGTTCATGGAGAAAAGTATAGGGACGCGCCGCTCGTCGAGATTGGACAAAGAGCACGCATCGCAGGACAATCCGTACACGGCAGAGGAAATAGCATGAGGAAAATCCCTAACTACGATTTGTACGGCGAATCCGCGCGGCCACCGTGGTTCGACGCGTTCAATTTCGAATGGATTCCCGAGCGCAGCCGGCCCAACGACTGGCATATCGCCGCGCATCGGCACGACGCGTTGCTGCAGGTTCTGTACATCCGAAGCGGCAGCGGGCATGTCGTGATCGAAAGCGAGAAGCACGCGCTCGCGCCGCCGTGCATCGTCGTTTTGCCCGCGCAAACGGTGCATGCTTTTGTGTTTTCGCCCGAGATCGACGGGCTGGTGATTACGGCTGCGCAGCGCGCGCTGGAGTCGATTTCGAAGGCGGTGTCGCCGGGGCTGCTGCCCGTATTTCAGCGCCCTGCCGTGATCCCCGTGAAGGCGTCAGCGGGCGACGACACCTTGATGCCGCTTTTTACGCTGCTCGAACAGGAATACCGCGGCAATGCACGCGGCCATATCGCCGCGGGCATGTCGTTGATGATTGCACTTTTCGTGCAAGTGGCGAGATTGGGCGACGCGGCGGCGATGCCCGCGACGAGCGCCGTCGCCGACCGTCGAAGCGGGCAGATCAAGCGCTTTCGCGAACTGGTTGCCACGCATTTCCGCGAGCATCGCACTGTCGAGTTCTACGCGGAAAAGCTCGGCATTACGACGGCGCAGCTAAGCCGCATTTGCCGCGACGAACTCGGCCATTCGCCGATGTCGCTCGTGAATGAACATCTGATACGCGAAGCACAGCGCGATCTCGTCTATTCGGGCCTGACGATCAAGCAGATCGCGCACGCGCTCGGTTTCGAAGATGCGGCGTATTTCAGCCGCTATTTTCGCAAGCAGACGGGCGCGACGCCGAAAGAATTCCAGGCCGCCGCGCACACCGATCTGTCATTGAACTGAATGCGTGCCAGTTATACCGGCACCGCGCCGACATAGTTCTCGGCCATCGAAATCGCCGCGCTGCGCGAGGTCGTCACGTGCTCGAGTTCTGCGACCTGCAATTGCTGTTCGAACGGCGACGCATCGTCGAGGCGGTGCATCATGCACGTCATCCAGTACGAGAAGTGTTCTGCGCGCCAGATGCGCTTGAGCGCCGTTTCGCTATAGCTATTCAGCAAGTCGTTGCGGTCTTCCTTGTAGAACGCGCGCAATGCGTCGGACAGAATGCGCACGTCGGAGACGGCCAGATTCAGGCCCTTTGCGCCCGTCGGCGGCACGATATGCGCAGCGTCACCCGCAAGGAACAGGCGGCCGTGCTGCATCGTCGTCGAGACGAAGCTGCGCATGCCGACAATATTCTTCTGGAAGATCTTGCCTTCTACGACTTGATGGCCGTCGTCGGAATCGACGCGCGCGTGCATTTCAGCCCAGATGCGATCGTCGGACCAGTTGTCGGCGGTATCTTTCGGATCGCATTGAAAGTACATGCGCTGCACATTTGGCGAACGGGTGCTGACGAGTGCGAAGCCGCGTTCATGGCGCGCGTAGATCAGTTCATCCGATGAAGGTGGTGCTTCGACCAGAATGCCGAACCAGCCGAACGGATACACACGCTGATAATCGCGGCGCAGCGCTTCGGGAATTGCGTTGCGCGAAATGCCCTGAGAGCCGTCGCAGCCAATGATGAAATCGCATTGCAGCTCGTGCGCCTCGCCTTGATGGCGATAGCGAATACTCGGCGTCGTGCCGTCGATATCGTGCAGCGACACGTCCGACACTTCGAATTTCAGCGCGCCTTGCGCCGCCACCCGTGCCGCCACGAGATCCTTGATGACTTCGTGCTGCGCATACACCGTGATCGCTTTACCCGTGAGGTCGGTGAGATCGATGCGGCGGCGCTTGCCTTCGAATGCGAGCTCGAAACCATGATGCAGCGCGCCTTCTGCTTTCATGCGCTCACCCACGCCTGTTTCCGTGAGCAGATCCATCGTCCCCTGTTCGAGCACGCCGGCGCGTATCGTCGATTCGATCTGCTCGCGGCTGCGCGATTCGAGCACGACGGAATCGATACCTTGCAGATGGAGAAGATGGGAAAGAAGCAGTCCAGCGGGACCGGCGCCGATGATGCCGACTTGAGTACGCATGTGTGTCTCCTGTGTCGACGGGAGTTAGCGCTTTAGCGCTTGCTCCCGTCCCATGCAAAAAAAATGTTTGCACTGCGTGGTGCGTGTCTTTGATGTGCGTCAAAGTGTGCCGTCGGCGCCTCTATCGAGCAACGAAATAGCGTGAATAAGCGTTATCTCAATTTGAGATAGTGCATGGCTGCGGGTTTTCCCTGAGAAAGCAAACGCAGCTTTGGTGGAAGCGAATTGTTGGCTTATCTTTACTGAGCGGTCCCACAAGCAAACAAGGAGAAGCAATCATGAAGATCCGCAACGTCCTGACGCTGCTCGCTGTCGCCGGTTGCGTCATGCTCACGTCGAACGTGTACGCGCAAGCCAGCGATTCGATGTCGATGGCCTCCACTCCGGCGGCACCTTCGAAGAAGGCGACTCCCGCAGACAAGAAACTCGGCCGCGATGTGCGCAAGGCGTTGTCGAAGGCGCCCGGCTTCAACGTATCGAATGTCTTCGTGAAAGCGCGCGGCGGCGCGGTGGTGTTGTCGGGCAGCGTCCCCGATGGAGCGCAGATTCCGCAGGCAGCAGAAGTGGCCAAAGGCGTGCCCGGCGTCACGTCGGTCAGCAACAAGCTGACGTTGTACTCGCACGGAAACAACTAGACCGTTGCAGCAGGCGAGACGGGGTAACGTCACGTACGTTTGGCTTGCCCCGTCGCTTCGAGAATCGCCTGCCTGATGCGTGGATAGGTGCCGCAGCGGCAAATGATGCCGTGCATCGCGCAGTCTATTTCCTTCACGCTCGGCGTCGGATTGCGCTGGATGAGCGCGCTTGCGGCCATGAGCTGCGCGCTCTGGCAATAGCCGCATTGCACGACATCGACATGCGTCCACGCTTCCTTCAGTGCGCGCGCTTGCGTCCCTTGCAGACCCTCAATCGTCGTGATGCGGTTCGCGCCGATATCCGAGAGCTTTTCCTGACACGAGGTCTTCGCCTCTTTGCCGACGTGCACGGTGCACGCCCCGCATACGCCAACGCCACAGCCGAACTTCGTCCCCGTCATTTTCAGTTCGCAGCGCAAGACCCAAAGCAGCGGTGTCGCGGGATCAGAATGCACGTCCACTGCCTTGCCGTTGATGTTCAGCTTCAGCATGTTGCGCCCCCTGAATACAGCTTCGTGTTCAGCGGCAACGCGTAGCTGCGCGTACCCGTCAACGCAAATAGCGCATTCGCGACGGCCGGTGCGACAGGTGGCACCGCGGACTCGCCGACGCCTTGCGGATGGCTTCTCGACGGCATGATCTCGACAGTGATGTCGGGGCACTCGTCCATGCGCACCACGTCGAACTGGCTATACAGACCCTCAACGACCGCGCCGTTGCAGAGCGTGATTTCTTCCTTGAACGCGGCGGAGAGCCCGAACACGATCGCGCCTTCCACCTGTTGACGGATCAGATTCGGATTCACTGGCAAGCCGCAATCGATCGCACAATAGACGCGATTGACCTTCGCTGTGTTGCCCGCTTCGAGCGACACATCCGCGACTTGCGCCACTACGCTGCCGAATGCTTCATGAAGCGCGACACCGCGCGCATGCTTTGTGCCTTTCTCTGACCACACGGCGGACGCTCGCCAGCCCGACATGCTCGCCACTTGCTGCAACACGGCGAGATGACGTGGATGCCGCGTCAACAGACTCGCGCGAAACGCAACGGGGTCCTTTTGCGCCAACGCAGCCAGTTCGTCGATAAAGCTCTCGATAAAGAACGCCTGATGCGAATGCCCGACCGAGCGAAAAAAGCCGACGGGCATCGGCAATTCGATCACGCGTTGTCCGATCCACACGTTCGGCATTTCATAGGGTTGATCGAACGCGCCCTCTGAAATGGTCTTGTCCAGGTTGAGGCCGAGATCGGGAATGCGATAGTTGCGGGCCAGCCACTTCGCGACCACCGACTGGCTCACCGATGTGTTATGCCACGCAATCAGCTGTCCCTGCGCATCGAGTCCCGCCCGGAAGCGCGACAGGCACGCGGGACGATAGAAATCGTGTTGCATGTCCTCCTGACGCGTCCAGAGCGTTTGCACAGGGCGCCCGTCCGCTTCGCGTGCGATCGCGACCGACTGTGCAATGAAGTCGACTTCGAGTCTGCGTCCAAACGCGCCGCCCGGCATCTGCTGCTGCAAATCGACATCGTCCGTGCCGATGCCGAGCACCCGCGCGACATGCATGCGCGCGACTGCGGGCACCTGCGTCGCCGCCCATACCGTCGCCTTGCCGTCTTTCACTTGCGCCGTGCAATTGACGGGTTCCAGCGGCGCGTGCGCGAGATAAGGCGCGCGATACGTCGACTTCAACGAATGCGTGGCACGGCTCAGCGCATCATCGACGTCGCCATGGCGATACCATGCGTGCCCTTCGCTCTCGTCGAGCGCCTGCACGAGGCGCCTGTCGACCTCGGCGTTGGTCAGCCCTTTGCTCGGCCCATCGTTCCAGTCGATCTTCAACACCTCGAGTGCGTTCATCGCGATGAACAGGTTGTCCGCGATGACAGCAACGCCGCCCGTACCACCGTTGTATGCATCGACGGCCACGACCTTGTGCACACCGGGCAACGCCGCTGCTGCCGCGCCATCGACATGCCGCACCGTGCCGCCGAGTGTCGGACACATCTTGATGCTTGCGTAGAGCAGGCCATCGGGCACGACGTCGATGCCGAAGATCGCGCTGCCGTCCATCTTCGAAGCGGCTTCGATGCGCGTAAGCGGCTTGCCGATCAGTTGAAATGTAGCGGGATCTTTCAGCACCGGCCTGCGCGGCAATGGCTGGCGCGCGGCCTCCAGCGCGAGTTGCCCGAACGATGCGCGATGTCCCGCTTCGTGCACTACGATGCCTTTTTCGATGCGGCAATCGGCGGCCTTCACGCTCCAGCGCTCGGCCGCCGCGGCGATCAGCATGCTCCGCGCGCACGCGCCTGCTTCGCGCATCGGTTGCCAGAGATCGTTGATGGTCGACGAGCCGCCTGTCATGACGGTGCCGAAATCGCGCGCGAGCTTGCGCGTGAGCCATACCGCGAGTTCCTTGACGACGCTGTCGTCGTCGGGACGAAACGGCAGATCGCCAATCACGCTTTCGACGTTGTTATAGATCTGGTCGAGCGGCGCATTGGCGACGCGGATGTCCGCCCAGTTCGCATCGAGTTCTTCCGCGACGAGCATCGCGAGCCCCGTATGCACGCCCTGCCCCATCTCCGTCCTGCACATGAGGACCGTGATGGTGTTGTCGGCGGCAATCTTCACGTAGCCATTGAGCGCCGCTTCGCCAGGACGCACCGGCAGCGGTTCCGACGCGACGAGCCGTTGACGCGGCGGCAGCGCCGACCATCCGACCACCAGCGCGCCGGCTAAGCCCGCGCCGCCCAACAGGAAGGTTCGACGCTTCAGCATGGCTTCTCTCGGAGGAATCCAGCATGGACACCAGTAAAACGCACCAGCCGCGGCTCAACTGAAACTGCGCATTCGAATACCAGCGTTATGTCGCCTCGCGAGTCCGCGTTTGCCCGGTTCGACAAGCGTCAGTCGATCCCGTCAAAGTTCATATTAGTGCGCGTGGTGAATTTCGCCGCATTGAATGCGCGGGAACGACAGGGTGAAAAGATTGCGAAGAAGCGGCAATTCGCGCAGGGCCGACCCGTGCAAAGCGGTCGCAAAGCCTATCTGAAGCGCAATATGCGCATGCCGTCGAAGGGCGTTTAAAGCGTTCTGCGACAAGGCTTTAGCGTGTGCCTGCCATCATGCTGCGCTGCAATTCGAGCGTGATGGCATATCGCTTGCATTAATCCCCATCACAGCGCTGTGTCACGACGACCGCCTGGTCTCGGCAGTCGCACAGGGAGAAAGAGATGCCTTATCTGATCGGTTGGTTGCTAGGTGTGCCGCTTATCGTCCTTGTGATTCTGTATCTGATTTTCCACTAAGGACTCGCAATACTGCGCACAGCAGCGGTCTTTGCGACCGCATCTTTTCAGCAGAATCGCGGGCTCGCCCGCGGTCCATGCAAGCGCGGCGACTGTGCATTCATCGATGCGCAGCCGCCGCACTGCTTTCCGTTTTTCAAACTCCGCCAGCCTGCTTTTTCAACGCGTTGAGAATGCGCTTTTCGAGTGCGGCATAGTCATGCCCGAAATGATGATCGCCGGACGTGCGGATCACTTCGACACCCGTCTTCGTGAGCGTCGGGCACAGCGTGTCCTCTTCATGCTCGCCGTAGAAGCATTGCACGATCTTCGGCGGCAGACGCGCAAACTCGGGCTGCACTTGCAACGCCTTGTCGCTGGCGGGCATGCCGAGCCAGCCCGTCACGCGAATCTGGAAATCCGCCGAAGGCGCAAAGCCGAGCAGCGAGATCAGCGAAACCTTCGCGCGCACGGCATCGGGCAAGCGGTTGTACGCGAACGGCATCACGTCGGCGCCGAACGAATAGCCGATCAATGCGACATGATCCGCATGCCAGCGCGTCGTATAGGTTTTCAGCACGCGCGCGAGGTCGTTGCTCGTCTGCTGCGGCGAGCGCTCCGACCAGAAATAACGCAGGCTGTCCCAGCCGATCACAGAGACGCCATCCTTCTGCAGTTCTTCGGCGATCGTCTTGTCGAGATCGCGCCAGCCGCCATCGCCGGAAATCACGATCGCCATCATGCCCGTCGGATGCGCGGCGGGCAGTTCGATCAACGGCAGGTCCGAGACGTCCTCTTCTTTCATTGCGGCGACGCGCAGATGCGGCGTCGTCAGTTCGACGATGCGCTGCGTGCCGGCCGACGCGTTCGCGTCCGTTTCGGCAAAGCCGGGCAAACCGGGGCCGTGCGTCACGGTCGGGTCCGGCGCGCAGGGGCTGAAACGCTTGTCGAGATCGCGCTGCGCGGCAACCGATACCGCGCCCGCCACCGTGTTTTCCGGTGCCTGCTTCAGCACTTGCATCGCGAGCGTCGCGCCCTGGCCCGAGCCGGCGACGATCGGCATGAAGTAGCGGTTCGACTGCACCTGCCGTTCGAGTTGATGGCTCACGGCTTCGGCATCGCCCACCAGCTGATGACACGCCTCTTTCTTTGCAGCGAGATTCGCCGCGTACTTTGCGGTGTCGACACCCACCACCATCGCGCCGTTTTTCGCGAGGGCGTCGGCAGCCTGCTGGTCAGCCGGATTCCAGCCACTCTCGCGCGAGAACAGCACGACGAAGCCGCGCACGTCACCCACGGGCTTCGTCACCGTGACCTGGCCGTAACGGCCGCCTGATACGGTCTCGTAAGCGTGCGCCGTCGGCATCACGCCTGCGAGCGAGCACAACGACACGCTCGCCAATGCGGCGAGCCGGTAAAACTTTTGCATGATCATGAACGCCGGCCCCCTGCCAGCAGCGAAAGGTCCGCGAGCGTGAAGAACACGCCGACAGAACCGGATGCAGCGAGATAGCGCGGCTCCCATTGAGGCTGGAATTTGCTCTTGAAAGCGCGCAGTCCGCGGAAGTTGTAGAAGCGGCCGCCGAAGCGCCACACGATATTCGCGAGCCGATGCCAGCGCGACGCGAGCGGCGTCGGCGACATGCCCGAGAACGGCGCGATACCAAGGCTGAGCGAGCGGAAACCCGCGTGCTTCAGATGCAGCGCGAGCTGCGTGAACAGATACTCCATTGCATACGCCGAAGCCTGCGGCACGTGGCGCATCACGCCGACGGTGGCCTCGGTGTTGAGGTCCGTCGTCATGAACGTGACGAACGCAACGGGCGCGCCGTTCTGACGCACCAGCATCACCGATTGCGCGGCGAGATAGTCTTCCGTGAACGCGGCGACCGAGAAGCTCTTCTCGCGCGCATCGCGGCTGTCGAGCCAGCCATCGGAAATCGCGCGCAGCGTCTCGATCGATTCCGGCACGCGCGCCGGCTCGATCACTTCGACGGCGAAGCCATCGCGCTCGCCGCGCTTGAGCGCATAGCGCAGATGCGCGCGGTGCGAGCCCTTCAGATCGAATTCGTCGAGCACGACATGCGCTTCCTCGCCGAGCTTCATCAGCGTGAGACCGGCGTCGAGATAGAGCGGCAGCGCATTCGCGCGCACCTGATAGAACGCCGCGCGGCCGCCGTGCGCATGCGCGAGCGCGACGAACTTGCTGATCAGTTCCGCCCATTCCGCGCGCGGACCGACGGGGTCGTGCAGCGCGGCCCACGTGCGGCCGTACTTCGCGTACATCAGGAACGCCTGGCGCGACTCGGAAAAGAGAAAGCTCTTGTCGCCCATCAGCGCCAGGCCCGCGTCGCTGCGCTCCTGCGCGCGGAAGATGCGCGCGGCGTCGTCGAGGTCCTGCTTCACGGGCTTCACGAAGCGGCCCGCAGCGGGACGCAGCAATTGCCAGAAAGCAAACGTCGCGGCGAACAGGCTCGCGGCGAGTGTCGCGCGCAATGCGCGAGGCGCGCGCTCATCGAATGCGAATTGCCACCACAGGTCACGCGTATAGGGCACGTCGCGGAACGCGAACAGCATCACCCACACGGCCAGCATCAACACCATTGCCACCGATACGAGCCAGCCTGCGGTGAACGGCTCGGCGAACAGCGACGAGCGGCGATTGAAGCGCGAGCGCGTCGCGATCAGCAGCACGATCAGCGTCGTCAGCACGCCGGCTTCGACGAACGCGAGACCCTTGGTCAGCGACAGCGCAAGACTCAAGACCGCGAGACCCAGCGTGAGCCACCATGCGGCATCGAGACGGCGCGACAGGCCACGCGCGACGAACAGCAACGCGACACCTACCACGCTGCACAGCATCTGCGAGCTTTCGAGCACCCACAGCGGCACGAAGTCGCGCAGGATCGCGATGCGTTGCCAGAACGCGGGTGTCGCGCTCGAAATCACCAGCATGCCGCCGACCACGAAGGTCACGAGGCTCAGGAACAAGGGCGCGAGTTGCGACACGGTAGCCGCGTGATGCAGGGGCAGGTGCTTCTTCAGCGCGCGTCCTTCGAAACCGGCCAGCAGGCCCGCCGACACGATCAGCGGCAAGCCGAAATAGATCGCGCGGTACGCGAGCAGCGCCGCGACCATCGAATGTGTCGGCACACTGCCGCCGAGCGCGAATACCATCGCCGCCTCGAACACGCCCACGCCGCCCGGCGTGTGGCCGATCAGGCCCAGCAGCATCGCGGCCGCGTAGATCGTGATGAACGACACGAAGCCCACATGCGCATGGGGCAGCAGCGCCCACAGCGCGAGACCGGCTGCGACGACGTCGAGCACGGCCAGCAGCACCTGTTCGACGAAATCGCGGCGCGCGGGCACGTCGAACGACAGCCAGCTCCAGCGGGTGCGGATCTGGCGCGTCTGCTTGCCGCAGGCGAGCGTCAGCAGACCGAGCACCGTCAGAAGCGCCGCGCCGCCCCAGGCTAGCGCGCCCGTCGGGCTGTGCAGCATCGGCGCAAGCGTACCCGCGTCGCACAGCATGCCGAGCGCGGTCATCAGAACGAGGGCCAGGGCGAGCGAAACGCTCGTGAACACGGTCATGCGGCCGATTTGCGCCGGCGTCACGTCGGCGACGGCATAGACGCGCGCGCGCACCGCGCCGCCCGTCAGCGCGCCGAATCCGGTCGCGTTGCCGAGCGCCGAGCCCGCCGTCGCGCCGATCCACAGCGCGGCGCGCGGCACGGCCTTGCCGATGTAGCGCAGCCCGACGGCATCGCGTCCGACAAGGGCGATATAGCTGAGAATCGTCGCGCCGAGCGCGGCCGACCATTCGCCCGCCGTCAGATGGCGCAGGTGGCGGATCACCGAGCGGTAATCGACGGCCTGCGACAGGTGCTGCAGCACGATCAGCAGCAGCACGCAGACGCCGAGTGACAACGCAGGCGACAGCACGCGGCGGCTGCCGGCCGCGGCGAACGCTCGCTGAAGCAGCGCGGCGGCGCGGCTAGAAAAAGAACGGGGAAGGTCAGACATGGATGAACCCGGGTATTGCCTGATGCAGTAGCAATGGTCTCGTTGCTATGGCATCGAATGAGGTTGGATTTCGGAGCGCGCCGGACGGGCGTTACAGCCGTCCTGATCTCGCCGTTTCAACTCTTTACAAATGGACAACGGCAATTTGTCCAAAAGGTTGACACCGGGAGCAACCCGGAGGCGAATATTTGCAGTTTTCGCTTAAGAAATCCTGATGTGGCCGATGATCGATCGGAAATTGAGCTGAATCTTTCTGCGGGCTCAGCGCTGCGCGGCTCGCGCGCGTTACGCGGCGCCGCACGGCCGCAGGCCGCATGGACACTCGCTTTACATCCGGCGCGTTCGCGGCGGATGTACCGACTGGTACAAACCCTGACGGCATTCGCCTCGCGTTCCGGTTAATCGAGCCCGGACGCACGATACCAGATTTGACCTTGCGTTTAGCTTTATCGAAGATTCGACGGGCTTTCGTCGGCCTACGGTTCGCGAACGGCCGAGCCGTCCAAACCGGCTGTTTTATTTCATATTTGGCGCTCGGGTGGCCTTCGATATGACGTGTGCAATCCGACTCAACCAGGCGCAATGGTTGGAGCCGACCCAACATGCGCGGACGACCTTTTCGGCGCCTCCTTGCCCCGCAAGCGTCAGACGAATTGGCATGTTCGATGCCTTGTGACAGGTGCGCCAATCGCAGCGCGCCGCAAGGAGACCTGCATGAAGCCTTTCGACAACCCGTTCGCCTCGCTGCTTTGGGCCGTCCGGTTCCTCTGCCGTCACGTGTTGTATCTCGGCATCGTGGTGCCGCTGATCCTCGTCGCCGCGTTTTACCTCGGGCCGCGCGTCATCGCGCTGTGCGGCGTGTGGTTCGAACCGCTGACGCTCGTCCAGCCGATCGGGGTCTCCGACGACTTCAGGCGTCAGGGCTACACCGATCAGACCTTGCAGCACCTGCTCGTCGATACGCTCAGCGACGTGCGCAAGGAAGCCGAATCCGTCACGCCCGCCAACGACACCGAAAACGTGCTCGCCGAGTTCAAGCTGCCCGACTTCACGGTCCCCGGTACGGGGTTGTCGGTGCGTCCGCTGATCGAATTTGCGCGCACGCTGCTCAAGCGCGATTCGTCGGTCTATGGCAGCGTCGTCGGCTCGCCGTCGTCGTTTGCCGTGATGCTGACGCTGCGCGACCCCGATGGACGCACCGTCGCGCTCGGCAACGACGTGCCGCCCGACACGGGCGCGAAGCCCAACGTGACCAATGAATCGCTGGCCATGCGACATGCGCTGCGTCAGGCCGCCGCGACGATCCTTCAGCATCAGAGCCCGCTGCTGCATTCGTCGTATCTGACGCAGATGGAGCAGAAGCGCTGCCTGACAGGCGACGCGCCATGCCAGTTCGACGACGTACGCGAGCGCTTCGCGCAGATCGCGGCAGGCTCGGGGCGGGATGCGTCGGGTGCGTCGAGGGAAGAGGCGGCGTGGGCTTTGCTCGCGCTGTCGAAGCTCGACACCTATGCGCGCGACTACGAAGGCTCGATCCGTCACGCGCGCAGCATCGTCGACATGAGCGAAGAGTTGCACGCGTGGAAGCGCGTGCGTCCGTGGGCGTACTACAACTGGGGCGTTGCGCTGTCGGACATGGGTTGCTACCAGCAGGCCGCCGACGTGCTCAGGCGCGCGGCCGAACTGCACAAGGACTATGCGCCCGCACACAACGCGCTGGGCCGCGCATGGCTCGCGCTCGCGCAAACGCCGACGCTCGCGGGCGCAACATCGCAAGGGCATGGCGACTATCGCGCGGCCGCCGTGCGCGAACTGAGGCTCGCGATCGAGAAGAATCCGGGTTATCAGGAAGCGTATGTGAATCTCGGCGACGCACTGCGGTTGCCGTCGATGAAAACGGGCCTCGTGTCAACAGCGACGCTAGATGAAGCACGCGACGCGTACCGCACGGCCGTTGCGCTGAATATCGACGATGCCGGCCGCGCGTATGAGCGGCTTACGACGTTGCGCGACAGTGCGTTCGCGAAAGTCGCGGCGCGCATCACGCGCAGCCGTGCGCAGTGCACGTCGGGCATGGCGCGCTCGCTACTCGAATCGTGGGGCTGCAGCGATGCGCAGATCGAAGCAGGCGCCAGCCGGGACGCACGCGGCATGCAGCCTGTCGCGATGCACGCCAATGCCAGCGATAAAACCTGCAGCAAGCCCGAACTGACGCTGCCCGCCAAAGGTACGGCCCGCAACGTGAACAAGACCAATGGCACGATCGACGTCAAGGGTACCGACGATCCTATCCGCAGCGCCATCGCGCAGCAGCAGCGCGGTTGAACGCGCGGCTGCGCAAGCGAAACAAAAGCCCCGGCTGCATGTGCAGGCCGGGGCTTTCTCGACTCAACGTGCAGGCTCAGTGCGCGCCCGCTGCCGCTGCGCCACCGCCGCCGCCCTTGCGCGGCTTCGTCAGCCAGATCAGCGGAATGATCACGATGAAGATCATCGCCGACAGCCAGAAAATGTCGTTCAAGCCGAGCATCGCGGCCTGCGCATTCAGCGAGCGCTCGAAGAACGCCATTGCCTGATCCGTGCTGCCGCCGAGCGTCGCGTGAATGGTGCCGAGCGCGTTGGTGTAGTCGGGGTTGTTCACGCTCGACTGTTCAGCAAGCTGCGCGTGATGCAGGATCGTCCGGTTGTTCCAGCCCGTCGAGATCAGCGACGTGCCCACGCCGCCCGCAAAGATCCGCACGAAGTTCGACAGGCCGGCCGCCGCGGGAATCTTCTCAGCGGGCAGCCCCGACAGGATGATCGCGGTGAGCGGCGTAAAGAAGAGCGCCATGGGAATGCCTTGCAGCAGCGTCGGTACGATCAACGTATAAGGATCGACGCCCGTCGTGTAATGCGAGCGCATGATGAACACACCTGCAAAGCCGAGGAAAGCGAGCGTCGCGAGCACCCGTGCATCGGTCTTCGGCATGATCTTCGCCATCACCGGCGCGAGCAGCACGGCGAAGATGCCGAGCGGCGCGGTCACGAGACCCGCATCCACCGAACGATAGCCGAGATAGCCCTGAATCCACTGCGGCAAAATCACGAGGTTCGCGAAGAACACGCCATACGCCACCGAAATCGCAATCGTCCCGCCGCGGAAATTCTTCACCGCAAAGAGCCGCAGATCGACGATCGGATTCTTTTCAGTGAACTCCCAGATCAGGAAAAAGATAAAGCTGACGGCCGCGACAGCCGTGAGCGTGCAGATCACGGGCGAGCTGAACCAGTCGAGATCCTTGCCCTTGTCGAGCATGATCTGCAGCGATGCCACCCAGACGATCAGCGAGAACAGACCGACCTTGTCGATAGGCAGCTTGCGCGTCAGCGATTCGCGGTCGCGATAGAGCATCCACGTCACGCCCGCAGCGAACAGACCGACGGGAATGTTGATATAGAAGATCCATGACCAGCTGTAGCTGTCGGTGATCCAGCCGCCGAGCGCGGGGCCCGCAATCGGGCCGACCGTCGCCGTCATCGCCCACAGCGACAACGCCGTCGAGCTTTTTTCCTTCGGATACGACGCAAGCAGAATGGCTTGCGAAAGCGGCGTCAACGGTCCCGCGACGAGGCCCTGCAAGATACGCGCGGCGAGCAGCACGACCAGGTTCGGCGCGATGCCGCACAGCCACGACGAGAACACGAACAGCAGGATCGAGATCACGAACAGCTTGATCTGGCCGACGCGCTGCGTGAGCCAGCCCGTCAGCGGAATGGCGATCGCATTGGCCGCCGAGAACAACGTGATCACCCACGTGCCTTCATCGACGGAGACGCCGAGATTGCCGGAGATGGTGGGAATCGCAACGTTCGCGATGGACGAATCCAGCACGTTCATGAACGTCGCGAGCGCGACGGCGAGTGTCGCGAGGACCAGCTTGCCGCCTGTGAACGGGGCCGGTGCGGTTTGCGTCGAGGGATTCATGGCGCTTTCTTTATCTGACCTGTCAATGACTTGAACGAACGAGGACGCACTTGCCGCTGCGTCCTCCGGTGCGCCTTAGCCCGCGCGCTGCGGCCTGGCGCTCTTGTCGCCTGCTTCGCGCTTCGCGAGGGGCCGCGACGCGTCGCGCGTCGACACCATGTTCTGCGAGATGATCCGGTCGATCTCGGCATCGGCCTGCGCGCCGTACTGCGCGAACACATCCGTGCGATACGTCGTGTTCGTCGCAGCGCCGAGTTGCGGGCCCGCGTTGTCGCGCGTGTCGACATCGACGTCCATCGACAGGCCGATACGCAGCGGATGCGCCTCCAGCTCCTTCTGATCGAGCTGAATGCGCGCGGGCAGGCGCTGCACGACCTTGATCCAGTTGCCCGTTGCGTTCTGCGCCGGCAGCGTCGCGAACGCGCTGCCCGTGCCCGCCGAAAAGCCGACCACGCGGCCGTGATACTCGACCTTGCCGCCGTACACGTCAGCCGTCAGCGTGACGGGCTGGCCGATGCGCATGTTGCGCAACTGGCTTTCCTTGTAGTTCGCGTCGACCCACACGCCGTCGAGTGGTACGACGGCCATCAACGGCGTACCCGGCGACACGCGCTGGCCGACCTGCACCGAACGCTTCGCGACATAGCCGGTAACGGGCGCGGGCAGCGTGTTGCGCGCATACGAGAGGTACGCGTCGCGTACCTTCGATGCCGCGGCCTGCACGTTCGGGTGTTCGGCGATCGTCGTGTGGTCGGTCAACGCGCGGTTCGCTTCCGCCTGCTGACGCGCGGCGTCGAGCGCGGCTTGCGCGGCGTTCACGGCGTCGTGTGCATGCGCGATGTCTTCGGCGGAGACCGCGCCTGTGCCCGCGACGGCCTGGCGGCGGCGCAGATCGTCCTGCGCGCGTGCCAGGTCCGATTGCTTCTGCGCGACGTTCGCCGCGTAGAAGTCGTTGTTCACGTACAGGCTGCTCACCTGGCGCACGGTCTGTCCGAGCGCCGCTTCCGCGTTGCCGAGCGCGATTTTCGCGTCGGCGTTGTCGAGCGTCACGACGGGGTCGCCTGCCTTCACGATCTGCGTGTCGTCGGCGTTCACGGCAATCACGGTGCCCGTCACCTGCGGCGTCAGTTGCACGAGGTTGCCGCTGACGTAGGCGTCGTCGGTGGTCTCGTGATAGCGCGCATAGGTCATGTAGTACGCGCCGTAAGCGGCAGCCGACACGACGACGGCCGCGCCCAGCAGCGACAGCAGCAACTTGCGCTTGCGCGTGTTGGGCTCGTTCGCTTCGACAGCTTTCGCCGATGCTGCAGCGGGCTTTGCATCGGGCTTCGAATCCGGCGCTTGCTTCGGCTCGCGTTCCGGGGTGTTTATTTCGCTCATTTCAGTTCTCCAGGCAATGCGATGAGGGGCCGCTCAACGCGCTGCGGCAGCAGGCGTTTCGGTGGTCGAGGCAACACGTGCGTTCTGATCGGCGTTCGACGTGTCGACGAATCCGCCGCCGAGCGCCGACGCGAGCGCGATCTGCTGGTCGCGGCGATCCATGCGCAGGTTCGCGACGGATTGATCGGCGGCGAGCGCGTTGACGTCGGCATTCAGTACGGTCAGCTGGTTCGTGAGTCCCGCCTTGTATTGCACGAGCGCCAGCTGGTCGGCCTGGCGCGCGGCCGTCTGCGCGGCTTGCGCGTCGACGAGTTGGCCGTCCGTCGAGCGCACGCCGGCCAGTTGCGTGGCGACTTCGCTCAATGCGGTCACGAGCGTCTGGTTGTAGGTCGCGACGGCGTAGTCGAAGTCCGCGTAACGGCCCTTCAGTTGCGCGCGCAGTTCGCCCGCGTCGAAGATGGGCAGATGGATCGCGGGACCCACCGACGCCGTACGGCTCGCCGCCGTCAGAAAGCGTCCGAAGCCGAACGCGTCGAGCCCGATTGCGGCGCTCAGATTGATGTCGGGATAGAACTCGGCCTTCGCTTCCTTCACGTCATGCGTCATCGCATCGACGCGCCAGCGCGCAGCGACGATGTCCGGGCGGCGGCTCACGAGATCGGCGGGCAGGTTGTCTGGCAGATCGACGGCGTCGCCGATACCCAGCGTCGGACGCGCGATTTGCAGGCCACGGTCCGGACCCGCGCCGAGCAGCGCGGCAATCTGATAGCGCGTGGCGAGAATCTGTCCGTCGAGCGCCTTCAGCGCGGCGCGGCTCGTCGCGAGATTCGCCTGTGCGGTCTTGCGTTCGACTTCCGTGTCGAGCCCCGTCGCAATACGCCCCGCCGTGATACGGTCGATCTGTTCGCGCTGCGTGATTTCCTGTTGTGCGATATCGCGCAACACGTAAAGACGCGCAAGCTGGTTATAGGTGCGCGCAATCGACGTGGTGAGCGTCAGCTTGACGACTTCCGCATCGGCCTGGCTCGCCTGCAACTGCGAAATCGCCGCCTTCAGCGCTTCGCGATTTTTGCCCCACAGGTCGAGATCGTACGAAGCGCTCAACAGGCCCTTGTTCTCCGTCTGCCACGAACCCCCTGTAGGCGGCGGCACCAGTGCCGTGCCCGAATACTGCTGGCGCGTGAGCGAGTAGCTGGCATCGACGCGCGGCATGGTGCTCGCCTTCGCCGTTTCGCTGTACGCCGAGGCGGCTGCCACGCGGGAACGCGCCTGGTCGAGCGTCGGGCTGCTCTTCAGCGCTTCGTCGATCAGCGCCTTCAGTTGCGCGTCGCCAAACTGGTCGGCCCAATCGGCGGCAGGCCAATGGCCCTGCCCGGCGGGAATGCTCTGCTGCGTCGCGTACTGCTGCGGCTCGGCCGTTTTCGCGTCGCTGTGGATGCCCGCGTAGTTCACACATGCCGACAGCACCGCCGCGAACATCACCGACACACCAACTTTCAGTGCCCGTGAAGCGCCCCGCCTGGCGTTTAGTTGATTGTTCATTGTCTGACCTATCAGATAATTGGGTAAAAAATGTTCAATCGTTGAGAAACTTGAGAAGCAGACGGCGCAGTTCGTCGAACTCGTCTTTGGTGAAGCACTGAAGCCGCTCGTTCAGCACGTCGGGGGCGATCTCCGCAATGCGCAGCGCGACTTCGCGGCCCGCCTCCGTGAGTTCGAGATTCACGACGCGGCGGTCGTCCGCGCTGCGGGTGCGCGTCAGCATGCCGAGCGTTTCGAGCTTGTCGAGCGTGCGCGTCATCAGGCCCGTGTCGACACCGAGATGGCGCGACAGCGTCGCCGGTGTCGTGTCGGTGCCGCGCAACAGCGACATGAAAATCCCAATGTGGTGCGCCCGCACGTTCAGGCCCTTCACCGCTGCATCCATCCGCCCCGTCAAGAGGTTGCGCGCCTTGGTGATCGCGAAACCGACGTTGTCGGTCAAATGAAAATCTTCCTTCGAATAGTGCGACATCTCTGACCCCTCGCTATTTGCAAGAACAATAATTGACAGGTCAGATACAGTCAACAGCATTACGACGAAACTCATTGTTTCATCAGATGCAGCAGTTCTTATCGTTCAGACGGATAATCGGCGGACACGCGCCGCCCGAAGGCGGCGGGAAGGAGGCTGAAGTGCTAGCGGTACCCGGTCGTTCAGTCGCTCAGAAACTTGCGCAGCAGGCGGCGCAGTTCGTTCAGTTCGGTTTTGGTGAAGTCTTTCAGGCGTGCATTGAGGACGTCGGGCGCGATCTCGGGAATCTGGTCGGCCACTGCGATGCCGGGTTTGGTCAGCGTCAGATTGACGACGCGGCGGTCCTCGTCGTCGCGCGAGCGCACTACCAGCCCTTTCGCTTCGAGCTTGTCGAGCATGCGCGTCATCAGCCCGGTGTCGATGCCGAGCATTTTCGACAGTTCGAACGGCGTCGACGCGAGTTTCTGCCGGAGCATCAGCATGATGCCCATTTGCTGGCTGGAGATGTCGAGATCCTTCAGCGCGGCGTCCATCTCCGTCGTGATCAGGTTGCGCGCCTTCACGAGCTGGTAGCCGACGCTCTCCGTGAGCCTGAAATTGTCTTTGGTGTAGTGACGCACGCGAAGCCTCCTGAACGAACGGCAATCTGACTGACAAATCAGATACTACCAAATCAGTTCTCGGCGGCCCGGCAAATTGTGGGTTATTTCAGGCCAAGACGCCTCGCGAGCCGGTTGAGGTTCGCGCGGTCCATGCCGAGCGAGCGCGCGACGGCCGCCCAGTTGTGGTTGTTGCGTTCCAGCGCATCGCTGACGAGCGTGCGCTCGTAGGCGGTGACGGCGCTGCGGAAGTCGGTCGCGCCTGCTTCGTCCGCGCCCGTCGACGCCGAAAGGGACGCAGCCGCTGACACTTCGCCGCCATTGTTCGCCGACATGCCCAGATCCGCCGCCGTCAGCGTGAGAATGCGCGGCCGCTCGCGATGACGCGACAGCGCCTTGAACGCGCTGCGGCCGATCATATGCTCGAGCTCGCGCACGTTGCCCGGCCAGTTGTACGCCAGCAGCGCGGTTTGCGCGTCCTGGCCGAGCCGGATGCTGAGCAGCCCGAGCCGCGCCCGGTTCTCTTCCAGGAAATAGCCCGCGAGCAGCAACACATCGCGCCCGCGCTCGCGCAGCGGCGGCACACGCAAGGGGTACACGCTCAGCCGGTGATACAGGTCCGCGCGAAAACGCCCTGCGCGCACCTCTTCGGCGAGATCGCGATTGGTCGCGGCAATGAGCCGCACGTCCACCTTGTGCTCGCTATCCGAGCCGATCCGCTGCAACTGCCCGTTCTGCAACACGCGCAGCAGCTTGGCCTGCACGCCGACCGGCAACTCGCCGACCTCATCCAGGAACAGCGTGCCGCCGTCGGCAAGCTCGAACTTGCCGCGCCGGTCCGACGACGCGCCCGAGAACGCGCCGCGCACGTGCCCGAACAGTTCGCTTTCCACCAGCGTGTCCGGCAGCGCAGCGCAGTTCAGGCTGATCATCGGCTTGTTCGCGCGCGGCGAGCCGGTGTGAATCGCGTTCGCGACCAGCTCCTTGCCGACGCCCGTTTCGCCCGTCACGAGCACGGTCAGCTCGCTGTTCGCGACCACGCGGATTTCGTTGACCAGCTGCTGATGCGCCGCGCTGCTGCCGATCAGCTCGCGGCTGCTCTGTCCGCTTGCCTGGCGGTACGCCTCGGCGCGCTGACGTTCTTCTTCGGTGTTGCGTTCGAGCGTATCGATGCGCTCCGCGACGCTCACCGTCGCCGCCGCGAGGCTCAAGAACGCCTGCAGCGTGTTCATATCGATGCTGTCGAAACGCTCGGGGTCGAGCGAGTCCAGCGTCAGCAGACCCCACGGCCTGCCGCCGATCAGCAGCGGACAGCCGAGACAGTCGTGCACTTCCAGATGGCCGCTCACGCCCTGCACGAGGCCGTCGTAGGGGTCGGGCAAATCGGAGTCGGCGGGAAAGCGCGTGGGCTCTTCACTCGACAGCAGCGCTTCGAATCGCGGATGGTCGCTCACACGAAAGCGGCGGCCGAGCGTGTCGCTGGACAGGCCGTCGATGGCGAGCGGCACGAGGGTGTCTTCATCGAGACGCAACAGGGCCGCTGCATCGCCGGGGAAAAGCGTGCGCAGCGTCGTCAGAAGACGGCGATAGCGCTCGCGCTCCGGCAGGTCGCGCGACAGGTCTTCGACCAGCGGAATCAGCGCGTCGAGCACCTCGGATGCAGTCAGTTTAACCTCGGACGAGGTCGTTTTAACCCTTGTCATATTCACGTCTGATGTTTCTAAGCTGCTGATTTTACGGTTGTTTGAAGCTGGCCCGATAGATGCATAAGAGATTACCCGAAGCCCGCCGAATTCGCGCGGGACCCCACTCACCCCAACTGCGAGGAATCAACTCATGCTGTCAGCCGAACATCGCGCAATCGTCAAGGCAACTGTTCCGCTGCTCGAAAGCGGCGGCGAAGCGCTCACGACGCACTTCTACCAGACCATGCTGGCGGAGTACCCGAGTGTGCGCCCGCTGTTCAACCAGGCGCACCAGCAATCGGGCGATCAGCCGCGCGCGCTCGCAAATGCCGTGCTGATGTACGCGCGTCATATCGATCAACTCGAACAACTCGGCGGACTGGTTTCGCAAATCGTCAACAAGCACGTCGCGCTCAACATCCTGCCCGAGCATTATCCGATCGTCGGCGCATGTCTGCTGCGCGCGATCCGCGAAGTGCTCGGAGCGGAAATCGCCACGGATGCCGTGATCGAAGCGTGGGGCGCCGCGTATCAGCAACTGGCCGATCTGCTGATCGGCCTCGAAGAAAAGGTGTATGTCGAGAAGGAAACCGCGACGGGCGGCTGGCGTGGCACGCGCCCGTTCGTCGTGGCGCGCAAGGTCAAGGAGAGCGACGAGATCACGTCGTTCTATCTGCGTCCCGCCGACGGCGGCGAGCTGCTCGAATTCCATCCGGGCCAGTACATTGGCCTGAAACTGATCGTCGATGGAGAAGAAATTCGCCGCAACTACTCACTGTCGGCTGCGGCAAACGGCCGCGAATATCGGATCAGCGTGAAGCGCGAGCCGAACGGCAAGGCGTCGAATTATCTGCACGACTCGGTGAATGAAGGCGCGACGCTGAATCTGCTCACGCCGTCGGGCGATTTCACGCTGGAGCACAACGACAAGCCGCTCGTGCTGATCAGCGGCGGGGTCGGCATTACGCCGACGCTCGCGATGCTCAATGCCGCACTGCAAACGTCGCGTCCCATTCACTTCATTCACGCCGCGCGAGACGGTGGCGTGCATGCGTTCCGCGACCACATCGACGAACTGGCGGCGCGTCATCCGCAGCTCAAGCGCTTCTATGTATATGAGAAGCCGCGTCAGGATGACGACGCGCACCACGCGGAAGGTTATATCGACGAAGCGCGCCTGATCGAATGGCTGCCGGCCACGCGCGATGTGGATGTGTACTTCCTCGGACCGAAGCCGTTCATGAAGGCAGTGAAGCGCCATCTGAAGGCGATTGGCGTGCCGGAAAAGCAGAGCCGTTACGAGTTCTTCGGTCCCGCTTCCGCACTCGACTGATATAGCGCTTTTTTTGCTGTAGTTGTTGTTGTCTGTTGGGCTACCCTGGTAGTGCTTTGGAAGAGACGGTACTCCGCGTCTCTTCCTTTTTTTATTTGCGTGGGCGCCTAGCGATCGTCTTCGTGAATCGAAGAAGGATGGCGGCACATCGCATCCACCGTCACTTCCATATACGGATAAAGCGGCAGCTGCATGAGGATGTCATTGAGTTGCGCGGGGCTTTCCACGTCGAACACGCTGAAATTCGCGTACAGGCCCGCAATGCGCCAGAGATGCCGCCAGATGCCTTCCTTTTGCAGACGCTGCGCCATGGCCTTTTCGGTGGCCTTCAATTCATTGGCGCGCTCGACGGGCATATCGGGCGGCAGCTTAACGACCATCTTCACGTGAAATAGCATTCGTGGACTCCCTGTAGATTCATTGCGAGTGCGCGGCTGTGACTGCATGCCGCTTTCAAACAATGCGGCCACCTCGAGTGGCGGCCGCATTCATGCACTTGCATCGATACCGCTGATATCAGGCGCGCACGCGTTCCACTTCGCTCGTCGGCACGTTGTTGCGTTCCTTGACGAGGCTGAAGTCGAAGTCGATCAACGCGAACTGGCCGTCGATACCATAAGGCTTGCCCGTTGCACCTTCTTCCTTCTTGACGGCGGGCACGAGACCTTCGCGCGTGGCGAACGCGAAGTCGTCCCACAGATACGGATCGCCTTCGATGTTGATCTGCGTCGTCAGCTTGCGATGACCGGGCGCCGACACGAAGAAGTGGATATGCGCCGGGCGATGACCGTGACGGCCGAGCAGATCGAGCAGTTGCTGCGTCTTGCCTTCCGGCGGCACGCTATAGCCGATCGGCACCACGCTGCGGAAGCTGTACGTGCCGTTTTCGTCGGTGCGAATCGAGCGGCGCAGGTTGAATTCGGCTTGCGACTTGTCGAAGTGCGAGTAGTTGCCCAGATGGTTCGCGTGCCACACTTCGACCAGCGCGCCGCGCACCGGTTGACCGTCTTCGCCGAGCACACGGCCGCGCATCACCAGCGTTTCGCCCGGCTCGTTGCCGTTGTCGAGACGCGCATGACCCGTCGACTCCGGCGCGCCCGCCACGTACAGCGGACCTTCGATCGTGCGCGGCGTGCCGCCCGCGAGGCCAGCCTTCGTTTCCGCTTCGTCGAGACGCACATCGAGGAAATGCTCGAACCCGAGACCTGCTGCCAGCAAACCCAGCTCGCCGCTTTGACCCGCTTCGCCGAGGTAGTTGAGCGCGGACCAGAACTCATTCGGCGTCACGTCGAGATCGTCGATCGTGATGAACAGATCGCGGATGATGCGGTTGACTACCTGCTTCGTGCGGGCGTTGCCTTCGTGCGTCGCGCTTTCGTTGATCTTGTTCAACAGGGCGTCGATGGTTTTGATGTCCATGGGGATGTCTCCTTTTAGTCCAATCACTGATGACGATGCCAAATGTGCTTAGGGCGCTGCGGATTCAGCACCGCCATAGCTAACCTTTGACTACACTCGCGCCGTGCTTCGAATCGCGGCGCAGTCTCCCGATCTTGTCGAGGTCGAGTTGAATACCGAGTCCCGGGCCTTGCGGCAATTGCAACGAGAAGTTCTCGTAGCGCAGCGGCTCGGTGAGTATTTCTTGCGTGAGAAGCAGCGGCCCGAACAGTTCGGTGCCCCACTTCAGTTCGCGGAACGTGCTGAACAGTTGCGCGGAAGCGATCGTGCCGACCGCGCCTTCCAGCATCGTGCCGCCATACAGGTCGACGCCCGCGGCAAGCGCAATCGCGGCCACGCTCGCCGCGCCCGTCAGGCCGCCCGATTGCGCGATCTTCACGGCGAAGACATCGGCTGCATGTGCGCTGGCAACATCGAATGCATCGACGGGACCATGCAGCGCTTCGTCGGCCATGATGGGCACTTTCGAGCGATGCGTGAGACGCTTGAGACCGCGGCGGTCGTCGGCAGCAATGGGTTGCTCGATCAGATTGCAGCCCGCGTCCGCGAGGCGTTCGCTCGCCCATAGCGCTTCCGCCTGGCTCCACGCCTGATTCACGTCGACGCGCACTTCGGCACGGTCGCCCACGGCCGCCTTGATCGCGGCGACGTGCGCGATGTCCTCGGCCGGCGCACGCGTGCCGATCTTCAGCTTGAACACGCGGTGCCGCTTCATTTCCAGCATCTGATGCGCTTCGTCGATATCGCGGCCCGTGTCGCCGCTCGCCAGCGTCCATGCGACTTCGACGGAATCCGTCACGCGGCCGCCGAACAGCTCGGACAGCGGCACGCCGAAACGCTGTGCCTGCGCGTCGAACAACGCTGTTTCGATCGCGCACTTCGCAAAGCGGTTGCCCTGGAAGCATTCGCGCAGCTTCGCCATCGCCTGGCCGGGACGGGTCGCGTCCATGCCCTTGAGCAGCGGCGCAAAATAGGTGTCGATGTTGGTCTTGATGCTTTCGGGGCTTTCCTCCCCGTACGCGAGGCCACCGATCGTGGTCGCCTCGCCCCAGCCCGTTATACCATCCGCGCATTGAATGCGGACCAGCACGAGGGCTTGGCAATTCATCGTGGCGACCGACAGGCGGTGCGGGCGAATCGTCGGAACATCGACGAGAATAGTCTCTACAGCTTGTATCTGAACGGCGCTTGGTATCATACGGCTCTCCTGCTGATGTGCCCATACTAGGGGCGCCGGCAGAATCCGTCCAAGACCGATTAAGTCTATTTCCATACCTTCAGGGCATAGATGGAACTGCGCCAACTTCGCTATTTCGTGGCGGTCGCCGAGGAAAGGAACTTCACCCGGGCCGCTGAACGCCTGAACATGACGCAGCCGCCGCTCTCGCGGCAGATCCAGCAGATCGAAGACAGCGTGGGGCTCGCGCTGTTCGAACGCGGCGCGCGCCCGCTCAAGCTGACGGAAGCCGGGCGCGTCTTTTATGTGCAGGCCAAGCGCCTGCTCGAAGAAAGCGATGAGTTGCTGCCGCTCACGCGGCGGCTCGCGCAACTCGCGGAGCGCATCGTGATCGGCTTCGTGCCGTCCACGCTGTATGGCCCACTGCCTGACGTGATCCGCGCGTTCCGGGAAGCCGCGCCGCTGATCCAGATTTCGCTGATCGAGATGTTCACGATCGAGCAACTGAGCGCACTCAAGGGTGGACGCATCGACGTGGGCTTTGGCCGGCTGCGTTTCGACGAATCGCAACTGGCGCGCGAAGTGCTCGTCGAAGAGCCGTTGATTGCCGCATTGCCCGCGGGCCATGCGCTAGCCGACGCCGCGCAACTGACGCTCGATGCGCTGTCGAAAGAAACGCTGATCATCTATCCGTCGACGCCGCGACCGAGCTACGCGGATCAACAGTTGTCCGCGTTCCGCGACCATGCCGTCGAACCTGCCGCCATTCATGAGGTACGAGAACTGCAAACCGCCTTGGGGCTCGTCGCCGCTCAAGTGGGCGTGTGTCTCGTGCCCGAAAGCGTGCGGGGTTTGCGGGCGCGCGGCGTGACCTATCGGTCGATCGAGGAAACGAATGTGTCGTCGCCGATCATCATGAGCCGGCGTTTGCAGGATCAAAGCGCAACGACAGATTTGTTCTGCTCGATTGCGCGTGATCTGTTCAAGAGGCCGATGTCTGTCTAGACGTGGAGGCAGAGCATCTGCGAAATGCAGTGCCAGGAAGGCTTTTTACTCTCTTTCTAAGGCCGCTGGATGCTTCCGTCGTCGTCATGCCATGACGCGACATCGATCGCCGCTGGGCGCGTGACGCGCGACAGCCCCAATGCGAGCAGAGCACCCGCCTTGAGCACACACTCGACGAGCGATTGCGTAAAGATCCATGCCGATTCGTTCAGCTCGATGGGCAGGCCCGGCACGATGGCGACGAGACTCAGCCCGCACAGAAACGAAAAGATCCACTGCGCGCGCCTCATTCCACGCGCGGCCGCCACGCCGATCACGATCCATGCAATCTTCGCCAATGCGAGGGCCGCGATGCCCAGGTCGCCTGCGGAAGGGTCGTACTCCGCAGGCGTTTCGATCAGCGACCAGCCGCACACGCCGAGAATGAGCAGACGCGGTACGAGCGCAAGCCGGGGGCTGCCGCGTTGCAACGACGGCGGCAGCACGCCTTCGGGACGCTGCGCATCGGCGACGTCCACGGCGTTCCGGAACGAGCGGTCCACGCCTGCCTTCACGTTCGAAACCTCCGCGTCGATACACGCACGTCATTGCGAAACTGGAAGTAGGAATTGTCGGTCGCGGAAAACGTGAGCGGTAGTTAATCCTTGTTAACGTCACGCATGCGCAGCGCCCGGTCATCCTCTCTAAACGACCTGATCGGGCGCGCTTTTCAAACGATGAGTCACGCAGCGGTTTTTTGTTTTATCCGTTGTTCTGTTTTTGATCAGTCTCTCGTACAAACAACGGCGCCACCCAGTCGACTACGACGACGAACACAAGCGCGACCGCGCCAATTGCAAAGAGTAGACGATGGTTGCCACCGCTGCTATTGAACAATGCCGAATACGTGTAGCCCGCGAGCGCCTGGAATGCCGCAAACGTCGTCGTGGCGCGGCTCCAGCTCTTGTGCTGCCCGACATGGTCGTTCGGCAGGACCTCGTGTATGCGCGCAAGCATCATCGGCACGATGCCCGGCGGATAGCTACCAATGATGAGCGTCAGCACGCCGATCAAGATGTAGTTGCTGGACATCGCAAACGCTGCGACCACGACGATCTGCAACAACGACAGCGCGCGGATCGCAAAGCGTCCGCCTAAGCGGTCCGCGACGAGACCATACACGGGCGCACCGAAAATTGCACCGACGCCATACAGAATCCAATATGCCGCGCCGAGATGCGCGCCCGCGCCAAGTCCGCGCGCAATGAAATCGACGAGGAAAACCATAGTGGGAACGAGGCCGACGGCCATCAACGCGTACTCGGCGTAGAGGACGCGGACCGTCGACGGGTTGTGCGCTTTCGCAGTTGGAGTTGCATACGCAGAATGTGCGTGCGCTTTCGTCGCCGACGGCCACGCGTACCACGTTGCCAATGTCAAAATCGCCGAGAGGATCGCGATGCCGATCCACGTGTTACGCAAGCCAAGATTGAGCAACAGCGGGACGATCGTGCCCGATGCCGCGATGCCGACGCCCAGGCCAAGAAAGATCGCACCGCTCGCCAGTCCCTTCCGATCCGCGGGCACGTGCGGCAGCACCGTAGCGGCGACCAGCACCATGATCGCTCCGCCCGCCACGCCCGACAGCAACCGCCAGAAGAAGAACCACGCAACCGAGACGGGAAACGCGCACGCTAAAAAGGTCGCTGTGACCAGCACCATCATGGCTCGCAACGTATGCGTGTTCGTCAGACGGTGCGCAACAGGACGGCCGAGCAGCGCGCCAAGCAGATAGCCGGCGAGGTTCGCCGCGCCCAGATACACCACGTCCGATGCGGCGAACCAGTGAGCCTGAATGAGCGGCGGAATCAGCGGTGTATAGGCGAAGCGTGCCAGCCCAATACTGACGAGGCTCGCGCAGAAGCCCGCAAAGATGTGCCGCCATACGGCAGTTCGACCGCTGGCAGTTGTGATTGGAAGTGATGCATCGGTGGACATGAGAATGGGTTCCGGTTAAAGCCACGCGTCGCGTGGCAGTTTTGTCAGCTGCAGGTCATTTTCGCGTCATCTTTGACAGTCTTGTCAATTTCGCGAATTCTAGACATGCTTGACAAAGATGGCAAGAATCCATTTCGCCAAAAGGGAAATGACGCACGTGCAAACGTACGTTTCGTTGCATGCCGCCAAAAAAGCGTTTACTCTCTGAACTACGACTTACTTAGTCGCAGTTATGAAGTTTCAGATGCGGGCTTGCGTTACCTGATGCGCAGCCCATCGCAAATCATTCATTCTTCGGAGAGTTAAAGTGAATTTCGTTCAGACCGTTCTTGCATCCACGGCCGCAGCCTGCATCGCATTGACGGCGCCGCACGCGGCGCACGCGCATGGTGTCGATGGGCCGCGCGAGCACATCAGCCCGGCGTTCCAGACGCCTATTGCAAATGTGCCGGGTAAGACCATGACGGCCATCGTGGTCGACTACAAACCAGGCGGCGTGTCTCCGTCGCATCGTCATGGTCAGGCGTTCGTGGTCGGCTACGTGCTTCAGGGCGAGATCCGAAGCAAGGTCGACGATGGCGAAGAGCGGGTGTATCACGCAGGTGAAAGCTGGACGGAAGCACCGGGCGTGCACCACATGGTCAGCGAGAACGCAAGCAAGACCAAACCTGCGAAGCTGCTTGCCATCTTTGTCGCCGACGACAACGATAAAGACCTCGTCACATGGGACAAGAAGTAATGGCAATACATCTTTAAGCCGACATGCTCGCCGTGTAAAGCGGGCTTTGTCGTGCGTTAAGGAAAGACACCTGAAGCGGAAAGTATTACGTTGCACTTTCCGGTTAACAACGCTTAACTTGCTGTATGGCCGCCTGAACGTCCAATATGGAGTCACGGCGCGTTGATGTCGGGACCTGGTTTCGCGTATCGCTGCGCGCCATGCAGGCAAGTCGCTGGATCTGCCTTGCGAGCCACACCGTACAACACTGTTGACGTCAGCAGCAGCACCTCGGCCGCGAAGGAGCGTGCCGCCAGCCAAACTCTGTGACGGAGGTGAATGATGACTCGTCCGGTTGAAGAAGATATCGTTAGACGCGCATTGGTAGGCGTCCTGATGCCTACACCCGTTGAATCAGCAAAGAAAGCACAATACGGTCCAAAAAAGAAATTCCGCATGACCAAGCGGCCGCCGCCTGAAGCGCTCGAGCCTGTCGAGGTCGAACCACCGCCGGCGCATATCTCCATTCTCGAACAACTGTCGTCGAAAACGCTTAGCGTATGCTGGAGCGATCCACGCTCAGGTCATTACGCCGATCAGGTATGGCGAATCGGGCTTGCACGCATGGACTCGTTCTGCGTGCTGACGGGCATGCCGATCCGGCGCGGCGACCCCGTGTTTCGACCAAGAGCTTGCGAAAGCTATTTCCCGGCTAACCGCGACAGGATGATTCTGGCATCCGCTGTGCCGTCCTGTCCGAGCGGAATCATGCTCGATTAATTTCGCATGCATGTTTCTCTGTGCATCGGAAAACCTGAACAAATCTTAAGCGCCCCACGTTGCAAAGTCCTGGCGCTTCCACATATTGGTGCTGCGCGCTGTTGATCGGCGCGTTACCTTCGTCACGCATGGCCTGATATGGCCTCGCGTGACTTTGTCATACGCATGACTTTTGCAATGGTTAGGCGAAGCGTGCCCACGCGATAGCGCGACGGCACAGCGGTGACACCTGCGTCGCGACCGCATCGGCCAAGGTCGCAACCGCATTCGTCCCGCGCAACACTGAATCTCGTTTTTCTCCCCTATCACTCTGCCGCGTTGCCGCAACAAGCGCGTAATGCCTTGCTACATAAGGCGTGCGCCGCTTTCCTGCGAGCCTTCGAAACACACCTGCGTCCGTCCGCGCGCGCCCTCTCCGTTGCGCATTGCAAGCAAATTCCTTATCCTCACAACTACGACAACTTTGATCGCAGTTACCGGAGAGCAAGATGAAAATTTTCCACGTCGATTCAAGCGCCAAGCGCGAACGGTCCAATTCCCGCGCCCTGTCGCGTCAGTTCATCGAAAATCTGCGCGCCGAGGGCGTGGATGTCGAGGTCGACTATCTGGACGTCACGGTCGATACGCCGCCGCACGTCACCGAGGCCTTTGCCATTGCAACGTACAAGGAAGAGCACGAGCGCACGGCCGAGATGCGCGCCACGCTTGCCGCCTCCGACGCGCTCTGCAAGCGCCTGCTCGAAGCCGACGCCTTCGTGTTTGCAATGCCGATGTACAACTGGTCGATGCCCTCGGCGTTCAAGGCGTTCATCGACAGCGCCACGCGTCCCGGCATTACCTACAAGACGAGCGCCGACGGGAACATCGTCGGGCAGCTGAATCGCCAGAAGGTGTTGTTCATCACGACGCGCGGCGCCGATCTGCGTCCCGGCACCCCGTTTTCGTCGATGGATGCGCTGACGCCGGCGCTCAAAGCCGCATTTGCTTTCATCGGCGCCAACGATCCGCGCTTCGTCGACGCGCAGCCGTTGCAGTTCTCGGATCAGGAAGCACGCATCGAAGCGCTGAAGCGCGCGAACGCCGAACTGGCAGCCGTGGCCGCCGACTGGGCCACATGGGAACGTGCACGCGTCGGCAGTGAGTTGCAAGAAACGGCGTAATCGTCAGTACAAAGTCCAAAACGAAAAGGCCGCAGCTTTCAAGGCTGCGGCCTTCGTTATGCAGACAGCGTGTCGCTCAGGAACGCGAGCCGGGCGTCGAACCACTGCGCGAACCGCCACGATCGCGGCGCCTGCCCGTCGTGCGGCCGTCCAGCCACTTCACGACTTGCGGTCCGTATGTGCGCGGCGCCTTCGCCGTCGTGCGGACCGCCAGGTCCTCCAGCGATTGCGTTGCCAGCGCCTCGCGCATGCGCTTCTCGGCGTTCTGCATCACGGCATGAATCGAGCACACGCCGCTCGTCGCCCAGGTCGGTGCCGTCTCGCCGAACACTGCGCAACGCGTGCGCACTTCACGGCACTCGAACAAGGACTTGTCGCCGTCGATCGCCGTCACCACGTCGAGCACCGAAATCTGGTTTGCCGGACGCGCGAGAGCAAAACCGCCCTTCGCCCCTTCCGTCGCGATGACCAGCCCGGCCTTATGCAATTTCGTAAATAATTTCGCCACGTAGTCGGCGGGCACGCCTTGAAGTTCCGCGAGATCGCGCACGCTCGCTTCGGGCACGCCGCCGGGCGCCGCTTCCGTCAGGAAAAGCAGGCAGTGCAATCCGTATTCGACGCCTGCGCTGATGTGAGACATAGTCACTCCGACAAATGCAATCGGAGTTAGGCTACCTGCTTTTGCAAACCGGTGCAACTCGGCGCCGCGCATCACCTGTTCAAGTCTGAACAATCCGGGCGCGCCGCTAAAGCGGTCGCAGACTGTCCAGCGGATGGAGTTCGAGCGTGTCGTCGACGGACAGCTCGCGCGCAATGAAGTCGATGAACGTGCCGACGCGGCGGCTCGGCACCGCGCCCGCATAGACCGCGAACAGATCGACGCGCTCGCCAATGAACGAGTCGAGCGCCGTTTCCAGTCTGCCCGACATCAGCTCGTGATAGATATCCCAGCGGTTCTTCAGGATCACGCCGTAGCCATGCACGGCCCATTCGCGCAACACGCCGCCGTCGCTCGCCACGCGGTTACCCGACACTCTCACCGCGACCTGCTTGCCATCGACGACGAACGGCCAGTTCGAGAACGGCGCATCGGGCCGCGCAAGAATCAGGCAGTTGTGCGAAGACAACTGGGCCGGATGCATCGGCTTGCCGTGCGTCGCCCAATACGATGGCGCGGCGCACACGACGCGCGGCCCCGTCAGCAACAGCCGCGCCTTGAGCCGCGAATCGATCAGCGGCCCGTTGCGCAGCGCAAGATCCAGATGTTGATCGACGAGATCGACGTGACCATCCGTCAGCATCAGCGACACCTGCACCTGCGGATGCTCGCTCATAAACTTGTCGAGCAATGGCACGACGCGCGTGCGGCCGAAGTCGTTGCTGGCAGTCAGCCTGATCGGACCGTTCAATGGCCCGTCTTCGCGCAGGCTCAGAATCGCGGCATCCCAATCGGCGAGTACGCGGCGCGCGTCGTCGAGAAAGCGTTGCCCCTCGTGTGTAAAAGCGAGGCGGCGCGTCGTGCGCATGATGAGGCGCGCGCCCACTTCCTCTTCCAGCTTTTGCAGCGCGAGCGTAACCGTCGATGTCGACACGGTGCTCTTTCGCGCGGCCGCGGAAAAGCTCCCGGCTTCGGCGATTTCGACAAACAGCCTTAACGCGTCAAGCCGGTCCATCTTCGTGTCCGTTCGAAAGTCGTAGCAGTATGGAGTTATTTCGATTCAGTGACCTTGCCGTCATATGCGATTGGATATGCACGCATAAAACGGCCGTGCCGCACCATCGCACGTCACGAATCGACTCCTGAGTATCGAATAATTCGATCGGTCTCTAAAGACAAACTAGCGCCTAAATCGGTCCATAACGCTAATGCGTCGGCATTCGTGCTATAGCGCCAGGCGGCCAGTTTCAGTTGCGTCAGGTTCTGCGTGCAGCGCGCATCATCCCGACGTAGAGCACCGCGCCCGCCACCGCGCCGATCAGCCAGCCAAAGTTGTTTTCAGGCAGGACGTGCAGTAGTTGCGTGCACAATTCCCAGCCAATAGAAATGCAGCCCGACAGCACGAGCGCCGCGACGCCAACCCGGTTCCAGCCACCGTCGTAATAGAAACGGCCCGTCGACGACATCGTGTACAACTCGGCCGTTTGCACCTGCTGTTTCTTGATTAAATAGAAGTCGGCCATCATCACGCCATAGAGCGGCGCAAGCACGGCGCCAAATACGCTGACGAAAATCGTAATGGCCTTGGGACTGTCGACGAATATCCACGGGCACACGAGTACCGCGAGAATGGAAGCGATCAGGCCGCCGCGCTTGAAATCGACATGTTTGGGGAAAAGATTCGCAATGTCGTAAGCGGGCGACACGAAATTGGCGACGATATTGATACCCATCGTCGCCACGATAAACGTGACGCTGCCAATCACGACGGCCACTTTATTCTGGATATGCGCGACGATCGCCACCGGGTCCATGATCATCGATCCGAACACGGTCGCGCTACCCGACGTGACGATCACCGTGATGATCGCGAACACGATGAAATTGACGGGTAACCCCAAAAAGTTGCCGACTTTCATTTGATGTTCGCTTTTCGCAAAGCGCGAAAAGTCGCCGAAATTCAGCAGCAGCGCGGCGAAATAGCTGATGACGAGTAGCACCGCATTGCCCATGCCCGCGAATTGCTCCGCACCGGTTAGCGTTTTGCCGCCAAGCGTCAGACTCAGGCTGCCAAGCCCGGCCTGCGAAAGTATCCACGCCATCAATACGAACATCACCACATACACGGCCGGCCCGCAAAAATCGATGAACTTGCGGATGGTCTCCATGCCGCGCTGAAAGATCACTAACTGGAAAAACCACATGAACAGGAAGCTCACCCACCCCAAACCGTCGAGGCGCAGAAAGCTGACACCTTGCAATGCCGTCGAGGCAGGCACGAACAAAACCAGCAGCGTCGCAACCGCTTTCGAAGCGAAGTAAGTCTGCACGCCATACCAGACGATGCCGACCACGCCACGAATCACGGCGGCGAGGTTCGCGCCCATCACGCCCATGCTCACGCGCGCCATGACCGGGAACGGAATGCCGTGCATATAGCTCGGCTTGCCCACCCAGTTCATCAGCACGTAGACGACGAGAATGCCGACCGTCAGTGCAGTCAGCACCTGCCAGCCGGAAATACCGAGCAGAAACAGGCTCGCTGCGAACGTATAGCCGCCGACGCTATGCACATCGGACATCCACATCGCGAAGATGCTATAGCCCGTCCACGTCCGCCGGGTGTGCGGCACGGGCGCGAGATCGTGATTGTGCAAACGTGAGTCGGCCTGTTCGGCGGAATCGCCAAGACCGTGCGGCGCATCGAAAAGCGGTGACGTAGACATGGCTCCCCCTGCTGGATGAAGCACGGCCGTCTTGTGAAGACCGCCGTGATCGGATGCGACGTGGCATGCAGGCACGGTCTACTACAGGCCCGATGGAAATCGCGATTCGCGATGAAGGGTCTTGTTTCTGCAATATAGATTGTTTTAGTAATAAAAGCGTCTGTCGATGCTTTCAAAAAGGCGCGGAGAACAAGGAGGGAGAAAAGCGCGGAGGGGTGAATGCTTCCGTGACCGATGAACGCGTCGCACGGCGTGGGTTTCGCCGCTGACCGCCCCTGCCGGCGTCATCTTGCGAATGACGCGGCGCCCGTCTGCGGAGGGTAATCCGCCCGTCGTTGCGGGCAAGGAAGCATGGTGAAGAATATACCGGCTGATCTCCTGGATAGGCTTCCTGTTTGCAGGCCCTGATCGCCTTAACCCGGAAGACTATTCCTGTAGAATCGCCATAAGCCGAACATTCTTCCGGATCCAATCATGCAAGCCCGCAATCGTCCGCTGGACAACCAGGACCGCGCGATCATGCGCGCGCTGCAGAAGAACGCGCGACTGTCGAATGCCGAACTCGCCGAGATCGTCGGCATGTCGACGACCGCTTGCTGGAACCGCACGCGCCAGCTGGAAGCCGACGGCTATATCCGCGGCTACGTCGCGTTGCTGGATCAGCAGAAGCTCGGCTTCGCGGATGTCGTGCTGATCGAAGTCACGCTCGACCGGCACGACGAGAACGCACTGGCGCGCTTCGGCGACGAACTTGCGACGCTGCCAGAAGTGCTCGAAGCGTATCTGGTGTCGGGCGAGTATGACTATCTGATCAAGGTTGCCGTCGACGGCACCGCCGGCTACGAGCGCTTCCTGCGCGAAAAGCTCTACAAGATCTCCGGCATTCGCCACAGCCGCTCGATGTTCGCGCTGCGCTGCATGAAGAACATACCGTCGGTGCAGGTCTAGCCGCGCGACGCCTCAAGGCCCGAACTGCCCGAAGTACGTCTCGCGCTCGACGATCACAAGCGCCGCACGCTTGTGCGGAAAATCGAACTCCTTCAGCGTGAAAGCGCCCAGCCGGTGCATCCAGGCAATGTGCCGCGTATGATCGATGCGCGGCTCGCCGACAATGCGTTGCGTGCGTGGATCGTCGAGAAACATGTAATGCAGGATGCCGTTGAACCACGCGCGCAGCTTGCCCGCGCTCTGATAGTCGCTGTTGCCGACGAGCAGATGCAGGCCGCGATCGAAATCGCCGGCGTCATAGAACGGTGCAACGCGATCTTCCTTCGCCCAATAGACCTCGAAGTACGCAAACGGCTCGTCATCGAAGCAACCGATTAGCGGATGCACATGCGGGTCCGCGCACTGCTCGGTCAGGTACGCCGCATGCTCCTCGCGCGTGCCCTTGAAGTCCCAGAAGTGCGCCACGCGATCCTGATTCTGCCAGGCGTGAAACGTATCCGTATCACGCTCGACATCGACCGTGCGCAGCGTGAAGGTCATGCCGACCGTCGGCATGAAGCGGCGATACACCGTGCCTTGCGGTTTCGGCGCGCGCACGGGATGACGGCGGTTGTGATGGATCGTGTAGCGCACCGGCATACCCGCAGAAGAAGGCGCCGTGAGCCACAGCGACGGCTGCTGCCAGAAGGTCGCGCGCGACGTCGTGAGCCGCAGTGTCAAGCCTTCGTGCGCCGCGGTATCCACGATACCCTCGCGGATCGCACGCATGACGAACGCGTGCGTCGCGTCGTCGTGTTCGAACGGCAAGGTTAGCGACACCTGCTGTCGCTTCGCATCGCGGCAAAAGATCTCCGCGAGCGCGGGCAATAGCTGCACGGGTGCCGCATCGCGCGGCCACGCCGACAATGCAAAGCCGTCCGGCGTCGGAACAAGTTCCTCAAAGGCCACGCGAGCGTTCATGCTTGTCTTCCTTCCTCAAATGATTCAATGGTCGTGGCGCGTTACCACTTACCAGTCGTAACGCGCCGTCGCCAGCACCGTGCGCTGGTTGCCGTAGAAGCACGCGAACGCGCTCTGGCAACCCGTCACATAGCGGCGGTTGAAAATGTTCGTCGCGTTCACGGCGAAACGCCACTTGCTGATGTTGTAGTGCACGGCCGCGTCGTACACGGTGTAGCCCGGCACATGCAGCGAGTTGTCCGCCGCGCCCGCGCTATAGCTCGCGTAACGCAGGCCAGCGCCGAAGCCGAGACCCGTCAGCGGCCCCGTGTGCCAGGTCCAGTCTGCCCATAGCGAAGCCGTCTGGTGCGGCAACGGAATCGCCACGGGCCACTTGTTCAGCGAATCGTCGTTGGCCTTGATGTTCTTCACATCCTGATACGCGTACGAAGCGATGATGCTCAGATCGCGCGTCACGTTGCCGACCGCGCTGAACTCGATGCCGCGCGAGCGCACTTCACCCGTCTGCACGCTGAACGTTCCCGTCGGATCGTTCGGATCGGGCGTCGTAACGTTGGTCTGGTTGATCTGATAGATGGCCGCGTTCAACATCAGGTTCTTGTTGAACGGCTGCCAGCGCAAACCGAGTTCGATCTGCTTTCCCTTCGTCGGCTGGAAAGGCGTGCCGTCCGCGTTCACGCCGATCACGGGATTGAACGACGTCGCGTAGCTGATGTATGGCGACAAACCGTAATCGCCGAGATACACGGCGCCCACGCGATACGTGAACGCATGATCGTTCTGTCGCTGCTCGGTGTTCGCGACGGTATCCGTCGTCGTGTTGCGGCTCCAGTCCTGGCGCCCGCCAATCGTGAAGACGATGCGCGGCGTCAGCTTGATCTGGTCCTGCGCGTAGACGCCGAAGCTGTCGAGCTTCGTTTTCGTATCGCTATAACCGAAGGAATTCGGTCCGCTGAAGATATCCGACGTCACGGGAACGTAGACGGGATTGAACATGTTCAGGCTTGGCGCCAGCGCAAGCTGTTCGCTGTCCGTCGACAACTGCCGGTTGTATTCGAAGCCGAGCAGCACCGTATGCCCGATCGAGCCCGTCTGGAATTGCGCCTGTGCCTGATTGTCGATGTCGAAGCGCGAGTAGTTCGGCTGGAACAGGCCCGCGTAACGCGTCAGCGACGCTTCCGTCGGGTCGGTCGGATCGAGGCCACCGCCGTACACCGTCGAGTTGTTCAACGACAGATGCATGTAGCGCGTGTTCTGGCGGAACGTCCACGTCGGATTCAGGCGCTGCTCGAACTGATAACCGACAGACCACTGCCGCTTGTCGTAACGCGCGAAGTTGCCGTCGCCCGTATAGAGGTCGTTCGAAATCACCCCATTCGGGTTCGGCAGAATCGTGCCGGACGCGGGCAGAAAGTTATCCGACACGTCCGTGTTGTCGCGCAGATAAGTCGCGTACAGCGTCAACGAGGTATCGGCCGTGGGCTGCCATTTGATCGACGGCGCGAACATCAGGCGTTGATCCGCGTTCGGCCCCGTCGGCATGTTGCCGTCGCGGCCTACGCCCACGAAGCGATAGGTCAGCGTGCCGTCCTTATCGATCTTGCCGCCCAGGTCGATGGCGATCTGCTTGCGCGCATCCGTGCCGATCTGCAATTCGATTTCGCGGATGCGTTCGGCTGTCGGCTGCTTGGTCTGGATATCGACGAGCGAACCCGGGTCGCCTTGTCCGTAAAGCACCGACGTCGGCCCGCGCAACACCGTGATGCTTTCGACCTGATACGGATCGACGCGCCAGCTCGCGAGGTTCAGCGTATTCGGCACCTGCAAGCCATCCACGAACACGCTCGGCGTAAAGCCTCGAATCGCCGTGTACCAGTCCGAGCGTGTGCTCGCACCGTACGACGAGAAGCCCGGCACGTAACGCAGCGCCTGGTTGATCGACGTCGCGCCCTGCTCTTCGATTTGCGCCGCCGTCACGACGTTCACCGTCTGCGGCACTTCATCGAGCGGCGTGTCCGTCTTCGTGGCCGTCGCAGTGCGATGCGCGACGAAGCCCTCCGTATCGCCCGCCGCCGTGCCTTGCACTTTCACGGCGGGCAATGTCGCCGCACTGTCTCGCGCGTCGTTCTGGTTATCCGGCGTCTGTTGCGCGTGTGCCTGACCCGTTGCGGCTGCGAGAAAAGTCATGCTGGCTGCCGCAGCAATGGCACGTCGTTGCGTGCCTTTGACCCACTCCATCTGATACCTCGGAAGATTGATGACGGCGCATCGCGCCGCTTGTTGTTATCAAAGAGCGAAAGCCACGCGGCCGCCGCTCACCCCGGTTTGCGCCCCTGTGCGCGTTTGAACTGCGAAACCGTTGTCGTTGTTGCCGGCTTCGAGGGAGCCGGCGATTTCATCTGCACGGCGCGCGAGGATCGAGAGCAACGTGTCGCTCAAGCCGTGGCTGTCTTCGCAGCACCCTTGCAGATAGATGCGCGGCTGGAAATGCGCCGGCGTCGCGAGCAGGTAGTCACGCGCCACTTCGCATTGCTCGACGGGTTTGCCCAATGCGTCGGCGAGTGGATCGAGCAATGCGTGATGCGCATCGCGCCGATAACCCGTCGCGAGCACGACGGCGTCGAAGCATTCGCCACGCGCATCGCCGTCCATGCGATCGCGCAGACGCATGTCGATTTCATGCCCGTGCGCACCTTGCACTTCGCGTACCGATTCGATCGCGCAGTTGTTCAGCAGACGATGACGCGCCGTGCCGCTCACGTTTTGCACGTACAGCAGTTCATAGATCTGCTCGATCAACGGCCGGTCCACCACCGAGTAGTTGGTGTCGCGGAACGTATCGAGCAGCGAGCGGCGCGCGTCCTTGGGCTGCGAATAGATGAGATCGGTGAACGACGGGTTGAAGATTTCATTGACGAACGGGCTGTCGTCGGCGGGTTTCAATGCGGGCGCGCGCATCACGAGCGTCGCGTCGACGTGCGGGAAGCGGCGCGTGAGATCGATGAACACTTCAGCCGCGCTCTGGCCGCTGCCCACCACGGCAACGCGACGCCGCGCCGTGTCGCCCTTGCCGTCGCCAATCACGCTGCCGATCGTCGTCAGATAGTTCGACGAGTGGATCACGGCGGCGTCGCGCAAGGCCGCGAACGCGGCAGGAATCTGCGGCACACCACCCATGCCGACCGACAACGCACGCGTCAACCGATGCCGCACCTTGCCTTGCGCATCGCGCGAATGCACGCGCAGGTGCGTGACGGTGCGCGGGTCGCTCTCGTCCGCGACCGGCTCGATCTGCGTGACCGACTCGCCGTAATGCACCTGATCGTCGAAGGCGCTCGCGACCCAGCGCAGATAGTCATGAAACTCGATCCGCGTCGGATAGAAGTTCTTCAGGTTGACGAAATCCTGCAGACGTCCACGCTCGAACAGATAGTTGATGAATGTGAAGCGGCTCTTCGGATCGCGCATCGTGACGAGATCCTTGAGGAAGGAAATCTGCATGCGGCTGTCGTCGAGCAGCATGCCGCGATGCCAGCCGAATTCCGGCTGCCGTTCGATGAAGCAATGCGCGCCCGGCGCGCCGCCGTTTTCCGCGAGGCGCACGGCCAGCGCGAGATTAGACGGCCCGAAGCCGACGCCGATCAGATCGTGAATGTATTCTCGTTGACTCATGAAATGTCTCCCTTCTACCAGTGGCGACGAACGTCGTGCGTGTGACGGAAAGCGCAGCGGGCCATCACATATGACGACCATCGAAGAACGCTTCGCGAACCACGCGCATCAGCAACGCCCGTTTGTGCGGAAATTCGAAATGCGCGATGCTGGAAAAACCATGCTGCTTCAGGTAATCGATCATGCGAGCGTTGTCGTGACGCGGCTCGCACACCACCGCCTGCGTGCGCGGATCGTCGAGAAAGAGGTAATGAACCAGTGACGGTAGCCATGCGGCCACACAGGCAGCGCCGCGCCAGCGCGTGTCGCCGACGAGCATGTGCAGGCCGCGATCGAAATCCGCCGATGCCGCGAACGGCGCAATGCGGTCTTCCTTCGCCCAGTACGCTTCGAAGTAACCGAACGGCTCGCCGTCGAATGCGCCGATCAACGGATGCACATGCGGTGTCGACAGCACGCGTTCGAGATACGCGCGATGCGCGTCGAGTGTGCCCGCCTCGCCCCAGAACGCGTTGACGCGCGGCTCGTTCATCCACGCGTGCAGGTGTTCGAGGTCCTGCGCGACGGATGCGGTGTGCAACGTGAGGCGATGCCCGAACCCGGGCACATCGCGCGCATAGACGACGCCGTCTGCATGAGGCGCGCGCCGCGGATGCCGCGCGCCGTCCGTCATCGCGTAAGACAGCGCTGCGTGAGGGATCGACGCATCGCGCGTGAGCCACAGATCAGGCTGCTGCGCCCATGCATCGCGCAGGCATAGGTGCTGCGCCGTCAACACGCCGCTGTGGCGCAGCGCGTCGTACGCCTCGCGATGCAGCCCGTCGGTATCGAGCGCGATGGACTTGCTGTCGCGGCTCGCGCCGAACGCCGCACGCAATGCGGCCAGTACCGCGCGGCGTTGCCCCAGCGGCGAAATCCCCTTGCACCATTCGACGATGTGCAAACCATCTTCGTGCGTCCAGCGCGCATTCAGAACGATGCCCTCTGCGCGGCCGTCTTCTGCCACCGTGATCGCATCGCCTTCCAGATATGCCGCCAGCGACGGCTGTTTGAACGTGTTCATGTCACTCCGTGTGAAATCAGCGTGCATCGCGCAGCTCCGTCGCCGGTTCGCGTGCTTCGGGCGCGATGTTCGTGTCGGTCCGCAGCGCCAGCGCATGGGCCACGCGCGTCAGCGTTTGATGAATGAACACGTGGTCGATCCTGATTGCGTAGCCCGCCGCGTTCGCCGCATCGACGAAGCGCACGACATCGAACGACGTCGCGCCGGCTTCGAACAGGTTGTCGTCGTGATCGGGCGCATGGCCGTCGAAGCTATTGGCCCAGATTCGCGCGAGCGTCTGCGTGAGTCGTGCAGTGCGCGGCGTTGGATCGACTGGCGTGTGATGCGCTTCCGTCCGCGCGGGAACGGACGGCTCGCCCGAAATGACAATCGCTTCTTCCGGCGCATCAATAAAACGCGTGACAGCGGCCAGATAACCGGCGCACAACCGCGCGACGAACTCGCCATCCACCAGTTCGCGTCCATACGAGAACGCGCCCGTCACGCGGCCATCCGGATGCTCGACGATATCGAGTTCGAGATCGAACACGACGCGATGACGCACGTCGTTGAATTCATCCACTTCGACGCCGTGCCACTCGCGCGTATCGCTTTGCGCAGGCCGCAGATAGTTGAACATCACCTGGAACAGCGGATTGCCGTTCGCGGTGCGCGACGCTCGCACACTGTCGACGACCTGCGCGAACGGCGCCGCGACATGCGCATACGCACCCAGCGCCGCTTCGCGCACGGCGGCGATCACCTCGCGCGGCGAGCCCGCTTCGCGCATCGCCGTGCGCACGACGACCGCGTTGATGAAGAGACCGATTACCTCGTCGGTGGCGGCATCGCGTGTCGATGCGAGTACGCCCACCGCCTGATCGAGCGCGCCCGTCTGCCGTACGAGCGCGACGTTCAGCACCGCGTGCAACAGCATCGGCAGCGTGGCGTGCGACGACATCGCCAACGCCTTCGCGTGTTCGACCGTCTGCGCGTCGAACTCGAACGCGATGCGTCCCGCGCTCCACTCGGGCGAAACGGGACGCTCGCGCGCAGGCTGCGGCAAACGCATCAACGGTATGTCGCGCAATGCATCGCGCCAGTACTTCAGGTCGGCTTGTTTCGGTTTCGTGCGTGCGGCGAAAGCGGGTTTCATCGACGACGTGCTCAACGGCTCGCCTGTCGCGGATGCCGCGTAAGCGCGTTGCACGTCGTTGAGCCACACGTCGATCGAATGACCGTCGGCGACGATGTGATGGATCACGACCGACAGCACATGATCCTCGTCGTCGAGGCGGATCAGGCGCGCGCGCCACAGCGGCGCCTGGGCGAGATCGAATGGCGCTAGTGCGTCTTCATCCGTAAGCTGCGTCGCCCGCGCAATGCGTTCATCCATCGACGCAAGCGCGTGCAGATCGACCACGGGCAACGTCACGCGTCGATGCGCGTCGATCACCTGACGCGGTTCGGCCGCGCCCTTGGCCGATACCAGGCGTGCGCGCAACGCGGGATGCTTGCGCGCTGCATGATCGAATGCGTTTTCGAGTGCAGTCGCATCCACGGCGCCCCGCAGGCGCAATGCGACAGGAATGTTGTACGCGGCGCTTTCCGGCTGCGCGCGCCACAAGAACCACAGCGCGCGTTGTGCGTCGTTCAGCGCGAGATCGGTTGCCTCTTTCACTTCCGGCTCTTCACGCTCGATCTCGCGCGTCCCGACACGCGGCGACTCAGCCACACGTTGTGCGTATGAAGCGAGCGTCGGCGCCTCGAACAGCGTGCGAACGGGCACATCGTGGGCGAGCCGTTCGCTGACGCGCGTCGCGACGCTCACGGCCGCTAGCGAATGACCGCCCAGTTCGAAGAAATGATCGGCGCGGCTCACGCGCTCGACGCGCAGCACGTCGCACCAGATCGCCGCGAGCGCCGTTTCGATGCCAGCTGCGGGTGCGTCGAATGCGCGCTCGACGCGCACCGGTTCCGGCAACGCCGCGCGATCGATCTTGCGGTTCGCGTTACGCGGTAATGCATCCAGCACGACGATCTGCGGCGGCACCATATAGTCCGGTAGCGCGCGGCGCAAATGCGCAGCGAGCGCATCGCCATCGACTCGCTCGCTGCGCTCGCGCGCCGCGTCGCTGAGTTCGACATAGGCAGCGAGCGCCGCATCCACGCCACTGCCACGCACGACGGCCACCGCATCGCGAACATCGTCGTGCGTCATCAGGCGCGCTTCGATCTCGCCAAGCTCGATACGCAAGCCCCGCACCTTCACCTGATGATCGATACGGCCGACGAATTCCAGTACGCCGTTCGTGCGCCGCCGAACCAGATCGCCCGTTCGATACAGCCGCGCGCCCGGCGCGCCGAACGGATCGGGCACGAAGCGCTCGGCCGTCAGCGCAGCGCGCGCGTGATAACCGCGCGCGACGCCCGTGCCGCCCAGATACAGTTCGCCCGTCACGCCGACCGGCAGCGGCCGCAGGTTCGCGTCGAGCACATGCGCGGTGCGTTCGCCCACCGGCGTGCCGATGGGCAGATATGAGGCATCCGCGATATCGCTGGCGTCCTCGTGCGCGTCGATCATCCACAGCAACGGCGTAATCACCGTCTCCGTCGGACCGTAGCCGTTCACGACGCGCACATCGGGAAACGCCTGCCGCAGCGCCGCGAACGCTTCACGCGAGGTCGCCTCGCCGCCGACCGTGAGCGAGCGCAGCGAACGCGGGGCGCCATGTGCGCGCGCCCATTCGGCCATTTGCAATGCGTAGCTCGGCGGGAATGCCGCAATCGTGATCCGTTCGCTCGCGATCGTTTCGCAGGTTTGCGCGGGCGGCCACAACGCATCGTCGGTGATGCGGATGTCGACGCCTGCTGTCAACGGTGCGAGCCAGCATTCATGCGCGCCATCGAAATTGATCGACATGAAGTGCAGCACGCGGTCTTTCTCGCGCATGCCGTATCGCGCGGCAATCGCCGCGCAGTGCATCGCGATCGAAGCGTGATCGACGACCACGCCTTTCGGCTTGCCCGTCGAGCCGGACGTGTAGATCAGATACGCGGCCTGCGTCGGCGCAATGGTCGGTTCGTGATATTCAACCTCGCTTTGCGACGCTTCATCTTCCGCGTCGATCAGCCATACGCGCGTGCCGTGCCGCAGGGGGAGTTTGGGCACATGGCGTCGTTCAGTAACGACATGTTCGATCGACGCGTCGTCGACGATGTGCGCGAGGCGGTCGCGCGGATGCGTCGGGTCGAGCGGCACGAATGCGCCACCCGACTTGAGGATAGCAAGCAGGCCCACGAACAGATCCGTCGAGCGACCCACCGCGATGCCGACTCGCGTTTCCGCGCCGACACCCGCGGCCATCATCCGCGCCGCAAGCCGCGCGGCGCGTGCGTCGAGTTCTGCCCGCGTGAGCGTCTTTTCGGCGTCGATCACCGCGCTTACATCAGGCTTCTTCTTCGCGTGCTGGGCGAGCTTCGCATGCACAGGGACGAACGGCGCATCCGTATGTTCGTACGCATTCGACGCATCCAGCTGCGCGCGCTCGTCCCGTGTCAGCCATTCGAGGTCGCCGACGGGCGCGTGCGACGATGCAAGCGCGCTGTCGAGCAATTGTGCGTACTCGCCCGCAATCCGCTGCACGGCCTGCGCGTTGAACAGATCGGTCGAGTAGACGAACGCGGCATCGAGCGCGCCGTCTTCGCGCTCCTCGAATCCGAGCGTCAGGTCGAACTTCGCATACGGCGCGCCGAACGGAAGATCGGTCACGCGCACGTCGCCGAATGCGGGCAACGCCCGCCGCGCCCCATACGACGCCATCACCTGAAACAGCGGATGATGACTCGCGCTGCGCGGCACGCCGAGCGCTTCGACCACCTGCTCGAACGGCACGTCCTGATGCGATTGGCCATCGACGAGCGCACGCTGCACGCTGTCGATCAACGCGTCGAACGGCTTGCGCATATCGACCGTCGCGCCTACCGCGAGCGTATTAACGAAGAAGCCAATCAGCCCCGCCGTTTCCGCGCGCTCGCGATTCGCGGCCGGCACGCCGATCTGCACATGCGTCTCGCCGCTCGCCCGCGCGAGCAATGCATGCAAGGCCGCGAGCAGCACCGCGAACGGCGTCGCGCGACGCGCCTGCGCGAGCGCACGCACGCGCTGCGCGGTCGTTGTATCGATGGTGAAGTAGTGACGTCCGCCGTGCGCGCTGCGCTGCATGGGCCGCGCGCCGCTGCCCGGCAACGCGATCACGCCCGCATCGGCCTTCACCTGTTCGCGCCAGAATTGCAGCTGACGTTCGGCCTCGCCCGCATCGAGCCAGCGGCGCTGCCACAGCGAAAAGTCCGCGTATTGAACGGGCAGCGGCGCGAGTTCAACAGTCTCGTCATTCGCGTATGCGCGGTAGAACGCGGCCAGTTCTTCAAGCAACACATCGATCGACCAACCGTCGGAGACAATGTGGTGCATCGTCAGCACGAGCCAGTGCGTCGAGTCGCCGAGCGCGATCAGATGGACGCGCACGAGCGAGTCCTGCGCGAGATCGAACGGTTGGTCTTCGTCTTTCGCCGCCACATCGGCAGCGATGCGTTCACGCTCGTCGCTTGCCGCGCGCGACAGATCGGTGAAGCGCCACGGGCACCGCGCAGGCGCTTGCACGACCTGTTCGACGCCGCCATCGGCGGCTTCGGCAAAGGTCGTGCGCAACGCTTCATGACGTGCGATCAGCGCATCGAATGCGTGCCGCAGCACCGCGCGATTCAGGTCGCCGTCGAGCCGCAGCCGGCTCGTCACGTGATACGCAGCGGGCTCGTCGATCATGCGCGCGTGCAACCACAGCCGCGTCTGCGCGAACGATGCAGGCACGGCCGACGAACGGTCCGCACGCGCCGGAATCGGCAGCACGCGAAAGTCGATCCCCGCCTCACCGAGCTTCGTGATGAACAGCTTGCGCTGTGCGTCAGGCAACTGCGCGAAACGCGCGGCAAGCGCCAGCAGATCGGGTTTGGATGTCATTCGATCGTTCCTCATTGCGCTTCGAGTTCGCCGAGCAGCGCGTCGATCGCGCGCGCTGCGTCGTCGAGTGAGTGAGCGCCGCGCGCTTCGAGCGCCGCGTCGATGGCCGCCGCGCAGCGCGACAGCGTGCGGGCATCGAACAGCGTGCGCAGCGGCAGCGCGAGAGACCAGTGCAGATTGATTTGCGCGTTCACCTGCGTTGCGAGCAGCGAATGTCCGCCTAGCGCGAAGAAGTCGGCATCGCGGCCAATCGCGTGGCTCGCGTCGATGCGCAGCACGCGTGTCCAGATCGCGGCGAGCTCGCGCTCGGTATCGGTCTGCGGCTCGGCCACTTCTGCCGTTTGCAGCGACGGCGCGGGCAACGCGTTGCGGTCGCACTTGCCGTTCGGCGTGACAGGCAGCGCTTCGAGTTCGATCACATGCGCAGGCACCATGTAGGCGGGCAACTGCGCGTTCAACGTTACGAACAGCGCGGCCTGATCGAATGCTTCTTCAGCGCGTCGTGCGACATAGCCGATCAATTGCTCGTCGCGCACGATCACGACGGCGTCATGCACGCCGGGCGCAGCCCGCAGCAGCGCTTCGATCTCGCCCGGTTCGATACGCAAGCCGCGCAATTTGACCTGCTGATCGGCACGGCCGAGATAGTCGAGCACGCCGTCCGCGCGCCGGCAAACGAGATCGCCCGTACGATAGAGACGCGCCCCCGGCGTGAACGGATCGGGGATGAAGCGCTCGGACGTCAGTGCGGCGCGCCCCAGATAACCGCGCGCGAGTCCAACGCCGCCCAGATACAGTTCACCGATTGCGCCCGCTGGCAATGGATGCAGCGAGGCATCGAGCGCATGCAGTTGAATGTTTGCAATCGGCTTGCCGATGGGGACCGCGTCGGCTTGCGCATCGGCCTCCGTGCACGTCCAGTGCGACACGTCGATCGCCGCTTCCGTCGGGCCGTACAGGTTGTGCAATTGCGCCTGCGGCAGCAGCACACGTGCGCGTGCCACGAGTTCGGGTGACAGCGCCTCGCCGCTTGCCACGATGCGCGCAATGCTCATGCATTGCCCAGCGGCATCGAAGTCCTTCAGATGGCCGAGGAACGCGCCGAGCATCGACGGCACGAAATGCAGCGTCGTTACGCCAAATGTGGCGATGGCGGACGCGAGGCGCGCGGGGTCGCGATGATCGCCCGGTGCGGCGATAGCGAGCGTCGCGCCGACTGACAACGGCCACACGAACTCCCATACCGAAACGTCGAAGCCGAACGGCGTCTTGTGCAGCACGACGTCTTGCGGCGTCAATCGGTACGCGTCCTGCATCCAGGCGATCCGATTCGCGAGCGCGCGATGCGTATTGCCTGCGCCCTTCGGCTTGCCTGTCGATCCCGATGTGTAGATCAGGTACGCAAGCTGATCTTGCTCGACGGTGATGGGCGTTTCGAGCGCGGCATTCGCATCGAGTTCTTCGACGCACAGCACGCGTGTGCTATCGCTGCGGATCGAAGCGACAACGCGTGCATGCAGCGACCGTTGAGTGAGCACGACGGCGGGCCGAGCATCGTCGAGCAGATACGCGATGCGATCGGCGGGATAGTCGGGGTCGACGGGCAGATAGGCGGCGCCCGCCTTCAACACGCCGAACAGCGCGACCACCATATCGACAGAACGCTCGACGCATAGCGCGACCACGCTGTCCGCCTTGACGCCTGCGTTCAGCAACGATGCGGCCACGCGGTTCGCGCGGTCATCGAGTTCGGCATACGTGACGCGCGTGCGCATTCCGTTGGCGTCGATGAAGTCCAGCGCGATAGCGTCCGGCGTCGCAGCAGCATGATGTTCGAACTGGCGATGAAGCGGCAGGTGCTGTTCAGCGAGCCACGTGTGCGCGGTATCGTTGAAACGCGCGAGTTGCGCGCAATCGTCCTGCGTCGCGATCGACACGCTACCGAGCAGCGCGTGCGGATCGGCGAGAAACGCTTCGATGCTTGCGTTGAACGCGCGATGCAGCACCTGCACGCGCGCTTCGTCGATACGCGCCGTGTCGTAGCCGTAGTCGATCGTCAGCGTATCGCCTGCCTGCACGACCAGCGTGACGGCCAGATCGGTCGATTCGACGCTGCGAATGTCCGACAGGCGCAGCGCGCGTTCGTCGTTCGCCGACCACGCCGGATCGACGGGATAGTTTTCGAACACGACCAGCGTGTCGAACATCGCGCCGCCACCCTGTCCGGCCCAACGTTGTATGTCGAAGAGAGGTGTATGCGCATGCTCGGCATTTGCCGCGTTGTCGCGCTGCAGGTCCGCGAGCCAGTCAGCGATGCGCCGTTGCGGCGCAGGCGTAGCAATGACGGGCAATGTGTTGATGAACAGGCCGAGCACGCTGTCGACGTCGGGCAATGCATCGGGCCGGCCAGCGACCGTCGCGCCGAATGCGACCGTCGCGTGATGGGTCATTCGCTGCAAGGCGAGCGCCCATGCGCCCTGCACCAGCGTATTCACGGTCAACTTGAGGCTGCGCGCGAGCGCGGTCAGCTTCGTGGTCGCGGCCGCATCGAGTTGCGCGCGCCAGGTGTCACTGGGTGCATCGGCAGCATGGTCTGGCGATACGTTCGGCGCGACGAGCGTCGGCTCGTCGAAGCGGGCGAGGCGTTCGAGCCAGAATGCCTTGTCGGCTTCGTGATCGCGCGCATCGAGCCACGCGATGAAGTCGCGATAACGCAGTTGCGCCACCTGGCCGAACGACAACGCGCGGCGCTCGCTCATATAGTCGCGCAGCAAGTCGGCGAACATGCGCGCCGTGCTCCAGCCGTCGAGCAGCAAGTGATGACGCGTCCACACGAGGCGCCATTCGTCGTCGGTGAGGTGGATCAGCGTCACACGCATCAGCGGCGCTTGTGTCAGATCGAAGCCTTGTGCGCGATCTTCCGTCAGCCATTGCTCGAAGTTTGCGTCTTGCGCATCGCTGCCACGCCAGTCGAGCACGGCGACCGGCAACTTTGCCTGACGATGCACGATCTGCAGCGGCACGTCGGCGTCATGCCAGAAGCTCGTACGCAAGATGTCGTGCTGCGGCACGATGCGATTGAGCGCATCCGTCACACGTGCGATATCCGGCGAGGTCAGCGTCGCGACGAGTTGATTGACATAGGTGGTGCGATCGGGCGCATACAGCGAGTGGAACAGAATGCCCTGCTGCATCGGCGATAGCGGGTAGATGTCGTCGACCGTGCGCAAATCGAGGTCGAGGCGTTCGAGCATCGGCTGCGAGAGACCCGCGCGCTGCGCGAGCGGGAAATCGGCGGGCGTGGCGCTCGCGCCGCGTGTCGACACGCGTTCGATACAACGTGCCGTGATATCGCGCAACGTGGTTTCAAAGGTGCGCGCAAGTTTTTCGATCGTGCCCGCCTCGAACATCGAGGCGCTATAGACCCAATGCACCTTCAGCTTGCGTGCGCCGTCGATATGCGCGTGAATCGCCAGTGCATTCGACATCGGACCCGCCGGGTCGCGCTCGCAACCTGCGCCGCCGAAGCGGCCGCTCAGCGCCCGGTCGTTCGACGCTTCGCCGAACTGGCCCAGGTAGTTGAAGGTCACACGCGGGCGCGGCAGCGCGGCAAGCGTCGCGCGCGTCGCATCGTCGGCGAGATAGCGCAGCACGCCGAAGCCAACACCTTTGTTCGGCACTGCGCGCAACGCGTCCTTGACGGCCGTGAGCGTGTCGGCACCCGACGCACCGACGGGCAGCGCGACGGGATAGTGGCTCGTCAGCCAGCCGATCGAGCGGCTCGTGTCGAAGTCTTCGAACAGCGCTTCGCGTCCGTGGCCTTCGAGTTCGATCAGCAGCGAATTCGCTTCGACGCTTGCGCCCAACGTGTGAGCGAGCGCGGCGACGAGCAGATCGAGCGTCTGCGTGCGCCATGCCGCGTTCGCTTCCGTGAGCAGCGTCTGCGTGAGCGTGGTGTCGATCGTCCATTCGACCGTGCACGCGCCGGCATTGATCGCCGTGCCTTGCGGATTGTCGAACGGCAAGGCGGCGCTCGCGTACTGCATCGAGGTCCAGTACGGCAGTTCTTGGCTGAATAGCGCCGTTGCGTTGCTGGCGAGACGTTGCGCCCAGTCCGACGCTTGCGCGCCTTGCGCCGCGAGCCTGATGGAACGCCGCTCGCGTGCCGCGACATAGGCGGCATCGAGATCTTCGAGCAGCACGCGCCACGACACGCCATCGACGATCAGATGGTGAATCGCGATCCAAACACGCGGCGTGCCATCAGGGAGCATCGCGACGAGCGCGCCCGCAAGCGGACCGCGCGCGAGATCGAAACTGCGCTGCAACTCGTCGAATTGCGCGAGCGCGTCTCGTTCGTCGCGGGCTTCAATGGCGATCAGCGGCAGCGTGTCGAACGGTTTGTCGGCGTGGCGCGCGCTCCACGAAGAGGACGCGTCTTGCGTGAAGCGAAGGCGGAACCCGTCGTGATGCGTGAACACTGCGTCGAACGCTTGCGCGAATGCGTCGAGATCGAAGCGTTCGGTCGCGTGCAGTTCGATAGCCTGATTCCAGTGGTGGCGCGCAGGAATCGCCAACTCGAAAAAGCGCTGCTGCGCAGGCGTCAGCGCGGCATGTGAGGCGTCCGGTTTTGAAACGGAGCGGGCTTCCGCTTTCGGCTCGGCGGCGGCAACCGCTTGAGCAACTTGCGCGAGTTGCGCGACGGTCGGCTTGTCGAACAGTTGCTTCGGCGTGAAGCGCACGCCGCGTTTGCGTGAACGCGCAATCACCTGCAACGCGAGAATCGAGTCGCCGCCCAGTTCGAAGAAGTTGTCGTCGCGGCCAACGGTTTCCGCGCGCAGCACTTCTTTCCATACGTCCGCGAGAATGCGTTCCGCGCCTTCGAGCGGCGCTTCATTCGCGGCTTGCACGACGGGCCGTTGCGCAAGCTCACGCAACTTCACACGGTCGATCTTGCCGTTCGGCGTCACGGGGAACGCGTCGCACAATATCAACGTCGCGGGCACCATGTAGTCGGGCAGTCGCGCGGCGAGTTGCGCACGCAGCGATGCTTCGTCGCCCGCACCTTGCACGACGACGAACGACGCGAGCCGCGCGCGGCCGTCTTCATGGATCGCCAGCGTCTCCGCCTGCCTGACGCCATCGAGCGCACGCAAGGTCGCGCTGATTTCGCCGGGCTCGACGCGATAACCGCGAATCTTCACCTGATCGTCGAGACGGCCCAGATAGTCGATTGCGCCGTCCGCGCGCAGGCGCACGCGGTCGCCCGTCCGGTACATGCGCGTGCCGGTTGCGTCCGGCACGAAACGCTCCGCAGTCGCCGCGGGCCGCGCCAGATAACCGCGCGCGACCCCGGGCCCGCCCAGATACAGTTCACCAATTCCACCGACCGGAACGGGCGCGCCGTTTGCATCGAGTACGCACGCGCGCGCGTTCGGCAACGGACGCCCGGTCGGCACGCCCGCCGACGCGCTCGCGCCGTTCATGTTCGCGGTCGCGTCGAATGTGAGCGCGCCAACCGTCGCTTCCGTCGGGCCATAGTGATTGATCACGCGGCATGCAGGCCGCAACGATTTAATCCGTTCGACGAGCGTCCACGGCAACGGCTCGCCGCCCAGCACCAGCGCGTGCGACGGCAGTACGTCGGCGGGTTGCTGCGCTTCGAGCAACGCGTGCAGATGACTTGGCACGATCTTCAGCACGCCGACGCCACGTTCGCGCATCGTCGCGGCAAAGCGGTCGGGATCGAACGCGGCTTCTTTCGGCAGCAGATGCAGCGTGCGACCCGAGCACAACGCGCCGAACAGCGTCGTGTGGCCGAGATCGGCGGCAACCGTCGATACCATTGCCATGCTTGCGCCGGGCGCGAATCTCAGTTCGTCGAGCATGCCTTGCACGTAATCGGCGAGCGCGCGATGCGAGACGACGACGCCCTTCGGCGTGCCCGTCGAACCTGAGGTGTAGATCAGGTAAGCGGCCTGTTCAGGCGCGATTGAAGCGCATGCGGCTTCGTTGTGCGTGTCGATCAATGTATCGAGCGACAGGACAGGCGCTTTGGTTTCGATCTGGGGTGCACCGGTGGCCACGATCACACAGCGCGAATCGCATCCGGCGACGGACGCTTCGATACGTTCACGCGGCGCGGCAGGATCGAGCGGCACGGCCATCGCGCCCGACTTCAATACCGCGAGCAACGCGACGACGAAATCGACTGAGCGGTCGATGCACACCGCAACCGCCTGCTCCGTGCCCGCGCCGCGTTTCATCAACGCGTGCGCGGCGAGCGACGACGTGCGGTCGAGTTCTTCGAACGTGAGTTGCCGCTGTGCGTCGGTGACGGCGATCTGCTTTGGCGTCGTGTTCGCGTGATGCGTGAACGCTGTAACGACATCAGCGAATTCGAACGCCTGCGTACGGCCTTGCAGCACGTTGCCGTCTGAGCCAGCACAAGCGAACGAACTGACCGACGACGCCGGATTCGCCACGCTATCCGTCAGCAGCGCAACAAAACCGTCGAGCCATGCCAGTGCAGTCGCATCGTCGATGCAATCCGTCGCCCACGCCGCGACCAGCTCAATGCCGCGCGTGTCGTCGGTGAAATCCAGCGCGAAATCGAAACGTGCCGCGTTGTCGGGACCAGGCGTCAATGTCGCGACCGCGCCCGGCAACGCGACAGTTTCGTCGAACACGAACTGCTGCGCGAACTTCACGCGCAGCCATTCTTCGCCGCGCCGCACGGGCGGCTTGACGGCATCGATCACCTGATCGAACGGGATGTCCTGATTCGCGTACGCGCCGAGTGTGGTGTCGCGCACTTGCGCGAGCAACGCGCTGAACGTCGCATGGGGCGACACGTGTGCGCGCAACGCTACGGTGTTGATGAACAGGCCAAGCAGATTCGCTACTTCCTCGCGCTGACGGTTGGCGACAGGCGCGGCAATCACGATATCCGTCGCAGCCGTCAGCCGATGCAGCCAGGCATGCAACGCGGTCAGCAGCACGATGAATGTCGATGCGTGCGCGCCGCTTGCGAGATCGCGCACAGCGGCCGATACAACGTGATCGAGGCGCCGCGAAGCGCGCTTGCCGATGAGCGTGCGCTCCGCGGGTGCCGTGCGATCGACGGGCAATGCGAGCGGCGCGGGTGCGTCCTTCAATACATCGCGCCAATAGCCGAGTTGCCGCTCGCGTTCCGCGCCATCGAGCCATTCGCGCTGCCATTGCGCGAAGTCCGCGTATTGCGCGGTGAGCATCGGCAACGCAGCGGCGCGGTTTTCCGACAGCGCAGCGTAGGCTTCCGCCAGTTCCGCGAATGCGCAACGCGACGACCAGCCGTCGCTGATCGCGTGATGCGCTGTCAGCATCAGGCGATGCTCGTCGGCAGCGAGCGTGACGAGCGACGCGCGCAGCAAGGGACCGCGTTGAAGATCGAAAGTCCGCGCTGCGTGTTCGTCTGCGAGTTCGCTTGCGCGTGCCTTGCGTGACCCGAGCGCGACGCCGCGCAGATCGATTTGCTCGACAGGCACCGCGATTCGCCCATGAACGCGCTGCATCACGATGCCGTTGTCGTCTTCGTGCAGCGTCGTGCGCCAGGCCTCGTGACGTTCGATCACTTGCGCGAGCGCCTTTTCCAGCAACGGATGATCGATCGACCCGCGAATGTTCCAGTGCGCGGCGATGTGATAAGCGTCGCCGGCGTCGCGCGTTTGAGCGAGCACCCAGAAACGCTGCTGCGCAAATGATGCGCGATGGTCCGTGTAGACCTTTGCCGTCGTGCTTCGCATGGCGGCTTTCAACGGCAACGGCTGTGTGAGATCTTCTGCTTCGCTAGCATCGACGAGCGCGGCAAGTTCTTCGAGCGAACGATCGGCAAACAGCGCATCCAGGCGCAGGTTCACGCGCAATTCCGCGCGGATCGCGGCCTGCATGCGCATGATCGCAATCGAGTCACCGCCTCGCGCATGAAAGCGGTCATCGAGGCCGACAGGCTCGCCGCCCAGGATCGCATGCCAGATCGCAGCGAGTTTGCGTGCGGTGTCGCCTTGCGGCTCGCGATACGACGCAACGGCCTCTTGCGACGCAACGCGTGCACGCAGCGCTTCGCGATCAAGCTTGCCGTTCAGCGTATAGGGCAGTGCTTCCAACACCGCGAAGCGATGCGGCTGCCATGCTTCAGGGAAGTGCCGCGACAGATGCTCACGTAAAGCGCTTTCATCAATTGTGTTCTCAGTCACGACACAAGCGGTCAACTGCACACGCCCAGCAATCTGTTCGACCAGCACAGCCGCATCGCGCACGCCGGGATGCGAGCGCAAACATTGCGCGATCTCGCCGGGTTCGATACGCACGCCACGAATTTGCACCTGATCGTCGATGCGGCCCATGTAGTCATAAGCGTCGTCACTTCCGAGGCAAGCGAGATCGCCGGTGCGATACACCCGCGAACCTGGCGCGCCATCGGCATCGGGAATGAAACGCTCAGCCGTTTGCGCCGCGCGTCCGTGATAGCCGCGTGCGAGACATGCGCCGCCCAGCAGCAGTTCGCCTGCCGAGCCCTCTCCGATCGAAGCGCCATCAGCCGATCCGGGCGCGCTCACGCGAGCCGTGCGCAAACCGATCGGCCTGCCGATCGGCAACGATGCGCATGACGTGTCATCGAACGAGCCACTCACATCGAGCGGCCACAGCATCGGCGAGATCACCGTCTCCGTCGGGCCGTAGCCGTTGATCAGACGCGCGTTGTTAAACGTTTGCCTGATTTCAGCGAACACATCGCCGGGCATTGCTTCGCCGCCGAACGCGAGCACACGCAACGCAGCCGGCGCGCCGTGAAGCCGCGCGGCTTGCGCGAATTCACGCAGATACGCGGGCGGAAACGCGGCAATCGTCACACGCTCCTGCTCCACAAGTGCGCGTGCGTCGTCGGGCGCAACCGCGCCGGGTGCGGTGATTGCGATGCTCGCGCCCGCAGCGAGCGGCGCGAGCCAATATTCGTGCGCGAGATCGAAATTCACGGACGCGAAATGCAGCACGCGGTCCGCGTCCGTCATCGGATAGGCATCGATCACGGCGTCGCAATGCGCCGCAAGCGGACCATGCTCGACGACCACGGCTTTCGGCGTGCCCGTCGATCCCGACGTGTAGATCATGTACGCAGCCGAGCGCGGATGAACCCGAGCATCGTCGAATGCAAGGGGCTGTGTGATGTCGATGGCATCTGCCTCGATGCAGTGCTCGAATCTCGCGCGCATCGTAGCGTCCGCCGCGCGCGTGACGATGCCGTGCTGCAGACCCGCATCGCGCACCATCCAGTCGAGACGTTGCGCGGGATGACGCGGATCGAGCGGCACGAACACGCCGCCCGCCTTCAGCACGGCGAGCAACGCGACGAACAGATCGCACGACCTGTCGATGCACACGCCCACCCGCACTTCCGCCCCCACGCCACGCGCGCGCAACATCGCCGCGACGTGCGACGCGCGAGCGTCGAGTTCGCCGCGCGACATGCGTACGGTATGCGGCGAAAACGCGGCGAGCGCGGGTGCGTTGGGTGCACTGCGCGCGAGTTCGCGCAGTCGCTGATGCAAGGCAGTCGGAAAAGTCGTCATTCGTGTGAAGTCCTTCGGCAAAGCCGCTATGCCGCTGCATCGGGACGCAGTTTGTCCCGGTCCCAATTTCAGCGGCTTCACACAGGTGACGAATCGCGCGAAAAAAAATTTACCCCTTCAGGGGAATAAATTCTGCGGAGTCCTTGATTGCTCGCGCTCGCGGCGGTTTAACTAAAGTTTTGCGACGCTCAAACGTCTATTCGATGGATGACCCTTCATGCGCTCTGCGCACCTTCACTCTCACGCCCGCTTTCGATGACTGTTTCCAACGCACCGCCCGTGAATGGTTCGGATCGCCCGAACAAACCCGCTACCCGTCTGCTGTTGTCGCTATTACGACGCTCGCGCGGCGCGCTCGCGCTCGCGCTGGTCGCATGCGTTGCCAATGGCGTGTCGAGCGTATTGCTGGTCGCGACGCTCAATCGCGCGCTGAGCGCGCCCGCCGCCGCCGATCTGCCGCTCGCGTTGCGCTTCGCTGCATGCGCGCTGGTTGCACTGATTGCGCGCATCGTTTCGGGCGTGTTGTTCGCGGGGCTGTCGCAGGACACGATGGGCCGCATGCGCGAGCATGTGTCCGCGCGCGTCGCGGCTGCCGAGTTGCGCGACGTCGAGCGTGTCGGCGCGGCGCCCGTGCAATCGATCCTCACCGACGACGCCACCAACGTGTCGATGCTGTTCTTCGCGCTGCCGAACATCGTCATGCATGGCTCGATCGTCGCGGGCTGCCTTGCCTATCTCGCGTGGCTGTCGTGGCCCGTTTGCGTGCTGGCGCTCAGTGCGATCGTCGTCGGCTCGCTGGGTTACCGGTTCGGCGATATTCGCGCGATCGCGTCGCTCGAAGCCGCGGGCAGCGCGCAAGACCGGCTGTTCGATTACCTCGGCTCGCTGTTCGCGGGTGCGAAAGAACTGAAGCTGCATCGGGAGCGCGCGCGGCAATTCGTCGACGGGCAACTGGGTGCCGCGATCAACGAAGTGCGCGACCATCGGCGCCGCGCGTTCGTGGCCTATGCGATCGGCGTGGGCTGGATCATCTTTCTGTTCTACGTATTCCTCGGCGCGGCGACCTTCCTGCCGTCCATCGGCGTGCATGCCGATGCGCAAGCCGCCGCCGGTTATGTGATCGTGTTCCTGTTCATGCTGGTGCCGCTCGATGGTCTGCTGAACAATCTGCCGACGGTCAACGCGGCGCGCGTGTCGCTGGAACGAATCGAGCGTGTGCTCGCCGAGTTCGAGGAGCCGCATCACGCGGCGGCCTTTCCCGCGCCCTCCTCCGGCGCTCAGTCTGCTGCGTTTGACACGCTCACGCTGCGCGGCATCACGCATGCGTATTTCCACGAGCGCGACGAGCGCATGTTCCGCATCGGGCCAATCGACCTGACGTTCAAGCCGGGCGAACTGGTGTTCATCGTCGGCGGCAACGGCAGCGGCAAGACAACGCTCGCGAAGGTGCTGACGGGGCTGTATGAGCCGGAAGGCGGCGTCATCGAAGTGGATGGTTTGCCCGTCACGCGGGACACGCGGCCTGCGTATCGAGAGCGCTTCTCGACGGTGTTCAACGACTTTCATCTGTTCGACACGTTGCTCGGCATCGTCGATCCGGACGACACGAACGAAAGCGCACGCGCCGCCGCCGATGAGCGCGCCAATGCGTTGATCGCGAAGCTTGCGCTCGATCACAAGGTTAGTGTGGAGAACGGCACGTTCTCGACGCGTGCGCTATCGACGGGGCAGCGCAAACGCCTTGCGCTGGTGGTTGCGTATCTTGAAGATCGACCGTTTTATCTGTTCGATGAATGGGCGGCCGATCAGGATCCTTCGTTCAAGGCTGTGTTCTATGAGCAACTGTTGCCGGAGTTGCGCGGGCGTGGCAAGACGGTCGTTGTGATTACGCATGATGATCGTTATTTTTCACTTGCTGACCGCGTGCTGAAGCTGGATAACGGGGCGATTGTGAATGAGACGCGCGGTGCGCCGCGAGCGGTTGTCGGAAGTGGCACTGGACGTGTGCCGTCGGTTCAGGTTGATGTGATTCAGACCAAGGTTGATGCGAGTTGAAGGGTTTTTTTGCGCTGGCATCCGCGTGATGTTATTGGTTCGCAAGCGTTGCCCCTGTGCGGGGCGGCACCTACTTTTCTTTGCCGCCGCAAAGAAAAGTAGGCAAAAGAAAGCGGCTCACACCGCCAGTTCTTGTGTTTGCCTGAGGGCCCCCATAGGGTCTTGCGCTTCACACGGCAACCATGTGACCCATGTTCGTTGCCAGCGCTCTTGCGATGCGCCTCACCCGCTTTGCGCTCCCGCGTTACAGCACGCCGTACCAGCTATTCCACCGCCGCCCAGGTGGCAAACTGTGTGTAGGCCCAAGCACTCCACACGCCTCACTCCGGACCGATAGCGCACGCGTTCCACCCTGTAAAAGCGCTGCCCTATACGACGCGATAACCTACACACAGTTTGCCACCTGGGCGGCGCAAACCATTCGCTGCCGCTGGCTCAAGTACGGGTATTCGAAGCGGGTGAGGCGTTCATTCGAAGCGATGGCAACGAGAACTGGCCAGGGCACTGCCGTGTGAGGGATGCGGACGTTGGGGGCCCGTGGATGAGAACACGGGCTGGCGGTGTGAGCCGCTTTCTTTTGCCTACTTTTCTTTGCGGCGGCAAAGAAAAGTAGGTGCCGCCCCGCACAGGGGCAACGTTTGCAGACCAATAACATCACGCGGATGCCAACGCAAAGGCAAAACAACCAAACCGCCCGCGCAACACGAATGCCGCCAAAATCAAAAACCAAAAAACAAAAAGCAAAACCAAACCACCATCACCGCGAAGCGGACGATCCCACCGGCAGCGAAAGCAACGCATCAGTCATAGCCTGCGACAACCTCAACGCCGACATCGGCCCACCAAACCCCCAAACATTACGCTCGACCAACGTCACCCGTCCCTCACGCCGAGCAGGCACAAACCTCCAGACAGGCGAATCGAGCTTCGCATCAAGCGTCACTTCCGGCCCAGTTGCGCTCGTCAGCAACACACTCGTCTGCGGGCGTTTCAGGAAATCCTCCGACGTCAGATAAGTCGTCCCTTCGCGAGTCGGCTTCGAAGGCCATAGCGTCACACCGAGCTTCTTCGCGACACCGCCCGCCATACTGTTGCTCGTGTAGGCCCAGTACCGGTCGGGCAAACCCAGTTCCTGCAACAACGCAAAGTCAACATGCGAGCGGCCCGCATCGGCCAGACGCTTTGCATCGCGTGCGAGGCCCTCATCGAGCTGCCGTTCGACGGCTTGCGCCTGAACCGTGCGCCCCGTAATGCAACCGATCGTATCGAAGATCCGCCGCGCCCATTCGAGCTGCGTCGCCTGCGCGCCGTCGAGCTTCATCTCCGGGCTGAACTGGAACAACACGGTCGGCGCGATCGACTGCAACGCTGCGAAAATCGGCGCGTGCCGGAAGCCGACGCCGATGATCAGGTCGGGTTTGAGCGCGGCAATCCCTTCGAGGCTCGGCTCCTGGCGCGTTCCGACATCGGGCACGGACTTCATGCGCTCGACGCCATAGCCGATCCACGACGGGTAATACGCGGTGTCGACCATGCCCGCAGGCGTGACGTCGAGCGAAAGCAGCGCTTCGGCGAACAGGAATTCGAGTACGACGATGCGCTTAGGACGCGCGGGCAACGTGTCGCTCGCCTGGGTCACGGTGGGATTCGCGGACAGCGGCGTACACGAGAGCGCGACCGCGTCGCGAGGCGCTGGTGTCGCGCCTGCAGCGTTCGCAGTACAGGCAAACGCAAGGCACGCAGCACATACGGTCGCGCGCAGCGCCTGCTTCATCGTATGGCCTCTTGCCGCGCGAGATCTTCGTCGCTCATCGTGAGTAGTAGCGGACAGCTCGCACACAGTTGATCTTCTCCGGGTATTTCATAGCGCACACAGCAGACGCGGCGCGCGCGAAACGGCGCGGGCAGCAGCGTCGAACGCGGTGTCACGTTGCGCACGGGCACGCGTAGCGGGTTCGGCTCGTCGCCGCCGAACAGCGCGCGCGATTCGAACATCCACGCGGCGTCGCGGGCCGCGCCCGGCATCGCCGCGCATTGCTCGAACAGCGTGTCCAGCAGATTGCCGACGTTGCTCCATAGCACGCGCGGCGCGATCTTCGTCATGCCCGCGAGCAGATCGATCACGCCACGCAGATGCTCATCGATCAATGACGCATAACGGCGCGCGGGATCGTCCGTCGAGTCCGCGAGTGCATCGTGCGGCAGATACAGCGCTTCAGGCATGCCTTCGCGCAGCAACAGCACACAGCGCGCGGGGTTCATGTCGAGCGGTCTTTGCAAGGCGAGCGCGGACACCAGCGCGGCGGGCACGACAAGGCCGAAATAGTATTTGCTCCACTGCGACAGCAGAGCGCGTGCGTGACGTTCGGGATCGCCGCCGTAGCGCACGAGCATGGCATCGAGCATCGCTTCGCGCTGCGTCGCGAGTTGCGTGAGCGGCACGCGCACTTGCGTGGCGTCGCTGGTGTCTGACGTTTCAACGGGCATGCCGAGCCACACGCGTTCGACATACGCGGCAAAGGGCGTATCGGCGACAAGCGACGCGAACGGTTTCGCTGCAGAGAGCATGTTCACCGTCCGCGCGTGCGTTCGCGCCTTGCCTGCACGATCAGCAGCGCGAGCAGATACGGCGCACCGATCAGTGCCGTCAGCACGCCCGCGGGAATTTCGCGCGGCGCGAGCAGCGTGCGCGCGCCGATGTCGGCAGCGGCAAGAATCGCTGCACCGCAGGTCGCCGCGAGCCACAAGCGCACGCGATGCGCGCGCGCTCCAAGCATCGCCGCGAGATGTGGCGCCATCAGGCCGACAAAGCCGATCGGTCCGACCGCCGCGACGGCCGCGCAGGCGGCGATTGTCGCCACCGTCAGCGCAAGCGGACGCAGCAGCGCGACGGGCAAGCCGAGCGACGCCGCCTGATCGTCGCCGAGTGCGAGCAGATCGAGCGGACGCGCGAGCAGCACGAACGCAGGCAGCGCGACCGCGCACCACGGCAACAGCGCGAGCACATCGCTCCAGCTGCGGCCATAGGTTCCGCCCACCAGCCACACGACGAAGCGCGCGGGCTGCACGCTTTCCTGCACGATCACCCATTGCGCGAGCGTGGTCCACAACGTGCCAACGACCAGCCCCGTCAACGCAACCGCAAGCGGCGCGTAACGCATGCGCCGGTTCAGCGCGAGAATCGCGATGAGCGTGACGCCGCCGCCGATCAGCGACGACATAGCAATCGTCGCGTGCGCGGCAAGTGGCCAGAACAGCAGCGCGACGAGCGTCGCAAGTGAGGCGCCTTGCGTGACGCCCAGCACCTCCGGCCCGGCAAGCGGATTACGCACGACGCTTTGCATCAGCACGCCGCTGGCCGCAAGCATCGCGCCTGCAAGCAACGCGCACACCACGCGCGGCAAACGCAGATCGAGCAGCATGCGCGCGACGCTGTCGCTGCCGTTCAATGCGCTGAGCCAGCGCGACGGATCGAGCGTGGTTTCGCCCAACGTGCCTGCCGCGTAGATCGAAATGGCCGCAACAGCAATCACGATCAAACCCGCGCCAAAAGGAGAAAGTCCCGTGATCCACGTAGCGAAGCGGCCGCGCGCCGCTTGCGTGGAAGCATCTGCGGCTTGCGTGAGCGCTGAGGTCCATGCGCCGCCGTGACGGATCATCGCGAGCATCAGCGGCGTGCCGACGACCGCGATTGCCACGCCCGTCGACAGCGTGCCGTCCAGATCGAGTGCGAGCACGGCGCTATCGGTTGCGAGCACGAGCAGCGCGCCGACCAGCGCGGACAACGGTGCGAGTGCGGCGAGTCGCGTCGAGCGCGAGCCGCGTAAATGACGTAGCAGATTCGGCGCAATCAGCCCGACGTACGACATCGGCCCTGCAACGCTCACCGCCACGCTCGCGAAGCCGATCGCGACGAGCAGCGCATAAAAGCGCGCGGCATCGACGCGCACGCCGACGGCAAGCGCTGCGTCGTCGCCGAGCGCGATGGGATCGAGTGGACGCACGACGAAAGGCAGCGCCGCGAGCGGCAACAGCAGCCACAGCACCGCGGTAACCAGTCCGTCCGCGCCCGGTTGATAAAGGCTGCCGCTCGCCCACAGCGCGACGCCCGCGATGCTTTGCTCGAAGAACGCGAGCGTGAGCGTCGAAATTGCCGAGAACAGCAGCATGCAGACGCTGCCCGCAAGCACCATGCGCAGCGGCGTCGCGCGCCAGCCGCCCGCTGCCGCCGCGACGCAGGCAGCGGCGAGCAGGCCGCAGCCAAACAGCAGCGGCACGGAAGCCGTGCCCGCCAGCGCCGGTATCAGCATCGCGGCGAGCAGGCCGAGCTGCGCGCCGCCCGTGATGCCGAGCAGATCCGGCGACGCGAGCGGATTACGCGTCAGCGACTGGAACAGCGCACCCGATACGCCGAGGCATCCGCCCGCCACCAGTGCGGCCAGCACGCGCGGCAAATGCAGATTGAACAGCAGCACATGCGCGAGCGCGTGTTCGTCGGTGTCGTGTGCTGCATTCGACGTTGCGGCGCGCAGCAGCATCGACAGATCGGGAGCGAGACGCAGCGCCGCAATCACGCCGATCATCGCGAGCAGCGCGAACGTCAACATACCGACGCGGCTATGCTGCGCCTCGCGCCAGCGCGGCAGCGCGCGTGTCTGCGCGCGCTGCATGCGTTTTCTCGCAGCAAGCGTGGTCATGCGGCAAGGCCCTTGTCGGCGGATGCGCTGGCCAGCTCATCGCTTTCGGCATGAGCGGGCACGCACATCGGTGCGCCCGTCTGCGGATGCGCGATGCGCAACATCGGCACGCCGAAGGTCGCTTCGAGATGCTGCGGGTCGATGATCGCGTCAGGCGTGCCTTGCGCGACGATACGGCCCGCACGCATCAACACGATTTCATCGCTGTATGCAGCGGCCTGATTCAGATCGTGCAGCACCCAGACGATCGTCAGACCGCGCTCGCGATTCAGCCGGCCCAGCTCGCTGAGAATGTCGAGTTGATGATGAATGTCGAGGTACGTGGTCGGCTCGTCGAGCAGCACGATGGGCGCGCGTTGCGCGAGCGCCATCGCGATCCACGCGCGCTGGCGCTCGCCGCCAGAGAGCGCGGCGACATCGCGCGCGGCATCGTCGGCGATACCGGCCGCGGCTAGCGCGTCGTCGATCGCCGCGCGATCTTCCTTCGACAAGCCGCGCATCCAGCCGCCGTGCGCGTAGCGTCCGTACGCGACCAGATCGCGCACGGAGAGACCGGCGGGAATCTGGTTGAATTGCGAAAGCATCGTCAGCGTGCGCGCGAGATCGCGCCGTCGATACGACGCAAGCGCCTTGCCCGCGACCGTCACCTCGCCCGCCATTGCGGGCTGCAAACCGGCGAGCGAGCGCAGCAGCGTACTCTTGCCGCAACCGTTCGGCCCACACAGCGCGGTGACGCGATTCGCGCGAATGTCGATGTCGAGCGAATCGATGACGACGTGATCGCGGTATCCCACCGTCAGCGAACGCGCCGACAGTGCCAGGTTCGAACTGCTTTTCATCGAGTCATGTAGCGGTGGCAAATGATCTGAGCGGTCGCGCGCTGGCCGGAACGCTGTAGCTTTCCGCCATCGCGACGACGACCTTGCGCGGGCCTTCGAAGGGATCGCGCGCATGTGCCGTCAGCATGTTGTCGAGCATCACCACGTCGCCGCCCGTCCACGGAAACACGATGCGCTGTTGATCCAGCACGCCGCGAATCTCCGCGAGCGCGTCCGCTTCGAGCGGCGCGCCGTCGCCGTAATAGACGTTGCGCGGCACGTTGTCGAGGCCCACTGCATCGACGAGCGCTTCCTGCATGTCTTCATCGAGCGCGGACAGATGGAACAGATGCGCCTGGTTGAACCACACGCGCTCGCCCGTGCGTGGATGCACGGCAACCGCCTGGCAAAGCTCGCGGGTACGAAGCAGCGGTTCGCCGTCATCGTCTTCGCGCCATTCGCAATCGATGCCGCGCGCCGCGCACATCGCATCGACGGCGCGCGGGTCTTCGGTGCCGAACGCCTGTTGCCACGGCAAGTCGAGCCCCTGGCCGAAATTGCGCACGTACAGCAGTTCGCGTCGCGCGAAGCGTTCGATCAACGCGGGGTCGAGCGCGCGATAGATCGCGCGGCTGTCGGCGATCGGCGTCGCGCCGCCGGAACGCGCGGCGAGCGCGCAATGGAACCAGATGCGCATCGGCCATTCGCGCGTGTACGACTGCTCGTTGTGCAGCGGAATCGAGCGATGCGGCGGATATTCCGTCGACGTGTACACGGCGCCTTCGACCTGGCTGCGCGGCGTCGACGCGAACTCATAGCCGATCAGCGGCGAGCCGAACGAAGCTGCGAATTGCTGGAACGTGTCGATCGACGGCACGGCGAAGCCCGTGAACAGCACGCCGCCTGCGCGCTCGATGCAGTTGTTCGCGATGTCGCGCAACAGCGGCGCGGCGGCTTCGAGCGTGATCGACTGGTCGTGGCGCGGCGACACGATGGTCGGCAAGCCGGGCTCGATGCGCAAGTCGTCGAGTGTCGGGAGAGACGCTGTCATGACGTGTCCTCAGTGGCGGGCCGCGCCGATCATGCGTTGATAACGCATTGACGCGGCTCGAAGAACGGTCTCGCGCGGCGCGCTCGTGGCGCGCGAGAATCTTTGCTGCGTTCCGCCTTGCAGGGCGGCAGCGTAGGGCTCAGCGCGTCGTCGGCGTGGCGTCCATGTGACGGCGCAGGCTCGCGGGTCGCATGTCCGTCCACACGTTTTCGATATGTTCGAGGCACGTGGCTTTCGCTCCGCGCACGCCGACTTCGCGCCAGCCCGAGGGCACGTCGCGAAACGTCGGCCAGATCGAATACTGTTCTTCATCGTTGATGACGACCGTGTATTGAACGTCGTCCTGTGCGTCTTGATGCGTGTTCTGGGTCATGTCGTGTCTGCTTGCGTATCAGGTGAGATGCAGTTGAACGTTTGCCTGCGTGTATTCGCTAGGCCGTCATCTGCTTGACGTTCGACGCGCAGCTTTTTTTAGTGCGGCCTGCCGTCTTTCCATACGCGACGTTTTTCGCGCCTGCGTGCATGCAGTCCGCGCAATGCTTCGCGGCGTCGCGAACCATGAAATGCACGAGCGTCTGCGAGACGTTCAAGGCGCGCGCCGTTTCCTGCAGGGTCTCTTCGCGCAGACGCACGCGCTCGAAAGCACTGCGCGTGCGTTCGGGCAATTGCGCGAGGGCGTCGAACGCGTGGCGCAGCGAGTCGCGCGTGACGAGCGCGGACTCCGGCGTCGGTTCGGGCGATGGCACATCGAGCCCATCTTCCTCGCATGCGTGCCACGTGTTTTCGAGCGACTGACGGCGGCACGCGTCGATCGATGCGTTGCGCACCATGCGCGCCACGTAGGCGAGCGGTTGCCGCACGTCGTCCTGGTTCGAAAAGCCCGTGAGCTTGATGAAGACGTCGTGCACCACGTCTTCGGCGCGGCTCGAACAGCCGACGAACGACCGCGCAAGCTGGATCAGCGAGCGGCGATTTTCGATCAGCACGTCGAGCAGCAGTCCTTCGCAGCCGCGTTCTTCGCTTTCGCTCGCGTGTGCTTCGGTGGGCGTGCCGGACGGCTCGCAATCGATGTCGTCCAGTGCTCCGCTTGCGAACGCCGCCGGATGTCGGTCGATCCGCGCGGCAAACCTCGCCATTGATTCAGCCATCGAATCGTCTCCATGTCGCTATCGGTCAGATGGAAGCGAATCTAACGTAAACGCGAATCATTCTCAATCAAATATCAGCCTATTCTTATTATTTTTTGATGACGTTTATGCTTGACGGATGGGTTTTTGTGAAGGCGTGGGATTGGGCGATGCAGGGCGCATAGCCTTGTGGGTATTGGGTTTGGGTGGATGGCCCGTTTTGTAGGAAAGCGAGCAGTCCAAGCGCGGCCCTATACAGGTGGGTGCACGCTCGGAAGGACGGTTAGTTGCGCGACACGTGCCGAAACGTCGCCGCTCGCAGGCGCGAATTCCGTCTAATCGGATAACGCCGCACGCATGCGGACAAAGCCAATCGCGTCGCGTTGAAGATGAAATCGGCCCGCCCGTCCGCACACATCGACAGATAACGTCGAGAACGCGAACGCGGCGAGCCGCATGAACGTCGACACATCAACCCGCGCCTTTATCCCACGACCCGCTTCTCAGGCACCCCACGCAGCAGCGCGATCCCGCTCATGAACAACAATGCCGTCAACAGATACAACGCGTTGTCCATGCTGCCCGTATGCGTCTTGATGAGGCCAATGACCCACGGACTCACGATGCCGCTCGTAATCCCGATACTGCTGATCAACGCAATACCCGCTGCCGCAGCCTTGCCCGACAGGTAACCGGACGGCACCGTCCAGAAGATCGGCAGCGCGGCGAAAATCAGCACGGCGGCAATCGAAAGAATGCCGAGCATCGCGGCAAAGCTGCTCAAATGCAGCGTCAACAGCGAAAGCGCGATGCCGCCGCCGATCGTGCACGCCGCGAAATGCTTGCGCCGCTCGCCGTGACGATCCGAATGTCGCGCGATCAGAATCAGGCCAACCGCGCCGATCGCGTTCGGAATCACCGTGTACAGGCTGATCCACAACACGTCGTGCACGCCGAAGTCGCGGATCATCAGCGGCATCCAGAAGTTGAGCGTCAGCGATGCGCACGTCAGCGAGAAGTAGATGAACGCGAACAGATAGACGCGCGGGTTGCGCAAGGCGTCGATGAATGCGCGCGACGAATGCGCGTTCGCGGGCCGATGCTCGGCGTCGCGCTGCTCGATCAGATGCGCCTTTTCCTGCGGCGTGAGCCACGTTGCCTGCTGCGGGCCGTCGACCAGCCAGAACGCCGCGAGCAGTCCCAGCACGACAGCGGGCGCGCCTTCGATGGCGAACATCCATTGCCAGCCGTACAGGCCCATCACGCCCGCCATGTCGCGCATGATCCAGCCGGAGACCAGACCGCCGAGCACGCCCGCCACCGCAACGCCTGCGAAGAAAATCGACAGGATCACGGCACGCCGCCGCGCCGGATACCAATACGTCAGATACAGCACGATGCCAGGAAAGAAGCCCGCTTCGAACACGCCGAGCATGAAGCGCAACAGATAGAAATGCGAAGCCTGCGACACGAACATCATGCATACCGATGCAATGCCCCACAGCAGCATGATCCGCGTGAACGTGCGACGCGCGCCAAAGCGCGCGAGCAGCAGGTTGCTCGGCACTTCGCACAGCACATAGCCGATATAGAAGACGGCCGCGCCGAGTCCGTACATCGCATCGCTGAAGCCGAGGTCGTGCTTCATCTGCAACTGCGCGAAGCCGATGTTGATGCGATCGAGAAACGAAATGACGTAGCAGAGGAACAGAAACGGCACGATCCGCAACGTCACCTTGCGATACAGCGCGCTGTCGTCCTGATACGCGGCGGCGGGTTCGCCGGGCTCATAGGCATGCGTGATTGACTGACTCATCGAGATCTCCAGGCAATGCGGGTCCATCGGACCCATTGGGTCCGGCGTCTGTTGCGCCGTGTTGTCAGGGAAGACGGCTCGCGCTTCGTCTAATGGGCGAGCCGCATCGGGGGATCAGGCGGCGACGCGCGGCGCGTCGGCCGTGTGCTGCGCAGCAGATGGATTCGGCTGATCGACGCCTTCGCGCGCGTATCGGATCGCCTCCATCAGCGTCGCGTAGTCGCCGATATGATTCGCGAGCAGCAGAATCAGCTGTGCGTTGGCGGCCTGGCTTTGCGCTTCGTCGAAATCGCGGTGCATGTCGATCAGCGCTTCGTAGAAGTCGTCGGGCTGCGTCAGATTGAGTTGCGTGATGAGTGCCACGTTTTGTCTCCAGCTTTTATCGTTTCGTTGCGCGTCGGCGTGCTCAGGCAACGCCTTCCACACACAGCGCCCGCTTGAGCGCCGCCTCGACCTGCGTCGCGTCGAACGTGCGCCAGCGCGCGCACACGTGCTGGTCCGGACGAATCAGATAGAACGTGCCGGGCGTGGCGTCGTAGCGCGACCATGCGAGGCCTTCCGCGTCTTCGAGCACGGCGGCATCATGCAGATCATGATGTATTCCGTGCGATGTGACGACGACGAGCCTGAAAGGAATCGAACCCGTCTGCAGCGTCTTCAACGCGCGTTGCGTCTGCGCATCTATGCCTTCCTTGCCGCAAAAAACGACACCCGTAAAAGCATTGCCGAGTTGCGCTAGCAGCCATGCCGGCGTGCCATTCGATAAAACAGGCGCATCCACGCACGAAGCGCCCGGCACCATCTTGCCTTCGAAGCCGTCGTTATCGGCCGAGTTGAGCGCCGAATCGCGCAGCACGGCGGGCACCGAAAGCCGCCCGCTGTTAGCGAGCTGACGCGCAAACGGATGCTTGCGCGCAAGCTTCAATACGGCGTCGCGAAACGTGCGGCTGACAGGCGACTTGGGCGTGATGAAGTCAGTCGAGCGCGTCGAGTTGCGGATGTTTTCATCGGCGGCGTATTCGCGTTCGCTCGCATACGTGTCGAGCAACGCATCGGGCGCGCGGCCGTCCAGCACCATCGCCAGTTTCCACGCCACATTCTCCGCATCCTGAAAGCCGCTATTCGCACCGCGCGCGCCGAACGGCGAAACCAGATGCGCCGCGTCGCCGACGAACAGCACGTTGCCATGCCGGAAGCGCTCCATGCGCAGACACGAGAACGTATAAACGCTGACCCACTCCAGCTCGACCTTGACGTCCGGCCCAAGCAGCGCGCGCACACGCGGCAGCACACGTTCAGGCGTTTTCTCAAGCGCAGGGTCAGCGTCCCAGCCGAGTTGAAAATCGATCCGCCACACGTTATCCGGCTGCCGATGCAACAGCACCGATTGATTAGGATGAAACGGCGGATCGAACCAGAACCAGCGCTCGCTCGGAAACTCCGCTTCCATCTTCACGTCGGCGATCAGAAAACGGTCCTTGAACACGCGGCCCTTGCTGTCGAGGCCCATCATGTTGCGGATCGGGCTGCGCGAGCCGTCGGCCGCGACCACATAGCGGCCGCACAATGCGTACTCGCCTTCGGGCGTCTCCACGGTGAGCGTGACGAATGCGTCCGCCGAACCCGGCTCGCCTTGCTGCTGCAAGCCGACCACCCTGCTCTTCCAGCGGATATCGATGTTCGGCAGCGACTGCGCGCGTTCGAGCAGAAAGCCTTCGACGTAGTACTGCTGCAGATTGATGAACGCGGGCCGATGATGCCCCGCCTCCGGCAGCAGATTGAACGTGTACACCATCTCGTCCTGCAGGAACACCTTGCCGACGTTCCAGCTGATGCCCTTGTCGACCATGCGGTCACCGCAGCCAAGGCGGTCGAAGATATCGAGCGATCGCTTCGAAAAACAGATTGCACGCGAACCGGTAGCGAGCGAACAATCGTCGTCGACGAGCACGACGGAAATGCCTTGCTGCGCGAGATCGATCGCCGTCGCGAGACCGACAGGCCCCGCCCCGACCACGATGACAGGATGCCGCGCTGCGTCTGTCGTCGCTGCGACTGCGTCCTGCTCGGCACAGCGCCGGTATTCGAACGACAAGGTCTGATAGTTGATGCTGCTCATTCTGCTGTCTCCATCCATCTGCGCTGTGCTATTGCCGCGTCGTCAAGCCTGCAGCGCGTCCCACATGTCCTTGTCGCGCTGCGCGGTCCAGATGCGCGGATGCGTGATGCCGCTCGCTTCGTCATACGCACGCGACACGTCGAACGGCAGGCAATGCTCGTAGATGAAGACATGGCCGAACTTCGGGTCCATCGCCTTGCGCGTGTGCGCCATCGCGGCCTTCAGATCCAGCTTGTCGGCGACGGCTTCGCGGCCGCTTTGCAGCAACGTCGTGACGAAGTCCTTCGTGTAGTCGAGACCTTTGTTCACGTCTTCCGGCGTGGTCAGCGCGGGGCCGCGACCCGGCACGAGCATGTTCGCGTTCAACGCGCGCAGCGCCTCGAGCGTGGCGGGCCACTGTTCGAGTTGCGCGTCGCCGCAATAGCAGGCGGCGTCGTATTCGACGAGATCGCCGGAGAACAGCACCTTCTGCGACGGCAGCCACACGACGGTATCGCCCTTCGTGTGACCTGCGCCGAGATGCGCGATGCGCACTTCGAGCTTGCCGAGGAACAGCGTGATTTCCTTCTCGAACACGAGCGTCGGCCACGTGAGGCCCGGCACCGTTTCGACGCCTGCAAAGAGACGCGGAAAGCGCTCGATCTCCGACTTCATATCGGCCTCGCCGCGCTCGACGATCATTTCATACGTGCCGCGACTCGCAATGATCTGCTGCGCGCCCTCTTCGAAATACGCCGATGCGCCGAGCACGCGCACCGCGTGGTAGTGCGACAGGACGACGTATTTGATCGGCTTGTCGGTCACGCTGCGGATCTTCGCGATCAGGTCTTGCGCCATTGCGGGCGTCGCGGTGGTGTCGACGATCAGCACGCCGTCGTCGCCGATCACGACGCCCGAGTTCGGGTCGCCCTCCGCCGTGTACGCATACGCGTTCTCGGACAGCTGCGTCCACGTGATCTTCTTTTCTTCGAGGTCGGCTTGCGATGCGAATGCCTTGGCCATGCTCGTCTCCGTTGATTGAGGGGCGACGGGCGAGACGCGGCGCGCTGGCGCAGCGGTAGTGAGGTGTCTCGTCCGGTCTGATTGGAATGATGTCCGGCGACTATCAGGCCGGAGTGATTTCATCTTAGACTCTGCCGATTATTTGTCAATAGCGAAACGTATCGCTATACGCTAATTTCTCGTATACCCTGGGCAGTTCAGGGCTCGAACGGGCCGAAGGTTGGCGTTCGTTTAACATGGACCTTTTTTTCCGATACAGGCGACGTGAGCGGCATGGCGAAGACGGCAAAAGACGACGAGGCGACAGGTTCGGGCAAGCAGCAACGCGGCATCCAGAGCGTCGAGGTCGGCGGACGGGTGCTGCATGCGCTCGCGAGAGCACGTGCGCCGCTCGCGCTGTCCGATCTCGCGACGAGCGCCGACATCGCGCCCGGCCAGGCGCATGCGTATCTCGTGAGCCTCACGCGGCTCGGCCTCATCAAGCGCGATGAACTGTCGGGACGCTACGAGCCGGGGCCGCTGTCTTTAAGGCTTGGCCTGATGCAGCTGGCGAACCAGCCCGCGTTTCGCGCCGCCGTGCCGCGCGTCGCGGCTTTGGCGGAAGCAATTGGATTCAGCGTTGCGATCTGCACGGTGGCGCCGCAAGGCCCGACCATCGTTCGATACGAACATGCGGGGTTTCCGCTGCATGTGAACCTGCACGTGGGCACGGTGATGTCGTTGCCCGCGACATCGACGGGACGCGTGTTCTGCGCGCACCTCGCGCCCGAGACCTTGCAGACGATGTGGGCGAACCAGTCGGGCGGCACCAGCGATATCGTTGCCTCTTCAGAGCGCAAGGCATTCGACGCGACGCTCGCGGCGATCCGCGAGCGCGGCATCGAACGCGGCATCGATGCGCCCAGCCCCGGCATCAGCAGCCTTGCCGCGCCGGTGCTCGATGCCCACGGGCAGTTGTGTCTCGCGCTGACGGTGATCGGGCCGAGCGGCGCGATCGATGTGAACTGGGACGGACCCGTCGCGCGCGCGCTTCGACAGGCGGCGCGCGACATCGGCGCCGATATCGCGGCGGATTGAACATGAAAGAAGCACTCGAAAACACATCGTCCGAGAATGCCGACGCGAAACAGCAGCGCGGCATCCAGTCGCTCGACAGTACGGGCGAACTGCTAACGGCCTTGGTCGCGGCGGGCAAGCCGTTGTCGCTGCGCGATCTCGCCGCGGCAGCGAATATGCCGCCTGCGAAGGCGTTTCCTCATCTGGTCAGCCTGCAGAAGATCGGCCTGTTGAGCCGCGATGCGTCCGGCTGTTTCGAAGCGGGGTCGCTCGCGCTCGAACTCGGGCTGATCGGTTTGCAGCGTCTGTCGCCGACGCGCGAAGCCGAGCCGGAAATCGTCGATCTCGCGGTAACGACGGGCATGAGCGTCGCGATGGCCGTGCTCGGTCCGCTCGGGCCGACTGTCGTGCGGCTCGAAGAATCCGCGCGGCCGCTGCATGTGAGCTTGCGCGTGGGTACGGTGATGTCGCTCGTGAATACGGCGATTGGCCGCGTGTTCGCCGCGTATGTCGCCGACGATGTGCGCCAGGGTCTGCTTGCGCAAGATCATCTACGGCTGGCAGGCGCGTCGGCCTCGGATACGCACGATGCAAAGCTCGCGCCGCCGTATGCGGAACGTCTCGCGCAAATTCGCGAGCAAGGCATCGACACCGCGCTCAACAGGCCGATCCCCGGCATCAGCACGCTGGCCGCGCCCGTGTTCGATCACACCGGCAGCATCGTGCTGGTGATCGCGTTGATGGGCACGGCGGGAAGTTTCGACAGCGATGCGCAAGGCGGCGCAGCGCAAACGTTGCTGGCGGCGACGCAAAGGTTGTCGCGAAGGTTTGGGTACGTGCAGGGCTGAGCGCGCTGTGAAGGTTATTGCGCCCCATCCTCCGCCGCCGCATCCGTCTCCTGCGACAGCCGCGCCTTCGCATGGCGCATCTTCTCCAGCGTGTGCGGCTCCAGCCGCAACGCGACGCCAATCGCAAGCGCATCCATCACACACAGATGTACGAGCCGCGACACGCCCGGCGTGTTCGGATCGATAGGACTCGGCACGCGCAGCAGCAGCGGAATATCGACGAGCCACGCCAGCCGCGAGCCGACATTGGTCAGCGCGATCGTCGTCGCGCCGCGCTCCTTCGCGATCTGCATGCTCTCGTTCACTTCGACGCTGCGGCCCGAGTGCGAAATGGCGAACGCGACATCGCCGGGTTCGAGCAGGCCCGCGTAAAGCCGCTGCAAATGCGCATCCGTGAAAGCGCTCGCGGCGATATCGAGCCGCAAAAAACGCAACGCCGCGTCTTGCGCGACGAGTCCCGAACCCGAGCCGACACCGAAGAAATACACGCGCCGCGCGCTCGCCAGCGCCGCGAGCGCAGCATTCACCGCAACAGGATCGATTGCGCTGCGCGCCTGCGTGATGCCCTCGACAGCCGCCTCGCCGACCTTGTCGATCAGCGTCTGCGTGTCGTCGCCGCGCGCCACGGCCGTCGACGCATACGGCATCCCACCCGCGACGCTCTGCGCAAGCTGCATCTTGAAGTCGCGCAAACCATGCGCGCCCACCGCGCGGCAAAAACGCGTCACGGAAGGCTCCGACACGTCCGCGCGTTGCGCAAGCTCGGTGATGCTCGCGCGCATCGCGAAGTCGACATCGGACAGCACCATGTCGGCGACCTTGCGCTCGGCGGGCCGCAGCGACTCGAGCGCGCTGCGGATGTGAGGAATCAGGTTCGGTGCGGACACCCGTGCGTTCCTTTGGATGGAAGATGAATCAGCGGCATGTCATCGGTGCCGGTCTGATGCTGTCAGCCCAGTCGGTTGCCGCTCTCCGTATCGAACAGGTGCGTGTGCTGCTCGGGGAAACGCACCGTCACGCGCTGGCCCGGCTCGATCGACGCGCGCTGGCGCATCGTCACGCACCATGCCGCGCCGCCGATCTTGCCGTACAGATGCGTCTCCGCGCCCGTCGGCTCGACGACTTCGACGTCCATCGGAATGCCTTCATTCGACGCTTCGATATGCTCGGGCCGCACGCCGAGCGTGACCTTCGCGCCCGGCTGCGCTGCCGCCTGGCTCACACCGTGCAGCGGAATCTGCACGCCGTCCGCGAGTTTCAGTGCGACGCCGTTCGACGCGCTCACCACTTCGCCCTCGGCGAAATTCATCGAAGGCGAGCCGAGAAAGCTCGCGACGAACAGATTCGCCGGCCTGTCATAAAGTTCCAGCGGACGCCCGATCTGCTCGATGCGCCCCGCGTTCATCACGACGATGCGGTCGGCCATCGTCATCGCTTCAATCTGGTCGTGCGTGACGTAGATCACCGTGTTCTTCAGCCGCTGATGCAGTGCCTTGATCTCCGTGCGCATCTGCACGCGCAGCTTTGCATCGAGATTCGACAGCGGCTCGTCGAACAGGAACAGCGACGGCTCGCGCACCACCGCGCGGCCCATCGCGACACGTTGGCGCTGGCCGCCCGACAGCGCGCGCGGCAGGCGGTCCAGATAGCTGCTGAGATTCAGCATCTTCGCCGCGGCTTCGATGCGCGGCTTGAAACTCGTCGACGCTTCCTTGCGGATACGCGGACCGAACGCGATGTTGTCGTACACGGACAGATGCGGGTACAGCGCGTAGCTCTGGAACACCATCGAGATATTGCGCTGCTGCGGCGGCAAGCCGTTCGCGCGCGTGCCGCCGATCATCAGATCGCCGCCGCTGATTTCCTCGAGGCCCGCCACCATCCGCATCAGCGTGCTCTTGCCGCAACCGGACGGGCCGACCAGCACGACGAACTCGCCGTCGTCGATATGCAGGTCGATGCCGTGCACGACCTGCGTGTCGCCGTAACGCTTGTAGATGCCGCTCAGTTGCACTGCTGCCATGCTGTCCTCATCGTCGGTTGCGGTTGTGTCGCGTGTTTCGGGCGCTTACTCAGGCGCTACAGCGATTCGAGCGTCAGTTCTTCGGCCATCAGCCGGTTGCCCGCCATCAGCCCGCCATCGACGGGCAACACCACGCCCGTAATCACGCGCGCCATCGGCGACGCCAGAAACAGCACGGCGTCGGCGATATCGTCAGGCGTCGCGAAGTCGCGCAGCGGATACCACTTCTTCAGGTCCTCGAACACCTGCGGATTCTTGTCGACGCGCGCCTGCCATGCCTGTGTCTTCACCGTGCCCGGACACACGATGTTCGCGCGAATCCCGTAGCGGCCAAGCTCGATCGCCAGCGCTTTCGTGTAGCTGATCAGCCCCGCTTTCGCCGCGCTGTACGCGGGATGGCCGAGCGCCGCCAGGCCGTTCACAGAACCGATCAGCACGATCGATCCGTGCTGGCGCTCGATCATCGACGCGCGCACCGCCTCGACCGTGTGATACGTGCCGTTCAGGTTCAGCTCGACGTCGCGCCGCCAGCTCGCGGCGTCCGTCTTCGCGAGCGTCAGTCCTTGCGCCGCGCCAGCGTTGGCAACGAGCACATCGACGGGACCGCGTTTTTCGACTGCCTGCGCGACCGCTACGCGCACGGCGTCGGCGTCGCACAGATCGACGGCGATGGGCGTCACGCTGTCGGCGCCCAGTTCCGCAGCCAGTTTCTCCAGCGCGGCCGCGTCGACATCGAGCGCGAGCACCGTCGCGCCGTCCTGCACGAAACGCCGGCACAACACGCTGCCGATCCCGCCGCACGCTCCCGTCACCAGCACGACACGCTTCATGTCCTGTCCTCTTTGCGATGTTCACAACTGCGGGCGGCCTTTTCCGTCCAGCCAAAAGCCGCGCCCGCTTGTAAATTTCCTACATATTGCACATTTACACGGTCTGCCAGCCATCCGGACGCTTTCCAGGGCAAACACCCCGCAACGCACAAAAAGCCCATCCTTTACAGCATGTTATGCGCAAAACCGTCCGATAAAAAATATGGTCAGCCCTACGTGACAAGCTTTTTTTTCGTGTGTAGGATTTTTTCAAACAATTTAACCCAAGCGGCCGGCAACGGCGGCAGACCACCCCAGGAGAGACGAAATGTCGTTGCATGCACGTGCTTCCCTTACGCTCGGCAAAGTCGCCGCAGCGCTCGCGTTTGCAGGTCTTGCCCTATCGGCGCACGCCGATACGGTGCGTGTGACGGTCGCGCATTACAGCGACGCGACGGCACCGTACTTCGAAAAAATGGCCCGCCAGTTCGAAAAGGCCAACCCCGGCACCACGATCAAGATCGAGGACGTGAACTGGGACACGCTTCAACAGAAGCTGCAAACGGATATCTCGGGCAACGCCAACGCCGATCTCGCGATCGTCGGCACGCGCTGGCTGCTCGACTTCGTGAAGGACGACGTCGCCGAGCCGCTCGACCCGTACATGGACGCGAACTTCAAGAACCGCTTCATTGGCCCGTTCCTCGCGCCCGGCCAGATCAACGGCAAGACGTACGGCCTCCCCATCGCCGCTTCGGCACGCGCGCTGTACTACAACAAGGATCTGCTCGCGAGCGTCGGTTATCCGAATGGCCCGAAGACGTGGAATGACGTGATCGACGCGTCGAAGAAGCTGAAGGCGAAGGGCGTTGCCGGTTTCGGCCTGCAAGGCAAGGAAATCGAAACCGACGTGTACTACTACTACGCGCTGTGGACCAACGGCGGCGACGTGCTGAACAAGCAGGGCAAGGCCGGTTTCGATTCGCCGGCGGGCATCAAGGCGGCGACGCTCTACAAGTCGATGATCGATCAGGGCCTGACGCAGCCGGGCGTCACGGGCTACAGCCGTGAAGACGTGCAGAACCTCTTCAAGCAGGGCCGCGTCGCGATGATGATCTCCGCGCCGTTCCTCGCGAAGCAGATCAAGAAGGAAGCGCCGAACCTGAAGTACGGCATCGATCCGCTGCCCGTCGGCACGAATGGCGCGACGTATGCCGTCACCGATTCGATCGTGATGTTCAAGAACTCGAAGGTGAAGAAGGACGCCTGGAAGTTCCTCGACTATCTGTTCACGAAGGAACCGCGCGTCGAGTTCACGAGCACGGAAGGTTTCCTGCCGACCACCAAGGCCGAGGCCGCCGACCCCGCATTCAACGATGCGGACACGAAGGCGTTCATCGCGCTGCTGCCGCAAGCGCGCTTCGCGCCGACCGTGTCGGGCTGGGAAGACACCGCGAAGGCCGTGACCAACGCGATGCAGGCCGTCTACCTCGGCAAGTCCAAGCCTGACGATGCGCTGAAGCAGGCCGCAAGCCAGGCGAATCAGGCGCTTGGTCAGTAACGCGCGGTTTGATGATCTGTTGATGTAGTACCGGAAGCCGCATCGGTTTTAGGCCGATGCGGCTTCGCATTCGATAAGCGCAGTGCTTTCAAGCAAAGCGCCGCCGGCCCATTCCGTCCCGAGGGCTTCATGAGTTCCAATGCCCAAGCATCCGTCGATCGAGCACGCATGAGCCGTTCCATTTCGCCACGCGCCGCCGCGCCCTGGTGGCTGATCGCGCCGAGTCTGATCCTCGCGCTGTTCATCATCAGTTACCCGATCTTCAACATCGTGTATCAGTCGGTACACGATGTCTCGCGCTTCGGCGCGATTCGCGATTTCACCGGCTTGAAGAACTTCTTCACGGTGTTCGCCGACCCCGTGTTTCTCGATTCGCTGCGCCGGACCATCGTGTGGACGGCAGCCGTCGTCGGCGGCACGGTGATCATTTCGGTGCCCGTTGCGCTGGTGCTGAATCAGGATTTCCACGGTCGCGGCATCGCGCGCACGATCATCATGCTGCCGTGGTCCGTGTCGCTGACGATGACGGCCGTCGTCTGGCGCTGGGCGTTCAACGACGACTACGGCATGGTCAACGTGACGCTGCAGCGGCTTGGGTTGATCGGCGGTCCGATTCACTGGCTGGCGACGCCCGAACTGGCGTTTCCCGTCGAGATCGCAGTCGGTATTCTCGTGTCGATACCGTTCACGGTGACGATCCTGCTCGGCGGCCTGTCGTCCGTGCCGGGCGACATCTACGAGGCCGCGCGCATCGACGGCGCGAGCGCGTGGCAACAGTTCCGTCAATTGACCTTGCCCTTGCTGCGCCCGTTCGTGAACATGGCGATCCTGCTCAACGTGATCTACGTGTTCAACTCGTTCCCGATCATCTGGGTGATGACGCAAGGCGGCCCCGACAACGGCACACATATTCTCGTCACCTATCTGTACGAACTCGGCTTCAGGCTCGGACGTCCGGGCCAGGCGGCGGCCGTGTCGCTCGTCATGCTGATCATGCTGTTCGTGTTTTCGGTGCTGTATCTGCGCATTCAGCCGTCGAAAGAAGGAGAGCCCGCATGAACGCGAAGATGAAACGCACCGTGTGGTGCTGGCTCGCGCTGTCGCCGCTTATCGTGGTCGTGTTGTTCCCGTTTGCGGTGATGTTCTTCACCGCGCTGAAACCTGCGAACGAAGTGTTCGTCTATCCGGCGCGCTGGCTGCCGATGCACTGGCAATGGCAGAACTTCGTCGACATGTGGACGGCCGCGAACTTCGGCGTCGCCTTGCGCAACAGCACTGTCATCAGCCTGCTGTCGACGGCGCTCGCGCTCGCCGTCAGCCTGCCCGCCGCGTATGCGCTCGCGCGCTTTCCGTTTCGCGGGCGCGGGCTGTATCGACAGTTTCTGCTCGTCACGCAGATGCTTTCGCCGATTCTGCTCGTGGTCGGGCTGTTCCGTCTCGCCGCGATGATTCCGTATGGCGACGGCAATCTCGTCGACTCGAAGATCGGCGTGATCGTCTCGTATGCGGCGTTCAATATCGCCTTCGCCGTGTGGATGCTGTCGTCGTATTTCCAGACCGTGCCGCGCGATCTCGAAGAATCCGCGTGGCTCGAAGGATGCAGCCGCACACGCGCCGTGTTCAAGGTGTTTCTGCCCCTCGCGGTGCCCGCCATCGTCGTGACGGCCATCTTCACGTTCATCAATGCGTGGAACGAGTTCGCCGTCGTCTACACGCTGATCCGCTCGCCCGAGAACAAGACGCTCACCGTGCAGGTCACGGATATGGTGGCGGGCAAGTACGTCGTCGAATGGCATCTGGTGATGGCCGCGACGCTGTGCGCGACGTTGCCGGTGTCGATCGTGTTCGCGTGGCTGCAGCGCTATCTCGTGAAGGGCCTCGCACTCGGCGCGGTCAAGTAAGCCCTCTCCTTTCTGTCACACAAGGGCCGTCGCGCCGCGGCGGCCCTTCGTCTGCGCCCTTTCCTGCCGCCTTGTACAGTGGTTCCGCAACAGCGCAGAAGTGGTTACCTCAAATTGGTAAAAATTGGCCATTTTCTACGGCCAGTTTCACGCCTAATCTTCATGTGTCGCGCAGATCAATGCGCACTCTCACTGAGGAAACGATCATGGAACAACGTCTCGACTTCTACAAAGCCAACCCGCACGCAATCAAGGCGATGCTCGCGCTCGAAGAGCGCATCGGCAAGAGCGACCTCGAAAAGTCGCTGACGGAACTGGTCCGCCTGCGCGCATCGCAGATCAACGGCTGCGCGTTCTGCGTCGACATGCACACCGCCGACGCACGCAAGGGCGGCGAAACGGATCGGCGTCTGGCGACGGTCGTCGTATGGCGTGAAACGCCGTTCTTCACGGCGCGCGAACGCGCGGCACTGGAATGGACGGAAGCCGTGACGCTGGTCTCCGAGAATCATGTGCCGGACGCGGTGTGGGAAGCTGTGAAGCCGCATTTCAGCGAGGCCGAACTGGTCGACCTGACGCTGCTGATTTCGGCGATCAATGCATGGAACCGCTTCGCGATTTCGTTCCGCAAGACGCCGGCGTGAGGTGCCCGTCGAGCGTTTCGGGCGGCGTGTGAAGAAAGCGGGCATCGACGCCCGCTTTTTTGCGTCGAACAGACTTTGACTTCGCGCCGAACCTCCGCAAAATCGGACAATCCTGACGAGCGCTGAAGACAGATCTGATTAACGAAGCTCACTGCTGTCAATACAGTCCTCCGTACGATGACACCTTGATGAACGGTGCATCGTGATCTTCAGATAACAACGGAGCATTTGACATGAAAGTGAAATCTGCATTACTTGCGTTGCTCGCTTCATCGATGTTGTCGTGTTTCGCGCAGTCCGCATCGGCAGCACCGAACGCGCTGGAAGGGCAACCTTTCGCGATGAAATCGGACGGGCCGAAAAGCGCTTCGGTCGCCGATCAGACACTCGCATTCGGCTACTGGATTTGCGATCCCAGCTGGGATCCTTCGGACTGCTACTGGCTTCCAGGCGATTAAAAAACCCGCACTGAACGAATGAAGCGCGACACCCTGCAAGCACTCAAGCTTGCAGGGTGTTTTCATTTCCCGGCCAGGCCCGTGGGCCTGCGTTCGGCCAGCATTGGCGCTATGCTAATGGACCCACTCACAAGGAACACGCTCATGAAAACGACCAAAGGCTCCATGATCACTTTCAGCCGCCCAGACGGTAAACAACTGCAAGGTTATCTGGCTACGCCCGAGAAAACAGATGGCGCGCCCGCAGTGGTCGTCATTCAGGAATGGTGGGGCTTGAACGACCAGATTCGCGGCGTCGCGGATCGCCTCGCGGCAGCTGGTTACTTGGCGCTCGTGCCCGATCTGTATCGCGGCAAGTCGACGGTCGAAGAGGAAGAAGCGCATCACCTGATGGACGGACTCGATTTCGGCGATGCCGCATCGCAGGACGTTCGCGGCGCGGCGCAGTACCTCAAGCAGCGCTCGGGCCGCGTGGCCGTGATGGGCTATTGCATGGGCGGTGCGCTGACCTTGCTCACGCTGGGTCAAAGCCCGGAAGTGTCGGCGGGCGTCGTGTTCTACGGCTTCCCTCCGCTCGACTATATCGACGCGTCGAAAATCAAGGTGCCGGTTATCGGGCATTACGCGACGCAGGACGCGTTCTTCCCGATCGCGACGGTCGAAACGCTCGAATCGAAGCTACGCGACGCGAACGTCGATGTCGAGTTCCATCGCTATCTCGCGCATCACGCGTTCGCCAACGAAACAGCCGTCGGCTTCAGCCGCATCGCCGGCACGCAGTTCGACCCGGTGTGGTCCGAAATGGCGTGGGATCGGACGCTGACCTTTCTGGGGCGCAAGCTCTGGGAGAAGTAAAAGTCGCAGCGCGCGATGTGCGCGCGTGAGAAGCGTGTTCGGGTCCGTCCGGCGGGCGCAGTTCACCGCGCCCGTCGCGGATACCTCAACAGATCATCGGCGACGGGCACGGCCGCCAGCACCAGCAACAGCGCCGCGAGCGGCAGCGTCGCAATGAATCCCACCTGTTTGAACGCAATCGCGCCGGCAAGCCCGCCCGCGAGAAACATGCCGAGCAGCGAGGCGAGCAGACCGAGCCGCCGCATATCGGCGCCGACGTAAGCCGCTTCCGTCGACGGCACGCCCCGGTTCCAGTACAAGCCCTTGCCGATTTCGATGCCGAGATCCGTCACGAGTCCCGTGACATGCGTCGTGCGGATTTCCGCTTTCGATATCTTGGTGATCATCGCGTTCTGCAGCCCCATCACGTAGCAAAGCAGCGTGACGGTGGCGGGCACGAACAGCAGACGGTGCTGCTCCAGGTTCGCGCCGAGCACGCCAAAGCACAACAGCAGCAGCCCTTCGAGCACGAGCGGCATCGCGTAGACGCTTTGCGTGCCTCGTCGTCGGCCCCAGTTGATCAGAATGGCCGAACTCGCCGCACCCGCGAGAAACGCAAAGATCGAACTCGCCGCCGACAGCACGAACGCGAGGTTGCCGAGCGCGAGATTGTCGGCGAGCGACGACACCATGCCGGACATGTGCGACGTGTATTGGCCGATCGCCAGAAAGCCGCCAGCGTTTGCAGCGCCGGCAATTCCGGCGAGCGCGAGGCCAAGCCGCCGGTTGGCGGCGTCAGTGCGAGCGGCCGAGGTAAAGCCGCGAAGATAGTCAACGGGCACGATGACGCCTGCAAAAGAAGGGAATTTCGACAATCCTACCTTCAAATGGCGCTTATCTCGTTTTTGATGCCCGACAACACCCTGCGATGATTTGTCGCAGGGCATCGTCGCCGCTGCGAGATCGTGCCCGTCCGGCCCGCGAGTTCGCCGTTCAGCGAACTCGCAAGGCCGTCAGTTCGCCAATCAGTCGTCGTAGTGACGATGCTTGTGCTTGCGCTTGTACGAACCGTGCGAACCGTAACCGCGCGAATAGTCGTCGGCGTACGAGTTGGAACGCGAGATGTTGCCGCCGAGCGCCGAGCCGGCGCCGCCGCCCAGCGCCGCGCCGACCAGGCCGCCTCCGCGCCCGCCCATCGCGTTGCCCGCCGCGGTGCCTGCACCGCCACCGAGCGCGCCGCCGATGATCGCGCCCGTGCGCTCACGGCGGTTCGACGTGACCGCGCCACCCGCGCCGCCACCCACCGCGCCGCCGATCACGGCGCCCGTGCTACCGCCCACTGCGCCGCCCAATGCCGCGCCGGCGACGCCGCCGAGCGCGCCGCCAAGCGCATTGTTCATATCGCCAGCCATCGCCGGCAACGAGGCCGCAGCCGTCAGCGCTGCAATGGCCACCATCTGAATGATTCGCTTCGACATAGTTTGATCTGTAGTTTTTGAGACGGGCCGAGTATAACCAACGCCCTGAAAGGCATTCGTAACACCGGTCATTCCTCCCGGTAAGAGGTGTAACAATTTCCGCCCGCTTTGGGGCGACCGGTCCGCCAGATAAGGCGCGCGCGGCTTTCTGACCCATCGTTGCGCTCAGCAGGACACACTTTTTCGTCGCTCAACGTTGTGCAGTGACGACGTGCGCTTGAATCTTCCCGTCGATTGCGTTAGCCCCGAAACGTTCGCGAAGGGCGGCTGCGCAAACTGCGGTCGCTTCGTCGAGCGTCGCGCCCGGGCGGCTCTCGATTTCGGCGCGCATCGGCGTCCCCTGGCAGAACGCGATCGCGGCTGCCTGCGCCGACGCCGCGCCGCTGCGTTTCGCGATCGTCTCGATGCGCGGCGGCGGCGCATCGAAGCCACCGTTCGCGAGGTCGCGCGCAATGATGTTGGTGTCCCAATAGCCGTGCGGCACGCGCTGCATGAACCGCGGCGGGTCCGCCGCATATAGCTTGTCGAGCGCGGCCGAAACCGTAGCGGCAAACGTGTTCTCTTCGATGCGATCCCAGACGTTGAACAGCAGCACGCCGCCGCTTCGCAGCACGCGCCGCGCTTCGGCATACGCACGCGCCTTGTCGGGAAAAAACATGGCGCCGAACTGGCAGACGATCAGATCAAAGCTTGCGTCGCCGAATGGCAGCTGCGTCGCATCCGCCTGCTGCCATGTCACGGGCCTGCGCGTGCCGAGCGTTGCGGCGCGGTCGAGCATCGCCTGATTGAGGTCTGTCGCGATGATTTCGGCATGCTCGGGCAGCGCCTCCGCCAACGCTCGCGTGACGACGCCCGTGCCCGCCGCGATTTCGAGCACGCGCGACGGTTGAACCGACGCCGCCCTGCTGGCGAGATCGCGTGCGTAGGGCTCGAAGATCATCGGCACGAGGTAGCGTTCATAGATTTCAGGGATCGAGCCCGTGAAGCCCGTGTCGTTGGATGTGCTCATCGGACGCCTCCGTTCCGCGCGATTGACGCAAAGCCATGTGGACAGCTTAGACGCGCGCCTTCGCTGCGCCACCGCTTTTGCACTATACTTAGCTTTATGGCTAACTATCATGGCGCAATAAGCGAGGTGTTCCAGGCGCTGTCCGATCCGACCCGTTGCGCGATCGTCGGCATGCTCGGGCGCGGCGCGCAGACCGTCTCGGTGCTGGCACAGCCGTTCAACATGGCGTTGCCGTCGTTCATGAAACACGTCGCCGTGCTGGAGCACAGCGGTCTGATCCGCACGCGCAAGATCGGCCGCGCGCGCACCTGTGAACTGATGCCCGCGAAGCTGACGGAAGTCGAAACCTGGCTGGCCGCGCAGCGCGCCGCGTGGGAAGCACGATCCGACCGGATGGTCGAATTCGTCGAACAGCTTCATCAAGAGGAGCAAGCTGATGTCAACCCAACCCGTCGAAAGCGCTGACACGAACGATCTCGTCATCACGCGCGTGCTGCGCGCACCGGTTGCTGCGTTGTGGCGCGCGTGGACCGAACCGGACCTGCTGAAGGAATGGTGGTGCCCGAAGCCCTGGACCACCGAAGTCCGCGCGTTCGATCTGCGGCCGGGCGGCGCCTTCCACACCTTCATGCAAGGTCCCGATGGCGGCACGAGCGACAACCCCGGTTGCTTTCTCGAGGTCGTCCCGCAAGCGCGCATCGTGTTCACGTCGATGCTCACGGCGGGCTGGCGTCCCAACACCCCGTGGCTCGGCTTCACCGCCGACATCGCGATGTCCGGGGAAGGCGAAGGCAGCCGCTACATCGCGCGCGTCATGCATCCCGATGCCGCGACGCGCGACCGGCACGAGCAACTCGGCTTCTTCGACGGCTGGAACACCTGCATCACTCAACTCGACGAATTCGCGCTCACGCTAGGCCGGGCGTAAGCACCGGCGCGTGAGCGGGCCTCGCGCGCTGAACGTCAAACGGTATCAGTGGCCAGAGGCGCCTTCATCGCGCGGCGGTGCCGGGTGAACGGAGAACGACCGTACATCGACGTCTCAGCAGGCGTTCAACCCGCCTCGACCATTCCCCACTTCATAGCCGGCCCTCGCGAAGTCTCTTCGGCATATCGCGCGGGCGCGCCCGGCACCGCGCGAACGCGCGCAGGCGTGCGCGACAAGCGGTACGGCACCTTAAGAATCGGCCAGAATGCGCCGCTCGCATCGCGTGCGACGCTCAGCACGTCCGCGAGAAAATCGCCGTCTTCGATCAGTTCATCGACACGCGCAACAGGCACCGCGCTGACGCCTGCGTTTGCCAGTGCGGCAACCGCCGAGGCCCGCGACAGCGACCCGCACCGCTCGCGCCTGGCGCAAGCCGCGAGCGCAGCCGCATCGAAACGCTCATCGCTTTCGAGCCACACATGTCCGTCGATGCACGCGACAGCGATCCCCTCCCATGCGGGATTGCCCGACGCAAACAGCGCGCACCAGGCCGCCACGTCCTGCATCGATATTTCGACGAAGGTCCCGGCCTGCCGCGCGGGATCGGCGAGGAGCGCGACGATTGCCAGCAGCGCAGCCTGCCCGCCCAGAATGTCCGCGCCCGATGCGCCGAGCTTCACGGGCTGGCCATTGCCGCGCGTCAGGTCCATGAGGCCGCCCATCGCCTGGATGACCGTGTCGAACGCGGGCCGCGCCGGGTAGGCAGACGCGATGCCGAAACCCGAGATCGAGCAATAGATCAGGCGCGGGTTGATCTCGCCAAGCGCCTCGCGTCCGAAACCGAGCTTTGCGAGTGCACCCGGCCGCAGATTCTCCACGAGCACATCGGCATCGGCGAGCAATGTGCGCAGATGGGCGCGGTCGGCCGGCTGCTTCAGATCGAGCGCCAAGGTCTGCTTGTCCGTATTGTTGAGCGCGAAGAAGTAGCTCGTGCCCGCCTGCCCAGGCGTCCATGCGCGCGCGACCTCGCCGTCGGGCGGCTCGATCTTCACGACGTCCGCGCCCAGCGCCGCCAGATGCTTGCCGACCAGCGGCGCCGTCGTGTACTGCCCGATCTCGACGACCTTGATACCGGCAAGCGGCCCGGCGTCGCAGGAGCGCACTGTGCTTTCGACGCCTGTACGCGCCGCTAAAGATGCGTCGTCCGTCAAGCGCGACATGCCGAAGATCGACACCTGCCGATACGTCTCGCCATCGATCCCGCGCGCGTCGATCTGCGCCGCCGCATCCGCGTGCCGCATGCGGAAGTTCGGCTCGCTGGACAGTCCCGCGACGGACACGATCGGTCCGGCCGCCACGCCAATCTGTTCGCACAGTTGCGAGCATGCGTCCGTCGTCAGCGTGGACGTCCACGTTTCGATCAGCGCATCGAGTTCATCGACATTCGACACACGCCCCTGCAACGTGTCGAAGCGCGGCTCGTCGAGTTGCGGCACGCGCGCCGCGCGCTTGATCTTGCGCCACTGCTCCTCGGTGCTGGTGCAAATCAGCACCCAGCCGTCGAGCGTCCGATACGCATTCCACGGCGCGCAAGCTGGATGACGATTGCCGACGCGGCCAACCGTCCGTTTCGCGAACGCTGCGGGCAGAAACGTCGTGAGCGCACTCGCCGCGCAGCCGAACAAGGTCACGTCGATGTTCTGCGCGATGCCGTGCAGGCGCTTCACGCGTACGGCCGCCGCAATCGACGCGCACGCATACAGCGCCGCCGATATCTCCGTGAACGGCACGCCGATGCGCACCGGCTCGCCATGCGCAAAGCCCGTCGTGTCCATCAGGCCGCTGATCGCCTGGATCTGCGCATCGGATGCACGCATGCCCGATCGCGCGCCTTGTGGTCCCGTCGCGGTGATATCGCAAACGATATGCTTGCCCGCTGCCTTCATTTCCGCGATCGCGTTTCGTTCGCTCGCCGTGCTCACGTCCGATGAAACGACGAACACGTCATACGCGAAGCCATTCGCTGGCAGCGCCTGCGCAAACGTGACTTGCGCCCCGGCGCGTTCGAGCAGCGTCGCACCGAGCCTCACGGCCTGGCGCGAGCCCCAGGCCAGAATTTGCACACCGTCCAGCATGGTTGTCTCCTTCAGTCCCACCAGTTGCCTTTGATTCAACGATACGGCGCGCAACAGGCGCGCTCAAACGACATTTCCTGCGCACTCGATTGAGTTTTGCTGACGCCAATGCAACCGCGAATGCGGACGCGCTACTACGTAGCAATCCCGGCATGCAGCGGGCAAAGCGCGTGCTACCATTTTTCGATGCGAACCCTTCCGTCACTCAACGCACTGCGCGCCTTCGAGGTCTGTGGCCGCCTGCTCAGCGTGCAGCTCGCCGCGAACGAACTCAACGTCACGCCCGCGGCTGTCAGCCGGCAGATCAAGCTGCTCGAAGACCAGCTCGGCGTGCTGCTGTTCGAGCGGGGCCATCGCGCGATCGCACTGACGCCGATGGGCGAGCGCTACCTCGCCGACGTCGTGCGCGGCTTCGAAACGCTGCGCACCGCGACGATCAATCTCACGGAAGCCCGCCGCCGCCGCACGCTGAAGATTCGCGGCTACACGACGTTCTCGATGAACTGGCTGCTGCCGCGTCTGTCGACGTTTCATCGCGAGCATCCCGATATCGAAGTCAGTCTCACCACCTCGCTGCAACCCGTCGACTTCAACACTGAAGACGTCGACGCGGCGATCCGCCTCTCACATGCGCCATCGTCCGATCTCGGTTACGACCGGCTCGTACCGAACGAACTCGTGCCCGTGTGCAGCCCCGAGTTCCTGCGCGCGCATCCCGATCTCGCCGATGCCACGCCTGAGGCGCTGCGCAACGTGCCCTTGCTGCATTCGCTGGCGCGCCGCGAAGACTGGGCCAAGTGGCTCGACGCGGCGGGCGTGCGCGGCGTCAATCCGCTGAGCGGACTCAGCTACGAAAGCTCGATCCTGGCGTACTTCGCGGCGACGCAAGGCGTGGGCGTTGCGATGGCGCAGCGCGTGCTCGTCGCCGATCAGTTGCGCGACGGCACGCTCGTGATGCCCTTCTCGTTCGTGCTCGACCAGGGCGCCTACACGTACTACCTGATCTATCCACGCGTGCATCTGTCGAATGCCGAGTTCGCTGCGTTCCGCAACTGGCTTTTGTCGATTGGCGAAGCGCCTGACGCGTCTAGCGGCCCTTGAATTGCGGTTTACGCTTTTCGGCGAAGGCCTTGCGCCCTTCCACGCGATCTTCCGAATCGCGCATCGCGCCCCACGCCAGCTCGGTAAATTCGAGCGCTTGCGCCAACGGCACATTGCTGCTCGTTTCCGCGACCTTCTTGATCATCTGCACGGCAAGCGGACCATTCGATGCAATCGCGCGCGCGAGCTCGCGCGCCTTGTCCATCAGCGCTTCGGGCTCGACGACATCGGATATCAACCCGATCCGCTCGGCGTATGCCGCGTCGATCTTGCAGCCCGTCAGCAGCATCTTCATCGCGATTGCGGAAGGCACCGCTTTTTGCAGCGCCTGAATGCCGCATACGGCAGGAATGCTCGCGACGACAGCTTCGGGCAAGCCGAACACCGCCTCCGTCGAGGCGATCCGCAAGTCGCATTGCAGCGCCAGTTCGAGTCCGCCGCCGAGGCAATAGCCGTTGATCGCGCCGATGACCGGCTTGAAGAGGCGTAGCGAGGTGAGATCCATCAGGCGCACATAGATGCCTTCGGCGGCAGCGCGGTCAATGGATCGCACGAACGACGAACTAAAGCTGGTCGAAGGCGGCAGCGTGTTCTTCAGATCCGCGCCGACGCAGAACGACTTGCGGCCAGCGCCCGTCAGCACGATTACGCGCACTTCATCGTCGTCGCGCGCTTCCGCCAGCGTGGCGCGCAAATCCTTGAGGCTGTCGAGGTCGAGCGCGTTGAGCGCTTCGGGACGGTCCAGGCTCACCGTCGCCACATGGTCCGACACGCTGTAGTGAATCGTCATGATGTGCTCCTCAAACGCTCGGTGACGACAGCGAACGGCCGCCGCACACATAAAGCGTCTGCCCCGTGATGTACGACGCTTCGCGCTGCGCGAAAAACAAGACGGCCTGCGCGATATCGTCGGGCGTGCCGATGCGCTGCACGGGCACCGACTTCTTCAGCCGCTCCTGAAGGTCCGCATCGAAGGCCTGAAACAACGGCGTATCGACGATGCCCGGCGCAATCGCGTTGACCGTGATGCCCGCGCTTGCCCATTCGAGCGCGAGACTGCGCGTCAGGCTCACCACGCCGCCCTTCGCCGCCGAATAGTTCGACTGCCCGACACCACCCAACCAGGCGCGCGACGAAATGTTCACGATGCGTCCATAGCGCGCGGCGCTCATATGCGCGAGCACGGCGCGGCAGCACAGAAACTGCGACTTCAGGTTCACGCCGATCACGGCATCCCAATCGTCGTCGCTCATCTTCGTGATGCGTTTGTCGCGCACGATGCCCGCGTTGTTCACCAGCACGTCGATCTGACCGAAGCGTTCGACGACAGCCTCGACTGCTTCGTTGACGGACGCGCTATTCGTCACATCGACGGGCAGCGCGATCACATCGGCACCCGCGGCGGCCAGCGTGCTGGCGGCGTGATCGAGCGACGCGCGGTCGAGATCGAACAGCGCGATGCGGCGCCCGTTGCGAGCCAGCGCAGCCGCGATGCCGAAGCCGATACCCTTCGCGCCGCCCGTGACGATGGCGACTTCGGCGGCCGGGTTGTGAGGTGATGCGTTCATGACGTGTCTCCATGGAATGAAAAGCCTGTGCATCCCATGCTAGGGCGCACCACACCCCACGCTCAAACGACTTTTTTCGCGGCTTCAATTGACTTTCGCTCAATCGAAACCGCTCGCGTCCGCGCCTCGGCGGTCTGCGGCTTCGCTGCAAAAAATATCAATCGAAAGCGCAGAAAAAGTCGTTTGCGCGGCGTATCTGGCGAAACCTACGATGCGTCCATGTGCCGGATCAAGCGATACGTCCAGCACTTTTCACCTGCGTCGCGCAACCAGCGCGCGCTCACCACAAGAGACACGGAGACAGCATGGACACCATCCTTCCGGGCGTTGCGCACGAGGAATCCGCGACGCCGCTTACGCGAGCGCAGAGAAAAGCCATCGTGGCCGCGACGCTCGGCACGGTCGTCGAATTCACCGACTGGATCATTTACGCGACCTTTGCCGCGCTGTTCTCACGGCACTTCTTTCCCGCGAACAACGACCGCGTATCGCTGCTCTCCGCATTCGCGGTGTTCGCGGTCGGCTTCGTGATGCGGCCTATCGGCGGCGCGCTGCTCGGCGCGTATGCCGACCGGCACGGCCGCAAGAACGGCCTGGCGCTGTCGGTCGCGTTGATGGCGGGCAGCTCGCTCGTGATCGCCGTGTGTCCCGGCTATGAATCGATTGGCATTGCGGCGCCGCTGATTCTCGTGCTCGCACGGCTCATTCAGGGCTTCGCGGCGGGCGGCGAGTTCGGCTCGGCGTCGACGTTCCTGATCGAATCATCCGCGCCTTCGCGGCGCGGCTTCGCGGGCTCGTGGCAACACTTCGCGGTCAATGCAGGCGTGCTGGTGGCGGCGTTGATCGGCGCGATCCTCACGTCGATGATCGATCATGCGGGCATGGCGAAGTGGGGCTGGCGCGTTGCCTTCACGATTGCCGGCCTGCTCGGCTTCGTTGCGTTGTGGGTCCGCCTTGCCGTCGCCGAAACCGATGCGTTCAAGAAGAGTGCCGCGACGCATCAACGCACGCGTCATCCGTTTCTCGAGATCGTTCGCGAGCATCCTCGCGCCGCGCTGCGCGTGATCGGCATCGCGATGGCGGGCAACCTCTGCATCTATCTGTGGCTCGTGCTGTTTCCGACGCTTGCGCATCTGCGCACGGGCCTGCCGCTGCATGACGCGTTCAACGCGAGCGTGATTTCGATCGTCGTCTCGCTGATTGCGATCCCGTTTATCGGCAAGTTGTCGGACCGCATTGGCCGCAAGCCCGTATTGCTCGTTTTCGCAGGCGGCTCGGCGCTGTTCGCATGGCCCGCACTGCATTTCCTCAGCAACGACTTCTGGAGCGCCACCGCAATCGTCACGATCGGCATGCTGCTTTCGTCGGGCTTTGCCGCTACCTGCGCGACGGTGATGGCCGAGCAGTTCCCGGCGCGAGTGCGTGCGACGGGTGTCGCGCTGCCCTATGCGGTATCGGCGGCGCTGTTCGGCGGGACGCTGCCTTACATCGTCACCGCGATGTCGAGTTCCGGTATGTCGCAATACCTGTGGGTCTATGTAGCGGCTGTGTGCACCGTGGGCTTCGCGGTCTATGCACGGATGCCGGAGACGCGCGGGAAGGTTCTGGATTGAGCGTTACTGAACGTTACTGAGCATTCGGCAGACTCGCTCGTCGTCGCAGGTTCTGATGTTCGTTTATTGGAGGCAGCAATGCGCAAAGTGGTAATCGGCGGCGTCGGCATGACGTCCTTTGGCAAGTTCCTGGAGCGGAATCTGAAGTCGCTCGCGGAAGAATCGGTCTCGCTCGCATTGAAGGATGCGCGCGTCAGCGTCGACGAGGTCGATCGCGTGTTTTTCGGCAATGCGGCGGCAGGCGTCGTCACCGGTCAGGAAATGATTCGCGCGCAGTCGTCGCTGCGTAATACGGGGCTCGACGGCAAGCCGATGTTCAACGTCGAGAACGCGTGCGCGTCGGGCAGTTCGGCGTTGAATCTCGCGTGGCTTTCCGTTGCTTCGGGACAGTCGGAAACGGCGCTCGTGGTCGGTGTCGAAAAGCTCACGCACGAAGACAAGGCGATCTCGTTCGGCGCGTTCGCAAAAGCCGTGGATCTCGAAGAGCCGCTGCCCGAAGGCGTCACGACGGGAACGGGCTCACTCTTCATGGACCTCTATGCGGCCAAGGCGCGCAAATGGATGGAAAAGACGGGCGCCCAGGCGAGCGATTTCGCGCGCGTCGTCGTGAAGAGCCGCCGCGCGGGATCGCTGAATCCGCATGCGCAGTTTCGCAACGAGACGAGCGTCGAAGAAGTGCTCGCCAGCCGGATGGTCAGCGATCCGCTGACGCTCTTCATGTGCTCGTCGATCGGCGACGGCGGCGCGGCTGTGTTCATCTGCTCGGAACAATTCGCGGCGAAGCGCGACATTCGTCCTGTGTACATCCGCGCGAGTTCGATCGTGTCGGCGAAAGCGGATGGATCGGGCGAACTCGTCGCGGTGCGCGCAGCGAATGCGGCGTATGAACAGGCGGGCATCGGTCCGTCGGATGTGCATGTGGTCGAATTGCACGACGCCTCCGCGCCCGCCGAGCTCATTCACTACGAGAACCTCGGTCTGTGCGCACCCGGCGATGCACCGAAGCTGATCCGTTCCGGCGATACGGATATCGGCGGGCGGATTTCCGTGAATCCGAGCGGCGGCCTGTTGTCGCGCGGTCATCCTGTCGGCGCGACGGGCGTCGCGCAGATCGTCGAACTGACGCAGCAATTGCGCGGTCAGGCGGGCGCACGGCAACGGCCTGGGGCGAAGGTGGCGCTGGCCGAGAATAATGGCGGTCAACTGGCGGGGGATTCGGCGGTTGCGCTGGTGACGATTCTGTCGACTTGATTGCAGCTTGCTGTACCGTCGCGCCGCGTGAAGCACGCGGCGCGACGTCTGGATACGGCGCAATTTCACGCCACCGCACTCCCCCGCTTGCCAACCGGCAACTCGCGCACGACGACATACTCGGGATCGCGCCGCTGCCTCGCGAAGATCACCAGTATTTCACGCCACGCAGACCACAAGCTCCCATACGGTTGCGGCATCTGCTCAGCAACGGCCTCGTGAAATCTCGGCAGTGCATGAAACGGCACACTCGGGAACATGTGATGTTCAATATGGAAATTCATGTTCCAGTACAGCAGGCGCACAACCGGATTCAGCTTCACGGTACGGCTGGACACGCGATGATCGAGCACGTTCTCCTTCAGGCCCGTATGCTGGGTCAACGCGCACAGCTCATGCAACCAGGTTCCATAAGCACGCGCCAGAAACAGAAACACGATAGGCAACCAGCTATGCGCAAGCACGGCCCAAGCGAACACAGCGACATAGCACGCAAGCAGCACACGCGAGTTATCGCACATCTTCTTGTACTCCGCCTCGGGCACGACCTCTTTCGCGCCCTTCGTGATAATGCCGAAGCTGTGCAGAAAGATCGCGCCGAGAAACTGCACGCCATGCGATACGCGCACGAAATCCGTCATCAGTTTTATATAGCTATGCGGCCGACGCTTGAACGCCAGTTCAGGATCTTTATAAGGCGCTGCCGTCAGATGCGTGTAGGTGTGATGCTTCGCATGAAGCCAGCGGCTATACACCTGCTCGCGCCATGACATGAGGCAGATCGCCCAGTAGACGGCCTCGTTCAGCCAACGCGTCTTGAATACCGTGCCATGCCCCAGTTCGTGCGCGGCGGCCTCGCTGAACGCAAACACCGTTCCGTACAAAAGAAACGCGGGAATCACCCATGCTGTGCCAAGCGATGCCCACGCGAGCGCGCCTGTCGCCGCAACGAGCGCGAAGAAGCCGCCCGCCTGTACGAGACCGCGCGCATCGGAACGCGTGGAAAAATCCTTGAGCATCTTGCGATCGATGTCGACCCGGTGCCACGCGTGCATATCGATGTTCATTGCGTCATCCCCACACGATTAGCGATATGAGCCTGCGTACTTCTGCACGGGCGCGAGGTTGTCCTTCGTGACGAAGCTCGGCCCGGAACTCACCGTCGAGCCCGTATAAACCGGCTTCAGATCGTATTTGGCGAGCCGCGCCGCGACCTTTTTGTCCTCTCTCAATGCCGCGACGATGCGCGCGGAGTCGTTCGTCTTGTCGCGAATCGCAATCGCCATGGCCGCGACGGACAAATAGCCTTGCAGATATGGCTGCTGGTCGATGGCGAATGCAATCTGCCCCGCCTGAATCGCCTTCAGGATGTCGGGCGAGAGATCGAACGTGGCAACGTAAATCTTCCCGCTCATGCCCGCGTCCTTCACGCCGCGCAGCACGCCCGTCGCCTGATCGGGACCGAGCGCGAGAATCGCTTGCGTCGTCGGGTGCGATCTCAGGTAGGCGGCGACCTTGCTTTCGATCACCGTCGGATCTTCGCCGCTATCCATCGTCGACTTCTTGTAGTCGACGCCGAGCGCATCGGCGAAACCCTTGCAGCGGTCCCACAGCGCCTGAATGTCCGCGCCGTGATTCACGCACAGAAACTCGTGGATACCCGCCGCCTTCGCGCGCTCGCCCGCTGCCTTGCCGGCATCGTATTCGGGCTGGCCGATGTGCATCAACGCGCCGAGCTTCATGCCCGATTCGGGCCCGCCGTTGATCGTGACAAGCGGAATGTGCTTCGCTTTCACGCCCGTCAGACCCTTCTGGATCATGTCGAAGTTCGGCACCGTCGTGATCACGCCCGAGTAGTTGCGTGCCGCCGCCTGTTCGAGAATGCGCACCATGTCGCCCGTATCGCCCGAAGGCGGATTGCGATAATCGACGGGCACGTTGAAGTCTTCGCTCGCGTCGCGCATGCCGTTCTTGACGGTGTTCCACCAGACGTTCGAATCCGATCCGTGACTGACCATCACGAAGCGCTCGTCGGCGGCGGCGCTGTTCGCGGCGAAGCCGGTGACCAGCGTCAGCGCTGCGAGCGCAGCGGCGATTCGTTTGACCGCGCGTTGGGTTGCGCGAAATGCGGGCTTGTCCATGATGGTTGTCTCCTGACATGGGATTGGCATGGCGGAATGCACTCTGCGGAGATGCGCGACGCCGGGCCGCCGGATCTTGATCGCCGGGGCTTTATCGCTAACGCCCGGTCGCTTCCGGTGGTTAGAATCTAGTTGATCGAATCTCTGCTCTCAAACGGTTTATTGAGGATATTTCCTCAAACAGGAGGGACCGTATGAACGTCAGACGCAAGCCGACCATGGAAGATGTCGCGAAGGCCTCGGGCGTCAGCTATTCGACTGTCGAGCGCGTGCTGAACGGGCGTGGCGGCGTGGCACGCGAGAAGGAATCGCGCGTGCTCGAATGGGCGCGCAAGCTCAAGATGGATCGCGCGCTCGACGAAGTGTCGGTGCGCTGGCTGCGCATCGCGATCCTCACGCAACAACCATCGTCGCCGTACTACGTTGCGCTACGGCAGGGGTTCGAGCTTGCGCAGAAGTCGTTCGAAACGCATCGCGTGGTGTGCCATCTGACGTTTTTCGACGACCTCGAACCGAAGTCGCTGGCGGCCGTCATCAATCGCGCCTCGCAGAAGGCGGACGCGATGATCGTCGTCGCGTACGAGCACAGCGTCGTCGTCGATGCGATCTCGCGCGTCGCACGCAAGATTCCCGTCGTGACACTGGCGAGCGATCTTCCAGACACGGGGCGGCTCGCGTATGTCGGCATCGACAATCGCTGTGCGGGACGAACCGCGGGTGAACTGATGGGCCGGTTTATCGGACGCGACGGCGGACAGGTCATCGTGATTGCGGGCTTGCGCACGTATCTCGGGCACGAAGAACGCGAGGCCGCGTTTCGCTCAGTCATGCGCCGCAAGTTTCCTGCGTGCGACGTGGTGGCGACTGTCGAAAGCCGTGAAGACGAAAAATCAACTGAGCGCTTGACGCGCGATGCCTTCAAAAAGTACCCGGATTTGCGCGGCATTTACAACCTGTCAGTTGGCGATGAGGGCATTGCGCGCGCGCTCAAGGCACTCAAGCGCGAGCATTCGACAGTATTGATCGGTCACGAACTGACTGAGATCAGCCGAGCGTTGCTGATAGACGGCGTGATGGATGCCGTGCTCGATCAGAGTCCCTTTGTCGAAGCAGTGCGGGCCGTCGAAGCGATATTGGGTCATTACAACAGGGGCACGCCTTCAGGTCTTCCGTTGCAAACGCCGATGTCGATCTATCTGCAGGAGAACTTGCCGCCAGCATCGTGATCTAGAAAACGTGTTTGAACGATCGCCTGTTCAGGGCTTCTTCCGCGCCTGCGCTTCAATCAGTTGAAGCAACACCTTCACCGGGTCGCTCAGATGCTGCGGCGCGCGATGCACAAGGCCGATGTCGCGATGAAACGTGTGATGCCCGAGGTCGACGGCACGCACCTTCGCAGGCCAGCGCCGGTACGTCGCCGTTTGCGGCACGATCGCCACGCCGACGCCATTTTCCACCAGTCTGACGATCGCTTCGAGTTCGTCCAGTTCGCACACTTCGCGCACGGTGAAGTGCATCCGGCGCAGGAATCGGTCCACTTGCCGGCCGCCGAACGACGCGCGGTCGTAGCGAATGAACGGCTGATCCGCAAGGAGTTCGGCCCAGTCCTTGCCCTTCACACCACGCGGCACGATCAGCCTGAACGGCTCTTGTGCGAGTGCGGTCCAGCGCAGATCGCTCTGAAACGAAAACGGCGGACGGATGATCGCGGCGATATCGATCTCACCGGCGTCGACGAGATTGACGAGTTCCATCGACACACCGGGAATCACACGCGTGGTGCAGCCCGGACATTGCGCATGGAACCGCGCCAAGGCATCGGGCAACAACGTGCGCTGCACCGATGCAATCGCACCGATAGTCACGCGCACGATGGCCGCCGGATCGGCCGCTGACGAACTGAGGTTGTTGTATAGCCGGACGACTTCCTGCGCCTGCACGAGTATCTGCTGACCCGTCGCATTCAAACGCGCCGTCCGCCCTTCGCGGTCGAACAGTGCAAAGCCCATTTCCGCTTCGAGCCGCTGCATCTGCGCGCTGACGGCAGCCTGGGTCAGACCGATCCTGTTGCCGGCAGCAGCGAAGGTGCCTTCCTGGGCGACGGCGATCAGCGTTTTCAGCTCACGGATCATTGATAAATTCTGTTTGTGTTTGATGAAATTATATATTGATTCTATTTTTCAATTCCGCCGCGTAGTATGTGCGATCTGCGAGCGCCCCACATGGAGAAAACAGTGAGCCTTTCCCCTTTTCATCTGGCCATTCCCGTCTACGATCTTCCCGCCGCGCGCGACTTTTACGGACGCGTGTTCGGCCTCGAAGAAGGCCGCTCCAGCGCACAATGGGTGGACTTCAATTTCTTCGGCCATCAACTCGTGATTCACGAACATCCGAAGACCGCTTCGCAAGAGAGCGTGCACAGCAATCCCGTCGACGGCCATGACGTGCCCGTGCCGCATTTCGGCGTCGTGCTCGCATGGGATCAATGGGAAGCGCTTGCGGAACGGTTGAAATCTTTCGGTACGAAGTTCGTGATCGAGCCGTATATCCGCTTTCAGGGGCAGGTCGGCGAACAGGCGACGATGTTCCTGTTTGATCCGTGTGGCAACGCGCTGGAGTTCAAGGCGTTCAAGGATATCGGCCAGCTATTCGCGAAGTAACGCACGACGCGCGATGCTTCACGGCAGATTCTCGCGCAGCACGATGCTGAACTGCACAGGCTTCACGCCGTCCAGCGCGTCGCGCCCCTCACGCACGTTGCCGAAAATTTTCAGGCAGTTGCCGACCATCGCCTGCGGCGTCTGCGTGATGAGCGCGTCCATCGTTCCATCGATCAGCAACGCACGCGTATCGGGCGTCAGGCCGTGTCCGACGAACAGGATCTTCTGTTCGGTCTTGGCTTCGACGATCGCGCGCGCCACCCCATCCGAGCCGCCGCCGCTGTTGTAGATGCCCGCCAGATCGGGATGCTGCGCAATCAGGTTGCGCGTCTGCACGTAGTTGCGCTCACTGTCGTCCTGTCCTTCGCGCAAGCCAATCACCTTCACTTGCGGAAACGTCGATTCGATCAGATGCAGAAAGCCGATCTCGCGTTCCTCATGCCCGCGATAGTTGAGACTGCCCGCCAGCATCGCAATCTTGCCTGCCGGTCGCGGCCCCATGAAGCGGCCCAGCAGCAGCGCTGCCGTGCGCCCCGCTGAACGGTTGTCGATGCCGACATAAGCGAGCCGGCGCGAATTCGACAGATCCGAGATCAGCGTAATGGCGGGCACGTTCTGTTCAGCAAGCGCATTCACCGCATCGCGCACGACGGGATGTTCGAGCGCCATGAAGACCACCCCGTCCGCGCGCTGACCGTAGTGCAGCAGACGCGCGGCGAGTTCGTTCGGATTGAAGCTCTCCACGTAATGCACCCGGCAGCGCATCCCTTGCGCGGCCCACTGGTTGTGCGCGAACTCGATGTAATCGCCCAACATGCGCAAATAGCGGTTCGTGCCGGCCGGCACCAGAAACTCGATCTTCAGCGGCCGCGCCGGTTTCGCTTCGGGTGTGGGCGCATCGATCGCGTAGCCCGCCTGCGCGGCTGCCTGCATCACGCGCCGCGCCGTCATCGGCCGCACACCGTCGCGGCCATTCAACACGCGATCGACTGTCGCCGTCGACACGCCCGCCGCAGCGGCGATGTCCGCGATCCGCGCGCGCGGCGGAAAAAGAGGAATAGGCGCGTCAGCCATGCGGGTTCCTGAGGGCTAAGTCCATCAAAAACAATCAGGTTTGCGGTTTGACAGGGCGAGTGGTGGTCCCTAGTCTTGCAGCAACATCATGCAGATACGGCACAGCGTAGCGAAAAATCTTCGGCAGCGCGCGCGCGGGACTTGATGGTTTTTGATGGCGCATGATGCCACAGCGGCACACATCACACAAAACGAACAACCCTCATGCATGGGACAAAGGAAGGAGACATTCGAATGACCAATCTCGTCAGGCGCTCGCTGCTTCGCGCCGCCGCGGCAGCCCCCGTCGCCGGCGCGCTCGGCTTTCCCGCCATCGTCCGTGCTGCTGCGCCGCAATACACATTCAAGTACGGCAACAACCTGCCCCTCACGCATCCTCTCAACATCCGCGCGAAGGAAGCGGCGGATCAGGTGAAGGAGCAGTCGAAGGGGCGCATGGAAATCCGCATCTTCCCGAACAATCAGTTGGGCGGCGATACCGACATGCTCGCGCAGGTGCGCAGCGGCGGCATCGAAATGTTCACGCCGTCGGCACTCGTAGTATCGACACTCGCGCCCGTCGCCGCGATCAACGCGATCGGCTTCGCGTTCAGCGACTACTCGCAGGTGTGGAGCGCGATGGACGGCAAACTCGGCGCGTATGTGCGCGCTGCGATGTTGAAGGCCGGTCTCGAATCGTTCGACAAGATGTGGGACAACGGCTTTCGCGAGACCACGTCGAGCACGCGCGCAATCGCGAACGCAGCGGACATGCACGGGCTAAAGATTCGCGTGCCCGTGAGCCCGTTGAGCATCGACATGTTCAAGGGTCTCGGCGCGGCGCCGACGAGCCTGCAATTCAGCGAGGTCTATTCGTCGCTGCAGACGCATATCGTCGATGCGCAGGAAAACCCGCTGCCCATCGTGCAGGTCGCGAAGCTCTACGAAGTGCAAAAGTACTGCTCGCTGACGAATCACATCTGGGACGGCTTCTGGTTCGTGCTGAACCAGCGTGCGTGGCAGAAGCTGCCGAAGGACCTGCAAGGCATCGCGTCGGATGCGTTCAACCAGGCCGCGCTGCGCCAGCGCGACGACGTGCGCAAGCTCAACGACGCCGCCATCGCCGATCTGCAAACCAAAGGCCTGTCGATCAACCGCCCGTCGCCCGACACGTTCCGCTCGGCACTTCGGCAAGCGAACTTCTATGCCGACTGGAAAGGCCGCTTCGGCAACGAGGCGTGGTCGCTGCTGGAAGGCTACACGGGCAAGCTCGCGTGAATCGGCGCGGTGTGCCGCGCACGCCGCGCGCATCGCTCATTGGGGAGACCGACATGACGGATCAGGCACTGCCGCACGCAGCGCTCGCGGATGGCGCCGCCGCTGCGCAATTCGATGCCGCACTCGCCGCGAGCGGCCCGAGGCGCTGGCTGCGGCGCTTCGACCGCGCGCTCATTGCGCTCGTCGAAAGCGCGTGCGCGCTGCTGCTTGCCGTCGAAATCGTCGTGCTGTTCGTGGGTGTGGTGTGCCGCTATGCGCTGCATCAGCCGCTCGTCTGGTCGGATGAACTGGCGGGCATTCTGTTCCTGTGGCTGTCGATGCTCGGCGCCGTGCTCGCGTTACGGCGCGGCGAGCATATGCGGATGACAGCCTTCGTCAGCCGCCTGTCCCCGCAGCGGCGCGCGCTCGTCGATACGCTGGCTATCGTTCTCTCGATCGCACTGCTCGCGCTCGTGCTGTGGCCCGCGTATGACTTCGCCGCCGCCGAGACCGTGATCCTCACGCCCGCGCTGCAGATCAGCGACGCCTGGCGCGCGTTCGCACTGCCCGTCGGCGCGGCCTTGATGCTGCTCGTCGGCTTGATCCGCCTCGCGCAAGTGAGCCGCGTGCGCGACGTCGTCATGGCGCTGGTGTTCGTCGCCGTGGTCGCGGGCGTCATCATGTGGGCAGCGCCTGTCTTGCCCGATCTCGGCAAGGCGAATCTGCTGATCTTCTTCGTCGGCGTCGTCGCGATCGGCATTTTCTCGGGCGTGCCGATCTGCTTTTCATTCGCGCTCGCGACCTTCGGCTATCTGAGCCTCACCACCGATACACCGCTCGAAGTGATCGTCGGACGCATGGACGAGGGCATGTCGCATCTCGTGCTGCTCGCCGTGCCGCTCTTCGTATTCCTCGGCCTGATGATCGAAATGACGGGCATGGCGCGCGCGATGATCCAGTTTCTCGCGAGCCTCGTCGGTCATGTGCGCGGCGGGCTGTCATATGTGCTGATTGGCACGATGTATCTGGTGTCGGGTATCTCGGGCTCGAAGGTCGCCGACATGGCCGCCATCGCGCCCGTGCTGTTCCCCGAAATGAAACGGCGCGGCGCCGACGAAGGCGACCTCGTCGCCCTGCTCTCGACGGCGGGCGCGCAGACGGAAACCGTGCCGCCGAGCATCGTGCTCATCACGATCGGCTCCGTCACGGGCCTGTCGATCTCCGCGTTGTTCACGGCGGGCATGCTGCCCGCGCTGGTGCTCGCGCTGATGCTGTGTTTCGTCGTGTGGCTGCGCTATCGCAAGGAAGATCTGAGCCACGCGCAACGCTTCAACCGGCGTGAAATCGGCCGCATGTTCGTCGTCGCGTTACCTGCGCTCGCGCTGCCGTTCGTGATTCGCGGCGCGGTCGTCGAAGGCGTCGCCACGGCGACGGAAGTGTCGACCATCGGCATCGCGTATGCGGTGCTGATCGGCCTGTTCGTCTACCGGCGCTTCGCGTGGTCCCGCCTGCCGCGAATGCTGATCGATGCGGCGACGCTGTCGGGCGCGATCATCTTCATCATCGGCTGCGCGACGGCGATGGCCTGGGCGCTCACGCAATCGGGCTTCTCGCAGGACCTGGCCGAACTGATGACTGCCCTGCCGGGCGGAACGTGGGCGTTCCTCGCGCTGTCGATGGTCGTGTTCATCGTGCTCGGCAGCGTGCTCGAAGGCATTCCCGCGATCGTGCTGTTCGGTCCACTGCTGTTTCCGATTGCGCGCGCCGCCGGCGTCAACGAAGTGCACTACGCCATCGTCGTGATTCTTTCGATGGGCGTGGGCCTGTTCTCGCCGCCGTTCGGTGTCGGCTACTACTCGGCGTGCGCGGTCAGCCGCATCAATCCCGATGCCGGCATGCGGCCCATCGTCGGCTACATGAGCGCACTGGTGATCGGCCTGATTCTCGTCGCGTTCATTCCGTGGATATCGACCGGCTTTCTCTGAGCGCGCTTCCGTTTTATCCATCGTTGCACCGTTCATCACGATCCCTTCTCTGGTATTGGGAGTGTCTTCATGAGTCGTTTTTTCGGCGAAATCCGCCAGGCCGGTTATGTCGTGCGCGACATCGAGGCGGCAATGGACCACTGGAGCCGCGTGCTCGGCGTCGGCCCGTGGTTCTATAACGAACGCGTGCCTATCGAGGACTATCGCTATCGCGGCGAACACTACGACGTGCATAACTCGGTGGCGCTCGCGAATTCGGGCGACTTGCAGGTCGAACTGATCCAGACACGCAACGACGCGCCATCGATGTACCGCGACTTTCTCGCGGCCGGTCACACTGGCTTGCAGCACAACGCCTACTGGACGACTTCGTTCGATGCCGATCTCGAACGTCTGCTTCAGCAAGGCTTTAAGGTGGCGATGAGCGGCAACGTCGGCAAGAACGGGCGCTTCGTGTACTTCGACACGGAGCAGCATCCGGGGACGGTGATCGAACTGTCGGAAGTGGCGGGGCCGAAGGGCAAGCTGTTCGACATGATCCGTGCCGCGTCGCTGAACTGGGACGGCCGCGATGCCGTGCGCCCGTTTCCCGATCTGACGACGCTATGAGCGCGCCATCCTCTCGCGACGACAGCGTCGAAGCCGATTATCTGATCGAGACGCCGCTCGACCTCGAACGGGTCGCCGACACGATGGCGGGCGAACAATCGAGCGGCACCTTCGTGCGCGTTGCCAATGAAAGCGACGCGTTGCGCGCGCGCAGCCGCGCAAGCGTGCTGCGCATCGAGGAGCTGGAGCCAGTGCCGCATGCGTCGCTGCCGAGCGCATGGCTCACAAGGCAACGCGTGAACGGGCCGTTCAGGAGCGCGCGCGTCACGCTATCGTTTCCGGTCGCAAACATCGGCGCCAATCTGCCGACGCTCGCCGCGACGCTCGCCGGCAATCTGTACGATCTCGGCGAAGTGACGGGCATGCGCCTGCAGTCCGTGCGTGTGCCGCGTGCGTATCGCGAGCGCTTCGATCTTCCCGAGCACGGCGTCGCGGGCACGCGGCGTCTGACGGGCGTTGTCGAAGGGCCGATGGTCGGCACGATCATCAAGCCGAATGTGGGGCTGTCCGCGCAGGAGACCGCGCAACTCGTCAGAACGCTGTGCGAGGCGGGCATCGATTTCATCAAGGACGACGAGGTCTGCGCGAACCCGGAGCACGCGCCGATCGCAGAGCGCGTGCCCGCCGTGATGCGCGAAGTGCGCGCGTTTCGCGAGCGCACCGGCAAGCGCGTGATGATCGCATTCAATATCACCGACGACATGGACGCGATGCGGCGTCACGCCGAACTCGTCGAACGCGAAGAAGGCGACTGCGTGATGGCGAGCATCAACTGGTGCGGTTTCTCCGCGATCCAGGCGCTGCGCCGCGCGACGCCGCTCGCGCTGCACGCGCATCGCAACGGCTTCGGCATGATGTCGCGCGACGCTTCGCTCGGCATCGGCTTTCAGGCTTATCAGACGCTATGGCGACTCGCGGGCGTCGATCATATGCACGTGCATGGACTCGCGGGCAAGTTCGCGCAAAGCGAAACGGAAGTGACCGAATCTGCTCGCGACTGCGCCACGCCGCTCGCCGACGGACTCGACGACCGCGTGCTGCCCGCGTTCTCGTCCGGACAATGGGCGGGCACGGTCCCCGCCACCTTCGATGCGATCGGCACGAGCGATCTGCTCTTCATGTCGGGCGGCGGCGTGCTCGCGCATCCGGACGGTCCGGCGGCGGGCGTGCGCAGCGTGCGGCAGGCGTGGGACGCCGCGCAATCGCGCACGCCCTTGCACGACTATGCCGCGCATGCGCCGGAACTGCGCGCCGCGCTCGCGTTCTTCGGACCGCGGACATGAGCGCATCGTACGGTTTCTACGGCGACGATTTCACGGGCGCAACCGACACGCTCGCGCATCTCGCCCGTGCCGGCCGCAAGACACTGCTGTTTCTCGCGCCGCCCAGTCAGGCGCGGCTCGACAGCGTCGGCCCGCTCGACGCGATCGGCATTGCGGGCGCCGCGCGCGCGATGCCACCCGCCGCGATGGCCGACGAGCTGGCGCGGGTCGGCGCCTGCTTCGCCGCGCTCGGCGTGCGCGTGATGCACTACAAGGTGTGCTCGACCTTCGACAGCGCGCCGGACGTCGGCAACATCGCGACAGCCGTCGCGACGCTGCGCCGCTACGTCGACAATCCGTTCGTTGCCATTGTCGGCGGCCAGCCTGGGCTGCTGCGCTACTGCGCGTTCGGACAACTGTTCGCGGCATCGGGCGGCGATACGCGCGCCGTTCATCGCATCGACCGACATCCGACGATGAGCCGTCATCCCGTCACGCCGATGCACGAAGCCGATTTACGGCTGCATCTCGAAGCTCAGGGCATGCGCGATGTGGCATCGGTGGATTGGCGCGCGTACGCAATGCCGTTCGACGAACTCGAAGCAATGGTCGATGCGAAGGTCGCGTTGGGTTCGTCCGCTATCGTTTTCGACGTGCTGCGCGACGATGATCTGCTGACGCTTGGACGCCTGATCTCGGCGCGTTCGCGGCGTGCGTCGCTGCTGGCCGTCGGCGCGAGCAGCGTCGCGCAGGCATGGTGCGCTGCCGATGGCGCGTCGGCCGAATGCCGGGAACAAGAACCGGTGCCGCTCGGCCGCGCGCAAGGGCCCGTGTTCGCGCTCGCGGGCAGCCTGTCGCCCGTCACGGCTGCGCAGATCGAAGCCACCCGCTCGTACTGGAAGATCGAACTCGATCCGCTCGCGTGCGACGGCGACACGCTGCGTTTCAAAGCCGCACCCATCGTCGACATGCTGCGCGACGGACGCAATGTGCTCGCGTTCACGCGCCGCCCGCACGCATCGGCGCGTGACGCGCAGCAGGTGGACGCAAGCCGCGAGCAGACTGCGCATGCGTGCGCGGCGCTGCTGCGCGACGTGGTGCGCGCGGCGAGGCCACGACGCATCGGCATTGCGGGCGGCGACACATCGAGCCATGCGGTCCAGGCACTCGATGCGTGGGGTCTGTCCTATCGCGCGCCGCTGACGGCGGGCGTCACCGTCTGCCGCCTGCATGCCGACGAGCCCTGGCTCGACGGCACCGACATCATGTTCAAAGGCGGGCAGATGGGCGACGTGGATGTCCTCGAACGTCTGATCGAAGGCTGAATGCGCGTGGTGCGCATCAGCCCTCCAGCTTCGACATCACCGACGTCGCCGGATCGTACTGGTAGCCCTTCTGCGCGAGTTGCTGGGTCATCGTCGCGCCGATCAGCTTCTTCTGCGCTTCCCTGAACACCAGTTCATGATCGGGCTTGAGACGCTCCAGTTCGAACGAGAGCCTGCGCAAGAGCGCGACTTCGCCGGTGCTGCGCGCGTCGATGAAGAGGATTTTTTCGTTCGCCTGGTCGAGCCGCTGCTTGATGTCCTTCGCGTACGTCACCCATTGCTCGGCGTTCGCGCGAAGCTCGTTGTAGGCCTTCGTGTGCGTCTTCGCCTGAGCCGCGATCTGGCGTTGCAAGGACGCGAGTTCTTCCGCGACATCGGCTCCACCCGGCAGTTCGCCGCCTTGTGCGCCTTGTGTCGATGCCTGTTCGCGCGGGCGCTCGGCCAGGCTTTGCGCCAGTTCGGCTGCGCGCTGTTCCGCGGCATCCGCCCGCTCCTTCGCGGCGAACGCGTCTTGCGTCGCGCGCGCCAGTTCGGCGCTGGCCGCCGTCTGCGACTCGCTCATCGCGCTGATCTGCGCGCGGGCTTCGTCCAGTTCGCGCGTGACGCGCTGCAGTTCGTTGAGTTGCGTCGACGCGCTGTCGCTTTTCGCTGCGGCAGCCTCGCGCTCGGATGAAAGGCTCTGCTCTGCTTGCGCTGCCTGACGTTCGGCTGCGTCCGCTCTTTCCTTCGCCGCCGATGCGTCCTGTGCGAGCTTTGCCAGTTCTGCGCTCGCGGATGTGTGCGCGTCGGTGAGCGTGTCGATCTGCTTGCGGGCTTCGGCGAGTTCTTGCGTCACGCGCTGCAGCTCGTCGAGTTGCGACGATGCTTCGCTGTTGCGCGCGACGGCGGCTTCCCGTTCCGCTGCGAGGCTCTGTTCCAGTTGTGCTGCACGTTGCCCGGCTGAGTCCGCTCGTTCTTTTGCGGCGGATACTTCTTGCGTGAGCCGCGACAGTTCGGCGCTTGCGACGGACTGGGCTTCCGTCAGCGCGGCTGCCTGTTTGCGTGCTTCATCGCGTTCGGCTGCGAGCGTTTGTTCGGCTGCTTCCGCGCGGTGCTTCGCCGCGGATGCGTCTTGCGTCACCTGCGCCAGTTCTGCGGCTGCCGCCGTTTGCGTCTCGGTCAGCGCGTTGATCTGATTACGCGCTTCTTCGAGTTCGCGCGTAACGCGTTGCAGCTCGTTCGATTGAGCCGACGCTTCGGCGCTTCGCGCTGTCGCTGCCTCGCGCTCCGCATCGAGATCCCGTCCCAACTGGGCTGACAGCTGCGCGGCTGCATCGGCGCGGCGCTTTTCGGCGGATGCGTCTTGCGTCATCTGCGCCAGTTCGGCGGCGGCTGCCGTTTGCGCCTCGGTCAGCGCGTTGATCCGATTGCGGGCCTCTTCGAGTTCGCGCGTGACGCGTTGCAACTCGTCGAACTGAGCGGACGCTTCGCTGTTGCGCGCCACGGCTGCTTCACGCGCGACGGCAAGGCTCTCGTCCAGCTGGACGGCGCGCTGTTCGGCGGCTTCCGCCCGCTGCTTCGTGGATGCGGCTTCCTGCCGGACGTTCGCCAGTTCGGCGCTTGCCGCCGTCTGCGCCTCGGTGAGCGCGTGGATCTGTGTTCGCGCGCCTTCGAGCTCCTCCGTGACGCGCTGCAATTCGCTGGTCCGCGCCGCCGATGCTTCCCGCTCGCTCGCGAGGTTCTGCTCCAGCTCCGTTGCGCGTCGTTCGGCGGCTTCGGCCCTTTCCTTCGCGGCCGTCCAGTCTTGCGTCAACGCGTCGATCCGTGAACGGGCTTCGTCGAGTTCGCGCGTGACGCGCTGCCGTTCGTCGCTTTGCGCCGCTGTGGCCTCGCGCTCGGACGCGAGGCTTTGCTCCAGTTCCGCTACTCGCTGCCCGGCCGCGTCGGCCCGTTGCTTTGCGGACGATGCGTCTTCCGTGACCCGCGCCAGTTCGGCGCTTGCGGCCGTCTGCGCCTCGCTGAGCGCATTGATCTGCGCGCGAGCTTCGTCCAGTTCGGTCCTGACACGCTGAAGTTCATCGCTGTGCGCCGCCGTTGTCTCGCGCTCTACCGTCAGGCTCTGCTCGAGTTGCGACACGCGCTGCTCGGCCGCATCGGCCCTTTGCTTCGCGGTGGACGCGTCCTGCGAGACCCGCGCCAGTTCGGCACTCGCGGCCGTCTGCGCCTCGGTCAGCGTATCGGCACGCGTGCGTGCTTCTTCCAGTTCGCGTGTGACGCGCTGCAGTTCGTCGCGCTGCGCCGCCGTGGCCTCGCGTTCCACCGTCAGGCTCTGGTCCAGCTGGGACGCGCGTTGTTCCGCTGCGTCGGCACGTTCGGTCGCGGCAGAGACGTCCTGCGTCATGCGCGCCAGTTCGGCTGCCGCCAGCGTGTGCGCGTCGGTCAGCGCGCCAATTTGCGCTCGGGATTCGTTCAGTTCGTGGTTGACGCGCTCAAGTGCGTTGCGCTGCTCGGACAGGTCGGCGGCATGTTCCAGCGCGGCGCCGCGTTCCGCGGCGAGCGCGTTGCGGGTCTCGTTCAGGTCGGCCTCGACCGATGCAAGGCGCGCGGTGCTCTCGTTCGCCTGCGCCGCCGCTGCATCGGCGCGCGACACCGCTGCGGCCGCTTCCTGGGACCAGCGCTCGGCTTCTTCCGACTTCGCCTGGCAAGCCTCGTCCAATGTCGCAATCTGCCGACGCGCGTCATCGCGCTCGCGGCCAAGCCGCGCGATCTCGTCGTTTTTGCCCGAAACCGTCGCGGCGAGCCATTCATTTGCCCGGTGCTGATCTTCGAGCGTGCTCTGGATCGCCGTGAGCCTGGCTTCACCCGCCGATGCGCGCTCGCTCAGGTTCTGGGCGCTGGCCTCGGCGGCTTCCGCGCGCGCGGTCACTGTTTCGAAGTCGGCGCGAACCTGCGCGGCAGATTCCTGCAACGCGTGGAGGTCGTGGCGCAACCTGTCCAGCCGCTCGCGCCCCGTCGCGGCCTCTTCCCCCGTCTCCTGATACGCGGCAAGCGCCTCGTCACGCTCCCTGCGCACGACATCGAGCTGCTGGCTCGCCGCGTCCAGGCCTTCGCTGAGCAACCGCCCGGCGTCGTCCTGTGAAGCGGTCCAGATGCGGCGTGCGGCTTCCATCAAGGTTTCCGCCAGTTCGCCCGGCAGCGCCTTCTGCGCTTGTGTCTCCGGTGCCGGCGGCTGCGGCTCGCGCGCCTCGCGCCAGCGTTGCAGCGCGGCGGCGACCGCGACGATCGAACCGCTGCGAACTTCCGCCCAGATCGTGACGGGGGAAACCAGACGGCCTTCTTCGGTCATGCGGTCTGCAACGGCTGCGACCTGCTCATCAATCATGGTGGTGTCGGTGTCGGTGGACATATGCGCCTCGAGAATCAACTGGCCAGGCGAAAGACAAAATTTTCGATACGTTACTACGATCGGCGGCATCCGCAACGTAAGAAACGTGCCAATGCGCATCCAGCAAGCATTTGAAGGGCGGTGCAGGCGTCCGTAACGCTACGCCCTGATTCTGACAGGCGGTATCGGCGGGATGGGCGATGGCTTTGGGCCAACGGTTGTCAGAACCCGCGCAACGGGCGTTCGACCCAGTTGCAGAACGTATGCCCACGCGCCATCGCCGTCGGCAGGCGGGACTCGCGCGGGAAATTTGTTCGCGTGCAAGATTCTGTTTCCTTATGCGACAATACGAATAATTCTCATTTAGTAGCTTTATTTTTGCTTACTGGACTCGTCCGGAAGACCGCGCATGCCGGCAGACAATCTCTCGTTGCGTCTCGAGGTCGAAGACCTCTACGTCGCCCATCATGGCTGGCTTCACACGTGGCTGCGCCGCAAGCTGGGATGCGCGCATCGGGCGGCCGACCTTGCGCACGACACCTTCATGCGCCTGCTCGCGCGCGACGAACCGCTTGAACTGCTCGAACCGCGCGCCTTCCTGACGACGGTCGCCCAGCGCGTGCTGGCGAATCACTGGCGACGCGAGCAGATCGAGCACGCGTATCTCGAAGCGCTCGCGCTGGTGCCGGAGCCGCTTGCGCCGTCGCCCGAAGAGCGTGCCGTGCTGCTCGAAACACTGTGCGAGATCGATGCGTTGCTCGACGGTCTGCCCGTACTGGTAAAACGCGCGTTCCTGATGGCGCAACTCGACGGCGCGACGCAGACGGAAATCGCCGCCACGCTGCGCATTTCCCTTGCGACGGTGAAGCGCTATCTGCTGAAAGCGGCCGCGCAATGTTTCTTTGCGATGAAACTGGAATGAACGCGTGAATATCGGCAGTCCTCCTGGCATCGCGCCCAATGTCGCGCGTCGTGCGGTCGAATGGTGGCTCGATCTGCAGTCCGGCGACATCACGGACTCGCAACGACGCGCGTTCGAATGCTGGCGGGCCGAACACACCGACCACGATCGCGCGTGGCGGCATATCCAGTCCGTGAGTCAACGCTTTCAGACGCTCAACGATGGCGCAGGCGGGAGTGCCGCGCGCGCCGCGTTGACGCGTCCACGTTCGCCCGCGCGGCGCGCGGGCGTCAAAGCCCTGGTCCTGCTCTTCTTTGCGGGCGGGACCGCCTGGCTTGCGCGCGATCAGATTGCGTGGCGGAGCTGGAGCGCGGATCTGCGCACCAGCACGGGCGAGCAGCACAACGTGACGCTCGCCGACGGCACGCGGCTCATGCTCAATACCGCGAGCGCCGTCGATGTCCGCTTTTCCGACACCGAGCGCCGCATCGTTCTGCTTCGTGGCGAAATCATGGTCGTCACGGGGCACGACGACGGACCCACGCCGCGCCCGTTCGTCGCGCAGACGGCGCAAGGCGTATCGATACCGCTCGGCACGCGCTTCTCGCTCAGACAGGAGGACTCGACGACCCGGCTCGACGTGCTCGAAGGCGCGGTCAAGGTCGAACCGGGCCACGCGCCGGGGGTGTCGAAAGTCGTGCATGCAGGCGAGCGCATGCGCTTCACCGCCACGCAGATCATGTCTATCGAGCCGACAAGCGCCGATACCGCGGCATGGACACAAGGCATGCTGGTCGCCAGCAACATGCGTCTGACCGACTTCCTGTCGGAACTCGGACGGTATCGGGACGGCTACCTGCGCTGCGATCCTTCGATCGCGGACTTCCGCTTGTCAGGCACGTATCCGCTATCGGACACCGATCGCGTGCTCAACACCCTCGCGACCACGCTGCCCGTCGAACTGGAGTACATCACGCGCTACTGGGTAACGGTGAAGCGAGCGCGTTCGTAGCGCGCAATCACTACGCGGCAAAAAATTTTCGTCGACATTGAGCTGTTTTCGATTCTCGCGGGACAAGGCAGATGAGAACACCAGATCATCTACCTCCTCGAGCCTCGTAAAACATGGGACTTTCTGCAAGAGCCAGCGCGAATACCGCCGCACGAGAATCACGTCGTCGTGCGTTTCCCGGACGGCACATCATCGGCATTGCGACGGCAACCATCTTCGCGACCATTGCGTCTCCCGCCGTTTTCGCCGCCGATGCAACGGAAACGGCCCAAGCCTCACCACGCAAGACTTTCGATGTCGCTGCCGGACCGCTCGAAAGCGCGCTCAGCCAGTATGGCCAGCAAGCGCGCATCATGCTGTCGTATCCGAGCGCGCTCACCGCGAATCGTCATAGCGCGGGCCTGCATGGCGAATACGATACGCAACAGGGGCTCGTGCGGCTGTTGCGCGGCACGGGGCTGTCGTCCGTTCAACAGAGCAACGGCAGCTACACGCTGGTCGAAGATGCCAGCAATGTCGAACTCGACGACACGGCCGTATTGCCCACCGTCAAGGTCGCCTCGACAAGCATCAGCGCGGGGAGTTACCGACCGCCGCCCGAAGCGAATATCACGCGCTCCGACATTCCCGTCATCGATACGCCGCAGGCCATCAACGTCGTGCCCGCGCAAGTGTTGCGCGATCAGCGTCCGCGCAATCTCGACGACGCGCTCGCCAACGTCAGCGGCATCGTGCAAGGCAACACGCTGGCGGGCACGCAGGACACGTTGCTCAAACGCGGCTTCGGCGGCAACCGCGACGGCTCGATCATGCACAACGGCATGCCGCTCGTGCAGGGCCGCGGCCTCAACGCCGCAGCGGATAGCGTCGAAGTGCTCAAGGGACCGGCATCGCTGCTCTACGGCATCATGGACCCGGGCGGCGTCGTCAACGTGGTGAGCAAGCAGCCGCTGCTCACGCCTTATCACGCCGTCTCGTTGCTCGGTTCGACCTATGGCCACGGCCGCAACGGCGCGGATGGCACGCTCGATCTGACAGGACCCATCGGCGATTCGGGCCTCGCGTACCGTCTCATCGTCGACCAGGTCAACGAACAATACTGGCGCAACTTTGGCGAACACCGCGAAACGCTCGTCGCGCCTTCGCTTGCCTGGTATGGACGCGATACCCAGGTCGTACTGTCCTACGAGTATCGCAAGTTTCTGTATCCGTTCGATCGCGGCACCGCGCTCGATCCCAAGACCAACGAGCCCCTGGCCATTCCCGCGCGCGAGCGTCTCGATGAGCCGTTCAACGAAATGGACGGGGAATCGCATCTCGCGCAACTGACCGTCGATCATCAGATCAACGCGAACTGGAAGGCGCATTTCGGCTACAGCTACAACCGCGAAACGTACGACGCCGGACAGTTGCGCGTGCAAGGCGTCAACAGCACGACAGGCGTGCTCTCGCGCAGCAACGACGCGACGCACGGTGCGCTCAGCACGGACAGCTACGCGATCGCCTATATCGATGGACATTTCACGGTGGCGGGATTGCGCAACGACCTGCAAGTGGGTGTCGACGACGAATATCGGCGCATCTATCGGAAAGACCTGTTGCGGCAGGCGACGAAGTACACGTTCAACTATTTGCACCCCGTGTATGGCCTCGAAAGCCCGTCGACCACCGTATCCGCCAGCGACAGCGACCAGACCGACACGCTGCATGACGCATCCGTGTTCTTTCAGGACAGCCTGCATCTGACCGACAAATGGATCCTCGTCGGCGGCGCACGGTTCCTGTCGTACAACCAGGTCGCGGGACGCGGCCGCCCGTTCCACGTGAACACCGATCTGAACGGGACCAAATGGTTGCCGCGCGCGGGTATCGTCTACAAGTGGACCGATAACGTCTCGTTGTACGGCAGCTATACGCAATCGCTGAAGCCAACGTCGACGATCGCTCCGCTCAGCACGGGCGTCGTGATCGACTCGTCGGTGCTGCCCGAAGAAGCGACCTCGTGGGAAGTCGGCGCGAAAGTCGCCATGCCGGCCGGCCTGACGGGCACGCTCGCGTTCTTCAACATCGATAAATCGAACGTGCTGGTGTCACAGTACAACGACTCGACCAAACAAACCGACTGGCGAACGTCGGGCAAGGCGCGCTCGCGCGGCATCGAGCTCGATGTCGCCGGGCAGATCGGCCAACGCTGGAGCGTCATTGCGAGCTACGCGTATATCGACGCGAAAACGACGGAAGACCCGCTCTATGCGGGCAACCGGCTGTGGAATGTCGCGCAGCATACGGCGTCGCTCGCGGCCGTTTACGACTTCGGTGCGATCTTCGGCGGCGATCAGTTGCGCGTGGGCGCGGGCGCGCACTACGTCGGCGAACGGCCCGGCGATTCGGCGAACAGCTTCACCCTGCCCGCCTATACCGTCGCCGATGCGTTCGCAAACTACAACACGAAATGGGGCGGACATAACGTGTCGTTCCAGTTGAATGTGAAGAACCTCTTCAACAAGACCTATTACCCGTCCAGCGCTAATCGCTATTTCGTCGCGGTCGGCGACGCGCGGCAGGTTTCGCTTCTTTCTACGCTCGAATTCTGAACGCGGCCACGAGGACATCAACATGAAACGCAATCGAACGGCAGCGCCCGATCACACGCGACGCCATGCGCTCTCTTCGCTTTTGGGTTTGGCGACTGCCGCGCTATTACCGACCATCGCTCGCGCCAATACCAAAGACGCTCGAAAAAACATCGTGATGGTCGTACAACTGAACGGCCCCAACCTCGCGACCGATCAGCGCATTGCAGCCCATCTCGGCGCACGCGGCTACTCGGTTCAACTCGTCGATCAGGATTACCGCCCCGAACTCGCGCGCGACGCGAATCTGATCGTGATCTCGTCGACGGTGTCGTCGAAGGATGTACTGCCTGGATGGCGCACGTTACCCGTGCCGCTCGTCACCTGGGAAAACGACTTGCTCGACGATCTGGCGATGTGTGGCAAACGCCATGATGTCGATTTCGGTGAGATCGATAAAGAGCGCTACCTGTGGCTGGTGAATGCACCGCATCCGATTGCGGCGGGCTTGCCGGCAGGCGTCGTCAACGTGTACGGAAAGCAGGCGGCGATGAGCTGGGGCAAGCCGGGCCTCGGCGCATCCGTTATCGCGAGCGTCTACGGTCAGCCCGACAAGGCTGCCATTTTCGCCTACGAAGCGGGCGCAACGATGGACTACGAAGCGCTCGCACCCGCTCGACGCGTGATGTTCTTCATGAGCAACGACTCCTTCGCGAACCTCTCGCAGTCAGGCCAGCAATTGTTCGATGCCGCGATAGACTGGGCCATCAAACGTTAGGCATCCCCGGCTCGGATCAATGATGGTCGAACAGGATGCTATTGTTGATGCCTTGCGCCGGAGACCCCGATTGCGAAAAATTCAACGGCATCGTTCCGTAGCCGCTGTCCGATTGCTGTGCCACTGTCGACGCGTTTGCGTTGTAGTCGGGATAGTGCACCTTCGATTGATGCAACGTGCCATCTTTCTCGGCTTGCACGATTTGCGCCTTGACTTCGCCGCGCGTCGTCGTCTGATTCGAATCGATCTTTGCGTATGAGATTGCAGGCATCAGAAGCACGGCCGTCAGCATTGCGATGGTGATTGAGGTTTTCATCGAACTCTCCTTGCTTGGTGAACAGGTTCAAAAAGATGCCCGTTCAGATTAGGTCCAAAAGACTTAACGGTTCCTTATTCGCTCACGACGATTTCAAGTTACCGTTGTCATCAGGCTTGGGACCAGGTTTGTGACGGTTAGATTATTGTCGAGCGCGGATGACCATAATCTGGCCGCTCGATTACGAATCTGTTATCTGCAAGGAAGGTCATCGAATGAGGTGTCAATCGATGGCGTACGTTCGGCTGTATTCGAAGCGTCAATCTGTCGATGAGCGTTCGAACAAGATAGATTTGCTTGGCGCTGGTGAATGCGTTGGACGCATTAGACGAAGCGACAGTCACACTGCATGGTATGCCTGTCGCTTCCTTTACCTCTCTGCGCTGATTATCGCAGCTTTCTGCTTAGAATTGCATCGTCGCGCTAGCCACCGCCGTACGCGTCGCGGACGGGCTGACGTAGTAGCCCCACGCGGTCGTCCAGTAACGGCGGTTGAGGAGGTTGTTGATACCCGCGCGGAACGTCACTTCTTTGCCCGCAATACGCGTTTCATACTTGCCGCTCAGATCGAACACCGTATATGCCGGCACGAATTGCGTGTTGGCGGCATCCACGGCCATATCGCTGACATAGCGGCCACCGAACGCAAGCGTAAGACGACGCATGTACGACGGGTTGTATTCGACGCGGCCCGTCACCGTCCATCGCGGCGCCCCATAGATACGCTTGCCCTCGATAGTCGGATCGTCGATATCGACGGCCTTGGTATCGAGCCACATCACGCCGCCCATCACGCGCCAGTCGCTGGCAAGCTGAAGCCAGCCGCTCGCATCGACGCCCGTGTAACGCTTGGTGCCGTCCTGAACGAAGATGTTCGCCGAGTTCGTGTAGTTGTAGCCCTGATCGACGCGGAACAGCGCGAGATTCGCACCCCACTTGCTGCGATCCGTCTTGAAGCCCACTTCATATTGCTTGCTGCGCAGCGGACCGAACGTCGCTGGGTAGTTGAGGTTGGTGTTCGCAGCCGAACCGCCTTGCTCCAGCGACTGAACGTAGCTGAAGTACAGCGTCGAATACGCGTCCGTCTTGTACATCAGCGCCACAGTCGGCGTCACGGGAGACGCGCTGTAGTTCGCCGTGGTCGCGCCCGTCGGATCGTACGTGAACTGATGGAACTGCGTATAGCGCAAGCCGAGCAGCGCCGAAATGCGCGGCGTGAACTGAACCGTGTCGCTTGCGTAGATCGCGGCCTGTGTCGTGCGGGACTGCTTGTACAGGTTCTCGCCGATATGCACGTCGGCATTGGTCAGGAACGTGCTGCTATAGATGTTGCCGATACCGAGGCTATACCCGTCGTTCCAGCCTTCGCTGTTATCGTACTCAGTGACTTGCGATTGATAGCCCGCACCGAAGACGACATCGTGCTTGATGCTGCCCGTGTTGAACTTGCCTTCCACCATCGCGTCGACGTTCTGGTAGAAGTATCGCGTCATCGCCGCATACAGCGTGTTGGAGTAATCGCCGGCCGTGTTGTACACGTACAGCAGACTGTCCGAGTTCGTGCGGTTTTCCTTCGCGAAGCGGTACTTCACGCTCGCGTGCCAGTTCTCGGAGAGCCGATAGTCGAGCCCCGTTCCGAACGACGCCATTTCGACCTGGTAGTAGTTCTGCGGTTGCGACAGATTGTGCGTGACCAGACTGGCGTCCGGAATGCCGCCCGCGTCCGAGCCGAACATCAGGCCGAAGATCGTGCCTTCCTGCTTACGCTTCGTGTAGAACGCGTCGACCGTCCACGTCAGGTCCGGCGTGATGCGGAAGTCGAGTGCCGCCGACGCCACCTGGCGTCGCAGATGTCCATTTGCCTCGGCCGTATTGCCTTCCTCGTTGACGAGGTTGAAGCGGTAGCCGAACCGGTCGTCCTTGCCAAAGCGGCCGCCAACGTCAAGCTTCTCGCTGAACACACCCGCCGACTGATAGCCCACCGAAAAGCTGCGATACGGCGTATCGGTCGGACGCTTCAGCACGTAGTTGACGATACCGCCCGGCGAGCCGAACCCATACATGAAGCCCGACAGCCCCTTCAGCAGTTCGACCTGCTCGAACGGCTCGAGTGCGAGATCGGTGTCCCACGACGGGAAGCTCTGTCCATCGACCTTGATGCTGTTGAGCGTGTCGATCGGCAGGCCTCGCACGTTGAACATCGAGTTTTCGCCGATGGCGTTGGTGCTCGTGATCGACACGGCCGGGTCGTACTGGAACAGGTCGTTGGCCGTATTCGCGAACAGATCCTGCGCCTCTTCGCTCGTCACGACGTGCGTCGAAAACGGCGTGTCGACCTGCCTGAGTGTGCCGAGCGCACCGGCACTGATCTTGTCGGGCTGCGCCCCATTGTTATCCGCCGACGCTTTCACGCTGACGGTTGGGAGCGTCGCGTCTGCGGCAACTGCGTCGTCCGCGCGAGCGCACGACGTCGCAGTCGATAGCGCCAGTCCGACGCTGATGAGTAGCGCGGCGCCGAGAACAGACTGGTTACGGGAATAGCGGTGAGCGGTAAGCGCGTGGTCAGACTTCAGAATCTTCATTCGTTGTTATGGCAGGCGGGTTACGAAACACCTGGTGCAAATGGTGGCTAAATTTCGGGTGAATGGTAATGACAACGATTCGCAATTGCAAATCAATTTGACCGTTTAGTACATTTAGTCGTCACCACGCCACAGCCTGTTATTCGTGAGTAGATGCCGCTCGCGCCGACCCGTGGCGGCGCGCACGAGGCGCGCCGTGTTTCTTACCAAAACTATCAAATGCGACTCATTCGCATTTATGACGAAAATATGGCATACTCTTGCCAGGTGCGTGTTTCCCCTCGTCTATGACGCATTGCGACAGATGACAGGCGGTAGATGGGGATCTATGTTCTTCAGGCTCTATCGTATCGTTCGGAGTGCAAATTACTCTTTGCTTGTCGTGCTGATCGCCGAATACGCAACGCTTGCTGTCACGACCGACCGCGCTGGAACATCCGCGCACCCGTGACACCCGGCGATGGATGTCCGCCACGGGTTGAAGGAGACACAGGGAGCAAAACGATGAACGTATGGTTCGACGGCAGAAATGTGGATGCTCAGCAGCGACGCGGAAACGCTGGACGATATATCCGGCGTGCTGCCGGATTCGCTATTGTGGGGGCCGGTGCGCTGATCGGAATGGTGCGACTTGCAGCGTGGTTGTCGAGCGCCACGTGACGCCCGTACGAGGAAACATTGAAGCCGCCGAACATTGCCGGGCGCTTTAGAGTTATTTACTACAGCCCGTCGTAGACCATCTTTGTGAACTGGCTGCCGTTGAACACGAAATTCCCCCATTTCGCGTCGAAGGCCGCGGTCGGCCTGGCGGCGATAATTTGGTCCAGTGATTTGCCCTGCGATTTCAAGGCTGCGACGTTATTGCGGACCGTAACCAGCATGTCGCGGAATTCGATCAGCTGAGTGCGCGTCCCCACCGCGCCATGGCCGGGAACGACGATGGTGTGGTCTGTCGTAAATGCCACAGCCTTGTTGGCCCATTTGATCGCACCGTCGATATTGCCGCCATCTTCATTGTCGATATACGGATAAATGCCGTTCCAGAAGGTGTCTCCCAGCGCCAGAACATCGGCCTTTTTGAAGTAGACCCATAGATCTCCATCGGTGTGGCCACCACCGAAGTTCTGTACTTCGATCGTCGTTCCTGCGAAGTTGAAAGTCTTTTCGTTATCGACAATCAGGGTTGGGCGTGCACCGGCCGGCACCGGATCGAAGGTCCAATTCCAGGCGTTGACATGCGTGGTCTCGGTCAGATGCTTCAAAGTATTCTTGTGCGCAACGATGGTGGCGCCAGCGGCGTGCATCCATGCATTGCCGTCGGTATGGTCCCAATGCCAATGCGTGTTCACCACGTATTTCAGCGGTGAGGGGCTGATCTTGCCGAGGGCGGCCTGCGGCTTTTCTTGCGATTTGCTAATGCCCGCGTCGACCAGAAATTTGCCATCCTTGCCCGACAGGACGGTAATGTTGCCGCCTGAACCCATCAGCACGGTGATATTTCCACGCAATGGCTGCACGACGATTTCCCCGTCGGCACGGCGTAAATATCGGGCGCCTGCACCAGTGTGAAAATAGTCGTCTGGTCCGGCGTTGCTTCCTGGTGAAGGTGGACTGCCCGTTTCAGCGAACGCTGCCGTCGAGGCTAGCGACGACCCCGCAGCAATCGCGAGCAATACAAACAGTGTGGAAAGCATGCTGCCTTTATTTCCTGGCTTGATCAACGTATTCATGGTTCTTCGCTTTCGTTTGGGAAACCGGTACATCTGAATGCTTGTCGAGCAATGGGGATAGCCGGCGAACGGGTCATTTCCCCAAAGGGCGAAGAAATAGTGATGCGACGCGGCTATAGCGTCCAAGACCTGTTTACTATTCAAACGATAAGCAACGCCTATAGTTGGCCGGCTCTCCACGGATCAAGGGCACGAACCCATCGTCTCGCAAATTTACTTGACACCTAAACTATCAAAACCTAAAGTAAAGCCGAGCACACACGTTGGGGAACCAGCATGCGCATTGTCTGTATCGGCGGCGGCCCGGCTGGGCTGTATTTCGGGTTGTTGATGAAGCACCGGCATCCGGCGCACGAAGTGGTCGTCGTCGAGCGCAACCGGCCGTATGACACCTTCGGCTGGGGCGTCGTGTTTTCAGACCAGACGCTCGGCAATCTGCGCGCCGCCGACGCCAATAGCGCCGACATGATCCTCGGCGCGTTCAATCACTGGGACGACATCGAAATCCACTTTCGCGGCGCGAAGGTACGCTCGTCGGGACACGGCTTTTGCGGCATCGGCCGCAAGCGGCTGCTGAACATCCTGCAGGCGCGCTGCGAAGAACTCGGCGTGAAGCTGGTGTTCGAAACGCAGGTCACGAACGACGACGATTACGACGCCGACCTCATCATCGCCAGCGACGGCCTGAACAGCGCCATCCGCCAGAAATACGCTTCGACCTATCAGCCCGACGTCGACATGCGCGACTGCCGCTTCGTGTGGCTCGGCACGAACAAGCTCTTCGACGCCTTCACATTTGCGTTCGAAAAGACCGAATGGGGCTGGTTCCAGGCGCACGCGTACCGCTTCGACGACCAGACGTCGACGTTCATCGTCGAAACGCCTGAGCGCGTGTGGCGCGCGGCAGGACTCGACGAAATGAGCAAGGAAGAGAGCATCGCGTTCTGCGAGCGGCTGTTCGCGAAGTATCTCGACGGCCATCCGTTGATGTCGAACGCGAGCCACTTGCGCGGCTCGTCGCAATGGATCCGCTTTCCGCGTGTCGTCAATCGCGAATGGGCGCACTGGAAAACAGCCGCCGACGGCAAACGCGTACCCGTCGTGCTGATGGGCGACGCCGCGCACACCGCGCATTTTTCGATCGGTTCCGGCACCAAGCTCGCGCTCGAAGACGCGATCGAACTCGCGAACAGCATCGACGCGCATCCGCACGATCTCGCCGCCGCGCTCGCGCACTACACGGAAGTCCGCAGCGTGGACGTGCTGCGCATCCAGAACGCCGCGCGCAATTCGACGGAATGGTTCGAGCATGTCGACCGTTACACGTCTTTCGAGCCGGAGCAGTTCGCGTATTCGCTGCTGACTCGCTCGCAGCGCATATCGCACGAGAACCTGCGCGAGCGCGATGCCGGCTATCTCTCGTCATTCGAAGACTGGCTGGCGGCGCGCGCGGGCATCGAACGCGCGCCGGACAAGCACTCCGTTCCGCCCATGTTTACGCCGTTCAAACTGCGCGGCGTGACGCTGAAGAACCGCGTCGTCGTGTCGCCGATGGCGCAGTATTCAGCCGTCGACGGCGTCGCGGGCGACTATCACCTGATGCATCTCGGCGCACGCGCCATGGGTGGCGCGGCGCTCGTGATGACCGAGATGACCTGCGTGTCGCCCGAGGCACGCATCACGCCCGGATGCCCCGGCATGTACGCGCCGGAACATCTGGCCGCGTGGCGTCGCATCGTGCAGTTCGTGCACGCGCAGTCCGACGCGAAGATCGGCATGCAGCTCGGCCACGCGGGCGCCAAGGCGTCGACGCGTGTCAGCTGGGACGGCATCGACCAGCCCTTGCCCGATGACAACTGGCCGTTGGTGTCGGCATCGCCGCAGCAATACCTGCGCGGCGTGAGCCAATGGTCGCGCGAAGCGACGCATGCGGAACTGCGCGAGATCGAAGCGCAGTTCGTGCGTGCGACGGAAATGGCCGCGGAAGCGGGCTTCGACTGGCTCGAATTGCACTGCGCGCACGGGTATTTCCTGTCGAGCTTTCTCTCGCCGCTCACCAATCATCGCACTGACGAATACGGTGGAACGCTGGCGAATCGTCTGCGCTATCCGCTCGAAGTGTTCGCCGCGATGCGCAAGGCCTGGCCGCAGGACAAGCCGATGTCGGTGCGCATTTCCGCGCACGACTGGGTCGACGGCGGCACGACACCCGACGATGCCGTCGAGATCGCGCGCGCGTTCAAGGCGGCGGGCGCGGACATGATCGATGTGTCGTCGGGACAGGTGAGCAAGGAAGAAAAGCCCGTGTACGGTCGCATGTTCCAGACGCCGTTCGCCGATCGCATCCGCAACGAAGCGGGCATCGCGACGATCGCGGTCGGCGCGATCTCCGAGGCGGACCACGTGAACAGCATCATCGCTGCGGGCCGCGCGGACCTGTGTGCGGTTGCGCGTCCGCATCTGGCGAATCCGTCGTGGACGCTGAACGAAGCAGCGAAGATCGGCTACTTCGACGTGAACTGGCCGAAGCAGTACACCGCCGCCAAGTCGCAACTCGAACGCAACTACGAGCGCGAGCGCGCACAGGCCGCCGAGAATGCACGGCTGTCGCCGCTAGAGCGCGCACAACGCGCGGAAGGAACGGTTTGATGAACAGCACCCTTGCGGGAAAACACGCGGTAGTCACGGGCGGCGGCAGCGGCATCGGCGCGGCGACGGCAGAAGCGCTGGTTCGCGCGGGTGCGCGCGTCACGTTGATGGGCCGCGATGCGCAACGTCTTGCCGCGCAGCGCGAAACGTTGAGCGCGTATGGCGAGATCGCAGCTTGCATCAGCGTCGATGTGTGCGACGAAAGCGCTGTCAACAAGGCATTTTCTGAAGCATCGTCGATTGCAGGCGCTGTCGACGTGCTCGTCAACAATGCAGGCCAGGCGCAAGCCGCACCGTTCACGCAGACGGATATGGCGCTGTGGCAACGCATGCTCGACGTCAACCTGACGGGCGTGTTTCTCTGCACGCGCGCCGTGTTGCCGTCGATGCTCGACCGCAACTATGGCCGCATCATCAACGTCGCGAGCACGGCGGGACAGATCGGTTACGCGTACGTCGCCGCTTACTGCGCGGCCAAGCATGGCGTGATTGGCCTCACGCGCTCGCTCGCACTCGAGGTCGCGACGAAGGGCGTCACCGTCAACGCCGTCTGTCCCGGCTATACGGAAACGGAACTGCTGCGCGCGTCGCTCGACCAGATCACCTCGAAGACTTCGCGCAGCGAGCAGGAAGCACGCGACATTCTCGTGCGCAACAACCCGCAGCGCCGCTTCATCGCGCCCGCCGAAGTCGCAAACGCCGTGCTGTGGCTGTGCATGCCGGGTTCCGAATCCATCACAGGTCAATCTGTTTCCGTTTCAGGCGGAGAAGTCACATGAGCAACATTGCAAAGAAGAAAACTACCGACGCCGCCGATTCCAAACCGACGCGCAAAGGCATTGCGAAACCCGCGGAGAACGTCGTGGACATGGAAATGAGCACGGGCGCGGACAGCCACATGGGCTTGCGCCTGTGGCTGCGCATGCTGACGACGACCAACCTCGTGCAAGCGGAATTGCGCAAGCGTCTGCGCAACGAGTTCGACACGACGTTGCCGCGCTTCGATCTGATGGCGCAACTGGAGCGTCATCCTGAAGGCCTGAAGATGACGGAACTGTCGCGCCGCTTGATGGTGACGGGCGGCAATATCACCGGCATTACAGATCAACTGGAAAAAGAAGGCCTCGTCGCGCGCGACACCGATCAGAACGACCGCCGTTCGATCAGCGTGCGTCTCACGCCGGAAGGCCGCGCGCTGTTCGACAGAATGGCCGTCGCACACGAACAATGGGTCGTCGAGATGTTCGGCGGCCTCGATCTCGATGAGAAATCGCGCACGCATCAGAAGCTCGGCAAGCTCAAGCAGCATCTGCTGAACACCATCAAGAGCTGACGCGCGACATCTGCAAAAGAGGAGACAACGATGACCCGTTCCGCTGCCGATGCCCTGCTCGCCGGCAATCGCACGACACTCGCCGCTTACGAGGCGAAGCACTTCGGCTGGTCCGTCAACGCGGGCGTCGCGACGATCACGCTGAATCGCCCGGAGCGCAAGAATCCGCTGACCTTCGAGTCGTACGCGGAGTTGCGTGATCTGTTCCGGCAACTCGCGTATGCAACCGACGTAAAGGTCGTCGTCATGCACGGCGCGGGCGATAACTTCTGCTCGGGCGGCGACGTGCACGACATCATTGCGCCGTTGATCGATCTGCCAATGCCCGAACTACTGCTCTTCACGCGCATGACAGGCGATCTTGTCAAAGCGATGCGGCATTGCCCGCAGCCGGTCATCGCGGCTGTCGACGGCGTCTGCGCAGGCGCGGGCGCGATTCTCGCGATGGCCTCCGACATGCGCCTCGGCACCGCGCGCAGCAAGCTTGCGTTTCTGTTCACGCGTGTGGGCCTTGCCGGTTGCGACATGGGCGCGTGCTCGATCCTGCCGCGCATCATCGGCCAGGGGCGCGCATCCGAATTGCTTTACACGGGGCGCTCCGCGAGCGGCGAAGAAGGTTACGCATGGGGCTTCTACAACCGCTTGTGCGCGCCGGAAGCGCTGCTTGACGAAGCATCGAAACTCGCCGCCGATCTCGCCGCGGGCCCGACGTTCGCGCATGGCGTCACGAAGAAGATGCTGCACCAGGAATGGAGCATGAGCATCGACGAAGCGATCGAATCCGAAGCGCAGGCACAGGCCATCTGCATGACGACGCGCGATTTCGAACGTGCGTATCGCGCGTTCGCGGCGAAGTCGCGCCCCGTGTTCGAAGGAGACTGATCTTGAATCACGACGATCCGCACGGCGCATTGGCCTGGCCATTCTTCGAAGCGCGTCACCGCGAACTCGCAGAAGGAATCGAGACGTGGGCCACGCAGCATCTCGCGCATGTACCACATGACGACGCCGACACGACGTGCCGTCAACTCGTGCGCGCGTTAGGCGAAGCGGGCTGGCTGAAGTACGGCGTGGGCGGCATGCAGTACGGCGGGCATGGTGACACGATCGACACCCGCGCCGTGTGTCTGCTGCGCGAGACGCTTGCAAAACACGACGGCCTCGCAGACTTCGCGCTCGCCATGCAAGGCCTCGGTTCGGGCGCGATCACGCTGGCGGGCACGCATGAACAGAAATCGCGCTATTTGCCGCGCGTCGCAAAGGGCGAAGCAATCGCAGCGTTCGCGTTGTCCGAGCCCGAGGCCGGCTCCGATGTTGCGGCAATGGCCTTGCAGGCACGCGCGGACGGCGACAGCTATGTGCTCGACGGCGACAAGACGTGGATTTCGAACGGCGGCATCGCCGACTTCTATGTGGTGTTTGCACGAACGGGCGAAGCACCCGGCGCACGCGGTATCACCGCATTCATTGTCGATGCCGACACGCCGGGCCTGCAGATCGCCGAACGCATCGACGTGATTGCGCCGCATCCGCTCGCGCGTCTGCATTTCGCCAACGCCCGCGTGCCGCGCAGCCAGATGCTTGGCGCGCCCGGTGAAGGCTTCAAGATCGCGATGCGCACGCTGGATATTTTCCGCACGTCGGTCGCGGCAGCGTCGTTGGGCTTTGCACGACGTGCGTTGCAGGAAGGCCTCGAACGCGCCGCGTCGCGCAAGATGTTCGGCCAGACGCTCGGCGATTTTCAGTTGACGCAGGCCAAACTCGCGCAGATGGCGCTGACGATCGACAGCAGCGCGCTGCTCGTCTATCGCGCCGCATGGCTGCGCGACCAGGGCGAGAGCGTCACGCGCGAAGCCGCGATGGCGAAGTGGCATGCGAGCGAAGGCGCGCAGCAGGTGATCGACGCCGCCGTGCAACTATGGGGCGGCATGGGCGTGCAAAGCGGCACGACGGTCGAAAGGCTTTATCGCGAGATTCGCGCGCTACGCATTTACGAAGGCGCGACGGAAGTGCAGCAACTGATCGTCGGACGCGATCTGCTCAAGGCGCATGCAGCCGCGCAGCAGGAGCGCGCGTCATGAGCGCCACGTTCGACATGCCCATGCGCATCCATTTCGCGCATTGCGATCCGGCCGGCATCGTCTACTTTCCGCAGTATCTGGTGATGACGAACATGCTCGTCGAAGAGTGGTTCAACGAGCGTCTTGCCATCGACTACGCGCACATGATACAGACGCGCCACGTCGGCCTGCCTATCGTGAAGCTCGACTGCGAGTTTTCAAGGCCAAGCCGCATGGGCGAAACGATCACGCTTTCGCTGGACGTCACGCGCATCGGACGCCGTTCGATTGGGATCGCGATCGTCGCCCGTTGCGCGGATGAAGTGCGCTTTCGTTCGGCGCAAGTGCTCGTCACGACATCGCTGGAAAGCGGGCAGTCAATCGACATTCCCGACGACATCGCCGTCGCGCTCGCGGCATTCGCGCCGCACGCCGTTCAATCCGAGGAGCAACGCTCATGAAGAAACGATCGCTTCTGCCCGCGGGCTGGGTCAAGCCGAAGGGCTACGCCAATGGTGTCGCGGCGAGCGGCACGCAGGTGTTTATCGCCGGACAGATCGGCTGGAACGAAGAAGCACGCATGACGAGCGACCGCTTCGCCGAACAGGCAATCCAGGCGCTGCGCAATGTGCTCGCCGTACTGCGCGAGGCAGGCGGACAGCCCGAGCACCTCGTGCGCATGACATGGTACGTCACCGACAAGCGCGAGTACCTCGCGTCGCTGAAGGAGATCGGCCAGGCGTTCCGCGAACTGATCGGTGATTACGACATCGCGATGAGCGCCGTGCAGGTCGTCGCGCTGATCGAGGACGACGCCAAAGTGGAAATCGAAGCAACCGCCGTGGTGACGGACTAGACGCGCTTCGAGCCGCGCACACCCACTTATTCCGCAGATAACGCACGTATGGCAGGGGAGTTTCATGATGGAACCGTCAGCTCACGTCGATACTTTCGCGCGCGATCACTTGCCGCCGCAGGATCAATGGCCGGTGTTCCTGCTCGACAATCCGGACATCGCGTATCCGGCGCGATTCAACTGCGCGACTGAACTGCTCGATCGCGCCGTCGACAATGGGCATCGCGATCGGCCTGCAATCTGGTCCGACATCGACGGCAAGCCGCATGCGACCACGTACGGCGAACTGCTGGCGATGGTGAATCGCAGCGCCCATGTGCTGATCGACGAAATGGGTTTGCGGCCTGGCAATCGCGTGCTGTTGCGCGGGCCGAACACGTTGCAGATGGCCGTCGCGTTTCTCGCGGCGCTGAAGGCGGGTCTCGTCGTCGTGCCGACCATGCCGCTGCTGCGCGCGAAAGAACTCAAGCAGATCATCGACAAGGCGCAAATCGGCGCGGCGCTGTGTGACACGCGTTTGACGGAAGAACTCTCGCGCTGCACGACGCGCGGCGATGAGTACTTCTGCGAAGGCCTCAAAACCACGCTGATCTTTCACGACGACGACGCAGCAGGTTCGCTCGAAACACTTGCCGCATCCAAACCCGCTGAATTCAAGGCCTGCGACACGGCCGACGACGACGTCTGCCTGATCGCCTTCACGAGCGGCACGACAGGTGCGCCCAAGGGCTGCATGCACTTCCATCGCGACGTGCTCGCGATGTGCGATCTGTTTCCGCGCCACATCCTGAAACCCACCGCTGACGACATCTTCTGCGGCACACCGCCGCTCGCATTCACGTTCGGCCTTGGCGGGCTACTGTGCTTTCCGTTACGCGCAGGCGCATCGACGGTGCTGATCGAGAAGCAGACGCCCGAAATGCTGCTGCAAAACGTCGAGCGCTTTCATGCAACCGTGATGTTCACCGCGCCGACGTTCTATCGGCAGATGGCGCCGTTGATTCCGCGTTTCGACATTGCGTCGCTGAAAAAGACCGTCTCCGCAGGCGAAGCGCTGCCCGACTCGACGCGCGAGCTTTGGCGTGAAGCGAGTGGGATTGAAATGATCGACGGCATCGGCGGCACGGAGCTGATTCATATCTTCATCTCGTCGGCGGGACACGACGTACGGCCGCACGCGATCGGCAAGGCCGTGCCCGGCTACGTCGTGCAGGCCGTCGATGACAACATGCGCCCCGTGCCCACCGGCACGCTCGGCAAGCTCGCCGTGCGCGGGCCGACGGGCTGCCGCTATCTGGCCGACGAGCGCCAGCTCAAGTTCGTGCGCGACGGCTGGAACCTGCCCGGCGATTCCGTCTATCTCGACGCAGACGGCTATGTGTTCTATCAGGCGCGCGCCGACGACATGATCGTCTCGGCGGGCTACAACATCTCCGGCCCGGAAGTGGAAAGCGTGCTGATGCAGCATCAGGCTGTCGCCGAATGCGGCGTCATCGGCGTGCCCGACGAGACACGCGGACAGATCGTGAAGGCGTTCATCGTGCTCAATGCCGGCTACAGCGGCAATGAGAAACTGGTCGCGGAGTTGCAGGAATTCGTGAAGAATACCGTTGCGCCGTACAAGTATCCGCGCGTCGTCGCCTTCATCGACACGCTGCCTCGCACGGAAACCGGCAAGCTCAAGCGGTTCGCTTTGCGTGCGATGTAGCGCCTGACGCTTCATTCGATAACGGTGAGCGGTGACGCGCGCAGTCCCCGTCGTCCCACAATCGAGGAGCATTTGATGGCCGGTTCCTTTATCGAAGTCGCCGCTCGCGATGGCGGCCGTTTCAACGCATACATGGCGCGCCCCGCGCAGGGGTCCGGTCCGGGCCTCGTGCTGCTGCAAGAGATTTTCGGCATCAACGACTATCTGAAACAAACGGCCGACCGCTACGCCGAAGAAGGCTATGTCGTGCTCGTGCCCGATCTGTTCTGGCGCATGCAACCGAATGTCGTGCTCGGCTATGACGGCGACGACATGAAGCGCGCGCTCGACTTCCATGCGAAGTTCGACGTCGATCTCGCCGTGCAGGATATCGCCGCGACGCTCGATGCGTTGCGCGCGTTGCCCGAGCAACAAGGCAAGGTCGGCGCGGTCGGCTATTGCCTCGGCGGCAAGCTCGCGATGCTCGCGGCCGCGCGCACGGACGTCGATTGTGCGGTCAGCTATTACGGTGTCGGGCTCGATACGTATATCGACGAAGTGAAGAACATTCGCTGCCCGATGGTGTTTCACTTCCCCGAAAACGACGCGTACTGCCCGCCGCCCGTTCGCGAGCAGATCGGGGCCGCGCTGCGCACGCATCCCAACATCGAGCAGTATGTGTATCCCGGCTGCGATCACGCGTTCGCCGCGCCCGCACGCCCGCAATACGACAAGCCCGCCGCGATGATGGGGTACTCGCGCACGCTCGCGCTGCTGCGCAAGGTACTCGGCCCGATCTACGATCTGAATACGCTGTGGGAACAGCATTGCTATTTCGAGTTCGCGACGCGCGACGTCGAAGCCGTAATGCCGACGATGGTCGCGCAACCGTACGTCAACCACGTGCCGACCATGACGGGCGGCGTCGGTTATGACAATCTCAAGCGCTTCTATACGAATCACTTCGTCAACTCGAATCCACCGGACACAAAGCTGATTCCGATTTCGCGGACCATCGGCTCCGATCGCATCGTCGATGAATTCATCTTTGCCTGCACGCATAGCTGCGAGATCGACTGGCTGCTGCCGGGCGTAGTGCCGACGGGCAAATACTTCGAGGTGCCGATGCTCGCTGTCGTGTGCTTTCGCGGCGACAAGTTGTACAACGAGCATATCTATTGGGATCAGGCGTCCGTGCTCGTGCAGGTCGGCTTGCTCGATCCGAAGGGTTTGCCCGTTGCAGGCATCGAGAGCGCGCGCAAGCTGCTCGACGAAAAGCTGCCGTCCAATCAGTTGATGGGCGACAAGTGGTCGGCATGATGGTTGCTCGTGCAACTTGAAGCATCATATTGAATAGAGGCCGCCCTCTTGCGCGGCCTCGTATGATGTCCGCTCCGCCGATACACGGCCCTCTCACGCGACTCGCCGCCCGCTCATGCTCATCGTCCACCACCTGAACAACTCCCGTTCGCAGCGCGTGCTGTGGCTGCTCGAAGAACTCGGCGTGCCGTACGAGATCAAGCGTTACCAGCGCGACCCGAAGACGATGCTCGCGCCGCCCGAACTGCGGGCCGTTCATCCCCTCGGCAAGTCGCCCGTCGTCACGGATGATGGCCAGACCCTCGCTGAATCCGCCGCGATCATCGAGTATCTGCTCGAACGTTACGGACAAGGCCGCTTCGAGCCGCCTGCCGGCACGCCCGAACGCCGGCAGTTCAGATACTGGATGCACTATGCGGAAGGCTCTGCGATGCCGCCGTTGCTGCTGAAGCTGGTCGCGTTGCGGATCGGCAGCGCGCCGATGCCTTTCTTCGCGAAGCCGATTGCGAAGAAGATTTCGTCGACGTTGCAATCCACCTTCATCGATCCGCAGATCGCGCTGCATATGGGATTTATCGAAGATTCGCTGCGCGCGACCGGCTGGTTCGCGGGCAACGAATTCACAGCCGCTGATATTCAAATGAGCTTCCCCCTCGAAGCTGCTAGCGCGCGCGGCAACCGCGATACGAAGTATCCATCTGTCGCCCGTTTTCTCGACACGATCCATGCCCGGCCCGCCTACCAGCGCGCGCTCGAACGCGGCGGCAAGTACGATTTATTGAGCTGAGCCGTGTCGATTCCGGCTGCGTTCGATCGTCGTGTCAAGTAGAGGCAGGCACGCGCGGGAATGGCAGTTGCCGTCCGGCACGGATGCTCGCTAGACTGCAAGCGCTTCGACCGCATGGAGGAAACGCGCGCATGACGCATAACATCGAAGGGAAAAAACGCTGGCTCGCACTGATCGTGCTATGCATGGGCGTGCTGATGATCGTGCTCGATACGACGATCGTCAACGTCGCCCTGCCGTCGATCGCGGCCGATCTTGGCTTCTCCGAAACCGCGCTCGTGTGGGTCGTCAATGCGTACATGCTGACCTTCGGCGGCTTCCTGTTGCTCGGCGGCCGGCTCGGCGATCTGTACGGACACCGCAAGCTCTTCCTCGCGGGCATTACGCTGTTCACGCTGGCGTCGCTCGCGTGCGGACTCGCGAACTCGCAGGTCATGCTGGTTTGCGCGCGCGCCATTCAAGGTCTGGGTGGCGCGGTGGTGTCTGCCGTTTCGCTGTCGCTCATCATGAATCTGTTCACCGAAGAGGGCGAGCGCGCCAAGGCGATGGGTGTCTACGGCTTCGTGTGCGCGGGCGGCGGCAGTATCGGTGTGCTGCTCGGCGGATTGCTGACCAATCTGCTGAGCTGGCACTGGATCTTTCTCGTCAATCTGCCCATTGGTATCGCCGTGTATGGGGCGTGCCTCGCGCTGATGCCGGCCGGCCGTGGGCACGCGCACGGCGAACGCCTCGACGTAGCGGGCGCGGCGACCGTGACCACATCGCTGATGCTGGCCGTCTACGCGATCGTCAACGGCAACGAGGCGGGCTGGCTGTCCGCGCAGACCGTCGGCCTGATCGTCGTCGCGCTGGCGCTGCTCGGCGCGTTTCTCATCATCGAAGCACGCGTCGCGCATCCGTTGATGCCGCTCAAGCTCTTCACGTTGCGCAATGTCGCGACGGCCAACGTGGTCGGCGTGTTGTGGGCGGCGGCGATGTTCGCGTGGTTCTTCATCTCCGCGCTTTATTTGCAGCGTGTGCTCGGCTATGCGCCGCTTCAGGTCGGCCTCGCGTTCCTGCCCGCGAACCTCATCATGGGCTTCTTCTCGCTCGGCCTGTCGGCGCGCATGGTGATGCGTTTCGGCATTCGTCGGCCGCTGGCTGTCGGGCTGTTTCTTGCGGCGCTCGGGCTGCTGCTGTTTGCGCGCGCGCCCGTTGACGGGCACTTCGTCGTCGATGTGCTGCCTGGCATGGTGTTGCTCGGCGTCGGCGCGGGCGTCGCGTTCAATCCGATGCTGCTCGCTGCAATGAGCGATGTCGATCCCGCCGATTCCGGGCTCGCATCGGGCATCGTCAACACGTCGTTCATGATGGGCGGCGCATTGGGACTCGCGGTGCTGGCGAGTCTCGCGGCCGCGCAATCGGCGAGCGGCGGCACGCAGCAGGCCGACACGCCCGCTGCACTCGCGAGCGGTTATCACGTTGCGTTTCTCGTCGGCGCGATCTTCGCGGCCATGGCTGCGACGATTGGCGGCGCGTTGCTGCGGCCCGGCTCACCGCCCGCCGCGCAACGGGAGCGCGACGATGACACGTTGAAGCAGCAGATGGAGCAATCGCCATGAGCAAGACCACGGATGTGCCCGAACTGGTTCGCCGCTGCTTCGCGGCGTATCAGCACAAGGACCGCGCGGCGATCGAAGCGATCCTCGCCGACGATTTCCATTTCACGAGTCCACGCGACGATCATATCGACCGGCGCGAATACTTCGAACGCTGCTGGCCGTTCAACGAGCAGGTCGAGTTCTTTCGGATCGAGAAGCTGTTCAGCGAAGGCAACGAAGCGTTCGTGCGTTATGCGTGCAAGCCGGTGAATCGCGAGGCGTTTCGCAATACCGAGTTCTTTCGGGTCGAGAACGGCAAGATCGTCGACGTGCAGGTGTACTTCGGTTCGCCCGCGAAAGACGTGACTTCGCGCTGACTGACGGCTGCGCGACAAGAACCGCAAGCGCGATCAAATGAATCACGCGGCCAATCGATATGCTGGGTTCATGCCGAAACGAGAGTCCGTATGAGCCTGATCGGAAACCCTGCGGGAAAAGCGTTGTGGTTTATCGAAAGCCACTTCCATGAGGAACTGTCGCTCGACGATATTGCCAGTTGCGGCTGCGTCTCGCGCTTTCATCTGTCGCGCGCGTTCGAAGCTGCAACCGGCCACGCGGTGATGCGCTATGTACGCGCGCGCCGCCTGACGGAAGCGGCGCGGCAGCTTGCGCGCGGCGCGCCGGATATCCTCGCCGTCGCGATCGATGCAGGTTACGGCTCTCACGAGGCATTTACGCGCGCGTTTCGCGAGCAGTTCGGGCTCACGCCCGAAGCGTTGCGCGCGCAAGGTCATCTCGACAACCTCGCACTCGTGGAGCCCATCAAAATGGATGAATCACTTCTCGCCCATCTGGAGCCGCCGCGTTTCGTGGACGGCAAACCGTTGCTCGTCGCAGGATCGAGCGAACGCTACCACTGCGAAAGCAGTTCGGGCATACCCGCGCAATGGCAACGCTTCAACGCGATCTTCGGCAAGGTGCCCGGACAGGTCGGCAAGGTCGCGTACGGTGTCTGCTACAACGCCGACGACTCAGGCAATTTCGATTATCTGTGCGGCGTGGAAGTCGCCGATTTCTCGGGCCTGCCCGACGAACTAAGCCGCGTGCGCATCGGCGCGCAGCGCTATGCGGTGTTCACGCATAGCGAGCACATTTCGACGATACGCCGCACGTGGAACACGATCTGGAACAAGTGGTTGCCGGAATCCGGGCACACGCCCGCCGATGCGCCCAACTTCGAGCGCTACAGCGAGCAGTTCAATCCCGTGACGGGCATGGGCGGCGTCGAAATCTGGCTGCCGCTCAGGAACTGAAGCGCTAATCAGCGCGTGCCGCCGACCGGCGCGGCTTCGACTTCGAACGTGTCGCCCGTTTCGAAGAACGTGCCGCCCGCGACGTAGTGGCAGGTGCGCATGTCATGATCGTCGCCGAAGTGCCAGCGGTTGTCCGAGTAGACGCGGCTGTCCGCGTAGCACGCGACCACTTCGGCGAGGATCAGATCGTGCCGCTGGGCGTCGTCGGGAATCACCTTGCATTCGAACCACGCCACACACCCTTCCAGCATCGGCACATCGATCTTCTCGGCCGGAAACGTCTCGAGCTGAAGCGCGGTGAACTTGTCGATTTCGACGCCGGCGTTCGAACCGACGGCGAGCGTATGACGCGCGAAGCCACGCGTAGGCAGTTGCAGGCCGAACACGCCGCTTGCTTCGACAAGCTGCCGCGTCAACGTTTTCGCGTCGATCACCACGACGATTTTCGGCGGCACGAAATCCAGCGGCATGGCCCACGAAGCGGCCATCACGTTCGAACGCCCGTCGTGCGCGCTCGTGATCAAGGTGACGGGGCCGTGGTTCAGAAGGCGCGTCGCGCGCGAGAGATCGACGGGTTGCCGGAATGATTGCATGAGAGACCTTCGCGATATCGATCGCTGCATTCTAGCGAAGCCGTGCAAAACGCGAAGCGTACGTGCCGCGGTAGCAGACCGCGCGCGGGGGAAAGCGGATGCAAGAATCCGGACAAAAAAACGGCGGCGCCAATGCGCCGCCCGCAGATCCGCATGGATGCGAAAGTCAGTGCGTCGTCGGGGGCTTGCCGTGCGTGACGTCGAGCGGTTTGTGCGCCTCGCCGTTCGCGCCCGGGAAGAATGCGTTCCATGCGGCACGCACGCCCTCGGCTGCCGTGGCTTCCGCGTCGATGGTTTCCGGTTCGTCCACGCGTGCGGGATCTTCACTCAGACCGCGCCAGTGGGTGAACACGAGTAGCGGTTTCTCGGTCCATCCGCCTTCGATGAATTTTGCGAATGCCGTGTCGCCGCTCACCAGCTGGACTTCGTACCACCCGTCTCGCACGGGCGCATAGTCGTCCAGCGGGAACCATGCGGTCGCTTCGATTTCCATAGTGCCGTCTCCTGTCGTGGATGTGACTCATAGGGAGGCATTGTTTATGCCTTACGGGGGGCGCGCCCGCTCACGGCGTCGGATCATGGCGCGGTCCGGGACTTGCAGGGCGAACAGCCCCGGAAAAACCGACGCACTTTTTGACCACGACGCACCACCAGATTTACACATCTCGCCTGTCGGCGTAAAGCCCGGCAACATATTCGGATTTTTCGAACGTACGGTCCAAAACGTTCGAACCCGAAAATTCACGTTTTCGCGTTCAACGTGAAGGCGCCGCGATCGAAAGCTTCGCAGTATGTTTTCCAGTCACTGACGACCTGCGCTTCGCACTGCGTCGCGAGGTCGATCAACGGCAATTGCCACTTGCTGTCTTCGCCGAACGCGATCAGGTCGTCGGCGATCGCGGAAGTCTGCCGTCCGCTGCTGCGAAAGTGCGCCCACGCGACCAGCTCCGCCATGTTGCGCACGACCGACTCCAGCCGTGGCAGCTTGCCGTTCCAGGCGTCGAGTGCGACGCGGTCTTCCGATGGCTGCAACCCGCGCAGCACGAACGGCCGCCGTTCGAACTCGACGGCGTGCAAAAAGGCTTGCGACACGACCTGGTTACGCCTCTGTATATCGACCACGCGCTCGGACTCGCTGCCCCATTTGGGCTGCGGCGTATGGACGTTCGGCGCGGTGGCGGACGGCAAAGCCAGCTTCATGTCGAGCAGGTAATTGCCGTCGGGCGAACCCTTGCCTTCGACGAGAATCACATAGCGCTCGACGCCCAGACTGCCCGTACCCGCAATGCGGCGCGCGACGTCGATGATCTCGTAGAACCGGGGATTCGGCTCGCGCTTCGCAAAATCGTTCATGAACGCGACGACCCTGGCGCGCGCGTCGCCCGTGACAGGCAGCGCTTTCTTGCCGTCGGCGCGCAGCGTCCGCTTTTTGCCTTTCAGATCGGTGCGCCGGTTCAGGTGATCGGCACGCGAGCGCTGGTGCAACGCCGCGAACAGTTCGCCGACCATGCCCTCAGCCGTCTCCTCCTCGATCCAGCGCGCCTTGCCGAAACGCAGCGCGGCGGCGTAGGCGTCGGTGGCCGTGTGGCACAGCGCGAGGGCCTCGGCGCGGCTGAGCTTCAGATCGTCCGCCGCCACCAGCACGCTCGACAGCAGCCGGATCATCTCGTACAGGCAGGGCGCGAGGCATGCCTCGTCGAAATCATTGATGTCGAAATAGATGAGCCGGTTATCGCCCTTGTAACTGCCGAAATTCTCCAGATGCATGTCGCCGCAGATCCACGCTCGCGGCGAACCGTCCAGCACCGTGCCTTTGGACAGACGCTTGTAGAACAGATGACAGGTTCCGCGCAGAAACACGAATGGCGACGTACGCATGCGCGCGTATTTCATTGCGAGGCGGTCGGGGTCACGGCCCGCATTGAACCGGGCGATTTCATCAGCAACGTCGAGCATGCGGACCTCTCACGAATGGGGAATGATCGGGATCATTCTGTACCGACAGCCTTTCACTTCCAAACGTTCGCCGTACCCACGCCACGCTCGCGAACGAGTATGCGAGCGCGCCGCAATGCTGGCTCCATCGAATCGCGCCCACCTGGTTCTTACGGGCGCGCAGCCTTTGCCGTATCGTGCCCGCTAGGCATACTTCAACGGTACACGCGACGGGAGAAAGACGTGGTGCAACGAGTCAACGAATACGGTCAGGCGATCGGCGAACCCATGCCACAGTGGCAAGCCGCAAAGGCACCAGGCGATCAGCCGATGACAGGCCGCTACTGCCGGCTGGAGCGGGTCGACGTGGAACGCCACGCGGACGATCTGTACGACGCCTACAGCGCCGCGCCCGACGGCCGCGACTGGACCTACCTCTCCGTAGGCCCGTTCGACACGCGCGAGGCCTACCGCGACTTCCTCGCGTCCTGCGCGGCTTCCCCTGACCCGCTGCATCACACCGTCATCGATCTCGCGACGGGCAAAGCCATCGGCACGCTTTCGCTGATGCGCATCGACAAGGCGAACGGCGTGATCGAAGTCGGCTTCGTCGTGTTTTCGCAGCGTCTGCAAAAGACGCGCATGGCGACGGAATCGATCTTCCTGTTGATGCAGCGCGTCTTCGACGAACTCGGCTACCGGCGCTTCGAGTGGAAATGCGATTCGCTGAATGCGCCGTCGCGCGCCGCGGCGGCCCGCTTCGGCTTCACGTACGAAGGCATCTTCCGTCAGGCCGTAACTTACAAAGGCCGCAACCGCGATACAGCGTGGTTCTCGATCATCGACAGCGAATGGCCGGCGCTGCGCGCCGGCTTCGCGCAATGGCTCGACGAAGCGAACTTCGACGCGCAGGGCACGCAGCGGCGCACGTTGCAGGCGTGCATGGCGGCGTCACGCACCTGAGCGACGTAGCGCGACGGCGCCATCACATCATCAGGAATGCTTTCAAACTGCGGCGGATCGCATCCAGTTCGGGCTGCGCAATCCGCTCTTCCCGGAATTCACCGCGCCGCGCCACCCAGTCGAGCGTGGTGATCTGGTCGATCAGCGCGACGCACGGCTTTGGCAATGCGGAGACAGGAATCTCCGTCGAAAAGCCGCGTATCTTCGACGTACACGGCACGGCGACAATGCGCTGTGCCGGACCGTTGTGCTCGTAATGCGATAGCACCACCACAGGCCGAGGATAACTGCCGCCCTGCTCGTGCCCGACCACGGGCTCGAGCCTCATCCACCACACATCGCCGATTTCGGGAACACCGTTCTTCATGTTGCTCCTTACCAGTCGTCCTGGTCCGTTGGATCGGCAAGTTCCGAACCTACCGCCGCGCCATGATCGATGGTCGGATGCACGTCGCCGGGCCGCGCCGCGAGCTGCTCGCGATACTCGTCCCAGTTGAACGTTCTGATGGCAGGCGTGGCGACGAGCGCTCCGTTTGCTACCACCATGTCGACTTCCTGATCTTCGCGCAGGTGCAGTTCGTCAGCCAGGCTTGCGGGAATGCGCACCGCAAGACTGTTGCCCCACCGCTTGATTGTCTGAATAGCCATAGCCCCACCTTCGCACGAGAAACCCAGATACACGATTGCCTCCTTGGAACTCCACGAGGGAGCAGAAGCGCCGCGCGTATCTACAATGTAGATACCGTTATGCTACGCGGCGCGGGTTGATGTGTCAACGCTGTATCTACGTGCGATTGGGTGGTTCAGATGGACCGATGCATTCGCGTAGTTAATTTCGCATCGGCGGCGGCTTCGAACAATTCGGCCGGAAGATATAGGAACCCTAGGAAAGGCCTGAAAAAGGCCTAGCCGGCGCGGCAAAACACCCCGGTCGGATGCCCTTTGTATGTCGCCTGCCGCGTTTCGACGTAACCGCATTTCGCCGCGACCCGCCGCGACGCCGTGTTGTCCGGCGCGATGATGCAGACGGTCTCGCGCTCCGGCCATTTGGCATCGGCCCATGTCAGCGCGCCGCGCACCGCTTCCGTGGCATAGCCGAGACCATGCACGGACGGCATCAACGCCCAGCCGATCTCAGGTGCGTCGAGCGGCGGTTCGAGGTCCCGCTGGTAGTCGGCAAAGCCGATCTCGCCGACGAACCGCCCGCTGTTTTTCTCGCGGATCACCCAGTAGCCGTAGCCGAGCAGCGCCCAGTGCCCGGCATAGCGCAGCAGCCGCGACCAAACCTCTTCGCGGCTAAACGGCTTTCCGCCGATAAAGCGCGTAACGGTCTCATCGGACCACAAGGCGTAGCTCTCGTCGAAGTCCTCACGAACATGAGGACGCAAGATCAGACGATCGGTTTCAAGCTCAAAGACGGAGGGATTCATCGCGCATATCCGGCAGGAGCCGGCAAGGAGGAAAGCGCCGATGATCGCAGATACGCGCGCCGCCGCGAAAGCCATTCACGCGCGGCGCGCGCCACGCTCAACAGACATCACTGCCCGTTGAAAGCCGCTTCGAGCGCTTTCACATCGAGCTTCACCATTTGCATCATTGCCTGCATCGCGCGCTGGACCTTCGTCTGGTCCTTGTCCGTCAGGAACTTCATCATCGCGGTCGGCACGATCTGCCACGACACGCCAAAGCGGTCCGTCAGCCAGCCGCATTGCGCCGGCGACCCGCCGCCTTCGAGCAGCCCGTCCCACAACGTGTCGACTTCCTCCTGCGATTCGCACTTCACGAACATCGAAATCGCCGGAGAGAACTGGTACTGCGGGCCGCCGTTCAACGCGAGAAACTCACGGCCTTCCAGATGGAAGGTGATCGTCAGGACTTCCCCAGCCTTGCCAGGCATCGATTCGCCGTAATGCGTGATGTCGCCGATGCTCGAATTCCTGAAGATGCCCGTGTAGAACCGGACGGCTTCCTCCGCGTTGCCGTCGAACCACAGGCACGTCGCAATCTTGTCCATCACATCTCCTTGGATTGCTGTATCGGGCGCGGCAGCGTGCGGCGAAATGCGCGATTCATCACCGCGCATCGACTCACGCGCCCGCAACGGCTGTTATTGACGGCCTTGCGCCATCATCTGCTCCATCGCCGATTTCATTTCGTCGGGCGTGACGTCGCGCTTGTGCGTCGCGACGGACCAGCGGTGGCCGAACGGATCCTCGACCTGGCCGTAACGGTCGCCCCAGAACATATCGGTGGCGGGCATGATGACCTTCGCGCCCGCTGCCGCGGCTTGCGCGATGGTGGCGTCCGCGTCGTTGACATACAGGTGCAGCACGACAGGCGTGCCCTTCAGTTCCTTCGGCCCGAACGACGCGCCGTTGCCGCAATCGGGCATTTCGTCGACCAGCATCAGCGTCGAATCGCCGATTTTCAGCGACGCATGCATGATCTTGCCGCCGGGACCGGGCAGGCGCACCTGCTCGACTGCATTGAATGCTTTCTTGTAGAACTCGATTGCTTCGGCCGCGCCCGCGACGATGATGTGCGGTGTCAACGTATGCATCCCTTCGGGGATGGGCTTGACGGCTGGCGTGGACATGATCGTGTCTCCTGATGTGAAGAGTTTCATGAGTGACGAAGTTTCGCCCGATTAGCGAGTCTTCATCACTACGACGAGTAAGCCATCGTCAGATCGACACACGCAACCGTTTATTTTTTTCGAGCCGGATCGAACGAGGTCAAACAGGATCAAACCGGCCGCCAATGCCCTGGCACCCACGCCCAGTGGTTGCCTTCCCAGCGATAGTGACCCTTCACCCACCGATACCCCGGCGCGGGCGCCGCGGGTATCACCTCCGCGACGGGCGCAGGCTGCGCCGGCCGCGCGGGTTCGACGACATAGCAGGCGGAAAGCGTCGATGCGCAGAGCGCGGCCGCCAGCAGCGCACGCAGCTTCGAGGAGTTCAGATTCAGAGCATTCATCGTTGCATTCATCTCCTTGTTGAGTGTGAGTCGATTGTTAAATCCGACTCCGGTTTAGACGCGGATCAATCCCGTCATCGGCGGCGCGCTGCCTGCTTGCGCGAACAGCGTGCGCGAAGTCCGGTGCGAATCGAGCCCGAGGCTTTCGCTCGCGACGCCCGTAATCAGCGCATCGAGCGACGCTGTCGGCTTCAGATCGCGTGCCTGGTACAGATCGCTTTGCCGCAAGCCCGGCCAGTCGGCGACGACGCGCCCGCCCGCCACCGCGCCGCCAATCACCATCGCAACGGATGCCGTGCCATGGTCCGTGCCGCCCGTTCCGTTCGCCGCCGCCATGCGGCCGAACTCGGTGGCGACCAGCACCGTCGTTTTGCTCCACGCCGGTCCGAGTCCGTCGCGCAATGCAGCGAGCATCGTGTCGAGCGCCTTGAGTTGTGCGGCGAGGCGCGGCATCTGCGCGCTGTGGGTGTCCCAGCCGCCCGTTTCGATCATCGCGATGCGCGGCCCGTCGTCGCGCGACAGAAACCCGGCCGCGAGCTTGCCGAGACTCGCCGGGTCCTGGCGCGCGCCCGCATCGCCCGCGAGACCGCGCGCCGCCATCGCCGATTCCCATAACGGACGCAACTGCGCGTCCTGTTCGTAGAGTTGCGAGACGCGCGTGAGCAGATCGTCGGGCGCCTGCGGCAGCCCGGAAGGCGCATACGAAGCGACGTTCGACGCGCCCCGCAACGCCATCGGCACGGTCGGCGCGAATGCAATGGCGTTCTCGCGCGTGGTCGACGTCGCACCGGCCATCATGCCGACGAGACGATTGAGCCAGCCATCCTTCACCTGGTACGCGGACGATCCGCCCGTCTCCAGCACGTTCTGTCCGTCGAAATGCGAGCGGTCCCGATACGGCGACGCGACGGCGTGCACGAAAAGCGCCTCGCGCCGCCCGTACATCTGCCCAATCTGCACGAGCGACGGATGCAGCGCGAACGTGCCGTCGAGCTTCGTCGAAGCCGACGTATCGACGGCCAGCGCGCCACGCAGCGACGCGTACGCGGGCTCCGCATACGGCACGACGATGTTCAGCCCATCGGCGGCGCCGCGCTGGATCACGAACACGAAGCGGCGGTCGGTCGCGGCGCGCGCGAACACCATCTGCGGCGCGACGAGCATCGCGCCCGCGCCGGCGGCTGCGATGCGCACGAAACTGCGGCGAGTGAGCATGGTCATCTCCGTTGAAGATCAGGCGAGACGAGCAGCAGTGCGAGCGCCGTTGACGCGCTTTCCGCGCGCGACACGGCGAGTTGCGTCGGCTCGCTCAGCGAACCCGCCGTCAGCGTTTGCCCGAGCGAACGCGCATCGAGCCGGTCGCCGACGCGCGCTGCGAAACGCTGCGCGATCTCGACGCGCCGCACGAGTGCATCGGGCGCGGCCCAGCTCGCGGCGATGTCGTCATAGCCGGCTGGCGATCCGGGACGCCACACCTGCTGGCCGAGTTGCGTCAGCATGGGCGCCATCTGGACGGTATTCGCGCCATCGTTCAGGTTGTGCATGCCGAGGCCGCGCATCGACGAAATCGTCCACTCCCACGGCGACTTGAACTTGACGGCCACGGGCGACCACGCGGCATCACTGTCGATCAGCGCGCGATACACCGTCGGCAGATCGCCGCGGCTGCGCATGAAAGCTGTCGCCAACTGGTCGACCACCTCCGGCGGCGGATTGTCCGCTACGAAGTGGCGCGCGAGCTTGGTCGCGATATGCGTCGCGGTGGCGGGCGCGCTCGACAGATCGCGCAGCACCGCGAGCGTTTGCCCTTCGCCCGGCTGGTCATAGCGGCGGCCCATGATGGTCCGTGTCCCCGGCTCGTGCAGTTGCGGACGGAACATGAACGCGCCTGGCGGCGCGTTGCCTGCGTTGTTGGCCTGCGGACCTTGCGCCGCCGCAATGCTCCAGCCCGTCATGGCGCGCGCGAACTCGGTGACGTCGTCCTGCGTGTAGCCACTGCGCACGCCGAGCGTATGCAGTTCCATGATCTCGCGCGCGAGGTTTTCGTTGAGTCCGGGCTTGCGGTTCGGATTGCGCTGCGCTGCACGCAGCGCGGCGACGCTGTTGGGTCCGACCGAGCGCGTCTGGTCGAGAAAAAGCTGCATCGCGGGATGACGCTCGACAGCCACCAGCATGTCTTCAAAGCGCCCGAGCACGTGCGGGCGGATCGCCTCCGCTTCGAACGCGCCAGCGAACGGCGCGACGCGGCCTTTGTCGATCGATACCGCGAAGTGGTTCGACCAGAAGTGCACGAGCCGTTCGACGAACGGCGCGGGCGTGGTCAGCGCGCTCGCGACGCGCGCGTTCACGGCCGCGCGGTAGGTGTCGCGCGATTCCATGCGCAGCGCCTTGTTCGCGGCCTGACGGGCGGCTTTGCGCGCATCGTCCGCGTTGCTGGCGAGGTTCGGCGCGCTGGCTGTATTCGCGCCGCTCGCCGTGGAATTCGTGGCGTTCGTTGCCGGGTTTGCCATCGCCTGCTGGCGTTCGTCTTCGAGATCCGCGGCAATGGCCAGCGACGTCGGCTGCGCAGCCCATGCCGCGGGCATCGGCTGATAGGCGTCGAACTGCGCGAGCAGCCAGTTCTTCGGATTCGCCGGCGGCGCTTCGTCGGCGCGTGCGCCGAGGCCGAAGCGGTTCAGCGCGATCGCGGCGGCGCTCATCGGCGGCGCCGTCATTGCAGCGGGTGAATTGGCCATGCTCGCCCCTGTTTCGCCTGTCGTGCGTGGTTCGATGTGTATTAAACGGAGCGAGCGGCGCTTTTCCGTCGCTGCTTTTCCCGGGCGCGGTCGATCAGTCGCTCGCGGGCCGATTGACCGGCTGCTGCGCCTGCGGAAGCCGCCAGTTTCCCCGCTCGCGCAAGCCTTCCGCGAACTTCACGCGCTCGTCGGGCGACAAGGTCGCGGCGAAATCCGCGACGCTTTGCTCGACCCGCGAGCGCAGCGCGATATCAGCTTCGCGCGTGCGGTTGAGCGCGACCTCGAGCGCGGCGCGGTCCAGTTGCGGCGCGGCCAGCAGCCGCAGCACCTCGCGCCGGTCCTCGCGCCCATCACGCGCGTACTCGCGCGCTTCGCGGCGCGCGGTCTTCAAGGCATCGACGAACTGCTGCTGGCGCTCCACCGACAACCCTGCCGCCGCGAAACGCAGCGCGCGCGGTTGCGCTTGCGCGGCGGCCGCCGCGCCGCCATGCGCGACGAACCACTGATACGCGCCGCCCGCGACGCCGCCAATCAGAAACACGTTGAGCACCAGCGAGCCGACCAACAGAATCTTCCAGGCGCGTCCGCTCATTCATCACTCCAGTCTGCGGCTGTGCCGCCAAATCCAGTTGTCAGATAGGAAGACTCCGGTCCCGTCGACGGGTTGCCCGTCACCAGAAAAAACGACACCGCGAATGCGCCAGCCAATCCGCCGATCAACCCGACGCCCGCGAACGCCGCGCCCGACCACCACCAGCCCGCGCGCGCGCCCGGCCTGGCCAACGACAGCCAGTGCGGCCGGCGGCTTCTGGGCGCCGAAGCAATTACCCGCTCGGTCAGCGCCCGCTCGGGCGCAGCGACAGCATCGCTTGCGAGCCATGCGTCGAGTTGCGTGGCCTGCGCGAGCAGCGCGTCCGCCTCGCTGCGATGCTGCGCGGCCCACGCGCTCGCGGCCGCGCGCTCCGCGTCGGGCCAATGGCGCGCATCGGCGCCATACGCATCGACGATTGTGCGAAATCTCTCGGGTGTCATCGGCTGGTCCTCGTTCCGGAAAGATCGTCGCCCGCCAGTTGCGCGCGCAGATTGCGGCGCGCGCGGGCCAGCAGGCTTTCGAGCGCATCGACGGTAATGCCCATCAGCGCGGCCGCCTCGATGTTCGACAGTTCCTGGTAGTAATTGAGCACGAGCGCCTCGCGCTGGCGCGCCGGCAACGCGGCGAGTGCCGCGCGCACGCGTGCCTCGCGCGACTGCGCTTCGAGTTGCGCGTCGGGCGCGGCGGCGGGATCGTCGGCGTCGGGCAGCTCGTCGGCGGGTTCCTCGCGATGCGCGCGCAACCGGTCGTAGCAAAGATTCAGCGCAACGCGATGCAGCCACGTGTCGAAACGCGCCTCGCCCTCGCGCCAGCGCGGCGCCTGCTTCCAGATGCGCATGAACGCTTCCTGCGCGACGTCTTCCGCTTCCATACGGTCTCCCAGCATCCGCGTGGCGAGCGCCAGCAGACGCGGCAACTTGCGCGCGACGAGCGTGCGGACGGCGGCGGGCTCCTGCCTGCCGACGCCCGCCACCAGTTCCGCGTCCGGATCGCGTTCGCTCAACGCGCGCGGCTCCGGATATGCCGCAGGTTCCACGCATGTCGCGTGTATCGCGGGGCACCCGTCGCGACGGGATGTGCTGTCGTCACTTGCTGTCGCTCCCTGTTGTTCTGATCGAGTGACTTCACGGGAACGCCTCGAACTTCGCGATGCGCTCCATCCATGCCCATTCAAGCCCGTTCAATATACGACGACGGCCGGCCTGTAGTAGTAAGGGCGCGCCGGCACCACCACGCAACCCGCGAGCGTCGCGGCAAGCAACGCCAGTAACAGTAGCTTCTTCATCTCGCAGTCTCCGTCGCCACGTTCACAGCGCCCAGTGCGCGGGCACCCAGCGCCAGTTCGGGCCACGCGCGACCCAATGTCCCGGCACCCAGCGATAGCCCGGATGCATGGTCTGCCAGTGCCCCGCCACCCACACGTAGCGGCCGCCCGCCCAGCGCCAGTGGCCGGGGTCCCATGCATAGCCGGCGCGTGGCGGCGGCACGACTTCGACGCGCGGAGCGGGCGGCGCCATCGGCGCGACGATCACTGCCTGTGCGAAAGCGGCCGACGCGCTCAGCGCGGCCACGCCTGCGGCAAGCATGCGGACCAGTTTTTGCGTATTCATTGCGTTCTCCCTTGAATCCGTTGCCGGTCTCGAATCAGCCGGTTTAGGGGTTAAACGCGCGAGCCGTGAAAATCCGTCGCGGAATTTTTCGCGGTTCGGGGACACGCCGGGCACGCTGGCGCGGGCTCGGGGGAATGGGTATCGTCAAGGCTGGACTTCACACGACAGGAGTGCCGAGTGACAAACAACAACTGGTTCTCGAAGTTCTCGACGGGTCTCTCCACGATGGCCGGCAAGCCGGCGACGTTCGTGATTGCCGTGGCGCTCGTCGTCGTGTGGGCCATCAGCGGGCCGATGTTCCATTTCAGCGACACCTGGCAACTGGTGATCAATACATCGACGACGATCGTCACCTTTCTGATGGTCTTTTTGATCCAGAACACGCAAAACCGCGACACGGCCGCGATGCAGATCAAGCTCGACGAACTGATCCGCGCGCTGGACGGCGCGCACAACGCGCTACTCGATCTCGAAGAACTGAACGAGAAGGATCTTGGGCGCTTTCGCCGCCGCTATGAGCAGCTCGCCGAAGAAGCGCGCAGCGCGCTGCGCTCGGGCGGCACCGACACCGACTCGCCGTTCATCGACCAGAGCGACAGCGATGACGACAAGGGCCGCAAGCCTCGTAAGGACGCGCACTGAGAAATGACCCAGGCGACGCCTCCCGTCCTGCGCGACGCCGATAAAGGCCATTCGCTCGCGCGGCGCTATCCACGCGGGCTGCGCATCGACCCGCATTCGCACACGTGGGCGCAGGTGCTCTATGCCGTGTCGGGTGTGATGTGGGTCGAAGCCGGACGCGAGGCGCTCGTCGTCCCGCCGCAGCGCGCCGTGTGGCTGCCCGCGGGCACCGAGCACTCGATCCACATGATGAGCGACGTCGAGATGCGCAATCTGTATTTCCATGAGCGCAGCATCGGCCATCTGAGCGCGCGCAGTGACGTGTTCGAGATCAACGGCCTGTTGCGCGAACTGATTGCGTCGATTGCCGAACATGAAGAGGCACAGACGCGCGACGAAGACTATCTGGGCACCGCGTACCGGCTCGCCATGCTCGAACTCGAACAGGCGCCACGCTCGTCGCTGCGCATTCCGCTGCCCGATGCATCGGACCGGCGGCTCGACGCGCTGTGCCGCGCCGTGATCGACAATCCGTCGAATGCGATCAGCTTCGAGCAGCATGCGGCGTCGGTGGGCGCGAGCGTGCGCACGCTGTCGCGGCTCTTCACGCGCGCGCTGGGTATCGGCTTTGCGGAGTGGCGCAGGCAGGTGCAGCTGGCCGTCGCCGTGTCGGGACTCGCCGAAGGACGCGCGGTCAGCACCATCGCGCGGGAACTCGGCTATCTGCCGAGCAGTTTCAGCGATATGTTCCGCCGCGAGCTCGGCGCGCCGCCGACCGACTTCGATCCTCACGCGACGCTGGCCGCGTCGGCTGCGTTAAAGTCCTGAATCAGTTACGCATCGCACCACGCGCAAGCGCGCTCGCTGCGCTTGAGCGAGAATCGTGGGCATGGGCGACGCGGATGTCTATCGGTCGATGTCGCCATCGCCAAATCTTTAACGTGAGGAAACGTGAAATGAGCAAGGGATACTGGGTCACTCTGTACCGCAAGACAAACGATGCGGCGGCGCTGGCCGCATACGCGCAACTGGCGTTGCCGGCCGTCACGGCGGCGGGCGGCAAGTTCCTCGTGCGAGGCCTTGCCGAAGAAGTGCGTGAACAAGGTCTGAAGGACCGCACCGTCGTGATCGAATTCCCGACCTACGAGCAGGCCGTCGCGGCCTACGACAGCGAGGACTACAAGAAGGCTCTGGCTGCGCTCGGGAATGGCGTCGAGCGCGATCTGCGCATCGTGCGCGGCGCGGAATAATTTCGTAGCAGCAGCATGGGTGAGACGTTGCGGAACAGCGCGGGCCGCAACGTTCGCTCAGTAGCGGATCACCATCGGCAGTTGCGCGCTGTCGCGCGGATCGTCATCGGGCAGCATGACGGCGCTGCCCGCCGCGATGCGGCGCGCGCTCCATAGCACCGCAAAAGCATCGAGCACGTCGTCTTTCTGCGCGTGCCTCGCAACACGATCTTCAAGCGCGGTCTGCAACACGGCGCCGAAGACAGGAGCAAGCAACGCTCGTCTTTCCGCATGCCCGGCTTCCGACGTTTTGCCCTCTTTGAGTCCGGCCGCCTCACCGCCCTGCTCAATCCGAAGCTGCATGAAGGCAAGCTCCGGATGGACCTCGAACACACGCGAAGCATCGCCCCTGCTATCGCGTAGCAATGCATCGACTTCGGCGATCTTGCCGAGAATGTTGAAGGCCTGCTGCGAAATTCCCTTGCCCGTTGCTTCGCGGTTCAGATCACACGCCGTTCGATAATCCCCGATGCCAAGCGTCTGCCGCACGGGCGTCTGAAACACCGACGCACTGCGCGGCCACTTCAGCCGCTTCCTCGCTTCGGCATCGCACGCACGGTATCCCGTCGATGAAAGACCGATCGGCATATCGACGGCCACGATGGCGGGCGCCGGCGCCCACGCGAGCAACGCGGTAAACGATGCGCAGATGCGCGTCTCGATCTCGCCCGTGCGGGCGTGCTGCCTGACCGCGTACCAGCCGCCCTTGCAGCCGTCCACGCCGAGCAGGTCGGTTGTCTCTTCGTGCTTCACACGTTTCCCGGATTGATCGTTCCGAACCAGCGCCGGGGCGCTGTCCGATATTCGAAAGCACTTGTCTGAACCACGCCGCGCCGGTCACTTAGACTGCCTTCATACGCTGCTTCACGTAACGTGAAGCAGCAGGCGAACCCCATCGAATCCAACAGTTTCCGCAGGAGCGGCAATGAAAGCGATCCAGTTCAATGCATTTGGCGGTCCCGAAGTCCTCGACCTCGTCGACCTGCCGACACCCACCGTCGACGCCGACAGCGCGATCGTGCAGGTAAAAGCCGCCTCGGTGAATCCGAGCGACGTGAAAAACCTCTCGGGCCATTTCGGTCACACGACGCTGCCGCGCATCCCCGGCCGCGACTTCAGCGGCGTCGTCACGGAAGGCCCCGTCGAATGGATCGGCGCGGAAGTATGGGGCACGGGCGGCGACATCGGCTTCACGCGCGACGGCACGCACGCGCAGTTCATCAAGATTCCAGTCGGCGCGCTGTCGCGCAAGCCGCGCACGCTCACGCACGAACAGGCGTCGGCGATCGGCGTGAACTTCGTGGTCGCGTGGCTCGGCGTCGTCGATTATGCACAGCTCGTCGCGGGCGAAACGGTTGCCGTGATCGGCGCGAGCGGCGGCGTCGGCGGCGCGGTCGTGCAGATCGCGAAGTCACGCGGCTGCAAGGTGATCGCCGTCGATCGCCATGCGCCCGACGCGGACTCGCCCGCGGGCCGTCTGCTCGACCACTATGTGCCGTTCGACGAGCACGCCGCGGAACGCGTGAAGGAACTCGGCGGCGCAGATGTCGTGTACGACGCCGTCGGCGGCGTTGCGTTCGAAACGGCGCTGAAGCTCGCGAAGTGGCGCGGCCGCGTGGTCGAAATCAGCGCGACGGGCAAGCGGCGCGTCGAGTTCGACGTGATCGACTTCTATCACAACGAGACGCAGCTGTTCGGCGCGGACAGCGCCAAGCTCGGCGTCGCGGATTCCGCGCGCCTGATGACGGAACTGGCCAGCGTGTTCGACAGCGGCGCATTGCAGGCGCCGTCGATCGCGCAGACCATCCCGCTCGACCACGCGCGCGACGCTTACGTGGCCGTCGCGGGCGGCACGCGCGGGCGCGTCGTCATCACGATGTGACCAACCCGATCCCTACAACCGGAGACTCGTATGAAGCCGTATATCGTGTCGCTGGCGGCGGGTGTCGTCGTCGGACTGCTGTACAACATCGTCGATGTGAAATCGCCCGCGCCGCCCATCGTCGCGCTGCTCGGCCTGCTCGGCATGGTCGCGGGCGAGCATGCGATTCCGTTCGTGCGCTCGCTGCTCGCTCACGTGGCGAGCTGAAGCGCAACACGCGCATCTACTGCAAGCGCCCGTGCGCGCCCCGCATTTCGCGCGCACGCTCGAGCAACAGTTCGCGTTCGCGAGCATTGCGCGTCATCGATGCGGCGCGCTCGAACTCCCCGCGCGCCTCGTCGTTGCGGCCGAGCTTGGCGAGCAGATCGCCGCGCACGCTCGGCAGCCAGTGATAGTTTTTCAGCGAAGGCTCGTCGGCAAGCCCATTGACGAGTTCGAGCGCAGCCATCGGGCCATACGCCATGCCGACGGCAACCGCGCGGTTCAGATCGACCACGGGCGACGGCGCGACTTCGGCGAGCGCATCGTAGAGCGCGACGATCTGCGCCCAATCCGTTTCCGCCGCCGTGCGGGCGCGCGCATGGCACGCGGCGAGCGCGGCCTGCAATGTATAGGGACCGCTCATCCCGCCGAGCGCTTCCGAGCGTGCAAGCGCACTCAGCCCGCGACGGATCAGCAGCGGGTCCCAACGGCTGCGGTCCTGATCGGGCAGTAACACGGGCCGCCCCTGCGCATCGACGCGCGCATGCATGCGCGACGCCTGGATCTCCATCAGCGCGACCAGTCCGTACACTTCGCTTTCGTCGGGCATCAGACCCGCGAGCACGCGGCCGAGGCGCAGCGCTTCCTCGCACAGCGTCGGGCGCATCCAGTCGTCGCCCGCCGTCGCCGAATAGCCTTCGTTGAAGATCAGATAAATCACTTCGAGCACCGACGCGAGCCGCACTGCGCGATCGTTCGCCTGCGGCACTTCGAACGGCACCTTCGCCGCCGACAGTGTCTTCTTGGCGCGCACGATACGTTGAGCAATGGTCGGCTCGGGCACGAGGAACGCGCGCGCGATCTCATCCGTCGTCAGGCCGCCGAGCAGGCGCAGCGTCAGCGCGACACGCGCGTCTTTCGACAGCACGGGATGGCAGGCAGTGAATACCAGCCGCAACAGATCGTCGCCGATGTCGTCGGCGCGGGCGGCGTCGAGTGCATCGACGAAATCCGGCACGATATGCGCCTCCCGCGCGTCCATGTCGGCGCCGAGTTCTTCGTGCTTGCGCGCGTGCAGCGCATCCTGGCGCCAGCGGTCGAGCGCGCGGTTCTTCGCGGTCGCCATCAGCCATGCTCCAGGATTGTCTGGCACGCCGGCGTCCGGCCAGGTTTCGAGCGCGGCCACCAGCGCGTCCTGCGCGAGTTCTTCGGCCACGCCGACATCGCGCACGATCCGCGCGACGTGAGCGATGACCTTCGCGGATTCGATCCGCCAGACTGCCTCGATGGCACGATGGGTCGCAGCCGTCGTCACGGCCGGCCTCAAGACGCGTCGGCCGCTGGCATCGCGGCGTTCGGGTCCATGTACACGAGTTCCCAGATATGCCCGTCGATATCCTCGATGCTGCGCTCGTACATGAAGCCATGATCCTTTGCGGGGCGCGCCGATGCGCCGCCCGAGGCGAGCGCCTTGTCGGCGAGATCGTCGACTTGCGCGCGGCTATCGCACGACAGGCAGATCAGCGCTTCCGTGCTCTCTTTGGGATTGCACAGCGTCTTGCTCGTAAAGGTCTGGAAGAAGTCTTTCGCGAGCAGCATCGCGTAGATGTTTTCGCCGATCACCATGCAGGCGGCCTGCTCGTTGGTGAATCTGGAATCGAACGTGAAGCCGAGTTGCGAGAAGAATGCCTTCGATTTCTCCACGCTGTTCACGGCGAGATTCACATAAATTTGCTTGTGCATGATCGTTCCTCGAAAGCTGGCAGATGTGATGTCAATGGTTGGCGCCTTCGATCTTGCGAAAGCGTTCCGTCGACTGGCTCGGCTCGAAGTCGTCGAGGTCGAACATCTGGCGCACTTCGATTTCGCCGTCGGCCTGTTCGCCGAACGGCGCGGGAAAGCGCCGCGCCCATTCCATCGCTTCTTCGCGCGATCGCACCTGGATCACGGTGTAGCCCGCGATCAGCTCTTTCGTTTCCGCAAACGGCCCTTCCGTGACGGTGCGCCTGCCGCCCGCATAGCGCACCCGCCAGCCCTTCGCGCTCGGCTGCAGGCCGGATGCGTCGAGCAGCACGCCCGCCTTCTGCAAGGCTTCGTGATACGTCGCCATCGACGCCATCAGTGCCTCGTCGGGCATCTTGCCGGCTTCGCTGTCGGCCGTGGCCTTCACCATGATCATGAATCGCATCGCCGTCTCTCCTCGTGGATGAAGGACGCCCCGTGGCGGCTTCTACTTCCACGACGAGCGGCGCGCAGTCAGATCGACAGCCGGCGCCGCCAGGGAAAACCCTTGCGGCCGTGCAGAACGGTTCAGCCGGCGGGCGCCATCAATACTCGTAGCAAGGCGCGACCTTGCGGATTTCGATCGTGCACCACTCGGCGGCCGGGCATTCCCTGGCGAGCGCGAGCGCTTCTTCGTAGGTATCGACGTTCAGCAGAAAGAAGCCGCCGACCATTTCCTTCGCTTCGGCAAACGGCCCGTCGATCAGGCGCGTCTGTCCGTCGCGTTTTTCGAGGCGCACACCCGTTTTGACAGGCGCCAGCGATTCGGCGGCGATCAACTGGCCGCGCGACTGCAACCCGGCGCGGTATTCGAGCATGCGGTCGTAGACGGCGCGGCCTGCGACTTCGCCGCGCTGTTCGCGTTGCTCGGTGGGTTCGACGATGAGCAGCATGTAAGACATGGTGACTCCGTGTTCCGGTTGTCGGGCCGCAGCGTTCGAGGGGTGCCGTACTTCGTGGGACGGGTGGCGCGGCGGCGATGGCAGCAAGGGTTGTTTCTGCTGGCGAAGGCAGTCTAGCAAAGTGGCCACGCGGGCGGAAAGGTCTGCCGTGCGAATGGAGATTCCGCTGAGGGAAATGGCACGACGTTTGCTGACGAAGCTACATCTTCAATCAGGCAGGAGCACGACATGTTGAAGCGCTATATCGTCCGCGTCGCAATCGCAGCAGCGGCCCTGGTGCCGTTCGTGAGCGGATGCACCGTCGGCGGCGCGGCAGCGGGTGGCTATGTCGGCCATGAGACGACGCATAGCACGGTGGGCACGGTGGGCGGCGCCGTCGCGGGCGGGATCATCGGTCACGAACTGGGCAAGTGACGTCGGGTGGAAATTGCTTTGAAGTTTGAAAAGTGTGGCGATTGGAATTCAATCGCCGCCTTTTATTTTTGTCATAAAATGTTGCTGTCCAATTGAATAGCTTGATTGCAAATATTTGTCGCTTATCAAATTAATTCACTTGAATGACGATCTCAATCACTCCAGAAATTTCGCTTCTCCTTCCTGATTGTTGACACGTTTTTGAAATCACCTCTGATGCCCAATCTCCCTCTCCAGTGGCGCTCACGTCGTTTTACGGCAAGTACATCTTCCGCATTTTCAGATACGTCTTATCTCAAATGAGTCAAAGCCAAACTTCGTTGTCGTATCACAACAATAAAATTTATACCAATAAAAAGATCGAAATCCATCCCAATTTAAATACAAACAAAATCAATCTTCTAGTTCCTTCTTTTCCTATTTGGAAATGGACCATTTCCAGTTTCCATATAAATCGATAGTTAGGGTACCTTTCTATACTTGCGCTTCCCCAAACCGGGCAAGGTAAGTGGTCTTGCTTCGTACAGGACGTGGCATGCCTAGCTTGTCCGTTTGTATTCAAGCCTCGTATTGCCCCATGAACTGAAGGAAGCACAGATGAAGAAGATTCTGATCGCGACGGCAGTGGCTGCCTCGTTCGCCTCGGTCGCCCACGCTCAGAGCAGCGTCACGCTGTACGGCACGCTGGACGCCGCCCTCACCTACACGAGCAACGTCAACGGCGGCCACCAGTGGGCGCTGGGCAGCGGCGCAATCGATGAAGACCGTTTCGGCCTGCGTGGCGTCGAGGATCTCGGCGGCGGCCTGAAGACCGTCTTCAAGTTGGAACAAGGCTTCAATCTGAACAACGGCTCGCAGGCGAACAGCGGCAAGATGTTCTCGCGTCAGGCGTTCGTCGGTCTGTCGAGCCAGGCTGGCACGGTCACGCTGGGCCGCCAGTACGATGCGTCGCAAGACTTCCTCGCGCCGCTGTCGGCAACGGGCAGCTGGGGCGGCACGAACTTCGCGCACTTCGGCAACCTCGACAATCTCGACAAGAACAGCGAAAACGCGACCAGCAATTCGATCAAGTTCAAGAGCGCGAACTACGCTGGCCTTTCGTTTGGCGGCACGTACGGCTTCTCGAACAACGCAAAGTTCGCGAACAATCGCGCGTACAGCTTCGGCGCGGGCTATGAGAACGCAGGTCTGCGCGTCGGCGCCGGCTATGCACAGCAAAACAATCCGAACAGCAATGCCGCTGGCGCGACGACCGCATTCGATCTGGGTGGTCTCGGCCTGCCGACGGACGAGCTGTCGTTCCGTCAACGCGAATTCGGTGTCGGCGCGAGCTACGCTTTCGGGCCGGCTCTCGTCGGCCTGCTGTGGACGCAAGCACGCATCGACAACTTTTCGGGTTCGTCGGCTTCGGCTCACGTCAACAACTACGAAGCCAACGCGAAGTACAACCTGACGCCGGCCCTGGGCCTGGGTGTCGCCTACACCTACTCGAACGGCGCAGCGGGTGACTTCCACTTCCACGCCAACCAGATCGGCCTGCAAGGCGACTACTCGCTGTCGAAGCGCACGGATGTCTACGTGCAAGGCGTGTATCAACTGGTCAGCTCGCCTGATAACGTGATCCCGGCGATCATCGACAACGGCAACGTGTCGGGTTTCTCCAGCTCGCGTCGTCAAGGCGTCGCGTCGGTCGGCATGCGTCACCGCTTCTAATCGAACACGAAGCGCGGCGGGTCGATGACGATCCACCCGCCGTAAGCGCTCGGGCCTGCGAGGCGACCACGACGCCCTCACGTTCTTCGGAACGTGAGGGCGTTGTCTATTGAATGGTTGGGATTGCGTTGCTAGTCAGCGCGGCCCTTCAGGCCATTCGCTTCAACTCTTTTTGCAGCCGGTCGAAGTTCTCTTCATTGGCCTTGACGGCAAACGTCTTCACCTGCGCGCAGACGGCAGGCGTCTCGAAGACCATGCGAAACGTGATGCGCGTCTGTTCGTCGCTCAGCGCATCGAAAGTCGCCGTGACGCGATATTGCGGCCCCGACACGTGATCGAACACGATACGCTCCGGTGCGACGATCTCGACGAATACGCTGTGATTCTTGTAGTCGACGCCGTCCGGCCCATGCATCGCAAAGCGCCAGTTGCCGCCCGGGCGCAGATCGAATTCGTGGAAGGAATGGGTAAAGCCTTTCGGGCCCCACCAGTGCGCGAGATGTACCGGCTCCGTCCACGCCCTGAACACGAGATCGCGCGGAAAATCGAACACGCGCGTCGACACGATTTGCAGATCCGCGATCGGCGGAGTTGCGTCGCCATCCTCGGACATGAGACAGTCTCCTTCGAACAATGCATCGCGTCCGCCCGAAGCCGGGCGGACAAATCAAGCATAACGCATTGTCGAAAGATCGCGCGCCTGCGGCGCGCGCAGCACGGACAGAAAGTCGCGGCGAATGAGAGGGGCCGAACGTTCGAACGCCTAACGTCCGATCAATAGCCGTGTGATGCGGCCACTCCAGGCGCCGCACGTAAAGTCAGACGGCAACGGACTCGGCAGAAGGCTCGATCGGAATCACCCGTCGCGCTACAGGCGCGCCGCATTCCCGCAGCAGATCGCGCAGGTCGTTGATTACCGGGAAGACTTCGTGATTCCAGTCGGCGCCTTGCGCGTCGTGTGCCGCCTGCTCGAGCTCGACGATCCAGCGATCCTCCTTGAAGATGCGCTCGGTGAACCACACCAGCAGCGGCCACGCGACGTCGAGCAACGCGCCGATCTTGGGCCGCTTGATGGACAGCAGGCCAAACGTGCGATTGGTGCGCTGTTCGCGATCGAGCGGCACGTAGCAGATCCACAGGTCCATCACGATCGTCCCGTCGGACGTGCGAATCCGCAGCGTCTGAAACGGATACTGCGTGCGGATCGTCATCACGTCCTTATGGTCGGCCCTTTCGCTCTTGCGGCTCTGCCCGAACACGAGCGCTTCGCCGATCGGCTGCTGACCCGCTTCGCGCGCGAACGTGTAGTCCACTTCCACCCAGTCGTCGCCGCGCCGCCGGCCCAGCGAACGCGCTCGCATCTTGCCCATCTGCTTGCGGTGCAGGAACTGATGGTTCATGTCCATCAGATTCTCGTGCATGAACGAGTAGTGGCACGCCACTTCGCGGCCAAAGCGCCGGGTCTTGTACGCCTTGTCGGCCACGGAGCCCAGCGGCGGGAGCGGCATCGTCTCGGCGAGCGCGGCGTCGCCGGGAAATACGAAGATCAGCCCTTCGGATTCGCGGCACGGATACGCGCGCACGCCGTTCGGCAGACGCTCGCGGCCGAGATACGGCACGTCGATGCATTTGCCCGAGCAGTCGTATGTCCAGCCGTGATAGCCGCAACGGATAGCCTCGCCATCGACCACGCCGCCGCTCAACGGCACCTGGCGGTGCGCGCAGCGGTCCTCCAGCGCGATCACCTTGCCCGATTCGGTGCGCGCCAGCACGATCGGCTCGCCGGCAAAGCGCACGGCATGCGTTTTACCGCGCTTCACTTCGCGCGACCACGCGAGGGGATACCAATGATCGGGATGAATATCGACGCGGCGCAGATCGCGCACAACAGCCTTGGGAGGGTTATCGACGGAATTGCTGTCCAACGGAGCGACTACGTGCATGAATGTGGCCTCCTGGCACAACGGTCGGCCGGTCGCCGGGACCGAGCGGGTTTGATAGTTAGAAACCGATGTCCGGTCAGTCTACTAGAAGTCGCGCCCGAGAATCATGAGGGCTGACCGCAGTAGACGAGCCGGTAGCCATTACCGAACGGCCGTCGACACCCGCCGCCGCACCAAAAACAAAGGGCGGTGCCGAAGCACCGCCCAACCATTTTGTTGCAGTCGCAACGCTCAATAAACCAGCAACAACCTCATACGTCGCCGATATGCATGGCAACGACGCTCATCGCGTGCTCTGCGTCGCACCGACCAGACCCGACCGATGCTGTTTGCCCCACGCTTTGCCACCACGTACAAATTGCAGCCAGCCGAGCACCGCGCCCGTGTGCCGCAGCAGCTGGAACGTGAACGGCTCGGCGATCGCGGCCGCGACGGCCATCGGCAGACTCGTGCCGCTCGTCAGCCCCGTCCAGCGGCGGTACAGATGGATGCTCCACAGATAGAACGCGAGGTCGATCGCCGTCTTCAGGCCGATCACGCTGAAGATCGACACGACGATCAATCCGTGTCCGCCGGCCACGAAGCCGAGCAGCAACGCGAACGCGGTCAGGCCGTAGACCGGTTGCATCGTGTCGAACGCCTTCACGGGCAGCATCAGCCGGCCGAGCGTGCCGTATCGCGCGTTGCCCGTCATGTCGCGATTCCAGTATTGCGTCTGCAGGAAGCCCGCGAACCAGCGGCGGCGCTGGCGCAGGAACGCGCCGAGCGTCGCGGGCGCTTCCGTCTGCGCGTGCGCGTCGCCGACTACGCGCACGTCCCAGCCGAGGTCGTGATCGACGGAGTAGCGCCGCAGCCGGTGAATCAGTTCGTAGTCTTCGACGAGGCATTGCGCGTCGAAGCCACCGACGGCGACGAGCGCGTCGCGCCGGAACGACGCAAATGCGCCCGACACCAGCAGCAGGCTGTCGGCCCGCATCCATGCGAAGCGCGCGATGAAGTTGCGCATGTATTCGTAAGTCTGGAACCACTGGAACACGCGCCCGCTCGCCGTGCGGTTGCAGACGGGGACGAGAATGCCCGTCGCCGCGACCAGCTTCGGCGACTGCGCGAAGGACGCGCGCATCGCGAGCGTGGCGTCGTCGGCGAGCAAGGTATCGGCGTCGACGGTCATCACGGTGTCCGTCGTCATCACGTCGATCGCGGCGTTCAGCGCCAGCGCCTTGCCGCCGTGCGGCACGCGCAGCCAGTACAGATTCGGATAGCGGCTGCTGGGCGCGCTCAGCACGCCCAGCGCCGGCTCCGTCAGACCGAAGCGGCCAGTCAGCAGATCGCGGGTGCCGTCGGTCGAGCCGTCGTCGGCGATCACGATCTGCGCCGGGCCGTGCGTCTGCCGCAGCAGCGCGGCGAGCGTCACGGGCAGCACGCCTGCCTCGTTGTGCGCGGCGACGATCACGCCCATGCTCGGCAATGTCGCACTATCCACCGACCGGTGCGCAGGCAACGAGCGGCGGATCAGCGGCCATGTCTTCACCGTGACGAACGCGAGCAGCAGCGTGTCGTACAGCACATAAGCAATCCCCGTCGACCACGCGAGCGCGCCATGCAGAAAGAAAGCACGCGCGAACAGCAGCAGCCACAGCGCCGTCACGCTGCCATGAATCACGGCGCTCTGCCAGGTGCCCTTGCGCGGATTGATGCGCGGCGACGCGACGGCGAGCGCTTCGCGCAGCGACGGCCGCGGGCGCTCGCCCGCTACGACCGTGGGCTCGGCGGACAGGGTGTGGTTCGTCAGCGTAGCGTCTTCGATCACATCGATGTCCATCACGGCACCATCCGCTTGATGACGGAATGACGGTCGAGCAGCTCATGCTTCAGCGCGCCGCCGATATGCATCGCGAGCAACGCGTACAGCGCATAACCGAGATACGTGTGCAGCGCGCCGAACTTGTCGTGCAGCGGTTCCTTCACGGCGGGATCGAGATTCATGATGAAGCCGATGCGCGGAAACGGAATCACGCCGAACAGATGCATCGGATGCGTCGCCGCCGCCTTCCACGCGGAGTCGTGCATCCAGCCCGACAGCGGCAGCGCGATCATCACGAAATACAGCAGGAAGTGCGCAACATGCGCGGCCATCCGCTCCCACGACGGAAACTCGCGCGGCAACGGCGGCGGCCGGTGCGATGCGCGCCACAGCACGCGCAGCAGCGCGAGGCCGAGCACCGTGATGCCGATCGACTTGTGCGTATCGATGACGGGGCGCACCCAGTCGTCCGGCAGCGCATCGGCGGAAAGCCCGAGCACCACGTTCACGATGATGAGCACGGCAATCAGCCAATGCAGGATCATCGCGGTGCGTGTGTAGCGGGACGCGTGCGCCGGCGTCGAAAGCGTCTCGATGCCGTCGCGCGAGGCCGTGCGGGGAGTTGTCGAAGTGTTCATGAGCCGTTCTGGTTGGGAGTCGGTAGGGACGGCGAAAGCGATGTGCAAGCCGGCGTGCCTTCGTACAAGCGGCGCACCGCAATCGTCTTATCAACAGAACGCCCCATCCGGCCGCTTTATTCCTTCAACGTGCAAGTCGCGCGTTTCCGTCGTATTTCCGTTTGTTTCGCGTGGCTGTCGAGGGTTCAATCGCCATCCGGAAAGCTTTCAGCAACGCGAGGCGGCCGTCACGCGAACTGGTCGATTCCCTGCACCAGACGTTTCGCAAAGCGCGGCTCGCGCAACTGGTCGAGCCACCACTTCAGTGCCCGCCCCTCCTGATCGCCGCGCCAGGCAACGTACAGCACATTCGGTTCCCGAGGATCGGCGGTTTCCTTCTCGACGAGCTCGCCGCGCTTGAGCAGCGACGCGACGCGCTGGCGCGGCAGCCAGCCGACGCCGAGTGCATCGCGCTGCGCCAGGATTTTCGCACGCATGCTGGGCACCGCGAGCGAAGTCTGCCCGCCGAGCAGACCGTACGCGCGGCCGCTCGCGCGCGACGAATCCGCGACGACGATGCCGCGCTGCTTCGCGATCTGCTCGCGCCTGAGCGGTTCCTCGATACCCGCGAGCGCATGCCGCGGCGACACGGCGAACACCCAGTCGACCACGCCCAGCTCGAACCAGCGCAAGCCGGGTATGGCCGGCGGCTCGTTGGTCGCGCCGACGATCACATCGGCGCGGCCGTCGCGCAGCGCTTCCCACGTGCCGCTGAGCACTTCTGTCGTCAGACGCAGCTTGACGCCCGATTGCAGCGCATCGAACGCATGGACGACGGGCATGAAGCTCTCGAACTCCATCAGTTCGTCGGTGACGATCCACAGCCTGTCTTCCCAGCCGCTGGCGATCTGCCGCACGCGCTGCGTCATGCGCGACACGTCCTGCATCAGACGTGCGGCCTCTTCGGCGAGCAGCTGGCCAGCGGGCGTCAGTTGCAGCCGGTAGCGACGGCGGTCGAACAGCAGCGCATCGAAGCGCGTTTCGAGCTGGCGCGCCGCGTGCGACACCGTCGACGGTGCCTTGCCGAGCCGCGCCGCGGCGCGCGACAGGCTGCCGCTTTCGCGAATCGCTTCGAGCAGCGCAAGCTCTTCATCCGTCAACATGTGCGAACCTGTCGAATGAGATCAACGGGAAAATCGTACGGCAAAACCCGAACGGCGGTCCATCATAGGGTCTTATGCCGATGTCTTGCCGCGCGGCTGACATCGCAGCGGCGAGGCGCATGTGGCGCGGGCTGGGAACGCGGGATAGAAGGAGCAGCGAAATGGGATTGTTAGTCGACGGTCAATGGCAGGACAAATGGTACGACACGGCGTCGACGGGCGGCCGCTTCGTGCGCACGGACGCCATCTTCCGCAACTGGGTCACGCCCGACGGCGAAGCCGGCCCGAGCGGCACCGACGGTTTCGAAGCGGAAGCGGGACGTTACCACCTGTACGTGAGCCTCGCGTGTCCGTGGGCGCATCGCACGCTGATCGTGCGCGCGCTGAAGGGCCTCGAAGACATGATCAGCGTCTCCGTCGTGCACTGGCTGATGCTCGGCGACGGCTGGACTTTCGCCGACGGTGCTGGCGTCGTGCCCGACACGCTGAATCACGCGAAGTATCTGCGCGACGTCTACATCGCCGCGGACAAGCACTACACAGGCCGCGTGACCGTGCCGATTCTGTGGGACAAGCATCAACGGACGATCGTCAGCAACGAGTCGTCGGAAATCATCCGCATGCTGAACTCGGCCTTCGACGAACTCGGCGCCGAGCCGGGCGACTTTTATCCGCCGCCGCTGCGCGCCGAGATCGACGCGATCAACGCGCGCGTCTACGACACGGTCAATAACGGTGTCTACAAGTCGGGCTTCGCGACCACGCAGCCGGCGTACGAAGAGGCTGTCGTGCCGCTCTTCGACACGCTGGACTGGCTGGAGCACAAGCTGTCGACGCAGCGTTTCCTGACGGGCAACCGGCTGACGGAAGCGGACATCCGGCTTTTCACGACGCTGATCCGTTTCGACGCCGTGTACTTCGGCCACTTCAAGTGCAACCTGCGACGCATCGCGGACTATCCGAATCTGTCGGCTTATACGCGCGACATCTATCAGCACGCGGGCGTGGCGAGGACGGTGAACTTCGAGCACATCAAGCGGCACTACTACGAGAGCCACCGCTCGGTGAACCCGACGGGGATCGTACCGCTCGGCCCGGTGCAGGATTTCAGCGCGCCGCACGATCGCAAGCGTTTTGAGTGAAGCCGTTGCGCTAGACTGTCCGGCGACATTAGCCAACAGTGCAGGAGACGCTCATGCTACGCAAGACACGCACCGCATCCCAGTTACAGGACGAGGTGAGGCGGCGCATCGAGCGCGCGCCGGAGGTGGTGGAGGACGGCGTGAAGATCCGCGTGCCGCGTCCGCAGATGCAGGAGCCGGATTCAAACGGCTGCAACTGGACGATGAAGCATTTCGGAAACGCGATCGGCTTCGAGCGCACAGTCGACGAAGCGCTCAAGGCCGTGCAGAAGGAATACAACCTGTCGGAAGACACGAAGGATCTGAACAGCCTGTTCGGCGACCCGAAAGCTTAAAGGGGTTGGCCAGGAAACCCCGAGGGCCTGCACAGCTGGTCGCTACGCGGCCTCAACCGTTCCGCGACGGTAGCTCGTACGCGGGCGTTTGAAGCGGGTGAGGCGTTCAGCTAGAGCGTTGGCGACGAGCATCAATTAGTAGGCTACCGGGTCCGACCACGCGACGCCATGCGTGGTCCGGCCAGCGATGTCATGCCCGACATGAGCGGCCATTTTCCAGCCCGCCCCCGAGCGGGCTTTTTATCGCCTCCGCCTGGCGCCCGCTTTCGCCCGCTGCAATCCGACAAGACTGATTTATCGCCAGGCGTTGCGCCATCGCGGGTCAGGATGCTCACATTGAAGTAACGAATGCGACCATTTTCGGACAAACCTCAAGGAACATCATGAGGACTTCGATCTATATTGGCGGTTTTCCCGGGCACATCAACATTCCCGACGTTTCTGGGCCACCTGTCCTGGGCGGGATTTTTTCCAGATCAACCAGTCCGCGTGACTTTCGGCCCTCCGCGGGCATTTCGAATTTTTCTGTTACCGGGCAACCTTGCGATATCCGACACTACCGCGCGCAGGACATTGCCACACCATACTTGATGATTGGTATAGCTAACGAATGTTGAGAAATAACATGAGAGACGCCGAGGGCCGCGACGCCGCACGCCCAGAAGTGATAGCCGACTGTAGCGCCACGATTGCCAACGGCTTGCACGTTGTTCGATAGGAGCGCCATGAAGAACTACCGGCGCAACTCCCCAAATGTTTACAGAAGGCCCATACGCACGCTTGAGATCGCCGGGCCTGCGCTGCCACGCTGGACGCCGCCCTATCTCGACATGCTGTCAGAGGGCGAAGATACCCGGGCCGTCCTCATTCCGGTCAGCCTGGAAGGTCATGAGGCGATCGGGCAGCCGTATCGTTATGTCGTGCAGTGCAGAACGGACATTGACGTTCCCGGGTATCCCGACGTCATCACGCTCGACCTCGATCGCATTGTCGGCACGGCCGTCACGGTATCCATCGACATTCCGGGCAAGGGCACATTCATTCCCGCCATGCCGGGCGATACGGGCCGCGGCAATATCGGTTTCGGCATCCGTGAGATTTCCGGCATGGTGACCGAGGCCGGGTACGTGCGGCATGACGACCGCGCAATCGTCTACCAGTTTGTGATCGAACCGGCGTTGGCCAAGGCGCGCAAAGGTCGCAATTACCGCATCTTCCAGAACAGCACGGTCATCGACGTCATCGAGTCCATTCTGGCCGCCTACCCCATGTCGATTGACTGGCGGATTGCCGGGCCGCCTGTCATCGACCACTATCCCACGCGTGACCTGATACGGCAGCACTTCGAGAGTGATGCTGCGTTCTTTCAGCGCCTATGCGAGCACTACGGCCTGTTTTACTGGTTTGAACATTCGAACACGTATCACCGGATCGTCATTGCGGACACGATGGGCGCGTTCCACCCACATGGGGAAGCCTACGAGACGATCCTGTTCAGCACGGCCGACCGTATCGATGAAGAGCACATCGACAGGTTCGAAGTCATCAGCCGGCAGACGGAAGGCAAGGTCACCGCCGTCGATCACGACTACACGCGGCCCCGCCTCGCGCGCCACAACTTCCCGCTGAGTGAGGAAAGCGAAGACCCTCGCGACACCGCCGAAGCGGATCAGGAGTATTACACCTACGCGAACGTGAGCCAGCCGCGCCAGGGCGCGCAGGGGCTGAGCGGTACGCCGAACCAGGTGGATCAGGAAGCGCAGTTCGCGGCGCTGGTGCGGATGCAGGCGCTGCGCTGCCAGGGGCTGCGGGCGAAGGGACACGGCAACATGCGCGGCCTGACGACGGGCTTCACGTTCGAACTGGCCGGGCATCCGTACGGAAAGGCCAACCAGGAGTATGTGGTGGTGTCGACCACGCTGCGGATCACGGATGCCGGTCAGTCAAGCGGCACCGCGCAGGAGTTCAGCTGCGAAACGGATTTCGAGGTCCAGCCTGTACGCGAGTATTTCCGCATGCCACATGAGACACCGTGGCCGCAGGTGGGCGTCGAGCGCGCGATCGTGACCGGGCCGGACGGACAGGAAATCTGGACCGATGCCTACGGCCGGATCAAGTGCCAGGTGGTCCCCGACCGGGAAGGCAACTTTGACGAAAACTCGTTCATCTGGGTGTCACCCATGCAGCCGTGGCAGCACGGTCAGACGGGGACGGCGGCGGTGCCGCGTATTGGCAGCGAGGTCTATATCGGCTATGTGAACTCCAATCCCGACATGCCGGTCCTGCTCGGCAGCACCGTTAATGCGAACAACCAGCCCGGGTGGCAATTGCCCGCGAACCAGTGGCTGTCGGGTCTGCGTAGCCGCATGCAGGGCGGCGTGTCTTCCAATCACCTGGTGCTGGACGATACGAAGGGGAAGCAGCAGGCGCAACTGGCGAGCGATCACGGCAAGTCGAGCCTCAGCGTCGGCTATAACACGCGCATCGATGGCAACGCGGGACGGCAGGATGCGCGCGGCGAAGGTTTCGAACTGCGTACCGACTTGTGGGGCGCTCTTCGCGCGGCGATGGGCCTGCTCGTTACGACCTTCGGGCGGTCCGGCGCGGCGGGCGAGGTCAAGGAGATGGCCGGGACCGTGGCGCGACTCACGCAGGCCCGCGCGCAACACGAAGACCTGTCGCGGCTCGCGCAGCAGCACAACGCGCAGACGCTGGACGCGAGCCAGGCGGATGCGGCCAGCACGATCAAGACGCAAAACGAAGCGATCCGGGGCAACGGCGGCCGCGCCGGAAACGACTTTCCCGAACTGACGCGACCGGACATGGTGCTGGCGAGCGCGGCGGGCATCGCCACCATGGCAACCGACAGCACGCACATGGCGAGCCAGAACGACCACGCGATCACGGCGGGCCGTGACGTGAGCTATTCGGCGGGACGCGCCTACCACGTTGCCGCGCGGGGCGCAGTATCGCTGTTCGCCTACCAGCAGGGCATGAAGTTCATCGCGGCGAGGGGTGCGTGGGTCGCGCAGGCGCAGAGCGGGCCGATGTCGCTGGCGGCACTCGGTGACGTGACGGTCAGCAGCACGGACGGCCGGATTGTCATCACCGCATCAAAGGAAGTCTGGATCGGCGCGGGCGGTTCGTACGTCCAGATCAACGGCAGCGGCATCACTAATGGTTCGCCGGGGCCGATTCTCGAAAAGACGCCTTCTTGGGACAAGTCGGGGGCTGACGCCCAGGTCCAACATTTTCTGCCGTTCGGATCGGGCGCACCGGCCGATCACTATATCCATTCGCTCTGATTCCCGCGTAATACCGACAGCCTCATGATAATCAGCCCGCCTTTTCTTTCGGCAAGACAGCCACAACAGAATGACGCAATGCCCACGGCGGCTCCAGGCGACACGGTCGTGCCCGATGGCGACGTATGCGCGGCGAACATGCTCGAATGCGCACCCGGTAACGGTGCCTATCCCGTCAGCTTCAACCTTGGCTGGCATGGCGGCGTACATCTGATGGCGCCGACAGACGGCAACCAGCCCGCCTATGTTCGCGCGATTGCCGACGGCAAGGTCGTGTACCTGCGCAAGACAGGGCCAAACGGCAAGCCGACGCTTCATTACCGCAACGTGCGTACGGACGATGGCTGTGTCGTCATCCGGCACGACACGGAGATTGGCGAAGGCGACAACGCGAAAGTCACCTACTACTCCGTGTATCTGCATCTGCAAACCGTGCAGCCGACGCTCGCCGTCGGCAAGAAGATTTACCGCAAGGACGTCCTCGGAACACCCGGCCAGATATACGGACAGTACCCGCAGATCCACTTCGAAATCGTTTGTGACGAGGCGAATCTTAGAAAGTTTATCGGTCGCGCACCGGGGCCGGTCGGCCCGCAGGGACGCACGGATGCCATTTATGGTGATACCTGGTTCTTCGTGCCGCGAGGGACCAAGCTCTTTTCCAACGAACCTCACCCTTTCCGCAGCGACGACAGCGCACCGGCTATCGCGATGATCCAACCGCAGCAGCCTATGGTCGCGTCCGGTACGAGCCGCGATATCGTGATCCGCATGCATTATGAGAAAGACTGCACGCTGACGACCTACGTGCAGGCTACGGACGGCCACTGGTCAGTTCAAGGTGCGATGCCGCCGGAGCGCGATGCGGAATATAACCTGTACAAGCGCGCCACGCACCTGAACGAACGATTCTATGACAGCAGCGTCGCGGGCATCAGCGCCGGCTCCGTGGCACCGTCGCCCAGCGCCTTTTTTGAAATGCTTCGCTTTGGGCGCTGCATCAGCGAGCACCTCGCCGCCGATATCCGGTTCAATCATTGGCGCAAGGTGAAGACACCAGATGGCGACGGATGGATCAACCTGTCGAAAGCAGGCGTGCGCGTCTACAGTGATGCCGATTTCCCAGAATGGGCAGGCTGGAGTTTCATTAACGATGATCCAACGCCCGACAGCCTGTGTGATTCACCCACCGTGAAGCGATGGCTGGACCTCGATCGCTCCGGTCACGTCAGTCACGCCGAGGCGGTACAGGCGCTGAACGTCGAGGTAGTACGGCAGCGCATGGCGCACGCGATCTGCAAGTTCCCGACCGAATGGAGTCGAAACGGGCTTGCAGCGCGTTACAACTGGCTGAAGAGTTCGCATGAAGCGTTGACCAGTCCGCTATCCGACGCCGACTTCCAAAAGCTAATGGATCACGCGCGTGATTTTGCCTTCTGGGAGGACGTCCAGGATGCCGATTTCCCGCCTGCCAACGAGTGCTGGCATTTTCCACCGACGGAATTCATTCGGCAATTCAGGACGTGTGCATGGTTTGGTCAGAGTGAATTCACGCAAACGCTACCGAAAGAAGTTCTGCGTGAGGGACCGCAACACGCTATCTATTACGAAAATGCGGCCGGTGTAAGCGATGTTTTTTTACAAAGCAATCTTGGCGCGCTCAATAAAATGCTGCGTAAATATCTGATCAACACACCGCTGCGATTGTCCGCATTCTTTGGCAACTCGCTCCAGGAGACGCAATGGCTTACAAAGCTGCATGAGAACAATGCAGGGATGTGGTATTTCCCGTGGGACGGACGTGGATTCCTTCAGTTGACCGGCCCGGACAACTACATCGAATACTGGGACTTTATCGGACGTCGTGCCCAGATTTCTGATCAAACACGCGTCTGTTTGCACTCCGCTTACCAGAATGCAAGTGCTCATCGTGCTCAGGCTCAACAGTACATTGCAGATAGCGTAAGCGGTGTAACGGCGACGATGATCCGGTGGCGAAATAGTATTAGCGGAGAGGCGCATCCAGAAACACCTGACAATGAACTGTTTCCGGCAGATAGCGCCGGATTTTATTGGTCGAAGATGGACATGGCGAGGTATGCGGATCGAAGTGTCAATCTGCAACGACGCCAAGTATTAGCGACTAAGCCACCACATAATCATCAGCCTGACAACAGTCCCGCCGTCAGCAAGGTTTACTACCATAGCGATAATTTTCGGGATGCCTCTGCGGTTGTCAATTATCCGGCGGCAGTTGGCCATCCAAACGTCTCATTCAATGGATATATCGCACGTTGTATTGGCTTTGCACAAACGCTAGCCATAACCGGAGAGCCTTGGTTTTCCGATGCGCATGGAACGTTACTTTTATTTCCTGAAGGACGGGAACCAAGAAGGAACTAAAACATGAACACAAAACTTTCCACCACTGCCGTTGTGTGCCTTTTTTCATTTTATTTCAATACGGTGAACGGTCGAGAGAATACCAATGGAACGGATCATGTTCTATCAGTAGATATGGGACATTCAGGCTGTTCAATTAGTGTTGTTGATTTTTACCGAGGACACCTGGAAAGCGCAATGATCGACCGTGCCTCTTATTGGAGCGATACACCACCAGTCCGTAGCACCATCGGTGATTTTTCGATCAATTTCAAATGTAACGCGAATCAAAATGTCTCGGAGACGGCGAAGGTATACGGCGCATCGTGGAGTTCCGCAGAAAAATATTGGGTACCGTATTACGGCAACGAAGACGACAAAAAATTATTGTCTTCCGTGTCAAAGGTTTATCAATTGCGGTCGAAGAACTCATCTGGATTTTTGAGGACGACAGATCAGATCAACGGAACTGAAAGTCAACGCGTTCGCTTCTACACTTTTTGTCTTTTTCACGACACTGCGTCGGTGTGTGGCAGCGGTCAATCAATGAGGCTTGAAGAGCCGAAAGGGAATTACCTTCCCTATATCTTGCGCGTTCTTCGGAGCGTGTCGTTTATGGATAGTCAGCCGGGCAAGGACCGTCAATGATCGATCTCATCCGACTCGGCGACACCACCGACCACGGCGGTGAAGTCGTCACCGCATCCGACACGATGCGCTACGACGGTCGCCGTGTTGCCCGCAAGGGCGACATGGTGACGTGCCCGCAGCATCCCAGTGTCAATCCGAATGTCATTCTCGAGGGCGATGCAAGCATCACGGACGGAGGCGTACCCGTCGCGCGTCACGGGCACAAGGCGACATGCGGCTGTCACCTCATGTCCAGCCTTGCATAGGTGTCGGCAGTGCGCGGTACTCGACTGATGCCTGATCGACCGGGCGCGTAGCGTTATCTGCCGGTTCCCCGACGCGATTCAGGCCGTCTCCGTAAGGCAGGAACGTGACGGTCGTAAATCAGACGACGGCAGGAATCCGTAGCGAGAAAGCGGTACGGCATTCGGCCGTCCCCGAGAAATGCCTCGCACAGGGACAACGCGTGCCCAAGTAAGTCCGTAACGCGGATGCCAGCAAAAAAGCAGAAACACCACTAATCACGCCACGCTGGCAAAAGCCTCTTCAATCTGCGCGGCATCGGTAGGCCGCACCACCCGCGCCACTTCAACGCCATCACGCACAAACACCAGCGTCGGCCACAACTTAACCTTGAACGAACGCCCAAGCGGCCTTCCCGGCCCATCCTCGATTTTCAGATGCCGCGTGCCCGGATGCTGGCTAAACGCCCGACCGATCACAGGCTGCGCCCCTTGGCAATACCCGCACCAGTCAGTGCCAAACTCGACGACAGTCAAGCCAGCCATAGCATCAACATCCGCGCGCGTCGGCGCAATCTTCGAGTATTGATTCGCGGTAGTCATACGCCTCCATGAGCCGGGCAACGCAGCGCCTCACACGCGCGTAGCGAAAGAAACCTTGCCTATCGTCACTTCCCGGCAACAGCCTGCCGCCGCGCACGGACAGCCTGCGCAAGCGTATGCAGCACAGGCTCAGTCTGCGCCCAACCGATGCAGGCATCGGTAATCGACACCCCACGAGCAAGCGGCACACCCGGCTTCAGATCCTGTCGCCCCGCTTCGAGATGGCTCTCGATCATCACACCGACGATCCGTTTATCGCCGCCCGTCAACTGATTAGCGAGATCCTGAGCGACTTCGATCTGCCGCTCATGCGACTTGTTCGAATTGGCATGCGAGCAATCGACCATCACCTGTTCCCGCAAGCCCAACTTGCGCAGCGCGGCACACGCTTCCTCGACGCCTGCTGCGTCGTAATTCGGTCCCTTCTTGCCGCCACGCAAGATCACATGCGCGTCATCGTTGCCACGCGTCTCGAAGATCGCGGCCATGCCCATCTTCGTCATGCCCATGAACGCGTGACTCGCGGCCGCAGCAACGATCGCATCGGCAGCGATTTGCACGCCGCCGTCGGTGCCGTTCTTGAATCCGATAGGACACGACAACCCCGACGCAAGCTGCCGATGGCTCTGGCTTTCAGTCGTGCGCGCGCCGATCGCGCCCCAGGCGATCAGATCGGCAATGTATTGCGGGCTCAGCAGATCGAGAAACTCGGTGCCCGTCGGCAGACCCAGGCCGCTGATCTCGAGCAGCAATTCACGCGCACGGCGAAGCCCTTCATTGATCCGGAAGCTGCCGTCCAGACGCGGATCGTTGATATAGCCTTTCCAGCCAACCGTGGTACGCGGCTTCTCGAAGTACACCCGCATCACGATCAACAGATCGTCGCGCAGCGAATCGGCGGCGGCTTTCAGCTTGTGCGCGTATTCCATCGCCTGCTCGTGGTCGTGAATCGAGCACGGACCGACGACGACGACCAGCCGGTCGTCACGATCGTGCAGGATATCGGCGATTTCGACGCGGCTCTTTTCAACCAGCGTCTGCACGTCGGGCGGGCACGGCAGTTCGTCGAGCAGCAGCGCCGGCGAGATCAGCGGACGCACCGCGCCGATGCGCGTGTCGTCGATGCGCGTGATGTCCTGGGTGGAATCGGCGACGCCGGCTTCCTGGTCGCGTGTGGGGTTGTCGATGCGGCTCACGTTATTCTCCAGCTCTGCATTTTGGGGCGATTGAGGATTATCGCACTCGCCGTGCGGGAGACGCAGCCGGCCTCCCGAGCGGGCCTCAAGCGCCGTTCATCAACTGGATCAGATAAGGCTTCCACACCTCTGGGTGCGCGAGCGTCTGGTGTCCGTACGATTGCGCCGTCTCCGGCATCTCGACGTAACGCCCTTGCGGCACCTTGCCGATCAGCCGCTGCATCACGTTCAGATCCGTCGCGTTGATCAGGTCGTCGGCGAAATTGACGGCGAACAGGCGGCTGCGAATCGCGCCGAGATCCGGGTCCGGGTTGTAATCCCATGACGACTCGAACCAGTACAGCACGTCGTTGGGATCGGTCTTCGCCGCATCCGCGACGATCGATTCCGTCATGCGCGTCGCGGCCGCGCGGTCGGGCGCCTGTTCCTGCATGCGCGCCGCGTTGCCCGTGATCAGCGTGAAGACGGGCATCACGCGCGTCCATTGCGTCGGCGGCGTCGTATAGCTGCCGTCCTGCCAGCCCGGGTCATTGCGGATCGCGCCGACGATCATCTGCCGCCACAGCCAGTTGCGCCCCGCCATCGCGATCGGCTGGCTGGCGATGGGCATCAGCATGTCGGCCATGCCCGGATAACGCTCGCCCCACATCCACGTCTGCATGCCGCCCATCGACGTGCCGAGCACGAGCTTCAGATGCCGCACCTTCAGCCCTTCGACCAGCATCCTGTGATTCGCTTCGACGACATCGCCGTAGCCGTAATGCGGAAACTTCGTACGCAAGCCGTCGCTCGGTTTGGACGAGCCGCCGCGCCCGAGGCCGTCGGGAATCACGACGAAGTAGCGCTGCGTGTCGAGCGGCTCGCCGGCGGCGAACAGTTCCTTGCGCATCAGCGGCGTGAGGAATGCCTTGCCCGTGCCCGTCGTGCCGTGCAGCAGCAGCACGGCGTTCGTGATCTCGCCGTGCGTGTCGCGCTGCGGCGTGCCGAGCGTGACGTAATGGATGCGCAGTTCGGGAAAGATCGTGCCGTCGGAGAAATGGAAGTCATGCGCGATGAAGTCGGCTGCATGTTCGGTGGGATCGGTAGAAGCGTCGGCGGCGTGGGCAGCAGGCAAGGTCTGCGCGAATGCGAAAGCCGTCAGTAATGCAAGGCGGGTGAGAATCGAACGAAACACTGTTGGTCTCCGTCAACGTGCACGCGATGGGTTGCGATCGTACACGATGACGGAAATAAACGTGCGGACGTGCCTCGCGGAAATCAGAGCGCGTCGTAGCGCGCCTTGATTCCCTCGAACATCGTCCAGAACGACGCGGGCGCGGTGCCGTTCAGGCGCTCGCGCAACACCTCGAGATGGCTGTGCCAGCCCGGACCGACGTCGAGTTGCTCGTCACGTCCCGACAGGTTGCGATGCGTGAGCACGAGCTTCACCTGATCGCCCGCCTCCGACAGCTCGAAGGTCACTTCCGACAGGTTGTCCTGAATGCTGCCCCACGTGAACGCGAGCAGATGCGGTGGCTCGATGCGCAACAGCCGATGCAGCGAATCATGTCCGCCCGCGTACTGTCGATACGGCTCCGGCGGAAGCTCAGGCGACGCCGACAACAGCGAGTGATCGAAACGCATCATGAAGTCGCCGCCGGGCTGTGCCGGCATCGCGCCCGATGCGAGCCACTGGCTGCGCTTGTCGGACTCGGTCAGATACGCCCATACGCGCTCGATCGGGCCGGGTAGCAGACGTTCGAAGCGCACGACCTGCGTGCCGTCGAAAACACCGAGTTGTTCGTTCTGGTTCATCGTGTATCTCCCTTGGAATTGCGCAGCAGGTCTTCGAGCGCGTCGAGCCGGCTGTTCCAGAAGCGTTCGTAGAAGCGCAGCCACGCGTCGGCGGCGGCGAGCGGAGCCGGGTCGATCCGGCAGATATGCGAGCGCCCTTCCACACGGCGCTGGATCAGCCCCGCGCCTTCGAGCACCTTGACGTGCTTCGACGCCGCCGCGAACGACATCGCGAACGGCGCGGCCAGTTCGCCGATGCTGCGCTCGCCCGTGGCGAGCTGCGCGAGCATCGCGCGCCGGGTGGGGTCGGACAGCGCGCGAAACACGCCGTCGAGAGCGGACTCGTTCATTCGCCCGAGTATAGGCAGGGTCTCGACGTTATTCAACCATTCAGTTGAATATTATTTGCCGCGCATCAAGGTGCGAATCCCCACGCCGAGTTCGGCGACGAGCCGGTCGGCCTTCTCGGGGCGCACGCCCGCGTAGCCGAGCATGAAACCGTTATAGCGTTCGGCATCCTCGCCTTGATGGCAGTACGTGCTCAACGGCGAAACCGACATGCCTTGCTCGCGCAACGCGGCGCTCACGTCGCGGTCTTGCAGCGGCGCATCGAGCCGCATCGTCAGATGCATGCCGCTGCCATCGGACGAAACGGTCACGAGATCGAGCATGTGCGTGTAAATCGCGCTGACCACCGCTTCGCGCCGCTGCTGGTAGATGCGGCGCATGCGTCGCAAATGACGTGCGTACTTGCCGCTTTCGATGAAGTCCGCCAGCGCGACCTGATCCGCGACCCGCCCTTGCCGCGACATCTCGCCGATCACGCCGCCGATCTCCGGTGCGAGGCTCGCGGGCACGATCATGAAACCGATGCGCAGCGCCGGGAACATCGTCTTGCTGAAGGTGCCGAGATAGACGACGGGCGCCGCGTCGCGCAGGCCTTGAACCGACGGCAGCGGCGGACCGCTGTGGCGCAGCTCGCTGTCGTAGTCGTCCTCGATGATCCACGCGCCGCGCTCGACGATGTTGTCGATGATCGACCAGCGCCGCTCCAGGCTCAGCACGCTGCCAAGCGGGTATTGATGCGACGGCGTGATGTAGACGAGGCGCGGCGGCGTGCGCTGCCAGTGTGCCTCTGTGGGCGCGAGTCCCGCGGCATCGACGGGAATCGGCACGATGTTCAGGTCCGCGGCCTGGAACGCGATCCGCGCGCCCTGATAGCCCGGATTTTCGAGCCACGCGGTATCGCCGGGATCGGCGAGCATGCGGGCGCACAGGTCGAGGCTCGTGTGTGTGCCCGACGTGATGAACACCTGGTCGGCCGTGCAGCGCACGCCGCGCGACACGCGCACGTACTCGGCCACCGCGCGGCGCAGCGACGGATGACCCGCGTGGTACCCGTAACCGAGGTCGCGGGCATCGACGGATCGCCAGGCGCGCTCCATCGACGCTCGCCATTGCGCGACGGGAAATTCGTCGAGCGCAGGCACACCCGCCTGAAACGGCGAACGCATGCCGCGTGTGCCGCGATCGCGCGGCAGACTGGCGACCCGCCGCGACAGACGGCTGACGGGCGCAACGCTGGCGTCTTCCGCGCTCGCCGAAGGCAGCGCGACGCAACTGACGATCGACCCGTGACGGCTCGCCGCGATGAAACCTTCTTCAGCGAGCCGTTCATACGCGTACAGCACCGAGTTGCGCGCGATGCCGAGTTGCTCGGCGAGCGCGCGTGTCGGCACGAGCTGGCTGCCGTGGCGAATGTGGCCGTTCAGGATGGCGTGCCGCAGGCTTTCGTAAAGCAGTGTTTGCTGCGTGAGCCTGCGTCCCGCGGCCTGGTTCGCGAAGCTCGACATCAACAGCCCGTAGTCCAATTGCGTGGCTCCAGATTTTGCATTCGACGTGGAGCTAACAATGGTGCCACAGAAACCCTATGCTTCGTTGATACCCGTCGATCCAGGAAAGGAGCGTTACGCATGACGCAAGCTGTGAAGATCCGCCCCGTCGTTCCCGCCGACTACGAAGCGTGGTTGCCGTTGTGGGACGGCTATAACCGCTTTTACGGCCGCTTCGACGCAACGGCACTGCCGCGAGACATCACGCAACTCACGTGGGCGCGTTTCTTCGACGGACTCGAACCGATGCATGCGATGGTCGCCGAGCGCGACGGCTCGCTTGTCGGCCTCGTACATTATCTGTATCACCGCAGCACGCTGATGGCGGGACCGACGTGCTATCTGCACGATCTGTTCACGCTCGATTCGGAACGCGGCAAGGGCGTGGGCCGCGCGTTGATCGAAGCCGTCTATGCGGCGGCGAAGGCCGCGCGCGCCGAACGCGTGTATTGGCTCACGCACGAGACGAATCAAACGGCCATGCAGCTCTACGACAAGGTCGCTGACCTGTCGGGCTTCGTCGTGTATCGGAAGCCGCTTTAGGCGAGGTCCTTGACGAGCGAGCGGCGCACGTCGTCGGTGATCGGCTGCGAGTCGACGGGATAGCCAGGGTGGTCGCAGCCGATATGCAACGCTGCGCCGTCGCGCAACCGCGCTTTCATCGAAGGCGTCAGTTCGAAGCGCACGAAATGCACGGCTGAGGTCTTTTCATTGTTTTCGCGTTCGAGGTCTTCGTCGGAGATCGCGTAGACAGGCTCGTCGCCGTCCACCTTCACGAACACACTGTCTTCGATGCCGATTAGCCGTGCGAGCGCTGCACGACGCTCGACTTCGTTTTCGTACTCGATCTGCATCGTCGCCTTGAAGTTGCTGCCGTCGGGCACGAGCGGCAGATACGCTTCGAGTTCGCCCTGAATGCCCTCCTCGTCGAAGATTTTTTCGATGTGCAGCATCTCCTGGATCTGGTAGCGGATCGTCAGTTCGTCTTCGAACAGGAACGTCAGGTGATTGCCCAGCCGGACGATGCGGTTCTTCTTGTGCTCGATGATCCGCTCGCGCATCGTCTTGCGCTGCTTCGCATAGTTTTCGAGCGACAACAGGGAGTTCCTCGCGATGCTCATCGTTATCCTCGCAATTTGAAGATCAAAGGCCGTACGCCTTGCGCAGCAGCGTCAACGGATGCGCGAGCGGCGTCTTCGGCAAGCTGTTTTCGTCGAAACCCTGTTCGATGTGATGACCGGCAAGCTGGCAATCGGACGAGATGTAATCGGGCTGCGGCTGCGCCATCGCCTTGAAGACGGGCGTGCCGATCTTCATCGCCATCGCGTGAAATTCCTTCTTCACGCCGAACGTGCCCGCGTGACCCGAGCATCGCTCGACGACGGTTACCTGCGTATCCGGCACGAGCGCGAAGGTCTCCGACGTCTTGCGTCCGATGTTCTGCACGCGCGCATGACACGGCACGTGATACGACACCTTGCCGAGCGGCGTATTGAAGTCGGTTTTCAGCAGGCCATCGCGATGGCGCGCCATGAAGTATTCGAACGGGTCCCAGAACGCTTCGCTGACGGCGCGCACGTCCGGGTCGTCGGGAAACATCAGCGGCAGTTCGTGCTTGTACATCAGCACGCAACTCGGAATCGCGCCGATGATTGCGTAGCCGTCGCGTGCATAACGCGCGAGCACGGGCATGTTCTTCTCTTTCTTCGCCGCTACGCCTTGCAGATTGCCTTGCTCCAGCAACGGCATGCCACAGCACGCTTCGCTCGATACCAGTTCGTAGCGAATATCGTTGTGCGCGAGCACGGCCAGAAGGTCGTGACCGATGCCCGGCTCGTTGAAATTCACGTAGCAGGTCGAGTAGATCGCGACCTTGCCGGGCGTGCGCTCGCCGTCCTTCGCCTGCACTTGCGGCGACTTCTTCGCGGCGCTGCGAAACTTGCGCGTTGCGAAGTCGGGCAGCCACGCGTCCTTATCGACGCCGAGCGCTTTTTCCATCAAGTCGCGCGCCATGTGCGTGTGATTCACCGCGTTGACTGTCTGCGTGACGATGGGAATGCCGGCGAACGTGCCGAGCGCGTCGGTATTCGACAGGAACTTGTCGCGCAACTGGACTTCTCCGCGCTTGAAGGCGGCAGCCTTCGCGCGCAGCATCAGGTGCGGAAAATCGACGTTCCATTGATGCGGCGGCACGTAGGGACATTTCGTCATGTAGCACAGGTCGCACAGATAGCATTGATCGACGACGGCGCCGAACTTCTTCTTGTCGACTTCGTGCGCCTCGCCGGTATCCGTTTCGTCGACGAGGTCGAACAATGCGGGAAATGCGCCGCATAGCGACACGCATCGGCGGCAGCCGGCGCAGATGTCGAACACGCGCGTCAATTCCTGATCGATCGCATCGGGATCGTAGAACGCGTCCGATTGCCAGTCGAGCGGATGGCGAATAGGCGCTTCGAGACTGCCTTCCTTGTGAGGCATGGCGTGCGTCTCCTCTCGACCAGAGTTGGCGCTTTAGCGCCTACTCTGGTCCGATGGCATGACGGCAGGAGTTAGCGCTTTAGCGCTTACTCCTGCCCCATGGCGGTCGACCAGCGTTGCGCGTGCGCGCCTCACTCCGATCAGATGGCATGGCGGGCAAGTTGACTCCCATCCCATGCAATGCTGTGGGGTTGTTTTATGCGCCACTTTCTCGTAAGCGCATTCATTCTTTTTTGCGCATGCAGCGCGCGAAATCGTGATCGTCTCACTTCATCTCGCGTTTGTACCGCACTATCGCATCCGTCCGCATGCCAAGCCTGCATCGAACGGAAGCGACGACACGCGCCAGCCGCGCAGCCGGCGCGTGCAATTCAATCGACCAGCGCCTCCAGTGCCTTCGTATAGCGATTCGCATGACTGCGTTCCGCTTTGGCCAGCGTTTCGAACCAGTTCGCGATTTCGTCGAAGCCTTCTTCGCGCGCGGCCTTAGCCATGCCGGGGTACATGTCGGTATATTCGTGCGTCTCGCCGGCAATCGCCGCCTGCAGATTCTGACGCGATGAACCGAACGGCAGCCCCGTCGCCGGATCGCCCGACACTTCCAGATACTCGAGGTGGCCATGCGCGTGGCCCGTTTCGCCTTCCGCCGTCGAACGGAATAGCGCCGCGACGTCGTTCTGTCCCTCGACATCGGCTTTCGCTGCGAAATACAAATAGCGGCGATTGGCCTGCGATTCACCCGCAAATGCGGCCTTCAGATTCTCCTCCGTCTTCGAACCCTTGAGTTGCGCCATCTGAGCCTCCATCCAAAGCCTGTATGTGGGAACGCGCGTTTCTGATGGCAACGACCGGCCAGACGCGCGCACCTGAGCCGTGCATTAAATCTAGGAGTTCGGTGATGCGTTCCCAATTGGGTTTTTCAATCCGCCCGATAGCTGTTTGCCTTGCATAACCGTTGGCCCGAAGTAGACTGAGGAAGCGCACATACTCAATCTTTCACCGGGGGATTTCTGCATGCGGCTGACGATATTGATCAACGGTTCGGACCCCACCGTCAATCACGACTATGCCGTGCTTTGGCTCGATACCGACGAGCGTCGCTGGTCGAGAGAAGCACACGATGGGATCGACCTGCCCCCATGGGGCGAACTCCATGATGAGAACGGCGTCACCAAGCTCTGCGCGCCGAGCGCAGAAGCGCCGTTATGCACACTGAATGGCCTGCACGTGGACGGACGTCAGCGGGTCAGCTCGGCGCAAGGCAGCGCGGCGTGGTCGTCGGACCGTACGCACGCGCGGATGAATGGCTACTGGCGCTTGCAGGCGGTTGACCGCTTGCCTGTCAACGCCGAGCACAGCGTGTTCGGACGCTAAGCCTGCTTCGTATTTGCGCCCGCGTCGCTCACCCCCTGGCCGACGCGGGCCTTTCCTCTGTCACTCCCCTCTCTCACCGCCGAACGCGCAGAATTTGCTGTGCGGCAATGCGTCGTGACAGTTTTGCCGATATGTCGGCTCGATGTCGCGTAACCGCATGTAAGCCCTTGCTTTGTGCATAGGTCGCGCGGCTATACTTGCGGCCCCCTCATTTCGCTTTTCCGATCTATGAAGAAGTGGTTAGTCAGCCTGCTTATCGTGGCCGCGAGTCACGTATCAGCAGCAACGTCATGCACGGATTTCACGCCCAACGCTCAATGGCCCGTGCTGACGAACGCAAAAATGACGCCGAAGTCGCGCATGCTGTGCTATTCGGATTTCGCTGTTCTGCATTCAGGCATCACGCATGGTCCGCTGTGGTCCGCCGAGCATTTGACGCGCGACCATATCGAAGCCGCGAAAGACATGGTGCGCACCAACAAGTTCTTCGAGGACGCGCGCCTGCCTGACGGCGAAGGCGCGACACTCGCCGACTACAAGCGAAGCGGTTTCGATCGCGGCCATATGAGCCCGGCTGGCAATCGATGGAATGCGGAGGCGATGGCACAATCGTTCTCGCTCGCGAACGTCGTGCCGCAGAACCGCGAGAACAACCAGCGCATGTGGTCGCGCATCGAAACCGCCGTGCGCAAGCTGTCGATGAAATACGACGACATCTACGTGGTCACCGGCCCGATGTTCACCGGCGGACAGTTGCAGACTATCGGACCGACGCGTGTGTTCGTGCCGACGCAGCTGTTCAAGGTCGTCTACGTGCCGTCGAAGAAACTCGCATTCGCGATCGTCGCGGACAACGTCGCCACCGACCGCTACGACGTGAAGTCCGTGCATGAACTCGAAGCAATGAGCGGCATCCGCTTTCCGGGCATTCCGGAAAACCTGAAAGACCAGCGTCCGGGAGGGCTGAAAGGTGTTTAAAGCATATTCGAACGACGACGACGTGCTCAACATCCAGGGCGACGCGCTGACGGTGTCCAATGGCACCACGCGCGTCGTCGTGAACGGCACGCTCGCAATCACGAAGGACAAGCGCGGCCTGAAAGCGGCGCTGGCCCTGAAGGAAACGCTCGACGGCATCGTCGCCGCGCTTCAGGCGGAGCCGCATCTGCCGGAGCAGGTGAAGGAAGAGCCCGACGCGAAGCCGGGCGTGATCGACAATCCGTTCTAGCGTACGGGGCGAAAGGCGGCGCGACGTTGCGATCATGCGCGCGCGGCATCGTCGTTCGTCGACGCCGCGAAGCCGCGCAGTTTCTCCGCATCGACGATCTCGATCTCCGCGTAGCGCAGCGCGAGCGCGCCTTGCGTTTCGAACTGCCTGAGAATCTGGTTCGTGGTTTGACGCGACAGCGCGAGCATCATCGCGAGATCTTCCTGCGGCACCTTGAGCACCTGCCGCAGCGTGCCCGCGCCGCCGCCATATCCACCCGCCATCAGCAACAGACGCCGCGCGATGCGTTGTGCGGCAGGCAGCAGCGCGGCCTCTTCGATCGCATCGAACGCGAGGCGCAGCTTGTGCGTGAGCAGCAGGCCGAACGCATGCCAGAACGCGGGCGTGCGTTCGAGCAGCGCCGCGAGCGCTTCGCGCGGCACATGAAACAGCAGCGTATCGCGCTCGGCATAGGCATCGTGCGTGCGCGTCTGGCCGTCGAACAGCGCAATCTCGCCGAACCAGTTCACCGGCTCGATCACCGCGAGCAGCGCTTCCTTGCCGCTCACGGTAATCGAGCCAATCCGCATCAATCCGTCGAGCACGCAGTAGAAGCCGTCGTCGGCATCGCCGCGGCTGAAGAGCCGCTGGCCCGCCGATAGCTGTCGCGTGCGGCCGAGCTCCGTCAATTGCGCGCGCAATGCGTCGGGCGCGGCGCGAAACCAGGCGCTGCCGTCGAGCAGCGTGATCAGCTCAGTCGATGTCATCGTTCGAAGCGCGCTTTGGCGGTTGAATTGTCGGCTAGCCGAAAGTGTCGCGGCGCGCCGCCGGCGATTATGATGACTTTCGACGAGGAACGGCATCCATGAGAACGCTCACTGACCAGCTTGGGCAATACGCTGCCTACCATCGCGACCGCCGCAACATCGCGACGCACTTCATCGGCATTCCGATGATCGTGCTCGCGCTCGCCGTCCTGCTGAGCCGGCCCGCGTGGACAGTGGCCGGGTTGCCGTTAGCGGTATCGCCGGCGTGGCTGCTGTTCGGCCTGAGCGTGATCTACTACTTCGTGCTCGACGTGCCGCTCGGTTTGATGATGACCGTCGTGTCGGTACTGTGCGTAGCGTGCGGCGCGTGGCTGGCGCAGCAGCCCACCTTGACGTGGCTTGCGGCGGGTATCGGCCTTTTCGTGGTCGGCTGGGTGTTCCAGTTCGTGGGACACGTCGCGTACGAGCATCGCAAGCCCGCATTCATCGACGATGTGATCGGCCTGCTGATCGGCCCGCTGTTCGTGCTCGCCGAAGCGCTGTTCGCATTCGGCTGGCGGCCCGCGTTGCGCGCGGCAATCGAAGTCGAGGCGGGTCCGACGCGGGTCGATGCCGCGCATGAGGTGACGCGTCATCCGTCGTGAGGCAGCGGCCGTCCGCGCTGCGCGACGGGCTCAGCGCTTTCAACGCGGCGCGAGTAGCCTTGCGCTATGCAAGCCGGTCAGCCCCACTGCGATCCAGATCGGCACATAAGTGCCAAGCTGCTGCGCCGTCAAAGACTCGCCGAGCAGCGTCACCGACACGATCACCAGCAACACCGGCTCTACGTAGCCGAGAATGCCGAATAGCGCCATCGGCAGCAAACGGCTCGCTTTCAGATAGGTCGCGAGCGCGATAGTGCTCAGCGCGCCCAGGCCCGGCAGCAACAGCAGCCACATATCGACACGGCCCGACAGCAGCGCGAGCGAGCCGCCGTGCAGCGCCATCGCGAGCGCGAACGGCAGCAGTAGCGACATCTCGAGCGCGAACGCGGTCAGCGAATCGGCGTTGATCTTGCGCCGCAACACGAAGTAAGGCGGATAACCGATCGCCACCAGCAGCGTCGGCCACGAGAACGCGCGCGTCACCCACAGCTCGTGCAACACGCCGAGCGCCGCGCATCCGACGGCGAGCCACTGCAACGGCTCCAGCCGCTCGTGATAGTAGAAGCGGCCGAGCAGCACCATCGTCAGCGGCAACAGGAAATAGCCGAGCGATACTTCCAGCATCCGCCCATGCAGCGGCGCCCACAGAAACACCCATAGCTGCGCGCCGAGCAACGCCGCGCTGACGGCCAGCAACAGCGCCGTGCGCGGCTCGCGGATCACGCGCTGCGCTAGCGCCAGCAGTTGCGGCAGGCGCGAACGCAGGGCGATCAGCGTGAACGCGCCCGGCACGGTCCAGATCACGCGCCACGCGAAGATATCGAGCCCCGTCAACGGCGTGAGCAGCTTGGCGTACACGGACATCAGGGCAAACAGCGTCGATGCGCTCACGGACAACGCGATGCCGCGTCCCGGTTGATAGGCGTTCATCGGCCCGTCCGCTGCGGGAATTCAGGCGCGATGTCGCGAGAGGTGTCGTCCATAGTTAAGTCTTGTTTTAACAGCGCGGCGCAGGCGTTGCCCGATGTGAGGCCCGCTTCGTCGCGCGAATCGCGCATTCTAGCGGTAGTGCGGGAACGGTCCGTCTTTTTCCGCCACATTGCGTCCGTGCATATTCACGCCCGATGCACTATAAAAACTAGTTTCATATCCACGCCGCATGCCGTCGGCGATTCATCGGCGGAAACACGGGCCTGCCGTTTTAGCCTGCTTCTTGCTTCCGTGTTCCGTTCATGTCCGCGCCGCCCGGCTTTCAATCCGCTGTTGCGCGATCAGGCGCCGAACGCAGACACGCGCCCGTCATCGAACGCGCTCACGCTTGAACGCTTGCCGGTCCACTCACTCCAACGCATTCGCTCTTCCGCAGTCCGCAAGTCATCACTGGAACGAGACAACACGGAGCCAACATGACTCAGCCAGCCGTATCGCAACACCTATCGCACGACGTATCGCCGGAGTTCGCCGCCGCCGTTCGCGCTGGCCTCAGCAAGCAGCCCCAGAAGGAATTGCCGTCGAAGTATCTCTACGACGAAGTGGGTTCGGCGCTGTTCGAAGTGATCACCGCGCTGCCCGAATACGGCGTCACGCGCGCTGAAGAACGTCTGCTCGCGAAGCACGCGGGCGACATCGTCGCGCAGTTGCCGCACGATGCGATCGTCGCGGAACTGGGCAGCGGCAGCGGCCGCAAGACCCGCCGGATCCTCGAAGCGCTCTGTAAAAAGCGCCCCACGACTTACAGCCCGATTGAAATTTCGCGCACCGCATTGCAATTGTGTCGCCGCGAACTGGGCGATATCGAACGCATTTCGATCGTCGGCTACGAGCGCGACTATCTCGCGGGGCTCGCCGAGGTGAGCAAGCGCCGTGCAAAAGACGAGCCGTTGCTCGTGCTGTTTCTCGGCAGCACCATCGGCAATTTCGGGCGGCTGGCGGCCACGCGTTTTCTGCGCGAGATCCGCAACATGCTTGCGCCCGGCGACGCGCTATTGCTCGGCACCGACCTCGAAAAGCCCGTGCCTGTGCTGATCGCCGCGTACGACGATCCCATCGGCGTGACGGCCGCGTTCAATCTGAATCTGCTGGCGCGAATCAACCGCGAACTGGACGGCGATTTCCCGCTCGATGCGTTCGAACACGTCGCGCGCTTCAATCCGGACGTGCGCAGCATCGAAATGCATCTGCGCGCGAAACGGCGCGTGAGCGCACACGTGCGCGCGGCCAAGCTGACAGTCGAGTTACAGGAGGGCGAGACGATCTGGACGGAGAGCAGCCACAAATATCGTCCGGAAGAACTGCATGCGATCGCCGACGACGCAGGCTTCACGTGCAGTCATCAATGGATCGAGCGCGATTGGGGCTTTGCGGAAAGCCTGCTGGTAGCGCGCTGAGGGGCGTCGCGTGAGATGAGCGAGAAGCGCGCGGGCGTCGAAGCCCACGCGCTTTTTTTCGAGCCGCTCGTGTCAATGCTGCTCGAAGCGCTCGAAACGTTTGTCGTTGGCACGCTCTTCGTGCGTCACTTCCGTCACGCGCGCCATCGGCGGCCCGTGACGCAGCCACGACAGCATCCGGTCGAGCTGGTTCGCCGGACCTTGCAACATCGCTTCGACCGAACCGTCTTCCAGATTCGCCACCCATCCCCGGATACCGAGCGCATGCGCCTGGCGCACCGTCGCGTGACGAAAGCCAACGCCCTGCACCATGCCGCGCACCCGCACGTAATACGTTTCGATCCGCGAATCGAGATCCGTGCCGGACATGCTTTTCCTCCTTTATGCCGTTCGTGCCGCTTTTGATCCGTTTACGCGGGCATTCTAGTCGCGCCGCGCGCGCTTTGCTCGCGCGAGTCTCAATCAGCGACAGCCGCGAGCACGGCGCGCGCGATCGGCAGCACGTACAATCCGACCTCTGCAAACCTTCAACCATGCGCCCGTCAGGCAGCAATCAGGAACACGGCAAGCAATGACCGATCAGACTCGCGATCTCGTACTCGTCACCGGCGCATCCGGATTCGTCGGCTCGGCCGTCGCGCGCATCGCGCAGCAAAAGGGCTTTGCGGTGCGGGTGCTCGTGCGTCCGACCAGTCCGCGCCGCAACGTCGAATCGCTCGATGCGGAGATCGCGGTCGGCGACATGCGCGACGAGGCGTCGATGCGCGCCGCGCTGCGCGGCGTGCGTTATCTGCTGCACGTCGCGGCCGATTACCGGTTGTGGGCGCCGGACCCGCTGGAGATCGAGCGCTCGAATCTGGAAGGCACGGAAGCGACGATGCGCGCCGCGCTGAAGGAAGGCGTCGAGCGCATCGTGTACACGAGCAGCGTCGCGACGCTGAAGGTGACGGGCTCGGGCGCGTCGGTCGACGAAACCTCGCCGATGACGCCACAGCAGGCGATCGGCGTGTACAAGCGCAGCAAGGTGCTCGCCGAGCGCGCCGTCGAACGGATGATCGCGAACGACGGCCTGCCCGCCGTGATCGTCAATCCGTCGACGCCCATCGGCCCGCGCGACGTGAAGCCCACGCCGACGGGCCGCATCATCGTCGAAGCGGCGCTTGGCAAGATTCCCGCGTTCGTCGATACGGGGCTGAACCTGGTGCACGTCGACGACGTCGCGATGGGTCACTTCCTCGCGCTCGAACGCGGCAAGATCGGCGAGCGCTACATTCTCGGCGGCGAAAATCTCCCGCTGCAGCAGATGCTCGCGGATATCGCCGGGATCGTCGGACGCAAGGCGCCGACCATTGCGCTGCCGCGCTGGCCGCTGTATCCGCTGGCGATGGGCGCGGAGGCCGTCGCGAAGTTCACGAAGCGCGAGCCGTTCGTCACCGTCGACGGGCTGAAGATGTCGAAGAACAAGATGTACTTCACGTCGGCGAAAGCAGAGCGCGAGCTTGGCTACAGCGCGCGGCCGTACCGCGAAGGCCTGCGCGACGCGCTCGACTGGTTCCGCGAGGCGGGCTATCTGAAAGCGTGACGTCTGGGTAAAGCGGCGAGCGCATTGGTTCGCGCCTCGTGCGTGACCCGCACACGCTTTGTTACAACTCGCCATGCCGACGCGAAGGCTACCGCCTGCGTGCAGAAGGTAAAATCGCGGGTCTTACCAGAGAACTACGCATGAATCTTAAGGAACAGATTGGCGCACTCGAAATGGGCGTCGATCAGCTCATCCGGGTTGTCACGGCTTCGCGCGAGGCCGATGCCGATGCCGCGACCGATCGACATGTGAACGGCGAACAGGCGGTCATCGCCGCGCCGGCCGCCGTCGAAACGGCAGTCGAAGAAGCGCCGGCGGAGCCGCAAACGCAGGAAGCCGCGGCCGAAAAGCCGACGCTGCATATCGAGCGCCCGAGCCAGAACGAGATCACGATGACGATCGGCGGCAAGTCGGTCACGCTGCATCCGCTGCAACTGGGTCAGCTGATCGAGGAACTGTCGAACGCGCGCGCGTCGATGCAGCCCGAAGTTCCGCCGAACCTGCCTCCCGGCTGGCGTTTCGTGTCGACCAAAGACCCGGTCATGGCGGTGCAGAAGCAATCCAACGGCGACCGTCTGCTCGTGATGCGCCATACGGGACACGGCTGGGTGCCGTTCCAGTTCTCGCCGGAAACGGTCATCCAGATGTACATGATGCTGACGCAGAAGTGATGCGCGACGGCGCGGGCCGTCGGCAGCGTGCCATGCACGCCGCGTCGCCCGCCGTTCAGTGCGACAGCGGCAGCAACGAATTGAGCAGACTGGTCGCGCGCTGCGTGACGCTCGGGCTGCTCGCCGCTTCGGGGATGGGGCTCATGTAGACCACTGGCCCGATGCAAAGCGACGTGTAGCGCGCGTCGCATCCGCCGTCGCGCGACGGCAGCGGTTGATCCGCGCCCGATCCCGTACCGGCATCCGCCTCCACGACTTCCGCGAACGTCTTCACGCGGCCGTTGACCTTCTCCGCATACGCCTGCGATCCGCCGTAGCTCTTCAACGCGGCATTCAGATCGCCGCCCGCCGATTTCATGTAGCCGTACAGAATCGCGGAGCCGACTTCGATGTTGGTCTCGGGATCGGTCAGATCCTTCACGTCTTTCAGCATGCGCTTGTGCGCGCCGGGCACCACTTGCATGAGCCCCGTCGCGCCGTTGCCGCCCTTGGCCTTTTCCTTGAAGCGCGATTCGATCGAGATGATCGCGAGAATGAGCGCAGGCGGCAGCGCGTACTTCTCCGAGGCGGCGCGCACGGCGTTCGAAATCTGCTCGGCCTTCTCTTTCGCGAGGCCGAACTTCTGGCGCAGATAGTCTGAGGTGCGGTCCTGGCGGGTCTGATCGTCGGCCAAAGCGCCTTGCATCAAACCTAGCGCGACGACGACCAGACAGACGAGCCGCTTCATTGATTCGTCCCGGCCGGCGCCTGCACGCGCGCCTTCCATTGCCCGCCCTTGCCGCGCCAGTAGCGCACGGCCGAACCGAACGTCGCGCTGACATAAAACAGCGCGATCAGCGGCAGGAACGGCGCCCACAGCGGCGAACGCTGGTAGTAGCGCAGCATCGGCGCATAGGCGCAGCACATCGCGGCCCACGCGAGCCACGCGGGCCAGCCTTTCGCCCCGAGCACGATGGCGACGACGGGCGGCGCGAGGTAGATGATCGTCATGCCGAGCAGCGTGCCCGCCAGCAGCCAGGCCGAGTAGCGCAATTGCGTGAACGCGGTGCGCGCGATCATGTTCCAGATTTCGCGCCAGCTGTCGTACGGGCGCAGCGAGACGCTGCGCGCCGCCACGTCGAGGCGGATCGGATGACGCCCTTCGCCGCGATGCTTGATCCGGGCGGCGAGGCTGCAATCGTCGATCAGTTCGGCGCGGATCGATTCGATGCCGCCCGCTTCTTCGAGCGCCGTGCGGCGCACCAGCATGCAGCCGCCCGCCGCGCCCGCCGTACGGTTGCGCGGGTTGTTGACCCACGCGAACGGATACAGCTTCGCGAAGAAGAACACGAAAGCGGGAATCAGCGCCTTTTCCCAGAACGAGTCGCAGCGCAGGCGGACCATCAGCGAAACGAGGTCGCGCTTTTCGGCGTCGGCGCGCATTACGAGTTGCGTCAGCGCGTCGGACGGATGACCGATGTCGGCGTCGGTGAGCAGCAGGTATTCCGGCGTGTAGCCGAGCGAGCGCGCCGCCTCGATGCCCTGCGATTGCGCCCAGACCTTGCCCGACCAGCCCGTGGGCAGCGGCTTCGCGGTAATCACGGTCAGCCGGTCCGGGCACTGCAGCGCGAGCGCGGCAGCGCGGGCCGCGTCGGCGGTGCCGTCGGTGCTGTGGTCGTCGACGACGATCACGTGAAATTCGCCCGGATAGTCCTGCTTGAGCAGCGACGTGACGGCCCGCGCGATCACGTCCGCTTCATTGCGCGCCGGGACGACGGCGGCGACGCCCGGCCATGCGTCGCGCGACTCGGGCGCAAGCGGCGCGGCGGGCTGCGCGCGCCAGAAGCCGCCGCGCGCGAACAGCAGCACACACCAGATCAACAGCGACACACACGCCAACAGAAACAGAACCGCCGCAATCATGCATTGCCCTCTATGAAAGCCGCGCGCTTTGCGTCTCCAGGGCGCGGCGACGGACGCGGCGCGCCAGCACTACCTGCGACGCTGCGCCAATCGTGGAAATCGAGCACCAGCCGGCCATCGACTATGTGATAGACCGCGTTTTCGATACGTTCAAGAATGCGCCGCCGACGAAAGACGCCGCAGAAAATTCAATTGCTGCAGGCCGGGAACCGCAGGCGATGCGTCGGCGCAGCAAAAGGCCGATAGTTTAAGGGTTCCTGTCAACAGGCGCAGCGAGTCATTTTTGCCACGCCAGGCGGCGCGCAAACGCCACAGTGCGGGACGCCTGAAAAGCAAACAGACAGCGATAGCGTTAGAATGCGCGTTTGGTCTCGAGTATCGACTTCCGTCGGATTTAAGACATCAACTAATATACAGACGCGGCGAACAGGTCATTTTTACCGACCTGCCCGGAATCCCGCGTCAGTCGGAGTTCGCCGCATATGCGAGTCATCCTTGCCCAACCCCGCGGCTTTTGTGCGGGAGTCGTGAGGGCGATCGAAATTGTCGATCGCGCTTTGCAGCAACATGGCGCACCTGTTTACGTGCGTCATGAAATCGTCCACAACAGGCACGTGGTCGATAACCTTCGCCGTAAAGGCGCGCGCTTCGTCGAGGAACTCGACGAGGTGCCGCAGGGCGCAGTTGCTATTTTCAGTGCCCACGGTGTTTCGCAAAGCGTCGAACGCGACGCGGAGCAGCGCGGTCTCGACGTGCTCGATGCCACCTGCCCGCTGGTGACGAAGGTTCATGTGCAAGGTCGTCAGTACGTGGGCGGGGGCCGCACGCTGATCCTGATCGGGCACGCGGGCCATCCGGAAGTCGAAGGCACGATCGGCCAGATTCCGGGCAAGGTGCTGCTCGTGCAAAGCGAAGCCGAAGTCGCGAAGCTGGAACTGCCCATCGACACGCCGCTCGCCTATGTCACGCAGACCACGCTGTCGGTGGACGACACGCGCGGCATCATCGATGCGCTGAAGCGCCGCTTCCCCGACATCGTCGGTCCGGATACGCGCGACATCTGCTACGCGACGCAAAACCGCCAGGCGGCCGTGCGCGAACTCAGCACGCAGGTCGAGGTGCTGCTGGTGGTGGGCGCAACGAACAGCTCGAACTCGAATCGCCTGCGCGAGATCGGCAGCGAAACGGGCGTGCCGAGCTTTCTGGTCGCCGACGGTTCCGAAGTGAAGCCGGAGTGGTTCGCCAACGTGAAGACGGTCGGCATCACGGCCGGCGCGTCGGCACCGGAAGAAATGGTCGAGAACGTAATCGATGCGCTACGCGCACTGGGCCCCGTCGACGTTACGACGATGGCGGGACGTGAAGAAAAAGTTGAATTCAAGTTGCCGTCGAAGCTGACGCAACAACTCGCTGCACGCGAAGTTTAAGGAGGACAGTTTGTCTATTCCGATGCTACAAAAAGTCCGGGTTGGCGCTTACATCATGCGCAACCACCTCAAGGGCAACAAACGGTACCCGCTCGCGCTGATGCTCGAGCCGCTGTTCCGCTGCAATCTGGCCTGTAACGGCTGCGGCAAGATCGACTATCCGGATCCCATCCTGAACCAGCGTCTGTCGCTGGCGGAATGCCTCGAAGCCGTCGACGAGTGCGGCGCGCCCGTGGTGTCGATCGCGGGCGGCGAGCCGCTGCTGCACAAGGAAATGCCGCAGATCGTCAAGGGCATCATGGCGCGCAAGAAGTTCGTGTACCTGTGCACGAACGCGCTGCTGATGGAAAAGAAGATGGACGATTACGAGCCGAACCCGTACTTCGTCTGGTCGGTGCACCTCGACGGCGACCGCGAAGCGCACGATCACTCGGTCTCGCAGGAAGGCGTATACGACAAGGCCGTCGCGGCCATCAAGGAAGCCAAGCGCCGCGGCTTCCGCGTGAACATCAACTGCACGCTGTTCAACGATGCCGTGCCCGAGCGCGTCGCGAAGTTCTTCGACACGGTCGGCGAGATTGGTGTGGACGGCATCACGGTGTCGCCCGGGTACGCGTATGAGCGTGCCCCGGACCAGCAGCACTTCCTGAATCGCGACAAGACCAAGAACCTGTTCCGCGAAATCTTCAAGCGCGGCAACAACGGCAAGAAGTGGTCGTTCAGCCAGTCGAGCCTGTTTCTCGACTTCCTGGCCGGCAATCAGAGCTACGAATGCACGCCGTGGGGCAACCCGGCGCGCACGGTGTTCGGCTGGCAGAAGCCGTGCTATCTGGTCGGCGAAGGTTACGTGAAGACCTTCAAGGAACTGATGGAAACCACCGACTGGGACAAGTACGGCACCGGCAAGTATGAGAAATGCGCGGACTGCATGGTCCACTGCGGCTTCGAAGCGACGGCCGTGATGGACACGGTCGCGCATCCGCTGAAGGCGCTGAAGGTCAGCCTGAAGGGTGCGCGGACAACGGGTGCGTTCGCCAAGGACATCCCGCTCGACAAGCAGCGCCCGGCAGAATACGTGTTCTCGCGCCACGTCGAGATCAAGCTCGAAGAGATCAAGGTCAAGGGCACGGGCAAGAAGGTGCAGACGTCGGCCGCTGCGTTGAATTAATACGCATCCAAGCCGCATGAAAAAGAGCGCAACGGTTTAACCGTTGCGCTCTTTTGTTTGGTGCCGCTGCTGAACGCTGCCAGACCCGGGCAGCGCTATGGGTCAGCCCGCGCTACGCGCGTTGTGCTCGGTGAGGAACTTGATCAAACCGTCCACGCCGCCCTTGTTCAGCTGATCCTGGAACTGCGTCTGATACACCTGGATCAGCCATGCGCCCATCATGTTGATGTCGTAAATCTTCCAGCCGTTCGCCGTTTTTTCCAGGCGATAGTCGATGGCGTCGTCGCCGCCGTTGCTCAGCACATGTGACTGAACGACAGTATCTTTCGCGTCCGCCGCCGCGCTCGACGGCGCGAATTTGAACTTCACGTCCTGATCGCGCAGTTGCGACAGCGATGCCGCATAGGTGCCGACGAGCAGCTTCGTGAATTGCTCATACAGTTGTTTTTGTTGCTCCGGCGTGGCCGTGGCCCAGGCTTTACCGACGGCGATGCGCGTCGTGCGCTGGAAGTTGGTGGCGGGCACGAAGTGCGACTCGACCACTTGCGTGATCTTTTTCATGTCGCCGCCGCGAGCCTGCGGGTCGGCCTTCATCGCATTGACGGTGCCTTCGACTGCGCTCTTCACGATCGCATCAGGCGCGGTTTGTGCGAAAGCCGCGGTGGACACCACGGCGGCTGCCAGAAAAGCAGAGAGATAACGTTTCATACGCTCATCGGGACAGTTGAGAATGAACCCGCGCCGGACAGGCCGCATCCGGCACGATTACGGGCCAGTATACCGACTTAAGACTTTGAAGGGCTGCACAGGGTTCACTAAGGCGACCCGGTGGCGGCAGCGTCGGTATACTTGTGCCCTTTACCAATAACGCCAATCGTGACAAGGCCCCGCTCGCGTACATGCTGAAGTCATCTATCGTTCGCCTCGTTGTCTGGTCGGTGCGCCGTCCGCTGCAGGTCATCGGGCTGTCGCTCGTGCTCGCCGTGCTGAGCACCATTTACGTCGTTCATCACTTCAAGATCAATACCGACATCAGCCGCCTCGTCGAGAACGATGCGAAATGGACGGCGCTCGAACAGCAAATCGACAAGGCCTTCCCCGACCGCGGACAGACCTTGCTGGTCGTCGTCGAGGCCGGTGCGCCCGAATACGCGGATGCCGCCGCGAACACGCTGGCCACCGAGCTGCAAAAGAACACGAAGGAATTCAGTTCCGTCATGCAGCCGGGCAGCGGCCCGTTCTTCGAAAAGGAAGGCTTGCTGTTCCCGTCGCTCGCCGACGTGCAATCCACCACCTCGCAACTGGTCAAGGCGCGCCCGCTCATCAACTCGCTCGCGCATGATCCGAGTCTGACGGGCCTCGCCGGCACGCTGACCACGAGCCTGCTGCTGCCGCTGCAGATCGGCCAGGTGAAGCTCGGCGACATGAGCAACCTGCTGTCGCGCAGCGCGACCGTGATCGATCACGTGCTGGCCAACGAGCCCGCTGTGTTCTCGTGGCGCGCGCTCGTCGACAAGGATGCCGCCAAGGTGCCCGCGCGGGCGTTCATCGTCGTGCAGCCGAAGCTGGACTATGCGGCGCTGCAGGCGGGCGCGCGGGCCTCGGAAGAGGTTCGCAAGACGGCGGACTCGCTCGATCTCGACTCGCAATACGGCGCGCGCATCCGCCTGACGGGCGAACAGCCGCTCGCGGACGACGAATTCGCCTCGGTGCAGGACGGCGCGGAGATCAACGGCATCGTCACGTTCTTCGTCGTGCTCGGCATCCTGTGGCTCGCGCTGCGCTCGGGCCGCCTGATCGTCGCCGTGTTCATCACGCTTTTCGTTGGCCTCGTCATCACGGCGGCGCTCGGCCTGATGATGGTCGATGCGCTGAACATGATTTCCGTCGCGTTCATGGTGCTGTTCGTCGGGCTTGGCGTCGACTTCGGCGTGCAGTTCGGCGTGAAGTACCGCGAAGAGCGCAACCGCGACGACCGGCTCGCCGCCGCGCTGATCCACACGGCATACAGCATCGGCGTGCCGTTGACGCTCGCCGCCGTGGCCGTCGCCGAGAGCTTCTTCTCGTTCCTGCCGACCGCGTATCGCGGCGTCTCGGAGCTGGGCAAGATCGCGGGCGTCGGCATGTTCGTCGCGTATCTGACCAACATGACGCTGCTGCCCGCGCTCATCAAGGTCTTCAACCCGCCGGGCGAGGCCGAATCGCCAGGCTTCACGTTCCTCGCGCCCGTCGACGACTTCCTCGACCGCAACCGCACCCCCGTGCTGATCGCGACGGCCGTGCTGATCATCGGCGCGTCCCCGCTGCTGCTGCATCTGCGCTTCGACTTCAATCCGCTGCACCTGAAGGATCCGAACACGGAGTCGATGGCGACGCTGATCTCGCTGAACGACGCGCCCGAGGCGGCCGTGAACAACGTGCGGGCACTGGCGCCGTCGCTGGCGGATGCGGATAAGATCGCCGCGCGTCTGTCGAAACTGCCCGAAGTGGGCCGCACGACGACCCTCACCACGTTCATTCCTGCCGACCAGCCGCAAAAGCTCGCGCTGGTTGCCGCCGCGGCGCAGCAACTGCTGCCCGCGCTGACGCAGACGCCCGCGCCGCCCGCCACCGACGCCGTGCGCGTCGCCGCGCTCAAGCGCACGTCGGCGCAACTCTCACTCGCCGCCGACGATCACCCCGGCCCGGGTGCCGCGGAAGCCAAACATCTGTCCGAAACGCTGGCCAAGCTCGCGAGCGCGGACGTCTCGACGCGCGATCGCGCCGAGCGCGCGATGTCGGTCCCGCTGAAGATTTCGCTGAAGCAGCTGGCCACCCTGCTGCAACCGTCGGAAATCACCCGCGACAACGTGCCGAAGGACATCGCCGACAGTTGGGTATCGAAGACAGGCCAGGCGCTCGTCGAGATTTCGCCGAAAGTGCCGCCCGGCACCGATCCCGGCGACGACGTGATGCTGCGCAATTTCGCCAGGGCCGTGAAAACGGCGGAGCCGGGCGCGATCGGCGGCCCGATCTCGATCCTCCATTCGGCGAATGTGATCATCAAGTCGTTCGTACAGGCGGGCGCGTGGGCCATCCTGTCAATCAGCGCCCTGCTCTGGCTCACGCTGCGCCGGTTCGGCGACGTGCTGCGCACGCTCGTGCCGCTGCTGGTGTCGGCCGTCGTCACGCTGGAGTTGTGCGTCGTGTTCAACATGCCGCTTAATTTCGCGAATATCATCGCGTTGCCGCTGATGCTCGGCGTGGGCGTCGCGTTCAAGATTTACTTCGTGATGGCCTGGCGCAGAGGGCAAACGGGCCTGCTGCAATCCAGTCTCACCCACGCCGTGCTGTTCAGCGCGGCGACCACCGCTACGGCGTTCGGCAGCCTGTGGCTGTCGCATCACCCGGGCACGTCGAGCATGGGGCGTCTGCTGGCGCTGTCCCTCCTCTGCACGCTGATTGGCGCTGTGGTATTTCAACCGGTATTGATGGGCAAACCGCGCGTTCGACGCGCATCGAAGAAACAATAAGGAACGCCGCATGAAGATGCGTACAGCCGCGCTGGCACTGGCCGCCGCGAGTCTTGCAACGGGGTGTGCAACGGGACCCGACCGGAAGCCCGGGGATCCGCTCGAACCGATGAACCGCGCGATTTTCAACTTCAACGACGCGCTCGATCGCACGGTCGCCGTGCCGATTGCGAAGGGTTATCAGAAGGTCACGCCGCAGCCGCTGCGTCAGGCCATCAGCAACTTCTTCTCGAACCTCGGTGATCTCGACAACTTTGCGAACAGCCTGCTTCAGTTGCACATCAAGGACGCAACCGAAAGCCTGATGCGTTTCGCGATGAACTCGACGTTCGGTCTTGGCGGCCTGATCGACTTCGCGACGCCCGCCGGCCTGCCGAAGCACAAGGAGGATTTCGGCCTGACGCTCGGCCGCTGGGGCGTGCCGTCGGGCCCGTATCTGGTGTTGCCGCTGTTCGGCCCGAGCTCGTTCCGCGACGGCCTCGGCTATCTGGTCGACTTCCGCGCCAATCCGATCACGTACATGGGCTGGGAGTACAAGTATCCGCTGTTCTTCGTACAGTTCGTCAGCGTGCGGTCGGATCTGCTCGGCGCGACGACACTGCTGGAACAGGCGGCCCTCGACAAATACTCGTTCGTTCGCGACGCCTATACGCAGCAGCGCAAATCGATGCTGCGCGGCGCGAATGCGCCGGCATCGGCGTTGCCCGATTACGGCGACGACGACGAATCGGGCGCGCAGGCGCCTTCAGGTGCATCGGGCACGGCGCCGACCACCGTGCCGGGCGCGGCGCCGCTCGGCTTGCCGAACTACTCGGATCCGGGACAAGCGGCTCCGGCGGAAGGCGCGTCGGGTGCGGGCGGCGCGAAGCCCGCGCCGACCAACGACGACAGCGTGCCGAAGTACGAAGATCCGGGCGAAGACGCCGCGCCGTCGCCCGCGCCTGCCACGGGAACACCCGCTCCCGCTTCGCAGTAAGCCGTCCGCACCGGCACAGAAAGCAGAAGCCCCGGCTGGTCATTCGACCAGCCGGGGCTTTGTCTTTCCGGGCGCTTTTCAGGGCAGCCGATGCCGCCGTCCGAAAGCGTCAATGCGCCGCGTCCGCTTCCTGATCCACGTCTTCAGCGCTTTCCGCAGCCAGCACAACCGGCTGCTGCTGCATGGCGCGCAGGCTTTCGCTGTATCGCTCGAACGCTTCATCCGAATAGCGGATCTTCGTGCGGCCGTGCGGCGCCGGATCGCCGTTCGCGTCGAGATTCACGAACACCATCTTTTCGACGGTCAGAATGCTTTTGCGCGTGATCTTGTTGCGCACTTCCGCGCGCAGCGTGATCGACGTCGTGCCGAAGTGCGTCGCCGTCATCCCCAGTTCGATGATGTCGCCCTGACGCGCCGAGCTGACGAAATTGATCTCCGACATGAACTTGGTCACGACGCGCTGGTTGTCGAGCTGACAGATTGCGTAGATGGCGGCTTCTTCATCGATCCAGCGCAGCAGGCTGCCGCCGAACAGCGTGCCGTTGGGATTCAGGTCTTCGGGCTTGACCCATTTGCGTGTGTGGAAATTCATTTCGGTCCCTCTTTAGAAATAGCGCGGTCGCGCTCAGCGGTGCGACCTAGGGTTAACACCTAGCACTATATCAGAGATAAGGGTTTTCCCTATGTCTTCAAGACCAACACACTATTTCGCTTTCTAAGTAACCGGCGCGCCCGGCTCAAATGGAGAGGAGCGCACCCGAGCGCTCCAGCACCTGACGGGCGGCGACAAGGGAAGCCCGCGCAGCGCGGGCGTCGGCGGCCACTTGCAGCAGACCGCCGAGTTGGGACGGCTGACGCGCCAGTTCGCGCAGGATGGGGCCGATGGCCGTTGTGCCGTCGTCGCGCAGACCGGCCGTCGCCGCGGACGGCAGCGTGCGCCAGGCGGGATCGACGATCGCCCGGCAGACGACGAACGGCAGGCCGTTCGCCTCGGCGATCGCGCCTGCAAGGTGAGATTCCATATCGACGGCAAGCGCACCCGTCGATGCATGCAGCGCCGCCTTGTCGGCAGCGCCGACAAGCGGCGCCGTCACGCCCGCGATCGGCCCGCGCCGCAGCTTCGACGCCAGCGGCGCCGCGCCGAGCGCGGTGGCGATGCGTCCCGCCCAGCGCAGATCGGTTTCGACGACGCCGAGCGGGCTGTGCACGCTGCTCGCGACGATCAAGGTGCCGGGCGCGAGATCGGGCGCCAGTCCGCCTGCCGTACCGAAGCTGATGATGCCCGCGCAACCGCGCGCGATCGCCTGGTTCAGCGCGCGCTCGAGCAGATCGGCGCGCGCCGCGTGCACCGCTTCGACGCCCTTGCCGCGCGCGATGCGCGCTTCGAACGCCATGCCCGTCACGGCGATGACGGGCAGCTTGGCGTTCATCAGACCAGGCCGGGCCGCCATCACAAGCCGAAGGCGACGCGCTTCTGATCCGCGCGCGTCAGGTTGCGGTAGCGCGCGAGCGCCCACAGCGGGAAGAACTTGCGATACCCGTGATAGCGCAGATAGAACACGCGCGGGAAGCCTGTTGCCGAGAAGCGCGTTTCGTCCCACAGGCCGTGATCTCGCTGCTCGCCCTGCAGATATTCGATACCGCGCGCGACGGCGGGATGATCGACATAGCCGACGGCCATCAGGCCGAGTAGCGCCCACGCCGTTTGCGACGGAATGCTTTCGGCCTTCTCGTAGCCGCGATAGTCGAGCTTGTAGCTGGTGCCGTCTTCGCCCCAGCCGCCGTCCGCGTTCTGAATCGATACGAGCCACTGCGCGGCGCGCTTGATGCGCGCGTCGTCATGCGAGATGCCCGCGGCGTTCAGCGCGCACAGCGCCGTCCACGTGCCGTAGATGTAGTTCATGCCCCAGCGGCCGTACCAGCTGCCGTCGTCTTCCTGCTCTTTCAGCAGATAGTCGTAGGCGCGGCGCGCGGGCTCGCTGGTCGCTGGCATTTCGCCGAGTTGCGCGAGCATCGACAGGCAACGGCCGGACACGTCGGCGGTCGGCGGATCGAGCAAGGCGCCGTGATCGGAGAACGGAATGTTGTTCAGGTAGTACTGCGTGTTCTCCGGCTCGAACGCGCCCCACCCGCCGTCGCTGCTCTGCATGCCGACCACCCATTCGCGGGCGCGGGCAATCGCGTTCGCGTCGACATCCGATTGCGTCAGCGCCGCCGAACGATGCATCGCCAGCGCGACCACGGCCGTATCGTCGACGTCGGGGTAATGCGCGTTGTTGTACTGGAACGCCCAGCCGCCCGGACGCACGTCGGGACGGCGCGAAATCCAGTCGCCGCGCACATCGAGAATCTGCAGCGGACGCAGCCACGCGAGACCGCGCTCGGCGGCTTCCTCGGCGCGCGTGTCGCCGGTTTCGAGCAGCGCATGCGCCGCGAGCGACGTGTCCCACACGGGCGACAGGCACGGCTGGCAATACGCTTCTTCTTCGCCGATGACGAGCAGCTTGTCGATCGACTGGCGGGCGATCGCGCGCTTCGGGTGATCGGCGGGGTAACCGAGCACGTCGTACATCATCACGGAGTTCGCCATCGCCGGGAAAATCGCGCCGAGGCCGTCTTCGCCGTTCAGGCGCTCATCGACGAAATCGACGGCCGCCTTGATCGCGCGCTCACGCGAACGCTTCGGGAACAGGCCGTCCGTCACGCGCAGCACGCCGTCGACGGCGCGGAAGAACGCGAACCAGCTCTTGCTCTGGTGGCCCGAGCGCGGCAGCAGACCCGTCGTGACGGGCGCGCCACGGAACAGTTCGTCGATGCGCACGCCACGCGGATTGCGCGCGACCGGCCGCTTCGCGTTCAGCACCAGCAGCGGGACGATCACCGTGCGCGCCCAGTACGACACCTTCGACAGGTGGAACGGGAACCACTTGGGCAGCAGCATGATTTCGACGGGCATCATCGGCACCGCGTACCACGTGACGACGCCGAACAGCGCGAGCAGGATGCGCGTGAACACGTTCGCCGCTTCCGCGCCACCGTGCGCCAGAATGCACTCGCGTGCGCGGACCATGTGCTCGGCGTCGACGGGATCGCCGATCATTTTCAGCGCGAAGTAGGCTTTCACGCTCGCGCTGACGTCCATCGCGCCGTCGGTGAAGAGCGGCCAGCCGCCGTCGGCCAGCTGGATGCGGCGCAGGTAGCGCGCAATCTTCTGTTCGAGCTCGACGTTGGGCGTTTCGCCCAGGTAGTGGACGAGCAGCACGTATTCGGCGGGAATCGTCGCGTCGGCTTCGAGTTCGTAGACCCAGTGGCCGTCGTCCTTTTGCGCCGCGAGGATGGCGTCCGTCGCGCGCGTGACGGCGGCGTCGAGCGCATCGACGGGCGTGGCGCCTGCCGCCAGCGCGGCGGCCACGGGAGCGTGGTCGTCGATCAGCGTTTGAGGCAGTGCGTCGCCCAGCGTCTGGGTCATGGATAAATCATTCATCGGCGTTCCATCGGTTCGTTCAGTAGCGTATCGGCGGCCTTCTGGCCGGAGCGAATCGCGCCTTCGATGCCCGGCGGCAGACCGGTTGCCGTCCAGTCGCCTGCGAGCATCAGGTTGTTCCAGCGAGTGCGCGTGGCCGGGCGGCGCATCTCGTCGTCGGGTTGCGCGGCGAAGGTCGCGCGCGGCTCGACGTTCAGTTGCCACTTCAGCGGCAGATCGGCCGACAAACCCGTCACTTGCGCGACGTCGGCCCACAGCTTGCGCGCGAGTTCGTCGCGCGGCATGTCGGCGAGGTTCGCGGTACGGTTCGCCGCGTCGTAGACCGTCACCGACAGGCGTCCGTCCGACGCCACCAGCCAGCTCGCACTCGCATTGACCAGCCCCATCAGCGGCGGATGGCCCAGCGGCGGCTCGACCGCGAAATTCGCCGTCACGATGGCCGAAAAGCGGCGCGGCGCCTGCGTGCCGGGCACCAACGCCTGCGCGACATCGGGCGTCACGGCCAGCACGACGGCTTCGCTCGCGCCGATTTCGACGCGCTCCCCGCCGTCCAGACGCAGCGCGGCAACGCGGCTGTCCGGGCTATCGGCAAACTCCAGCGCGTCGATGCGCGCCCCGAGCCTGATCGCCGCGCCGCCATGCTGCAACAGCCGCAACGCGGGTTCGACGAACGCGGAACCCAGGCCGTTGCGCGCGATGAGCGGCCGGCTCGAAGGGCCGCCCGCCGCGAGCGTGTCGCGCAACACCGCGCTCACCAGTTCGGCCGTCGCCTGACGCGGCTCGATGTTCGTCAAGGCCAGCAGCAGCGGACGCAGCATGCGGTCCCACAGCGGGCCGTTGCTGCGCATCGACTGCGCGACCGTGCGGCCGGGCTTCGCCAGCAGCAGCGGCACGACGGACAGGTAGTCGGTCCATCGCGTGTCCGGCACGCGCGCGCCGGCTTCGAAGATCCACCCCGGAAACCGTCCCGGCGACATGCGCACGGTCCAGCGCTGGTTCGTTGCCAGATCGACGAACGGGTATTCGGGCTGCGTCGGCCCGACGAGTTCATCGGCGGAACCAATCGCGCGCACGTAGTTCAACGTGGCCTGCTGGCCGGACAGCACCAGATGGTTGCCGCTGTCCACAGTTGCGGCCAGCGTGCGGTCGTAGCACGTGCGGCAGCGGCCGCCCGCCTGTTCAGCCGCCTCGTACAGCACCACTTGCGCGCCGCGCCGTTGCAGCTGCACGGCGGCGGCAAGACCGGCCAGCCCAGCACCGATCACGTGAACCAGCTTTCGCATCAAAAGAACGCGTAGCGCGCCACGATCGCCAGCATGCGCAGCTTCGGCTTGCTGACTTTCGTGCGCGGAATGTCGAAGCCGCGTTCCAGCGTGCGCTCGAGCAGCAAGCGGTAGACGCCCGACATGATGCGCGGCGCCTTGACCTGCGCGCGCGGCTGCGCGTCCATGATCGCATCGGCGGCGGCGAAGTGCTGCTTCGCGCGCTCCGCCAGCGTCGCGCAGACGCGCGGCAGCGAAGGATCGTCGGCGATCGTGAGCGGATTCGTCGCCGCGATGCCTTCGCGCGCCAGCAGCTCGTACGGCAAATAGCAGCGGTTGATTTCCGCGTCTTCGTCGATGTCGCGCAGGATGTTCGTCAGTTGCAGCGCGCGGCCCAGATGGTGCGACAGGTCGATGCCCGGCTGCTCCTCCATCCCGAATATCCTCACCGATAGCCGGCCGGCTGCGCTCGCGACACGGTCGCAGTACAGGTCGAGCGTGGCTTCGTCGGGCGCGCAGATGTCGGCGGCGGCGTCCATCGCCATGCCGTCGATCATCGCGTGGAAGTCTTCGCGCTGCAGATGAAACGTGTGGATGTGCCGGGTCAGCTCGAGCAGCGACGCGCGCGGCGAGCCGGCGTAGCACGCGTCGATGTCCGCCCGCCAGCGCTCGAGACCCGCGTCGCGCTCGGCGCGCGGCAGGTCGCTGTCGGCGATATCGTCGACGGCGCGGCAGAAAGCGTAGACCTGGTACATCGCATCGCGCTGCGCAGGCGGCAAGATGCGCATCGCGAGATAAAACGAGCTGCCTGAACTGGCGGCAGCTGCGTCAGTTTGTGTGTCGTCCACGACGAGATTGGAAACGGCCAAGACGATCTCCGCTGAGACACCCCCGAAAGGGCGATCAAGAAGTCATGCCTACCCGCAGGGCAAGCCGCCCGCGCGCGCGGACACGCGCGAAACGCCGGCCGAAAGACCGGAAAACGGCGAAAAGTATACCAACCTTTCATAGCGGACGCAGGAACGGCGGAAGCCGGGGCGGCGCGCCATTGCCATTTACCGAAGGAAGAACGCAGGGCGTCGCGGCCTGTCGTGTGGACCACGTCCAATCGCTTGGCAAACAAAAAAACGCAGATTGGGTGTCCGTCGATTTTCTGAAAATATCGGACACGCTATCTCAAATTAAGAGTTATCCGAGATACCTCGATATAAGTTCAGATTATCTTTTATCTCACGACGACGCACGGCACGGCACCGGACGGCCGCGAGAAGCCGATCCAGCACGCCTCAGCCAAATCCACATAAATCACAAAAATTATCAATTCACTACCAAATCGCGATTTTCTATTACCCCGAAATATCGTCAAAAATCAATCGACGCGATTATTAATTTATTTTTATTCAAGGAAGCGTAAATGAAACTGTATGTGCTGTGTGCTGCTCCTTTGCTCGCGACTTTTGGATTATCGGACCACGCCTGCGCCTCCCGCGTCGACGAAACCGTGATCCGCCAGATGGAAAAAACATGGGTCCAGGCGAGCATGCATCACGACCTGGACACGCTCGACGCACTGCTCGACGACTCGTATCGCGGCGTTACGCCGTCGGGTGCGGCCCGCTCGAAGCGCGACGTTCTCAGCACACCGCCCGCGCCGGCGGGCTCCCGGCAGACGCTTCGGGACCTCGAGGTTCGTGTAGATGGCGACCGCGCCGTCGCGATTGGCGAGACTCAATTCATGGCGCCGGACGGCCAGCAAGCCGTGTTCGCCTTCAAGGACGACTTAGTCCGCCGCGATGGGCAGTGGCGCGTGATTCGATCGTGGATGACCGCCCGATAAATCGCCTGGCCGCAGCGGGCCAAGCACCGCTCCCCGCCAAAAACCCCGGAAACGCCTTCAGATGAACGCAACCGACCGGTTGCGTCCCTGCCGCTTCGCGCTGTACAGCGCCGCGTCCGCCTCGTTGATGAGCGCCTCGTAGGCCGGCACGCCCACCCGCGCGGATGCGCCGCCGACACTCGCGGTCACGGGCACATCGACGCCTTGCACGTCCACGGCCCTATCGCCGATCGTATTGCGGATTTTCTCCGCGACCAGCATCGCGTCTTCCAGCGGCGTGCACGGCAGCAACAGCGCAAACTCCTCGCCGCCGAAGCGCCCGAACGTATCCTGCGCGCGCACCACGTGCGACACGCGCTGCGCCATCTCGCGCAGCACGGTATCGCCGACCACGTGGCCGAACTGGTCGTTGATCTTCTTGAAGTGATCCAGATCGAACAGCAGGATCGACAGCTCGCCGCCATAACGCTGCCAGCGCGTGTACTCGTCGCGCAGGCGCGCTTCGAAGTAACGCCGGTTCGCGATGCCCGTCAGCCCATCGCGGTCCGCATATTCCTGCAGTTTCGCCACGGCCTCTTCGCGCTCGCGCTGCATGATGCTCACGTGCGTGACGTCGGAGACCGTCACGCACACGGCCTCGACCTCGCGATCGCGCATGATCGGCATGAACGTGCAGTCCTGCTGCATGAAATCGACGCCGCCCGTGATCGGCCGGTCGTGATCGAATTTGAACAGATAGGGACGCTGCTCCCACGAACTGAACGCGAAGCTGCCAAGCTGGAACACGCTTTCGAGCTTGCGCGTGAACCACACGCGCGGCAGTTCAGGAAAGCTCGCGAAAATCGACTTGCCGACCACCTGTTCCGCCGACAGGCCGCTGTGATCGTGCATGAAGCGATTCCACATCAGCACGTTCATCTGCCGGTCGAGCACGAAAATGCCGAAGCCGACCCGTTCGACAACCAGATCGCTCAGCGTGGGAAGCGGGGCATTCATATGCTGGAAAGCAGCGCGTCCAGCGCGGAACTGAGATGACGGATCGAGTCTTCCGCCATCAGCATCACGAGGTGGGCGCGGAAACTCTGATCCTCTAACGCAAAATTCACTTCGACCAGCAGTGCGACCTCCCAGGCGAGCACGTTCGGCTGGAACACGTCGTCAAGCGACATCGCCGAGCCGAGCAGGCCCGGCTGCGAGAACACGGGCATGCGCCCGAGCTGGTCGAGAATGCACGACACGCACGCGCCCGTCAGGATATTCGCGACGTCGAACACGAGTTCTTCCTGGGTGGTCGCTTCATACGCGGACTTCGCATACGGGTCGCTCACCAGCGAGCACAACTGTTCGATGCTGCCACTGCGGCAGATCACCAGCGCCTCGCCCTTGATGTCCGAGCGAAAGCCTTGTCGCACGGCGCTCACGGGCTCGTTGATGCCCGTCATCTCGCGCAGCGCCGACGCGGCCTCGCGCACGGCGACCACGCGCACGCGCGGCACGGACAGTTCGATGAACGCATCCAGCAGCAGGGCGAGGCGCGTTGCGGCCTGGCCCATCGCCAGGTTGGCGACCTCTTGCAGCGCGTCGCGCTGATCTTCGTTGAGGACTGGCTCAGACATACAACCCGTACTCCTTGAGGATGGGAAGCACCGCCTCGGTCGTCACGGGCTTGGCGATGAAAGCGACCGCGCCAAGCGTGCGCACGCGTTCCCTTGCCATCGGCTGGACATCGGCGGACACGACGATCACGAAGGTATTCAGGTCCTCGTGCTGCAGGGCCTCCAGAACCTGATAGCCCGTCATGTCGGGCATCGTCAGGTCGAGAAACATCACCGATGCGCGCCCCTTGCGATAATGCTCGAGCGCTTCACGTCCGTTGGACGCGTAGGTAATGTCGACGTCCCAGTCCTGCGGCAATGCTTTCGTGAGCACCTTGCGGGCAAGCAGCGAATCATCGGCGATCACAATGGGCAAAGACATGGCGGCGGGCTGGAAACGGAGTGGGTTCTTTCGTGTTAACGGCGCTGCGCGAGCGAACTTGAGCGGCGGCTCGCGCAATTGCGCGACGCAGCCTCTCCGCCAGCGACGAAGCGGGAACACGAAGCGGCCGGCACGAGCGATGCGGACCCCATACGGCGCGGCGACAGGCGCGCCCAACGGCTGGTGCTGCGCGCGCGGCGTGCAACCGCTGCAGCGTGCACGCAATGGACAACGGCAATGACCGGCATTTTCGAAGCCTACCCCGTAGATAGTGCTGCGGCGGCAAGACGGCGTTCATGGCTCCGTGGTGCCCCGCTGGTCTACGCGAGGGTCTGTCCGGTCTTGCATGTCATGCAATGCCCGGTCCCTCGCGCGAAATTCGCCCGATCATGGCGGGCTGATTATTTATCTGGGCGCAATTTTCGAATCAAATTGGCGGAAAGGCAACTCGCCAGAATGCATTCGTCGAACGAATTTAACTCGTTTGAGTCAGATTCGAGTCGAAACGTAAGCATTCGTCAGATAAAAGATGATCTTTATACTTTTGTGTACGTTTGCGCTTCCGGATTCGTCGCTGATTCGCGAACTCGTATGACGAAAGCGTCCAGCCTTCCAAGGCGCGGCCGCTGCGTCCGCTTTGTTGCATTGGGCGCGAGCGGATGGTCCACTAAACCTATGATGAGAACACCCACGTATTTCACCCGCCGCGCGCGCGGCTTGCGCCATGAAAGCTGACCGGCCCGATTCCGCCGACGCGAGTGCCCCGGTCGAACGTGCCACCGGCACGCGGCCCGACGAAGCGCTGTTTCCCGCCGTACCCGAGCAGAACTTTGCCGTTCGCCGCATGACGCTGATCGCGCTGCTGGTGGCGGCCGTCGTGGTGCCCTGCGTGTTCGTCGCGGCAATGGCGTTCAGCGACCTGCGTACGCGCGAGGCCGACGCCACCGATCTCACGCTGCGCACCGTGCGCGTCGCCGAAGAGCACGCGTTGAAAGTGTTCGACATGAACGAAGCGCTCGACGCGCGGGTCGTCGATCTGGTGCAGGGACTCGACGACGACGGCATCCGCGAACGCGAAGCGGCGATCCACGAGAAGCTACAGACGATGGGCGGCGGCTACCCGCAGGTCGCGGCCGTCTCGATCTTCGGGCATGACGGCACGCTGCTCGCGAGCAGCCGTTTCTATCCGGCACCGCCCGTGTCGATCGATCATCGCGAAGATTTTGTCGGCATTCGTGACGGCCAGGTGCTCGAACATGTGTCGAAGGTGATGGTGGGGCATGTCGCGGGCGAGATCGTATTCAACACGGGCGTCGCGCGGCGCGGCGACGACGGCGGGTTCGCGGGCGTGGTGTCGGTGGCGCTGCGGCCCAGCTACTTTGCCGCGTTCTACCGCGAGTTGCTGGGCGGCAGCGACTCGCCGATGACGATGGCGCTGACGCGCTCGGACGCCGCCGTGCTCGCACGCTATCCGGTCGGCATGCCGTCGAAGGCGGAAGAGCCGATCCGTCACAACGCCTACACGGACGCGCTCGCCGAAGGCCGGCGCGCGGGCGTCGTACGTGTGCGCTCGCCCGTCGACGGCGAAAAGCTGATCGTCGCGTTTCGCCGCGTCGGCTCGTATCCCGTCTACGTGACAGTCGGCTATCGGACCTCCGCGATCTGGGCTGCGTGGTATCGCCATCTGAGCGTGCTCATCCTGTCGACGTTCGTGCCGTCCATCGTGCTGTGGTGCGTGATCTGGCTGTCGCTCCGGCGGCTCGGCGCGGAAGAGGAGGCGTGGGAACGCTGGCAGGCGGAAGCATCGATGCGTCGCTCGATCGAATCCGCGTACCGGCAGTCGCGCAAGATGGAAGCGCTAGGCAATCTGGTCGGCAGCGTCGCGCACGACTTCAACAACCTGCTGATGATCGTCTCGGCCAATGTGCAGATCGTTCGACGGCGCGGCGCGGCGGCGTTCGATCGCGAGCTGTCGGCCGTCGAGCGTGCGCTCAAGAGCGGCCAGTCGCTTACGCGGCAATTGCTCGGCGTGGCGCGCAAGCAGCCCTTGCGCAACGAGACGCTCGACGTCGAACGCTGGTTGCCGGGTTGTCGCGATCTGCTGCGCGCGTCGCTCGGCGCGAAGGTCGCGCTGGTGATGGACGTCGGCACGGGCGTGTGGCCGATGCAGGTCGACGTCGCCGAACTCGAACTCGCGCTGATCAACGTCGCCGTCAACGCCCGCGATGCGATGCCGAACGGCGGCCGCTTCACGGTGCGCGCGAACAACGTGACCTTCCGTCACGAAGACGGCTTTCCGATCACGGGCGCGTTCGTGCAGTTGTCGCTGGAAGATACGGGCGTCGGAATGCCGCCGGAAATCCTGTCGCGCGCGTTCGAGCCGCTTTTCACGACCAAGCCGAAAGGCATGGGCACGGGTCTCGGCCTGCCTCAGGTGTTCGCGTTCTGCGAGCGCTCGGGCGGGCTGGCGGCGATCGACAGCGCGATTGGCGCGGGTACGTCGGTGCGGCTCTACTTGCCGCGCGCGACGCAGGCGCCCGAAGTCGAGCGGCCTGTCGAGCCCATCGCCGAAGAGAGGGGCGCGCCACAGGGCCTGCGCATTCTGCTCGTCGAAGACAACGACGAAGTCGCGGCGGGCACGGAAGCGTTGCTGCAGATGATGGGCCATGAAGTCACCTGCGTGTTCAACGCCGACGCAGCGATGGAACGCTTCGACGCCGCGCACGCAAGGCAAAAGGAAACGGGCGAGCCCTTGCCCTTCGATCTCGTGATCTCCGACATCCATATGCCCGGCACGCTGAACGGCATCGATCTCGCCGAGCGCGTGCAGGCTTTCGAGACGAAGCTGCCGGTGATTCTCGTCACCGGTTATGCAGAAGAACTGGAGCGCGCGCGTCACGTCGATGTGCGCGTGCTGTCGAAGCCCTTCGATATCGCGCTGCTCGACAAATTCCTGCAGACGCTACAGCGCGATCTCGCGCACACGCCGACTCATCCGGCCGGCTGAACGCCCGTTTTGCCGGGGATTACCAGCTGTTTGTAAAAAACGCGCCATGCGGCAGGTGCGCTTGCATTAGGCGACGGCTGCCCACTGTTGCCGTCGCCCGTCTCCGCCGACAGTCGGCGCCGATCCGCCCTGGCGAACTCCGGCATGAACGTTGCGGCTGTACCGTCACAGAGGATGCGGTGGTGCATCGCCGCATCCACCCATAAAGCCGACGGAGACAGTTATGCGACACACCGTGATTGGTCTTTTCGCCACCTACGCGCAGGCCGAAAGCGCGCGCAACATGCTCGTGCAGACCGGCTTCGCGTCCACCGACATCGACTTGCAGGCGAACCCCGAAACGCCCGCCGACGCAGCCGCTGAGGAGTCTCCCGGCGTGATTGCCAACATCGAACGATTCCTGTCGAGCCTGTTCTCGACCTCCGGCCCGACCGCGCCTGAAGCCGAGCGCTATACGGATGCGGTGCGCCGCGGTGCAGTGCTCGTGGCCGTGAACGCTGCGAGCGAGTCACATGCGGAACTGGCGCGCAATTCGTTGAGCAAGCTTGGCGCGATGGAAGTGAGCGAACGGGCGCCTGATGCCGGAATGCCTGCGGCCGGGATGCACGCAGCCGGGACGCCCGCAGCCGGGACGCCCACAACTGAAGTGAGACGCGAGCACTCGGTGCTCGACGAGTTGGGTATTGGCAAACCGGCAGTAACGCCGGCAGCAGCGCAGCCCTCGAGCGACGCGCTGCTCGCTGAGGAAGAAGCCCGCAACCGTGCGCGCATGGACGCGCTGCACGGCGTGCCGCCCGTTGACGAACCGTCTGCGCAAGCGCTCGCCGCCGCGAGTGTGCCGGGCGCCGGAGCGGTGATGCGCCCGGACGTGCCGCCGCCGGAACCCTTGACGGCGCGTCCCGTCGAGCCGGTTCCCGATTATGGCGTGCCTACGTCTGCCAGCCGTCCGGTTGCGCCTGCGGCCGATACGCCCGCGGCCGCGGCAATCGCGTCGGCGGGCATCGCCGGTTCAGGCGCCGTGATGACGCCCGACACTGCCGCGCCCGTGCGAGCGATGCCGCAACAGGTGCCGGATGAATTCCTCGAATACGAAGAGGATTTCCGCACCCACTATGACGAGGAGTACGCGCACGAAGGTCTGCGCTACGACGAGTACGTTCCCGCCTATCACTACGGCGCGACGATGGCCCGCGAAATCCGCTATCAGGACAAGTCGTGGGACGAGGTCGAGCCGGAAGTGCGGGACGATTGGGAGCGCGAGAAGGCTGTCGGTAGCTGGGAGCGTTTCAAGTCCGCCGTGCAGCATGGATGGGATCGCGTGACGGGACATCCTCATCACCATCGCTAGGCTTCGCGCCTCTACTGACAAAAGTCCAGAAATAGTGCGGCGCCCTCGATCGGGCGCCGCTGTATGTATCTAGATGAGGGCGCGTTCAGGCCGCGTGCCGCTTCACCCACTCGACATACCGATCGACGAACTTCTGCAGGAACTTGCGCGTGTCGTCGCTCGCGATGTTGCCGTTCTCGTCGATCTGGCCAGCCGTATGCTTGATGAACATCTCGGGTTGGCCGAGCGTGTGCACATCGAGATACGCCAGCACGTTGCGCAGATGCTGTTGCGCGAGCGCCGTTCCCGTCGCACCCGGCGATGTGCCGAGCACCGCGCCCGGCTTGCCGCCCCAGACGCTATGGCCCCAAGGGCGTGAACCCCAGTCGAGCGCGTTCTTCAGTACGCCGGGCATCGAGCGGTTGTATTCGGGCGTGACGAACAGCAACCCGTTCGCAGCATGGATCTGCTGCTTGAAGTTACGCGCGACTTCTGGGAAGTCTTCGTCGTAGTCCTGGCTGTAGAGCGGGAGAGAACCGATGTCGAGAAACTCGAAAGAAAAGTCTGAAGGCGCAAGCGAGACGAACGCCTTCGCCAGCTGGCGATTGGTCGAGTCGCGGCGCAGGCTGCCGACGACCACAGCAATGTGATAGGCCATGTGTTCCTTCCTCGGTTGGCGCGAAACGCGCAAAAAGGGGATACGGCCTGCCAATCATAACGGTCGAGCGGGCGTCCTGACACGCGGTCTGCGCGTCCTTCGTATGACGCTTTTGTTACCGTCGGTGGATAAGCCGAGGGACGCAAAAGTTATCCACAGATTTTCTGGATAACCCTGTGGATAGGTCGAATCTTTGCCTTATCAATCAAGCGCGTCGTCGGTCTGTCGCGATATGCAACAAACGGCGTGCAGTCTTGCTTGCCGTTAAGGCCGTGCTTTGAGGTTTGGCACGTGCTGGGCGGCGTGCTCGCAGTGGCTCTGACGTTTGCAGATCAACCAGGAGGGAAATCATGACTTTGCATCACTCTGGCAAGTCCCATGATGAAGCCGTCGCCGCGCGAAAGGAGCATAAGCCGCGCGCGCTGGAACAGCCGGGCGGCGAAATGGCCGTCGAGGGCACACAGGCGGATGAAACACACAGCTGCGGTGAACTTTCCGAGCGCGGAAAGCAGGTCTGGCGGACGGGCAGTGGAATGGATGGAGGTGGAAAGGTCTGATCGCTGGCTACAGATAAGAAAGGGCGCTTTGAAGCGCCCTTTCTCTATATGACTGCGATTGCAGACTTAGTTGCCGAAGAACACATTGCAGTACGAGGCAGGACCTTCGCACTTCTGGTTGCTGTCGGCATGGGCAACACCCGTCGCAGCGGCCAGAAGCGCAACGGATGCAACGAGGGCGGAAAGAAGGCGTTTCATGGTGACTCCTGGGATTCTCAGCGTTGATGCGATCGCCTCGCGATCGTTGTGGCGGAGAATATCCACGCAGCGCCTGTCCAGGAATAGCCGGATTGCCAAGATATTTTTTCTGCAGCGGTAATAATCGATGGAACGCTGAGGCGGCCGAGTAGTGATGTAGACGGCGTGCAGGTTCGTCTGATGCCGGCTTCGGTTTATTTCTGGTCTTTCGAGATTGGCAACAATCAATTGTGTCTTGCGATACCGTTGCCAGTCGGCTAGCGCTCTGACGGCGGGACATCGCGATAGCGCGCCAGGTATGCACTGTGTGCAACCTCGTCCACGCTGACAGCATGCCGCTCAGACGAGGCGGGATGTTTCGCTAGCATGGCCAAGGGTCGAATGGGCCGATGTTGGAAATTTCCGCCGCAGTTCGGACACACGTTGCGAAGCGCGGTGAGCGCGCAGATCTCGCAAAACGTACATTCGTAACTGCAGATCATTGCGTCTTTCGAGTCGGGTGGCAGTGCCTTGCCACAACCTTCACACGACGGTCTTAGTTCGAGCATGTCGGATCTCCAGAATCGACGAGATGTGGGGTTCCTTTCGCCCCGTTGGGGGAACGATTGGTTGAAGTGTACGGAGGCTGGAGTCGGCAAAAGTGTCAGCGCGGCATCAATTCCTGCCACGCCGGATGAACTGCGCTACGCGATAAACCCAATGTGATTTGCTTATGCGAATTTATCGGTTCGCGGAGATTCGTCAGCGGCTTATCGTTGAGCGCAATCGGTCCCTGTTGCGACCGTATTCGCTACATCGAATCTGTCCATGTCTCAACATTCAACATTCACACGCCGCGCTTTCCTGGCGGGAGCGGGCGCACTCCTCGCGTCGAGCGCCTTGCCCTCATTTGCGCAGACGCGCGCAAAAGAAATCCGTATCGGTTATCAAAAGGCCGCAAGCACGCTTGTGTTGCTGAAGGCACATGGGACGCTTGAAAAACGCTTCGCGCCGCTAGGTGTCGGTGTGAAGTGGACGGAATTTCCAGCGGGTCCGCAGTTGCTGGAAGGACTCAATGTGGGTTCGATCGATTTCGGCTACGTCGGCGAAGCACCGCCTGTCATCGCGCAGGCTGCTGGCGCCAACTTCGTGTACACCGCGTACGAGATCCCGACGCCGCAAGCCGAAGGCATTCTCGTCCATCGCGATGCGCCGATTCAGTCCGTTGCGGATCTGAAGGGAAAACGGGTGGCGTTGAACAAGGGCTCCGACGTGCACTGGTTCCTGGTCGCCGCGCTTCAGAAGGCGGGGGTGAAGTACACCGATATTCAAACTGTATTTCTGCCACCCGCTGACGCGCGTGCCGCTTTCGAGCGCGGCGCAATCGATGCGTGGGCTGTCTGGGATCCGTTTCTCGAAGCAGCAAAGCGCCAGTCGAATGCGAGACTGTTGACCGACGGTGCGGGCATCGTCAGCCATCACCAGTTCTTTCTCAGCGCGCGTCCGTTTGCTCAGCAAAATGCCGAACTGATCGATGCCGTGGTCGCCGAGGTTGGCAAGGAAGGCGTCTGGGTTCGTGAGCACTACGCGGAGGCGGCCGCACAACTCGCCCCGATTCAGGGACTCGACGCCAGCGTGATCGACGCGAGCCTGCGACACTATGCGCACGTCTACAAGCCGATCGATGCTGGCGTGCTCGCCGAGCAGCAGAGGATTGCCGATGCGTTCACCGAGCTTCGCATCATCCCGACGAAGATCGTGACGAAGGAAGCGGTCCTCGGAGTCAAAGCGTAAGTGCCCGTCTAAACTCTGCGCGCGATATGGACTCCCCTTTTCGCGCGCTGTCTTACTTCGCCAGATCGGGAAACAGCGCCTTGACGTTCTCGGGCGGCCGACCGACCACGGCGCGTCCGTTGCGAACGACGATCGGACGCTGAAGCAGGATCGGATTCGCAGCGATCGCTTCGTATAACTGATCGTCCGTCAACGAGGCGTCAGCCAGACCCAGTTCCTTGTAGATGGCTTCTGAGTCTCGAACCATCTCGCGAACGGGGCACCCCAGCATTCGATTCAGTTCCTTCAACTGCGCCACGGACAGTGGCGTACGAAGATACTCGACCACCTCGACAGGTTCGTTCGACGGGTTGTAGACGTCGCTAATGAGTTCGCATGCGCCACGGGATTTCGAGCAGCGCGGGTTGTGGTAGACGGTGATCATGGCGTTATGCAGGACGTGAGCGGGTGAGGTTGAGGATTTTAGCTGCTCCGTGAGTCTGGCGTTGCAGGTGTCGCTCAACTGGCGGGTGATCAGTCCGGCTCGTGTTTCGAGGCGCGTCCGCGGCGGCGCTGCGTAGCTTGCCGGGGCTATCTGTTTGTTCAAGCTGCTCGGGACTTCATCGCTATTAGCTGTGTGTGGTCAGGATCTGCCTGCGGCGTTCGGGCAGTAACGATGGGCGTCAAGGTCCGAACTGACGGTGCTTCCCGCACCACACGTCTCATTGCCTGATCGGGTTTATGCGCATAACTTCGCCGGCTGTAGCGGTACGTCATAACCGGACGGCGGGGTGTTGCGCTCAACCGAGTTTATGCGCATAAACCGGCAATGAATCCCAACACGAAGGCAACGCAATTCGCCATCGCTCGATGGTCTACGACAGGGCGCGTTTCCGCTCGCCTGCTCGAACCCGTCACGCGATGCGCCACTCCCTTTGATTCGGCTAAACCCTCAATGCCCGATTGCCCGCGAAAACGGCGCCGCCTCCTTCCACGCATCCGCCTTAGCCATTCGGCCCACCAGCTTTATGCGCATAAAGCCACGTCAAACGGCTTATAACTGTTGCATGTAACCAAAAATGTTTGAATTAGAAAAACGCCAAGGTAAAATTCAGCGGCGTCCAAAAAGAGGAGGTGAACATTGGCAGCAGAAATCATCGCAGTGACACAACAGAAAGGCGGGGTCGGCAAGAGCACGATTGCGATGCATCTCGGCGCTGCCTTCCATGAAAGAGGCAAGCGCGTCCTCGTCGTTGACGCCGATGGCCAAAACACTCTCATTCACTGGGCAAGCGCATCCTCGGATAGTGAGTCCGGCATTCCATTCCCCGTCGTCAATCTCTCCGAGGCGGGCTCGCAGATCCATCGCGAGATCAAGAAGTTCGTCGCAGACTACGACCTGATCGTCGTCGACTGCCCGCCGTCGATCACGGAGAAGGTCTCTGGTGTCGTCCTACTCGCCGCGACGGTCGCCGTGATGCCGACGTCCTCGTCACCAGCGGATTACTGGTCGAGCGTGGGTCTCGTCAAGCTGGTCCAGCAGGCACAGGTCATGAACGAAGACCTACGTGCCGTCTTTCTCCTCAACAAGACCGAAGAGAAGCGAATGCTGACGCGTGAGTTGAAGCGTGCGTTGGAAGAACTCGGCTTCCCGCTTCTGCGCACCCAGATCCCCACGCGCGAGGCCTATAAACAGGCGATGGCGCTTGGTCAGACCGTCTTGCAGATGAGCGATCGGGGCGCGAAGCTGGCCGCTCTCGAAGTTCGCGCCTGTGCTGACGAGATCGCCGCCCTGCTTCCCTGAATTTATGCGCATAAAGGTACTTGAATGAAACCGTCCCAATTCGCCAAAGGCTTCCAGGCACGTCCCGATACGACCAGCAGCGAAAAGCGCACGGCGCTCGATCGGCTGAACGCGATCGACGGGCTGGTGCAAAACGCACCGAAGAACACGAACATCGCCGCATTCAAGAGTCCCGTTGCAGCGCCCACTTCACCGAGCGAGGCGGAGCTGGCCGATTCCGCGAACGAATCCTCTGAATACCGCGCGTGGCGAGTTGAGCACAGCTATCGCGCCGGACAGATCGTTGAGCTTCCGCTGAAAGCGATCAAACCGAGTCCGTTCAATCCGCGATATTTCTATCTGAAGTCCTCGATTGCCGAGCTCGCGGTCAATCTCGCAAAGCAAGGACAGCAGCAGGCCATCCACGTCATTCCCGACTACGACAATCCGGGCAGCTATTTCGTCACCGACGGCGGCCGGCGTGTCCGGGCATTGAAAGAAGCGAACAAGGAGACGGTGAAGGCGATCGTCATCGATCTCCCGATCGGTATTCAGAGCTACAAACTCGGCTACGACCTCAACGTCCAGCGCGATTCACAGACGGTATTCGACAACGCGATCGTATGGCGACGCTTTCTGGACGAGAAGCACTTCCAGAGTCAGAAGGAACTCGCTGAACACCTTGGACTCGATGAATCGACGATCGCGGTGGCGCTCTCGATTGCAAAACTGCCTGAGACCGTGATGCAGGAGATGGTCGCGCGACCGGATCGCTTCGGCTCGAATATGGCGTATCAGGTCGGCCGGTATCACTCGGCGCGCGGCACGGATTCCACGCTGCGTCTGATCAACAAGATCCTCTCCGACGATCTGAGCACGCGCCAGGTCGCCGACATCGTGAAGGGCAGGGCGACGGCGCAGGAAAGCGCGAAGCCGGCAGGACGCCAGCGTTACGCGCAGCGACTCGATATCAAGCTAGCGGGAGTATCGGTTGGCGACCTGAAGTCTTACGGTGAAGACAGGCTCGAGCTGAAACTTCGGGGATTGACGCGTGAGAAGCGCGATGAAATTCTCCGACAGATCGAGCAAATGCTGTCGGATCAGAAATAAGTTAGACGAGGAATAGCGCGCCAACGATGGCGCGCTTCACAGATTCAAGCGGCTCGCGATTGGCTCAACGTGAACGAAAGCAGATCGCCATCCGTCGGCTCGCCCCAGGTCTTGCGCGCGAGCCAGTCAAAGAATGCGGTTTCCGTCAGCTTCGACTCCAGGCCCCGTCGACGCCAATCGTCGCGCATGTGGGCGCCGAGACCCGGCAATTCATCATCTTCAAACGAACGGCGAGCCAGCTCGCGCTCCGCTTCGCCCTGCTCCTGGTACAGCGCCTGCGCTTCCTTGCGCCGATAGGCCATGTACTCGTCCAGCAGCCTTGCCTTCGGATCGTCGGCAGGCGCGCCCGCCGAACCTTTTCCAGCCGCCGCTGAAGGCAATGCATCGACGGGCGGCGCATAACCCTTCTTCAGTGCATCCTTGAACAGCGCCGGCGCGCTGCGCACGGGCGGCAGGGTCGTGCTGCGCATGCGCTGCTCGGTCATTTGCAGCGCCGCACGTATGCGGTTTTCCTCGCTATCGGCGTACAGCGTCTGCGCCTCTTTGAGCGGAATGCCGATCTTCACCATCCGGTCGACGAGCGTGCTGTCGAACACGTTCGGATGCTCATCGAGGGCGAGCATCGGCTGCTTGCGTTCGGTCACCCGAAACTGGATTTCGGCGACCCGGCGGCCTTCGCGATGTTCGATCAGTTCGACGAAGATGTTCGTGACGGCATTCACTTCCGCGATCGCCGGACGCAGGTAATCGCGCTTGAAATACTTGTACTCGCGCTTGGCTTCATCGCCGGCTTCGGTGTCGGGCGTACCCGACAGGATGGGGCGCCACCACTCCCACGCCTCGCGCATCGTCAGATGGCTCGGATTGGTCAGGTAACGCACGCAGATTTCATATAGCGCGAGACCCGCGCTGCTGCGCAACTGGCTTTGGAATTGCAAACTCAACCGCGCGTATTGCACGGGATCGAGCAGCTTCTTTTTAATCTTCGGCGCGAACGAGAATTCGACCCAGACCCGACGCGTCGTCGGATCTTCGAGAATTTCGGCGTCGGCGATAAGCGTAGAGATGCCCCATTTGCGGCCGGGTTTCTGGCTCGACGTTCCCTGGCTCCATTCGACCTGCACGGAGACCATGCGACGCAAATGTTCCTTGACGAGAGCGGTGTCGTTTGAATCGAACGCCGAGTTTGCGACGATGTCCGATAACAACGCCCGGTAGGTATCGCCCGATTCGTCCGCTTGCTGGGCAACCGTGAGCAAGACGTTGAACAGCTTACGTGTGAGCAGCGTGATCTTGCCGCTCTTGGGCTGAATGGCGATCGCCTCGACGGCTTTGCGCAATTCGGCGGAGCTTGGGCTCACCACATCGGTTTTTTTCGCGCGCTTCGTGGCCATGCGTCGAGTCAGGAAGAGATTTTGCGAAAGCATACCGGCTGTGGTGATGCGCGTCTATAGCACCTCTCTCACCTACGTTGGGTGAAATCAGTTTACCCTGCCCGACTCACCAGGAGCGAGTCCTGAAAACGCTCACCGTTCGCTGCGACAGGCATCTTCCGGCGACGTTGGTGGTCGCGGACCAGGCGTAAACGGCGTCGAACTGGCCGATTCGGAAGCCCGCGAATGGCTTCCCGAAGATTCTCACCATTGCGGGCGTCGTAAATAAATGGCGCAGGTTGCGCGGCCCGCCAGTTTCACCGGACGTAACGCGGGCAAACGCCTGGACACGTTCGTAGCACGTGCTTTCCCTCGACGTCTCAACTCCAATTACGGTCGCAAGCAAAGGAGACGCACGGTTCGATGCGAAGTCCGATCTGCGAGCTTCCATCCCTAAGGGCGGAGCGATTCACCACGCGTGAAGCGTATCGAGAAGGTGGAATGTTAAATCCGCGCGTAGCACGGCAGCCCTAACGAGGGTCATCAGAAGGCGACGCAAACATTGCCCCCGAATATTCTCACCTTTGGCATCGCGCGAGCCGAGGTCTGACGGCACTTCACGCGATATGGATAAATCGGACGCGAAAAAATGGTCCCGAATGCTCTCACCTTAAGCAGCGCTTCCACACAAAGAACGGACCAGTCGGCACCAGACCGTGTGCTCCCGAATATGCTCACCTTTTGACAACAATCGACAAAAACTCAATCAATTTAGATACTTAGCTCTTGCTCATTTATCCAGCGGGTCGGCCGACGAGACCATTGCCTCCTGAAAAACCTCACCTCTAGCTAATCTCGATCTGCAACGATGCCTAAAAACTGGACGAAATCTTCTCCCGCAAAACCTCACTTAAGCAAAATTTCAGGGTGATCGAAGGTTTACATCGGGCCGCACCGGTGCTGCCTTCCACGGCGGTTTTTGCAGAAATGGTCCTGCATTCCCTCACCTTTACACGCCAAATGACGTCAAATGCTTCCCGTAACGTCTCACCTTTCCACTTCGCACGACAAATCTGGCGCAAGATATGCGTGCGTTTGACGAATCCTGAATCCGCTCACCTATGAGAGTCAGGTATACCGAATTGCCCTTTTCTTCACTTTCTCTGAATATCACGAGCGCTTTCAGCTCCCGTAAAACCTCACCTTTGTGCATCGCATGCAACAAAATGGGCTAAAACACCCTCCCGGCCCCGAAAAGTCTCACCTTCGAGTCCTGTTTTCTCCCGAGATCGCTCACCAAGCACTCTTCGAGCTCGTAAAATCGGCTCAAATCCCACACGATTCCCTCTCCTGAATCCCCTCACGGAGCTCCCGCCAGTCCAAAATCGAAGCAGCCCGCGTATACAGGGCACAAGCGCCCCATGGCTCCCGAAAACCTTCACCTATCGTCAGCGGTCTCCATCCGGGTGTTCCCGAAGCCACTCACGATCTCTCCCGGGTCGGCTCACCCGTGTCCCCGAACCCCATCACTGCGCTATCCTGCCGAAGCTCACCATCCATCCCGTAAAGCTTCACCTTATCGGACGCTACGCCTTGTCCAGTAAGGCTTTCGCCAGGCGTTAACGTTTTTAACTAAGGTTCAAAGGTGTTTACTTTTATTACTCTCAACGAGATACCCGTGAGCTTCCGAAAAAACCAGCAACCAACCGCGCAGAAGGCTCTCACCATGTGCGTGAAACAGTGCCAAAACATCTGGAGGACACGTAAATATATTTGTTAACAACGGCTTAGCAGGTATTCTTCGATTTGTTTCACGGAACGGCCTCTGCCATTCACGCATACGTACTGAATTTCACGCCTTTAACCCATCTGTGGCAAGAAAGTCTCACCCAAACCTAAAAACGTATCAAACACTACGTAAATTGTTATGATTCGTCGAAATCACGCTGCACAGAGACAATCATGAATCTGGACGAAGAACGCCAAGCCATCCGAAAAGAACTCGATACGCTGCGTGCCAACGGTGCGCGTCGTCAGGAACTATCGCTTCACGCCTGCAAGCGCCTCTTTTTCGATCTCGGTATTCGACCGTCCATGGCGGCCGTACGTGACTTGACGCAAACAGGCAGTGCCAGCGATATCCCGAAAGACATCGACAGTTTCTGGGAACGCATTCGCTCCGCCTCACGCGTGCGTGTCGGCGCTGGGGTCATCCCCAAAGCGTTAGAGGAAAAAGCAGGCGAACTATTAGGTGCGCTCTTCGAAGACGCGCTGTCACACGCAAAGGCATCGCTCGATGACGAGCGCCAGGAACTTCAAGCATTGCGTGCCGCGGCCGAGCGCGATTCTCACGAAGGCAAGATCCGAAAAGAAGTCTCCGAAGAAGCGATACAGCGCAGCGAGGCACGTGCTGACACTGCCTGGGAACGCGTCCGTGTTCTTGAGACTCAGCTTGCCGCGATGAACACCAGCGGATCGGCACATCAGGAAGGATTGAAGGCGTCCGTGCGTCGACTGGAAGCCGAGAACGAATCGTTGCACAAGCGTCTCGACACCGAGCAGTCGACAAACGCGGGGCTGCGCGATCGGCTAGACGGGTTGCATGCCGAAATGCGCCAAAACGCCGAGCACTATGCGCAACAGATCAAGGATGCCGTGGCGGAGGCTGAGCGTCGCGTCAAGCCGATGCTCGTAGAACTGGACTCCTTGCGTGCAATGGCTGCGACGTACCAGACCGGGGTGCGCGACGCGAGCCGGAAGGAATTCGATTTCATCCAGCAACTAGCGGCTTCCAAGGCACGCGGAGACAGACTTGACGCGCAATTGCGCGAACAATCGGACGAACTCGATCTGCTGACGCGCCAGATGACCGCGCTGCGGGCCCAGCAAGGCATCGACCCTGCCGTCGCGGAATTGCTTTGTCAGCTGGCAAGTGCCGGCAGGCTGAGCGTGCAGGAATTGGAATCGATCGGAACAGCCGTCGATGGGCACGTCGCGGTGCCGGCACGCTGTCCAAAATGCACCGAAGGTGAGCCGGAGCTTTCGCAGGTTGATCACCGCTACGAGCTGCTTTGTCCCGAATGCGAGCACTCGTCGGGAACAGGCAATTCGCGGTTGGCCGCGGTGACACGCTTCATGTCTGCGACGCAAACGTCGACGGCGACCTGATCGCGAAACGGGTTTGGTTCTCCGAAAATCGCTCGAGGTGAGCGTTTTCGGGGCTTCCAAGGTGAAGGTTTACGGGAGCCGTTCAGCCGCGCTCCCGCGTCTGGTCGGGATCTTCAGAAGACGTCGAGGTTTCCTCGAGGCGCGTTTCAGCGTCGAATTTTTCCTGCTCATTCCACGTTTTCCACGCGCGATGCAACCGATTCGCCGAAACCGCCTGCGCGAATCCAAGCCATTGCCCGACGACCTCCGGTTCCACTCCGCTTTCGAACAGATCGGCCGCGAACGAGTTACGCAAAGTGTGCGGACTGGCACGTGCTTCACGCGATCGACTGATTCCGGCAGCTTCGACGAGCGCGTCGACCGCGCGAAGCATCGTGGCCTTATGCATCGGACGTCCGGACGGCGAAGCGGGGAAAACCAGTTCGCCGGACAGTTCCGCCTGCTTACGTTCGTCGAGCCAGGCGTCGAGGACGGAAACGGCAAACGGCGCGAGCCGTGTTCTTCGCGTGAACAATGGATTCGACGCTTCGATCACCACCCAAGGCGAACCCGCTGTCACGCAATCAACCGACATCGTCCGGGCTTCGCCGGTCTTGATGCCGCCGCCAAGAAAAACAGCAATCAACGCGCGATCGCGACGCTCACGCCAGCGTTGAGCCGACGTCAGATTCGTCACGGGCGAAGAAAGATACGCGATCAAGGCTGAACGCTCTGCGATGGTCAGAAATCCTGTCGGCTCGTTGTCGCGCGCGTTGCGCCATTCTGCTTCGCCATCCTGAGCGATGAATCGCGCGGGATTGGTCGATGCAAGCTCGATCTCGCGTACGTGGTCGAGTACGCGCTCGATCAACCGGAGATACCGGGCGCGCTGCGGCTTTCGTATCGACAGTCCGCCGACGAACTCGGCAATCGAACCCATATCGACCGTGACGAGATTCTTGTGACGCGCCTGTAGCCATTCGAGAAAGAGTCCCCACTGCGCCCGATAGACTTCCGCCGACGAATGGCGAAAGTTTTGGCTGGCGAGCCACGCATCGAATGCAGTGCGCGGATCGACCAGCCAGTCTTGACGTTCGCTATCGAAGAGATCCGCACCGGCGGCGGATAAATCAGTGGGGCCAACGGGATTGACGGAGACCATAGTCTGTTTTTCCGTTAGTTGCATGGAATCGATTGTAGTCGGTCAACGGGCGGGATTCTTTTGTTGGAACCTTCTGGCGTCCCGGTTCGGCAGGCCACGCAGACTTTACGCGCATAAACTCCTGCCCCCCGCAGGATCAGAGCGCCTCGTCAACAGTCATCCACCCCATGCTCGCCCAACGCCGCGATCATCGCTAGGAGTCCGGCTCCTTGTCGCTGAAGCCTTCGACTTCTCCGCGGCGTCATAAGCCGAAACTGCAAACGCAAACACGGCCGGCAATGCATTCGAGCGGCCAAAGTCGACGGGATCATCGGTCTCGGGGAATTGAAAGTCGTCGGGCCGTTGGAACAACCCGAGCATCACGGCGTCATGCCGGCTGGCAAACCCCAGATCCGCGAGCGCCTCCGCTTCGATCGCATGCAGAAGCCGCCAGGTGAGCGGCACCTCCTGCACGATGTATCGCGCCGCAATGTGCCGGACGATGTGTTCGAGGTCACGCGCCGCGGACTTGAAGCGCAGCGCAGCCAGATCCTGTTCCTTGTTCAGTTCGTTCATTCTTCGGCTCCATCGGACTGCGTATACTGTACAAACATACAGTATTGGCCGCAAGCCAATCACACGCCAAAGATTTGCGATTCAGGCTAGCCGTGAATGACGACAAGCAAAGCTTTGGCCTCGCCTTTCCCCGCGTTGCGGATCGCATGCGGCTCGTCGGCGACGTAGCGTGCGGTGTCTGCCACCTTCAGGCGCTTCGTCGTGCCCGCCGCTTCGATATCGATAGCGCCGTGCAGGACGGTCAGATGTTCGCGCGTTCCAGGCTCGTGCGCGCTCGACACCAACGCACCACCCGGCTGCAGCGTCAGTTCGTACCATTCGAATTTCCCCGCCAGATCGATCGGCCCCCATACTCGCAACTGATATCGCGCGTCGTGCCCGCTCAGCGTCGGAATTTCATGCGGACCGGACACGGCAATCGGCTCGGGCGCCTTTTGCGGTGCGAATAGCGAATCGAGACTGACGCCCAACGCATTCGTTAGCCGCCATGCGACGGCAATCGTCGGATTCGCCTTGTCGCGTTCGATTTCCGACAGCATCGATTTCGACACCCCCGCCGCGCGCGACAGGTCGTCAAGCGTCATTTTGCGTTCACTGCGCAATCGTTGAATCTGCTCACCCACGCGCGGCGGCGCCGCCACCGACTGCGCTGCCGTGGCCGCTGTAGACGACGAACTCCTGCGCGTTCCCGAACTTGCCATTTCCTGACCTATCGATTAAAGTTGTTCGACATATCGAACTTTAGTTCGAAAAAACGAATATTTCCGATAAAACTGAAGCCGACTATAACAGGCCGCCGCGCCGCATGGTGCGCTGCAAAGCCGGCCATTCAAGGAGCCGTTTCATGCGTGACCCCTTCCTCGCGCATCTGCGCAGCACGCTCGACCAGATTCGCGCCGATGGTTTCCACAAGACCGAGCGCGTGATCGCGAGCCAGCAATCGTCGGATATTCGTCTCGAGAGCGGCGCCGACGTGCTGAACTTCTGCGCGAACAACTATCTTGGCCTCGCCAATGACGCGCGTCTGATCGCCGCCGCGAAAGACGGACTCGACCAGGACGGCTTCGGCATGGCGTCGGTGCGTTTCATCTGCGGCACGCAGACCGTGCACAAGGAACTCGAACGCGCGCTGTCCGCATTCCTGAAGACGGACGACTGCATCCTCTACTCGAGCTGCTTCGATGCAAACGGCGGCCTGTTCGAAACACTGCTCGACGATAACGACGCCATCATCAGCGATGAACTGAATCACGCGAGCATCATCGACGGCGTGCGGCTGTCGAAATCGAAGCGTTACCGCTACAAGAACAACGACCTCGCTGATCTCGAAGCGAAGCTGCGCGAAGCCGACGCAGCGGGCGCACGCTTCAAGCTGATTGCAACGGACGGCGTGTTTTCGATGGACGGCATCATTGCCGATCTCGCGGGCATTTGCGATCTCGCGGACCGCTATGGCGCGCTCGTTATGGTCGACGATTCGCACGCGGTCGGTTTCATCGGCGAACACGGACGCGGTACGCCTGAGCATTGTGGCGTGCTCGAGCGCGTCGACATCATCACGGGAACGCTGGGCAAGGCGCTCGGCGGCGCGTCGGGCGGCTATATCGCGGCGCGCCAGGAGATCGTCGATCTGTTGCGGCAACGCTCGCGTCCCTATCTGTTCTCGAACACGCTCACGCCGAGTATCGCCGCCGCATCGCTGAAGGTGCTTGAGCTGCTCGCCAGCGAAGAAGGCAAGCAGTTGCGCGAACGCGTACGCGCAAACGGCGCGCGTTTCCGTCAGGCGATGAGCGCGCACGGCTTCACGCTCGTGCCGGGCGAACACCCCATCATTCCCGTGATGCTCGGTGATGCGCAACTTGCATCGAACATGGCCGACGCGCTGCTCAAGGAAGGCGTGTACGTGATCGGCTTTTCGTATCCCGTCGTGCCGAAAGGCCGCGCGCGCATTCGCACGCAGATGAGCGCCGCGCACACGGCGGAACAGATCGATCGGGCCGTCGATGCATTCGCACGCGTCGGCCGTTCGCTTGGCGTGATCTGAAACGGGGCATCACAAGCAATGAAAGCACTGGCAAAACTCGAACGCGCACCGGGCCTCACGTTGACCCGAGTGAAGAAACCCGAAGTCGGACATAACGACGTGATGATCCGCATCACGCGCACGGCCATTTGCGGCACCGACATTCATATCTGGAAGTGGGACGACTGGGCGCAGAAAACCATACCCGTGCCGATGCATGTCGGTCACGAGTATGTTGGCGAAATCGTCGAAATGGGTCAGGAAGTACGCGGCTTTTCGATCGGCGACCGCGTGTCGGGCGAAGGGCATATCACGTGCGGCTTTTGTCGCAACTGTCGTGCGGGACGTCGGCATTTGTGCCGCAATACCGTCGGCGTCGGTGTGAATCGCGAAGGCGCGTTTGCCGAATACCTCGTGATTCCCGCGTTCAACGCGTTCAAGATTCCGCCTGAAATCTCCGACGATCTCGCCGCGATTTTCGATCCGTTCGGCAACGCGACGCACACGGCGCTGTCGTTCAATCTCGTCGGCGAAGACGTGTTGATCACGGGCGCGGGGCCGATCGGCATCATGGCCGTGGCGATCGCGAAGCACGTGGGCGCGCGCAATGTCGTGATTACCGACGTCAACGATTACCGTCTGGAACTCGCGCGCAAGATGGGCGCGACGCGTGCGGTGAATGTGTCGCGCGAATCGCTGCGCGACGTGATGAGCGATCTGCACATGACGGAAGGCTTCGACGTGGGCCTCGAAATGTCGGGCGTGCCGAGCGCGTTCACGTCGATGCTCGAAGCGATGAACCACGGCGGCAAGATCGCGTTGCTCGGCATTCCGCCCGCGCAAACGGCGATCGACTGGACTCAGGTCATCTTCAAGGGCCTCGAAATCAAGGGTATTTATGGCCGCGAGATGTTCGAGACCTGGTACAAGATGGTTGCGATGCTGCAAAGCGGACTGGATCTCTCGCCGATTCTCACGCACCGCTTCGCCGTCGACGATTACGAACAGGCGTTCGCGACCATGTTGTCAGGGGAAAGCGGCAAGGTCATCCTCGACTGGACCGTCTGACCGCGTCTCGCCGCGCGTGTACAAACAGAATCAACTCGCAGCGCGCGGCCGCTCAGCCTCTGCCTGAATGATGACGTGAATATCGTCACCCACGGCGGGGTACCACGTCGTCAGACCAAACTTCGAGCGGCTGAACTGGCCGTCCGCTGAAAAGCCGAGCGTATCGGCTTTCGTCAGCGGATCGACACCGTAGCCATTGAACGTCACATCGAGCGTCACGGGCTGTGTCACGCCGCGTATCGTCAGATCGCCGGTCAGCTTGCCGCGCGCGTCGCCCGTGCGCTCGAAACGCGTGCTGACGAAGCGGATCTGAGGGTTGCGCTCCGCATCGAGCATATCCGTCCCCTTCACCATCTTGTCCAGTTGCGGAACATTCGTATCGATGCTCGCCGCGTCGATCGTCACCGCGACCTGGCTCTTGTCCAGCCCACCTTCCTTCCAGTCAATCTCTCCCGCCACGCGATCGAAGCGCATCGTGAAGCGCGTGTACTTGAAGTGATCGACGTTGAACGTGACGCTCGTGTGATGCGGATCGATCTTGTACTGGCCGACGGGCACGCGCGCTTCCGTTTGCGTGACCGTGTGCGTGACGACCTGCAACGGCGTACATGCAGCTAGCGCCGCCGTAATCGCACTCGCGGCCACGGCGCGGCGAAAAATGATGCTCATGACACTCATCCTTTTAAAACAATTCTCGAACACGATAATGCCTGAAGCGCCGAAGTGACAGCAAATGCGAAGCGATCCCACACTTGACGAAGGAGAATGATCGTTCTACCCTTCGCGCATGGCTACTCTCGACGACACGACTGGCAGCGCGCGCGAGCGGCTGCTCGACGCCGCAGAAGCGTTGATTTACGCGGGCGGCATTCACGCAACGGGCGTGGATGCGATCGTCCGGCAATCGGGCACGGCGCGCAAAAGCTTCTACACGCATTTCGAATCGAAAGATGCGTTGGTGGCGGCCGCGCTCGCGCGGCGCGACGAACGCTGGATGAGATGGTTCATCGAAGGAACATTACGCCGTGGCAAGCATCCGCGCGCGCGCATGCTCGCCATGTTCGACGTCTTGCGCGAATGGTTCGTATCGGAAGACTTTCACGGCTGCGCGTTTCTCAACGCCGCGGGCGAGATCGCTTCACCTGACGATCCGATTCGCGTCGTCGCGCGCGAACACAAGGAGCGCCTGCTCGAATTCGTGCGCACGCAATGCGACGAGTACGTCGCATCGACGGGCGGCGACAGTCGGCGCGCGGCGCGACTGTCTCGGCAGTGGCTGATCCTGATCGACGGCGCGATCGGCGTCGCGCTCGTGAGCGGCGACGCCGATGCCGCGCTCGACGCACGCGCCGCAGCCGGGCATCTGCTCGATTCCAACAGTGCAAGTACCCGCTCGTCCACTGGGCGAGCGTCCACCTGACGCAGTTCAACGAGGAACCATCATGGCCGATATCGAAAGACGTCCTCCCGTCCCGCCGTTCACGCGCGAGACGGCCATCCAGAAAGTGCGCGCCGCTGAAGATGCATGGAACACGCGCGAGCCCGAGCGCGTGTCGCTGGCTTACACGCCGGATAGCAAATGGCGCAACCGTGCGGATTTCCCCACGGGGCGTCCGGAGATCGTCGCGTTCTTGCAGCGCAAGTGGGCGAGGGAACTCGACTACCGGCTGATCAAGGAACTGTGGGCCTTCACTGACAATCGCATTGCGGTGCGTTTCGCCTACGAGTGGCACGACGATTCCGGCAACTGGTTCCGTTCGTACGGCAACGAGAACTGGGAGTTCGACGAGAACGGACTAATGGCGTTTCGCCACGCAAGCATCAACGACAAGCCGATCCGCGAGGAAGAGCGGCTGTATCGCTGGCCGCTGGGCCGCCGTCCGGACGATCATCCGGGGCTGTCGGAGCTCGGTCTGTAATCGATAGTCATATCGACGGTGAACGCGCGCGCGGCGCGTTCACCGGACCGTAACCGTTTGTTCGCTATCGTCGACGTTTGCACGCGTGTTGTCGTTCCGAGCGCACACTCCATCTCACTGCAAGATTTGTGGGGTAGAGTGCGCGACTGGAGAGGAATTCGACACTAATCGCGACATTCAGACGCCGGCACGCGACCGGTTGCGGAGAGCACATGCCGTTTGGAAAGATCAAGAACAAGATTCGTCGAGCATGCGTAGCGGCAGCGGTGGCAGGCGTTGGTTTGATGGGCGCATCGGGCGCGCAGGCGGCCGACTGGTGCAACGGCGGCGTATGGGTCGATGCCATGCTCGGCTCCTATCACATCGACCCGGACCCGGGCACCGACTTCGAGCAGTTCAATCCTGGCCTTGGCGTCGAGTGCTGGCTCAACGGGCAATGGGCGCTGACGGCGGGCGGCTTCCGCAATTCGTTGCGTCGTCCATCGTGGTACGGCGGCGGTGTGTGGGCGCCCGAGTTCGTGCACTGGGGCTTCATCCGCCTTGCCGTGATGGGCGGCATCATCTCCGGCTACAACTACGGCAATTGGGGACTCGGCCACGATCACACGATCGGACCTGTGGCTGCGCCGATCGTGATGGTCGAGTACAAACGCGTCGGTGCGAACTTCATTCTGATTCCGCCTATTCCTTCCGATAACCTGCCGTTCACGATCGGGTTTCAGGTGAAGGTGAAGTTCTGAGAGCGCTTCACTCGTCGTAATGGGTGAGGCTTTTCGGGAGTCACGCGTTCGGTGAACAGAGAACGGATCGTCGCATCACCTGAAGCGCCAAAACCCCGCCATAAAGGCTCGAAAAGCACGTCCGGCATTCAAACAGGTAGCCCCGCAACGAAGACTCGCGCATCAAAGGTGAGGCTTTGCGGGATGCCAGGCAGCAACACAACCCGCTCCCGAAAGCTCTCACCTCGACGGCGCAACCGTGCCAATCCAGCGAGCACGACGATCACCGCAAGCCCGCCTGCGCCGTTCATAATCGCAGGCAACGCGACCCATCACATGCGGCTGAAAGGCGTCTATGAACGATTCGAAACTGGACTGGAGCGACGTGAGGATCTTCCTTGCCGTCGCCCGCTGCGGCACGCTGGGCGCGGCTGCGCGCCAGCTTGGGCAGACCCAGCCGACCATGGGCCGGCGTCTGCGCGCACTCGAAGAAGCCGTCGGCCACACGCTCTTTCAGCGCACGGCGGAAGGCTTCGTACTCACCGACGAAGGTCATGCCGTGCTGACCTACGCCGAGCGCATGGAAGAAGAAGCGCACGCGTTCATGCGTTCGCTTGCGGGCAACGAGCAGCAACTAACGGGCGGACTGCGGGTGTCGTCATCGGACTGGTACGGCATTCATGTGCTAACGCCTGTGTTCGCGGGGTTTCTTGCGCGTCATCCACAGATGTCGATCGAGCTGATCACCGATTCGCGCCGCTACAACCTCGCGCGCCGCGAAGCCGATCTGGTGTTCCGCATCACGCCGTTCGACGAACCCGACGTCATCCAGCGCAAGCTGATGCACATGGATTACGCGCTCTATGGACGCATCGATCTCGTCGCGCCCGTGCGCGGTGATGGCGCGGGCCAGTCGCTCATCACCATGGATACCGCGTTCGGCGAGCTGCCCGATGTCGCGTGGGTCCGGCAGATGTTGCCGAACGCGCACATCGCGTACGCCAGCAACAACCGTGGCGTACAGGCGCGCATGTGCGCCGAAGGCGGCGGCTTTGCGGTGCTGCCGTGTCCGCTCGGTGACAACACGCCGGGCCTGCGGCGCATCGATCTGGGCGAAGCGCCGCCGGGCCGTGACGTATGGCTTGGCTACCATCGCGATCTGAAACGCCTCGGGCGTCTGCGCGCATTGCTCGACGTCGTGATCGAGCGGCTCGCTAACGTATGAACGGGCCCGACAACCGACACCCTCATTCGATTTCAACGACGATCTTGCCGCGCGCGGTGCGCTCCGTGATCGCGTCGTAGGCGCGCTCCGCCGATCCGAGATCGAAGCGGCGCGGATCGAGATGCGGCGCGAGCTTGCCTTGTTCGGCAAGGCGCGTGGCTTCGGCCAGCATCTCGCCGTGATGCGCGCGATGCTGACGGGTGAGCAACGGATGCAGCGTGAACACACCTGAATACGTGGCCTCGCGGAACGACAGCGGCGCGAGCGCATGCGTGCCCCAGCCAAGCGCGCTCACGACATGCCCGAAATGCTTGACGGCCGCGAACGACGCATCGAGCGTTGCCCCGCCGACCGTATCGACGACGAGATCGAAGCCTGCACCCGCTGTCAGCTCACCAACATATTGTTCGACCGTGCGCGCCGCGTAGTCGATCGGCGTCGCACCGAATCGCGCGACGAGATCCTGATCGCGCGCACTCGCCGTCGCGAAGACTTGCGCGCCGAGCGCGCGCGCCAACTGCACCGACACGTGGCCGACGCCGCCCGCTCCGCCTTGCACGAGCACGGTTTGACCCGCCTGCAAATGTGCGCGATCGACGATACCCGCATACGACGTGATGAACGCGAGCGGCAACGCGGCGGCTTCGCGCATCGACAGATTGGACGGCTTGTGTGCGAGCAGTTGCGCATCGACGGCTGCGTATTGCGCAAGCGAACCCTGAATGCCGCCGACGCCGCCCGTCATCCCATAGACCTCGTCGCCGACCTTGAAGCGTGTCACGTCCGCGCCGAGCGCGATGACCACGCCCGCGAGATCGATGCCGAGCACGAGCGGCAACGGATGACGCGCATGCGCGGCGCTGCCCGCGCGAATCTTCGTATCGAGCGGATTGAGGCCGCTTGCGCTGATTCGCACGAGCACTTCGCCACGTGCCGGCTCGGGAATGGGCATCGTCGTCGGGACGAGGGGACCTTTGTATTGGCTGAGAACGAGGGCTTGCATGGACATGGTGTGCTCCGGCAGAAGATGAACGCAGTTGACGGAAGACATGATGGGCGAATGCAGAACCCTGGTAAATCAACGATTTAGCACGATGACCAAACAGAAATGCATGGCCGTGGACAAGCAAGTGGAAGCACGGTTCGTTACCTGGGTCTGCGAACAGAAGACAGCGTTGAGCGAGCCGCGTGATCTAAAGGTGAGAACTTACGGGAGTGAGCGAAAAGCCGTCGAAGTGCGCACCATCACGAAGTGCAAGCCATTGATGGATAAGGCTTTGCGGGCATCGTCAAAGATGCTGCGAAGAGTGCGGAGCGATCAATGGTGAGAGTTTGCGGGACCTCGTGAAAGTGACGTCGGCGCGCACGCTTCGGCTCACCTTTGCTGCGTGCGAGCTTAACGTCAGACAAGACCGCTGATGTTCCGGCCGTCGCGATGCGACAGCACGTCGGCGAGCCGTTCCATTGAAACAGGCTTGGTCAGGTGATAGTCGAAGCCTGCCGCGAGCGCGCGCGACTTGTCGGACTCGGACGAGTAACCCGTCAGCGCGATCAGGAACATGTGCGCCAGCGCCTTGTTCGAGCGGATGGCGCGTGCTACTTCGAAGCCGTCCATTTCCGGCATGCCGATATCGATGATGCCCACTTCGGGTAACGTCTGCGCCGCGACCTTCAACGCATCGCGGCCGCTGCGCGCGACGATCACATCGTGACCTTCGAGTTCGAGCAGCAGATGCAGCGCGTCGAGCGCGTCGGCGTTGTCGTCGACGAGCAGGATACGGCTCGGCTCGGCGCTCGTAGCGGCCGGCGCCGCCGTTGCATCGTGCGCGGTGCGCGTCTCGCGGTCGAGTATCGGCAGGCGCAGCAGAACGCGCGTGCCGAGCCCGACGCCCTGGCTGTCGAGCGTAATGGTGCCGTCATGCAGTTCGATGAGCCGCTTCGCAACCGCGAGCCCGATGCCGAGTCCGCCTTCCGAGCGGCGCGCACTCGATGGCGACTGCGCGAACAGTTCGAACACGTGATCGAGCGCTTCGGGACTCATGCCGACGCCGTTGTCCTCGATGACGATCGACACCATGCCGCCCACCGCGGCCCCATCGGCTGCGCTGTCCGTTTCCGTTTGCACCCGCAGTTGCAGCGTGCCGCCCGCAGGCGTGTATTTCGCCGCGTTCGACAACAGGTTGCCGACCACCTGACTCAGGCGCACATGATCGGCGCGTACCTGCACGGGCTGGTCCAGCCCTTCGATGACGAGGCGATGCTTGCGCGCGTCGATGTGATGCTTGAGCGCCGTGATCGCGTCGTACACGATTTCGTTCAGCGATGTGCGGCTGTACTTGATCGCGAGCTTGCCGTGCCGCAGACGCGCCGCATCGAGCAGATCGTCCACCAGCGTGCGCAACTGGCGCATCTGCCGCTGCGCGATGGCGAGCACATCGTTGGCCTGCTCCTGGCCTGCGCACAGCACCTTGAGCGCGGCAATGGAACTGTCGATCGGTGCCATCGGATTGCGCAGTTCATGGCCGAGCATCGCGATGAATTCGTCGCGCCGGTGCGCTGCGTCTTCGAGCGCGCGCCGCGCCTGTTGCGCGGCCTCGGTTTCCGCTTCGGCGGCCTGTTGCGCGTCGAGCAGCGTGAGCGCCGCGCCCGCGAGCACGGCAAGATTGCCGAGCAGGCGCAGGTCTTCGCGATCGAAACGATGTGCATCGTGCGACGCGACCCAGATCGCGCCAAGCTGTTTCGACGCAGGGCAACGAATCGGAATCGGCGTGATGATGCCTTCCGTGATGACGGCGCCCGTGTCGCGCAGGCTCTTGAAGTAGGTGTGCGGCTCGACGAACAGCTGCGGCGCGCCGAGTTCGAGCGTCATCCCGCACGGACACTCGGCCCATGCCGTGGTTCTGCCTTCGAAGCCCGCGCAGGCGCCCGCCACCGCGCGCCAGCGGAACACGGCTGCGCCTTCGCTCGTCGTTTCGAGCAGGCTGATGCCCGCGCTGCCTGCGTGGCACGCGCCGAGTGCCGCATCGGCGATGGCTTGCAGCAAGGTGTCGCGGCGTCCCGTTTGCGCGCTTGCAACCGTGACGAGCGTGCGGACTTCGGCGGCATGATCGGGTGCGCGCGCCGGCCGGTCTTTCAGATCGTCCGTACGCAGTACGCCCGCCCGGCGGGCACTTTCGATACCGTCGCTCATGGTGCTCGATGGAGAATGGTTCGCCGGGTGCCGTCGCGCCGGCACGCGGCGAACCTGACGTTATCGAAGCAGTATAGGCGTTGCGACCGGAATTTCGCGTCTTCGTCGTGGGTATGTTCCCTGCGTGCCGACAAGGATCAGTATCGAGGAGGTGAGCAATGAATCAGCAACAATCGTATGAAGGCGGGTGCGCGTGCGGCGCCGTGCGATTTCGCGCGAACGGGCCGCCGATGCGCGTCGGGATGTGTCACTGCATGACGTGCCGCCAGGTGCACGGATCGGCCTTCGGCTCGTACGCGATGTTCGACCGCAGCGCCGTCACGCTGACGGGTAACACGCGCGAATGGCAAAGCTCGGAAAAAGGCCGGCGTCATTTCTGTCCGCTGTGCGGATCGGTGGCGTTCATGATGTACGTCGATCGCGAGGAAATCGCTTTGCCGATCGGCGCCTTCGACGACACGGGACTGTTCGAGCCCGCGTACGAACTCTGGTGCAAGCACAAGGAACCGTGGCTGCCGCGCGGCGTGCGTCCGGAGTACGACGAGGAGCGCGCGCACTAGCAGGTGCGGGACAACTGCAGACAGGCGTTGCGTGGACGGATCGATCCGCCCGCGCAGCGTCGCATCGGATGGTCTAGCTGTGCTTCTTCGGAATCTTTGCGCCTGACTTGCGCGCCTGATTCAACGCGATCGCGACAGACTGCTTTTGCGATTTGCCTGCCTTCTTCTCGACCTTGATGTTGTGCCCGATGGTTTCCTTCGATGTGCCTCGCTTGAGTGGCATGTCGCTCTCCTTTTTCCGTTGCCAGGATGCGTGGCGTGGCGCCCGTAATGAATCGCCGCGTCTCGTGTAGCCGAGCATGCACTGTTCCCGAGGCGTCGCGCGCCCGTTCCCTATGCGGCCAGACGTGCTGCGCGCCGTGCCCATGAAGCGTTGGCCGAAAAGCGGTACGTCGCTTGCTGAAAGGAAGTCAGGAGCTAAAGGGACGTCGAGGACAGGAGCACCTCGTGAATACCGCTTCGACAGCGGGCGTCGCAACAGCGGCAATTTTTGCCGCGTTGGCATGAAACCGTCACGCATTCGCGCGTATCAGTGCGCGGAAAAATGCGTCATTTCAACCGGTATGCCGGCGAAAGCGCCGAGTCCGGCATCCATAGCAGGGAGTTGCATGATGACAAGGCCACGGATGATTTTCCCGAAAGCGCGCAATGCTGTGGCCTCTAGACCCGAGTCGGCAGAGGACTATCAGATCTACGCCACCTACCGCCGCACGACGGAGGGTTCGTATATGGGCCAGTTGAAGGTCGTGCGCAAGACGGATGGCCGGTTGCTGTTTCCGTTTACCGGCGCGCCCGATATCGGTCCGTTCACCGACGGCGACCTGGCGCGCGAAGCCGCGCAACGTCATGGCGAAACCGTCGTGCAGTCGGATCTCGACAATCCTGAACCCTAGGCCGTCGCAGTCATTGCCGGCTGTAGATGACTGGCCGCTTCGAGGGTCGAGAAAAAGCAGAGGTTGTTCTTGCCCGTGTTCTTCGCGACATACATCGCACGGTCCGCCCGCAGAAGCAGTTGTTTCGCGTTGGCTGCGTCATTGGGAAACAGGCTGATGCCGATGCTGGGCGTGACGCTCACTACGCCGCTGCGTAGCGAGATCGGCCGGTTGACTGCCGTGAGCACGGCACGCGCCACGAGTTCGATCTGCTGCATACCGCCCACCTCTTCGAGAACGACGACGAACTCGTCGCCGCCAAGGCGCGCAACCGTATCGCTTTCGCGAACGCTTTTCCGGAATTCGCGGCGCGCACCGAGCGAGGCCGTGCGGAGTTCGTGCAATTGCGCGATGGGAAGCATGTTCCGCTGATATAGCGTGCGCGTGTACGCGTCGAGTCTGGTGAGCCCTGCCAGGCCGCAACTGGCGAGTGCAATCAGGACGGCGACGCTGGCGAACAGTAGGCTGGCAATCCGGAAGCGGTAGAGACGCGTGATGGTTTTCATGCAATATCTAAAAGGCGAGGGCAATACGGTGCGCGGCGGCGCGCAGTCCGCTCGCGGCTTGCGTCGGTACCGTCGAAAAGGACAGCGTGTCATTGCGTATGAAGCAAGGCGGCGAGAGAGCGCCGCGGTTCGTATTGCGATCGTGCCGCTTGTGAGGGCCTCGGCGAGTTGGCCCTTTCATTGCCCCGCGAACAGGCGCGGACGGCATCGAGCAAGCATCAGATTGACGAAAAATCAGGTGGCGTTCCATGATTTTTGTCACTTCCGCGGACCCGCCGTGCAGTCCACGGGCAACCGCCTGCAACCGCTGCCTATAATCACGCGACGATTCCCGCGCCACACGCGCGAGAGGACAACGGAGACACACGATGAAGCGAAACAGCGCACTGGTGATCGGCGTCGGCGCCGAACTCGGACTGGGCGCGGCGCTGTGCAGGAAGATCGCCGCGAACGGGTATCACGTGTATGTCGCGGGGCGCACGCAGGCCAAACTCGACATCGTGACGAACGGGATTGCGAGCAGCGGCGGCTCGGCCGAATCGTTCGCGATGGACGGCACGTCCGAAGCGGACATCATGCGTCTGTACGACCGGGCAATGTCGCCGCCCGATGATATCGACGTGCCTTCGCTCGTCATCTATAACGTCGGCAACAACCGCCACGTTCCGTTTCGTGATCTGACAGAAGCGCAGATGCAGGACTTTTTGCGCTCCGGGCCGGTCGGCGGTTTTCTGGTGGGGCGCGAAGCGGCGCGGCGTCTCGCGCCGCTCGGCCGTGGCACGGTGCTGTTCACGGGTGCATCGGCGAGCTTGCGCGGCAAGCCGGGCTTCGCGCATTTCGCCGCGGCAAAAGCCGGGCTGCGGATGGTCGCGCAAAGCATGGCGCGCGAGTTCGGGCCGCTCGGGCTGCATGTCGCGCATGTGGTGATCGACGGCGGCATCGACGGCGAGCGCTTGCATGTCTCGCGTCCGCAGGCTGCCGCCGAGCGCGGCGAAAACGGCTTGCTGAACGTCGATGCCATTGCCGAAGCGTACTGGCAGATTCATCTTCAGCATCCGTCTGCATGGACGCACGAAATCGATCTGCGTCCTTTCAAGGAGCCGTTCTGACCGCAGCGGCGAGGCGTGCCCGACGGGCGCGCCGCGTTGCGATCAGCCCGTCCCCATGCGGGTCTGATCGACGAATTTTTCGGTTGCATCGTCGATCTTGCGGCCTTTTCGTCCCGCCGGGCCATGCACGTACAGTACCTTGACGTTGCTGTCTTCCGGCCGCTGTGCGGGCGGCGGCGTCATCTCGTAGCGCACTTCGCGCGCGTGATCGCTCAATTGCAGATTCGGATTGAACACCGAGTTGAAGCGCCACAGCATGCGCACGAAGTTCGTCTGTCCGCGCAACAGCAGCGAAGCGGCTTCGCCCGCCGCGCGATACAGCGCGCCCCAGCCGAGATGCTTGCGGTTGAGCACCTGCTGCGTGCGTACCAGTTCCGCGTAGAACTCGGCTAGCGGCAGCTTCGTCGGCAGCACGGCGTGCTGGATATCGTAGAGCCGATAGTCGAGGCTCGTCAGTCGCCGTTGTTCGCGCAACCATATTTCCGTGCCCGGATACGGCGTGGTCACGCTGATGTTCACGATCTCGGGAATTTCCAGGCACCATTGCCGGATCGTTTCGAAGCGCTCGTGATCCCAATCGGGATCGGCGATCAGATTGATCGCGACCGTGATGCCGAGCGAGCGCGCGAACGCGAGCGCCTCGAAGTTCTTGTCGACGTCGATGCGTTTGCGAAACGCCTTCAGTCCTTCGGCATCGACGGCTTCGAGTCCGATGAACATGTATTGCAGACCGAGCTTGCGCCAATACTCGAACACTTCCTTGTTGCGCAGGAGCACGTCGCCGCGCGTCTCGAGGTAATACTTCTTGCGGATGCCGCGCCGCTCCACTTCGCGTCCGATCGCCATGCCGTGATCGGCATGCACGAAGGCGACGTCGTCGACGATGAACACGCCCGGCTCGCGAATCGACGCCAGTTCGTCGGCGATGACTTCGGGGCTGCGCGAACGGTAACTGCGTCCATAGAAGGTCCACGCGCTGCAGAACGTGCAGTCCCAAGGGCAGCCCCGCGCAAATTCGATCGACGCGCACGGGTCGAGCACACCGATGAAGTACTTGCGCCGATGCCGCAGCAGATCGCGTGCGGGTCGAATCTGGTCGAGGCTTTCGGTGAAGCCGGGCGGCGGCCCTTCGCCCTCGCGCGTGACGACGCCCGGAACGCGCAACAGCTCGCCCTTGCGCGCGACGGCCGTGAGCAACTCGACGACCTTCGCTTCGCCCTCGCCTTTGAGCACGCAATCGATCGCGCCTTCCGCGTGTCTCAGCATGTCGCCGGCGGTGAACGATGCGCTATGTCCGCCGACGAATACGAAGCAGCCGGGTAAATGCGCCTTGATCGCCTTCGACAGATCGATGATTTCGGGGATATTGGCGAGATAGTTGGCGGAGAAACAGACCACGTCGGGCCGCCAGGTGCGCACGAGATTGTGCAGCGCGCGATGGGATTCGACTTGCAGGTCGATCAGGCGGATATCGTGGCCGGCTTCGCGTATCACGGCGGCGACCGTTTCGAGTCCGAGCGGCTCGAGGCGCAGATACACGCGGGTGTACATCAGGCCACTGGGGTGAACAGCGAGCACCTTCATGAGATCTCCTTGCGGCGGAAAGGGCGCGCGTGCTGGGACGCTGCGTGCCGGGCTTTCGTGCTGGTATCCCTGGTACGGGTCGACTGCTGAGCCTGTGCGTCCTGCCGGACCTCACCGCAGTGGGCTCTACCCGATTCTACTTGTCATCGGGTGGGTGTGCTCGGTGGCGGGCGGGTCGGGGGAAGGTGAGGGTTTTCGGGAGTCAAAAGATGACTGGCTTGCGGCGGGCGCCGGCGCGGCAGCCCTTCGCGTCAAGCTCAGTCCGGCTTCCCGTCATGGCTGCCGAGCGGTCGGGTCGGCCAGTCCACCCAGCGGTCCCGGCGGGTAAGTTCATGCGCTTCGTTGAGCGGATAACGAATACGGTTATCGTCGCGCGGACGCTCGCCGATCACCATCAGCCGGACTTCCTCCTTCGTATTGTTGATGAAGGTATGACAGATGCCCGTGCCTGCCGGAAACGCGACGGAATCGCCCTCAGCAATGGGATGAAGCGTGCCGTCGATCCATACGTCGGGCTTGCCTTCGAGCACGTACACGAACTCCTGTTCGGTACTTTCGGCATGTGGATAGGACGTCCTGCGGCCAGGCAGAAGCCTGATGTGGTGAATGCCGATGCGCGTAATGCCGAGTGCGGCGGAAAGCGGCGCGTCCAGCGCCATGGGCTCGGTATCGCCGGCATAGCTATGCGCATCCGGCTCTTCGAGTTCAGTCCAGTGCTTGATGAAATCCGGTCGACTCATCAGGTTCTCTCCTTTGGATTGAATATCGATAATAGCGGGTGGCAGAAAGGACACAACGTGTTCGTCGGGCGTGGCGTCGTGCGTGCGGGTCAGGATGGTGAGATATCGCACCGCGATGTGGACTGAGAAACCACGGGACCGGGCTCGCGCTGCGCCGGATCAGCGCCTTATGCATCGCAGCACGATTGCAGGTAACGCCAGCGTTCCCGCCGTCACTGGGCAGGATGCCGCCAATCCTCCCACGCATCCCGCACCCGCAGCGCAATGCGCTTCCACGGCGGATCGGCGAACAGAATCAGCGCCCCGAGCGCGAGGCATCCGCAGACGAGAAACGTCCCGCGATACCCAAGACCCGCGACCAGCACACCCGACAACACCCCCGACAGAATCGACCCAACCCGCGAAGCGTTGAAAAACAATGCCGTCGCCGCGCCGGGCGACCGCGGAATCAGATCTTGCATATACGTCATGCCCAGACACGACGTCACGGCCACGACGAATGCATTGAATGCCTGCATGGGGATCAGCACGTTGACCGTGCCCGCTGCCGCTACTGCGATGAAATACACCACATGCACGGCCGCGCACGCCGCGAGCCAGTTCAGCTTGTTGAGCGTCGAGCCGCGCGCGCCGAGTGCGAGCATCATCGGAATTTCGAGGAATGCGCCGAGCCCGAGCATGATCGACACATCGAGCCGCGTGCCCTTCAGGCCATGCACGACGTAAAGCGGCAGCACGATCATCGTCGCGTTCGCGGCGAGGCCGATCAGCGTCAGCGCGACGACGGAACGCCAGATCTGCCGCTGCGTGCCGGGGGCATGAGGCGGCGAGGGCGGCGGCGGCTCGGCGGGTTCGGTGACGGTCGTCACTTCGAGCGACGAGGCCGGGTCGCCCGCATAGTGCGCCGGTGTGTTGTGCGGATCGCCAGCGGGCGATTCGCGCATGCGCCACACGATCGCGCCGCATGCCGCGAAGCACGCGGCCGCGAACAGAAAGAGCCCGTAAAAGCCCGCGCCCGCCAGCACCAGCGCGCCGACGGACGGCCCGAACACCCACGCCATCGACAGCACGGTGCGCAGCGTCGCGAGCGCGAACGAGCGCTCTGCTTCGTCGTGCACGGGCAGCGCCGCGCGACCGAACGAGAACACCAGCGACATCGCCGAGCCGCCTGCGCCGAGAAACGCCACGCCGATCACGAGCAGCGCCAGATAGTTGCGCACGAAACAAAGCAGCAGAAAGCCGAGCGATGCAGCGATCAACGCTGCGAGCAACAGCGCGCGATGATGCCCATGCTTATCGGACCATTTGCCCGCCCACGCGCTGGCGACGACGCCGCTTGCCGCAATCAGCGTCATGAACAACCCGAGCTGCAACGGCGTCATGCCCGTCTGCTCGACGCCGAACAACGACAGATACGGTGCGGTGAACGACATCGCGATGCCCAGCATCAGCGTCGCGCCGGCAAGCGGCATGAAAGAATGAATGCGCGTGAGACTGGCGAAGCGGGAGTTCATCGAGGGCGCGTGTTCGAACTGTGGGATGCGGGCGCAAATGAGAAGTTGCGCACGGAAGAGGCATTGTCGAACGCAAAGCGCATCGCGCGCAACGCAGTTTCGTCATGTTGTGCAAAGAATGCGCGCCGCATTCGTGAAAACAGCAGAAGCCCGTTTGGCATCAAGGGCAAGCGAAGTGCAGCGACGTGAAGCGCTTAGACTGATCGGCTCGTTACGCTGACACGTTTTGACAGATGACTGAACTCAAAGGCTCGATCGAATCCTACATATTGGCGAAGGACGCCAACCGTCCGCATCTGCTGATGGATGCATTCGCGCACGATGCGTCTTTGGCAATGACTGTGAAAACAACGGCCATCGCGTTTCCGCAAGAAACGCACGGGCGCGATGCGATCGCGTCCGTGCTGGTGAGCGACTTCGCGCTGAAATACGAGAACGTGTACACGTTTTGCATCGGCGCAATGCCTGCCGCCAAGCAAAACGAATTCTCGTGCGACTGGCTCGTCTGCATGACGGAAAAGGCGACGGGCGCGGCGCGCGTCGGTTATGGCCGTTACGACTGGACTGGCGATGCGGCATCGTCGCGAGTGACGCGCCTGCACATCACGATCGAAGAGATGTCGACATTGCCCGCGGAATTCGCCGGGAGCCTGTTGCGTTGGGCGAGCCGCTTGCCGTACCCATGGTGTGCGCGCGACGCGCTGAAAAAAGACGCGCCGGACATCGACGCTGTCCAGCGCGTCATCACGCAACTGACGCGCTAACGCACCAGCTGATCGCCTTCGAGCGCTGCCGGCGCGCCATACGTCCACGCATGATTGCGTGAACCGTGGCCGATCGGGAAGCCGGCGTAAATCGGTACGCCGTACGGCTTCAACAGATCGACCATCATGTCGTGCAACGTGAAGTCCGCGTTTTCAGGCAGCGGACAGCGAATGAAATCGCCGAGCACGAATGCACGCGCGCCATCGAACACGCCCGCTTCGCGCAACTGCATGACACTGCGGTCGATCCGATAGGCGAGCTCGGTCACGTCTTCGAGCAGCACGATCGCGCCGTCGCAACTCGCCTGCCATTGCGTCCCGGCAAGACTTGCGAGCACGGTAATGTTGCCGCCCGCAAGATGTCCTTCGACACGACGCGCATCCGAACCGTACAACAGCTCCAGAGGCACGGGCGCGGCGCGCTCGTCGCGCAGCTCGGCTAGCATGCTTGCGCGCGAGGCGTCGTCGAGTTTCGTTGCGAGTCCGTTCAACGTCGGACCGTGAATCACGCGCACGTTCGGCATGCCATGCAGCGCACCGAATAGCGCCGTCGCATCGGAAAAACCGACCAGCGTCTTTGCGCACGGCACGGCATCGGGCAGGGCATGCAGCGTATAAATGCTGCCGTAGCCGCCGCGCGCCACCCAGACGATATCGACGGAAGGATCGGTCAACGCGCGATGCAGATCCGCAGCGCGGTCTTCATGCTTGCCCGCGTGATAGCGGTAGCGGTCTCGCACGTGCGCGCCGACCTGCACGCGCAGGCCCCAGCCTTCGAGCAATGCGATGCTTTGCTCGACATGCTGCATGTCGGGCACGCCTGCAGGCGCGACGACGGCGACTGTCTTGCCCTCCAGCTTCATGCGCCCGCCTTTTTCGCGAGCAGCGCAGCCGTTTCCGGCGCGCCCATGCGGCTTGCCGCGTCGGCGGCCGACACGCCGTTCGCGTCGCGCGCATCGGGATTCGCGCCATGCGCGAGCAGCAGCTCGACCATTTCCGTGCGATTGAACATCGCGGCGATCATCAACGCCGTCCGTCCATCGGGCGACGCGCCTTCGACATCCGCGCCATGCGCGAGGAGTGTCTGCACGACATCCTTGAAGCCCTTGAAGGCTGCGCCCGCGAGAGGCGTCTGTCCGTTGTCGTTGCGCAGGTTCGGGTCCGCGCCGCGCTCGAGCAGCACGCGCACGGCGTCCGTATGGCCGTGATAGGCGGCGAGCATCACGAGGCTGTCGCCTTTCTCGTTGCGCAGATTCGGCGGCGCGCCTTTTTCGATGACGGCGGCCAGCATGTTCGCTTCGCCGCGCCGGGCCGCGTCGAATATTTCGCGCGCCACTTCGACCAGGTCAGGATCGATGTCTTCTGGGCTGCGCTTGTCGTCTGTCATGAAGCTTCTCCACTGTCGAACGAACGTCGCCGTTTGCGCGGCGCATCGGGTACAGCAGAGGATACAGGCAATGCCTGTTTGATGTTGCCCTTGCCCGGGTCACGCGTTGCCAGGCAACGAGATGCGTTACGAAGGCGGGCAGAAGCGCGGGTCGCGCGGTTCGGTAACGGTGAGCGTTTTCGGGAGCCGGCGTCCCGCAACCGTTACGCCTGCTTGCGGATGGTCGGCTCCGCGTCGCCGTTTGCCATGATTCGGTCGAGCCGGGCGCTCGCATCCGTCAGCGCGCTGAGCGGCGCGCGCTGCAATTGCGCGTCGTAAGTGCTGACGATATGCGAGAGCAATTCGACATGCGCTTCGTCGATACGCCACTCGTCGCTCGCGCGACCACGCTCGAACGTGACGGCGAGCGCCTGATCGGCGGTGCGCAGCTGATCGTAGGTCATCTCACCATAGCCGAGGTCGCACAGAAAGCCGGTCAGCAGCATCGTCTGCGTGAGCGTCTGCGCGGCACTTATGCTGCCTGCGCCGCGACGCAGGGCGTCGAGGGCAATGTGCACGGGCAGGATCAGCTCGACCGCCATGCTGCGCGGGATGGGCAGCAGCATGGCTTTTGCTTGCCGCGCGCGCGCTGCCTGATTGCTGCCGGGAAACGGAATGGTCTTGGCCATGTCGCCTGAGAAGAAATTGGGAATGCTCTAGCGATAACGGCGTATGGCGGAAAAGATTAAGGGCTGATTTCCCTAAACCGCAAACGTTTGTCGAATCTCATATTTCCCCGTTTTGTGTGACGGGCAAACGACCGATTCAAAGATGCTTGAAATAGAAGGTCGTGCCGCAAAACGATCCATCCGGCATCAACGCATAGTTCGGCACTTCGCCGACGCGCTGCCATCCCGCGCGCGCGTACACGCGCTCGGCGTCGCCGCCCGTCACGGTGTCGAGGACGAGCACGGTCTTGCCTTCGTCGCGGGCCACGGCATCGGCGGCGGCCATCAGCCGATGCGCGACGCCTTGCCGGCGAGCGCGGCGATGTACGAGCATCTTCGCGACATCGGCGCGATGTGGCTGGTTGTCGGGCTGCGCGAGCACGAGTTGCACCGTACCGGCGATGCGCCCGTCCGCGTCTTCCGCGATCAGCAACGCGCGCTCGCCGCGTTCGACGCCGGCGGCCACCATTTGCCAGAACGCGACTGCCTTGTCCCGCGCGAGCGGCCACATGAAGCTGACGGAAGCGCCGCCCGCAACGCAGTCGATCAGCACATCGGCGAGATCGTCGATGCACTGCGTGGCCTCGTGCGCGCCGACGCGACGCACGCTGATCGTTTCCATCATGCGTTTCTCCTCGAAGGTGAAAAGGGCAGCGTCGATAGCGCCACCAGATAGCGCGCCGGTTTGCGCGTCGGGTTGTGAAACACGGTCGGGCAATCGAGACGCATCGCGACACAATCGCCCGCTTCGAGCCGCCAATGCGCGTCGCCGGCGCTGATGTCCATCGTGCCTTCGATCAGCCAGATCTGCTGATGGATTTCGGCGTCGCGCGCGCCTGTCTCGTAGGCCACGCGCTGGCCGGCGGGAAAGTGAACCTCCACTAACTGGATCGGCGACGGCAACGCTGGCGACAAATTGCGCCGCACATAGCCGGACCCCGGATCGGTCCAGACAGCCTGCTCTGCGGCGCGCGAGAGCGGCGAGGGCGCCTCCGTGGGCGGCGCGGGCGCTTCGAACAGCGACGCGAGCGCGACACCGAGCGCGGTCGCCAGCTTGTCGAGCACGGCCGCCGTCGGGCTGCTTTGTGCGCGCTCGATCAGCGAGATATTCGAACGGCTCACGCCGCTGCGTTCGGCGAGTGCTTCGAGTGACAGCCCGTGGCGGTCGCGCAGTTCGCGCACGCGGCGCGCAATCAGTGAGTTGATGTCCATGGCATCTATCATACTGGATCAAAATTCCAGTATGTTGGATGGTCAGTGCTTTCGTTACAGTCGAATGCGAGCGTGCAAACTGCTTCGTGCACAATGCCCGGACGTCCCGATTCCCCGAACCACTACGAACCCGAACGATGAGCCGTCGTCCCGCCGTCGCAAGTCAGTCGTCCAGCAGATCGATCGGTAAAACCATCGGCCTCGCCGCGCTCGTGCTGGCGGGCGTCGTCGTCGCGTTGCTAGTCGCGGCGCTGCTCGGCGGCTGGCTGCTGCTGCGCGGCAGTCTTGCGCAACTCGACGGCACGCAGCGCGCGACGTCGCTGTCGTCGCCGGTGACGATCGAGCGCGACGCTCTCGGCGTGCCGACCATCCACGGCGCGACGCGCGACGACGTCGCTTATGCGACGGGCTTCCTGCACGCGCAGGACCGCTTCCTTCAGATGGACCTGCTGAGGCGCGTCGCGGCGGGCGAGATGTCGGCACTGGTCGGCCCGAACGCGCTCGAACTCGACAGGCGCAATCGGCTGCATCGCTTTCGCGCCCGCGCGCATGCTATCGTTGAAGCGATGCCCGCGGATCAGCGGCAGCTCCTCGAGCGCTACACGGCGGGCGTCAATGCGGGACTCGCCGCGTTGTCGTCAAGGCCGTTCGAATACTGGATGCTGCGCACGCAGCCCCAGCCGTGGCGTGCCGAAGATTCGCTGCTGGTCGTCTACGCGATGTACTTCGATCTGCAATCGTCCGAAACGCGCCGCATCCTCGCGCGCGCCGTGTTGCGCGACCGCGTGAGCGCCGACCTGTACGCGTTCCTGCTGCCCGCCGCGAGCCATTGGGACGCGCCATTCGACAGCGCATCGACGCCGCCCGTCGAACCCGCGCGCATTCCTTCGACCCGTCCCGACTGGCTCTCGGCGCCGAAGCCGGTGAGCGTCGCAAGCGAGCAGAGCGAGGCCGTGAACGAGTCCGCTGTGGGCAGCAACGGCTGGGTCGTCGACGGCGCACACAGCGCGCATGGCGGCGCGATCCTCGCGAGCGACATGCACCTCGGGCTGTCGCTGCCGAACATCTGGTATCGCGTGTCGCTGATGTGGCCCGCCGGCGACGGACTGCCGATGCACACGCTGACGGGCGTGAGCCTGCCCGGCGCGCCGCTCGTGATTGCGGGCAGCAACGGCAAGATCGCGTGGGGTTTCACGAACAGCTACGGCCGCTATATCGATCTGATCGAGTTGCAGCGCAACCCTGCCGACCGTTTGCAGTACCGCACACCCGATGGCGCGTGGACGCGCGCGACCGTCTATCACGAGCGCATCGACGTGAAGGGCGGCGCGAGCGTCGACTTGCCGGTGGCCGAAACGCGCTGGGGACCGGAGCTGACGATCGGTGCGCGCGCGTATGCGTTGCGCTGGGTCGCGCACGATCGCGAAGCCGTGAACCTCAATCTGCAAAAGCTCGAAGACGCGAAGACGATCGACGAAGCACTGCGCGTCGCGCAGACCAGCGGCCTTCCGACCCAGAACATCATGGTCGCGGACTCGCGCGGCAAGATCGGCTGGACCCTGGCGGGGCCGCTGCCGCAGCGCGATCCGGGCGACGCGCAAAACGGCCCGGACAGCGACACGCCATACGACTCGGCGACGTATAAAGGCTGGCAGCACTATCTGCCGCCTGCGTCGTACCCGAAGCGCGTCGATCCGCCGCTCGGCCGTCTGTGGACGGCGAACAATCGCGTGGTGATGTCGGGTGACGCCGCGCTGATCGGCGACTCGGGCGCGGACCTCGGCGCGCGTGCGTCGCAGATTCGTGACGATCTGCTCGCCGCGCCGAGCCCCGACGAGCACGCGATGCTGTCGATCCAGACCGACGACCGCGCGCAATGGATCGAAGTCTGGCGCCGCGTGGCGCTCGAAGCGCTCGATGCCGGCGCGCTCGAAGGTCATCCGCAACGCGCGGCGTTCCGGCAGCAACTGGTCGCGTGGAATGGACGCGCGGATGTCGACGCCGTCGGCTATCGGCTCACGCGCGGTTTCTTCTTCTCGCTGTACGACGCGTGGTTCGGCAGGCTCGACGCCGAACTGGCGGGCGCGATGCCGGGCGGCGGCAATGGCAATCCGCCGCTTGGTCTGCGCATTGCAAACTCGCGCTACGAAGCCGTCATGGAGACGCTCGCCGAGCATAACGCGTGGATGCCGGACGGTTTCAGGGACTGGCGCGCGTTCATGCTCGACCGCATCGATCGCACGATTGCGCAACTGCCCGCCGACACGCCGGTCGAACAGGCGCGCTGGGGCGAACGCAATCGCGCGGCCATCGAGCATCCGTTTGCGCGCATCGTGCCGGCGTGGCTGCCGTGGGTGCGCGGCTGGCTCGGCGCGCCGCACGATCCGCTGCCCGGCGACATCAACATGCCGCGCGTGCAGGCGCCGGCGTTCGGCGCATCGGAGCGGATGATCGTGTCGCCGGGACGCGAGCAGAGCGGCATCTTCGAAATGCCGGGCGGGCAGTCGGGTCATCCGCTGTCGCCATACTTTCTCGCCGGACACGAAGCGTGGGTGCGCGGCGAGAAGACGTCGTTTCTGCCGGGCGCGCCCGTGCATCGGCTGATACTTGGCCGCACGGGCCAATGACTTTGTATTGAAGGTTTGAGTGGAGTGTCCGTATGGAGAATGAACGCAGCAGCGATCTGCTCGCGGTGCGCGATCTGTTGAGGCAGTTCGTCGATGAGCGCGACTGGTCGCGCTTTCATTCGCCGAAGAATCTCGCGACGGCATTGAGTGTCGAAGCGAGCGAACTGCTGGAGCCGTTTCAATGGTTACAGTCGGGCGAAAAGAGCGAACTCGCCGACGACAAGCTCACCGCAATCCGTCATGAGATGGCCGACGTACTCGCGTATCTCGTGATGCTTGCCGACCGGCTCGATGTCGATCTGTATGCGGCGGTGCTGGAGAAGATCGAACTGAATCGCGCGAAGTATCCGGCGCACAAGGTGCGCGGCGATTCGCGCAAGTACTCCGAATACGGCGGCGACTAGCGTTCATATCGTCGCGACGTCTTCTGCGAAGAAACGGCGGCGCGCGTGTTCGCCGGTCGGATTGTCGGGGCCGCGGCCTTGCCATGTCGGCGCGAACTGTCGATAGGTGAGCGTTTTCGGGAGCAGGTCGCGTGGGCTGAAGGCCAGGGCCGCAGCAATGAAAAAAGCCGCCCGAAGGCGGCTCGCATGACAGTCAGCGTGATGCGCTTACTGCTTGACGCCTTCAGCCTGGATATGCAGCACCGTCTTCGTATTGAAACCGTACGACTTGCCCCAGTCGATGCCGAAGTCCGCGCGGTCGAACGTCGCCGTCGATTCCGTGCCGCACACTTCACGCTTGAGCATCGGGTTGATGAAGCACTTGAACGATTCGATCTTCAGGTTCAGCGGCTTCGTCACGCCGTGCAGCGTCAGCGTGCCGATCACTTCGACAGGCGTGTCGCCGTCGAAGCGGATCTGCGTGCCCTTGTAGGTCGCCGTCGGGTACTTCGCTGCGTCGAAGAATTCCGGCGTTTGCAGATGCTTGTCGAGCTTGTCGTTGCCCGTGTCGATCGAGGTCGTGTCGATCGTCACGTCGACCGTGCCCGTCTTCGCTGCGCGATCGAGCGTGACCGTGCCGCTCGACTTCTTGAACTTGCCGCGCCATACCGAGATGCCGCCGAAGTGATCGGCTTCGAAGCTCGGGTACGTGTGATTCGGATCGAGCTGGTACGTATCGGCTGCCATTGCATTGAACGACATGCCCGCGATCAGCGCGCCCGCTGCGATCAACAGTTGTTTCTTCACGTTATTCTCCTGAATTGATGAGTGTGCCCCGCGCGCTCAATGCTTTGCGGCGACGATGTGAAACTTGATGACGACGTCGTCGGCGACTACCGACGTATCCTTCCATTCGCCCGAGCCGATGTCGTACTGCGTGCGTTTGATGGGCAGCGAGCCGTCGAACGTCTGCGTCGCGCCCTGCTGCGTGATGGAAACCGGCACGGTGACCGTCTGCGATTTGCCCTTGATGGTCAGCTTGCCCGTGACCTTGTACTGATTGCCGCCCGCAGGCGCGATCGCCGACGAAACGAACGTCGCTTTCGGGAACGTCGCACTGTCGAACCATTCCTTGCCGCGCACCTGCTTGTTGTACTCAGGGTCGCCGAGGTCGTAGCTGTCGGTGTCGATCGACAGATTCGCGCTGCCTGCCGTGGGCTTCGCGGGATCGAACGTCAGTTGTGCGTTGAACTTCTTGAACGTGCCGTCGACGGGCACGTTCATCTGCTTCGATGTCGCGACGACCGTGCTCTTGCCCGCATCGACCTGTGCGAAGGCCGGCAACGCGGCGGCGAACAGAACGGCGGCGGCACCCGCCAGCACGCGGCGATAAGAAGTGTTCTTCATGTTCATTCGATGTCCAGCGTAAGTTCAACGTGAAAGCGCCGCGAGAAGCGCGCTCATTTGAGGAAAGGAATCATGCGGGCAAGCAGTCCGTCGCGTTCGACGAACTGATGCTTGAGCGCCGCCAGCACATGCATGGCGAACAGCACGAGCAGCGTGTAGTTCAACGCGATATGCGTGGTGCGCAGAATGGCCTTCAGTGCCTGATCGGGACCGATGAAAGTCGGCAGCGGCAGCACGCCGAGATACACGACCTGCACGCCTGCCGCCGAGCTGAAGAAATAGCCGCTGATTGGAATGGCAAGCATCAGCACATAGAGCAGCGCGTGCGTTGCATGCGCGGCGGCCTTTTGCCATGTGGGCATCGCGACGGGCATCGGCGGCGCCTGATGCGTTGCGCGCCATAGCGCACGTAGCACGGCCAGCGCGAACACGGTGACGCCGATCCACTTGTGCCACGAGACGTACTTGAGCTTCGTCGGCGTGAAGCCCGGAATGTCCGTCATGATCCAGCCGAGATAGAAGCCGCAGATCATCAGCAGCGCAATCAGCCAGTGCAACGCAATGGCCGTGCGGCTGTAGCGCACCGGCTTGCTGGCGCTTTGAGAAGAAGCGTGGGACGTCATAGGCAATCGAGGACCTTCGCGTGTTCTGTTCACTGTGGAGTGCGACGTAATGACGCCGCCTCCGACCGAACGCGAATGGTAGTGGGCGAATATGCCTATGAATAGCTATGTGCGGGAGAACAGATCGTTGCGGCGGTGCGAGCAATCATTTAACAATCACGCCGATTACTTGCACTTCGATCCACGATACGCGTTTTCGGCTTCCTGACGCCGGTAGTAACCTTGCAAGGTGGTTTCCGGTTCGCCGCTGTAGCCGCCGAACGTCGGGACGCGGCGTTTGCCCGCCTGCTCCATTGCGCCTATGCACAGGACGAGGCAAAGGATCGATGGATCACCGAACCTTTGCGCTTTAGCAATGCGCCACGCTTCAGTCGGAACGCGAAGCCCAAAAAGCGTGCTGTACCTGCATGATTTCTTCTTCGACTTCCACGACAGGGCCGATCAGATCGACAGGCTTCTGGCAATGATCGTAGACGTATCGCGACGACACGCTCATCGTCGGATTTTCCGCATGATTGCCCGTGGCTTGCAACAGGCGTTCTTCCGTCATCCCGAACACCACGCGGCCGATGTTCGCCCAATACGCGGTACCTGCACACATGCAGCACGGCTCGACAGTCGTATAGAGCGTGCAGCTCCACAGATACTGCGGCGTGAAGTTGAGCGCGGCAATGCGCGCAAGCACCGACTCCGCATGATTGACGGTATCGACGTTGCCTTGTTCGATCAGCACGGTCTCCTGATCCGGGCCGACGAGTATCGCGCCGAACGGATGATGTCCCATCAGCGTCGCACGCTCCGCGACGACGCTCGCACGACGCAAATGACGCACGATCTGTTCGCGCGTCGGCGCAAGCCCTTGTTCGGGAAAGTCCGACGCGTCGTGTATCGATGAAGTGGTCAGGCTCAAACGGTGTCTCCTCCTTTTATGTTCGCATTCGCGCTTACTTCGGCAGCGATCCGTCGACGCCCTGCACGAACCAGTTCAACCGCAGCAGATCCGCATCCGACAGCGACTTGCCCGCTGCCACCTTGATCACGCCGCCCTGATCCTTGATCGGCCCGGAGAACGGGTCGAATTTGCCCGCGATGATGTCGTCACGCTTCTGCGCCAGCGCTTTCTGCGCGACAGGCGACACGGCTTGCGTGTTGATGCTGGCGAGGTCGATCGCTTTTTCCTTGAGGCCCCACCACGTCGGCGCGTTGGTCCACTTGCCCGACTGCACCTGATCGATCAGATGCGAATAGTAGACGCCCCAGTAACTCACGCACGCACCCAGTTGCGCGTTCGGGCCGAACTGCTTCATGTCCGAATCCCAGCCGAACGCATGCACTTTCTTCTGCTCGGCCGTCTGCATCGTGGCCGTCGAATCGGTGTTCTGGATCAGCACGTCGGCGCCCTGGCCGATCAGCGTTTCGGCTGCCTGCTTCTCCTTGCCCGGATCGAACCACGTGTTGATCCACACCACTTTCACCTTCGCGTTCGGATTGACCGAGCGCGCGCCCATCGTGAACGCATTGATGTTGCGCACCACTTCCGGCACGGGCACTGACGCGACGAAGCCGAGCGTGTTGGTCTTCGTCGTATAGCCGCCGACCAGCCCCGCAAGATACGCGCTCTGATACGTGCGCACGTCGTAGGTGGCGAAGTTCGCGGCCTTCTTGTAGCCCGTCGCGTGCTCGAAGACGATATCGGGGTAATCCTTCGCGGTCTTCAGTTCGAAGTCCTGGAAACCAAAGCTCGATCCGACGATGATCTTGTTCCCCTTGCTCGCGAGGTCGCGGAACACACGCTCAGAATCCGCCGATTCGGGTACGTTCTCGACGCGCGTGACCTTGATCTTGTCGCCGTACTTCGCTTCGATCGCCTTCACGCCTTGCTCGTGCGCATACGTCCAGCCGGCGTCGCCGGGATTGCCGAGATAGACGAAGGCGACGCCCAGCGGCTGCGCGGCCAGGGCGGCCGTGCTCAGCACGGCAGTGGCGCCGAGGGCTGCGAGACGCGCAGCGGGAAGGCGTAGCGAACGCATGACTGCGCGGGCCATTGTTGTTTTCATGAAATCTCCGGAGACGGGGAAAAGTAAAACGCGGTAAAGACGCGCAGACGGTCTGCCGCATCACGTCAGCGAAGATGGTCGTAAGCCAATATCGAGGTCGAAATTGAAATCCGTTATGCGCTCTATAACGGAATTGATATGAAGGATGTCGCCCCTTTCACGGCAGGTTCAGTTGCCACGACACGCCGAAGCGGTCGCTGACCCACGCGAAGCGGCGGCTGAAGCCGTAGTTGTCGAGCGGCATCAGTTGCGCGCCGCCTTCGGACAGCGCCGCGCACAGCTTCTCCTGCTGCGCTTCCGAGTCGCAGTCGACGAACAGCGAGAACGCCGGCGTGAACGTGAAATCGTGCCTCGCAATGCTGTCGGTGCACATCACCGTCTGACCGGCGACATGGAACGAGCCTTTCATCACCGAACCTTCTTGCCCCGGGGCGTCCGGCGCGTAATGGACGATTTCGACGATCTTCCCGTCGTCGAATAGCGACACGTAGAACTTCATCGCTTCTTCTGCGTTGTGGTCCTGGAACAGCAGGAAGGGACGGGCGGTCGTCATCGCGTGATCTCCGTAATGGTGAGCTTGCCTGTGGTCGACGGGCTCACGATTGCGCTTCAGGTGAGAGTTTCCGGGAGCCGCGCAACGGTGAGTTGCCCCGCAACCCGCACGGCACTGTAGCGTAAGGTGAGGTTATTCGGGACCTGGATCGAACATTGCGCGCAGCTAGCCAGTGACGATCAGCAGTACGCCCGTGACGGTCAGCGCGCCGCACCACAGCCAGTCGAAATTGATCCAGCCACGGCGCAACATGCCGAGCCCGAGATACTGATAGGCGGCGAGCGCGATCGCGCTTGCCGTCGCGAGTGTGACGACGGTGTGCACGGCCGTCACCTGACCGACCGATTCGAGCGAACTGCCGATAGGCATCCCCGCGCCACATAGCGGCAACAGCGCGGGCAGCAGCATCAGGCCCGCGCCATGCATCGTCGCCATGGCCGCCGACCACAGCGCGAGCCCGACGAAGCCCGCCGTCATGCCCACGCGCACGCGCTGCTTGTGCCCATAGAAATGGTGATACGCGGCCCACGCGATCAGCAGCACGCCCATGAACATGCGCAGGTGATCGGTCCGCGCGAAGAGCCCAAACGCGACAGCCGACGTCGTCACGAACATCACCGCAACGGCATGGCCGAGCGCGAGCGGCGGCAGCGCCATCAGCAAGGCCTTGCGGCTGCCATGCTGAAGCCCGAGCGCGGCTGCGAACAGCCAGCCCATCGCCGGGTTGACGCCATGAAAAATGCCGCTGCCGATCACCGTCGCCCACACACCGTTCATTGCACGCTCACGGATAGCAATATGAATCCGACGACGCGTCGCCGCCTTCCAGCCGGATCTGATGCGGACGATGCGACTTTGGCCAGTCGACGAAGAAGTCATTCGCCATGGTGAGGCCGCCGTTCTTTCCTGCGTCGAGCTTGACCATCCAGCCGTTGAGACCATCGGGATAGAACTGCTCGTCGATCGCGCCGTACAGCGAGTTGGTGAAGTAGACGCGGCTGCCGTCGCGGCTCAGTTCGACCATCTGCGGGCCGCCGTTCAGCGGGCGCTCGCCCGCGGCCGCATGCGTCGCCCGCGCGACGATACCGCCGATGCGCACCGTGCCCGTCAATTCAGGCTTCATCGGATCGGAGACATCGTATTGCCTGAGATCGCCCGTACCCCAGCACGACACGTACAGGAAGCGGTCGTCGAGCGACAGCGCGATATCCGTGACGAGCGGCGGCACCGCGCCGAAACCTTTGAGCATCGGCGGAAGCAGGGAGGCGTCGGCGGGCTCGGCGGGAATCTCGATCACCTTGCGCGCAGCCCACTGGTCGCCTTCGCGATACCACGTCCAGATCGACGCCGACAGGTCCTTGAGGCTGATCACCGAATTGACGAAGCCGTAGGCCTTGGTCGGATCGTGCGCGGGGCGCAGCTCGAACACCAGCTGGTTCTCCGCGCCGAAGTCGACGACCTGCTTGTGCTTGCGCGTGTTCATGTCCCAGAAGTGCAGCCGGTGCCCATACTGCCCGCCGAGCAGCACTTCCGGCACGAGGCCGTTCTCGAAGGTCGCGGGCAGGCCCCATTCGCTCGTCACGACGGTGTCGTAGCCGAGGTGCCACCAGCCGTCGTAGGCGAGTTCCTGCGGGCCGCGATCGATTTCCCACTGACCGCGAATGTCGAAGGTCTCGTGATCCATCAGGAAGATGCCGCCGGGCGCTTCGCCCTGCGCGTTCGCGAGCGACACCACGTAAATGCCCGCCGGCCCGCAGTGCACGGTATGCGGGCGCGTATAGCCCGCTTTATCCGCCACCTCGGCCGGTTCGAGCACGCGCACGATCTGCGGTTTCCGCTTGTCGGGCTTCGTATCGAGAATATGGATGCGCGACGAGCGCAGCCCCGGCACGACGAGATAGCGGCGCTCAGTATGCGGATGGGGCGCGTTTGGACACAGGCACGAACTGCACGCGTTCCAGCCGAAGTGATGCAACTCGTCGCCCGTATTGGGCATCGGCACGCGGCCGACGATGCGCCCATATTCCGCCGAGCCTGGATCGACATCGACGACGGCGAGTTCGTCGGGCGTATCGCGCGACGGATCGAAGCTCGCCACATACGCGACGGTTTCCTTCGGCGCGCTGCTTGCCATGCGCGCGGAGGGATAGAAGGTCGGATCGGGTTTCCATGTCGCCATGACTCATCTCCGGAAGATGTTGCGATGCGGCACGCAAGTCGCTCGCGCCTTATACAAAAACGGCACGAGCGTTTGAGCTTTTCACTGTAGGCAATTTCGCGGCGGATTGCGGGACTGTTCGTGGTGGCGTGACATGTTTGATCCGTGCGATGAAGCGCGGCGGACGCTGTTGCGTCGGTATGGATGTCGAAGCGACAGTCAGATATGCGCAAACGCCGCGCAGATTAAAATGATGCGATTCCGCGATTTTTCTCGCCTTATAAACACTGCGAAGCCGCAATCCGATCATGCGTTCATGGCGTCTCGACCGTCCCGTTTCGCAAGGGCAGCTGGATCTCAGCCGCGCGACGGGACTCGTATCGTCGATCGGCAGTGACGATTCGAATGCGCTCGCCGCCGAAGTGCTGAAACTGCTCGGCGACATCGCCGCGATTTCACAGTGCACGATCTTCGCGTACGAGTTCGGCAACCGGCCGCGCACTGTTTCTGTGGCGGACCATCGGGGCGGGCGTTTTCTGCGCGACGTCGCCGATACTTACGCGCGCCACTTCTATGCGCTCGACGGCAACCAGAAGATCGTTTCGTCGGCGCGCAACGACAAGCCCGGCTCGACGCTCGTGCTGCATCAGCAGACCAGCGACGACATTCTCAACGAAGCGTATCGCGCGGCGTGCTACCAGCAGCCGAACGTGTCGGACCGCGTGTCGCTGCTCGTGCAGCCGACACCCGATATCTGGCTCTCGGTGAACCTGTATCGCGACCGGCGCTTCGGCAATTACCATCCGCGCGAGATTGCATTGATCGAGGCGATGGCGCCGTTGATCGCGCACGCGGTCAAGCATCACTATGCGATCTGCGGCCAGCGTGATCTGGCGATCTCGCATCTGATGCTCGCGCGCGTGCGCGGCCTCTGTCCCGAGCTGTCGAAGCGCGAACTCGATGTGCTGACGGGCGTGCTCGAAGGACGCAGCGCGCAGGAAATCGGCGACACGATGGGCATCAAGGCGACGAGCGTCGTCACGTATCAGAAGCGCGCGTTTCGACGGCTCGGCATTTCGAGCCAGCGGCAACTGTTCGCGCTGTGCATCGGGCCGGGCAAGGTCTGACGCATTTCCGCCGACGTATTCGCGTTTTCCCCAGGCCTTAGCCAGCCCCAGGTTGTACCCAAAATGAGGACAGGCAGCACATAGCTGCGTTCCATACTCCGACGCATCAGAAAGCGACAACATCGGAGACAACGGTATGGACACCTCCTCGCAAGCCGGCGCGCTGCATGCGACGCCTGCCAGCACCGCGCCGCATCGGCACGAACAGCCCGTGATCGCGAAGGTTTCGCGGCATCTGCTGGGATTCCTGTTCGTGCTGTTCTTCTTTTCGTTTCTCGACCGCATCAACATCGGCTTCGCCGGTCTGACGATGATGAAGGACCTCGGGCTCACCAGCACGCAATTCGGTCTCGCGACGACGCTCTTCTACGTCGCCTACATCGCGTTCGGCATTCCGGGCAACATCGTGCTGGCGCGGATCGGCGCGCGCAGATGGATCGGCACGATCATGATCGCGTGGGGCCTTGCGTCGACGGCGACGATGTTCGCGACCAGCCCCGGCACGCTGTATGTCTTGCGCGTGCTGGTCGGCGTGACGGAAGCGGGCTTTCTGCCGGGCATTCTGCTGTATCTGACCTACTGGTTTCCCGCCGCGTACCGGGCGCGCGCCAACGCGCTGTTCATGATTGCGATGCCCGTGACGGCGGCGGTCGGCTCGGCGTTGTCGGGTTTCATCCTCGGACTCGACGGCACGCTTGGACTGAAGGGCTGGCAATGGCTCTTCCTGCTCGAAGGCTTGCCGTCGGCGATTCTCGGCCTCGTCGTGTATGCGTATCTCGACGACAGCCCGCAACAGGCGCGCTGGCTCGACGACGAAGAAAGGCGCACGCTTGCCGCGACGCTTGCTGCGGAACATAAACAAGGCGTTACTGTGGATGCTCCCAAGCGTGGCGAGAAGAGCATCGTCAGCGAACTGCTGTCTCCGGCTGTCGTGAAGTTCGCGATTGCGTACTTCTGTCTCGTGAACACGCTGGCGATGGTCGCGGTGTGGACGCCGCTGATCGTGAAGAGCTTCAGCGCCGACGCAAGCAATCGCACGATTGGTTTGCTCGCCGCGATTCCGCAGGTGTGCACGATCGTCGCGATGATCTGGTGGGGACGCCGCTCGGATCGCAAGCAGGAACGCAAATGGCATCTGATGATTCCGATGCTGTTCTCCGCCGCAGGCTGGCTGTGCACCGCATACTCGGCGAACCCGGCGATGCGCATGTTCGGCGTGTGCCTCGCGTCGGCGGGTTCGTACACGGCGATGTCGATCTTCTGGACCACGCCCGATCACGCGTTGAGCTTCCGTGCACGCGCCATCGGCATTGCCGTGATCAACGCGACGGGCAACATCAGTTCGGCGCTCAACCCGCTGATCGTCGGATGGCTGCGGGACGCGACGCACAGTTTTTCGGCGGGGCTGCTGTATTCGGCGGCGCTGCTGGTGATCGGCGTAGTCATCGTGACGCTGCTGCCGATGGACAAACGCGAAGCGCCAACTGCGCATGTCGCCTGAAGGAATCGATCTGGAGCATTGGATGAACAAGCAATTCAAACCGTATCCGTTCACCGCGAAACAGTACGCGGCGCGCGTGCCGCAACTGAAGCAAGGTGTGGACACGCAGCGTCATGCGGTGACGATCGTCGGCGGCGGTCCTGTTGGTCTCGCCGTCGCGCTCGGTCTCGCGAATCACGGCGTGCGCTGCGTGCTGATCGAAGCGGACGATTCCGTTTGCTACGGCAGCCGCGCGATCTGTATTTCACGCCGCAGCCTGGAGATCATCGAACGGCTCGGCGCAGTCGATGGCTTTCTGAAAACGGGCTTGCCGTGGACGGGCGGCCGCAGCTTCTATCGCGAGACGGAAGTGCTGCACTTCACGATGCCGCAAGACGAAAACCAGAAGCTGCCGCCGATGGTCAACCTCGCGCAATATCACATCGAACAGTTCCTGCTCGATGCTGCCGAGAAGCGCGCCGATCTGATCGATATCCGCTGGCAGACGCGCGTGAAGTCGATCGATTCGCGCGATGACGGCGCAACGCTGCAATTGACGACGCCTGAGGGCGACTATGCGCTCGAAACGGATTGGGTCGTCGCCGCCGACGGCGGGCGCAGCACGATTCGCGAAGCGCTCGGCTTGCAGTTGCAAGGCACGAGCTACGAAGGGCGCTATGTGATCGTCGATATCGAACTGCAAAGCGATCGCCCGACGGAACGTCTCGCATATTTCGATCCTTCTTCGAATCCGGGTTCGACGGTGCTCGTGCACAAGCAGCCGGACAACGTGTGGCGCATCGACTATCAGTTGCGCGACGGGGAAGACGCCGAGCAGGCGGTGAAGCCTGAAAACGTGATGCCCCGCGTGCAAAGTCTGCTCGACATGATGGGCGAGACAGGCGATTGGTCGCCGATCTGGATCACGATCTACAAGGCCAATGCATTGACGCTCGAACGTTATCGGCACGGGCGCGTGATGTTTGCGGGCGATGCCGCGCACCTCGTGCCGATCTTCGGCGTGCGCGGCGCGAATTCGGGTATCGACGATGCGGACAATATCGCGTGGAAACTGGCGTTTGTTGTGAAGGGGCTGGCGTCGGCGACGCTGCTCGACAGCTATTCGGATGAGCGTGTCGCCGCTACGCATGAGAACCTGAGTTACGGCACGAAGAGCACAGAGTTCATGGCACCGCCTTCGTTCGCATTCGATCTGATGCGCAAGGCTGTGTTGAGCCTTGCTGTGAAGCATCCGGGTGTGCGCTCGCTTATCAATCCGCGTCAGACGTCGGCGATTACTTATGTGCAGTCGCCGTTGAATATTTCCGATGCGGATGAGTTTGCTGCGGGGCCAGTGCCGGGCGCAGTGCTCGCCGAGTTTCCAGTGACGATTGCCGAAGGCGGGCATGCGCGCGAAGCGCATCTGACTGATCTCGTCGGTGCGCGTTTTACGGCGCTGTGTTTCGGCGAAGAGGGTGAGATGTCTGTTGATTTCACCGCGCTTGCGCAGACGCTGCGCGAACGCGGCGTGCCGTTCAAGGTCGTGTCGCTGAGCGCGCGTTTGAATCCGCAAGCGCAGGGCGTGCATGCGTGGGATCACACGGGGCGCATCTTCGAGCGCTATGACGCGAAGCCGGGCACGGTGTATCTGGTGCGCCCGGATGGACATGTGCTCGGGCGCTGGCGTGATGCAAGCGCCGAAGATGTCGAGGCGGCGATCACACACGCGCTTGCCCGATGAACCAATTGAACGAATGGAGAACGCGATGACCGATGCAGAACTCGATACCGTCTATACGCGGCTGTGCAAGACGATGACCCAGGTCGGCGAGGCGAATGCGCCAATGTTTCTCGCGCGGTTCGCGCTGCTGGCGATTGAAAAAATTGGCGATGCGGATGTGTCGCTGAAGTTGATCGATGCGGCGGGGGAGGGGGCAAGCGAATAGCATTACCTGCTTGCGATCCCGCTGATATCACGCGCCGCGCGCTCCCGCCGGCGCGTTCGTCTCACTCCGCATCACGGCTTTCCCCCGTATCCAGTTCCCTGATCAACGCATCCACCGCCACATAAAGATCGCCGACAACCTTCTCTCCGACCTTGCTCTCCAGCGCCCGATACTCCGCTTCCAGCATCGGCTTCATCCGCTCGACGATCTCCTCGCTCTGCGCGGTCAACGACACGCGCACGCGCCGTTGATCGTCCTCGAAACGCTCTTTCGTCACATGTCCAATATCTTCCATGCGCGCGAGCACGCCCGCGAGACTCGGACTCGAAATCGTGCACAGCGCGCAAATCTGCCGCGGCTCGAGCGGCCCGTTCTCGTGCAGCGCGCGAATGATGCGCCATTGCTGCTCGGTCAGCCCCTGCGCCGTAAGCAACGGACGGAAGCGCGCCATCATGAGTTCGCGCGCGCGCAGCAGCAGCATCGGCAGGTTGCGATGCATCGCAAGCGGTGTGGCTGAGCGGGATCGGGTCGTCACCATTGATATCCAGGCGGGAAAAGCGATTCGCTAGGATATAAGTAAATCACGCCCGATAACAGCCGCGTATTACGGATTTTCTTTAGCGGGCCTGGTGTTCTGGAAGGCTTCGGCGGATTTTTGACGCCGACTAGAATGGAGAAGTCAGCGCTGGGTCCATGAAAATCCACGGACTGTCGTGTTCAGCCGACGAAAACGCCCAGGACAAACCCTCGGAAGTATTTCCCCGACCGCGTGGTCGGTTATTCTACGCAACTTGGCGGTTTTTTTGAGATTGTGGGGGCACCGTGTACGTCCATCACCAGTTCTTCAACGATGCCGATGACCACGCGGCCGCGCTGCGGGGCTGGGATCAGCGTTACGACCAGATCGGCTCGGGCACGTTTCGCAGCGCGGTGAAGCAGATCGAGCTGGACGGCGTGCAGGTGTTCCACGAGTCGGCGAATCTGCGCGTCGTGCAGCGCGGGCAACTGCCGGACAATCATATGACGTTTGGCATTCCGCTCGCGGGCGCAGGCGCGTTCTCGTTCGGCGGCGTGCGCATCGATCGCGGCGGGTTCGTGATGGCGCAAGGCGGCATGCCATTCGAGTTTCATTCGCCCGACGACATGGCGCTGATCGGCGTCGTGGTCGATTCCGACATGCTGCAAGGCGTCGCCGATTGCGCGGGCGTCGAGCTCGACGACAATCTGTTTCGCCGCACCGTACTCGATATTCCGAACGCCGCATGTACGCGCGCCGGGCTGCAGCTCGCGACGCTGATCGAACGCGTTCTCGCGCAGCCCGAAGCGTTCGACGACATCCGCGCGCAGCACGCGGTGCGCAACCAGGTGAGCGAGGCACTCGTCGATCTGCTCGCGTATCACGTGCCCGCATCGTCGAACCGGCTGACCTATGCGTGTCAGGCCGATATCGTGCGCCGCATTCACGACTTCGTGATCAACCATCCCGACGAACTCTTCGACATTCAAAGCCTCTGCACGCAGTTGCGCGTGAGCCGTCGCACGGTGCAGAACAGTTTTCAGGCTGTCGTGCAAACCAACCCGCTGGCCTACGTGCGCTCATTGCGGCTCGCGCAGGTGCGGCGTCTGCTGCTCGATACGCGCCAGGCTGATCTCTCCGTCAGCGATGCCGCCGCGCAATGGGGATTCGTGCACCTCGGGCATTTCGCCAATGCATACAAGGCGCAGTTCGGCGAGTTGCCTTCGCACACGGTCCGACGGTCGTCACGCGCGATTTCGGCGCGATGAGCGAAGCGCGAACACATCTGTTCGCAGTTCTGTCCCAACCAAAAAAGAATCCGCGCTCGCGAGAACGCGGATTCAAAGGCACGCTTGAGCGGAGACTGCAAGCGGCTTGATCGTCAACAGACCTTGACGAAGAGAGAGCGGTGAGTCGCGCTTAGCCGTGGTTGTGCGCGGGATTGCGGCACACGCTGGCCTGCACGTTCGAGTCGTTCCACGCCGAGCCGAGGATGATGCTGCAGAAGTTCAGGCGCTTGTATTCGGGGTCTTTCAGCGCGAGCACATCGGCCTTCACATTGCCGAACGTCGTCAGCGGCTTGTGTTTCGTGCCGTTCGCGAACGCATCGATGATGTTTTCCTTGAAGCTCTCGCCGCGCGGATGCGCTGCGACGATCAGCTTGCGGTCTTCCGTCGAGAACTCGTCGTAGGCGAGACCCAGCACGTCCATCTCGACGCCGGCCGTCACCAGCGCGACCACGGGCTTCTTGTACTGCGGAATGCCCGGCGTCGTGTGCAGCGCGATCGCATCCCACACCATGTCGATGTCGTTCTCATCGATGCCGTAGCCCTGCAGAAAACTACGCGCAACATTCGCGCCGTCGACTTCGAAGCGATCGTGCGCGCTGCTGTATTTTTCCATCAGGCCCATGTCGTGGAACATCGCGCCGATGTACAGCAACTCCGGGTCGTACTTCAGTTGCTTGCGTTCGCCCGTCAGCGCGCCGAACAGGAACACGCGGCGCGAGTGGTGATAGAGCAGATCGGTTTCGGTGTCACGCACGAGTTGCGTTGCTTCGCGCGCCATCTTGCTGTCGGGGATCTTGATGCCTGCGATGATTTCGCTCATTTCGGGTTCTCCAGAACGTGATCGGTGGTGGCCGTTCGCTGTGTCGAGTTGAGCGATCGGCGTGTGATCAAAGTGTAGGGAGAGCCCTCTCGCGCGGCAAAAGCATTGATACACGCGATGCTGCCAACTGCGCGCGGTTTTCTGCCAGGGGCGGCGGAACCTGCTTCAGGTGAGGATTTACGGGAGCCTGAACAGCGACTGGTGGTTGCCGGTTCAACTACGTCCGATGATTCCGCGCGCGCACGGTGCGCGTGTACGACGCGATCATCGTCGCGAGTTCCTGGGCGGCGGGCGTGAGCGGCGCGGCCGCGCGTTGCAACACGCAGACGTCCTGCGCGGCGACTCGCTCGCGCACGTCGATCGTGGTCAACACGCGTGCGAACGGGCCGCGCTTCGTCACTACGGCTGCCTCCAGCGACAGGCAATCCGTCTCGCTCACCAGATGCAGCGACTCGAACAGCCCTTCGACGGTCGAGACGATTCTCGGCGGCGCGAGACGGTGGCTCTTGAACAGATCGTTGAGGCGGTGTGCTTGCGGATCGTCGGTGAGATTGGGCGAGCGCGTCGCGATCCACGAGCAGTCCGCGAGTTCGGCAAGCGACTTCGCGTCCGCCATCGGATGACCGCGCCGGCATACGACGACAGGATCGGACGGATACAGCTTCGTCACCAGAAGGTCGGTCGTGTCCGTGTGCTTAGCGACGAGGGCGACGGCAAAGTCGAGCGTGCCCTCGCGTATCCACTGGATCATCATCCGCGACGTGCCCGTTCGCATATGCACGGCCACGCGCGGAAACCGCTCGCGAAACTCCGTCAGCACGGGCGCGCCCGCGTCGATCAGCGGTTCGGTCGTCATGCCGAACGTGACCTGTCCGGTGTACTCGCCGCGCAGTTGCTGCGCTTCATGTTCGGCGCGCGCGCATTCGCCGAGAATCGTCGCCGCGCGTTGCAGCATGCGCTGCCCGATCGCCGTGAGCGCGATGCCGCGATTGGTGCGCGTAAAGAGCGTGGCGCCCAGCATCGACTCGAGGTTCTGCAATTGCTGCGTGATCCCGCTTTGCGCGATGCCGAGCGCGCGCGACGCGGCGCGGATGCTGCCGTGCTCGGCCACCGCCGTGAACACGCGAAGCTGGGAAATGGTCAGAGCCATCGTCGAAAGGGGCGCAAAAAACTGGCGATCAGTAGAAGTGATCATGATAGACAGATTTGCACTTTTTTGTATCACTGGCGCGTCGTACGATCGGCTCGGAATGCATCCCGTCACCGCCGACCGATAGGCCCGTTAGCCATGAAGACTTCGCTGATACTTCTCCTTGCCGCACTGGGATTCGCAAGCCAGGGCGCGTTCGCACGCGATAACGACACGATTCGTCTCGGCATCGACCCGACCTATCCGCCAATGGACGCGAAAGCACCCGACGGCAGTCTCAAAGGATTCGACGTCGATCTCGGCAATGAAATCTGCAAGCGCATTCACGCGCGCTGCGAATGGGTCGAACTGGAATTTTCCGGCATGATTCCGGCGCTGCAGGCGCGCAAGATCGACGCGATCATGTCGTCGATGGCGATCACCGCGAAGCGCGAGCAGCAGATTCTCTTTTCGTCGAAGCTGTTCCAGTTCAAATCACGGCTGGTCGCGAAGCAGGGCACCGCCCTGAACGGCAGCGCGCCCGCGACCTTGGCCGGCAAGCAGATCGGCGTGCAAACGGGCACGCAGTTCGAGTCGTTCGCGCAATCGCATTGGGCGCCCGCTGGCGTGCACGTGGTCGCGTACAAGGGCCAGGACGAAGTGTTCAGCGACCTGATCAATGGACGCCTCGACGGCGCACTGCTCGGCACCGTCGAAGCCGACTACGGCTTCCTGCGCACGCCGCAGGGCAAGGGCTTCGCATTCGTCGGCGAGCCGCTCGATATGGGCGATCGCGGCGTCGGCATCGGCTTGCGCAAGGACGAAGGTGCGTTGCAGACGTCGATCAACACGGCCATCTCGTCGATGCGCAAAGACGGCACGTATGCGCAGATCGCGCACAAGTATTTCGATTTCGATCCGTACGGTAACTGATCCGGTTACACGTCGAACGACACTCAGAAGAGTCACATGAACAGGCAATCGATTCCGCTTCTCTCGCCCGCTGTCGGCACCTCACGCGAACTCGTCGCGTTTCATATCGGCCCGCAAAACAGCGGGCAAAAGATCTATATCCAGTCGTCGCTGCACGCGGACGAAACGCCCGCGATGCTCACGACGGTGTTACTCAAGCGGCGCCTCGTGGAACTCGAAGCGCAAGGCTTGCTGAAAGCCGAAATCGTGCTCGTGCCCGTCGCGAATCCCGTCGGGCTCGGGCAGCATGTGCTCGGCCAGTTTATCGGCCGGTTCGAAACGGGCAGCGGCAAGAATTTCAACCGGCACTTCATGCAGTTCGCGACGCTGCTGGATCGCGCGAAAGATCGCCTCGGCGCCGATGCGCGAGAGAACCGCAATCTGATTCGCGAACTGGTGCGTGAACAACTGGACGCGCAAAAGCCGCTCACGGAGTACGAGTCGCTGCAACTCGCATTGCTGAAGCTTTCTTACGACGCGGACGTCGTGATCGATCTGCATTGCTCGCTCGAAGCCGTGATGCACGTCTACACGAGCGAAGCAGGCTGGCCCGAGATCGAACCGCTCGCACGCTATCTGCGCTCGGAAGCGTCGCTGCTCGCGACGGATTCGGGCGGCCAGGCGTTCGACGAAACGCACAGCCTCTTGTGGTGGCATTTGCAGCAACAGATGCCCGCAGGCAAGCCGGTGCCGACGGGCACGGTTGCGGTGACGATCGAATGTCGCGGACAGCGCGACGTATCGTACGAAGTCGCGCAACAGGACGCCGATGCGCTCGTCGACTATCTGACGCATCGCAAGGCGATCGAAGGCAGCGCGAAGCCGCTGCCGGAACTGCCGACGCCCGCGACGCCGCTTGCCGGCAGCGAGCAGTTCTACGCACCCGTCAGCGGCATCCTCGTGCATCGCGCGAAGATCGGCGACTGGATTCGCGTCGGCGACGCGCTGTTCGATATCGTCGATCCGTTGACGGACGAAACCACGACCATCACCAGCAACACGGAAGGCGTGCTCTACATGCGGCGCGCGATCCGTTTCGTGACAGCAGGCGCGCCGCTTGGCCGCGTGACGGGAACGCGGGCGTTCCGTACCGGCGTGTTGCTCGGCGCGTGATATGCGTGGCGCGCGGGCGGTGAGTTTAGGCGCATAAACTTCGCACCTCGGCGTTGGCTGGCGGTTTGCGGGGCTTCGGCGCTCCGGGCCTGCGGTTTAGGCGCATAAACTCCACGCACCCTGCACCCGCACGGCAAAGCACGATGCGACGCAATCCCCGCGTCGCGTCGCGCTCACCTCACAACATCAAGCCACATTGAACCGCGCAGCCGGCGCCGTGCGCGACAGATTCGGCCCGAGCGCGGCGCGCGCCGACTCGAACGCTTGCCAATCCGCGTAGTCAGGCAGCGACGGAATCGTCGCGAGTTCGCCCTGATCGAAGCCGACCAGCGACGCATCCACCATCTCTTCCGCCGACATCACAATGCCGCGCTCTTCGACGGCCTCGATCGGCACGCCCGCCACGCTCCAGAACTCGGTGCGCGTCGCGCCCGGCATAACGGCCTGCACCTTGACACCCTTGCTCGCCAGTTCGTGATGCAGCGATTGCGTGAACGCCAGCACGAATGCCTTCGTGCCGCCGTAGACGCCATTCAGGATTTCAGGCGCCACGGCCACGATCGACGCAATGTTGATGATGTTGCCGCCGCCACGCGCGACGAAGCCAGGCGCGATGGCGTACGTGAGCCGCGTCAGCGCGACGACGTTCAGCTTGATCATCGCTTCCATCTTGTCGACGTCGGAATCCACCAGCGGCGCTGCGGCGCCCACGCCCGCGTTGTTGACCAGCATCGTGATGCTCGCGTCGGTGCGCAGCACGTTTTCGACGCGGCGGATATCGGCGTCGTCGTTCAGATCGGCGGCGACGATTTCTACCGAACGACCCGTTTCGTTCGAGATGCGCGTCGCCAGTTGTTCGAGGCGCGCGCGGTTGCGGGCGACGAGGATCAGGTCGTAGCCACGGCGCGCGAGGCGGTCCGCGTAGATCGCGCCGATGCCCGACGAGGCGCCCGTCACGACGGCCGTGCCGAGATTCGCTGCGGTATTGGAAGAATTCGACATATCAATGCTCCTGAGGTCAGAGGGCGCAGGCGACGCGGCGTCGTCTGCATGACCGTCAGATTAGGTGCATACTCACATGGCCTCAATGTCGTAGATCCCTCGTTTTCGGACATCACTGGAGTCAAGCCCATGTTACGCATCGGAATCGTCCTGTTTCCCGGTTTTCAGGTGATGAATCTCGGCATGACGAGTGTGCTGGAGTTCGCGAACCGCGAGATGAGCGAGCCGTTGTACGAATACGTGCTGCTGTCGGAGCACGGCGGCCTGGTGCCGTGCTCGTCCGGCTTCGAGGTCTCGACCCAGCCGTTCGACGATAGTCGCTTCGACACGATCCTCGTCGTCGGCGACAACGATTTGCAGCCGTCGCCGCCGTCGCTGATCGAATTTCTGAAGCGCGCGGCGCCCGCCGCCCGGCGCGTGGCTGCCGCCTGCACGGGCGCGTTTCACCTGGCTGACGCAGGCTTGCTCGACGACAGGCGTGCGACCACGCACTGGTACTACGCGGAAGACATGCGCAAACGTTATCCAGCCGTGAAAGTGGAAGAGGATCGCATTTTCATCATCGATAACGACGTATGGACGTCGGCCGGTATGACGGCGTGCATCGACCTTGCGCTGGCGTTCGTCGAGAAGGACGCTGGCGTCGAACTCGCGCGCCACGTTGCGCGCAAGCTCGTCGTGTATCACCGGCGCGCAGGCGGTCAATCGCAGTTCTCGGCGTTGCTGGAACTCGAGCCGAAATCCGATCGCATCCAGACGGCGCTGTCGTACGCGAGGCGCAATCTGAACACGTCGCTTTCCGTCGAACAGCTCGCGGATGCCGCGCATCTGAGCACCCGGCAGTTCACGCGTGCGTTCCGCGAAGAAACAGGGCAGACGCCCGCGAAAGCGGTCGAACGGCTGCGCGTCGAAGCGGCGCGTCTGATGCTCGAAACAGGACGGCACGGCGTCGACGTGGTGGCGCGCGATGTGGGCTTCGGCGACAGCGAACGCATGCGCCGGGCGTTCTTGCGCGCGTTTGGCCAGCCGCCGCAGGCGATCCAGCGCATGACGCGCGGTATCGAATGAAGGCGTTAAAGCCGACGGATTTAAACCATTGGTAAGGCGGTGTAATTTACCGGTTTTTGCTGAGGAGCCCGTCATTTAAAGCGATTCAGGCAGTGCGCAAAGAACGTTTTAAATATTCATTAAAGATTTTCTGTGAGTGGTCCGTAATAAGACGGGTCTGGGACGCCGCCGCGACGCAAGGTCATTGCGTGTGACGGGCAATTTTTCCCGATACACGCGGCGTCATGGTCAGGCGCCCTCCAGAACCCCGAAGGAAATCTCACAGATGAAAAGGCTGTTGGTCACGCTCGCGGCGGGCTTCGCGCTGTCCGCGCCCGTCGCGCACGCTCACGAAATTTATGGTCAGGTCGGCACGGAAGGCCTCGGTATTGGCTTCTCCGAACCGCTCGGCACGCGCGACAACATCCGCGCCGAATTCAACGGCATTGCGTTCTCGCACAACTTCAGCGCCGGTGGCTTGAACTACGACGGCAAGGCCAAGATCTATCACGGCGGCCTCTACCTGGACTTCTTCCCGGCGCCCGCCACGGTGCCGTTCCGCATCACGGCGGGTGTGTTGATCGGCGGCGATAACGTGTCGGGCGACGCGAACAGCCCGAGCGGCACCGTCCGCATCAACGGCACCAACTACTCGACGAACGGCGAGACCGTGCACGCGGAGGCGAAATACCCGACGGTGCGGCCGTACATCGGCATTGGCTTCGGTCATACGCCTGTCGCGCAGAAAGGCTTCTCGGCGTTCTTCGATGCAGGCGTCACCTACGGCCGCCCGCACGTGACGCTCGACGTTCCCGCGGACATCGTCGCCGAAGCGGGTCAGGCGAACGTCGATCAGGAACGCCAGGACCTGCAGGACAAGGCCGACAAGTGGCGCTGGTATCCCATCGTGAAGGTTGGCGTGACGTATCGCTTCTGATCGCTACATAGCACGTAAAAAAACAAACGGCTCGCCATCGGTCTCGGCGAGCCGTTTTTCTTTCCGCTCGGCGGTGATGCGCGACAGTGGCGAGCGCGCCACGTCGCACGGCATCAGGCTCAGATGTTCAGCTTCGAAACCTTGGTGCCGGCCAGCGATACGTCGGCCATCAGTCCGGAGTTCGTCATGACGATTGCTTCGACGGGTTCGGTTGCCGTCGTTGTATCGAGTGCGCCGTTCGCGCCCACCTTCAGAAGCGCCACCGACGCATCGGCGCCCGCCGACCAGCCCTTGGCGTTGCGGAACTTGTCGAGCGCGTCTTGCGTCATGAAGAGGAAGATGATCGCCTTCGACTGTGCGCCCGCCTGCAGGCCGAACGAGCCGGAGATCGTGCTGTAGTAGCCCGCCGTGCTGCCGCCGACGCGCAGCGCGCCTTCGCCATACTGCCCGCCCACCACGAAGCCCACCTGCAGCACGGATGGGAACACAAGGACGCCTCGAGCCTTGCCGACCAGTTCACGGGAGCCCTGTACGGTCGTGTAGAGCTTCGAAAGCGCGCCGTCGACGTTGGAGTCGATCGACTGCCGCTTGGACATGTCGGTCGCGGCCGATTCGCCGCTGCTCGTCGTCGTGCTGCAGCCCGACAACAGCAGACTGCCGTATGCGAGTGCAGCAGCACTTGCTGTCACGAAGTGTCTTCTTTGCATTGTCGTTCTCCGTCAATGAAGCATTGGAAGGGAAATGCACGTTTGCACGCGTGATCTCGCGCAAGCGCAACAGCTACGCTCCCTCTACCAATATCAGAAACGTGTTGCGGTTGTGAAGTACGGCGCTGAAATTGCCTTGCCTGAGCGCAAGACTGGATGCATTTGACGACGCGAATGTGTCGCTGGGAGAAACAGTGCGTATGACCGTTACATTGCGCGTTCAACTCGTTCAGTGAACTCGCGCTGAAGCGAAGCAAAAAAAGCCGCGCGCTCCTTTCGAAGCGCGCGGCCGAACACACTGCAACGCAAATCAATACGCGCTGCGCGTGCTTACCTTCAGTTTCGACACCACGCCGGGGATCGCCTCGCTCGCAGGCAGTGCTTCATCGATCGACGTGCGTCCGCCGTCGCGGAAGAACGCCTGCTCGGCGGCCTTGTTCAGCACGAGCACGCTGATGCGCCGGTTGGTCGGCTCGTCGGCGACGTTCGCATTGAGCGGCAGCACGTCGGCGAGACCGCGCACCTGCAGCAATTTGTCTTCGCGCATGCCGCCCGCGACCAGCGCGCGCCGCGCCGCGTTCGCGCGTTCCGACGACAGCTCCCAGTTCGAATAACCTGCCGGGCCGTTCGCGTAGGTGACGGCGTCCGTGTGGCCCGCAATCGAAATGCGGTTATCGACGTCGTTCAGCGACGCGCCGATCTGCGTGAGAATCTCCACCGCGTAGCTCTGCAGTTTGGCGCTGCCCGTCGCGAACATCGGGCGCTTCAGCGAATCGACGATCTCGATGCGCAAGCCCTCGTTCGTGATCGAGATGCGGATCTGATCCTTGAACGCCTTCAGCGCGGGCGTCTGCTCGATCAATGCCGACAGCTTCGCCTTCAGCTGTTCGAGACGCGCGGTGTCGTTGGGCGCCATCGTCGCCTGCGTGAGCGTCGGTTTGGCGGGCTCCTGCTGCGCCTTCTTGCCGTCGCCGGGGCGCGTGTCGGACATGTCGCGGCCGCCGCCCTGGATCACGTTCGGACGCGCAGCCGCCGTTCCTTCGTTGCCGCCGAGCAGGCTGGACAGCGGCGTGTTGAAGTAATCCTCGATACCCTGCTTGTCGTACTTCGACGTCGAGCCGAGCAGCCACATCAGCAGGAAGAACGCCATCATCGCGGTCACGAAGTCCGCGTAGGCGATTTTCCATGCGCCGCCGTGGTGCCCGCCGTGATCGTCGCCCTTCTTCGAGCGGCGCACGATGACGGGCGCGGCTGTCTTCTCGCTCTCTTCGCCGCGAGGTCGTCTTTCGGCCATGACAGTCTCCCTTTGAGCGTGCGTCAGGCCGACTTCGGCATCTTGGTGGCGCGCACGGCGTCGTCGAGTTCCTGGAAGCTCGGACGGTCCGCGGTGAACAGCACTTTGCGGCCGAATTCGACGGCCACGGGCGGCGCATAGCCGGACAGCGACGCGAGCAGCACGGCCTTCACGCACTGATACGGCTTCGCTTCCGCGCGGCCCTTTGCGTTGAGCAGATCGGCGACGGGACCGATGAAGCCATACGCGAGCAGAATGCCGAGGAACGTACCGACCAGCGCGCCCGCGATCATCTCGCCAAGCACGGCAGGCGGCGCGCCGACCGAGCCCATCGTGTGCACGACGCCCATCACGGCTGCGACGATGCCGAACGCGGGCAGGCCGTCGGCCATTTTCTGGATCGCGTTCGCGGCCACGGACGACTCGGCGTGATGCGTCGCCAGTTCTTCGTCCATCAGATCCTGCATTTCGTGCACGTTGACGTTACCCGTCGCCATCATCCGCAGATAATCGACGATGAAATCGAGCAGATGATGGTCCTTCAAAACGTGTGAATACTTCTGGAAAAGCGCGCTTTCTTCGGGCGCATTCACGTCGGCTTCGAGCGCCATCATGCCTTCCTTACGCGCTTTCTGAAGCAACTCGTAAAGCAGTGCAATCAGTTCGAGATAAACCTCTTTCGAATAACTGCCGCCTTTGAAACACCCGGGCAAAGCCTTGATGGTTTTCTTCAATACCGAAACGGGATTGCTGACGACGAACGCGCCCATTGCCGCGCCGAAAATGCACAGCAGTTCGAAAGGCTGAACGAGCGCGGGCAAATGGCCGCCCACCCCCACGAAGCTCCCGATCACAGAGCCGAGAACCAGCACCCAACCAATAGCGACAAACATGAACCCTCTCCAAATTGAGCAAACGTGCGGCACGCAACTGAACCGGCAGGTTTTACTGCCTGAAATTGCGTACCGTTTTGTTAATTCCGTGAAGGTGGTAACGGCTGGATCGACGCTGCGCTGAAGTGCGGGCAAAGCCCAATCGGGAAAATATTTTCGACGATTTGATTTATATCGATGCTTCGGGCGTTTTTACTCGAATCGTTTTTACCGATCAGTGATTTAAAACAAATAATCGTTCGCGGTCGGCAAAATGGGTCAAATCTTGAGTGCGGCGTGAAAATAAAAATCGGCGGATGAATGGCAAGGCTGTCGATCGCGCTGCAGACAAAGCGCTGCCCGTCGCGCGGTAGTTCAGTCCGCACAGCGAGTGAGTTTCGACTCATGATTTGAGTCGATTAGGCGCGCAATCGACTCACGGTCGGCTATACTCGTATTCGACTCACAATTCGAGGCGATTAGCGCCCGTAATCGACTCAACGTTCCTCACCACCATGTCATCAACCTCATCTCTCATCTGGCAGGCCGCCACGTGGCCAGGCATGCACTACGACGCTGTCCGCGTCGGCGGCGAGGTGGCCCGTGCGCGCAGATCTCAGGGTGTCGTTGAAGGCAAGTTGGCGGGTCTCGGCTTCGAGCAACGCCTCGAACTTGCCGCCGAGGCCTGGAGCCAGGATGCAGTCGCGACGGCCGCGATCGAGGGCGAACGCATCGATCTCACCGCAGTGCGTTCGTCCGTGGCGCGGCGACTGGGTGTCGGGAATCAGGATGGCCCCATCGCGCCCCGAAGCGTCGAAGGCTTGCTCGACATCATGGATGACGCCGTGCGGCAAAGGGAGGCGCTTCTCACGCACGAGCGCTTGTGTGCCTGGCAGGCGGCGCTCTTCCCGACCGGCTACTCCGGCATGACCAAAGTGCTTGTCGGCGCCTACCGAGACCATGCTGAGCCGATGCAAATCGTCAGCGGGAGCGTCGGACGCGAAAGGGTCCACTACGAGGCCCCATCATCCGCGAACGTCCCTGTCGAAATGCAGCAGTTTTTGGACTGGTTCAACGCACCGACCGAGCACGACAATCTGGTCAAAGCAGCACTTGCTCACCTGTGGTTCGAGACGATTCATCCCTTTGAGGACGGGAACGGCCGCATCGGTCGGGTGCTCATCGACCTTGTGCTGGCGCGCGACAGCGGTGAAATCAGCCGCCTGATTCGCACCTCGCAGCGCTTGCTCGACAAGCGCCGCGACTACTACGAGCAGCTTGAGCGCGCCCAGCACGGCGAACTGGACGTGACCGAATGGGTTCTGTGGTTCGTGGAACAGGTGCGAGTGTCCTGCGACGAAGCGTCCGGTGTCGTGGACGCCACGCTCGCTAAAGCGATTTTCTGGATGAACCATCAGGACAAAGTACTCACGCCTCGGCAGCGCAAGGTCGTCAATCTTTTGCTCGATGCCGGTCCAAACGGCTTCGACGGGGGCATGAGCACCAAAAAGTACGAGAGCATCGGCGGCACCTCGCGAGCCACGGCATCGCGCGAACTCATCGAACTCGAGGAGATGGGGTTACTTTGCAAGGTCGGCGGCGGACGCTCGACGCGCTATTACCTGAACATTCCAGGGTGGGGGCCGGTGGACACGGCCGCGTAATCTCACTGCGCCAAAGCCGCCGCACCCGAAGCCGGCGATTCGATGATCGCAGGCGAGCTATCAGGCGAGGCAGCGGCGGCTTCATGCGCGTGCGTCGTCGCGGAGACCGGCGCTGCCGAAGCCACCGGCGTCGCGGCCGCTGCAAGCGGCGCGGTCTGCTCCTTCGATGGCGCGGGCATGATGACAGGCGCCGCATTGCCGCCCGGCGTGGACGACATCGGCGCGACGACCAGCGCCGGCGCGGGAGCGGGCATCGGCAGCGGCGTCGCGTCGACGCTATTGCCGGGCACAGGCATGCTGCGCACCACGTTCGCCAGATAGTGGCTGATCAGATTGAAGAAGCCGTCGTAGAACTTGCCCGACTGGATCGTTTCGCTCGAAATCTTCACCATCGCGTCGCTGTTCTGGCGGATCGGCAGCGACAGCGAGCCGAGCACGCTCAGCCCGACGCTCGCCGACGTATCGCTCTTCTTGAGCGCGTAGCCGCTCTGCACCGCGTTCGCATAGACGATGCTGCTGTTGGTCGCGTCGTCGCCCGCCGTGCAGACGATGTGGAATTCGACGGTGAAGTGCGAGTCGCTGGCAGGCTGGAAGTTCTTGCTGGCGTCGACGGTATCGGGGCGCACCAGCGTCGTCATGTAGCCCTGGCTCAAGAGCGCGCGGCGCGCGCCTTCACAGGCTTCCGTGCTCGTCACCTGAAACGTGCGCGTGTAGGGGCTCGCGCCGCTGCTGACGAAGTCTTCCTGCAGCTTCGCCTTGGGCGGCGTCGAGCACGCGCCGAGCACGGCAAGCACGGGCAGGGTCAACGCGAGAGCAATACGGGAAGGGCGGCTGGACATGATGAAGAAGCGAACAACGGGCATCGGACGGCAAGCATTGTAGTGCGGTTTGAGGGCGAGCCGTTATTACATCGACTGACAGCCACACGTGCCCGGGCGGCGCGCGAAACGGGGCGCGGACGCTTGCCCATGCCGTGCAAGGCGCGCGCGCCGCTGCCGTATCTCTTACGAAGTATTTCAGGCGCGCGGCCTGCCGGCCGCCGCGCCGTGTCAGAGCACCCAGCTTTGCGCCGTGCGCGGCAGTTCGACCGTAAATACCGTGCCGACGATCTCATCCGATTTGCCCGTCACCTTGCCGCCATGCATGTGCACGATCTTGTGCACGATGTGCAGCCCGAGGCCGAGCCCTTCGCGCGACCGCTCGCCAGCGCTGGTCGTGCCGAAAGCCTCGAACAGATGCGGCAGCATCGCGGGCGGTATCGCGCCGCGATTGCTGATGGTCAACCGCAGCCGGTTCGGTTCGTCGGCGTTGAGGTCGACGGTGATCGGACTGTCGTGCTCGCCGTGATGCAACGCGTTGCTGATCAGATTCGAAATGGCCTGCCACAGCAGGTCGGTGTCCCACGTGCCCGTCGCATTGCCGCGCGACGTGAAGTCGATCTGGCCGGCGCGCTCGTGCGTGGCGAACTCTTCGATCACGCCGCGGCACAGCGCCGCGAGATCGCTCGCGCGCGGCTGCAATTGCATGCGGCCGCCTTGCAGGCGCGCGAGATTGAGCAGCTGATGCACCATCCGCGACATGCGCATCGTGCTGTTCCTGATGCGGCCCGCGACGGTCGCCGATTGCTCGTCGGAGGCATTGCGCACCAGAAATTCCGCCGACGCCAGCACCGTGCCGAGCGGCGTGCGCAGATCGTGGCCGAGCACGGCCATCAGCATTTCGTTCGCTTCGAGCAGTTGACGCGTGGTCAGCAACTGATCGGCGAGTTGCCGCTTGTGCTGCTCCAGCTGCACGAACACATCGACCTTCGATTGCAGGATGCGCGGGTCGAACGGCTTGTGCAGAAAATCGACGGCGCCCGCTTCGTAGCCGCGAAACGTGCGCGACGCGTCTTCCGCCGTGGCCGTCAGAAAGATGATCGGCACGTGCGACGTGCGCGGGCTGCCGCGCATCAGCGAGGCCAGCTCGAAGCCGTTCATGCCGGGCATATTGACGTCGAGGATCGCGAGCGCGGCTTCATGCTTGAGCAGCAGGTCGAGCGCGGCCGTGCCCGAGTTCGCGACCAGCAGCTCGATGCCCGGACGCGCCAGCAGCGCCTCAAGCGCCGTGATGTTATGCGCGATATCGTCGACGATCAGAATGTTGACGGGTGAGTTCCTCATGTCATCGTTCTAGTGTGAGGCGGCAAACCGGCGAGCCGCCGGGCCATCAGGGTTGGAGAAAGCACTTCGTCGACGGCGCCAAGCGCGATGGCCGCACGCGGCATCGTCGACGAGACGGCCGTTTGCGGGTCCTGCACCCACGCGAGGCCGCCCATCGCGCGGATCACTTCGAGGCCGTGCGCGCCGTCGTCGTTCGCGCCCGACAACAGGATGCCGAGCAGCCGCTCGCCATACACGTGCGCGGCGGACTCGAACAGCACGTCGATGGACGGCCGCGAATAGCGCACCGTCGAATCGATCGACAAGGCGACCGTGCGGTCGTCGTCGACCAGCATGTGATAGCCGGGCGGCGCGAGATGCACGCGGCCGGGCAGGAGCGGCTCGCCCGCATCCGGCTCGACGACGGGCAGCGCGCAGCGATAGCCGAGCGTTTCGGCGAGACAGCTCGGTGAATGGGCGGGCAGGTGCGAGACGATCAGCACGGCGAGCCCGAACGACGCGGGTAGCGCGGGCAACAGCACGTTCAACGCGTCGATGCCGCCTGCCGACGCGCCGATCGCCACCGCCTCGAACGCACGCGTTTCCACCGGCGCGGCAGCGCCCGGCACGGACGGCGAAGAGGGACGGCGAGGTGTGTTCATACGCGTCGATCGATCGTTCGATATTGAAGGGCACGGGCAGTCTAACGCTTCTGATAGATGCGCTCGCGCTCGCGGAATTCGTCGAATGCATCGTACTGCGTCGAAAAACGCAGGCTTTCCTTGCTGCCCAGGCCGAGAAAGCCGCGCCGAACCAGCGTGTCCTTGAACAGCCCCAGCGCGCGGTCCTGCAGGCCGCGATCGAAATAGATCAGCACATTGCGGCACGACACGAGATGCGCTTCGAGAAACACTTCGTCGGTCGACAGGCTGTGATCCGCGAACACCACGCGCTCTTTCAGCGGGCCTGAAAAGCGCGCCCCGCTATACGCCGCATGATAGTAATCGGCGAGCGAGCGCTTGCCGCCCGCGGCCAGATAGTTGCGCGTGAAGCCCGCGATCCGGTCGAGCGCGTAAATGCCCGCTTCGGCGCGCGCGAGCGCGTCGGGATTGATATCGGTGGCGTAGAAGAGCGTGCGCTCGGTGAGCCCCGCTTCGTCGAACAGGATCTTCAACGACCACAGTTCTTCGCCCGTACTGCAGCCGGCCACCCACACCTTGATCGACGGATACGTTTGCAGCACGGGCAGCACATGGTTGCGCAGCGCGAGAAAGTACGCGGGGTCGCGGAACATCTCGCTGACCTGCACCGTCAGGTAGTGAAACAGCCGCACGAAGTCCGCCTCGTTGCGCATGATCTTGTCCTGCAGCTGCGACAGGGTACTGACGCCGAACTCTTCGAGCGCCTGCACGAGACGCCGCCGCAGCGACGACATCGAGTAATGTCGGAAGTCGTGCTGGTACTTCAGATAGATCGCTTCCAGCAGCAGCTTCAGCTCGATATCGAAATCGTGCATGCGTTGCGGCGAATCGTCGTACGAGATACGGCTCATGGCTGACGGTTCCTCGCGCCTAACGTTGCCGCAGCCACACGCGGCACAGCGAGATCAGCTTGTCGACGTCGATCGGCTTCGAGATGTAATCGTCGGCACCCGCTTCGAGGCAGCGCATGCGGTCTTGCGCCATCGCCTTCGCCGTCAGCGCGACGATGGGCAGATGCGCGAAGCGCGGGTCGCGGCGGATGTGCGCGATCGCCGTCAGGCCATCCATCTCCGGCATCATGATGTCCATCAGCACGAGATCCACCTCGCGTCCGGTGTTCAGCGCCTCGAGCGCCTCGCGCCCGTTGCGCGCAATGTCGAGCTTTGCGCCGAGCGGCTCCAGCACATGCGACAGCGCGAAGATATTGCGCACGTCGTCTTCCGCGAGCAGGATGGTGCGCCCTTCGAACTGGTTGTCGCGCTGCCGCACGGTGCGCAGCATGCGCTGCTGCTCGGGCGCGAGCGACGACTCGACGCTATGCAGGAACAGCGTCACTTCATCGAGCAGACGTTCCGGCGACTTCGCGCCCTTGATGATGATCGATTTCGAGTAGCGGCGCAGGCGGTGCTCTTCGTCGCCCGACAGCATGCGGCCCGTGTAGACGATGACGGGCATCGCCTGATGCGTGACGTCGGCGGCGAGTTGTTCAAGCAGATCGTAACCAGTGCCGTCGGGCAGCGCGAGGTCGGTCACGACGCAATCGAACAACGTCGTGGACAGTTGCTCCAGCGCGCCCGCGAGCGTCGCGACGGCGACGATTTCCGTGGTGTCGCTTTGCAGCAGCGCGTGGATGCTCGCGCGCATCGCCGCATCGTCCTCGATCACCAGCACGCGCTTCATGCGCTGTTGCAGGCGCGACTCCAGCCGCCGGATCGCGGCTTCGAGCGTGGTGCGCGCGGTCGGCTTGATCGTGTAGCCGACGGCGCCCAGGTGCAGCGCTTTCTCCGCGTGATCGGTGGCGGAAACGATATGAATCGGGATGTGTCGCGTGGCGGGATCGTTCTTCAGCCATTCGAGCACCGTCAGCCCAGAGCGGTCGGGCAGACCGACGTCGAGCAGCACGGCTGTCGGCTGCATGTCGCGCACGAGCGTGAGGCCCGTCGTCGCATCGGTGGCATGGACGAAATCGAATTCGAGTTCATGCGTGAGATCGCGCAGGATTTCGGCAAAGACGAGATCGTCTTCGATCGCGAGAATCAGGCGGTTCTCGTGGCGCCGGTTGTCGCGGTCATCGCCGATCGTCGGCTGCGCGTTGCCCGTCTGCAAAAGCGCGGGCCTGGCTACAGACACAGACGCGGACGCAGCGTTGGCCACGGGCGACGGTGCAGGCTTGCTGCGCACTGGCAGCGTCAGTGCCTCGGGGACCGGCGTCGCGCGGGCCTGCGCATCGGCCGGGCCTTGCAGCGGCAGCCATAGCGTGAACACGCTGCCCTTGCCGGGTTCGCTCGCGACGCTCACGCGGCCGCCCAGCAGCCGCGCGAATTCGCGCGAGATCGACAGGCCGAGGCCGCTGCCGCCATAGTGGCGGCTCGTCGAGCCGTCCGCCTGCTGGAAGGCTTCGAAGATCAGTTCGAGCTTGTCGGCGGCAATGCCGATGCCCGTGTCGCGCACGTCGAAGCGCAGCGTGTCCGCGTCGCCGGCGCCGACCGTCAGCGCGACTTCGCCGTGCTCGGTGAACTTCAGCGCATTCGACAACAGATTGCGCAGAATCTGCGTGACGCGCTGGCCGTCGGTGACGAAAGTCTCGGGCACGCCGGGCGCGCGCTCGACGGAGAACTGCAAATGCTTCGCCGCCGCCATCGGCTCGAACATTTCGCGCAGCGACTGCAGCATCGAGTCGACGGGCACTGTTTCGCTGTCGATCGAGATCTGCCCAGCTTCCACTTTCGACAGATCGAGAATGTCGTTGATCAGCACCAGCAGATCGCTGTTCGACGCGTGGATCGTTTCCGCGTAGCGCACCTGTTCTTCCGTGAGGTTGCCCGTGCGATTCTCCTGCAACAGCCGCGCGAGGATCAGTGAGCTGTTCAGCGGCGTGCGCAGCTCGTGCGACATGTTCGCAAGGAACTCGGACTTGTAGCGGCTCGACTGCTCCAGCCGCGCGGCGTTCGCGGCGAGTTCGTCCTGCGCTTCGAGCAGATCGGACTTCTGGCGCTCCAGGCGCTTCGCGTAGTCTTCAAGCTGCACATTGGTCTGCTCGAGTTCCGCCTGCTGCGCTTCGAGCCGCGATTGCGATTCGACGAGCGCGCGGCCGCGTTCTTCGAGCCCTTCGTTCGACACGCGCAATTCTTCCTGCTGCACCTGAAGTTCTTCATTCAGCTGCTGCGTTTCGGCGAGCGCATCCTGCAGGCGCTCGCGATACAGCGCGGCTTCGATGGAGTCGCCCATGCTGTTGGCGATCAGTTGCAGGAACTCGTGGTCGCGCGGCGCGATGTTGCGCATGAAGCCGAGTTCGACGACGCCGTTCACGATGCCGTCGTTTTCGATCGGCAGCACGACGAGATTGCGCGGCGGGCTCATGCCCGTGCCCGAGACGACTTTCACGTAATCGTCGGGAACGTCGTGTAAGACGAGCGTACGGCGCGACACGGCGGCCTGGCCGATCAGGCTTTCGGCTTCGCGGAACGTGCGCGTCGCCTGTTCGCTTTCCTGGCTGAAGCCGTAGGTGGCGATGCGTTTGAGGCTGCTGGTCGCGCGGTCGCGCACGTACATGGCCGCGACCGCGACGTCGAGATACTCGGCGAGGAAATCGAGTATCGCGCGGCCGACGAGAGGCGAACTCGACTGGCCGACGATCTTCTCCGCGAGCAGGCGCTGCCCGGAGCGCAGCCATACCTGCTGCTGCAAGACTTCCGTGTGCTCGGCCTGGCGCGCGAGCACGCCGTCGTACGACTCGGAGAGATTCACCAGATCGCGCCGCCCGCGATACGCGATGAAGCCGCTGATCGACAGGCTGAACAGCAGAAAGACGCCCACCAGAACGGAGGTGACGCTGCGTGCGTCGCTGGAGCGCTGTTGACGCAGTGCTTCTTCGACAGAAAGAAACTGCCCGAAAAGCCGCCGCGTTTCGTCGAACTCGATTTTGCCGCGACCGCTCTTCACCTGATCGGTGTAGTCGAGGTTACGCCGGCGCAGATCGATCATCTCCTGCGCGAACTGGTCCCAGCGCAGCTGCACGCCGCGAATGCGCTTGAGCTGTTCGACCTGGGAAGGATTGTCGGAGACCAGTTGCATCAGCGTGTTGATCTCGGTTTCGAAGCGCGGCTGGCCCAGCTGATACGGCGCGAGGAAAGTTTCGTCGCCCGTAATCAGGAAGCCGCGCAATGCGGACTCGCGGTCGACGGCGAGTCGCAGCATTTCATTGGCGTTGCCGATCACGCGCTCCGAATGCTCGACCCAGCTCATCGTGTTGACGAGATAGGCGATCAGCGCGACGAACAGCGCCATCGTGACGACGCCGAGCGCGAGCGGTAGCGCGATATTGCGGCGAATGATGCGGCGAAAACTTATCTGATCGACAGCGGCGATGGCGGTCATTTTTTCTGCGCGGCCGCTCGGCTCGTGTGATGAATTCGGCATTTTTGACTGGAAAAAGCGTTGGCGTCTTTAGTTGTAGCCGGAATGTGCGACTGCACGGCTATGCCCCCGTCGCAGCGATGCAATTCGTTGTGTGGACAAGCGCTGGAAAGTATCACATAGCGTCGGGCGTTCGTGGAATACGACGCACAAACGGCGATGGCCGAACAGAAAGTGAACGCTTAGGGAGGACTGGCGGGAAGGGTCATACAGCGACTATCGACACTGCGAAAAGCGGTACGGCCGTACGCAGACAACGTCGCGTGCGGCCGACTCGATCACACGATGATTACTGGCTCGCGCCCGCGCCAATACCTGCCTTTTTCTGCGCGTCTTGCAAGTCTTGCGGGTAGTTCGGGTCGTTCGAGCGGCCAGGCTGGTAGCCCGCATCTTCGAGCTTCTTCAACTCGGCGTTCTTCTTCGCACGCGCTTCCTTGCGGGCCTGCTTTTTCTGCTGCTTGGTCGGCTTCGCGGCGGAGGCGGCGACGCCCGCCGCGTCCGTGCCCGCGTCGTTTTGCGCAAATGCCGGCGCAGCCGCGCCGATGCCCAGCGAGGCCGAGGCGAGGAGGACGATCAGTTTTCTGGCGATGTGCATATCTTTTCTCCTGTCGTAATGGCTTTACGATCGATTCCGCTTGCGCGGCCTGATTCGGATGAACCCGGTGATGAACCCGTTCGCATAACCTGGGCCGATGCAGCCAGGCGCCGGGTGAATCCAATGTACTCGACACGCACGTATCGCGCCTGGCAGGGTTGTAGAATCCGGCGGCATGCTCTGCCGTTGCGCAGACCGAACCGAACAGATAAGGAGACCGGGATGTCCGTTGCTGCCACCGTCTATCGCGGCGATGTTGTCGAGAACACGCATATCGCGCATGTGGCCGTCGTCGATACAGAGGGCGCGCTACTGTATTCGTGCGGCGACCCGTCGCGCGTCACGCTGGTCAGGTCGGCAGCGAAGCCGGCTCAGGCGCTCGCCGTCGTCGAGTCGGGCGCGCTCGAGCGCTTTGGTTTCGACGACGCGGACCTCGCGCTGATGTGCGGCTCGCACAGTAGCGAAGATCGGCACATCGAACGCGCGCGCCGCATGCTCGAAAAATCGCAGGCGACGGAAGCCGATTTGCGTTGCGGCGGCCATGCGCCTATTTCCGATGCCGTCTACCGCGAATGGATCAAACGCGACTTCATTCCGGGCGCCGTGTGCAGCAACTGTTCGGGCAAGCACGCGGGCATGCTGGCGGGCGCGCGGGCAATCGGCGCGGCGCTTGCCGACTACCATCTGCCGGAGCATCCGTTGCAGCGGCTCGTGAAGCGCACGGTCGCCGACGTCTGCGATCTGCCCGCCGACAGCGTGCAATTGGCTGTAGACGGCTGCAATCTGCCGACGCCCGCGTTCCCGCTCGACCGTCTCGCGCGTCTTTACATGAAGCTCGCGCGGGCCGCCGACGGGCATGTATCGACGGATTTGAAAAGAGACGCGGCGCTTGCGCAAATCTATCGCGCGATGACGATGCACCCCGAAATGGTCGCAGGCGAAGGGCGCTTCTGCACCGCGCTGATGGGCGCATTCGAAGGCGCGCTGGTCGGCAAGGTGGGCGCGGACGCGAGCTATGCGATCGGCGTGCGCGCGTCGGCGCAGACGGCAAAGCTGGGGGCGAAGGGCGCGCTCGGCATCGCAGTGAAAGTGGAGGACGGCAACTCGAGCATCCTCTATGCGATCGTCGTCGACCTGCTCGCGAAGCTTGGCATCGGCGAAGAAGCCGCGTATCGCGCGCTCGATGGTTTCCGTTTGCGCGCCATGCGCAACACGGTCGGTATCGAAACGGGCCGGGTCGAAGTGGCCGTGCCGCTCGTCAAAGCGGGCTGAACACGATCAGCACGTTGACAAGCGCGCCTAGCTCGACGACTGGCTGCCGCTGCCGCTGTCGTTGTCAGGCGGGTCGAACATCGCCTGGCATTTCGGCGACAGCTTGTCGTAGTGCTGCTTCATGCACGCTTCGATCTTCTCCTTGTTGGGAATATGGATCGCGCAGAACTTGATCGCGTCGTGCTTGCAGGCCTTGGTCTGCTCGTCGCGCGTAGCGGCCGTTCCGACGTTCGCCGCCGCCACGCATGCGACCAGCAGAAGTAGCGGTTTGAGCTTCATTGCCGTGGGTCCATGTCGAGTTGAATGCACGGGTTGTCTGGACTGTCTTTGAGTAAAGCAGCCCGTCCACAAACGATCAAGCAAAAAACGAACCCAACGCGGCGCAGCGCACGCATGGCGATATCAGGCAAGCGCGATAATGAGTGCGTGTGGCGCTTCGCCAAAGCGGAAGGCGGTGCGTGCGCCCCATGCTATGCTTTGCAGAGCCCACAACGGGAACGGTACAGCTATCCGCATTCGCACGGCCACAACAAATACATCATGGACTACCGGCATCTTCAGAAACGCAAAAGCCTGCATGCGCGGATCGTGCAGGAACTCGGCATCGAGATCGTAAGCGGCAGGCTGGCGCCAGGCGAACGCCTGCCCGCCGAGGCGACGCTGTGCGAAAAATACGGTGTCAGCCGTCCCGTGCTACGCGAAGCGACGCGCGTGCTGGTCGCCAAAGGGCTGGTCGTTTCGAAGCCGCGCGTGGGCAGCGTCGTGCGGCCGCGCGAAGAGTGGCACATGCTGGACCCTGACGTGCTCTACTGGACGCTCAACAGCATTCCCGAAGGTGAGTTCTTTCTGTCGCTGATGACGGTGCGCCGCATCATAGAACCCGCTGCGGCCGCGCTCGCGGCGACGGCGGCAACGGATGAAGACCTGATGCGCATCGGCTCCGCGTATGACCGCATGGAGCATGCGCAAAGCGCCGGCGATCTGCTCGAGCCGGACCTCGAGTTTCACCGCGCGATCATGGCTGCGACGCACAACGACATGCTCGCGTATATCGGCAACATGATGTCGCTGGCGTTGTCGGAGTCCATCAAGCTGACCAGCCGCCATCCCGACACGCATGCGCTATCGCTGCCGCGCCATAAGGCGATCCTCACCGCGATCCAGAATCGCGATGCACTGGCCGCGCGTCAGGCGAGCCTCGTGCAGCTCGAAAACGCCCGCGCCGACGCCGATAAGATTCTCGGCGTCGGCGCGCATACCCTGAGCTGATTCGCTACGCTACGTAGCGCGGCGCGTTCAGTGCGAATGCGGCGGCACTTCCGCGCCGCGACAACCCACCAGAAAGTCGAAATCGCAGCCCTGATCGGCCTGCAGCACATGGTCGATATAGAGGTTGCGATAGCCGCTCGCATCGGCGGGATTGCGCTGTTGCGACTCTTTCCATTCGGCGAGACGCGTGGTCATTTCCTTGTCGTCGATATCGACATGCAGGCGGCCCGCGTCGCAATCCAGCTCGATCCAGTCGCCGTCGCGCACCACCGCGAGCGGGCCGCCCGCGCGCGCTTCGGGCGCCACGTGCAGGACCACCGTGCCGTACGCCGTGCCGCTCATGCGCGCATCCGACACGCGCACCATGTCCGTCACGCCCTGCGCGAGCAGCTTCGGCGGCAGACCCATGTTGCCGACTTCGGCCATGCCCGGATAACCCTTCGGCCCGCAGTTCTTCATCACGAGCACCGAGTCCGCCGTCACGTCGAGTTCGGGATCGGCGATGCGCTTCTTGTAGTCGTCGAAGTTCTCAAACACCACGGCGCGGCCGCGATGCTTCAATAGCGCAGGCGTGGCCGCCGACGGCTTGAGCACCGCGCCATTGGGCGCGAGATTGCCGCGCAGCACGCACAGGCCGCCGTCTTCGCGCAGCGGCTTCTCCAGCGGCCGGATCACTTCGTCGTTATAGATCGGTGCGTCGATACTGTTTTCCCACAGCGTCTTGCCGTTCGCAGTGAGCGCGTCGGGATGCGGCAGCAGACCGGCTTCGCCGAGCCTGCGCAATACAGCGGGCAAGCCGCCCGCGTAGTAAAACTCTTCCATCAGGAAGCGGCCTGAAGGCTGGAGATCGACGAGCGTCGGCGTGCCGCGTCCGATACGCGTCCAGTCGTCCAGTTCGAGCTGCACGCCGATACGTCCGGCAATCGCCTTCAGATGGATCGCCGCGTTGGTCGATCCGCCGATTGCCGCATTCGCACGGATTGCGTTTTCGAACGCTTCGCGCGTGAGCAGCTTCGACAGCCGCACGTCCTGCAGCGCCATCTCGACGATGCGCATGCCCGACAGATGCGCGAGCACATAGCGGCGCGAATCGACGGCGGGAATCGCCGCGTTGTGCGGCAGCGTGACGCCGAGCGCTTCGGCCATGCAAGCCATCGTCGACGCCGTGCCCATCGTGTTGCAGGTGCCCGCCGAGCGCGACATGCCCGCTTCCGCCGACATGAACTCGTGAATCGAGATCTTGCCCGCCTTCACCTGTTCGCTCAGTTGCCACACGACCGTGCCCGAGCCGATGTCGCGACCTTCGTGCTTGCCATTGAGCATCGGCCCGCCGCTCACGACGATCGCGGGCACGTCGCAACTGGCCGCGCCCATCAGCAGTGCGGGCGTGGTCTTATCGCAACCGGCGAGCAGCACGACGGCATCGATCGGATTGCCGCGAATCGATTCCTCGACATCCATGCTCGCGAGATTGCGCGTGAACATGGCCGTGGGCCGCAGGTTCGACTCGCCGTTCGAGAACACCGGAAACTCGACGGGAAATCCGCCTGCTTCATAGACGCCGCGCTTCACGTGCTCGGCGAGCTTGCGAAAGTGTGCATTGCACGGTGTCAGCTCGGACCACGTATTGCAGATGCCGATGATCGGCTTGCCGGCGAATTCGTGGTCGGGGATGCCCTGGTTCTTCATCCAGCTGCGGTACATGAAACCGTTCTTGTCGGCGGTGCCGAACCAGGCGGCGGAGCGCAGTTTGCGGGGTTGGTCGGTCATGGTGTCTCGTTCAATTTTGTTCAAATATAGTAAGACTATATGCGCGGCTTCCGCCGATGTCCATTAGGGCTTACAAGCAAACTTTTGAAAAGTCCATTGTCAACGGAATGTCTTAAATAGCGGGTACGTTGTGCGCTGTAATACGGGTTGCGCGTTGCTAAAGTCGATAAATAGAATGACTTTTGGGTGTTGTGCATGGGGGAAAACACCAATCACACCGTGTCGACTCCGCGCATATAGTTTGGCTAATTCGTCGGCGGCACGTTGAACAGGCGAGTCGGCAGCGTGAAGAAAATGAGGAGTCTCAAATAGTGGCAAGGTCGGGCACACGCTTCGTCGAATCCCACGTTGTGCGACTCGCTCTGCAAGTCGGCGCGATGTCGAATGCCGCTCGCGTCGATTCATGCGGATGCGCACGCGCGGCACATGCGCTTGCGTTACGCTGGGGCCGCTAACAATCCGTTAGTCCCTCGAAGCTCACTATATGAACAACAGACTTTCCATTGGCATCGTCGGCGTCGGCAAGATTGCGCGCGACCAGCATCTTCCCGCTATCGCCGCGCTCGACGGCTTCGAGCTTGTCGCGTGCGCGAGCCGCAATGCGCAGGTCGACGGCGTGCGCAACTACAAGACCATCGAAGAGATGCTGGCCAACGAGCCGCAACTCGATGCGGTGTCGCTCTGCGCGACGCCGCAAGTGCGCTTCGATCAGGCGCGCGTTGCACTCGAAGCCGGCAAGCACGTGATGCTCGAAAAGCCGCCCGGCGCGAGCGTGCACGAAGTGGACGTATTGCGCGCGATGGCGCGCAACGCGGGCCGCACGCTGTTTGCGACATGGCATTCGCGTTACGCGCCCGCTGTCGAAACGGCCCGTGAATGGCTTGCGTCGCGCACGCTGCAGGAAGTGCAGGTGCGCTGGAAGGAAGACGTGCGCCGCTGGCATCCGGGTCAGGCGTGGATCTGGACGCCGGGTGGACTCGGCGTGTTCGATCCGGGCATCAATGCGCTGTCGATCATCACGCACATGCTGCCGCGCGAAGTCATTCTGCGCGAAGCAACGCTTTCGGTTCCCGCCAACGTGCAGACGCCGATCGCCGCCGACCTCGACTTCATCGACGAAGCGGGCGTGCCCGTGCGTGCGGAGTTCGACTGGCGTCATGGTCCCGTCGAGCAATGGGAAATCGAAGTGAAGACCACGGACGGCGTGCTGCATCTGAGCGAAGGCGGCAAGAAGCTCGCGATCGCGGGCAAGCCGGTCGCGCTCGGACCCGAGCGCGAATATCCGTCGCTGTATGAGCGATTCCACTGGCTGATCACGCATGGCGAGCACGACGTCGATGTGCGCCCGCTGCGTCTGGTGGCCGATGCATTCCTGCTTGGCCGTCGTCACGAGGTCGAGCCGTTTCACGACTAGCGCCTGAGAGATGCGCGGGCCTGGTCGTCCCGTTAGACCTGTTAAGCGCTGATTCGAACAACCACAAGCAACGACCTGATCCAAGGAGACAAGCATGACCCGTAAGCTTAGACGCCTCACTTTGTCCGCGATGGCCGCCGCGCTGCTGGCCGCGCCGTTCGCCGTGCAGATGACCGCACACGCGGATACGCCGCTGAAAATCGGCGTGCTCGTGAAGATGCCCGAACAGGCATGGTTCATCAACGAGCAGAAAGCGGCGGCGGCTTTGGGCCAGAAGGAAGGCTTCTCGGTTGTGAACATCGGCGCGCCCGACGGCGAGAAAGTGCTCGCCGCGATCGACAACCTCGGCGCACAAGGCGCACAGGGCTTCGTGATCTGCCCGCCCGACGTGCGTCTCGGACCGGCGATTCAGGCGCGCGCGAAGCGCTACAACATGAAGTTCGTGACCGTCGACGATCAACTGGTCGACTCCACGGGCAAGCCGCTCGCGAACGTGCCGCATCTGGGCATGTCGGCGTTCAAGATCGGCAATCAGGTTGGCACGGCGATCACCGACGAAATGAAGAAGCGCGGCTGGAAGCCGGAAGAAGTGGGCGCGATCCGCATCACCGACTACGAACTGCCGACGGCCAAGCTGCGCACCGACGGCGCAACGGAATCGCTGCTCGCCAACGGCTTCAAGAAGGACAACATCTTCGACGCGCCGCAAAAGACCACCGACGACGAAGGCGGCTTCAACGCAGCGTCGCCCGTGCTGTCGAAGCATCCGAACATCAAGAAGTGGGTGATCTTCGCGCTGAATGAAGAGAGCGTGCTGGGCGGCGTGCGTGCCACCGAGCAACTGCACATTCCCGGCGCGGACGTGATCGGCGTGGGCATCAACGGCGCGGGCGAAGCGTTCGCTGAGTTCCAGAAGAAGGAACCGACGGGCTTCTACGGCACGATCGCCGTCAGCTCGACGAACCACGGCAAGCAGAGCACGCAGAACCTCGTCGACTGGATCAAGTCGGGCAAGCAGCCGCCTGCCGACACGCAGACCACGGGCAAGCTGATGACGCGCGAAAACTGGAAGGACGTGCGGACGGAACTCGGAATCTGATGCGGTAGAACGGATGCAAAACACGATGAACGCGAATGACGCCAGCAGCGCGACCTATGTAGCTCCTTCGGAACAGCCGTTGACGGCGTCCGCCACGCATCTCGAACTCGACGGCATCACCGTCGCGTTTCCGGGCGTGGTGGCGCTCGACAACGTCTCGTTCGACGTGCGCGGCGGCGAAGTGCACGGCCTGATGGGCGAGAACGGCGCGGGCAAGTCGACGCTGCTGAAGGTGTTGTCGGGCGTGAACCAGACGCAGGCGGGCGCATTGCGTCTCGCCGGTGTCGAACACAAGTTCACGACGACCAAGGCCGCGATCGAGGCGGGCATCGCGATCATCTATCAGGAACTGCATCTCGTGCCCGAGCTGACGGTCGCTGAGAACCTGATGCTCGGGCAGTTGCCGAACCGCTTCGGCGTGCTCGACGAGAAAGCGCTCGTCAAACGCGCGATGACCGAGCTGGAGCGGCTAGGCGAATCGATCGATCCGAACACGCAGGTGAAGAGCCTGTCGATCGGTCAGCGGCAGATGATCGAAATCGGCAAGGCGCTGATGCGCGACGCGCGCGTGATCGCCTTCGACGAACCGACCAGTTCGCTGTCCGCGCGAGAAACGGAACGGCTCTTCAAGATCATCAATGCGCTGCGCGCTCAAGGGCGCGCGGTGATTTACGTCACGCACCGGATGGACGAGGTCTACGAACTGTGTGACCGCGTCACGGTGTTCCGCGACGGCCGCCGGATCGAAACGTTCGATTCCGTTGCGGATCTGGATCGCGACCGGCTCATCAGCTGCATGGTGGGCCGTTCGATCCGCGATGTGTATGGATATCGTCCGCGTACGCCGGGCGAGGTACAGCTTGAAGCGAAGCAGTTGATGGGGCCGGGGCTTTCCGCTCCGGTCTCCTTCACTGCGCGCAAGGGCGAGATTGTCGGCTTCTTCGGGCTGGTGGGCGCGGGGCGCTCGGAGTTGATGAAGCTGCTCTATGGCGCGACCCGGCCAGCAAGCGGCCATGTCGAACTGAACGGCAAGCGTGTGTCGTTTGCGACGCCGCGCGATGCGGTGCGCGCAGGCATCGCGCTGTGCCCGGAAGATCGCAAGCAGGAAGGCATCGTCGCGATTGCTTCCGTGGCCGACAACCTGAACATCAGCGCGCGCCGGCATTTCAGCCCATTGAGTTTTCTGCTGAACGGCAAGCGCGAGCGCGATCTGACGCGCGAATACATCGACAAGCTGTCGATCAAGACACGCAACACGGAAACCGTGATCGGCACCTTGTCGGGCGGCAACCAGCAGAAGGTGATCTTGTCGCGCTGGCTGGCCGAGCGCATCGACGTGTTTCTGCTCGACGAACCGACGCGCGGCATCGACGTCGGCGCGCGCGCGGAAATCTACGACCTGCTGTACGACCTCGCGGAAGCGGGGCGCACGGTGATCGTCGTTTCGAGCGATCTGGCGGAAGTGATCGGCATTGCGGACCGCGTGCTGGTGATGAAGGAAGGGCGCATCGTCGGCGATCTGCCGAAAGCGCAGGCCACGCCCGATCAACTGATCAAACTTGCTTTGCCGCAGTGACGCATTCAGCGACTCAGCACGCGCAACAACGCACCACGTAGACCACGGAACTGGAAGACCATGCAAACACCGAGCACACGTCCGGCGACCGAGCCGGCAGCCAATCACGCCGCATCGCCCGGCGCGGCCGCACACGCGGCGCGCACGTGGGACCTGATCAACAAGTCGGGCATCGTGATGGTGTTCGTCATTCTGTTCGCGGTGCTGTCGTTCGCGGTGCCCGACTTTCTGACGACCCGCAACATGCAGGGCCTGTTGCTCTCGGTCACGCTGATCGGTTCGATCTCCGTGACGATGATGTTCGTGCTGGCGCTTGGCGAAGTGGATTTGTCGGTGGCGTCGATCGTCGCGTTTTCGGGTGTCGTAGCATCGACGCTGATTACGGCAACGCACAGCGTGACGCTCGGCGTTGCGGCGGGCGTGCTGGCGGGCGGCGCGGTCGGGATGGTGAACGGCGTGCTGATTGCGCGCTACAAGATCAATTCGCTGATTGTCACGCTCGCGATGATGGAAGTGGTGCGCGGCCTCGCGTTCATCACGTCGAACGGCGATGCGGTGATGATCTCGGAAGAGAGCTTCTTCGATCTCGGCGGCGGTTCGTTCCTCGGTATTTCGTTTCCGATCTGGAGCAACATCGTCGGCTTCGTGCTGTTCGGATTTTTGCTGCGCAAGACGGTGTTCGGTAAGAACGTGCTGGCTGTCGGCGGCAATAGCGAGGCGGCGTTGCTGGCGGGTTTGCCCGTTACGCGTATCAAGATCACGGTGTTCGTGCTGCAAGGGCTGGTGACGGGTTTCGCAGGCGTGATGCTCGCGTCGCGGATGAGTCTCGGCGATCCGAAGACGTCGGTTGGGTTGGAACTCGGCGTGATTTCGGCTTGCGTGCTGGGCGGCGTGTCGCTGACGGGTGGTGTCGCGACGATTTCGGGTGTGCTGGTCGGTGTGCTGATTATGGGCTCGGTGCAGGACGCGATGAGCCTGCTCAATGTTCCGACGTTTTATCAGTATCTGATTCGTGGTGGGATTCTGCTGCTCGCGGTGCTGTTCGATCAGTTCCGGCGGAGCAAGCGGCGGGTTTGAAACACGTGATTTTGTTCACCGTACCTTCTCTTCAATAGAGTCAACCGCCGACTCGATCATCTTTCCGTCCCCCTTCAGCGGGTCGCGTTGCGCTTTCATTCGAAACCATAGCGCAGCGCGACCCGTTCGTCCTCGTTCGAGGCGCATGTTTTGAATGCGCGACGCCCGCGTAATTCATTCTGCGGCGTCGAGAAGTCTGTCGGCCATATTCATCCCCCAGTCGATCGCCCGTACGGTATTCCTGAGTTGTTTGCCGTCAATGTCGCGCTATAAGCGCGCTATCTGACAGGCAAATGCTATTTGAATCGGATAGCTAATTATTGGGACTGTTCTGATATGCATCAAGGTCAAGCCTGAGGCAGAGTCTTTCGCGCCGCGTTGAAGTGAAGTTAAGTTGTGCTCCCGCGTAGATACACAAGGCGGTAGACATCAAAACGCATAAGAAAGGAATCTGCCGCATGCAAGACTTAACATGTCGACACGCTAGTCTGCGCTCCGCTCGGCCGGGAGTCCGCCCCGCATGCTGAACTTTCTGACTGCCCGCACGCTGAGCGTCAGCGGCCCTGCGCTGCCGCAGTTTCCCGACGGTTCACCCGTCCTTCAACTGGCAGCACTTCGCGGCGAAGAGAAGCTCTCCTCCCTCTACGGTTACGATCTCTTTCTTACGACGCCGCTGGACATGCCGGAAGAGGAAGCCGCGTCGGTCGACCTGAAAGCATTGATCGGCACTGAACTGACGGTGACTATCCAGCTCGACGGCATGGGTGAGTTCGTGGCGGGCGCTACGGGGCTGACAGGTTCCGCGAACATCGGCGCGGGTACGCGTGAGATCAGCGGCATCGTGATGGAAGCGGGGTTCGTGGAGCAGTTGAACCGGCAGTCGCGTTACCGCGTGCTGCTGCAGCCGTGGATCGCGCTGATGGATTTGCGCTTGGACTATCGAATTTTTCAGCGCAAGACCGTGGTGGAAATCCTCGAAGCGGTGTTTGGCAACTATCTCTACTCGTACGACTTGCGCCTGAGCGGCACGTATCCGGTGCTCGACTTTCAGGTCCAGTATGGCGAAACGGATTTTCATTTCGTTCAACGCCTGATGGCCGAGCACGGCATCTATTGGTTTGTCGAGCACTCGAATACATTCCACCGGATGGTGCTGGTGGATCATCTGGGTGCGCATAAAACGGTTGAGAGTGCCGCCTACCAGACGCTGTGGTATTACCCGCCTGGTCACAAGATCGACCGTGAATACATCGGCCGGTTCAACACCTCTGACCGCCTGCAGACGGGCATCTGGACCACGAACGACTTCGACTTCAAGAAGCCAAAGGCGCAACTGCAGGCGCAGAACGAGCTGGCTCAGGACACCGCGCACAACCAGCTTGAACGCTATGAATGGCCGGGTGATTACACCGATCGCGAACACGGCGAGCAGTTCGCGCGGGTGCGCATGGAGGAACTGTACGCGCAGGGCGAGGTGGCCTCGGGCGGCGGCAATGTGCGCAGTATCGTGTGCGGCACGACCTTCACTCTTGCTGGCCATCCGCAGGCGGGTGCCAACCGCGAATACCTGGTGTTACGCGTGACGCTCGAGGCCGAGGAAGTCGCCGAGGTGACGGGCAGCGGCGCGCAATACCGCATCAGGACGGAGTTCGCCGTGCAGCCGGCAACGACCGTCTTCCGTCCATCGCGCGAGCATTATCCGAAGCCGCGCACCACCGGTCCGCAAACGGCGATCGTGACCGGCGCGCCCGGCAGCGAAATCTGGACCGATCAGTACGGGCGCGTGAAGCTCGCCTTCCACTGGGATCGCCACGGCCCGAAGGACCACAACTCGTCATGCTGGGTGCGCGTGTCGTATCCGTGGGCGGGCAGCAACTTCGGCGGCATCCATATTCCACGCGTGGGCACGGAAGTGATCGTGGACTTTGTCAACGGCGACCCGGATCTGCCCATCGTGACCGGACGCGTCTATAACGCGATGACGATGCCGCCGTGGGATCTGCCCGGCAACGCGACACAAAGTGGCATCCTCACGCGCTCGTCGAAGGATGGCGGCTACGGGAACGCCAACGCGATCCGCTTCGAGGACAAGAAGGGCGCGGAAGAGTTGTGGCTGCAGGCCGAGAAAGACATGCGCACTGAGGTCGAGAATGACGAGTCGCACGCGGTCCGGCACGACCGGATAAAGACTGTTGAGAACGACGAAAACACAACGATTGGTCACGACCGTTCAGAGACGGTCGGCAACAACGAGCAGGTGAAGATTGGTCATGACCGGCATCACCGTATCGACCACGACGCGTTTCTGGAGATTGGCCGGAATCATACCCTGCACATCGCCAAGGACCGTATCGAGGAGATCGGCAATCATCGCAAGGATCGTATTACCGCAAACCATCTGGTCGATATCAAGGGGCATGCGGAGCATACCGTGCAAGGCCATTATCAGCTGCAGGCCGGGCAGGCCCTCGATCTGAGCAGCAAGGTACTTACGTTGATGGCAGGCGACGTGGCGAAGATCCAGGGGCCGGCAGGAACGATCACGCTCGACGGCAATGGCATCACCTTGGAGGCGGTCAGGATCGTCCTGAAGGGACCCGTGCAGTCGACAACCGGATGGGTAAAGAACGCACTTGAAATGCGCTCCGACGTGCGTGGCGGGTCGCCTTTCGATCCTGAGACCTTTCCGTTTTCCGGTTGAGCAATCCGCCAGTCCAGCACTTCACGACGCTGAGTTGAACAACATAGAACAATGATTGTTACTTTTCCTTTTGAAGACGATCCTTACTACAGCCCTCCGCCTTCTGTCAGCTATGCAGCGTCGAACGGGGCGGCACTGACCACGCCCGCGCTCGTCAAGAAGTATCTGGATCAGGCACGAGGGTTGTCCGGCGGCGTATTTCCTGTCGGGATAAACCGCTTCTGGCATGGCGGTGTACATCTCAAGTCGACGAAGCCTGTGCGGGCGGTTGCCGCGGGCGTGATCGTCGCCTATCGGCTGGACAGTGACTACACCCACAGTTCGTTAGACATGAAGGTCAAAGAGAATGCAAAGCCTGCGCCGAGGCGGTCGGCCTATCGGCAGATCAGTGGCAGCTTTGTACTGATCCGTCACGAGCTTGAAAAGAATAACGGCGCCAATCCGACAAACCGCTATACCGGCGCGCACTTTTATTCGCTATACGCGAATCTGATGCCCTTATCGTCAATGAAGGACAAGAGACTTTTGCCGCCTTTTCTCGCAACGGGCGAGAGCTTTTTGCCAGTGAGTGCCTTGCGAGGCGACCTGGTTACGATTCTGGCTCTCAACAATGATCCACACCGGATGTCGAAAGTACGTGTTACGGACGTCAACACGGGCGGTACGGTCGAGGGCTGGATCGAACATCTTTACCTGGACCTTGATCCTGCCGTGCCGCTTGCTGTTTCAGCAAAAGTACGGCTTGGCTATCCGATCGTTGCGCTGTACGGGAACCATCCGACAGAGAAAATGTGGCGCACGCTCGATGCGGTGAAGACAGTTAGCCATCCTGTGCGTGCAGGCGAGGTCATCGGTTATGCGGGCATGACCGATGGCCAGCTCGGGGTGATCGCCGACAGCTTCCACCTCGAGATATTTACTGCCGACAACGCGTTGGTTAAGCCGATGAAGGCGCTTGAGCCGCTTAACATAGTCAACCCCAGCCTGGCGCATCAGGACTACGCGGATGGTGGTAAGAGCGATGGCGCGGGGAAGGTGTGGTTGACGAGGAATGCGCAGCTCATGAAGCGTCCGCCCTTCGGAGTCTCAGCATTGACGAGCAGTGACGTTATAGGAGTTTCTGCCGGATCGTGTTTTGCATCAGCGATTCCTTGCAGGGTAGATGGAAAACCCGGAACTAGCGCGTTAGAGCTTCGTTGTTTCAAACTATTCGATTTATCTGGGGTCGCTTGGTATGCCTATTCGTCCCAAGCTCTTGCAGCCGCTGACGGCCGAAGTTTCGCCAACGATGCATGGATCTCGCTGACTACCGATAGCGACTGGATGAGTAGTGGCTGGCTGGCATACGACGACAGGGATCTGAACACAACCGATGATGCCTTCGTCGAGGACGACGACGCGGTGATGCAGCAGATACTCGGTGCGGCTTGCAAGCTGCCAGCAGCGTTAAACCTGAACGATCTGCATAGTGCGGGCGTAGATGCAATCCTACGCCGTACGGCAGTGCGTTTTCACACCGAGTGGGATAAGGACCACAACGCGACGCGCTACCAGAAGCTGAAAACTGGCGCGCATCCGCCACTTCCACAATTGACCGATGAGCAGTTTAACGCGTTCCTTGATGACGTAGGACGCCAGCAGTTCTGGACCGAAGCTCAGGTAAAGAAGGATGGTGTGACCAGCCCATCCCTGACTCCGCGGGCGCAACCGATGGATGCGAAGAACTGGCACTTTCATCCGCTCGGCTTCCTTGCGCAGATGCGCGAATGCTTGACGACGGATGTGCATCTCTCAGAAGAAGCATTCGAACAGGAAATCCTGCGAAGCTGGAATACGGGCCTGAAGCTGATCGAAAAGCGCCTGACGCAGCTTGAGCCCTGGAAGGAAGCCACGGCTACCTTGCCGTCTCCCCCGGCGCCAACGCCCGTAGTCGCCCGTGAGTATGCGACAACGCACGACATTCACAATATCGGTCACGTAACGTTCTGGGAAAACTTCATCTACTGGTTCGGCGTGGATCCCAACGCAATTGCCGCGCCCGAAACGCTTCACGGGACGCTCGCAGCCGCGCCTGCCGGTCACCATGTCTATCTATATATGAAAGGCATGAGGAACTTTTTCCGGCACATTTCACTGCAGCGTGTCATCAAGGGTGCAGTGGGCTTTGAGGCAGGCGCGTGGGTACACCCCGCTTCGTACCCAGTGCGGCCGCTGCAACCTGCACAAGCCGGTTTTCAGATGGAGTACGTCAATATCGGGTGCCAGTACGGACTGTTTTTCCGCCCGTTCAGTAAGACTGATCCTGTCGACCAGAACCGGATGGAGGTCCAACTGCATGAGGTCGCACATTTGCAAAACACTGCGCATGCAAAAGACCAGATTATCGCGCTGCCTGCCGCAACAAGCGATCCAAAGGACTTCAATGGCCGCACTGCCTACGGCGCACGCGCGGCAAGAGTGCTGGCTGAATTCTCCCCGAATTGGGCACTTGCCAATGCCGAGAGTATTGCTTTCTTTATCGAGAGTGCAAAAGATGAACCAGAACTTGACGCGTAGTCGGCGACCTATTCGATGGGTGGTCGCCGTATGGAGTATCGTGACCTTTACAGCCTGTTCGACAATTGAAACACAGTCGTCGTCCACAAAAATCAGTAGCGGGATTGTCACCATGAACAGCAACCAGTCTTCCGGCAGCGCCAACCAGACAGGTATTCCTGACAACCGTATCAACTGGGTGAAAAATCCCCTCATTACTCTGATCAAGTTTATCGATTGGGCCATGGGGAACGACGACACAATGATACGGTACAGCCTTACCTTTATAAATCCGACGAGTTCGGACGTCGAAGCTACTGGTAGCCCAACACCGGACGGGCCGCATGAGCGAATTTATTCGGAAGGGAAACAGATAGAGCCGCGAATCTCTCGCAAAGATGACGGCATTATGGCAATCAAAGCGGCACCGCGTGACGACGAAACAATGAAGTATCGATATGTGATCCATCCAAAACGGCAGGTTGATGGTGGAATCCCTGCGGAACTCCTCATCGAGAACAGCCAGTTCCTTCCCGGCACCCATATCTACGAAATGGTCTACTGGCAGAGCCAGCTTGACTGGATCGCCGTACGCGAAGTCCTTGATCGAACCGATGCGCAGGGCAAGGGCCGCATGCGCTATCCGATTACCGACAATGCTCCATCGAACCGCCTGTACTTCAAGGTCTATAAACCCACAGAGGAAGAAGCCGCGAAAGGTCGAAAGATCGAATTCCTCGGTGAAGTGGATGCCCGGACTCAGGTGCCAGCGTTTCCTTTTGCCCGCCCCGGCGACTTCTCACCACGAACGGGGTACTGGCAGGCGGTAGGCCAGACCATTGACATGATCGGGGGATATCACGAAGCCTTTGTGAAGGAGGGCGACCAGATGCCGAACCTGCCGGGCAATATTGGCGTAGACCCGTTCAGTTTCCAGTGGAAGTATGCCGGCGAGCAGCCGAAGGCTTCGGCACGATAAGCGCTTCGACAGTGAAGGACTTTTATGCGCCCAGTGGTTCTGGTTGGACATCATCACATGTGTCCCATTCACGGTCCCGGCATCGTGACTACGGGTACCAGCGGCGTGCTTGTCGGTGGTCGTGCCGTCGCACGGGTCGGTGACAAGACCAGTTGCGGAGCGGTAATCGTGTCGGGATCGTCATCGGTATTCGATGGTTCGGGCGTTGCGCGAATGGGCGACTCGACAAGTCACGGCGGCACGCTTATCGAAGGCGATAGCGGTTGGCTTTTAGACTGACTGCTACTAGCGAACTTCAAAAGTCCAAGGAAGTTCTCAGCGCAACATGAACGACATCGCCGACAGACAATTCAGCGTGCGCACCGCATGCTCGACAGAGGGTGTAGAAAACCGCAGCGTCACGCCGTCCACGCGTTCCAGCGACGGCATCTGCGCAAACAGATCGGCGAGCGCAGTCGTTTGCACGCGCAATTCGATATCGACAGGCTGACGCGTAACGCGTTGCGCAACGGCTCGCCCCTCGAACTTCGTGACAACTTCCTGTGCTGCTTCTCTGATCGCAGCACACGCACGCTCCGGCGTCTGCGTCACACCGCTTCCAAAACCCGTCGCGTTCTTGGTAACTACGAACGTCGCATCGGGAAACACGGGATTCGTCTCATCGGCAAACACGTCATCGCCCGAAAGCAGCACGACGCTCGCGCCATATTCACGAGCCAACGCGCCATACATCCCGGCTTCGCCCGCCTCGCGCCCATTCATCGTCACGCGGGAAAAAGCGAAGCTGTTGATCGTATGCGCAAGAATGCCGCGGCTTTGCGCCATCGCGTGATAGCCGATCATGAATACGAGTTGCGGTCCGTATTCGAGGCCCGCCATCATGCCGAGCGTGCGCGGCTTGCCGAGTATCACGTTGGCGCGCGCATCGAGCATGTCGGGCAGCAGATTGCGAAAGCCGCCGTGCGAGTCGTTGACCCAGACGTCCGTAGCACCGCCCGCGAATGCACCTTCGATCGCTGCATTCGCTTCGAGCGTCATCCAGCGGCGCGCGCGTTCGTATTCGCCATTGCCCGCGCGCGTCTGCTCGGTACTCACGACGCCTGCCACGCCTTCGATATCGACGGAAATCAGTGCTTTCATGTTGTGTGCCGCTTCAACAGTTGTTCGAGATCGGGCGCCGCTTCACGCAGCGAAAGACGTGTGTGCGCGTCGCGCCCGGTGACGGAGGTGGCGGACCATAATGCATCGATGATTGCCTGCTCGACGCTATCCGCGCATGCGTGAAACAACGGATCGAGACGCGCGTCGCTGAGCAACGGCGGCGTTGCGATGAAATCGGCCTCATGCGGAACAGTCCACGCCGTCGAGAACGCGAGCGCGATATCGCCACTGCCGTGTCCATACACCGAACCTGTGCGCGCGAGGCCCGCGGCGGCGCGCATTGAAAGGCGCTTGAGTTGGCGCGAATCGAGAGGCGCATCGGTGGCGACGATCATGATGATCGAGCCTTGCTCGGGTTTTGTGGCAGTCGGTTGCGTCGATGTCTGCTTGCGTGCAGACAGTTCACGTCCAATCGGGACGCCATCGAAAGTCAGCATCGGCAGCCGCCCGAAGTTCGCGAGCACGAGCGCGCCGACAGTGAAGTCCTGGCTCGCCACATTCACGATGCGCGAAGCCGAGCCCATACCGCCTTTCAGATCGAAACACGACATGCCGCGACCCGCGCCGACCGAGCCGCGTTCGAACCCGGATGTTGCCGCATCGAGCGCCGCGACGTAGTGCTGGTCTTCAACGGCAAGCGCCTGGATATCGTTGAGATAACCGTCATTGCATTCGAACACGAGCGGATTGACGGTCGACCACTCGCGCCCAATCTGCGGACTGCTCGCAACGGCGGCGCGGATCTGCGCCTGCGCGACAGCCGCGACACCAAACGTATTGGTCAACGCGATCGGCGTTTCGAGCACGCCGAGTTCTTCGACCTGCACGAGTCCGATGCTCTTGCCGAAACCGTTTATCACGCTCGCAGCAGCAGGCACCTTGTGACGGTACGGATCGTCGCGATGGGCCCGGACTACGGTCACACCTGTCTGTATCGGCCCATCAGCGAGCGTGCAATGCCCAACCGTCACGCCAGCCACATCGCCGATCGTGCCCAACACGCCTGCAGGCAACACGCCGACATGCGGCATCGACAGCATGTTCATGGCCGATCCAGCTTCGGATCGAGCGCGTCGCGCAAGCCATCGCCGAGCAGGTTGAACGCGAGCACAGTCAGGAAAATCGCGAGGCTCGGAAACAGCGCGATATGCGGCGCGGTCACCATATCGGCGCGTGCCTCGTTGAGCATCGCGCCCCACTCGGGCGTCGGCGGCTGCGCGCCCAGACCGAGAAACGACAGGCTCGCCGCCGTGATGATCGACGTGCCGATGCGCATCGTCAGATACACGACCACCGACGAAATCGTGCCCGGCAGAATGTGTCGCATGATGATGGTCCAGTCCGACGCACCGATGCTTCGCGCCGCTTCGATATACGTCAGCTGCTTGAGCATCAGCGTATTACCGCGCACGAGCCGCGCGAACGCGGGAATGCTGAACACGGCGACGGCTGCGATCACGTTGATCATGCCGTTGCCGAGAATCGCAACGATGCCGATGGCGAGCAGAATGCCCGGGAACGCGAACAGCACGTCGGCGACGCGCATCGTGATGCGGTCCCACCAGCCTTCGTAGTAGCCCGCGAGCAAACCGAAGAACGTTCCGACGACCGCACCGATCGCCACCGACACGAAGCCCGCCGCAAGCGAAATGCGCGTGCCCGCGACGATGCGGCTGAAGATATCGCGGCCCAGCGAATCGACGCCGAACCAGTGCGCAGCCGTCGGTCCCGCATTCAACGCGTCGTAGTCGAAATAGTTTTCAGGGTCGTACGGAACGATATGCGGGCCCACGATCGAAACGACGATGAGCACCAGCACGAACAGGCCCGCCGCGAGGGCGACGTGCTGCTTGCGGAACTTGCGCCAGAACTCGCTCCATGGCGTGCGGATCGCGCGTTCGTCGCGGGTGGACGAGACGGTGCGGGCGTTGTCGGCGGTCGTGCTCATGCGGGCCTCACTTGAAACGGATGGTCGGATTGATGACGGCATACAGCACGTCGACAATCAGATTGATGACGATGAATTCCAGCGAGAACAGCAGCACTTCCGCCTGAATCACGGGGTAATCGCGCATCGCGACGGCGTCGACCAGCAGGCGTCCCATGCCCGGCCAGTTGAACACCACTTCGACGACGATCGAGCCGCCGAGCAGAAAGCCGAACTGCAGGCCCATCATCGTGACGACGGGAATCATCGCGTTGCGCAGGCAGTGCTTGATGACGACCCATTGCTCGGCGACGCCTTTCGCGCGCGCGGTGCGCACGAAGTCCTCGTTCAGCACCTCGACGAACGAGGCCCGTGTGAAGCGCGCCATCACGGCCGCGACAGCCGCGCCGAGCGTGATGGACGGCAGCACGTAGCTGCGCCACGAGCCGTCGCCGACGATCGGCAGCCAGCCGAGCTTCACCGAGAACACTTCCATCAGCAGCATGCCGAGCGCGAAGGCGGGGAACGAAATGCCCGACACGGCGATAGTCATGCCGAGCCGGTCGGGCCACTTGTTGCGCCACACAGCCGACACGATGCCGATCGCCATGCCGAAGATCACCGCCCACACCATGCTGACGAGCGTCAGCAACAGCGTCGGCATGAAGCGTTCGCCGATCTCTGCAGAGACGGGGCGCTTGCTGCGCGTCGAGATGCCGAAGTCGCCATGCGCGGTGCGCATGAAGAAGTTCACGAACTGCTGCGGCATCGGCTTGTCGAGGCCGAGATCGGCGCGCACGAGCGCGACGGTTGCATCGTCGGCTTCGGGGCCGGCCGCGAGCCGCGCCGGGTCGCCGGGCAGCATGTGCACGAACAGGAACACGAGGCCGGCGACGATCAGGAGTGTCGGCAGCAGGCCCAGCAGACGTTTGACGAGAAAATTCAGCATGAGAGCGATCCGCTATCGAAAAGCATGGGCTGCATGAAGCGAACGCGCTGGTCTCGAAACGCACCCTTCGAGACCAGCGTGATCAGCGCTTTACTTCAGCGCGATTTCATCGAAGTTGAACGAGCCGTCCGGCGCGACGTATGCGCCCGCAAGCCGCTTGCTGCGCGCGTACACGATCTTCTCCTTGACGAGGAAGATCCACGGCGCGTCGGTCCAGATGCGCTTTTGCGCGTCGCCATAGAGTGCGGCCTTCTGCGTGCGGTCCGTGGTTTCGAGCGCCTTGGTGAGATCGCTGTCGACGGTATCGTTCTTGTAGTACGCGGTGTTCACGAGCTTCGGCGGGACCGACGACGACGCGAGCAGCGGCGTGATGCCCCAGTCCGCTTCGCCCGTCGACGACGACCAGCCGATGTAGTACATGCGCACGGGCGCCGTCGCCGGGTCTTGCGCGCTTTCGACCTTCGCCACGCGCTGGCCCGCTTCGAGCGCTTCGACGCTCGCCTTCACGCCCACTTGCGCCAGTTGCTGCTGCACGAACTGGATCGTCTTCTGCGAAGTCGAGTTGTTGTACGCCGACCAGAGCGTCGTTTCGAAGCCGTTCGGATAGCCAGCTTCCTTCAGCAGCGCGCGTGCTTTCGCGGGGTCGTACGGCCAGGGGCCGAGCTTCGTCGCGTAATCGACGCCTTCGGGAATCACGCCATCGGCGGGCACGGCGTAGCCGGAGAATGCGACCTTCGCGAGCGCTTCCTTGTTGATCGCGTAGTTCAGCGCTTCGCGCACCTTCGGGTTGTCGAACGGCTTCTTCGTCGTGTTCAGGCTCACGTAGCGGTTGATGATCGACGGCGTCGCGATGATGTCGACTTTCGATTCCGATTGCAGCGCGGTGGCCTGTTCGAACGGAATGCGGAACGCGAAGTCCGCTTCGCCCGTGCGCACGAGCGCGGCGCGCGTGTTGTTGTCGACCACGGGCTTCCAGTCGATTTCATCGATCTTCGGATAACCCTTCTTCCAGTAACCGTCGAACTTCTTCACGGTCAGATCGCCCGCCGGGTCCCACTTGACGAGTTCGAACGGGCCCGTGCCGACCGGGTGAAACGCGAGGTCCTTGCCGTACTTCTTCATTGCAGCCGGCGAGATCATCACGGCCGACGGATGAGCGAGCACGTTGACGAACGCCGAGAACGGCGCCTTCAGCGTGACTTTCACGGTGTACGGATCGACCACTTCCGTCTTCTCGATGCGGCTGAACATGTTGTAGCGCTTGAGCTTGTTCGCCGGGGCGGTCACGCGGTCGAACGTCGCCTTGACGGCGGCGGCGTTGAAGTCGGTGCCGTCCTGGAACTTCACGCCCTGACGCAGCTTGAACGTGTAGACGCGCGCATCCGGGCTGGCTTCGTAGCTCGTCGCGAGCACGTTGACCAGCTTCATGTCCTTGTCGAAGCCGAACAGACCTTGATAGAACGACTTGGACACGGCTTGCGAGAGCGTGTCGTTGGCGTCGTATGGGTCGAGCGTCGTGAACGTCGAGTCGACGGCCATCACGGCCGTGGTTGCCGCGTGCGCAGCGCCCGACGCGAGCATCGCGAACACCAGCGCGCCGCTCGTCACGAGCGAACGCAGGCGCAACGGTTGAGAGAAGAGAAGCGTAGTCATCGTTTCAGAACTCCACTGAGCGAGGGAACTGCCTGTTGTCATGCCGCTGGTCTGCGCGGCTACGGGGTTGTTGCCGGTATTGCTGTGTCTAGTAAGCGCCGCCGATGCGATGCTCGGCCACGAAATGGTCCGGGCCCACGGCCACGAGCGGCGCGACGACGGGCTCGTTGTCGAGCGCGCGAATCGGGCTGGGCAGCTCATCGGCGGCGAGCATGCGCTTCGCGTGGCGGCGCGCGGGATCGGCGACGGGCACGGCGCCCATCAGCTTTTTCGTGTACGGATGCTGCGGCGATTCGAACACCGCGCGACGCGGTCCGATCTCGACGATCTGGCCGAGATACATCACCGCGACGCGATGACTGATACGCTCGACGACGGCCATGTCGTGCGAGATGAACAGATACGCCACACCCAGTTCGCGCTGCAGATCGAGCATCAGATTGACGATCTGCGCCTGCACGGAAACGTCGAGCGCCGACACCGATTCGTCCGCGATGACGACCTTCGGGTTGAGCGCGAGCGCACGCGCAATCGCGATCCGCTGACGCTGGCCGCCCGAGAATTCATGCGGATAGCGGCGCGCGGCGTCGGCGGGCAGGCCGACCTTGTCGAGCAGCCACGCGACGCGCTCCTGCGCTTCCTTGCCGCTCGCGACGTTGTGCACGAGCAGTGGCTCCATGATCGAGAAGCCGACCGTCAGGCGCGGATTGAGGGACGCGAACGGGTCCTGGAAAATGAACTGGATATCGCGGCGCAAAGCTTGCAGCGAAGGGCCTGTGAGCGAACTGATGTCCTTGCCGTCGAACTCGATGCTGCCGCTCTGGCTTTCGACGAGCCTCAGCAACGAGCGCCCCGTGGTCGACTTGCCGCAACCGGATTCGCCGACCAGCGCCAGCGTTTCTCCCGCATGCAGATCGAAGCTGACGCGCTCGACGGCATGCACGCGGCCCGTGAGCTTGCCGAACAGACCGCTGCGCACGGGAAAACGCGTAACGAGATCGCGCACGCGGAGAATCGGCTGTACCTGCTTCGATGCTTCCGATGCCGTGTCCGCTTCGGGAAGCGGCTGCTGCGTACGTTCACCGTCCAGCGCGAGCAGCGAAAACTTCGCGGGTGAGTTCGTGCCTTGCATCGAGCCGAGCTTCGGCACGGCCGCAAGCAGCGCCCTCGTATAAGGATGCACGGGCGAAGCGAACAGCTGCGCCGATTCGCCTTCTTCGACCTTGTCGCCGCGATACATCACCAGCACGCGATCCGCCACTTCGGCGACGACGCCCATGTCGTGCGTGATGAAGATCACGCCCATGTTCATCTCGTCTTGCAAGCCGCGAATCAGTTGGAGGATCTGCGCCTGGATCGTCACGTCGAGCGCAGTGGTCGGTTCGTCGGCGATCAGCAGCGACGGCTTGCACGACAGCGCCATGGCGATCATCACGCGCTGCCGCATGCCGCCCGACAACTGGTGCGGATAGCGCGCGGCCACGCGGCGGGCTTCGGGAATGCGCACGAGATCGAGCAGACGCAGCGTTTCAGCATGCGCCTGGCTGCGGTTCATGTTCTGATGCAGCGCAATTGCTTCGCCGATCTGATCGCCGACCGTGAAGACGGGATTGAGCGACGTCATCGGTTCCTGGAAGATCATCGCAATGTCCGCGCCGCGAACGGAACGCATGGTGGATTGCGATGCCCGCGCAAGATCGAGCACGCTGCCGTTGCGCCGGCGAAACGCGATGCTGCCGTTCGCAATGCTTCCGCCGCCGTGTTCGACGAGGCGCATCAACGCAAGCGACGTCACTGATTTACCCGAGCCCGATTCGCCGACGATGGCCAGCGTCTCGCCGCGATCGACGGAAAGCGACAGGTCGCGCACCGCGTTGAACGTGGTCTCGCCGCGACGGAACGCGACCGTGAGGCGATCGATATCGACGACGCGTTGCGGCGGCAGGCTGTCGAGCGGGCGTGGCTGGTGCGGCGTATTCGGCGTGTTCGGCACGATGATGTCTCCCGGCATCTGAAACAGGGGATGGCGTAAACGTGGCGGGCGGGCTAGCGATAGATCGCCGTGACGGGCGCTTCGCCGACGCGCGCATAGCCGCGGTACATGCCTTCGGTATTGAAGGGCAGCACGACGTTGCCGTGCGCGTCGACGGCGATCAGGCCGCCGCGTCCGTCGATGCGCGGCAAGCGGTTCATCACGACATCGTTTGCCGCTTCGTCGAGCGACACGCCGCGATACGCCATCTGCGCGGCGACGTCGTAGGCGGCGACCATGCGCATGAACATTTCGCCCGAGCCCGTGGTCGAGACGGCGCAGGTTGCGTCGTCGGCATAGCAGCCCGCGCCGATCAGCGGCGCATCGCCGACGCGGCCCAACTGCTTGTTCGTGATGCCGCCCGTCGAGGTCGCGGCCGCGACGTGGCCGTATAGATCGACGGCGACTGCGCCGACCGTGCCGAATTTTTTGTTCGGATCGATGGGCTCGTGGGGCAGGGCTTCTTTATTGGCGGACGCTGCTTCCTGCGCGGCAAGCGCTGCGCCGTCGTGGTCGAGCATCGCGCGTTGCTGCTCGCGTGCCAGTTGCCATTGGCGATAGCGTGCGTCCGTGTGGAAGTACGACGGATCGACGAATTCCAGACCCTGCGCCTGCGCGAATGCTTCGGCGCCTTCGGCCGTGAACATCACGTGCTCGCTATATTCGAGCACGTGGCGCGCGGCGACGATGGGGTTGCGCACGCGCTTCACGCACGACACGGCGCCTGCTTCGAGCGTGCGGCCGTCCATGATCGACGCATCGAGTTCGTGCGTGCCCGCCGACGTGAAAACCGAACCATGCCCTGCGTTGAACAGCGGACAGTCTTCGAGCAGCCGCACGGCTTGCGTGACAGCGTCGAGCGCGCTGCCGCCATCGGCGAGCACGCGTTGCGCGGCGACGAGCACGGCGCGCAATTCGGCGTGATAGCGGGCTTCCGCATCGGGGGCCATCGACGCGCGCACGATCGTGCCTGCGCCGCCATGAATCGCGATTACCGCTTTGGTGTTCATTTCTTCTTCTTTGCCTGGTTGGAGGTGGGCCGCGTGGCGGACTTCGAATGAGCTTGCAGCGCCGACGTGTCGGTGAGCCACGGCAACACGAACTCGGTCATGTTGGCGGCCGCCTGCGCGGAGCGCTTCGCACGGAACGCGACGGCGTCGCACAGCGCTTCGATCACCGCGAGCACGGTCGCTTCCGATGTCGCGGCGAGACGCCGCTCGGCACGGATGAAAAGCGAGCGCGTGGCGATCGTGGCGAGTGGCGAGGTCGGACCGTCGGTCAGCGCGAGCACGTCGGCGCCGAGGCTGGCGGCGCGGCGCGCGAGCTCGATCGTGTCGTCGACATAGCGCGGGAACGCGATGGCGATCACGAGGTCACCCTTGCCCGCGTTGAACAGGCGGCGCGCCGCGTGCGTCGGTCCGCCGATCAGTGCGAGCGACTGCACGTTGTCGTGATACGGCAGCAGGTTGTGCTCCATCAGGCTCGCGAGAAACGCGCTCGCGCCGGAGCCGAGGATGAACACGCGGCGTGCGGCGATGATTGCATCGACGGCGGCCTCGGCGGCTGTTCCGTCGATCGTGCTGCGCGTCGTGCCGAGATTGGTGGCGGCCTGTTCGAGCGACGCGCTGAACAGTTCGTCGCCGTTCGTCTGCGATTCCTGCGCGGTGCGCAGGCGCTCGACAGGGGCGAGCGTCGCTTCGAAGCCGCGCACGAGCGCTTCGCGAAACGCCGGATAGCCGTCGAAGCCGAGCGCGCGCGCAAAGCGGTTCGCCGTCGCGATGGACGCACCGACGGCGGTGGCCAGTTCGTCGATGCGCATGGTCGCGGCCCGGAACTGGTTGGCCAGCACGAACTCGCCCATGCGCCGGTGAACGGGCGTGAGGATCGGCATCGCAGCCGTGATGCGGGCGGCGATGGCAGGCTCGGCGGCGGTGGGTGGATTCTGACGTTGGCGGACCATGATGTCGGAGCGGGTCTGTCGGGCTGGCTGGAATGAAAGTGAATTTACATGAAAATTATCTTGTGAAAATATATTTTCGCTCGCCCAGGGTTTTTGCTGAGCAAGCGGGAAACAGGTTTGGTGGGTTTGGTGCGAGTCGGACAGCAGGAACAAGCGCGAAAGATCGATCGGCTTTGATCACGATCAATGGATTCTGTCGAGATCGCACAAGGACACGGAAAAAGTTCGGAAGCATTTATCGGATTCCGAACAGTCACTGCTGCGGCATGAGAACGGCGCGTGCATTGAAGGCAACGCAGTCCTAGCCACCCCTTCGCGCTATCATCTCAATCTTCCACGGTTCAACGACATAGCCGGACATGGCAAGAGAAAACACGACAGGAGTGGGACACCGGGTTGCCGGAACGCAGGCGGCGCGCGCACCGGCTGACGAGGACACGATACGCAGCACGGATCCAGCGGAATCCGCCGAAGAAGAATCCGGCGGCGGCTCGACCTATCTCGTCCCCGGCCTCGAGCGCGGCTTGCGCATTCTTGCCGAGTTCTCGGCACGCGAACCCGTGCTCGGCGCGCCCGAGCTATCCAAGCGCATCGGCATTCCACGTACGACCACATTCCGTCTGCTGCAAACACTCGAAGCGCTCGGTTTTCTCGAACGCGCGAATAGCGACCGGCATTTTCGTCTCGGCGTCGCGGTGCTGCGCCTCGGCTTCGAGTATCTGAGCTCGCTGGAACTGACCGACTTCGGCACGCCGATTCTCGAACGATTGCGCGATCAGACCGGCTTGAGCACCCATCTGCTGATACGCGACGAGCGCGATGTCGTATTCGTCGCGAAGGCGCAGACGCACGATCCGATGTTCAGTTCAGTGAAGGTGCACGTCGGCACGCGGTTGCCAGCGCACGCGACCGTCCACGGCCAGGTGCTGATGGGCGATCTCTCGCTGATGCAGCTGCGTCAGCTTTATCCCGAGCAGCAGCTCGAACGCTTCACCGACCGCACGCCCGCCACCGTCGACGAACTGTACGAGCGCATTCGAGAAACGGCCGCGCAAGGCTATGCGATCAGCGAGGCATCGTTCGAGCGTGGGATATCCGTGGTCAGCGCGCCCGTGCGCGATCAGACGGGCAAGATCGTCGCTGCGATGACGACGACAGTGCCGCGTTCCGATATCGGTGACGACGAACGCGGGCCGCTCGTCGCGAAGGTGTGCGGCGCGGCGCTCGATCTGTCGGCGCGTCTGAACTATCGCCCGTCGGCCGACGATCCAACGCTCGCGCAAACGCGTCGCTAGGCAGGGTCTTGCGCTCGCGTCGCAAATAGTGCAGCAGAAAAACGAAAACAGGCGGCCTCGATAGGCCGCCTGTCTCATTTCGAGCCTTAAAGAAAGGCCTCAAACCATCGGTCAGAACGAGTGATGAATGCCTGTCAGCACGATTGCCTGATTGCGGCCGCCCGACACGCCCGCTGTGAAAAACGCGGCGTTCGCGTTCTCGTTCGCGTGCTCGTAGAGCACATTCACATAGACCTGCGTGCGCTTGGACAGCGCATAGATATCGCCGATTTCGAATTGCGTCCAGCGACGACCCGATAGCGTCGTCGTCGCGGCGCCGCCCGCGAGCGTGTTGGCCGGCGTGAACTGATAGTTCGCGCCCGCGTCCCAGCTCTGATACGTGTCCGAGAATCCGTTCGACTGCAACTTCACGCGCGTATACAGCGCATGCACGAGCAGCTTGCCGAGCTGATACGACAGACCAGCGCCCATGTTCTCGACCTTGTCGGCGGAATAGGTGGCGGCCGGCACGCCCTGGAACGTGTTGATGCCCGTGGTGACGATCGAGGGCGTGCGGTTGTGCTCGTTCGAATACACGGCGGCCGCCTTGAACGGGCCGTTCGCGTAGTTCACGCCGAAGCTCATCGTCTTGCCCGTCGAGAAGTTCGTCGTGTTGCCGAGGCCCATCATCGCGCCGACCGTGAAGCCCGCGTAGCTGGCTGACTTGAACTTCACCGAGTTGTCGAACGGTACGACGCCCGTATCAGCCAGTTCGTCGATGTTGCCCGGGTGGAACGCAAACCAGCTCGCCGCGAGGTAAGCGGTGCTGAGCGGGCCGAGCATGTCGAAGTTGAACGGCGTCTGATGGCCGAGCGTGATCTGCCCGAACTGGTCGGAACTGATGCCCACATAAGCCTGCCGGTTGAACAGCGTGCCCGCTTTCGCGAAGTTGCCGGTGTTCGTATAAAAGCCGTTTTCCAGCTGGAAGATCGTGTGCAGACCGCCGCCCAGATCTTCGACGCCGCGCAGACCCCAGCGGTCCGGCTGCATGTTGCCCTGTTCTTCCATCCACTTCGTATGTCCGCCGACGTTGCTCACGTAAGCAATGCCGGCATCGAGGCTGCCGTACAGCGTGACGCTGCTTTGCGCCCATGCCGTCGATGTCACCACAAGTCCTGCCGCGCCGGCAGCGATGATGCGTTTCACCCTTGGTACTCCTGATCGTGTAGTCGAGAGCCGGACGTGCCGGTTTCTCTTCCTTTGCCTGTCATCTCTCTGGATGGCCTTCTGGTCGCCTGCTATGTCGGCTATCCGCTTTACGTTCCACCTATGGGCATGTGTATCGCCTATGGAAAGTATAGAGAGTCAAATGAACGAACAAAAAAGTTTTTGCGATGGTGAAAACCCTCATTCATCAGATCAGTCCAGTGCCGTACGCGCGCGCTCTTTATGCGCAGCAACCCTTTGATTTGGCCCGGTTTACGGCCTTCTTACGTTGCGAAAAAGCTGCTGTCGGTGTTTTCCCTGGAAGCGCAGAATTTTTATTTTGTCCGCCCGAACATGTTCCTATAATGACCATACATAAACTGATGTTCCTTAGGTGGAACGTCAAACGGTCGGAACCGGTTGGTCGGAGAAGGTGAGAAATGAGTGAACAGTGGCTTTGCGCCGGACACGCCGGCGCGCTATCCGAAGACGCGCCCGTCGAGTTCAAGCTCGGCGACGGCAAGGAAATCGGCATCTACAAGGTGGGCGATGAGGTCTACGCGCTCGAGAACGTCTGCCCGCATGCGTATGCGCTGCTGACTCAAGGCTTCATCGACGGCGACACGGTCGAATGTCCGCTGCACGAAGCCGTTTTCCACATCCCGACGGGCAAATGTCTGAAAGAGCCGGGCGGCCGCGACCTGAAGGTGTACGCGGTGCGCCTCGCGGGTGAAGAAATCCAGATCAAGGTGGAATGACATGAAAGAAGCCGTCGTGAACTTCAATCCTTTCCTTAAGCCGTGGCTCGCGCCGCAGCCGAACAACGTCGCCGGCAAGGGCGTGATCGAAAAGCCGGGCGAGACGGAAAACATGATCTGGCAGACGCGCAAGGCGGAGCCGACGCAATACGAAAACGACTTCGGCAATGCCCTGGAACAGGTGTTCGAAGCCGGCGCAGTCGAGTTGCACGAAGTGGTGGCGGGTCTGAACCGGGTCGGATTCCGCACGCCGGAAGGCGCGCAGTGGAGCGAAGAGCGTCTCGCCGCGGAACTGCGGTTGCTCGCGGAATAAGCGCAGCCAGTTCAACCGATCCCAGCGAACACGGAGTTTCCCCATGACGTCCCTCAATACAACGAGCCCCGCCGCCGATCCGATTCAGGCTTATCTCGATCGCGGCATCAAGAACTACTGGTATCCCGTCGCGCCGAGCTGGCAGGTAGGCAATGCGCCCATCGGCCTCACGCGGCTAAGCGAGCAGATCGTGCTGTGGCGCGATCAGGACGGCAAAGTCCACGCGCTCGAAGACCGCTGCCCGCACCGCGGCGCGCGTCTGTCGCTCGGCTGGAATCTTGGCAATCGCGTCGCGTGCTGGTATCACGGCATCGAAGTCGACAGCTCGGGCACCGTGCAGGCCGTGCCTGCCGTGTCGGCCTGTCCGCTCGAAGGTCAGAAGTGCGTGAAGTCGTATCCCGTCGAGGAACACGCGGGCGCGATCTTCCTGTGGTTCGGCGACGACGCGCACAAGGAGCCGACGCCGCTCGCACTGCCCGACGAACTGGTCGGCGCGGAGTACTCGCAGTTCCTGTGCGTGTCGAACTGGAAGTGCAACTATCAGTACGCCATCGACAACGTGATGGACCCGATGCACGGCGCGTATCTGCACGCGACGTCGCATTCGATGGCCGAAGGCGACAAGCAGGCCGACATGCGCGTGCGTAAAACTGAAACCGGCCTCATGTTCGAGAAGGTCGGTCAGCGCGACGTGAATTTCGACTGGGTCGAACTGGGCGAAACGGGTTGCCTGTGGATGCGTCTCGCGATTCCCTACAAGAAGAAGTTCGGCCCCGGCGGCAGCTTCGGCATCATCGGCTTTGCGGTGCCCGTCGATAACGACAACTGCCAGGTCTACTTCTGGCGCACGCGCAAGGTGAGCGGCTGGCAGCGCGACGCATGGCGCTTCCTGTATCGCAATCGCCTGGAAGGCCTGCATTGGGCGGTGCTGGAGCAAGACCGCTACGTGCTCGAAAGCCTCGCACCGAACGCGCGCGAACACGAATTCCTTTATCAGCACGATGTCGGTATGACGCGCGTGCGCCGCATGCTGCGTCAACGCGCGCAACAGCACTTCTCGGAGCTTGACGCATTCAACGCGAAGCAGGCGGAAGCAGGCGCGCAAGCGTCGACGGGGCATGCTCATGCCTGACGTCACGGTCTCCAGCCTGAGCGGCTTGAGCGGTCGGCGCGTCGTCGTGACGGGCGGCGCGCGCGGGCTCGGCGCAGCGTTCATCGATGCGCTTGCTAAAGCAGATGCGCAAGTCGTGTTCGGCGATGTGCTCGAAGCTGAAGGCCGTGCGCTCGCGGAGAAGCTCGGTGCGAACGTGCATTTCATTCCGCTCGATCTCGCCAGTCCCGACAGCATCGATGCCTTCGTCACGCAAGCCGCGCAGAAGATGGGCGGCATCGACGCCCTGATCAACAACGCCGCGATCACCAACTCAGGCGGACGCTTCGCGGAAGAACTGACCACGCAAACGTGGGACGCCGTGATGAACGTCAACGTGCGCGGCACGTGGCTCATGTGTACAGCAGTGCTGCCGCATCTGCGGGACTCGAAGCGCGGCGCGATCGTGAACGTCGCGTCGGACACGGCGATGTGGGGCGCGCCGAAGCTGCTCGCGTACGTCGCAAGCAAGGGCGCGGTGATTTCGATGACGCGCTCGCTCGCACGCGAATTCGGTGCGCACGGCATCACGGTGAATGCAATTGCGCCTGGCCTCACGGAAGTCGAAGCGACGGCCTACGTGCCCGCCGAACGCCACGAGTATTACCTCAAAGGCCGCGCGTTGAACCGCGCACAAGTGCCCGATGACGTAACGGGCCCCGTGCTTTTCCTGCTGACGGACGCCGCCCGCTTCGTGACGGGCCAGTTGCTGCCCGTGAACGGCGGCTTCGTGATGAATTGACCTTGCTCGAACCAGCAAACCACATGGAGAAAACAATGGCCGACGCCGATCTCGATCGCAAATCGTGGGATCAACCCGCTGACGCAAGTTTCGAACAATGGATGGACACGCGCGTCGCGCGGTTCGAAACGCGCCGCTACGACTGGGACGCGCTGAAGTTCCAGGCTGACTACGACCCGAAGTACCGTCGCGCGCAAATGCGCTATGTCGGCACGGGCGGCACGGGTGTCGCGAAAGATATGAACACGGTGCCCGCAGGCAACTTCACGTTCTCGACGATGGTGATTCCCGCCGGCAACATCGGCCCGAGCCACATTCATATCGACGTCGAAGAAATCTTCTTCGTGCTGCGCGGCAAGATGAAAGTGATCTGCGAGCGCGACGGCGAAACGTGGGAAGCCGTGCTCGGCGAACGCGATCTGATCTCGGTGCCGCCGGGCGTGTATCGCACGGAAATCAACATTGGTGAAGAAGACGCGCTGATGTGCGTGATGCTCGGTTCGTCGAAGCCGATCACGCCGACGTATCCGCCGGATTCGCCGCTCGCAAAGATCAAGCGCGACCTCGCGAAATAAATCAACGCACATCACTCACGAAGCGAAGCCTTATGTCCGCAGCCTTGCCCGTCACTGTCGATCGAACCGTCACGCTGGAAACGCGCCTCTCGCACTTCCCGGCACGGCGGATCGAGATTGCGCCGCAATGCGCGATCGGCTATCGCGAAGCGGGTGCCGCACATGCCGATGCGCTGCCGCTCGTGCTGTTGCACGGTATCGGCTCGGGCGCGGCTTCGTGGGTGCAACAACTCGAAGCGTTGGGCACGACGCGCCGCGTGTTCGCGTGGGACGCGCCGGGCTATGGCGAATCGACGCCTGTTGCATCGGCTTCGCCCGCCGCGCGCGAGTACGCGAGTGCAGTCGAGCAATGGCTCAACGTACTAAACGTAGAACGTTGCGTGCTGGTCGGTCATTCGCTTGGCGCGATCATCGCGGGCTCGTTCGCGGCATCGCACGCTGAGCGCGTCGCCGGTCTGTTGCTGATTTCGCCCGCGGCGGGCTACGGCGCGGCATCCGAAGAAGTGCGCGCGTCGAAGCGCGACAGCCGTCTCGCGATGCTAGCCGAACTCGGCCCGCAAGGACTCGCGGACCAACGCAGCGCCAACATGCTGTCGCCGCACGCCGATGACGCATCGCGCGACTGGGTCCGCTGGAACATGTCGCGCATCGTGCCGCACGGTTACGCACAGGCGACGCATCTGCTCGCCAACGCCGACCTCGCCAGCGATGTCACGAACTACACAGGCCGTATCACCGTCGCGGTCGGTGCAGAAGACGTGATTACGCCACCGTCGTCGTGCGAACGGATCGCGCTCGCAGCGAACACGCGTTTGCAGATCATCCCGCGCGCGGGTCACGCGGGCTATATCGAGGCGAGCACTGACTACACCGCGCTCATCGACGCATTCTGCCGCGCGAGCGACGGCCAATGGAGCAAAGCATGACCCCCGAATTGACGGGCACTGCACCTGAAGCAGAAGAAGACCGCAACGACGCGAGCTATCGCGTGCCCGGACTCGAACGCGGCCTGCGCATTCTCACGGAGTTTTCGCCGCGCGAACCGGTGCTCGGCGCGCCCGAGTTGTCGAAGCGCCTCGGCATTCCGCGCACGACGGTGTTCCGTCTGCTGCAGACACTCGAATCGCTAGGCTTTCTGGAGCGCGCGGATCGCGACCGTAACTATCGTCTGGGCGTCGCGGTGCTGCGCCTCGGCTTCGAATATCTCAGTTCGCTCGAACTCACCGATCTCGGCTTGCCGCTGATCGAAGGGTTGCGCGACGCGACGGGCCTGACCACGCACATCGTGATCCGCGACGGACGCGACGTGGTGTTCGTCGCGAAGGCGCAGAGTCACGCACCCGTGTTCAGCTCGGTGAAGGTAAACGTCGGCACGCGGCTGCCCGCGCATGCAACGACGCATGGCCACGTGCTGATGGGCGATCTGTCGCTCGACGAACTGCGTGCGCTGTATCCGGAGCAGACGCTTGAACGCTTCACGAAACACACACCCGCCACTGTCGATGAACTGTACGAGCGCGTGAGGGACGACGCCGTGCGCGGTTTCGCGATCAGCGAATCGTCGTTTGAAAACGGCATTTCCGTGATCAGTGTGCCTGTGCGCAACGATACGGGCCGCATCGCCGCCGTCATCACGACGACGATTCCGCGTCCGCAGATCGACGCGGCGCTGCTCGATGGCGGCCTCATCGACAAGGTGCGCACTGCGGCGGAGCAACTGTCGCTGCGGCTGAACTATCGGCCGTCGGCGGAAAGCAGGTACATGAAGGCATTGGGGCTCTGATGATTCAAATCGATCTCACCGGACAGGTTGCAGTGGTGACGGGCGGCTCGTCCGGCATCGGTCTCGCAACAGCCGAACTCTTTTTGCGTGCGGGCGCATCGGTAGCGATCTGCGGGCGCGACACCGACCGGCTTGCAAGCGCCGAAGTTTCGTTACGCGCTCAGTTTCCGCAAGCGCAATTGCTCGCCGCGCGCTGCAATGTGCTCGATGCCGATGAAGTCGTCGCATTTGCGAATGCAGTACAGCAACGCTTCGGCCGCACCGACATGCTCGTGAACAACGCAGGCCAGGGCCGCGTATCGACGTTCGCCGACACGAGCGACGAAGCGTGGCGCGAAGAACTGGACCTCAAGTACTTCAGCGTGATCCGTCCGACGCGCGCATTTCTGCCGATGCTCACGCAAGCCGCACAACAAGGCCACGGTTCGATTGTCTGCGTGAACTCGCTGCTCGCATTGCAGCCGGAGTCGCATATGGTCGCGACCTCGTCGGCGCGCGCGGGCGTGCAGAACCTGATCAAGTCGCTGGCCGTGGAACTCGCGCCGCAGCGCATTCGCGTGAACTCGATTCTGATCGGCATCGTCGAGTCGGGCCAATGGCGCCGACGCTATCAGACGCAGGCGCAGCCGGGACAAAGCTGGGAAGAATGGACCAGCGAACTCGCGCGCAAGAAGAACATTCCGCTCGGCCGCTTCGGCCGTCCTGAAGAAGCCGCACAAGCGCTCTTTTATCTCGCTACACCCCTGTCGTCGTACACGACGGGAAGCCATATCGATGTTTCCGGAGGCGTTGCACGTCATGTCTAACAAAACCACCGTCGGCGAGCTGATCGCCGCTTTTCTCGAGCAATGCGGCGTTAAAACTGCATTCGGCGTGATCTCGATCCACAACATGCCGATCCTCGACGCGATCAATACGCGCGGCAACATCCGCTATGTCGGCGCGCGCGGCGAAGCGGGCGCGCTGAACATGGCCGATGGTCTCGCGCGCGTGTCGGGCGGCCTCGGCGTCGCGTTCACGAGCACGGGCACGGCTGCGGGCAACGCGGCGGGCGCGATGGTCGAAGCGCTGACGGCAGGCACGGCGCTCGTGCATATCACCGGTCAGATCGAATCGACGTATCTGGATCAGGACCTCGCGTACATCCACGAAGCGCCCGATCAGCTGGCGATGCTCTCGTCGATTTCGAAGGCCGCATACCGCGTGCGCTCGGTCGAGACCGCGTTGGCAACCGTGCGCGAAGCCGTGCGCGTCGCGCAAACGGCGCCGAGTGGTCCCGTCAGTGTCGAGATTCCGATCGACATCCAGGCCGCTGAAATCGAATGGCCCGTCGACATGGCTGCGCCGCACATCAACACGCTGACGCACGACACGAAGCGCGTCGAACAACTTGCCGACGAACTCGCGAAAGCGAAGCGTCCGTTGCTGTGGCTCGGTGGCGGCACGCGTCATGCGCGTGCACAGGTCGAACGCCTCGTGAAACTCGGCTTCGGCGTCGTGACCAGCGTGCAGGGCCGCGGCGTGCTGCCCGAAGATCATCCCGCGACGCTCGGTGCATTCAACGTGCAGCCGACAGTCGAGAAGTTCTACAAGACCTGCGATGCGCTGCTTGTGGTTGGCTCGCGTCTGCGCGGCAACGAAACGCTCAAGTACAAGCTCGCGTTGCCGCAACCGCTGTTCCGCGTCGACGCCGACGCACTCGCCGACAACCGCGGCTATCGCAATGAGCTGTTCGTTCATGGCGATGCTGTCGCCGTGCTCGATCAGCTCGCGACGCTGCTCGAAGGCCGCATGAAGATCGACCCGGCATTTGCCGGTGATCTGGCCGCGACGCGCGAAGTCGCTGTCGCTGAAACGGGCAAGGGTCTCGGACCGTACAAGCGCCTCGTCGACGTGCTGCAACACGCCGTGGGCCGCGACTACAACTGGGTGCGCGACGTGACGATCTCGAACAGCACGTGGGGCAACCGCATGCTGAAGATCTTCCAGCCGCGCGCGGGCGTGCATGCGCTTGGCGGCGGCATAGGCCAGGGCATCCAGATGGCGATCGGCGCGGCGCTCGCGGATGCGGCGGCGAAGACCGTTTGCCTCGTCGGCGATGGTGGCCTGATGGTCAACGTCGGCGAACTGGTCACGGCCGTGCAGGAAAACGCGAACGTGATGATCGTGCTGATGAACGATCAATGCTACGGCGTGATTCGCAACATTCAGGACGCGCACTATGGCGGCCGCCGCTGCTACGTGCAACTGCATCAACCGGATTTCGCGCAGTTCTGCGCGAGCTTCGGCCTCACGCACTACCGCATTTCGTCGCTGGATCAGGCTGACGATGTGATCCGCGACGGCATCGCGAAGAGCGGGCCGGTGCTGGTCGAAGTGGACATGTTGTCGGTCGGTTCATTCGCCACTGCATTCGCCGGCCCGCCCGTGCGCAAACAGGAGCCAGAACATGCCTAACGTTGCGGGCATCAATCATCACACGCCCATCGACATCGCGATGATCGGTTTCGGCGCCATCGGTCAGACCGTGTATCACGCGGTTGCTGCCGATCCGCAAGTGCATGTGTCGCATGTGATCGTGCCCGAGCATCAGGCCAACGCCGTGCGTGAGCAGGTCGGGCCGGATGTCGATGTCGTGTGGACCGTCGATGCATTGAAGTCGCGTCCGCAATTCGCGCTCGAATGCGCGGGGCACGGCGCGCTGGTGAGCCATGTCGTGCCGCTGCTGAAGGCAGGCACCGATTGCGCCGTAGCGTCGATCGGCGCGCTGTCGGATCTGAGCCTGCTTGAAGCGCTGAACGCCGCCGCTGATGAAGGCCATGCAACCGTGACGCTGCTTTCCGGCGCCATTGGCGGTATCGACGCGCTCGCAGCGGCAAAACTCGGTGGCCTCGACGAGGTGCAGTACATCGGCCGCAAGCCGCCGACGGGCTGGCTCGGCACGCCCGCCGAACAACTCTGCGACCTGCAGACGCTGACGGAAGCACGCGTGATTTTCGAAGGCAGCGCGCGCGAAGCGGCGCGCCTGTATCCGAAGAACGCAAACGTCGCGGCAACTGTCGCGCTCGCCGGTCTCGGCCTCGATCAGACGATGGTGCGTCTGATCGCCGATCCCGCCGTGACGCGCAACGTGCATCGCATCGTCGCGCGCGGCGCGTTCGGCGAGATGTCGCTCGAAATGAGCGGCAAGCCGCTGCCCGACAATCCGAAGACCTCTGCGCTGACCGCGTTCAGCGCGATCCGCGCGCTGCGCAATCGCGCGGCCCGCTGCGTGATCTGAAGATCTGACAGTCAAAGGAAGTACGACATGCCCCACACCGACATCATTTCGAGCCTCGTGCCCACCGCCGACATTTTCGTCGGCGGCGAATGGAAACGCGGGCGCGGTGCACTGTACGCGAGCATTTATCCCGCTGACGGCTCGGTGAACACCGAAATCACGACGGCCGATGCCGACGATGCGCGCGAAGCCGTCGAAGCCGCCGACCTCGCGTGGCGCCAGCCGAACTGGTCCGGTCTGAAGCCGCATCAGCGCGCGCTGATTCTGTATCGCATCGCCGATCTGATCATGGCGAAGCACGAAGCGCTCGCACAACTGCAACGCCGCGACAACGGCAAGCCGATTGGCGAAACGCGCGTGCTGGTTGCGAGCGCGGCGAACACGTTCCGCTATTTCGCGGCGTGCCTCGAAACACTCGACGAAGAAGTGACGCCCTCGCGCGGCGACTATCTGACGATGAGCGTACACGAGCCGATCGGCGTGATTGCGGCGATTACGCCGTGGAATTCACCCATCGCTTCCGATGCGCAAAAGCTCGCGCCCGCTTTGGCTGCTGGCAATGCCGTCGTGTTGAAGCCCGCTGAAATAACGCCGTTGGTGTCGCTCGCGCTTGCTCGCATCTGCGAGGAAGCGGGCGTGCCGAAGGGTGTGGTGAGCGTACTGCCCGGCAAGGGCTCGGTGATCGGTGATGTGCTGGTGCGCCATCCGCTCGTGAAGAAAGTGTCGTTCACGGGTGGCACGGAAGTGGGGCGCGGCATCGCGCGGATCGCGGCGGACAAGTTGATGCCTGTGTCGCTCGAACTCGGCGGCAAATCGCCGACGATGGTTTTCGACGACGCCGATCTCGATCATGCAGTGAACGGCGTGTTGTACGGCATTTTCAGTTCGTCGGGCGAAGCGTGCATCGCGGGTTCGCGTCTGTTCGTGCAGCGCTCGATCTATCCCGAGTTCATGAAGCGGCTGACCGCGAAAGCGCGTGAGTTGCGCGTCGGCGATCCCGCGAGTGAAAGCACGCAGATGGGTCCGCTGATTTCCGCGAAGCATCGCGAATCGGTTGAGCGTTATGTCGCGCTGGGTCTCGAAGAAGGCGGCCGTTTGCTGTGTGGCGGCGAACGGCCTGTCGGCAATAACCGCGAACAAGGCTTCTTCTATCAGCCGACGATTCTCGAGGGCCTGTCGAACAACGCACGCATTTGCCAGGAAGAAATCTTCGGGCCCGTGCTGGTAGCGATGCCGTTCGACGACGAAGCGTCGCTGCTGAAAGAAGCGAACGACAGCGTATTCGGTCTCGCCGCCGGCATCTGGACGCGGGACTACAAGCGCGCATGGCGCGTCGCGCGCGCGCTCGAAGCGGGCACCGTCTGGATCAACACGTACAAGCTGTTCTCGATTTCGACGCCGTTCTCAGGCTGGAAAGAAAGCGGCATGGGCCGCGAGAAAGGCCGCCTGGGCATTCGTGAGTATATGCAGCAAAAGAGCCTCTACTGGGGCTTGAACGACGCCCCGCTTGCGTGGGCGAACTGAAGAGGCACGCAACATGAGCATTCTCGGCATTGAACAGATCACGTACGGCGTGACGGATCTCGATACCTGTCGGCGCTTTTTCGCCGACTGGGGCATGAAGGAAACCGCGCACGACGAAACGCGCGCGCGCTTCGAAACATTGAACGGTTGCACGGTGCTCGCGGTGATGGCGAACGACCCGTCGCTGCCGCCCGCGTTCGAAGAAGGTCCGACGCTGCGCGAAGTGACGTGGGGCGTCGCCACGCCCGCCGATCTCGACAAATACCGCGCGAGCCTCGAAGGCGCGCAGGGCTATTACTCGAACGACGACGCCGTCGGCTGCATCGATCCGAACGGCATGGCGATTCGCGTTGAAGTGACACGCAAGCGCGCCGTCGATGTGCATGGTTCGCCGTCGAACGTATGGGGCCAGACGCTGCGTGTCGATACGCCTAGTCCGATCTACGAACGCGCGGAACCCGTCGAAGTGGGCCACGTCGTGTTTTTCACGAACTGCCTCGCGGAGCAGGAGACGTTCTATCAGGAACGACTCGGCTTCGAGATGTCGGACCGTTATCCGGGCCGTGGCGCATTCATGCGTTGCGCGCCGCACGGCGGCCATCACGACATCTTTCTGCTGCAACTGCCGACAGGCAAGCGCGGATTGAATCACGTTGCGTTCACCGTGCGCGACATCCACGAAGTATTCGGTGGCGGCATGCACGTCAGCCGTTGCGGCTGGGATACGCAACTCGGGCCGGGACGTCACCCTGTCTCGTCCGCGTACTTCTGGTACTTCCAGAATCCGGCAGGCGGACTGATCGAGTATTACGCCGACGAAGATCAACTCACGCCCGAATGGCAGCCGCGCGATTTCGAACCGGGTCCGACCGTGTTCGCCGAATGGGCGATCGACGGCGGTATCGACGGCAATACGCGCCGCCAGAAGAACGCGAAGGCGCCGGAAGGCAAGTTCATGACGGAGCGCAAACATGACTGACGCTGCCATTTCAAACGCTGCGAGCAACGCGGACGTGCCGCAAACGATCGTCGTGATCGGCGGGGGCCAGGCTGCGGGCTGGGTCGTGAAGACGCTGCGCAAGACGGGCTTCGAAGGCCGTCTCGTGATGATCGCGGATGAAATTCATCTGCCGTATGAGCGGCCGCCGCTGTCAAAAGCGGTGCTGTCGGGTGATGCCGATATCGATACGGTGCGCCTCTTCGCAAGCGACGATTTCGCGTCGCTCAATGTCGAAGCATGGCAGCCGGACGTTGCGACGCAGATCGACCGCGCACAACGCATCGTGCGTACGCAATCGGGACGCGAAGTGCAGTACGACCGGCTCGTGATCGCAACGGGCGGCGCGGCGCGCAAGCTGCCTGCGTCGTTGGTGAAGACGGATCACATCGCGTATCTGCGCACGTTGGACGAAGCGTCGGCGCTCGGCGAGCGTTTGCGCGCTAGCAAGCATGTGCTCGTGATCGGCGGTGGATGGATCGGTCTCGAAGTCGCGGCGACGGCGCGCAAGCTCGGCGTCGCGGCGACGGTCGTGGAAGGCGCGCCGCGTCTGTGTGCGCGTTCGGTGCCGCCTGCCGTATCGGACTTCCTGCTCGATCTGCATCGCTCGAATGGCGTCGACGTGCGTTTGTCCGCTGCGTTGACGTCGCTCGACACGCATCCTGACGACGCGAGCAAAGTGCGCGCGACGCTTGCGGACGGCACATCCATCGATGCCGATTTCGCCGTGGCGGGCATCGGTCTGACGCCGCATACGTCGCTGGCTGAAGCGGCCGGCTTGCCTGTGAACGACGGTATCGTCGTCGACGAACACGGCATGACGAACGACCCGCGCATCTTCGCTTGCGGCGATGTCGCGAATCATCCGAGCGCGTGGTTGAAGCGTCGCGTGCGGCTCGAATCGTGGGCGAATGCGCAGAACCAGGCGATCGTCGTCGCGAAGGCCATGCTCGGTCAATTCGAACCGTATGCGGAGATTCCGTGGTTCTGGTCGGATCAATACGACGTGAACCTGCAGATTCTCGGCGACATTCCCGCCGATGCCGAACTCGTCGTGCGTGGCGATGTCAGCGCGCGCCGCGCGACGCTCTTTCATGTCGCGGACGGTGGCGTGCGCGGCGTGATTGCGATCAACACGCCGCGCGATCTGAAGCTCGCGCGCAAATGGATGACCCAGGGGCGCACGGTCGATGTGGCGGCTCTGGCCGACGCCGACAAGGCGCTTGCCTAACCACAGTACGGGGCGGAGAAACGACGCATGAGCACTATCGACAACACGTTTGAGGCACACAGCAGCGCCGGTGTCTCCCATCCCGCGACGCGCGGCTCGATCATTGCGCGGCTCGAACGATTGCCCGCGAATGCGATGCTGGTGCGCGCGCGCATACTGATCGGCCTCGCGACGTTCTTCGACGGCTTCGACGTCATCGCGATCGCCGCGACGCTGCCGATCCTGATCGGCAAATGGCATCTGACGCCGTGGGACGTGGGCCTGATGATCGGCGCGAGTTCGGTCGGCCAATTGATCGGCGCGTTTCTGTTTCCGTGGTATGCGGAGCGTCACGGCCGCGTGAAGGCGATTGCGCTGAGTTCGGGCTTGATCGGCGTGACGAGTATCGCGTGTGGTTTTGCACCTACATTTGCAGTGTTTTTCGTGTTGCGCATCGTGCAGGGCATCGGGCTGGGTGGCGAGTTGCCCGTGGCCGCGACGTACATCAATGAAATCTGCCGCGCGCATGGACGCGGGCGCTTCGTGCTGCTGTACGAGATCGTGTTCCCGGTCGGCCTGCTTGCGTCGAATGCATTGGGCGCGTGGATCGTGCCGCGCTTCGGCTGGGAGGCGATGTACTTTATCGGCGGCATGCCGTTGATCCTGTTCTTCGTGCTGCGCAGGCTCGTGCCCGAGTCGCCGCGCTGGCTCGCAGAACGCGGCCGCATGAACGAAGCCGCCGATGCCGTGCACGCTTTCGAGCGCACCGCCAAAAGCGCGCTGCCGCCGATGCAAGATCCCGCTGATTTCGAAGCGATGGCCGCGCGTCACCCGAAACGCAAGATGCGCGATCTGTTCGGCAAGGCTTACTGGAAGCGCTCGGCGGCTGTCGCGATGCTGTGGATGACGTGCGGCGTGATCCAGTACGGTCTGTCGACGTGGCTGCCGACGATTTATCGCACGGTGTATCACGCGCCGTTGCAACTGGCGCTGAATCTGGCTGTTGCTGCGTCCGTGCTTGGCGTGCTCGGTTCGCTGCTGTGCGCGATGCTGGTCGACAAGGTGGGCCGCAAGCCGATCATCAACTGGTCGTTCATGTTGTGCGCGTTGTCGCTGGTGTTGGCGGGCGTGTTCCACGACGCCTCCGTTTATGTGGTGGCGACGTGCTGTGCGTTCGCGCTCGGCTGGCTGGCGTGTGGGTTCATCACGGCTTATGTGTACACGCCTGAGTTGTATCCGACGAGTATTCGCGCGTTTGGGTGCGGTGTTGGCGGCGCGTGGTTGAAGCTCGCAGCGATCTTTGCGCCGACGCTGGTGTCGAAGACGATGGTCGGCGGGAATCTCGATGTGGCGTTTTATCTGCTGGCCGTGGTGCCGTTTCTTGCGGCGCTTGTCGTGCAGTTTCTGGGGATCGAGACGAAGGGGAAGGTGCTGGAGCAGCTGGAAGCCTAGGCTTCTCTGTCGTGTTTTATGTCGGGCCGCGATGCGCAGGTTCTGCGTATCGTGGCCCGAGTTGTTTTGAGGTGAGGGTTTTCGGGAGTGAGTCTTTGGGTGCGTTTCGAACGCACCTCAAGCGGCATCGGCATGGTTCGAATGACCCGAAAACGCCCGTTTCAGCTCATTTCCGCATGATTTTAGAGGATGACGAGCAGGCAGAATGAGGCATTTGAGAAGCACGCAACCTGTAAAGGTGAGTGTTTTCGGGACTTCGCTGCGGGAAGGGTTTCACCATTCAGAAGAACGGTTTGGCGATATTCGGGTAACGAAAGCGAAGCCGTAGGTCTGCCCGTTGGGCAGACCCCTCAACCCTGCGGCAACTCCCGCACATCGGCCGTCGCCACTGCCCCAAACGTGTCGCTCAACACGTAATCAACCAGCTTGCCCGCCGACTCTTCCGGCGTCGCCAGCTTGCCGCTGCGCTTCAGTTCTTCGAACTTCTCGCGCATCGGGAATTTCTCCAGACCTGTCGAGCGAATCTCCGCCTGCATGTTCGTATCGACGACACCCGGCGCGACGCTGCAAATACGCAGCGCGCGATTCTCGTCGAGCGCGACAGAACGCGCATGGTGATCGAGCGCGGCCTTCGTCGCGCAGTAAATGCTCCACCCGGAATAAGGATGGCGCGCCGCGCCACTGGAAATATGCACGATGCGCCGGTCGCTCGCATCCGGGCTGGCCGTGGCGAACGCGCTCGCCAACATCAACGGTGCCGACACGTTCAGCGTCACAGCTTGCGCAATCGCGGCAACGTCTTGCGCTTCGATGGGCCCGATCGGCTGGACCATGCCCGCATTGTTGAACAGCAACGCGGTCTGCGCACCCTTCAGGAAGTTGCGCAACGTGTCGCCCGCGAGCAATTGCGTGAGGCTTTCGGCATCCGCCAGATCGACCGCGACCTGTTCGAAGCCCGCCTGATTCGCGAGCGCTTCGTTGCGCGAACGGGAAATGCCGAGCACGGCGATGCCTTGTGCCAGCAGCCGATGTGCGAGCGCCTCGCCGAGACCACGCGTGTGACCCGTGACGATGGCGCGAACGGAAGTAGTAGCGTTCATGTCGATGTGCTCGATATTCAATGAGACCGTTGATCAGCGCACCATTTTCTCACGCGCATTCGACGTGTGCAGGCGCTTCGTTCATTCCTGGCGAAACCGCTCGCGATACTGTTTAGGTGTCGCGCCAATGCGCTTGGTGAATACGATGCGCATGCGGTCGGCCGTGCCGAAGCCGCAATCGTAGGCAATCGTTTTGAGCGCCGCGCCGCTGCTTTCGAGCAGCTTGCGCGCCGCATCCATCCGCGCCCGCTCGACGAACTCATGAGGCGTCACGCCCGTTTCCTGCACGAAGATGCGCGCGAAATTGCGTGCGCTCATGCCCGCCACATCCGCGAGTTGTTTGACCGTGAAGTTGTTGCGGATGTTCGTCATCACATGTGCCTGGATCTTCGCCACAGGCGAGGCCTCGTCGGCGGGCGCAGTGAGGTAGGGGCTGAATTGCGACTGCCCGCCCTGGCGCTGCGAGAACACCACCAGGCGTTTCGCGACCTTTAGCGCCGTCTGCGGGCCGTGGTCTTCCGTTACGAGCGCGAGCGCGAGGTCGATGCCCGCCGTCACGCCCGCCGACGTCACGAGCCGCTCGTCGCGCAGATAGATGCGGTCGAAATCGACGCGCGCTTTCGGAAACTGCGCCGCGAGCTGCTGCGCGTGCTGCCAGTGCGTCGTGACGTTGCGATCGTCGAGCAGTCCCGCGTGGCCCAACGCGAACGCGCCCGTGCAGATCGAGCCGTAGCGCTCGCATTGCGATGCGACATTCGCTAGCCAGGCCGTGAGACGCGCGTCGGGCGTGCTTTCCGGCAAGGCGGGACCGCCTGCGACCAGGGCGAGATCGAACGTGCTGCGTGGCTGGTCGAAGGTTTCGTCGGCGACGAACCGGATGCCGTTCGACGCGCGCAGCGGCGCGCTGTCCGCGGCGAGCAGCGCCACGTCATAGCGTTCCTTGTCGCCGATGAACAGATTCGCCTCGGCGAACACATCGAGAGGACCGGCGACATCCAGCGCCTGGACGCCCGGAAAGATCGCTATGGCAACGCTCGGCATTCAGTGACCTCGCAGACAACGCGTAATGGAAAACGGCAGCAGACGACGTGTGGTTGGCAGGTTACGGCGGTGTGCGCAGGTTGAAGGCAGCGGCCTCAAAACCAATACTGAAGCCATCGACAACCATGAATCACCGGAGGAACCCAGGATGGAACAGGATAGCAAATCTGCTTACAAAGCCGACGCCGAGGGCCGCGACGCGCACGACGAACAACTGATGGACGAAGCGCTGATGGACACTTTCCCCGCCAGCGACCCGATCGCGCCGATGTGTTTCGATTGACTTCGAGCGTAAGCGGCAGGCTCGCGGCACAATATCATGCAATCCAATGCGCTAATTGTCCGTCATGGTCCTGAAGAACCTGCTTCGCCGCCTCGACCTCACCACGCTGCAACTGTTCATCGCCGTGTATGAGGAAGGCACGCTGACGCGCGCCGCGGAACGCGAGGCCATCGCCGTCTCCGCCGCGAGCAAGCGGCTGCTCGAACTGGAGCAGGCCGTCGGCGCGACGCTGTTTCAGCGCAACGCGCGCGGCATGACGCTCACGCCCGCGGGCGAAACGCTGCTGCATCACGCGCGCCGCGTGATGCGCGGCATCGAGAACATCGGTATCGAGCTTGCAGGCCACGCGAGCGGCGTGCGCGGTTATGTGCGGATGATGGCGAACCTCTCCGCGATCGTCGAGTTCTTGCCCGAAGATCTGCGCGCATTTCTCGCCGTCAACGAACAGGTGAAGATCGACCTCGAAGAGCGGCCAAGCGGCGGCGTAGTCGAGGCGGTGGCGGACAGTCTCGCCGATCTCGGCATCTGTTCCGGTGAAGCCGACGCGCGTGGCCTCGAAGTGACGCATTATCGGCACGACATGCTGTGCGTCGTGATGCGCGACGACCATCCGCTCGCTGGCCGTACGAGTGTTGCGTTCGAAGACACGCTCGACAGCGATCACGTCGGTCTGCATTCGGCCAGTTCGATCAACGCGCGCACGCACATGGCTGCGCGCCAGGCGGGCAAGGCACTGAAGCTGCGCATTCACGTGCCGGGCTTCGACGCCGTGTGCCGCATGGTGCAGGCGGGCATGGGCGTCGGCGTGCTGCCCGTCAACGTGTATCGCATCATGGGGCGGCCGCTGGGACTCGTGTCGGTTGCGCTCGAAGACGAATGGGCCGAGCGCAGCCTCATCATCGTCACGCGCGATGCGGCGCGTCTGTCGCCCGTCGCGAAGCTGCTGTTCGATCATCTGTCCTCGGTGGAAGCCCTGTCCAGCAAGGCTTAGCGCCGAGCGTTCGCGAACCGCGAACGGTCCTTGGCGAAATGCGGTTGGACGCCCCGGCGGCCTCGCTTCTACATTTGTCTCCAACGTGAAACAAGATTGGAGACAGCATCATGAGTGGTCCGTTGCAGGGTATTCGCGTCGTCGAGATCGGCACGCTGATCGCAGCGCCGTTCGCCGCGCGCCTGCTCGCCGAGTTCGGCGCCGAAGTCATCAAGATCGAAGCGCCCGAAATGGGCGACCCGTTGCGCAAATGGCGCAAGCTGCATGAAGGCACCTCGCTCTGGTGGTATCTGCAATCGCGCAACAAGAAGTCGATCTGCGTGAATCTCAAGTCGGAAGAGGGCGCTGATGTCGTCAAACGTCTGGCCGCCGATGCCGACGTCGTCATCGAAAACCTGCGCCCAGGCGCGCTCGAAAAGCTCGGCCTCGGCTGGGACGTGCTGCACGCCATCAACCCCAAACTCACGATGGTCCGCATCTCCGGCTATGGCCAGACGGGCCCGTATCGCGATCGACCGGGCTTCGGCGCGATCGGCGAAGCAATGGGCGGCATCCGCTATACGACGGGCGATGTCGACGGCGCGCCCGCTCGCGTCGGCGTGAGTCTCGGCGATTCGCTTGCTTCGCTGCACGGCGTGATCGGCGCGTTGATGTCGCTGCTGCGCGTGAAGACTGGGCAGGGCGATGGACAGATCGTAGACGTGTCGCTGGTCGAAAGCGTGTTCAACCTGATGGAAAGCCTCGTGCCCGAATACGATCTGCTCGGCCATGTGCGCGAGCGCAGCGGCGGCGCGCTGCCGGGCATCGCGCCGTCGAACACGTATCGCACGGAAGATGGCGGCTTTGTCGTGATCGCGGGCAATAGCGATCCGATCTTCAAGCGCCTGATGCACGTGATCGGCCGCGCCGATCTCGCCGACGATCCCGCGCTGGCTCGCAACGACGGCCGCGTCGCGCAAAGCGCAATGCTCGATGCCGCGATCACGGCGTGGACCTCGCATCAATCGATCGACGACGTGCTGGCCGCGCTCGAACGCGCCGAAGTGCCGTCGGGCCGTATTTTTTCAGTCGCCGATATCGTCGCCGATCCGCACTATCAGGCGCGCGAGATGTTGCTGAAGGCCGATCTGCCGGGCGGCGCGTCGGTGAAGATGCCGGGCATCGTACCGAAGCTGTCGGAGACGCCGGGTGAAGTGCGCTGGCAAGGTCCGACGCTTGGCGAGCATACGTCGAGCGTGCTCGCCGATCTTGGCTACGAGCAAAGCGAAATCGAGCGGCTGCGCCGCGAAGGAGCTGTGCAATGAATGACGACATTCAGTTCGACAAGCTGATCGTGCAGGAAGTCGCGCCGCGCGACGGCTTGCAGATCGAACCGACGTGGGTCGAAACGGCCGACAAGATCGCGTTGATCGATCAGTTGTCGACAGCGGGCTTCACGCGCATCGAGGCGGGCTCGTTCGTTTCGCCGAAAGCGATTCCCGCGTTGCGCGACGGCGAAGCGGTGTTCGCGCAGATCCAGCGCCGCGAAGGCGTGATCTTCGTCGCGCTGGTGCCGAACGTAAAGGGCGCCGAACGCGCGCTCAATGCACGCGCCGACGAGTTGAACCTCGTGATGTCCGCGAGCCAGACACACAACCGCGCGAACATGCGGATGAGCTGCGAGGCGTCGCTGGATGCATTCGGCGATATCGCGCGGCTCGCGAAGCATTTTCCCGTGTCGTTGAATGCGACGGTGGCGACGGCTTTCGGCTGCCCGTTCGAAGGCAAGATCGACGAAGACCGTGTCGTGTCGATCGTCGATACGTACCGCGAGATGGGCATCGACGGCATCACGCTTGCCGATACGACGGGCATGGCGAATCCTCGCCAGGTTGCGCGGCTGGTCAAGCGCGTGCTGCAACGCGTGCCCGCCGATGCGCTCACGCTGCACTTCCATAACACGCGCGGCCTTGGCCTCGCGAACGTGCTGGCCGCGTATGAAGTTGGCGCGCGCCGCTTCGACGCGGCGCTCGGCGGCCTCGGCGGCTGCCCGTTTGCGCCGGGCGCGTCGGGCAACATCTGCACGGAAGACCTCGTCAACATGTGCGACGAGATCGGCATTCCGACAGGCATCGATCTGCAAAAGCTGATCGCGCTGTCGCGCACGCTGCCCGCGTTGCTCGGTCATGACGTACCGGGCCAACTGATGAAAGCGGGCCGCAATTGCGACGTACATCCCGTGCCGGATTACGTACGCGCGATCTGAACTTCACCCAACCAACAACACCGACGACCGGACGACGAATCCGGCCTGTAAGGAGACAAGCATGAGCACACCAGGCGCAGTGGCGGCAGGCGGCCGCGACGACAAACTAACGGCCACGGCCGACATCATCAAGAAGGTCACGTGGCGGCTCATGCCGCTCATCATGATCTGCTATCTGTTCGCGTTCTTCGACCGCATCAACATCAGCTTCGCGAAGTTCCAGCTGCAAAGCGACCTCGGCTTTTCGGATACGGCGTACGGCCTCGGCGCGAGTCTCTTCGTGATCGGCTACGTGCTGTTCGAAGTGCCGAGCAACATGCTGTTGTACAAGGTCGGCGCGCGCAGATGGATTGCGCGGATCATGATTTCGTGGGGTCTCGCGACAGCCGCGATGGTGTTCGTCCAGAACGAATGGCAGTTCTACGGTCTGCGCTTCGTGATCGGCGCGATGGAAGCGGGCTTTGCGCCCGGCGTGCTCTACTACCTGACGCTGTGGTTTCCGGCGAGCTATCGCGGACGCGTGACTTCGCTGCTGTTTCTCGCGTCGGCATTCTCGGGTCTCGTCGGCGCGCCACTCTCGGGTCTGGTGCTCGGTCAGATGGACGGCGTGTTCGGCATTCGCGGCTGGCATTGGCTCTTCATGCTCGGCGGCCTACCGTGTATCGTGCTCGGCATTCTCGTGCTCAAGGTGCTGAAGGATCGCATCGAAGACGCAGGCTGGCTGTCGCCTGCCGAAAAGACCTATCTGTCGAGCCAGATCGCGCAGCAGGCGCAGCCGACCACGCATGGTCACTCCCTGCTCGGCGCGATTCGCACGCCCGGTTTCCTCACGCTCGGCCTGATCTACTTCCTCATTCAGATCGCTTCCTATGGCCTGAATTTCTGGGCGCCGCATCTGATCCGTGTCGCAGGCACACAAAGCCCGACGATCATCGGTCTGCTGACGGCCGTGCCGTATATCTGCGGCGCGATCTGCATGGTGATCGTGGGACGTTTGTCGGATGCGTCGGGCGAGCGCCGCAAGTTCGTGAGCGGGCTGCTCGTGATGGCCGCTGTCGGTTTCTTTGCTGCAGGCTTCTTCGACAAGCAGACGGTGATGCTGGTCGTCGCACTCGCTGTGCTCGGCGCAGGGGTAATCGCTTCGATTCCCGCGTTCTGGGCGTTGCCGCCGAAGCTCGTGACGGGTGCGGGCGCGGCGGGCGGTATCGCGCTGATCAATACGCTGGGCCAGTTGGGCGGTATCGTCAGCCCGGTGATGGTGGGCCGCGTGCGCGACGTGACGGGTAGCACGACGCCCGCGCTGTATGTGATCGGCGCGTTGAGCCTGATCTGCGCGTTGATCATTCTGTATGGCCTGCCGCAATCGCTGCGGCAGAAAGATCACACGGGTCGCGCGGGCGCGTAATGCAACGCTGACTGGATAGAAAAAACGCACGGCATCGAGCCGTGCGTTTTGCTTTTAAGCCTTCAGTTTCGCAGCCGCCGCATCTTCGCGCGACTGCACTTGCAGCACCGCATCGCGCTTGTCGAGCAAGTGCTGCCGCAAGATTACGCTCAGGCGCTTGCCGTCTCGCGCTTCCAGCGCCTTGAGCATCTCGTCGTGATCGTGGATCGCGCTGTCCCACTTCGGAATCTGGAAGTTCGAGCGAAAGCGCAGCGCCTGCAAGCGGCGGTTCACGGCGATATACGTCTGACGCAGCGCCGAGTTGCGCGCGGCCTCGTTGATCTTGTCGTGAATCGCCTGATTGCGGCTGTAGTAACCGGCCAGATCGTTTTGCGCGCGGCACGCGAGCATCGCGTAGTGCAGCGCCTTGATTTCGGTGAGTTCGGCGGCTGTCATGCGCTCTGCCGCAAGTTCGCCGGAAAACGCTTCGAGCCCGCTCATCAGTTCGAACGTCTCGCGCAGTTCCGCTTCCGACATCTTCGACACCGACGCGCCGCGATTCGGCTCGATATCGATCAAGCCTTCCGCCGCCAGCACTTTGAGCGCCTCGCGCAACGGCGTGCGCGAAATGCCGAGTGTTTCGCACAGTTCGCGTTCGTTCAGTTTCTTGCCCGGCTCCAGCACCCCCTCGACGATGAAGCGCCGGATGTGTTCGACCACCGTGTCGTGCAAACGCTGGCGTTCGACCTTCGGCATCAGGGGAGGCGGTGTCAGGCCTGCTTCAATGTCCGAATTTTGCATACAAAAATCCTCAAGCACGATTTACACCGATTTTAAAGCATGCACCCCGCTAACTGACTGCGAGGGTAAACACCGCCTTGGGATTGTCACGAATCGTTTGTTATAGTTTTTTGCATGCAAAATTCAATCGAGGAGATCGACCGATGCTGAAACTCGACTTTCATCCCGCAGGCCGCCACTTTTTGCAGATTCCGGGTCCGAGCCCGGTGCCCGACCGCATCTTGCGGGCGATGAGCTATCCGACCATCGACCACCGCGGCCCGGAGTTCGGCGCGCTGGGCCTGAAAGTGCTGGACGGCATCAAGAAGATCTTCAAGACGCAGCAGCCGGTCGTGATCTATCCGGCGTCGGGCACGGGCGCATGGGAAGCGGCGTTGTCGAACACGCTGAGTCCCGGCGACCACGTGCTGATGTTTGAAACGGGCCACTTCGCGACGCTATGGAAGAAGATGGCCGAGAACCTCGGCCTGAAGCCGGAGTTTCTGGGCTTGCCGGGCATCGAGGGCTGGCGGCGCGGCGTCCAACCGCAAATGATCGAAGCGCGGCTGCGCGAGGACACGCAGCATTCGATCAAGGCCGTGTGCGTCGTGCACAACGAAACCTCGACGGGCGTGACGTCCGACATCGCTGCCGTGCGCCGCGCGATCGACGCGGCGGGCCATCCGGCACTGCTGCTCGTCGATACGATTTCGGGGCTTGCCTGCGCCGACTATCGTCATGACGAATGGGGCGTCGACGTCACCGTCTCGGGTTCGCAGAAGGGCTTGATGCTGCCGCCGGGCATCAGTTTCAACGCCGTGTCGCCGAAGGCGATCGAAGCGGGCAAGCAGGCGAAGCTGCCGCGCGCGTTCTGGGACTGGACTGAAATCATCGAGATGAACAAGAGCGGCTACTGGCCGTACACGCCGAATACGAACCTGCTGTATGGCTTGTACGAGGCGCTCGACATGATTCTCGGCGAAGGGCTCGACAACGTGTTCGCGCGTCACGACCGCCTTGCCGAAGCCTGCCGCCGCGCAGTGCGCGCATGGGGCCTCGAGATTCAATGCGCCGATCCGTCCGTGTATAGCCCGGTGCTGACGGGCGTGATGATGCCGGATGGCGTCGATGCGGACGCCGTGCGCAAGGTGATCTACGAGCGCTTCGACATGTCGCTCGGCACGGGCCTCGGCAAGATGAAAGGGCGCATGTTCCGCATCGGGCATCTGGGCGACTGCAACGACCTCACGCTGATGGCGACGCTTGCCGGCGTCGAAATGGGCCTGCAGATCGCGGGTGTGCCCGTTGCGGCGAGCGGCCTGCCTGCTGCCATGGAATTCCTGATGTCGCAGCCGAACGCACCGAAGCTCAAAGCAGCCGCTTGATTGAATACTTAAGCAGCCACATAAGCTGCCGATAACCAGACGACGAAGGAAGCGCAAACGGCGACACGTTGCTTCCTTCATCGCAAACGCAATTCCGAAGTACTCACGCGCCCGGCCAGCGCGACGCACAGCAGCGAACAGAAAGACAAAGACGCAAGCGAACCACAAACGCGACCAACGCCAACGGCAGACCCTGCGGACGGCGGCTCGCGCGGCATGAAGGCCGAACACGCCGTGCGAATGCCCCGTCCGCCAGCAACGGAGACAGACGATGAAGCGGTTTCGTGTAACCAGTGCGACCAGTATCGTTCTACTGATGCTATGCATCATGTACTTCATCACCTACCTTGACCGCGTCAACGTCAGCACGGCGGCCGCGGGCTTCGGCAAGGAGTTCAACCTTTCGCATACGGAAATCGGCCTTGTTTTCTCGGCCTTTGCGTATCCGTATCTCGTGTTTCAGATCATCGGTGGCTGGGTGAGCGACCGTTTTGGCGCCAAGCGCACGCTGATTGCGTGCGGCGCGATCTGGGCGCTCGCGACGCTGCTGACGGGCTTCGCGGGTGGGCTCGTCTCGCTGCTCTTTGCGCGTGTGTTGCTCGGTTTCGGCGAGGGCGCAACGTTTCCGGCCGCGACGGCCGCGATGTCGCGCTGGGTCGCGAAAGAAAAGCGCGGCTTCGCGCAAGGCATCACGCACGCGGCGGCGCGCATCGGCAATGCCGTTGCGCCCGGCGTGATCGTGCTGGTGATGACGACATGGGGCTGGCGCGAGTCGTTCTATATCTGCGGCGCATTCAGTCTGTTGTGGGTCGTCGTCTGGGCGATCACGTTTACCGAATATCCGAAAGAACATCGCCGCATCACGCAGGAAGAACTCGACTTCCTGCCGCCGCCCAAAGCGAAGACCGCAAACGTGCCCTGGAAGGCGCTCTTCAAGCGCATGACGCCGGTGACGATCGTGTACTTCTGCTATGGCTGGACGTTGTGGCTGTTCCTGAGCTGGATTCCGCAGTACTTTCTGCATAGCTATCACCTCGACCTGAAGAAGTCGGCGATATTCGCTTCGGCGGTGTTCTTTGCTGGCGTAATCGGCGATACGCTGGGTGGCATCGTCACCGACAAGATCTTCGAGCGCACGGGCAACCTCAGGCGCGCGCGTAGCTGGATGGTGTCGATCTGCATGCTGCTCACGCTCGCGTCGCTCGTGCCGCTGATGCTTACGCACAACCTGTATGTGTCGATGGTGTGTCTGTCGGCGGGCTTCTTCTTCGCCGAAATGACGATCGGCCCGATGTGGGCGATCCCGATGGACATCGCGCCCGAATACTCGGGCACCGCAAGCGGCATGATGAACACGGGCTCGGCACTCGCGGCGATCATTTCGCCTGTGCTGTCGGGCTACCTGATCGATACGTTCGGCAGCTGGGAGTTGCCGTTCGCGGGCAGCATGCTGCTGATGGCGATTGGCGTCGTGCTTGCGTTCCGCATGCAGCCCGAAAGCCGTTTTGAAATCGGCGCAGAGCCGAGTGCACAACCCGCCACGCGCTTTAACGCGTGAGCCTCGCCAACGTTTGAATGACCATGCTGACTCGACAACTTGCCGACGCGCGCGCCGATCACACGACGCTCGCGTCACTCTCGCCCGAACTGATTCCCGCCGACATGAGCGCCGCCTACGCGATCCAGCACGAGTTGCTGGCGTTGCGCGGCGCGCGTATCGGCGGCTGGAAGATCGGCGCTAAATCCGCCGAGGGCGCGATTCAGGGCGCGCCGCTGCCTTCTTCAGATTTGCATGTGGATGGCGCGCGATTGCCGCGCGCGCATTACGCGCCGCTTGGCCTCGAACTGGAAATCGCGTTTCGCTTCGGGCGGCATTTCGAGCCGTCGGCCAGCGCGTATCACGAAGTCGAAGTACTCGATGCAATCGATTCGATGGCCGCGACCATCGAAATCGTTGCGAGCCGCTTCGCGCAATGGCCCAACGTCGACAAGCTCGCGCAACTCGCGGACTTGCAGAATCACGGCGCGCTGATCGTCGGCGAGTTCACGCAGTACCGGCGTGATTTTCCGTTCGTGGCGCCCACGCTCGGCTTCACGTTCGAAGGACAGGATGTGGTGAAGGCGACGCCTTCGAACCCTTGTGGCGATCCGCGGCGCCTGCTGACGTGGCTCGTCAATCATTGCACGCAGCATCATCGCATTGCAGTGACACCCGACATGATCCTCACGACGGGTTCGTATACGGGCATGTTCTTTCCGCAACATGCGGGCACTGCGCGCGGGCATATCGACGGGCTTGCGCCCGTCGGCGTCACGCTCGAATAGTTTCGTACTACACGCCTCGCTTTTCATAGGCCGAAGCACATGTCGAACGCCGATTCTCTGCTGGTCAAACCGATTCATCTCGTGCCGTCGTCGGCGCGTCTGAGCACACCGCTTGCGAACCGCCTGCGCAAGGAATTGCGCGGCGATGTGTTGTTCGATGCAGCGAGCCGTGGACGCTATTCGACGGATGCGTCGATCTATCAGATCATGCCCATCGGCGTGGTCGTGCCGCGCGATCAGGACGATCTGCTCGTTGCGCTGGACATCGCGCGCAGCGAACGCGTGCCGCTGCTCGCGCGCGGCGCGGGTTCGAGCCAGTGCGGGCAGACGGTCGGCGAAGCGCTCGTGATCGACACCAGTAAATGGCTCAATCAGGTCATCGCGTTCGACAAGGACAAGCGCACGGTGACGGTCGAGCCGGGCATCGTGCTCGATCATCTGAATGCGTGGCTGAAGCCGCATGGTCTGTGGTTTCCTGTCGATGTGTCGACGGCGGCGCAATGTACGATCGGCGGGATGGCGGGCAACAATTCGTGCGGCTCGCGGTCGATCGAATACGGCAACATGGTTCACAACGTCGAAGCGATCGACGCGATTCTGGCGGACGGCACGCAAGCGCATTTCGCTTCGCTGCGCGATGCGCCGCAGGGCGTGCGTTTGCAGCAGATGGTCGAAGACGTGAAGGCGATTGCGCTGCGCGAGCGCGATGAGATCGTCGCGCAAGTGCCCAAGGTATTGCGACGTGTCGCGGGCTACAACATCGATCTGTTCGACTGTCAGAATCCGCGCGCCTATACCGACGATGGTTTTGCGAATCTCGCGCATCTGCTGGTCGGCTCCGAAGGGACGCTCGCGTTCAGCCGCCAGTTGACGCTGAAGCTCGCGCCGCTGCCTGCGCACAAGGCGCTGGGCGTCGTGAACTTTCCGACGTTCTGGCAGGCCATGGACCTGACGCAGCACATCGTCAAGCTCAAGCCCGTTGCCGTCGAACTGGTCGATCGCACGATGATCGATCTCGCGATGAGCAATCCCGCGTTCCGGCCGGTGATCGAGAAGGCGCTGGTCGGCAGGCCCGAAGCGATTCTGCTCGTCGAGTTCGCAGGCGAGAACCGCGAGGAACAACTCGCGTTGCTCAAGCAACTGACGGAGCTGATGGCCGATCTTGGCCTGCCCGACTCGGTCGTGCAAATGTCCGATCAAGGCGAACAAAAGGCGCTGTGGGAAGTACGCAAGGCTGGCCTGAACATCATGATGAGCATGAAGGGCGATGGCAAGCCCGTGTCGTTCATCGAAGACTGCGCGGTGCCGCTCGAACATCTCGCCGAGTACACGAGCCGGCTGACCGAGGTGTTTCATCGCAACGGCACGGAAGGGACGTGGTACGCACATGCGAGCGTCGGCACGCTGCACGTGCGGCCGATTCTCGACATGCGCCGCGACGGCGCGACAAAGATGCGCGCGATTGCCGAAGAGGCGGCGGCGCTGGTGCGCGAATACAAGGGCGCGTATTCCGGTGAACATGGCGACGGCTTGTGTCGCGGCGAATGGGTGGCGTGGCAATACGGTCCGCGCATCAACCGGGCGTTCAGCGAGATCAAAGCGCTGTTCGATCCGAACAACCGGATGAACCCGGACAAGATCGTGCGTCCGCCGAAGATGGACGATGCGAGCAACTTCCGTTTCGCACCGGGATACAAGGCGCGTGCGTTGACGCCAGCCCTCGACTGGTCGCAGTGGAATGTCGAACGTGATCCGATGACGGGCGTGGAGACCGCGCGTGGCACGGGCAACGACCTGGCGGGCGGCCTCGCGAAGGCCGTCGAGATGTGCAACAACAACGGTCATTGCCGCAAGTTCGATGCGGGGACGATGTGTCCGAGCTATCGCGTGACGAAGGACGAGCAGCATGTGACGCGCGGACGGGCCAATACATTGCGGCTTGCGCTGTCGGGGCAGTTGGGTGATGAAGGGCTTGCCAGCCAGGATGTGAAGGACACGCTCGATTTGTGCGTCTCGTGCAAGGGCTGCAAGCGCGACTGTCCGACGGGCATCGATATGGCGAAGTTCAAGATCGAAGCACGTGCCGCGTGGGCACAGAAGCATGGCCTGCGTTTGCGCGAGAAGATGATCGCGTTTATGCCGCGTTACGCTGGGTTTGCAGCAAGCATGCCGGGCGTGTTTGCGTTTGCGGCTGACATGCCCTGGTTCAAGCGTGCGTTGGGATTTGCGCCGCAGAGATCGTTGCCGCGATTTGTGAAGCCTTTTTTGAGTCGTGGAGATGTGAAGGCTGCGTCGTCGAATGCGCAGAGCGCGCAAAAAGAAGTGCTGTTATTCGTCGATACGTTTAACAACAACATCGAGCCGGAGAACGCGCGCGCCGCGCAACAGGTGCTCGAAGCGGCGGGATATACCGTGCGCTTCAACAAGATCGAGGGCGAGCGTCCGCTGTGCTGTGGGAGGACGTTTCTTGCAGCGGGACTCGTGGATGAAGCGAAGCGCGAAGCGCGCCGGATGCTCGATGCGTTCAGGCCGTTTATCGAGCGTGGTGTGCCTGTGGTTGGGCTGGAGCCTTCATGTCTGTTGTCGCTGCGCGACGAGTTTCTTCAGTATGGTTTTGGGGAAGAGGCTGAGCGTCTGTCTAAACTCGCGATGCTGTTTGAGGAGTTTCTTGTTCGCGAGCATAAGGCTGGTCGATTGACGCTCGATTTGAAGCCGCTTGACGATGCGAGCCAGGCGTTGGTGCATGGGCATTGTCATCAGAAGGCATTCGATGCGTTTTCGCCTGTTCAGACAGTGTTGAAGTGGATTCCCGAGTTGAAGGTATCGACCGTCGAATCGTCGTGTTGCGGGATGGCGGGGAGCTTCGGGTATGAGGCGGAGCACTATGAGGCGTCGATGGCGATGGGGGAGTTGTCGTTGCTGCCTGCGGCGCGTGGGATCGATGCTCACACTGTGATGGTCGCGGATGGGACGAGTTGTCGGCATCAGATTTATGATGGAGCAGGGGTGAGTGCGATGCACGTCGCGCGGGTTTTGATGCGGGCTTTGAAGTAGTTTTTTGTCTGCGCAAGCTGGCTGGGGTTTTTGGGGCTTTGCGCTGGCATCCGCTAGATGTTATTGGTCTGCTAGCGTTGCCCCTGTGCGGGGCGGCACCTACTTTTCTTTGCCGCCGCAAAGAAAAGTAGGCAAAAGAAAGCGGCTCACACCGCCAGTTCTAGTTTTTGCCTGAGGGCCCCCAAAGGTTCTTATGCCTCAGACGGCAACGCGCTGATCGACGCCCGTTGCCAGCGCTCTACATTAGCGCCTCACCCACTTCAAACACCCGCACAAGAGCCAGCGTCAGCGAATGGTTTGTGCCGCCCAGGCGGCAAACTGTGTGTAGGCTTTCGCGCCGTACGCGCATCACTCCGACTGTGTAGCAAGATTGGTGTTTCTGGTAAGAGCGCTCACCTGTCTGGTGCGGCAACCTACACACCGTTTGCCACCTGGGCGGCGGCGGACTGTCTGACACGGCGTACCGCGACGCGGGCGCATGAAGCGGGTGAGGCGTATAGAGAGAGCGTTGGCAACGAACCTGAGCAATCTTGTTGCCGTATGAAGCGTAAGAACCTTTGGGGGCCCTCAGGCAAACACAAGAACAGGCGGTGTGAGCCGCTTTCTTTTGCCTACTTTTCTTTGCGGCGGCAAAGAAAAGTAGGTGCCGCCCCGCACAGGGGCAACGCTAGCGAACCAACAACATCACGCGGATGCCAGCGAAAAAACAAAAACACCCAACCGCCCGCGCCGCGCAGGCGCAAAAAAAACCTCAACGCGCAATACCCCGCAAAAACTCCGACACCTTAGCGAGCCCCGCGACAAGCACCTCACGATTATTCGTGTATCCCACCCGAACATACCCTTCGACATCCAGCGCGCTGCCAGGCGTAAACATCACCCCAGTCTTCTCAAGCAAAGAGACACAGAACTCTCGAGAAGTCATATCGACATTAACCTTCACGAGAGCAGTCGTCCCCGACTTCGGCTTCACATAAGAAAGCAAAGGCTCCTTGGCAATCCACGCATCAAGCACAGCAAGATTAGTCCGCAAAATCCCGTGATTACGTTCCAGAATCGCCTTGCGATTTTCCAGCGCAATGGAAGCCAGCAGATCATTCAACATCCCGACACTAATCGTGTTGTAGTCACGATGCGTCCTGACGCGCTGAAGCAATTCAACAGGCGCAACGATCCAGCCCACCCGCAAGCCCGCCAACGACCATGTCTTCGACATACTGCCCGTGCTGATGCCCTTCTCGTACAAATCCGCAATCGACGCAGTAAAGCCCGTCCCTTCCTGATCCGTACCGCGATACACCTCGTCATTCAGCACATAAGCGCCGCACGAACGTGCAATCTCCGCAATCGCCAGGAGAAACTCGCGATCCATCAACGAGCCCGTCGGATTGTTCGGATTGTTGATCGCGATGACGCGCGTGGTCGGCTTGACCATCCGCTTCAGTTCTTCAAGATCAGGCAGAAAGCCGTTCTCTTCACGCAAACGCAAAATCTCAACGTTCGCGCCGTAGCTCTCGGGAATCGAATAATGCTGCTGATACGTGGGCAGCACCGAAATCACATGATCGCCAGGCTCGACGAGCGTTTCATAAACCAGCGCATTCGCGCTGATCGCGCCGTGCGTAATCAACACATTCGGCACGCCCTGCTTTTCATACAGCGACGCGACATTGCTCCGCAAACGCTCGGTGCCGTCGATCGCGCCATACGTCAGCTTCATCGGCAGAATCTCGCCGAGCAGCGCGTCTTCCTTGCCCGCGATCTTCAGCAGTTCGCCAACCGTCAGCGATTCGACGCACGTCTCCGCAAGGTTCAACTCACATTGGTTCTCATAGAGATCCATCCAGCGTTCGACTCCAAATTCCCTGATTTGCATGAGTGCTGTCCTCGTGTGAAAGCAGTGGCTAGGGCGCGGCTGGTCAGACGTTCGCGGCGCAGGTTGATTGCTGTCGAGTGTAGACTATTTGTCTCAAATAGACAAACGAAGTCCATAAATGGCAGAAAGGGCAAACGCGCGTCTACGCAGCGACGCGCATCGGGACGGAGAGTGGAAAACGAGAAGACAGCCTACGCCCGAACCGGACGCGACGCAGGCGCGACATGTCAGCCGGCGCGCAGCGCCTCCCGCCAGGCGGCGGGCGACACGCCAACACCCTGACGGAACCGGTGGCTGAAGTGGCTCGCGTTCGCGTAGCCGCACTGCGTCGCGATATCGATCAGCGGCAACGCGGTCGTGCGCAGCAGCGTGCGCGCGCGTTCGAGCCGCTGCTGCGCAATCCACGCATGCGGCGGCAGGCCGAACGATGCACGGAACATCCGCGCAAGATGGAATTCGGAAAGGTTCGCGACGGCGGCGAGTTCGCCGAGCGTCAATGGCTGCGTCAGATTCTGGTCGATGTATTCGCGCAGTCGACGGCGCGTCGCGACGGCAAGCCCGCCCTTGAGCACCGCGCCCGTGCGGTTGACGCCCTGCGAGCGCAGCAACAGGCTCAGGATTTCATGCGATGTTTCGTTGGCGCGCAGACGACCGTCGGTGTCGTCCCACACATCGTTTGCGAGCGACTGGCAGAGCGCCGCAATGTGCTCGTCCTCGAAGTACGTGCGGTCGGCAAGCGTCAGTTCGCGCGGCTCGCGGTCCAGTTCGCGGATCGCGCGCTGCGTGAAGTGCTCGGGCAGGAAATACAGATGCATGAAATGCATGTGGCCGCGTACCCACCAGCGCGATTCGTGATCGCCGGGCAGCGCGCACAGGCGGCTTGGCGCGCCATAGCGGCCCGGCAGCTTCTGGCGCTCGGTGCGATAGCCGCCGTCCAGATAGCACGACAGCGTGTGATGACCGGGTTGCGCGTAGATCGTCTCGGCTTCCTTCGTTTCGCGCGTCCAGATTGCAACAGCGAGCTGATCGCCCAGCCACGCGAAGCGTTCGAGTGTCGCATTGGAGTCGCTCAGCGTCTTGCAGACCGAATGCAGGCCGAACGGCGGATCGGCTGGGTCGGTCGTGGCGATGGGCGGTGGGTTCACGTGGATGCGGCGAAACGAAAAGGGGACGCAGAAACTCAGTGCTTGCATCGAGTATACGGCCAGCACGCATTTCGCTCCCGGCGGCATGGCAAAAGTGCGCAATTCTGGACAATCGAACGGACGTGCGCTGGCGCATAGTCGGGCCAACTCGTATTGTGTGGCCCTGATGCAATGAATCTGTTTCTTTATGTTGTGACCGTGCTCATCTGGGGCACGACCTGGATCGCGATCAAGTGGCAGCTCGGCGCCGTGCCGATGTCCGTTTCGATTGCGTGCCGCTTCTGGCTCGCCGCCATCGTGCTGTTCGCGTTGCTGAAAATCATGCGTCGCCCGATGTGGCCGCCGCGCGCGGCGTGGCGTTTTCTCGCCGCGCAGGGTCTCGCGCTGTTTTGCGTGAACTTCCTCTGCTTCTATTACGCGGAAAGCGTTGTGCCGAGCGGTCTCGTGGCCGTCGTGTTTTCGACGGCGCCGCTTTTGAACTCGCTCAATGGTCGCCTTTTCATGGGCCGCCCATTGCAGCCGACGGCTATCGTCGGCGCGGTGCTCGGGCTGGCAGGCATTCTGTGTCTGTCGTTGCAGCAGATGGCCGGGCATCTCGGCGATCATGCCGCGTGGCTCGGTCTCGCCGTCGCGTTCGCGGGGACGCTGTGCTTTTCGGCGGGCAATCTGCTGTCCAGCCGCATGCAGTCGATGGGTCTGCATCCCATCGTCACCAACAGCTGGGCGATGCTGATCGGCGCGAGCGTGCTCACGGTGGGCAGTCTCGCTGCCGGCCTGCCGTTCGCACTGGAGACGGACGCGCGCTATCTCGGCGCGCTCGTCTATCTCGCTGTACCGGGCTCGGTGATTGGCTTTACCGCGTATCTGATGCTGGTCGGGCGCATCGGTCCGGAGCGCGCCGCGTACTGCACGGTGCTGTTCCCGTTCGTCGCGCTGGCGGTGTCGACGGTATTCGAAGGCTACCGATGGTCGCCGCTTGCCGTCGTCGGACTCGTATTGGTGGTGGCGGGCAACCTCGTCGCGTTCGGCGTCACACAGCGGCTATTCGTGCGCCGTGCGCGAACTGCCTGATCCTTCAAGCTAATGCCAATTCGATTCGAATAAAAGCGGAAAAAAACGCTAAACGAATTATTTAAGGAGAAACGGTCGCGTTCTGATTTGAGAAGATAACAAGCACAATAAATTTATTCCATGCGAATTGGGTATTAATTCGTACGGAATGGCAAATGCTCTTCGATAAGAACATCGATGAGATCTTTATCTGCATTTGCTAACGTTTTGCTTCTCGCAAGGACACGACCGTGAAAGTCTCGACCCGCCTCGCTGCCGCGCTGTTCGCGCTCGGCAGCCTGATTCCCCTCGGCGCTGCTGCGCAATCGCAATTGACCTACACCACGTCGTGGATAGGCAATAGTTTTGGATTTGGCGACGGCAAATGGATGCAACAAGACATTCAGGCAATTAACGTTGCGCCGGATGGCACCGTATTCACCAATTCGCCATGGGATGAAAGCGGAAGCGAAATAGCCGCCTATAAAAATGGCGACAAAATTGCAGTTGCCGGCGCGACGCACGGCTGGGGCGCGGCAGGCGGCGATGCGATAGCTTCGAATCACACCTACGTGTACGCGGCAATGTCGATCGGCAATCAGAACAATGGTTTGGTCGGCGCGGATTATCCGCCGAGCGGGCAGACGTGGTTCGGGATCACGCGCCGCTCGCTTGCGAACATCGCGGTCGGCGCGCCGTTCGACAGCGGCATCGGCAACAGCGCAAACGCAACGAAGAACAGCTTTCTGCGCGTGAACGCGGTCGCGACGGGCGCGGACGCGGGCATTCGCGGCCTCGCAGCGACGGACACCGAACTGTATGCGTCGGATACCTATGGCAATCAGATCGTCGTGTTCGACGCCAACACGATGCGACGTCTGCGCTCGTGGAATGTCGCGGCACCGGGACGCATCGCGCTCGATACCGACGCATCCCTCTGGGTGATGAGCGGCTTCGGCACGGGCAGCGTGAGCGTGCTGCACTATTCGTCGACGGGCGCGCCGTTGGCGGGCACGCTCGCGTTACCCGCCGGCACCGTGCCGACGGATCTCGCCATTTCCCCTGCGGGACAGATTCTCGTCGCCGACAACGGCCCGAGGCAGCAGGTCCTCGTCTATGACCGGTCGGCAAGTGGCGCGACCCGACTGACGGGCGCGCTCGGTACGCTATACGGCATCTTCCACGAACCGAAGGGCACGCCTGGCAACTGGCGCTTCAACGGCATCACGGGCATCGGCTTCGATCAGGCGGGCAACCTCTACGTCGCTCAGAACGGCGAAGGGCCGCGTCCGCTTGCGTCGGCGACAGTCGGACAGGGCGCGGTGCTGGAAAGCTACCGCTACGCGACACGCGGCTTCAACTGGCGGCTGCAAGGGCTCACGTTTGTCGACAGCGCGGCCTTCGATCCCGCGACGCCGAACATCGTCTACACCGGCTCCAAGCGCTTCACGATGGACTATGCGCAGCCGCCCGGCAGCGAATGGAAGTACGCGGGTTTCACACTCAACCGGTTCGATTTCCCCGACGACCCGACCTTCCATCAGCCGCGCGGCGTGCGCGGCGAGCCGATGGTGCGGCGGATCAACGGCAAGCCGTATCTGTACACGCTCGACCCCGGCGCGCATTACCTGAACGTCTATCGTTTCGATGCCGCGCATGACGAAGTGGCGATTCCCTCCGGCCTGTTCGCGCAGAATCCGCTGCCGGGCAACTGGCCCGTCGGCCAGCCCACTTACGGCGAATGGATGTGGCGCGATACGAACGGCGACGGCCATGTCGACGCAAGCGAGATCACTGGCAATCCGTCGACGGGCAGCACGGTCGGCAACGGCTTCTGGTGGGTCGATACGCCGGGCAACGTGTGGCTCGCGACGCCTGCGAGCGGCATCCGCGAAACGCCGTTGCAGGGCTTCGACGGCGTGGGCAATCCGATCTACACGTACGAAAGCTCGAAGACGTTCCCGATGCCCGCGCCGTTCAATCGCATCGTGCGCATCGTCTATATCGCCGAAACGGACACGATGTATGTGTCCGGCTACACGAGCAGCCTGCCGTGGGACGCGACGCACTGGAAGGAAGCGGGCCGCATTCTCGTGCGCTACGACAACTGGAGTTCGGGCTCACCCACGCCCGCTTATACGATCGCGCTGCCGTGGAATGCGAGCAGCAATCCGCAGGTCACGCCCGTCGGCGTCGCCGTGGCGGGCAACTATATCTTCGTCGCCGAGTTGTACACGCCGAAGGTCGACGTCTACGATGCGCGCTCGGGGCAGATGGTCGGCTATATGACGCCGGGCGCCGCAGTCGGCAACACGACGGGATGGGTCGACGTGTATCTCGGCATCAGCGCAGTGCGGCGCCCTAACGGCGAATATGTCGTGCTGCTCGAAGACGATGCGCGCGCGAAAATCCTGATGTATCGATGGACTCCCTGAACGCCGCGTGAACTCGGCTTGATCGTCGTCAGTCGAAAGAGACATGCCGGCCGCCCGTGCATGCCGTCTGTGCGAATGGACGGCTGCACACGATCGGTATATATATAACGATAGAACCCTTTGTTGACGAGCCATAACAGGAGCGACGATTCATCATGACGCCCGAAGATCCGGACAAGCAGCAAACTGGCGTTCAGCCGGACCTCGAACATCTCGACGCAGCCGTGTCGCATGTGAACGAAATGGTGTCGTCGGGCAACATCGCGGCGAGCGCGGCCCGCGGCATTCTCTATAGCCTGATCGAAACGCTCGGCACGCTGGTCGGCGACCCGGACCTGCCTGAACATGCGCGTTCCGGCTACGAAGGTCTGCTCGAAACGGCGCGTGAACTGCGGGTCAAAATCGATCACTGAACGTGTGCCGCGGTGCATGCGGCGGCGCTTTCGAGTACGCCGCATGCAGCCGTTTTCCTGACAGAAATCGGCACTGTCGCACGACTGTGATACAAAGGGCGCTCGTTCCGACCTGCCCGTCTTCACCTGATGCTTTCTCCTTCCAACACGGCGCTGCTCGCGCTCGGCATCATCGTCGTGCTGATCACGCCTGGCCCGACCAACACGCTATTGGCAGCCGCTGGCCTGCGCCAGGGCGCGCGCCGCTCGCTGCCGCTGATCGGCGCGGAACTGGCCGGGTATCTCGTGTCGATTTCCGCGTGGGGCCGTTTTCTCGTGCACGCGGCGCATACGCTGCCGTGGCTGCCTTCGGTGCTGCGCATCGCGAGCGGTCTGTACATCGCGTGGCTTGCCGTCGACATGTGGCGCGCGGCCGTGGCGCTGCCCGACTCGGCGCAACCGGCCAACGGGCCGCGCGCGCTATTCGTCGCCACGCTGCTCAATCCGAAGGCATTGCTGTTCGCAGGCACGATCTTTCCGTCGATTGCATTCGAGAACCTCGCAACCTATGGCCTTGCGATGTCGATGTTCGCGTGTTTGCTCGCGCCCATCGCGTTCGCGTGGATCTCGTTTGGCGCGGCGCTCGGCAGCGGCAAGCTCACATGGCTCGACCCGGTGAAGATGCAGCGCGCGGCGTCGATCGTGCTCGGGATGTTTTCCCTTTCGCTCGCGTGGGCTGCGTTGCACTGAACGCGTAGATAGCGCTTAGTCTTCGCCGGTTTCGAGCGAGGCTCTGAGTTCGTCGGGTGCGGAGGTGATCTGCAATTGCGGCGTGCCGTGCCAGTCTGCGCAACGCTGCAGCGCGCGGCGCAAATCCGACGTCAGCCGGCCGCTTACGCGCACGCCCGGTTCCAGATGCAGCGCCTTCAGTTCGAACACGCCGTTCGCGCGGTGCGCTTTCGCGTCGACACGGCCGATCAGCTTGCCGCGATTGAGGATGGGTAGCACGTAGTAGCCGTATTTGCGTTTCGGCGCGGGCACGTAGCATTCGATCACATAGTCGAAGTCGAACAGCGCGGCGGCGCGCTTGCGGTCCCAGACGACGGGATCGAATGGCGACAGCAGTGTCGTGACCGTCGACGCAATCTTGCCGTTTGCCGCATCGTCGATCATCGGCGTGAAGTCGCGATGCACGAAAGTCGGCTGCTTCCATCCTTCGACGCGCACAGGTGTCAGCTCGCCTTCGTCCGCCAGTTGATGGAGCGCGTCGGCGTAAGGGCGGCGCGGCATCCGGTAGTAATCCGCGACCCAGTCCGACCGCACGACACCCAGCGCGCGGCAACTGCGCCGCAGCAGTTCTTTCGCGACGGCATCGACGGGCTGGAGATGGCGTTTGTCGTTCCAATGCGGCAACACGCGCTCGGTCACGTCGTAGACACGCTGAAAATTGCGCCGCTCGGCGACCATCAACTCGCCGATCGCGAACAGCACTTCCAGATGCCGCTTCTGCGGTTTCCAGTCCCACCAGCCGTTGCTCTTGCCCGCTTCGCGCGCGAAGTCCGCCGAGCGCACGGGTCCTGTCGCGCGGATATGCGCCAGCAGATCGTCGATTTCGGCGCGGTATTGCGCATGCCAGTCGGCAGCGTACTTCCAGCCCATGTCGCCGGGATCGAGCATCCGGTGCCGCATCAGACCGTAGTCCTCGATGGGAAGAAAACACGCTTCGTGCGCCCAGTATTCGAACAGCTTGCCTTCGGCGAGATGCTCGTCGAGCCATTGCGATTGATACGGTCCGAGACGGCTGAACAGCACGAGATAAGGACTGCGCGCGACGACGTGGATCGTATCGATCTGCAATTGCGCCATTCGCCGGATGGCGTCGAGCACATCGGCTTTGGTCGCCTTGCGGCGCGGCGGGGAGAGCAGGCCTTGAGCGGCCAGATGCAGGGTGCGGGCGGCGGGTAAGGGCAGTGTGATCACGCGGTCGGCGTCGTAGCGGCGTTATAGCGATCCGGCAGGCGCAGCGTCGAGCGAAACCCGAGTCGCGCCTTACCAGGGGCGGCATGGCGGCTTGCCATGCCGGACGTGTCGCTACTGTAGCGTGATCGGCGCAAACGCACCGTCAGATGGCATTTGCCGTCGCGCGATGCGTTGCCCCTTTACCAGCGTCCGTGATGATGACGTCCTTCCCAGCCGCGATGACGGCCATGATCGTGCCAGCGCGGACCGCCGCCCCAGTAGCGGGGCCCGTAGCCACCATATCCGCCGTAATAGACGGGAGGCGGCGGTGCATAGACCACGGGAGGCGGCGCATAGTAGACGGGCGGCGGCGCGGCATAAACGGGCCCGCCCAGATACACGCCGACGCCGACATGCGCCGATGCGGCCGTCGATACGCATGCAGCGGCCAGTCCGATTGCCGCAAATACCATCGCACGTTTGATCATGCTGTTCTCCATCCGTCCCAAGCCGATTGCTAACTGAAGCCTGACTTGATCTTACGAAGTAGAAAGCATCACAGGTGCAAGCAGACGGTGGCTTATGTAACAACCAGTAAGCAGGCTGACGATTGGGGGAACAGGAGAGGCGACCGGCCTGCGCGGCGAAGCGCGCAGGCCGGTGCAAAAGCGGAAGTATCAGGCGCCGAGCGCGACGGTCGTTTCGCCCGCGAGTTGCGCGAGCATCTGATGGATTTGCGCGACGACCTGGGCGCCTTCACCGACAGCAGCCGCCACGCGCTTCGTCGATCCGGCGCGCGCATCGCCGATCGCGTACACGCCTTCGACGGACGTGTTCAGATCGCACGCCGAGTTCGCGCCCGTAATGACGAAGCCCTTCTTGTCCAGTTCGACGCCGCAGCTACGCAGCCAGTCCGTATTCGGATCGGCGCCCGTGAACAGGAAAAGATGCCGCGAGTCGAAGCAGTCGCGTCCGTCCGCGCATGGGTTTTTCAGGCCGATCTGCTCGAGCCCGCCTTCGTTGCCTTCGAGCCAGCCGATCTCCGTATCCGGATACACGGTGACGTTCGGCAGCGACGCGATCCGGTCGATCAGATAGCGCGACATCGTCGCCTCGAAGCCGCTGCGGCGGATCAGCACGTGGATGTGCTTGGCATGCGAAGCCAGATAGACGATGCCCTGACCCGCCGAATTGCCGCCGCCGACGAGCACGATTTCCTCGCGCTTGCACAGTTTCGCCTCGACAGGCGACGCCCAGTAGTAAATGCCACGGCCGTCGAAGCGGTCGAGCCCGTCGATCTCGGGCCGACGATACACCGCGCCGCTCGCGATCACGATCGTCTGCGCGCGGATGCTGCCCTGGCACTGCAGTTCGAGCCGGTACGGACGCTCCTCGCAGTGCAGATGCTTGACCTTGACGGGAATCGCCACGTGCGCGCCGAACTTCTGCGCCTGCACGAACGCGCGGCCCGCCAGCGCCTGGCCCGAAATGCCCGTCGGAAAGCCGAGATAGTTCTCGATGCGCGAACTGGCGCCTGCCTGTCCGCCCGGCGCGCGGCTGTCGAGCACGATCACCGACAGACCTTCCGAGGCCGCATACACGGCCGTCGCCAGCCCCGCCGGACCCGCGCCGACGATCGCCACATCGTAGACATGTTCCGAATCGAGATCGGGAATCAGACCGAGGCAGGTTGCCAGTTCCGGGTCGCTCGGATGACGCAGCACCGAGCCGTCGGGGCAGATCACGAGCGGCATGTCCTCGGGACCGGCCGCGAACTGTTCGATGACGCGCAGCCCGTCTTCATCGCGCTCGTCGAGCACGGTATGCGGATGGCCGTTGCGCGCGAGGAACCCTTGCAGCGACACGAGCCGCCGGTCATTGCTCTTGCCGACGATGATCGGTCCGCCCGCGCCGCGCTCGATCAGCCCGACGCGGCGCAGAATCAACGCGCGCATGATGCGCTCGCCGAGTTCAGCCTCTGCGACGATCAGAGCGCGCAGCCGCTCCGGCGAGATCAGCAGGGCTTCGACGTGTTCCAGCGCCATACCGTCGACGAGCGCCGGCTTGCCCGACAACTGGCCGACTTCGGCGAGGAACGAGCCTTGATGGTGTTCGTTGACGAGCAGTTCGCGCCCGAGCCCATCACGCTGATAGACCTTGACCGAGCCTTTCAGCACCACGACCATGCCCGGACCGGTGGTGCCCGTAAGGAACAGCATCTCGCCCGCTTCGTAATTCCGCCTTTCGCCGAACTTGCACAGCCGCTTGATTTCCTCGGGCTGGAGTATGGGAAACATCTGGTGACGCCGTGTCGAAAGCGTCGAGAACGGCGCCTCGTTGACGGCGGCGCGTTGAGCGTCTTCACCCTCTCGCGTTACACCCATCGAATATGCTCCTTGCTTTGCCGCACGCCTGATGCGGCATGCAGCCAATGTCGGTCAGACTGTCTTCGGCGTGATGCCGATATCCAGCGTCGGCTCTGGCTCGTCGGCGAGCGGTTCGAGCTGGCGGCCCGCATCGCGCCACGCATCGAGGCCGCCGCGCAACGGAATCACGTCCTTGAAGCCGGCATCCGCCAATTGCTTCGCCATCCATGCCGCCGACACCTCGTTCGGGCACGAGCAATAGATCACCAGCTTCTGGTCGTGCGGATACTTCGCGACGATTTCCTCGAGCTGGCGCTCATCCGCGAACACCGAGCCGGGAATCACGAAAGGATCCAGCGCGCGCTTTTCTTCCGAGCGGATGTCGAATAGAACGGGTGTGCGCTTGTCCAGCATCAGGTCGTACAGCTCGTCGACGTCCATGCGTGCCGTTGCGAGCTTCTTGATCAGCTGACGACGCCGGTACCAGCGGTACGCGCAGTAGATGGCCAGCAGCACCACGACGACCACGGCCGTCATCTTGCCCAGACGGCTCGCGCCGGCGAACAGCATGTCGATCTGCTGCGCGAACACGACGCCGAGCCCGAGGCCGAGGCCCGACCAGAGCGTCGCGCCGATGCTGTCGTAGGCGAGGAACATGCGGTAAGGCGTACCCATCGCGCCCGCCATCGGAATGGAGACGATCGACAGGCCCGGCACGAACTTCGCGACGGCCAGCACGCGCACGCCCCAGCGGCCGAAGAAACGCTCGGTCTTTTTCACGCAGGTATCGCGCGACAGCGACAGCTTGCAGAGCGTCTTCAGCGTGTTGCCGCCGTAGATGCGGCCCGCTGCGAACCACGCGCTGTCGCCGATCAGCGTGGCGAATACCGCGAGCACCAGCACGGGCAGCACTTGCGCGCCGACCGAACCGGGATGCATCGCGGCCATCGCGCCGAACAGCACGAGGGACGGCATCGCGGGCACGGGCAGCCCGATGGATGCGGCAAGCACATTGACGAATACGATAGCAGGCCCGTACTGCTCGACGAGATCATGTAGCATCGGCTTACTTTCGTGACCGTTTCGGCCTCGAAGACGACTGGAAGTGACTAAAAGATTATGGACGCATTTTCAACGCGTGCAAGAGAGGTGCGTTTTGCGTCCGGATATTGCCGACGTGCGGGAAAAGCGCCTGACGCCTCGGTCTTCGGCGGAAAGGCTTTGGTGCGTCCGATGAACGTCATGCGACGTCCGTCGAGGCGTCAAAGATGATGGTGACTGCGCAAAAAACAAGAGGCGCGGCGCCTGATTCAACCTGCGCCGCGCACGCTTCGTATGGCTATTGATGACTGCAGTGAATTATTGACGGTGGTTATGCTGCTCGCCCGGTAGTTCGGCGCCATGCGCACGGATGGCTGCGATCAGTTCCGCAGGCGTAATTTCATAACGCACTTCGCGGTGAATGCCCGGCTTGCGTTCATCGACTTCGATCAGAAGTATGCCTTTCCCGTCTTCTGTCGATTCGAGGCGCAGTGAGCGCAGTTCGCGACCCGTTGCGTCGTCGTGCTCGGTGAGCAGGGCCATTGCCCCGGAAGACCCGGTGGTGCGCATCGAAAATTCCCTCTTGCGTGATTGAACAACGTTGCCGAACAGGCATTGTAAGGGCAGTACCGCGCGCCGTCTGTCGCGTGGCGCTCACACTCTCCGGATTATGCGGGCGAGGCGTGCGCGATGCATCGAAGGGGCGCTGCGGCGCGCGCAAATATAAGGCCGGTGCGGCTCCTGGCGGGGTGCCGCGATTTTTTTGCATGGAAGCGAGCGCGCGTATCGCGTGCGTTTCGGGACGCGACGGCATGGGTTTCGCGCGGGTTCGCGACGCACATTTTTTCGCTGTCACGGCAATGACGCGTGCGTGTGATGGGCTTCGATCAGCAAGATCCGGGAAGCGGCGCCGCGTGCCGGTGCGATACAGTGGGCGCATCCAGAAGGCCGCGCACGACTTTGCCGCCGGCCTTCGCGACCATGCAGGAGAAATCTCATGAAGCAATGCATGTCGATGCCGAGCCCGCTCGGCGACATTCTGCTGCGCGCCGAAGACGACGCGCTGACGGGTGTGTACTTCGTCGGACAGAAGTATTTTCCGGCCGCCGACGGCGCGCTTGCCGCTGCGAACGCGTCACGCGTGCTGCATCAGGCGCGCGAACAGCTCGACGAATACTTCGCGGGCGAGCGCGATGCGTTCACTGTGCCTTTAAGAATGCTCGGGAGCGCTTTCCAGCGCGACGTGTGGGATCAGCTCGTGCAGATTCCGTACGGCGAAACGGCGAGCTACGGCAGCATCGCGCGGCGGCTCGGCTTGCCGTTATCCGCGTCGCGCGCGGTCGGCGCGGCCAACGGACGCAATCCCGTTTCGATCATCGTGCCGTGTCACCGCGTGATTTCGAGCGCGGGCGACCTGACCGGCTACGCGGGCGGACTGCATCGGAAGGAAGCGCTGCTGACGCTGGAGCGGCCGATGTCGAAAGCGCCGCAGCAGCTGGAATTGCTCGCGTTCGGTTGAACGCAGCAAAAAAATAGCCCGTCCAGAAGGGCGGGCTGCGTAAACGCCGTTGTTACTCGGGTCAGCCGGCCCGTACTCAATTCTGGGCGCTGACGGACCTATCTTTATCGGACAATAGCGCGCTGTCGAGATGGTAGTAACGATGATCCATCAGACCAAAGCGTCTTCATCGACGGCAGCGCGGACTGCGCGAGCCGGCGTGGCCGGGTTACGCAACGCCCGGTCGGCGGGGCGTACCGCTTTGCTGGCCGCGCCGCGCGCGTCCTGCGCGCCCGCCACCGTGAACAGGCGCACGGCTTCGTCGAGCACGTCGGCCTGTTCCGCGAGACGTTGCGCCGTCGCCGCAGCCTGCTCGACCATCGCGGCATTCTGTTGCGTCGCGCTGTCCAGATGCGCCACGGCCTGATTGACCTGGCCGATGCCGTCGGCCTGTTCGCTGCTCGCGTTCGCGACTTCGACGATCAGCGACGACACGCGCGCCACGGCCTGATCGATCACGCCCATCTGCGCCGTGGTGCGCGCGACCAGTTCCGTGCCTTGTGACACCTCGCTCACCGTCGTATCCACCACCTGCTTGATTTCCTTCGCGGACGCCGCGCAGCGCTGCGCCAGCATGCGCACTTCGCTCGCGACGACGGCGAACGAGCGCCCTGCCTCGCCCGCGCGCGCCGCTTCGACGGCGGCATTGAGCGCGAGGATGTTGGTCTGGAACGCAATGCCGTCGATCACGCCAGTGATGTCGGCGATGCGCTTCGACGCTTCAGTGATGCCCGCCATCGTCTGCTCGACCTGCAGCGCGACCTGGCCGCCCGTCGCCGCCGCCGATTGCGCATCCCTGACGAGATCGAGCGCGCGCACGGTGGCGTCGGCGTTGGCCTGCACGGTGGTCGTCAGTTGCTCCATCGTCGCCGCCGTTTCTTCCAGCGACGCCGCCTGCATTTCCGTGCGGCGCGCGAGATCCAGATTGCCTGTCGAAATTTCGTGCGCGGCGTCGAGCATTCCGCCGATCTGCGCGCGCACGTCGGAGACGATCGCGGCGAGATTCGCCTTTAGCTGGTTCAGCGCCTGCAGCACGTCACCGAGATCGTCGTGTCGCGCGATGGCGAGATCCGCTGTCAGGTCGCCTGCAGCCATGCGCGTGGCGAACGACCCCATCGCATCGACCGGCTGACCGAGATGGCGCGACAGCAACTGCGCAGCCGCCGCGCTCACTGCGGCCGTCACACCGAATGCGATCCAGAATGGCAGCGGCGGCGTGCCGCCCCATGCCGCGAGGCCCGCTGCAAGCAGCGCGATGGGCGCGACCATGTAGCCGATCGTCGCGCGCATGGCGACGGGCAGGCGCATCAACGCCTGCAGCTTGCCGACCAGCCCCGTGCGCACGACCACGCCCTGATGCAGCCGGACGCCGCGCGCCGTGCCCGCGCGCATCTTCGCGTAGAGCGCGTCCGCCGCGCTTACCTGAATGCGATCCGGCTTCACGCGCACGCTCAGGTAGCCGACGGTCGTGCCGTTCTCGACGACGGGCGTGACGCTCGCACGCACCCAGTAATGGTCGCCGTTCTTGCGGCGGTTCTTGACGAACGCCGACCATGGGCGGCCGGCGCGGATCGTCGTCCACATGTCGGCGAAGGCTTCGGCCGGCATGTCGGGATGGCGGATCAAGTTGTGCGGCTGGCCGATCAGTTCGTCGCGGCTGTAGCCGGATACGGCGATGAAGGCTGGATTGCAGTACTGGATCTTGCCCTTGAGGTCGGTTGCCGAAACGAGCATCTGCGAGGACGGATAGTCGTACTCGTTCTGGGTGACAGGCTGATTGTTGCGCATGACGTTCCTTGGACTGCCGGATGCCTCCGCACCCGAATGGTTCTGTCAGGCTTAACGGCATTGACCCCTGATGCTTTAGGGTTTTCCTGGTATTTGACTCAGGTAAGTCGCGCTCGCGCCGATATCACAGAGTTCGGTACGACGCTGTTGCGTCGATTGCGAGCGCCTGGCGTCGCATGAAAACAACGCCGGGCGCCGGACATTGGGCGTACGCTTTCGAGACGGGGCGTCCTGGCGTGCCTTGGTGGGATTCACCGCGCAGCCTGCAGCGCGGGTCATTGTTTTCGCTTTACTTCCGTTTCTCGCGAATCCGATAATGGGACTTTCTTGCAATTCGTAATGTAGTTTACGGAGCGGTTCCGCGATGTTTGGCGCGCTCCCCTTGTGCGTGTGGCTGTCGTTCCTATAAAAAGTCGCCTTCCGAAGCCGAATCGACTCAACTCAGGGAAGCCAAGCATGTCCGCGAACAAGATCAAAAAGAAAGCCGCCGCGGCCGCCGTGAGCGCTGCGCTCTTCTCGCTCGCCACGGGCGCACACGCGCAAAGCAGTGTCACGATGTATGGCGAGCTCGACACGGGCCTCGCGTATATCAGCAACGCCGGCGGGCATTCGCAATACAAGGCGACGTCGGGTCTCGTCGACGGCAGCTATTGGGGCTTGCAGGGTATCGAGGATCTGGGCGGCGGTTATCGCGCGATCTTCCGGCTCGAACGCGGCTTTTCGGTGACCTCGGGCGAGATGTTCAACGACCACCCTTACTACGTCGGGCTCGGCAGCGAGCAGGCGGGCACGCTGACGCTCGGCCATCAGTACGATCTCGTTCACGACTATTTCGCGCCGTTCACGCTGACGGGCGGCACCGGTGGCACCGCGTTCGCCCATCCGTTCGACAACGACAACGCGAACAACACCTATCTCGCGGCGAACTCGGTCAAGTATGCGAGCCCGTCGTTCGGCGGCTTGACGGTCGGCGGCATGTACGCGTTTTCGAACGCAGCCGGGCAGTTTGCGAACAACCGTGCGTACAGCTTCGGCATGAACTACGCGGCGGGCGCGCTGAATGCGGGCGCCGCGTATCTGCACGCGAACGGGCGTGGCAATTCGTCGACGGGCGCGTATGAGGCTGTCGTGCTGCCCAGCGCCACGGATGTCTTCGACGCCGCCGTGCAGACGCAGAACACCTACGGCGTCGGCATCAGTTACGCGATCGGCGACTTCACGATGGCAGCGGCGTGGTCGCGCTCCACGTTCACCGGCGTGACCGTGCTCGACACGGGCGGCGTGGCGCCGTCCGTCGGCTTTTCCAACTACGAAGTCAACGGCGTCTACCAGCTGACGCCGACCGTTGCGCTGGCAGGCTCGTACACGTACACGAAGGGATCCACCTCGCACTGGCACAACGGCGGCGTGCAGGCCGACTACCAGTTTTCGAAGCGCACGGACACCTATCTGGAAGCGATCTATCAGCGCTCGTCGTCGGGCGCGCCGGCCGTCATCAATTCGGCCGACCCTTCATCGAGCCACAATCAGGTGCTGATCGGCGCGGGCCTGCGGCACAGGTTCTGACGGGCGCGCCGTTTCACGCCGGCGTGATCAGCCCTTCGGGCGGCTGCGGCCGGCTGAGCAGAAAGCCCTGCACATAGTCGCAGTTGACCCGACGCAGAATCTCCAGCTGCGCGGCCTCCTCGACGCCTTCCGCGATCACCTGGATGCCCAGCTTGTGCGCCAGGCCGATGACGCCTTCGACGATGGTTTGCGTCGTCGGATCGTGCTCGATCTTCGACGTGAAATGCTGGTCGATCTTCAGCGTGTGCGGCTCGAAATCGGCGAGATACATGAGGCTCGAGTAGCCGGTGCCGAAATCGTCGATGGCGATGCGTACGCCGAGCCGCTTCAGTTCGACGATCGACTTTTGCGCCTGCTTCGGGTTCTTCATCAGCGCGGTTTCCGTCAGCTCGATTTCGAGCTTGCCGGGCGGAATGCCGTACTGCTTGAGCGCGCGGTCCACCTCGCGCACGATCTGCTCGCTGCCCAGTTGTCGCGCCGACACGTTCACCGACACGCCCAGATTCATCGACCCCGCCTGACGCCACGCGGCGAGCTGGCGCAGCGCGTTGTCGAGCACCCAGACGCCGACGTCCTCGACGAAGCCAGTTTCTTCGAGCAGCGGAATGAAATCGCCCGGTGAAATCCTGCCTCGCCTGGGGTGTTGCCAGCGGATCAGCGCTTCCGCGCTATGCACCGCGAGCGAATGCGGCTCGTGAATGGTCTGGAAGTGCAGGAAGAACTGGTTGGTTTTCAGCGCCTCGGGCACGTCGCGCTCGAGTTCGAAGTCGCCGATGGTCCGCGCCGCCTCCTCGCCCGCGAACTGGTAGCCGTTGCGACCGGTTTTCTTCGCGGCGTACATGGCGACGTCGGCGCTCGACAGCAGCGCGTCGTGGCCGCTGCCGTGTTCCGGATAGATCGAGATGCCGATCGACGCCGTGATGAACGCGCCCGCGCTGTCCTGCAGCCGGTTCTCCGACAGCCCGCCGAGCAGCGCCTTCGCCTGCGTTTCGAGCCCCGCCTTGTCGACCACGCTGCGGATCAGCACAGCGAACTCGTCGCCGCCCAGACGCGCGACATACGCGTCGCCCGGCAGCGAGCGGCGAATGACGCCGGCGACGTTGCGCAGCAGATGATCGGCGGCGAGATGGCCGAGCGTGTCGTTGAGCACCTTGAAGCGGTCGAGATCGACGAACATCAGGCCGAACGGCTGTCCCGCGGCACAGCGGCTTGCGATTTCGCGCAGCAGCGCGGCACGGTTCGCGAGACCCGTGAGCGAATCGGTATAGGCGAGGCGGTCCAGTTCCGCGACGCGCTCCTGCTCGATCGTCACGTCTTCCGTAATGCCGACGATGCGCAGCACATTGCCTTTGTCGTCGAGCACGGGGTAGCCCGTGCTGCGCAGCCAGCGCACCGAGCCGTCGGCCTTTCTGATCCGGTACTGCGCGCGGCCTTCCGACGATTCGGCCATGATGCGCGCCATTTCCGCGTGCAGCGCCGCGCGGTCTTCTGGCACGACCATGTCGCGCCAGACGTGCGGGTTGCGCATGAACTCGTCCGGCTCGACGCCGAACACGTTCGACGAACCCGCCGTGATGTAATGGAAATATTCGAAGTTCGCGCTGTACGAGAAGAACACGAGCTTGACGTGCGCTTCCATCTCCGACATCAGCTCGCTTTTCGCACGCAGTTGCTGGAGCAGTTGCGTCTGGCTCGTGATGTCGAGCGACGCGCAGACCACGGCGACGACCTTGCCGGCATGGTCTTTCACGGGAATGAGTTGCGAATCCCACCACTTAGGCTGGCCCGTCGTCGTCGTGCAAACGCCGCGAAACGAGGCGGGTGTGCCGTTCAGCGCGCTTCTGAATGCGGCCGTCGCGGCGTCATTGTCGTCGCCTTTCCAGAAGCCGAGCCAGTCTGCGCCTGCGAGCTGCACGGGCGACGTGGCTTCCATCAGCGTCGCGCCGTAGTCGTTGATGCGCAGCATGTGCCCTTGCAGGTCGAGCAGCTTGACGCAATCACGGCTCGCATCGAGAAACGAACTGGCGAGCGCCGTCGTCGCCGCCTGTCGCGCTTTTTGCGCGGCGAAGCGCTGACGCGTCGCGATCATCGCGATGGCGCCCGCCGTCGCGCCGACGGCGATCTGCAGGCTGAACGGCGCGCTCGCCGGCCCGCGCAGCGCCATTTGCAACGCGATGCTCGCCGCACCCGCGCCGATCCCCGTGGCGACGCTGACCGTGAAGCCGAACGGGCCGGCCGGGCGGCGGTTCGACCATGCGTCGAGCAGCAGCGAAAGGAAATGCTGGTCCTGGCGCGACCGGTCGTCGCCGTGCCGGTGAAGCGCACGGCGCCATTTCAATGTGAGGCTCGTCGGCATATCCGGACTCGCCTTAGTGCGCGCGCAATGCGCGAAGCGGGCGCAAAAGCGGCGCCGTAATAAGCGCGGTGCGTACCGTGGACGTGAGCGAACTCACGCGCGCCGCGCATCGCGCGTTAATCGTGTGGGGAAGTGTGTTGCCGTTCATGATGGCCAGCCGCTTTGGCGGTAATTGTTGCTGCGCTTGCGGACGGCGCTGCTTTCTACGTTTACGGCGCGCCGGTGCTTTTATTTAGCTCATACGATTGTGCCTGTTTTCTAGGACTCGAACTACCTCGTCGTTGGTTACGTTCTTAAATGCGTGATGCATTGTTTTAGCAAAGAAGTGACGCGCATTGGAAAAGCTCTGCTTACCTAAGCTTTCTCACGTCAATTTAAAAAGGCGGCACAAAAAGAACGTCGAATCGTTTTTAAATGAACGCCGGTTCGGCGAATCCGGCACTTCAACGCCGCCGCCAATAAATGCTGACGATCGCTCTGCGGCTTGCTAAATTGCATGGTCAGGCACCGCAAAAAACGGCGCGCGCCTGACGGTTGCACCTTGGCTGGCGCAACCTGCTGCGACGTTCTACGAACCGGTAGCAACCGTCTTGCATGGGACGCCGAAGCGCTGAATCTGGTCAACAACAAGGAGACCCCATGCGCGCCGTATTCCAGTACCCGTTTCCCGTGACCGAGCGCAAGGTCGGGCGCAATAAGGTCGTCAGCGCGCGCGCCGCAGTCGAACTGATCCGCGCGGGCGACACGCTCGCGACGGGCGGTTTTGTCGGCGTCGGTTTCGCGGAGGAAGTGGCGATCGCGCTCGAAGAGCGCTTTTTCGATGCGAATGCGGCGACGTCGGGTGGACCAGGCGCATTGGGGACGCCCGATGCGTCGAGCGCGCATCTCGACCTCACGCTCGTGTACGCCGCCGGCCAGGGCGACGGCAAGTCCAAAGGGCTGAATCATCTCGCGCACGAAGGGCTGGTGCGGCGTGTGATCGGCGGACACTGGGGCTTGGTGCCGAAGCTGCAGCAACTCGCCATCGATGGCCGCATTGAAGCGTACAACCTGCCGCAAGGCGTGATTTCGCACCTGTTTCGCGATATCGCCGCGGGCAAGCCGGGGCATCTGTCCGCGATCGGCCTCGGCACCTTCGTCGATCCGCGCCACGGCGGCGGCAAGCTGAACAGCCGCACGGCGGAAGATCTCGTCAAGCTGATGGACATCGACGGCAGCGAGTATCTGCTCTACAAGACCTTTCCGATCGACGTCGCGATCATTCGCGGCACCACGGCCGACGCGAACGGCAACGTCACGATGGAGCGCGAGGCGCTCACGCTCGAAGCGCTGGCTATCGCGATGGCCGCGCGCAATTCGGGCGGCGTCGTGATCGTGCAGGTCGAGCGGCTCGCCGATACGAACACGCTCAATCCGCGCGAGGTGAAGATACCCGGCATCATGGTCGATTGCGTCGTGGTTGCGCGGCCCGAGCATCATTGGCAGACGTTCGCCGAGCCCTATTCGGCTGCCTTCGCGGGTGAACTGCGCGTGCCCGCGAGTTCGGTGGCGGCGATGGAGCTGACCGAGCGCAAGGTGATCGCGCGCCGCGCGGCGATGGAGTTGATGGCCAATAGCGTCGTGAATCTGGGCATCGGCATGCCGGAGGGCATTGCGAGCGTCGCGAACGAAGAAGGCGTGATCGATCTGTTCACGATGACGACGGAGCCGGGCGTGATCGGCGGCATTCCGGCGGGCGGGCTGAACTTCGGCGCGGCGACGAATACGCAGGCCATCATCGATCAGCCGTATCAGTTCGATTTCTACGACGGCGGCGGGCTCGACGTCGCGTTTCTCGGGCTTGCGCAGGCGGACCGGCAGGGCAATCTCAATGTCAGCAAATTCGGGCCAAAGCTCGCGGGCGCGGGCGGCTTCATCAACATCAGCCAGAGCGCGAAGCGCGTGGTGTTCGTCGGCACGTTCAACGCGGGCAATCTGGACGTTGCGATCGAAGACGGACGCCTGAAGATCAGGCGCGAAGGCAAGAACCAGAAGTTCGTCGATGAAGTCGAGCATCGCACGTTCAGCGGCGAATATGCCGCGAAGCGCGGGCAGCACGTGCTGTATATCACCGAGCGCTGCGTGTTCACGCTGACGCCGCGCGGACTCGAACTGACGGAAGTGGCGCCCGGCGTCGACGTGGAGAACGATATCGTCGCGCAGATGGGCTTCAAGCCGATCATGGAACGGCCGCCGCGCCTGATGGACGAGCGGATCTTTCGCGACGCGCCGATGGGCCTGCGCACGCTGCTGCTTTGCCTGCCGCTCGAAGAGCGCTTCAATTATGACGCCGAGAAGAACATGTTCTTCGTCAACTTCGAGGGCATGCAGGTGACCACGCAGGATCAGATCGACGCGATCTGGCAACAGGTCGAATCGCGTCTGTCGGGCGTGCGGTTCAAGCCGCAGGCCATTGTCAATTACGACAATTTTTCGATCAATCCCGAGTTGATCGAGAGCTATTCGGCAACCATCACGAAGCTCGTCAATCAGTTCTATTCCAGCGTGACGCGCTACACGACGAGCAGTTTCCTGCGCATGAAGCTGGGTGACGCACTGGAACAACGCGATGTCGCGACGTATATCAACGAACGGCCCGGCGACGCGTCGACGCACCGTTGAATGCGTGTTCGAATGCGCAGGTGGACCTGACATGAAGCGCTCACGATGAGCGTGCGAAAATAGCGCTTTTCGCACGACAGTTCACGCATCAAGACGTCCATCATGAGCAGCTTCATTCCCAGTGTGCCCGGCAAGACCGAGGGCGATTTCGAAGTCAGCGCGGGCTCTAAGCTCGCGGGCTACCGGCGCTTTTTCGGCGTGCTGCGTGTGGTGCGCAAAACGGACGGGCGTCTGCTTTTTCCGTTCGACGGCGCGCCCGATCTCGGTCCCTATCCGACCAAAGAAGAAGCGCTCGCCGCAGCGCAGGTGTACGGCGAACACATCGTCGAACACGATCTCGCGCGGCCCGAACTGTAAGCGGTTTCGCTGCGGCGATTTTTCTGTTCCTGCCCCGTGCAATGCGCTTGAAGCGCGCGGCTGGCACGACTATCGTTTTGAGTGGACCCCCACGGGAGGCGATTATGCGTGCCGATGCCGTCGATGTGCATTTCGATAGTGCACACCTGTTTCTCGATCTATCCGACGGCCGCGCCGTCGAGTTTCCACTCAACTGGTTTCCCACGCTCGCTGCGGCAACGGATGCGGAGCGCGAACACTTCGCCATTTCGATCGACAAGCAGCAACTGATCTGGCCTGAACTCGACGAGGACATGGATGTGACCGCGTTGCTGCTGTCTCTACCGGAGTCGATGCGCCACTAGCGGTCGTACTTTCCGTCGAAGCACGAAGACGGCGCCGCTCGGCGTCGTCATGATGTCGTTGGTCTGTCGCTCGAACAAACGCGGGCGGCGCCAGGCGCATGCGTTAAAATAGCGGCTTGGTGCCAAACGGAGTTTTTGTGCGATCTGTCGTTATTTATCTCACGCCTTCCCTGGACACCATGACGGAATCTGTATCGGCTTCGGGCGCGCGCGAGGTTGGCGCCGACCTGAATCGCAATGCGAAGGTCGAACATGATCGGGGAGACATCGTCGTCGAATCGACGACACACGATGGTCCGTCGGTTCAGGCTCTCTAACAAGAACGAATAAGACGGCGCGCTTGCTTTCGGGCAGCGCGCCGTTGTTGTTTGTGCGCGTCGTTCACGTCATTTCATCGTGCGGTTAAAGCGCCTTTAAAGCCGTATTGCATGATGGCGACAGGGCATCCAAAAGATTAATTTAATCTTTCTATTCATTTCATTCTGCTGTCTGTTTGAAATTGCCACTCAATTTGCGAAGCAGGTATTGCAAGCGCAGTCCGTTTTTCTCCCGCGTCTCCCTTCAGTTTAAAGTCCTCATACCGTTAACCGAGATTGATCTCCGTCATGTTTTAGCTAATGCGTGAATAAATGCAAAAAGCATGAACAGAAATCAAAGTGGTAGTCGTACCTTTAAAGATGATGGAAGCAAAATATCAAATCGCTCGCATGTTGTGAGCGAACGGGGATTGGCTTCAATCGAAGAAAAAATAAACCGAGGACTTGAATGAAGTTACGTTTGCAATGCCTGTTGGCAGCAGCCGCATTCGCCAACTGTCTTTCCGCTTACGCGGCGCTTGGCTCGTCTCCCACCTATACCGCGACAACGACTGCAAGCTCGACTCAGGCTGTCATGCGCCTGAGCGCGACCTCTGTGCCCTACACCGTGAGTGAAGCGACGCTCGCCGACGGCACGCTGGTTCGCGAGTACGTCGGTCAATCGGGCGCGGTCTTCGCCGTGTCCTGGCATGGCCCTCACATGCCGGATCTCAGCTCGCTGCTGGGCAGCTACTTTGCGGGCTACCTCGACACCGTCAATCAACAGCATGCGCAGCAGGGCAGCGCATTCGGTCCCGCGACGGTGCAGCGTTCGGATGTCGTAGTCCAGACGGGCGGCCATATGGGCGCGTTCGTCGGACGTGCGTGGTTGCCGACGGGTCTTCCCGCTGGCGTGAGCAGCGACGATATCCAATAAGGCGAGGGGACTGAAAAATGCGTGCATTGAAATGGATTCTTGCCGTCAGCGGCATGTGTGTGGCACTGGCTGGATGCGGCGGAGGCGGCGGTTCATCGAACGCGTCGACCAATAGCGCATCCGGCACATCGACGCCTGTCACCAACACGCCCGTCGCGTTGAGTACCGCGTTCGCCGATCCGACCGCGGTGCCCGTGTCGTCGGGCTCGGCGAATACGGTGCCCATCGTGGTTTCGTCGTTCAGCATCAAGCGGAATTTCCCGATGGTGAGCGTGAAGGTCTGCGCGCCGGGCACGGGTGCCGCGTTGAACTGCTCGGTTATCGACAACGTGCTCGTCGACACCGAATCGTTCGGCCTGCGCCTGTTCGCGTCCGTCATTCCGACATTGAACAGTTTGCCGCTGCAGATGCAAGGCGCTCAGAACGTTGCGGAATGCGAGTCGTTCGGTTCGGGCAATACATGGGGCACGGTGCGTACGGCAGACGTGAGCCTGTCGAGCGAAGTCGCCTTGAACGTGCCGATCCAGGTGATCGCCGATCCGTCGCTGAGCGCGACCATTCCGACGGGCATTAACGGTTGCCTCACGGGCACCAACATGACGACGCCCACGGATCTCGGCGCGAACGGCATTCTCGGTATCGGCACGTCGCCGAACGATTGCGGCGCCGCGTGTCAGAACGGCCTCGTCGCGGGTGCGTACTACGTGTGCACGGGTTCGAATTGCACGCCGGCGCAGGTGAACATTGTTGATCAGGTGACCAACCCCGTGACGAAGTTCACGACTGACAACAACGGCGTGATCGTCGAGATGGCGCAAGTGCCCGATACAGGTGCTGCAACGGCAACGGGAACGCTGGTCTTCGGCATCGACACGCAATCGAACAATGGGCTGAGTGGCACCAACGCGACCATCCTGCCGACTAACATCTGGGGAGATATGGATGCGGTGTTCGAAGGACGCACGTACAGCAAGGGTGCATTCTTCGACTCCGGCTCGAGCGGTCTGTACTTCCAGAGCACGACGCTGAGCAAGGCATCGAACGGCTTCTATACGCCGGCGGCGCCGACGGGGCTGTCGGCGGTCTTCACGGCAGCCAATTCCGCGACGGCAACCGTCAAGTTCAATGTCAGCAATAGCGTCACGCTGATCAATTCCGGCAACTACGCGTTCAACAACCTCGGCGTCGCGCTGTTCAACGGGATCGACATCGGCATGCCGTTCTTCTACGGCCGCCATATGTACTACGGCATTTCGGGTCAGTCGCCGTCGTCGGCTGGCGCTGGGCCTTATGTCGCGTACGTGTCCAGTTGAGCATGCAGTTTCATTGATGGGTCGTGCGTAAGCGGGGCTCAATAAAAAAGGGGGCGCAGCGCGCCCCCTTTGCATGAGTACAGCAGCCTGCTTAAACCAGCCCCGTCGTGTAGTAAAGCCCGATCACGAAGAACACTGCCAGCGTCTTGATGATCGTCACGGCGAAGATGTCGCGATACGACTCGCGGTGCGTGAGGCCCGTCACGGCCAGCAGCGTAATCACCGCGCCGTTGTGTGGCAGCGTATCCATGCCGCCGCTCGCCATCGCGACCACGCGATGCAACACTTCCATCGGAATATGCGCTGCTTCCGCGCCCTTGATGAACAGGTCGGACATCGCCGCCAGCGCAATGCTCATGCCGCCCGATGCCGAACCCGTGATACCCGCCAGCGAGCTCACCGAAACGGCCGCATTCACGAGCGGATTCGGAATGCTCTTGAGCGCGTCGCTGACCACGATGAAGCCCGGCAGTGCTGCGATCACACCGCCAAAGCCATACTCCGACGCAGTGTTGAGCGAGGCGAGCAACGCACCGCCGACAGCCGCCTTCGTACCCGAAGCGAAACGCTCCTTCACGCTGCCGAACGCCGTGATGACGACGAGCAGAATGCCGAGCAGCAACGCGCCTTCCACCGACCAGATAGCGACCAGCGACTTGATCGTCGCCGTCACGGCCGGGCCGTGATTACCGGGCAGCACGTCGGGCGAAACCGTGTAGGTCGCGCCATACCATTCGGGGATCATGCGCGTGAGCACGAAGTTCGCGACGCCGACCAGGATCAGCGGCGCAATTGCCAGCAGCGGATGCGGCAGGCGGTCGGTCGCGACCTGTTCCGGCTCATTCAGCAGCGACGTGCCGTAGCCTTCACCCTTCGCCATCGCCGAGCGGCGGCGCCATTCGAGGAACGACAGGCCTACCACGATGATGAACAGCGAACCGGCGATACCGAGGCCGGGCGCGGCCCAGGCCGTCGTCTTGAAGAACGTCGTCGGGATGATGTTCTGGATCTGCGGCGTGCCCGGCAGCGAATCCATCGTGAACGAGAACGCGCCGAGCGCGATCGCGCCCGGCATCAGACGCTTCGGAATATTGCTCTGGCGATACAGTTCCGCGGCGAACGGATACACCGCGAACACGACGACGAACAGCGAGACGCCGCCGTACGTCAGCAGCGCGCACACGGCGACGATCACCGCATTCGCCCGCGAGCGGCCGATGTAACGGATCGCCGAGTGCACGATCGACGCCGCGAAGCCCGACAGTTCGATGACCTTGCCGAACACGGCGCCGAGCAGGAACACAGGGAAGTACAGCTTCACGAAGACGACCATCTTCTCCATGAAGATGCCGGAGAACACGGGCGCGACGGCGGCGGGATCGACCAGCAGGACCGCGCCGAGCGCGGCGATCGGCGCGACGAGAATCACGCTGTAGCCGCGATAGGCGGCGAACATCAGGAACGCCAGGGCGGCGAGGACGATGACAAAGGCCAATTGAGTCTCCAATACTTGGTTGTTCTACGTGGACGCGCGCGACGGGGCGCGGCGGCCGGCGCCCCTGAATGCAGGTTCCGTGCCATGCCCGTCAGCCGGGCTTCTGCGGCCCGGGCGGCGAAGCGTGCCGCGCGACGATTCGAACGATTGTACAGAATCGTCTCAAAACAGAGACGAATTGCAGTCTGTCGAATTCGATGCGCCGAAGCATACCTGAATCTATAGGGTTATTGCAGGTCTCCTGTGTGAGATAATTCGTCCACGTTTTGAGACAATAAGCATAAAAATACTAGATGCTTTGCATGGGATCCTGGTAAGCGCCGAAGCGTTAACCATGATCGACAGGAGACAACGACAATATGATGAACGACTGGTCGGGCTTGCCCGCGACCTACAGCGAAGTTCTGCGCCGTGCGATGGACTCGCTCTTCCGCACGTTCGAGAACTTCAGCGAAGGCACCTTTATCGTAGATGCCGATGCGCGTGTCGTGTGGATCAATAAACGTTACGCGGCGCGCTTTGGTTTCGCCGATCCGCAGCAGGCCATCGGCCGCGACTGCGAAGCCGTGATCCCGAATAGCCTGATGCGCGAAGTCGTGACGACCGGCAAGCCGATCCTGCTCGACATTCTCGAGACCGACCGCGAGCCGCTCGTCGTCACGCGCCTGCCGTTGAAGGACGACGCCGGCAAGACGGTTGGCGCCGTCGGTTTTGCGCTCTTCGACGAGATGAAGGCGCTCACGCCGCTCTTCTCGCACTACTCGCGCGTGCAACAGGAACTGATCGCGACGCGCCAGTCGCTCGCGCAGGCGCGCCGCGCGAAGTACACGTTCGCGAGCTTCGTCGGCACGAGCGCGGCCAGTCTCGAGGTGAAGCGCCAGGCGCGGCGCGCGTCGCAAGTCGAATCGCCCGTGCTGCTGCTCGGCGAAACGGGCACCGGCAAGGAACTGCTCGCGCATGCGATCCACGGCGCGTCCGCGCGCTCGACCAAACCGCTCGTCACCGTCAACGTCGCCGCGATTCCCGATACGCTGCTCGAAGTCGAGTTCTTCGGCGCGGCGGCGGGCGCGTACACGGGCGCGGACCGCAAGGGACGCGTCGGCAAATTCGAACTCGCAGATGGCGGCACGCTGTTTCTCGATGAGATCGGCGATATGCCTTTGCCGCTGCAAGGCAAGCTGTTGCGCGTGCTACAGGACCGCGAGTTCGAGCCGCTCGGGTCGAACCGGATCGTGCGCGCCGATGTGCGGATCATCGCGGCGACCTCGGCTGATCTCCCCGCGCTCGTCGCCGCGGGGCGCTTCCGGCCGGACCTGTTCTATCGCCTGAACGTGCTGACCATTCATGCGCCGCCGCTGCGTGAGCGGCAAACGGATATCGAGGCGCTCGCCTATACGATCCTCGAAGATCTGTCGACACAGGTGCGCGGCGGTCACTTCGAATTGCAGGACGACGCGCTGCGGCTGTTGTGTGCGTACGGCTGGCCAGGCAATGTGCGCGAGCTGCACAACACGCTGGAGCGCGCGGTGATGCTGTCGGACAGCGAACGTATCGATGCGCGCGCGCTTGCGCCGTTCATCGGGCCCGTGCGCGGGCAGGTTGCGTTCGATGCGCCCGCATCCGTGCAGACATCGGCTGCCAGGGTATCGGACGCAGCGCAGCCGCAACAGTGGGCGGACGCGATGGCCGCGTTCGAAAAGCGCTTCATCGACGAAGCGTTGCGCGCGTGCGAAGGACGCGTCACGGAAGCGGCCGCGCGTATCGGCATGGGACGCGCGACGCTGTACAAGAAGATCGCTGCGTACGGCATCGAAGTGTGAAGGTCGCCGGGTGCGCCGCTGCGCAGTACGATCATGCTGGCTGGCAGCCACGCAAACCCAACGGAGACCTGGCCATGACACGCTGGATCGTTTGGATCATGCTGATGATCGCGAGCGCCGCCTGCAATGGGTTGAATGCGCAGGAGGCGTCATCGGCGGCGGCGCCGGGTGAACGGCGCAACTGGTACAACGATCCGTTCTTCACGCTTTCGCACGCGATCGCCGATTGCCCCGTGCCGCTCGGCCCGATGATGACGCACGCGCAGATGGAGGACGACGCGCATTATCGCGTGGAGCGAGGCACGACCTGCTGGCTCGCGCACAAATGCACGAAGCCGAACTCCTACATGTACGACGCGGATATCGCCAGCGCGATCCACGCGCGCTTCACGAACCCGCATGCATTCGACGGCACGAGCGTGTGGATCACGGTGCAGCGCCGCTTCGTCTATGCGGAAGGCTGCGCGCCCGCATCGTTCGACAGGCACGCGTTGCAGCAGCAGCTCGAAGCAATCCCCGACGTCGAGCAGGTGTTCATGCGGCTCGGCGCGAGCACGCAAGGACCGATGCCCTACAAGACGCTTGCGGAACCCGACAGACAGCCGATAACCGAACCGATAACCGAGCCGATAACGGAGCCGAAGTCACCGCCGCAATAACGCGATAAACGCAACACAAGGCGGCCATGGCACAATCGCGTTCGTCGAAAAACAAGTGGCCAACGGGGTTTTCCATGAAACGCAGTCAAACATCCGCGGCGCGCGTCATGCATCGGGTTCGCGGCGCGGCGCTTCCTGTCGTCGTCGCGATGACGGGCGCGCTCGCCGCATGCAGCAGTGCGCCGCCGCTCTTCGCGCCGGACGGCCGGCCCACCACGCTCGTTCAATGCCCCGCCGGCTCCGACAACTGCGAGCAGCAGGCGCAAGCAATGTGTGGCGGCGCGTTCGACTCGATTCGCTCGACGACGGCGAACGGCGCGCGCAGCCTGCTCTACGCATGCCGCGGAAAGTAAGCAGCACTGTCGCCATGTCATGCCAGGCCGCGCTCGCGGCCCGCTGAAACCCTGAAGCACGTCACACCGATATATCGCGCGCAGCATGTCGCGGTCGATGCACACGCATCGACCCGAACCATCGCGCCTTCGTTGCAGCATTCGCGCAGATCGAAGCGGGCATCGGCCGATTTCTCGACCGCTCTGAACAACCACTCGCCATCGTGGCTTTGCGCGGCCCGCAAGCGTTGCGCTGGCGCATCGCGCAAGGCCCTTCCGTGCGCCGCCCAACGGAACGCATCGATATCCTCGTATAGATTTCTGATTGCGGATGCGGTTGCGTGACAAGGAGCACGTATCGTCATCCGATGCCGGGAAGCGTGTGCAGGCAATACAACGACATTGAGAGAGCGGCAGCCGATTTCCCGCGGCACATTTCGTGCTAACCGATGGCGCCTTGCGAGGGGCGACGGGGAAGTCCATGAATCACGAGCAGATAGAAAAGGATATCGAGCATCTGGAGCACGTCATCTCGCGCATCTCGGCTGCCGACGGCATTCCGCTGTCATACTGGCGCAACCGCATCGAATCGGTGTCGGTTGCCGCGCTGGTACCGTCGCAGATCAGGCGCGTCCAGAGGCTCAGCGACGCGTTGCACGCACTCGAAGTTCGATACAAGCGCTGAGCGCCGCGACCTTGCGCGCACCCGGCCTTGCTCACGGGACTGGTTTATGGACAGAGCAGGATTTTCGGCCGTGCGTCCTGCGCATATGGTCGATGCAATGCAAGGCGATATCGACCGTGGCCAGGTGGCTCGCGTCGCAATGCTCACGCGACCCGCTTCGTATACCTTCGTTCGGACACGTTCAATGGCCGACGCAGGGCGCCGGCCTGTCGATCGAATCGTTCGCATGGCAAGGCGCCTTCATCACCAGTCGATTCGCCGATCCCGTCGTCAATCTGATCGCACGTTTGTTTGACGGTGCGCAGTGCTCGTGGATCTCTGACAGCACTACACTGCTACCCGGCACTTTTTAGGTCTGGTACGGTCTCAGTTGCCGTACAGCTTTGCAAGGAGACTTCGCCAGATGGCCACATACAGACAGTTGACCGCCCAACTCGAAAAGCTTCAGAAGGAGATGGAACAGGCACGTGAACAGGAAGTGACTCAGGCGATCGCTGACATCAAACAGAAGATCGCTGAATTTGGCATCACCGCTGAGGAGCTTGGCTTCTCGAGCAAGGTGCGCGCGGCGCGTAAAGCCGCGCTGCCGCCGAAGTACCGCAACCCCAAGACAGGCGAAACCTGGAGCGGCCGTGGCCGGGCGCCGGGTTGGCTCGCGGGCAAGAATCGCGACAAGTTTCTCATCGACGAATGAATCTGGCGCAAGCGCACATCGCTCTTAATCGATCAGTGCGCTTGCTCTTCCTTCCGGTTGTTCTCGTCCCGCAGCGGTGTTCTTCGTTGACCGGCGAGCCATGCCGTGAGCGAACGCGCAGCAGCCAGGCGCACCATCGCGGGAATCCCGAAAACTCTCACCTTTAGCTGGCGCTGACCGTTCGAAGCGGCACGCCGGTATCGTCATCGCTTGTCTGCGATTCGCTAGATGGCATTGCGGCGAGCGCGTCGTCACGATTGCCTTGGCTGCTGCGAAAGCCTTATGAATAAAGGGTTTGCGGCATTCCGTCCGGGGCGCCGACGCACTTTTCGCGTGCCTCGCTGAGGTCATTCCTGAGAACGCTTCGCACGTGCTGAAAGCGTCTTTTGCAGCGAATCTTCCTGCCTCCCGAAAACGCTCACCTCAGCGTTTTTTCATCGCGAGCCATGACTCAGTGGAAACCCGGAGTTGAGTGCGCCTCATACCCCGGATCACAAAACATCGCTTCATCGTCCTGCTTTTCGGCCAGCACAATCAGCGCATCCCACTCAACCTGATGGAACTGGACAGATGAGCACCACGGAAAAGCAACTGTATATCGGCGAAGGATTCGAAGGCCCGGGCGTGAACCTCGCGCACATCAACGTGCTGGTCGGCCCGCGCAATGGCCCTGCTGGCCAGGCTTTCGCCACCGCGCTGTCGACGCCGTCCGCCGGTCACGCGCCGTTCGTCGTGATCGCGCGTCCCGGTGTGCCGACCAAGCCGCTGACGCTGTACGTCAACAAGGCGCAGATCGAAGGCGACTTCCATGGCAACGCGACGTGGGGCGCATCGCAGGCGGGCATCGCAAAGGCGGTCGCCGAGTCGCTGGAGAACGGCACGCTGCCGCCCGAAGCGGAAAACGACTGGGTCGTCGTGTCGGCGAACTGGGTCAACCCGAAGACCGACGATCTCGACGCCGTGTTCGAGAACAACTACCGCGCGTGCAAGAACGCGATTCTCGCGGCGATGAAGGGCCTGCCGCATAAGGACGAAGTGTTCGCCGCGGCGCGTGAAGTGTCGAACCCGTTCTACACGCCGAAGCAGCGTTAAGCCCTCGCCGGGACTCTGGAGATATCGCAAATGGAATACATCCGCCTCGGCCAGTCGGGCCTGAAGGTTTCGCGTCTGTGCCTCGGCACGATGAACATGGGCACGCCGCAATGGAAGCCGTGGATTTTCGATGAAGCGCAAAGCGAGCCAATCGTGCGCCACGCGCTCGAAGCCGGCGTCAACTTCATCGACCTCGCCGACTTCTACTCGACGGGCGTCGGCGAAGAAGTGGTCGGCCGCATCCTGAAGCGCCTCGCGCGCCGCGAAGAGATCGTCGTGACGACCAAGGTCGGCTACGACATGGGCGCATATCAGAACGCGGGCGGCCATTCGCGCAAGCACATCATGGACGGCATCGACGGCTCGCTGTCGCGCCTGGGCATGGATTACGTCGATATCTACATGCTGCATTACTTCGACGTGAACACGCCCGTCGAAGAAACGATGGGCGCGCTCAACGACATCGTGCGTGCAGGCAAGGCGCGCTACATCGGCGTATCGACGATGTACACGTGGCAGTTCGCGAAGATCATGCAGGCGTGCGAGCGCAACGGCTGGCACAAGCCGATCAACATGCAGCTGCAGCTGAACCTCGCGTATCGCGAAGAAGAGCGCGAAATGATTCCGTATTGCCAGGATCAGGGCGTGGGCGTCTCGGTGTTCAGCCCGCTCGCGCGCGGTCTTCTGACGAGCGATGCGCAATCGACGCGCAACCAGACCGACTTCTTCACCGCGCAAATGTACGGCGACGCGGCGTCGCGCGAGATCGCGGCATCCGTGGCGCGGGTGGCGGCGAAGCGTGGTGTATCCGCTGCGCAGATCGCGCAGGCGTGGGTGCTGCAACGCGAAGGCATCGCCAGCATGCTGGTCGGCGCGGACACGCCGGCGCAGTTCGACAGCGCGCTGGCCGCGCTGGGCACGAAGCTCGAAGCGGAAGAACTGCATGAGCTGGAGCGCAACTACACGCCGTGCGATCTGATCAACGACTACACCGCGGGCAAGCGCATCGCGCGCGAAGCGCGTGCCGCACAAGGCGCGTTCGCCGATGTCGCAAGCAACCTGGATAAAGCAGCATGAGTGAATTTCTCCGCACGGGCCACTACATCAACGGCGAGTGGTACGAAAGCGCGAATACGTATCCCGTTCGCAATCCGGCGACGGGCGAGGTGATCGCCAACGTCGCGAAGGGCGGCGCGCAGGAAACGGCGCAGGCCATCGACGCCGCCGAACGTGCATTCCCCGCCTGGCGCGCGTTGACCGCGAAGGAACGCGGCGCACGCGTGAAGCGTTGGGGCGAGCTGATGCTCGAGCATCGCGACGCGCTCGCTGAACTCCTGACGCGCGAGCAAGGCAAGCCGCTCGCCGAAGCGAAGGGCGAAGTCGGTTACGCGGCGAGCTTCTTCGAATGGTTCGCCGAAGAAGCGAAGCGCAGCTACGGCGACGTGATTCCGAGCCCCAAGCCAGATTCGAAGATCATCGTCACGCGTGAGCCGGTTGGCGTGGTCGCGGCGATCACGCCGTGGAATTTCCCGCTCGCGATGATCACGCGCAAGGCCGGTCCCGCGCTCGCCGCCGGTTGCACGATGGTGCTGAAGCCCTCCGAAGAAACGCCGCTGTCCGCGTTCGCGCTGGCCGTGCTCGCCGAACGCGCGGGCATTCCGGCGGGCGTGTTCAACATCGTCTCGGGCGATGCCGTGGCGATCGGCGGCACGCTGACGGAGTCGCCCGTCGTGCGCAAGCTGTCGTTCACGGGCTCGACGCGTGTCGGCAAGCTGCTCGCGAAGCAGTCGGCGGATACGCTGAAGAAGCTGTCGCTGGAACTGGGCGGCAACGCGCCGTTCATCGTGTTCGACGATGCCGATATCGACGCCGCCGTGCAGGGTGCGATGGCGTCGAAGTTCCGCAACACCGGGCAAACCTGTGTGTGCGTGAATCGCTTCTATGTGCAGGACGGCATCTACGACGCGTTCACGCAGGCGCTGACGGATGCCGTGAAGAAGATGCGCGTCGGCGATGCGCTGAAGGGCGAGGTCGAGCAAGGTCCGCTCATCAACGAAGCCGCGTTGATGAAGGTCGAGGCGCATGTCGCCGACGCGTTCCAGCATGGCGCCAAGGCGCTGACGGGCGGCAAGCGTCACGCGCTGGGCGGCACGTTCTACGAGCCGACGGTGCTGGTCGACGCAAAGCAACCGATGCTGATCGCCGAAGAAGAAACCTTCGGCCCGGTCGCCGCGTGCTTCCGCTTCAAGACGGAAGACGAAGCGGTCAAGGCTGCGAACGACACGCCGTTCGGTCTGTCCGCGTACTTCTACACGCGCGATCTGGGGCGCGCATGGCGGGTTGCGGAAGCGCTGGAAAGCGGCATGGTCGGCATCAACGAAGGCATCATTTCGACGGAAGTCGCGCCGTTCGGCGGCGTCAAGCAGTCGGGCCTCGGGCGTGAAGGCTCGAAGTACGGCATGGATGAATACGTCGAACTGAAGTACATGATGATGGGCGGTCTGGGCCGCTAGTCGACAGTGCTTCGTCCGCCACGCGCGGCGGAGGGCAAGGAAGCAAGCGTCCCGGCGCGCACCACGGGACGCGATAACAAGGAGACATCTTGAGCGATCAAGACCTGCTTGCGCGGCCGTCCGGCCCCGCATCCCCGTCCCCGCGCGTTTCAGCGCCGGCCCAATCTAAACCCTCGCAACACACGAATCGCAACACCGTCTCGCTCGACGATGTGCCGCTGAACGGCTTCCATATCAAGATCGCCGGGTTGACCTTCGGCGCGCACTTCACGGAAGGCTTCGCGCTCGGCACGATCGGCTACGCGCTCGCGTCGCTCAACAAGCAGATGCCGCTCGATGCGTTCTGGCAAGGCATGATCGGCAGCTCCGCGCTGATGGGGATTTTCGTCGGCAGCCTGGTGTTCGGCTGGCTGTCGGACCGCATGGGCCGCCAGCGCATTTTCCTGCTGAGCTTCCTGATCATCACGCTTGCGGCTTTCGCGCAGTTCTATGTGTCGTCGCCTGCGATGCTGTGCGCGCTACGCGTGCTGATTGGCTTCGGCATGGGCGGCGACTTCGCCGTCGGTCACGCGATACTCGCGGAGTTCTCGCCGCGCAAACATCGCGGCACGCTGCTCGGCTCGTTCAGCGTGATCTGGACAATCGGCTATGTGGTCGCGAACGTTCTCGGCCTGTGTTATGCGGATGCGTCGCCCGATGCGTGGCGCTGGCTGCTCGCATCGGCGGGCGTGCCCGCGCTTGTGGTGCTGGTCATGCGCATCGGCACGCCGGAATCGCCGCGCTGGCTGCACGGCAAGGGACGCGTCGCGGAAGCGCAGGCCATCGTGCTGAAGTACTTCGGCGCGAACGTGACGATCGACGGCGCGCACGACGATCACGCGCACGGTGCGCAAGGCGGTTTTGCGCGTCTTTTCAAACGCGACCTGATCCGCCGCACGATCTTCAATTGCGCGTTCTTCGTGTGCCTCGTGATTCCGTACTTCGCGATCTACACGTTCCTGCCGTCGATCCTCAAGGCGATTCATCTCGACAACGGCTCCGGCGCGGATTTCCTGCTCAACGGCTTTCTCGTGGTCGGCGCATTGCTCGGCATCTGGTTGACGATCGTGCTGTCGCGCCGCGCGTTCCTGATCGGCTCGTTCGCGGTGACGTGCCTGTCGCTGCTCGCGCTGAGCGTGCTGCCGGAATCGGCGGCGCTGTGGATGATCGTCGCGTTCGCCGTGTTCACGCTGACGATGTCCGCGTTCTCGAATCTGGTCGGCGTGTTTCCGCCCGAGTGCTTCCCGACGGAAGTGCGCGCGTGCGGCGTCGGACTCGCGATTGCGTGCAGCCGGCTGGGTTCCGCCGTCGGCACGTTCCTGCTGCCGCTCGGCATTGCGCAACTCGGCTTTCATTCGACGATGCTCGCGCTGTCCGGCGTGCTGCTGGTCGGCATGATTGTTTCGATTGCGTGGGCGCCGGAGACGAAGCATCTGACGTTGAACCAGGCGAGCGGGGCGTAGCGGCGCCAGCTTTCGGAACGCGTTCTTCGGTTGAAGCCCGAAGCGCCCACAAGGGCGCTTCGGGCTTTTTGCCATTCTGGGCGCTCTCTCCGATCCCCCTACAGAACCGAGTCTTAAAAAAATAGGATCATTGATTTTCGTCATTCAAGGCCGGTAGTTGGGAGTGTTACTTTCTGTCAACGCGTTCATCGACGCAAACGTTTGCCGTCAGATCAGTTTCCTGATCGCTTCGCATGCCCAACTAACGACATTACGCGCCTCATTCGTTCAGATCGTCCGTCGACTCACCATCGGGTCGCTTCCCACGACGCGGTATTCGCTGGCATCGCAAGCGCGCATGCCTCGGAGGGCGTTTTCTGAACGTCCGTAGAAAGAGCGCCGACACGTTGGAAGCGGACAGGGAAGCGTCGGGAAGCATCTTTTTATCAGCAGTTACTTGGAGCATCAGCATGCAAAAACGCGTATTGTCGATCGCCGCTATCGGTCTCATGGCATTCCTGTCGACGGCGGCCCAGGCGGCCGACGGCACGATCACCATCACGGGTTCCGTGTCGGACACCACCTGCTCGATCAATGGCAAGGCGAGCGGTTCGCCCGCCGACCTGGCCGTGACCTTGCCGACCGTGCAGGCTGGCTCGCTGACAACAGCCGGCGCGACGGCGGGCATGTCCAACCTCGGTGATATCCGCTTCTCGCTGAGCGGTTGTTCGGGCGCGGCGACGAAGGCGATCGCACGCTTTGAGAATGGCCCGACTGTGGATCAGAGCAGCGGCAATCTGACGAACCAGGCATCGGCTTCGCCCGCCCTCAACGTGCAGGTGCGTCTGCTCAATGCGAACACCCAACCGATCAACGTCCTGACGGGCGACAACAACAACTTCGCCACCAACGGCGCGACGATCACGGGTGGCTCGGCCACCCTGAACTATTTCGCGCAGTACTACGCAACGGGGAAAGCGCAGCCGGGTAACGTGAGCACGTCCGTTCAATACACGATGCAGTATCAGTAAGCCTTGTTTGTCGGGGCGCGCGCTTGCATGCGTGCCCCGATCTCATGAATTGAGCGGAGCACGCGTGACATGTTGATGGTACGGAGACTGATCTGCCGATGGCCGACTGTTCTGCTCGCGGGCGTCATGGCCGCGAGCGCCGCGCAAGCCAGCGTGACGATTGGTGGCACGCGTGTTGTCTATCCGCTCGACCAGCGGGAAGTGACGGTCAAGCTGACCAACGACAGCAACAACCCGTCGCTCGTTCAGGTCTGGCTCGACAGCGGAGACGCCAATGCGAAGCCCGACGAAAGCAGGGCGCCGTTCGTGATCACACCGCCGATCTTCCGCATGAACCCGGGCCGGTCGCAGACCTTGCGCGTCATCTACAGCGGCGATGCGCTGCCGCAGGACCGGGAATCGGTCTACTGGCTCAACGTGCTCGACATTCCGCCGAAGGCTGCGCCGAAACCGGATGTCAACACGTTGCAACTCGCCTATCGCACGCGGATCAAGCTGTTCGTCCGTCCGCCGAAACTGCCGGGCACGCCCGAGGACGCGCCGCGCCAGATCGAATGGAAAGTCGTGCCGGCCGACGAAGGTAACGGACAGGCGCTCGCGCTGTCGAATCCGACCGCCTACCACGTGTCGTTCAGCAAGATCACGGTGGCGGCAAACGGCCATCGCTACGAGAACGATATGGGCGGCATGGTTGAGCCCCACGGCAAGCAGACTTTCGCGATCCCACAGATGGAAGGCGTGCGAGCGGGCCAGATTCACTACATCGCCATTAACGACTATGGCGGTGCGATCGAGGGCGACGCCGCCATCGGTCCTTGAGCGGTCTGCATTAGCTTTCTCCGCGGCCGTGTACCGGCCGCGGTCTGTTTCCGATGTCACCAGACGTGAGGACGTGCGCCGATGCGCACGGCGGATCGTTGCGCGTGTACGTCGCGTAATTTCAGCGATGGAGTTGTCGGCCGGACGGGGAAGCCGTCGTGCAGGACTTCGCTTTCGTCAATCCGCCATCTATGCCGCGAGCTTTGTGCAAGCAACGATTTCCCGACATGACATGCTCTCGACATCCTGAATCGCCGGTTCGTGCTGGCATGATGGCCGGGCCGTGGACGCTGCGCCCCGCCGCCGCGCTCGTGCCGCCCGTTTTTGCGATCATCGCCGGGCTATATGCCGATAACGCAGTGGCCGATTCGACAGATGCCGTCGAGTTCGACTCCACGTTTCTTCAATCCGGCTCGAAGGTCGATGTCTCGCGCTTTTCGCGCGGCAATGTGATAGCACCGGGCGACTATTACGTCGACGTCTGGGTCAACGACGTGCGCATGGCGCGTGACAGCGTGCGCTTCGTTGCGACGGGCGAAGGGCAGAGTGCACGCGCGTGCGTGACGCGCAGGATGCTGGAAAAGTGGGGCGTCGATTTCTCGCGCGTCGTTGGGACTAAAGACAGCGTGACGCCGCCGGATGCGAACGAATGCGTCGACGTCAGCGCCGTCGTGCCGCAAGCCACGGTCGATTTCGACTTCGCGGAACAAAGACTGACGATCACGGTTCCGCAGAAGTACATGCGCAGCAATGCGCGCGGCTATGTGCCGCCGGAACTCTGGGAGAACGGCGTGAATGCCGGCTTCCTCAGCTACAACGCGAACGTCTATCAGTCGAGCAACAATGGCACGCGCGCGACGCAGGGTTATCTCGGACTGAATGTGGGCGTGAACGTGGGTGGCTGGCATTTCCGGCATCAGTCGTCCGTGACGGCGATGACGGGGCAAAAGACCCAGTTCGACGACATTGCGACTTACCTTCAGCACGACGTGACGAAGCTGCGCTCGCAGGTCGTGGTGGGCGAAGCCTATACCACGGGCGACGTGTTCGACAGCGTCGCGTTTCGCGGCGCGCAGATCGCTACCGACGATCGCATGCTGCCGGAATCGCTGCGCGGTTATGCACCTGTCGTGCGCGGCACGGCCGAATCGAATGCGCGCGTCAACATCAGCCAGAACGGCCAGACGATCTACGAAACGGTGGTGCCACCCGGGCCGTTCGAGATCAGGGATCTCTATCCGACAGGCTACGGCGGCAATCTCAACGTGACCGTAACGGAAGCCGACGGCCGCCAGAAGTATTTCACGGTGCCGTATGCGTCGGTCGCGCAATTGCTGCGGCCGGGCAGCACGCGTTTCGCCTTCACGGCGGGCCAGCTCCGCGATGATTCACTGCAGACCAAGCCTGTCTTCGCGCAACTGACCGTGCAGCGCGGCCTGACGAATTTCGTCACGCTCTATGGCGGCGGCATTGCTGCAGACGGCTATCTGGCCGCCAATTTCGGCGTGGCGCTGAACACGCCTGTGGGCGCCGTCGCGAGCGACATCACGTTGGCGCACACGCTGGTGCCGGGGCAAGGGTCGCTGCAAGGCAGCAGCCTGCATATCAGCTACAGCAAGTTCGTCGATGCGACGGACACCAACCTTGCGCTGGGCGCTTACCGTTACTCGAGTTCGGGTTACCTCAATCTCACGGATGCCGCGCGGTTGCGAGACTACGTCGGACATGGATCGGTGGGCAATCCCGCCGACCGCACGCGCGGCCAGTTTCAGCTGACCATCAGCCAGACCCTTGCGAAATACGGCTCGGTATTCCTCAACGTCACGGCGCAGGACTACTGGAATCGCGGCGGGCGTGACCTCTTCTATCAGGCGGGGTATTCGAACAGCTATCGATTCGGCACGTACAGCGTGACGCTGGGGCGTACCCAGAACGCGTACGGTACGGCGTCGAACGAAATCATGCTGACCACGACGATTCCGCTCGGCCGTTCGCGACACGTACCGATGCTTTCGACGACCTACAACCGCAGCCACGACACGTCCAGCGTGCAGGCGAGCCTGAGCGGCACGGCCGGCGGCGACAACCAGTACTCGTACAACGTCTACGGCACGGTGAACGACGCGCCGGTGACGGGCACAAGCGGGAACGGCGGCGCGAGCGGCACATATCGCGGTCCGTATGCGCAGCTGACGGCATCGGCGAGCGGCGGCGCGCATACGTCGCAGGTGTCGGCGGGCGCGAGCGGTTCGATCGTCGCGCATCGCGGCGGCATCACGTTCTCGCAGACGGTGGGCGAGACGTTCGGCATCGTCGAGGCGAAGGGCGCACAAGGCGCGAGCGTGCCGGGTGCGACGGGCGCGAAGATCGACGGTGACGGCTTTGCCATCGTGCCTTACCTCACCCCGTATGCGATGAACACGGTGGATATCGATCCGAAGGGCGCGTCGATGGATGTCGAGTTCGAGTCGACATCGGAGAGCGCGGCGCCGCGTCTTGGATCGGTCGTGCTGTTCCAGTACAAGACCGACACCGGCCGCGCCGTGTTGATTCGCGCACCGCGCGCGGGCGGCAAGGCGCTGCCGTTCGGCGCGGAGGTGCGTGACGGGAAAGGCCAGAGCGTGGGTGTCGTGGGGCAGGACAGCCGCATCTTCGCGCGCGATCTGTATGAGAAGGGAACGCTGACGGTGAAGTGGGGCATCAAGACCGGCCAGCAATGCAGCATCGATTACACGCTGCCGCCGCGCAAGGAAAGCGGCAAGGCGGAAATCGGCTATGCGTCGCTCGAGGCGCATTGCCTGCCTGTCGGGCCGGCGGAAAAAGCACCTGCCAGCACGGAAATTCACCTTGAAGGAGTGACGAAATGAAGCTGACAGATGCCTGTGCGGGCGTCGCCCGGCAGTTCATGAGGCTGGCTCGACTCGTGGCGCTGATGTGTCTGTTGCTGGCCGCTCCCGCGGCTCATGCGCAGATCAATTGCAATCAAAGCGTCTTTAGCAACTATTCGCCCGCCGTCGGCACAAACGTGTTCGGCCGCGACGCACCGGTGGGTAGTACGACGCAGACCTACACCAACAGCATCAGATTCCATTGCCAACAGGACCCATGCTGCGACCGCGATATCTTTCTCACGTTCAAGGCTGCGCCGAACACGGAAGTGCCGGGCTATCCGGACGTCTATCCGACCAATGTCGCCGGCGTGGGTGTGCGGTTCACGATATCGAACGGTCCTGGCACATCTTGCAGGCAACTGCCGCTGACCATACCGGACGGGTACAACAAGATAACGTGCCACCAGCCCCCAGGCGCGCACGAGCCAGGCATGGACTACAACATCGACGTCGGTGCCCAGTTCGTCAAGACGGGTCCGATCGGCGCGGCCGACTTGCTGACCATGCCATCCGTGTCGATGACGCTGAACGTCAATGACGATCCCCGAAACTGGGCGTGGGGCAATGTGTTTTCAGGCTCGGCCAGCGGTGGGTTCACCATCGGAGCATGTTCGGTGAACCGACCGGCGGTCCAGGTGACGATGCCGGCTGCGTGGATCAAGGATCTGTCAGAGATAGGCGCGACCACAGGCGCTACGCCGTTCGTCCTTTCACTCTATTGCGACGCGGGTGTGCGTGTGGCCATGACGCTGACGGACGCGGTGGACCCGGCGAACCGCACCAGCACGTTGACCCTGACACCGGATTCGACGGCGCGTGGCATCGGCTACCAGATTTCTCACGACGACGTGCTGGTGTACTACGGACCGGCTTCCGCGCAAGCCTATGTCGCCAACCAGTTTTTTGTCTCGACGACGCTGACAACGGGCGGTCCGCTTTTACTGCCGTTTTCGGCGCGCTACGTGCGGACGGGAAGAATCGATGGCGGATCTGCCGACGCCTTGGCTACGTTCACGATGTCGTACCAATGACTGCGGCGATTGAAAAGACGATCCAGACAGAAAGAGAACCCCCGCACGCGACACCGGCTAAAATAATGGGTTACCCCGGTACGTGTATCATCGCCGCTTCGCATCGATTCCCGCGGGCGGATGCACGCCCGCCGCCGCACCGGTTGCCGTACCGCCGCCCGCCAGAAGGGCGTGCGCCATGACCCTAATTGCCCATGTCAGTCTCCGAACTCAAACGCCGCCGCACGTTCGCGGTCATTTCCCACCCGGACGCGGGTAAAACCACGCTCACGGAAAAGCTGCTGCTGTTCTCGGGCGCGATCCAGATCGCGGGCACCGTGAAGGGCCGCAAGAGCAACCGCTACGCGACGTCCGACTGGATGGAGATCGAAAAGCAGCGCGGCATTTCCGTCGCGAGCTCGGTGATGCAGTTCGAGTACGGCGAGTGCGTGATCAACCTGCTCGACACGCCGGGCCACGAGGACTTCTCGGAAGACACGTACCGCGTGCTGACTGCCGTCGATGCCGCCGTGATGGTGATCGACGGTGCGAACGGCGTGGAAGCGCAGACGCTCAAGCTGCTCGAAGTGTGCCGCAGCCGCAAGACGCCGATCGTCACGTTCATCAACAAGCTCGACCGCGAAGTGCGCGAGCCGCTCGATCTGCTCGACGAAATCGAACAGCATCTGGGCGTGTCGGCTGTGCCGTTCACCTGGCCGATCGGCATGGGCAAGGAATTTCAGGGCGTCTACGACATCCAGAACGATCAGGTGCGGGTGTTCCGCGCGGGTCAGGACACGCTCGGAGGCGAAGTCGAAACGATCCAGGCGCTGGGCGACGAAGAAGGCGAGCGCCGCTTCGGCCACGCGTGGGTGCGCGCGAAGGAAGAGATCGACCTGATCACGGGCGCGACGCCGACCTTCGATCGCGACGAATTCCTCGCGGGTCAGCAGTCGCCCGTGCTGTTCGGCTCGGCGATCAACAACTTCGGCGTGAAGGAAATTCTCGACGCACTGGTCGATCTGGCGCCGCCGCCGTCCGCGCGCCTCACCGTGCAGCGCCCGGTGCTGCCGGAAGAGCCGAAATTCACGGGCGTCGTGTTCAAGGTGCAGGCGAACATGGACCTGGCGCACCGTGACCGCGTCGCGTTCATCCGCGTGTGCTCGGGGCGCTTCGAGCGCGGCATGGCGCTGAAGGTCACGCGCAACAACAAGACGTTCCGCGCGAACAACGTGGTGACGTTCCTGTCGCAGCGCCGCGAGACGGTCAGCGAAGCGTACGCGGGCGACATCATCGGTATTCCGAATCACGGCACGCTGAGTCTCGGCGATACGCTGACGGAAGGCGAACTGCTGCAGTTCGTCGGCTTGCCGTTCTTCGCGCCGGAAATTTTCCAGACTGTGGAAGTGGTCGATCCGATGCGCTCCAAGCAGCTTGGCGAAGCGCTGAAGCAGCTCGGCGAAGAGGGCGCGATCCAGGTGTTCAAGCCGGTCGTGGGCGGGTTGATGATTCTGGGCGCGGTCGGACAACTGCAGTTCGAAGTGGTGTCGCACCGTCTGTCGACGGAATACAAGGTCGATGTGCGGATGGCCCCGGCGCGCTACCGGATGTCGCGCTGGGTGACCTGCGACGATGCCGCCGAACTGCGCCGCTTCTGCGATTCCTACGCGCAGCGCATTGCCTACGACGCCGCCGACGCGCCCACGTATCTGGCGTCACACGTCTCCGAGATCGAAGTCGCGCAGAAGGCGTGGCCGAAGATCGTCTTCAACGAGTTGCGCGAGCACTCGGGCGCGCCGTTCCGCAAGGCGATGTAAGCGCCTGCCGTCCCGCACCGTGAAACGAAAAGGCCGTGTTCCGACGAACACGGCCTTTTTGCTTTGAGGTCATAGGCGAAAAGCAAGCCTTTATGCCATCCCCAACACCTGCTCCCGCAACCAGCTGGCGAAAGCCTGCACATGCTCCAGCGGCGCATGACGCGGCGCGATATCGAGCCAGTATCCATAAGGCCCGCTCACCTCGATCTCCGACATCGGCGCGAGGCTGTTTTCACCCAGTTCCTCGACGATCATGTTGCGATCGACGATCGCCAGCCCTGCGCCTTTGCGCGCCGCGTGGATGGCCTGTTCGAGCGTGGAGAACTCGATGCCGTTGTCGGCGTAGTGTGCGGGCAGGCCGGCTTTTTCGAGCCAGTCAGGCCATAGGTTCAGGCGCGCGTCGTTGTGCAGCACGTGCAGCGCGGGCAGCGTTTCCAGCAGCTTTTCGAGCGGTTCGCCGCCAAGACGCGGCGCACCCACCAACGTGTGCCGTTCGATCATCAGCAGCTCGGAATGCGCATCGGGCAGCGCGTCGCGGCCGAAGCGGATGTTGCAGTGGCAGTCGTCGGTGGGTTCCGTGCGCACGGATAGCTCGACGTCCGGCAACTCGATGGCGAGCGAGCCGAGCCGCGGCGAAAACCATTGTGTGGCGAAAGTGGGCGGGACGGACAGCACGAGCCGGCGGCGGCCCTTCGCAGTCGTGACCTGGCGCGTGCCGCGTTCGAGGGTGTCGAACGCTTCGGACACGCAGGGCAGCAATTGCTGGCCGGCCTTCGTCAGGCGGATGCCCTTGTGGTCGCGCTCGAACAGCTTCGCGCCAAGCGATTCTTCGAGAATCTTGATCTGCCGGCTGACGGCGCCCTGCGTGACGCACAGCGCGACGGCCGCGCGGTTGAAACTCATGTGCCGTGCCGTCTCTTCGAAAAAGCGCAACGCGATCAGCGAGGGCAGACGCCGCATAAATCTTCCTTCAGTCTCATCATTCTTCTCTGTTCGGCCCGCTTGCGCTTTCCTGAACGACGCGCGCAACGGCGGCGCACCGGAAGCGGCGCCGCAGCCGGAAAGCCGCGCCGCGAGCCGTGGGGGCGATTCTACATGGTGCGCAGGGCGGGAGTGGGCGGACGTCAGGCGCGCCTGCGCTCTTTGGACTGTTTGGCCCGCGCTAACGTCAGACGAGCCCCGCCGCCTTTGACGAAGCCGTCCCACGGCGACCCGCGCATCGCCTATCCTGATGAAATCGCGCGGCTCGACCGCACCCACTCATTCGCGGAGCACCCGTGACCGTACGCAATCTCGACGCGTTGTTTCGCCCGAAATCCATTGCCGTGATCGGCGCCTCGAATCGCGAGGGCAGTACGGGTGCAATGGTCTGGAAGCGGCTAATCGAAGGGGGCTTCGACGGCCCCGTCTGGGCCGTCAATCCGAAGTACGACATGCTCGATGGCCACGCCTGCGTCGGCAACGCGGGCGATCTCCCCGATGCGCCGACCGTCGCGATCGTCTGCACGCCACCTTCTACCTGGCCCGCCATCGTCCATACGCTCGGCGGGCGCGGCACGCGCGCGGCGATCATCGTCGGCGAGGCGCGCTGCGACAACGACCGCGCCGACGTGCGCCACACGCTGGCGGCCGCGCGGCCGCATCTGCTGCGCATCGTCGGGCCGGGCAGCCTCGGCGTCATCACGCCCGCGCTCAAGGCGCATCTCGGCGCGCCTTCCGTGACGGTGCGCTCGGGCGGCGTCGCGTGGGTGTCGCAGTCGAACGCATTGACCAACGCGGTGCTCGGCTGGGCGCATGCGCGCGGCCTGGGCTTTTCGCACGCGATGGCGCTCGGCGACGAAGCCGACGTCGATGCCGGCGACGTGCTCGACTATCTCGCGAGCGACCCCGGCACGCGCGCGATCCTGCTCGAAGTGGATTCCGTGAAGGCGGCGCGCAAGTTCATGTCGGCGGCGCGGGCGGCCTCGCGCAACAAGCCGGTGCTGGCGCTGCGCTCGGGCCGCAGCGATCCCGACGATGCGCTCTACACGGCGGCGTTTCGCCGCGCGGGCGTGGTGCGCGTCGATGCGCTCGACGATCTGCTCGATGAAATCGAAACGCTGGGCGTGGGCCGCGTCGCGGCAGGCGCGACGGCGACGCTGATCACCAGCGATCGCGGCGTCGCGACGCTCGCCACCGACGCGTTCAAGGCCGCCGGCGACACGCTCGCGCCGTGCCCGTCAGGCGCCGTCGATGCGCTCGCGCAGGCGTTGCCGCGCGCCGTGCCGGGCAATCCGCTGCTGCTCGGCAGCGATGCGCGCGCCGAGCATTTCGGCACGGCGCTGAAGGTGCTGGCCGATCAGCGTTCGACGGGGACGGCGTTCGTCGTGCACGCGTCGACGCACGGCGCGCCCGTCGAGGAAGTCGCGCAGGCGTTGATCGCGAATCAGCGCTACGCGTATCGCGGGCTGCTGGCGTGCTTCTTCGGCGGCGTGAAGCGCGAGACGCGCGATGCGCTGCACGAGCACGGCATTCCCGTGCACACCACGCCGCAGCGGCTCGCACGCGCGTTCGAGCGTCTCGTCGAATATCGCCTCGTGCGCGAGCTGTTGATGCAGACCCCCGAAGGCCAACCCGCGCGCATGCCCGAAGCTATCGACGCCGCGCAGGCGCAGGCGTGCGCGGCGCTCTCGTCGGGTGTGACGCAGCTCGAAGGCGCCGACGCGGCGCGGCTGCTCGCGCACTTCGGCCTGCGCACGGTGCCCGACGAAGCGCGTGACGGCGCCGTTGTCGATATCACGGTCGAGTTGCGCGACGACGCCAACTTCGGTCCGGTGTTCCGTTTTACTGCGCCGCCCGAGCACGACGAAGCGCGGCCGATGTGCGTGTTCGGCCTGCCGCCGCTGAACCCGGTGTTGTCGGACGACATCCTGTCGAACTCGGCGTATTCGCGCGAAGTCGCGCCCGAGCCCATTTTGACAGCGCTGACGTCGATCTCGCAGGCGGTGTCGGAGATACGCGAGATCGTGTCGCTGAAGCTCGCGCTGCGCGTGATGAGAAACGGCGCGGCGATTGTTGCGCCGCGCCTGTGGCTATCGGCGAACCGCACGCGCTTCGCGATCATGCCCTATCCGCGACGTTACGAAGAGACGCTCGACTGGCGCGGCCAGCGCATCACGGTGCGGCCGATTCGTCCGGAAGACGAAGCGGCGCATCGCGATTTCGTCGAATCGATGACACCCGACGATCTGCGCCTGCGCTTTTTCGGCGCGGTTGGCAGCTTCGATCATTCGCAGCTCGCGCGCATGACGCAGATCGACTACGACCGCGAGATGGCGCTGATCGCGACGACACAGAACGACGACGGGTCGACGCACACGCTCGGTGTGGTGCGCGCCGTGGCGGACCCGGACAACGAAACGGCCGAATTCGCGATGGCCGTGCGTTCGGATCAGAAGGGCAAGGGGTTGGGGCGTCTGTTGATGGAGCGCATCATCGCGTATGCGCGCTCGCGCGGCACGCACTGGATCATCGGCGAAGCGTTGCGCGAGAACTCGGCGATGATCGGGCTGGCGACGGCAGTTGGTTTCACGACGACGCGCACGGAGGACCCGGGCGTCGTCGGTTTCAGGATGGCGCTCGATCAGCCGGATGAAAAGGGCGCTCAGGGCTTTGGCGCGTCGCCGGCGTGTTCTGCTGCTGCCTCTACTACTACGCGTAGCTGAGCGTCTATTTAAGCGGCGAGCTTCATCGCTGCCGCGTCTACCTGTTCGCGTGACACGGAGAGTTCGTCGAGCCACTCGGGGGCGTACGTTGCGCCCGTTTCGCGTTCGAGGCGGGCAATCGTTGCTGCGCAGCGCACGGCATCCTTCGGCGTTGCGATGAATGGCTTCACCGATTGTCCTGCCGTGAAGGCTTCGAACAGCGGCACGCGGACTTCGTCGGGCAGCGCGCGTGTCCATTGATACGGCTTGCCGTTGAACGTCACGGTCGGCGGCAGCATGCGTTCTTTCTTTGCGGCCGGAATCAGGCCGAAGTTACGCGCGGCGTCGCCGATCTGATCGGCCGAGAAGAGTTCGTCGGGCGAGATGTCGAACTGCGCGATGAAGGTTTCGATCTGCTTCATTGCCGCGGCGCGGTCGTCGCGTTTTTGCTGCGCGCGGGAGACGATTTCACGGAGTTCGTCGGCTTCTTCGCTGGTGATGGTGAAGCTTGCCTGCTTCTGCTGGAGTTCGGAAAAACGCTGGAATTCGAGGTCGGACAGAAGTTTGGCCATAAAGGTTGGGGTTTGCGGTTGGGGCGGTATTGTATCGTATCGGGGGGTGCTGTTCGGGGTTTTGGCTTTTGTGCTGGCATCCGCTAGATGTTATTGGTCTGCTAGCGTTGCCCCTGTGCCGGGCGATACCTACTTGTGGGTTGTCTGCGACGCTGGGGTTGCTTGCCTGTGTTTGCGCTGGCATCCGCGTGATGTTATTGGTTCGCATGCGTTGCCCCTGTGCGGGGCGGCACCTACTTTTCTTTGCCGCCGCAAAGAAAAGTAGGCAAAAGAAAGCGGCTCACACCGCCAGCCCGTGTTCCTATCCACGGGCCCCCAACGTCCCCACGCTTCACACGGCAGTGCCCAGGTTGATGCTCGTTGCCAACGCTTCGAATCAACGCCTCACCCGCTTCGAATACCCGTACCCGGGCCAGCGGCAGCGATTGGTATGCGCCGCCCAGGTGGCAAACTGTGTGTAGGTTATCGCGTCGTACAGCGTGGCGCTCTTACATGGAGGTATGCGCGTGCTATGGGTCCGAAGTGAGGCGTGTGGAGCACTTGGGCCGACACACAGTTTGCCACCTGGGCGGCGGTGGAATAGCTGGTACGGCGTGCTGTAGTGCGGGAGCGTGAAGCGGGTGAGGCGCACCGCAAGCGCGCTGGCAACGAACGTGGGTCACATGGTTGCCGTGTGAAGCGTAAGAACCTTTGGGGGCCCTCAGGCAAGAACAAGGATTGGCGGTGTGAGCCGCTTTCTTTTGCCTACTTTTCTTTGCGGCGGCAAAGAAAAGTAGGTGCCGCCCCGCACAGGGGCGACGCTAGCGAACCAATAACATCACGCGGATGCCAGCAAAAACCCAAGCGAACCAACAACATCACGCGGATGCCAGCAAAAACACAAGCACCCCAAAACAGGCCGCGCCACGAACCGCACCTACGACCGATCCGGCTCGGCAAACATCGACAACCCCTGCACAATCTCCCGCAACCTCTGCGTAACCTCATCAAGAGAAGGCGCCACATACTCATCAATCCGCTTGAGATAAGGACAAGTCATTGCAGCAATCGCCTGCCCGGACGCCGTCAGCACAGGAAAAGTCAAATCGGTGACACCAAAAATCTGCTGACTATCCTTCTGCGAAAACCCAGCCGCGCGAATAGTCGCGCACACAGCTTCAAGCGCCCCATGATCGATCGTCACTTCGCCTTTGACCTTGGTGTGCTCGGCAAGCATATGCTCCCGCTGCTCAGGCGTCTGAAAGGCCAGCAACGTGCGCCCCGAACTCGTATCGATCAAACCCACCCGCGACCCGAGCCGCACCGAAATGCCCCAGGTGCCAGGCCCATCCACCTGCGCGATCACAAGCAGATTCCCACGGTCGTAGACGGCAAGATGACACGACTGCTCGGCATCGGCAGCAAAGCGCTGCATCAACGGCAACGCCTCGGAAATCAGCCGGTTCATCGGCGGATGCCGATGCGCCAGCGCATATAGCTTCAAACTCAGCGAGTACCGGTCGCCACCCGCCGACCGCACCACGTACTGACGCGCCACCAGCCGCTCCAGCATCCGGTACATCTCGCTCGCATTGCGCCCCAGCAGCTTCGTGATCTCGGCGCGCGTCAGCCCGCTCTTCTGCTCGGCGAGCAGTTCGAGTATGTCGAGACCCTTGTCCAGCGCAGGCGCGCGATAACGATCGGCGTCGTCCTTGTCTTCTACATCCATCGTCGGCAGTCGGTTCGTGTTTGACGTTCGCATTGATTATCGGCTGTCAGAGGACTGTCACACAGGGCGCCCAGCTCCAGGGAAAACACCCACACCTGTCACGTTGACTTGTGGATATTCGTATATGAATAATACGTTCATTGGTGAATGAATGCACCAATGCCCATAAGAAAGTGAAAGGTCGATGCACCCGGTTCGCCGGTTCCTCTTCCCACAACGCAGATGGATGCGGAGTCAGCGCCCAGGCGCAACGCCCATCGATCGCACTAACGTGCATGGGATGGGCGCAAGCGCTAAAGCGCCAACGCCCATCGACACAGGAGACAAGCATGGGTTTCGCCAAGGAGCCGCGCGCGGCTCGCCGTTTCGTTCAGAACGCGTTGACGGCTGCCGTCGCCGTCGCGTGCGTCGCAGGCATCACGTCGCTCAGCACGGCCGCGCAGGCGGCTGACACAGCCAAGGTCGGTCTCGGCCTGCCGCTTCTCACATCGCCGTTCTGGCAGTCGTACAACAACTATCTGCCGAAGTACGCGAAGGAAATGGGCATCGACATCCTCGCGCCCGTCAATTCGAACAACGACCCCGCGCAGCAGATCACCGACATGAACAACATGGTGAATCTGGGCGCGAAGGGCATCGTCGTCGGGCCGATCGATTCGGCGGCGATCAGCCGCGCGCTCGATTCGGCATCGGCGAAGAATGTGGCCGTGGTCGCTGTCGACGTCGCGCCGACGCAAGGCAAGGTCGCGATGGTCGTGCGCGCCGACAACCGCGCGTACGGCACGAACGCGTGCAAGTACATCGGTGAGCACGTGAAGTCGGGCAAGGTCGTGCAGATCATGGGCGATCTGGCGTCCGTCAACGGACGCGACCGCTCGGAAGCCTTCCGCGCATGTCTGAAGAACTACCCGGCGCTGTCGCTGCTGGAGATCCCCGCGGGCTGGAAGGGCGATGTCGCGGCGAGTTCGCTGGATAGCCTGTTGACCGCGAATCCCGATGTGAAGGCGATCTACATGCAGGCGGGCGGCGTCTATCTGTCGCCCACTTTGCAGACGCTGCGCCGCAAGCAGATGCTGTTTCCCGCAGGCGACGCGAAGCATGTCGTGATCGTCAGCAACGACGGCATTCCGCAAGAGTTCGACGCGATCCGCAAGGGCGAAATCGACGCGACCATTTCGCAGCCCGCCGATCTGTACGCGAAGTACGGCCTGTACTACATGAAGGCCGCGCTCGCCGGGCAGACCTTCAAGCCGGGCCCGACCGATCACGGCAGCAACATCGTGCAGTTGCAGCCTGGCGTGCTCGAAGACCAGCTGCCCGCGCCGCTCGTGACGAAGGCGAATGTCGACGACAAGAACCTCTGGGGCAACACGCTCAAATGAGCACTTAAGTGAGCGAGCAAATGACCCACGACGCGAACCCATCCACGCGCGCGGTCGTCGAGGCGCTTGGCGTAGGCAAGCGCTTCGGCAGCCACGCGGCGCTGAGAGACGTCAGCATGCGCGTTTTGCCCGGCGAGTCGCATGCGCTCGTCGGGCGCAACGGCGCGGGAAAATCGACGCTGGTGTCGATTCTCACCGGCCTGCGCAAGTCCGACACGGGCGAAGTGCGATTCGGCGGCGAGCTTGCGCCGCCCATCGCCGACCGCGACGCGTGGCGCGAGCGCGTCGCGTGCGTCTATCAGCATTCGACGATCATCCGCGAGCTGTCCGTCGCGGAGAATCTGTTCATCAACCGGCAGCAGACGCGCAACGGCGTAATCGACTGGCGCACGATGCGCCGCGATGCGCGCGCGTTGCTCGATCACTGGAAGATCGACGTGCGCGAAGACGCGCGCGCCGGCGACCTCACCGTCGAAGCGCGGCAGCTCGTCGAGATCGCGCGGGCGCTGTCGTACGGCGCGCGCTTCATCATTCTCGATGAACCGACCGCGCAGCTCGATGGCGATGAAATCAAGCGGCTCTTCAGGCGCATCGAGGAGTTGCAGCGCGAAGGCGTGACGTTCCTGTTCATCTCGCATCACTTGCAGGAGGTGTACGAGATTTGCCAGGCCGTCACCGTGCTGCGCGATGCACGGCATATCGTCAGTGCACCTGTGTCGGCGCTGCCGCGCGAGCAGTTGATCGAAGCGATGACGGGCGAGCGTGGCGGCCTCAATGTCACCGACGCGGCTTCCCGCGAACCGCTTCCCGCCGCGACGGCCGTTGCACTGCAAGTCGAAGCGCTCACGGGCGCGGACTATGAAGACGTCACGTTTGCCGTGAAGCGCGGCGAAGTAGTGGGCCTCACAGGCGCGACGAGCAGCGGACGCACGAGCGTCGCCGAAGCGATCGCGGGGCTGCGCAAGCCGCAGCGCGGCGGCATTCGCGTCGACGGCGCAGCGTTGCCGCTCGGCGACGTGCCCACTGCATTGAAGCGCGGCATCGGCTGCGTGCCGAAGGACCGTCATCACGAAGGGCTGGTGTTGACGCAATCGGTCGCGGAGAACGCGTCGATGACGATCGCGCGCATGCTCGGCAAGTTCGGCATCGCGTCGCCTGCGAAGAAGAATGCATTCGGCAAGAAGATGATCGAAGCGCTCGGCATCGCTACGCAGGGGCCGGAGCAAGCCGTGTCGGGTCTGTCGGGCGGCAATCAGCAGAAGGTCGTGATGGCGCGGGCCTTGGCCACCGATCCCGACGTGCTCGTGCTGATCGATCCGACGGCGGGCGTCGACGTGAAATCGAAAGAAGCGTTGCTGTCCGTCGTCGACCGCGTGCGCGAAGAGGGCAAGTCGGTGATCGTCGCATCGGGCGAACTCGACGATCTGCGCGTCTGCGACCGCGTGCTCGTGATGTTCCGTGGCCGCATCGCGGCTGAGTTTCCAGCAGGTTGGGAAGACAACGACCTGATCGCATCCGTTGAAGGAGTCAGTCTCCATGAAGAATAGTGTGCCTGCGTTTACGTCGGCTCAAGGGATGGGCGCGGGCGCCGCGCGTCCGCGCATCGAGTTCGCGCGTTTGCGCGATCTCGCGCTGGTGCCCGCGCTCGCGTTGCTGATCGTGATCGGCGCCTTCGTCAGCCCGAGCTTTCTGACGAAGGCGAATCTGATCAGCGTGCTGGGCGCATCGGCGGCATTGGCGCTCGTGGTGCTCGCCGAATCGTTGATCGTGCTGACGGGCAAGTTCGATCTCTCGCTCGAATCGACGGTCGGCATTGCGCCCGCTGTCGGCGCGATGCTCGTGATGCCCGCGGCTTCGGCGGGTTTCGGGTTCGAATGGCCGGCGGCGGCGGGCCTGCTCGCGATCCTCGTGGTCGGCGCGGTGATCGGTTTCATCAATGGCTTTCTGGTCGTGCGGCTGCGTTTGAACGCGTTCATCGTCACGCTCGCCATGTTGATCGTGTTGCGCGGCATGCTGGTCGGCGCGACGAAGGGCGGCACGCTATTCGACATGCCGCCGTCGTTCTTCGAACTCGCGACGACGATCGTGCTCGGCCTGCCTTTGTCGGTGTGGCTGGCGGCTGTGGCATTCGGCATCGCCGCGTTCATGCTGCGCTATCACCGGCTGGGCCGCGCGCTGTATGCGATCGGCGGCAATCCGGAAGCGGCGCGTGCGGCGGGCATTCGTGTCGAGCGCATCACGTGGGGCGTGTTCGTGCTCGGCAGCGTCCTCGCTTCGATTGGCGGTCTCGTCGTGACGGGCTATGTCGGCGCGATCAACGCGAATCAGGGCAACGGCATGATCTTCACCGTGTTCGCGGCGGCTGTGATTGGCGGCATTTCGCTCGATGGCGGCAAGGGCACGATGCTCGGCGCGCTGTCCGGCGTGCTGCTGCTGGGCGTCGTGCAGAACCTGTTGACGCTCGCACAGGTGCCGTCGTTCTGGATTCAGGCAATCTACGGCGCAATCATTCTCGGCTCGCTGATGGTGGCGCGCCTCGCCAGCGGCGAAGGACAAAACTGATATGACCGATCATCGCCTGATTCTGTTGAGTCCCGAAGACAACTGCCTGATCGCTGGCGCGCGGCTCGAAGCCGGCACGCAGATCGAGATCGAAGGCGAGCACGTGACGCTCGCGAAGACGATCGAACTCGGCCACAAGGTCGCGCGCCGTGCACTGCGCAGCGAAGAGAAAGTACTGCGCTATGGCGCGGTGATCGGCCACGTGACGACGGATGTCGCGCGTGGCGAGCATCTGCACACGCACAACCTCGAAAGCGATTACCTGCCCACTTATACGCACGACGCAGGCCATGCATTCGTCCATCACTGAGGCGGGCCAACAGAACATGACCGACATTTCCGTAGCAAATACCGCGCAATCAGCCATGTTGCCCATGCTGCAAGGCTATCTGCGCAGCGATGGACGCAAGGGCATCCGCAACGTGGTCGCCGTCGCCTATCTGGTCGAATGCGCGCATCACGTCGCACGCGAGATCGTCGCGCAGTTTCGTCCTTCGTTCGATGCGTTCGACGACGCTTCCGCGGAACAGGAACCGCCTGTTCATCTGATCGGCTTTCCGGGCTGCTATCCGAACAGCTACGCCGAAAAGATGATGGAGCAGCTGACGACACATCCGAATGTCGGCGCGGTGTTGTTCGTGTCGCTCGGTTGCGAGAGCATGAACAAGCATTACCTCGTCGATGTGGTGCGCGCGAGCGGCCGCCCGGTGCACGTGCTGACGATCCAGGAAAAGGGCGGCACGCGCAGCACGATTCAATACGGCGTCGACTGGGTGCGCGAAGCGCGCGGCGAACTCGCGAAGCAGAAGAAAGTGCCGATGGCGCTGTCCGAACTCGTGATCGGCACGATCTGCGGCGGCTCGGACGGCACGAGCGGCATCACGGCGAATCCCGCCGTGGGCCGCGCGTTCGATCACTTCATCGAGCACGACGCAACGTGCATCTTCGAAGAGACGGGCGAACTGGTCGGCTGCGAGTTCCATATGAAAAGCCGTGCGGCGCGCGACGATCTCGGCGATGAAATCGTTGCGTGTGTGGCGAAGGCCGCGCGCTACTACTCGATACTTGGCCACGGCAGCTTCGCAGTCGGCAACGCGGACGGCGGGCTGACGACACAGGAAGAGAAGTCGCTCGGCGCCTATGCGAAGAGCGGCGCGTCGCCGATCGTCGGCATCGTAAAGCCCGGCGATGTGCCACCCACAGGCGGCCTTTATCTGCTCGACGTCGTGCCGGACGGCGAGCCGCGCTTCGGTTTTCCGAACATCAGCGACAACGCGGAGATCGCGGAACTGATCGCGTGCGGCGCGCATGTGATTCTGTTTACGACGGGGCGCGGCTCCGTGGTCGGGTCGGCGATTTCGCCCGTCATCAAGGTCTGCGCGAATCCGAATACTTACCGCAACCTGTCCGGCGACATGGATGTCGACGCAGGGCGTATCCTTGAAGGCCGCGCGACGCTCGATGAAGTGGGCCGCGAAGTGTTCGACGTCACGCTCGCCGTTGCGCAGGGGGCGGCGTCGAAATCGGAGTCGCTCGGGCATCAGGAGTTTATCCTTACGTACAAGACCTTCGAGCCGGTAGGTCCGGCGTGCCTGCCGTCGAATGCGGCGCTGCCGCATCGGGTGGTCAGCGTGGTTGCGCAGTGAGCGTTGGGTTGAACGTAAAACACAACATGGAGAGCGAGACGATGACGGACGCGGCGGGTTCAAACGTTCGCAAGCGGCGCAGCATCGGCGGACGCGCGCTCGAAGTCACGGGTCTGGGGCTGGGCACTGCGCCGCTTGGCGGACTGTATCGCGACCTGACGGATGAAGAAGCTTTCGGCGCGGTTCAGGCCGCGTGGGACGCGGGTGTGCGCTTCTTCGACACCGCGCCGCACTATGGACACACAAAGGCCGAGCATCGCCTGGGCGACGCGCTGCGGCGCTATCCGCGCAATGAGTTCGTGCTGTCGACGAAGGTTGGCCGTCACTTCGTGCCGCGCAAGAATCCGTATGACGGCAGCGAGGGCTGGCAAAACCCGCTGCCCTTCGAAGCGATCTACGACTACACGCACGACGGTATTCTGCGTTCGTTCGAAGACAGCCAGCAGCGCATGGGTATCGTCGATATCGACATTCTGCTCGTGCACGATATCGGCGTCGTCACGCATGGCGAGCGCAACGCGCACTACTGGCAGCAACTCACGCAGGGCGGCGGCTTCCGCGCGCTCGACGATCTGCGTTCGCAAGGCGTCGTGAAAGCGGTCGGTCTCGGTGTCAACGAAGGCGCGGCGATCCTCGATGCGATGCGCGACTTCGATATCGATTGTGCGTTGCTCGCAGGCCGCTACACGCTGCTCGAACAGGCGACGCTCGACGACCTGCTGCCCGAATGCGAAAAGCGCAACGTCAGCATTCTGTTGGGCGGCGCGTTCAATTCGGGGATACTCGCACGCGGCGTCGAAGGTGATCTGAAGTTCAACTATGGCGAGGCGCCGAAAGAAGTGATCGAGCGCGTCGCGCGTCTGGAAGCCGTGTGCAAGGTTCACGGCGTGCCGCTGGCTGCCGCCGCGTTGCAGTTTCCGTATGCGCATCCCGTCGTCGCGACCGTGCTGACGGGCGCCCGCAACGCGGGCGAACTGCGGGAGAATGTGGCTTCGTTCGACAAGCCGATTCCCGCTGAACTCTGGCAGGCGCTGCGCGACAAAGGGTTGCTCGATCCACGCGCGCCCGTGCCGAAGGACTAGCGGTTCGACCACATCATGCAAATCGACGCACACCAGCATTACTGGAACCCCGAGCGCGGCGACTACGGCTGGCTGACGCCCGATCTCGCGCCGCTTTATCGCACGTTCGGTCCTGACGATCTCGCGCCGCTGCGCGAACGCGCGGGCGTGTCGCGCACGGTCGTCGTGCAGGCCGCGCCGACCGTCGATGAGACGCGTTATCTGCTCGATCTTGCGCGCGATGAAGCGTCGATTGCGGGCGTTGTCGGCTGGGTGCCGATGCTCGATGCCGACGCGCCCGCATTGATCGCCGAACTCGCGCGCGATCCGAAATTCAAGGGCGTGCGACCGATGCTGCAAGACCTGCCCGACGACAACTGGATTGCCAACACAGCGCTAAAACCCGCCGTCGATGCGTTGATTGCCCACGATCTCGCGTTCGACGCATTGATCTTCACGCGTCACGTCGATGCATTGGAAACGTTCATCCAGCGCTTTCCGCAACTGCGCGTCGTGATCGATCACGGCGCAAAGCCACCGATCCGCGACGGCAGCGCGGGCTGGCATGCATGGGCCGAGGGCATTACGCGGCTCGCGCAATTTCCGCATGTGCATTGCAAGCTGTCCGGCCTCGCGACGGAAGCCGCGCAAGGCTGGACGGAAGCGACGCTGCGTCCATACGTCGATCATCTGCTTGGCGCGTTCGGGCCGAAACGCCTGATGTGGGGCAGTGACTGGCCGGTGCTGAACCTGAACGGCGACTACCTGCTGTGGCATTCGATTGCGACGGAGTTGCTTGCGTCGCTTTCCGATGCCGAACGCGACGCGGTGTTCGGCGCCAATGCGGCAGCGTTCTACCGGCTGTGACGGTTCAACGGGAATTTCACATTCGTGCCGGTGAGCAGCCGTTGCAATACCCGGTATGACTCAAACGCCAATCCAACGGGAGCCTTAAATGGTACAAAGACTGGCCGGCAAGACGGCCTTGATCACAGCAGCGGGACAGGGTATCGGACTTGCGACGGCCGAGCTTTTCGCGCGTGAAGGCGCGCGCGTCATCGCCACCGATATCCGCATCGACGCGCTCAAGGACAAGCCCGTCGAAGCGCGCCAGCTCGATGTGCTAGATGGCGCGGCAATCAAGGCGCTTGCGCAGGAACTCGGTCCCATCGATGTGCTGTTCAATTGCGCGGGCTACGTGCACGCAGGCTCGATTCTCGAAGCGAGCGAAGAAGACTGGGACTTCGCCTTCGATCTGAACGCGAAGGCGATGTACCGGATGATCCGCGCGTTTTTGCCGGCGATGCTGGAGAAGGGCGGCGGATCGATCATCAACATGTCGTCGGCGGCGTCGAGCATCAAGGGCGTGCCGAACCGCTTCGTGTATGGCGCATCGAAAGCGGCCGTTATCGGTCTGACCAAGGCCATCGCGGCGGACTTCGTGACGCGCGGTGTACGCTGTAACGCGATCTGCCCGGGCACGGTACACTCGCCTTCGCTCGAGCAACGGATCGCCGAGCAGGCGAAGGCGCAGGGCGCGACAGTCGAAGCGGTGCACGCCGCGTTCGTCGCGCGTCAGCCGATGGGGCGTGTCGGCAAGCCGGAGGAGATTGCGGCGCTGGCGTTGTATCTGGCGTCGGACGAATCGGGGTTCACGACGGGCCAGGCGCATGTGATCGACGGCGGCTGGTCGAACTGAGCCACGCGGCGCGAGCGTGAAGCGCTGAACACGTTTATGAACCACGGAATCACTGAACAGAGGAAACTGCAGCGATGAAACTGCTTCGTTATGGACCGAAGGGCCAGGAAAAGCCGGGCTTGCTGGATGCGCAAGGCAAGATTCGCGATCTGTCGAAAGTGGTCGGCGACATCGACGGCAGCACGTTGACGGATGCTTCGCTTGCGAAACTGCGCGCGATCGATCCGGCATCGCTGCCGGTTGTCGAAGGCAATCCGCGCATCGGGCCATGTGTGGGCAAGATCGGCAAGTTCGTGTGTATCGGGCTGAATTATGCGGACCACGCTGCCGAATCGAATCTGCCCGTGCCGAGCGAGCCGGTTGTTTTCAACAAGTGGACGAGCGCGATCGTCGGGCCGAACGACGGGATTGAAATTCCGCGTGGCTCGAAGAAGACCGACTGGGAAGTGGAACTGGGCGTCGTGATCGGCAAGGAAGCGAAGTATGTCGACGAAGCGAATGCGCTCGACTATGTGGCGGGTTATTGCGTGATCAATGACGTGTCCGAGCGTGAGTGGCAGATCGAGCGCGCTGGGCAATGGGACAAGGGCAAGGGGTTCGATACGTTTGGGCCGATCGGGCCGTGGGTTGTCACGCGTGATGAGGTTGCGGATCCGCAGAATCTGAAGCTGTGGCTCGAGGTGGATGGGCACCGGTATCAGAACGGCAGCACGAAGACCATGGTGTTTGGTGTCGCGAAGCTTGTTTCTTATTTGTCGCAGTGTATGAGCTTGCAGCCCGGGGATGTGATTTCTACTGGCACGCCGCCAGGAGTGGGGATGGGCGTGAAGCCCGAGGCTGTTTATTTGAAGCCGGGGCAGACTGTGAAGCTCGGGATCGAAGGGCTCGGGGAGCAGGAGCAGGGGACATACGCGGCGGAGTGATTTTTTTGTCTGCGACGCTGGTGGGGTGGTTTTGTTTTTGGGGTTTTCGCTGGCATCCGCGTGATGCGATTGGTTCGCCAGCGTTGCCCCGCACAGGGGCAACGCTAGCGAACCGGGAGCAAAACGCGGATGCCAGCGCAAAGGCCAAAAACACCAAACAAAAACCGACCGCGCCGCGAGGGCGTTACTACCAGCGTCGCAGACGAAAAAAAATCACTCCCGCATATGCCGATCCCCATCATACGGAGCGCCAGCCTCCGTCCCATCCCCGATTCGGTTGATCGTCCCCTGCGCGACAGCGACGAGCCTTTCCTTATCCCCATCGGTGACGAACACACTGCACTGGCAGGTGGCCTGCTGCCGCCCCACATACACCACTTCCGCCCGCGCCATCAGCACACCCGTCATCGCGGGCCGCAGATAGTTGATCTTGTACTCACCCGTCACAACCCGAGGCCCAAGCGCCAGCGCGCCGGCAAAAGTCAGCGCGTTATCGACGAGATAACTGATCACGCCGCCGTGCACGAAACCATGCTGTTGCCGCAACTCGTCGCGTATCGGCAGACACAGCGTCAGCTCGTTCGCGCCGACATACATCAGCTCGGTGCCGAGCAGCACGCTGAATGGCTGGGCGTGCAGTGCACCACGCGCCCGATCGAGTAGATCTGTCATCGTCGTTCCTTCGGGCATAACCCGCGTAGCGATGTCCCAACTCTAGGAAGCGCGAATGCAGCGCGTCAAGGTAATTCGATGAATTGCGCGGCAATTATTGTGTAAATCGACGTAAACGCGGCGCGTAAGCTTCCGAAATACTCACGCACGAGGAAATTTGCCGAGAGCACTCAAGGCATCGCCTGACATTGCCGTAAACCCGGATGCACTCCCGTCCTTCTCAGCAATTCAGGTGTTTCGATGTTCAGCAAGATCAAAGTCGCTTCAGGCTTGTTATGCGTTCTGGCCGCTTTCTGTATTTTCCAGCTGGTGACGGAGGGGCTCGGTTTCTGGTCGATGACCCGTACGCACGACGACGTCAACGATCTCGCCAACGTCGCGCTGCATCAGGTGAATGCCGTCAATGAGACGACCCAGCATCTGATGGACGCGCGCATCAACCTGTCGCGCGCCGGCACGCGGATGGTGCGCGGCGGCGCGGAGCCGACCGAGATCGTTCAGCACGCGCGCGAGCAACTGGCCGCCGCGGACCGCTCGTTCACGGTTTTTATGAACGCCCCCAAACTCAACGACGAAAACAACGCGCGCGCCGCTGCGCTCAATGAGAAGTACCAGAAGATCCACACCGCGCTCGGCGAACTCGCGCAATATCTCGACGCGGGCAACATTCAGGCGTTCCTCGACCAGCCGACCCAAGGCATGCAGGACGCGTATCTGACCGAGTTGCACAACTTCACGCAATTCGGCGACGCGACGGGCCGCGCATCGATGGATTCGATCGACGAACGTCAGATGCTGTTCCGCTCGGTTGGTCTGGTGATTCTCGCGTTGCTGCTGGCCGGCACGGTGGGCGTATACGTGGCGCTGCGGCGCGGCGTCGTGGGTCCGCTGGAAGAAGCGGGCCGGCACTTCGAGCGCATCGCGCAAGGCCGCCTGAACCAGCCGATCGAAGCGCGCGGCACGAACGAAATCGGCCGTCTGTTTTCGGGTCTGTCGGTGATGCAGGCGAGCGTCGCGCGCACGGTGAAGACCGTGCGTGAAGCCGCCGATTCGATCTACATCGGCGCCGACGAAATCGCCACGGGCAATGCCGATCTGTCGGCGCGCACGGAGAATCAGGCTGCGTCGCTCGAAGAGACGGCGTCGAGCATGGAGGAACTGACGGCGACGGTGCGCCAGAACGCCGATCATGCGCGTGAAGCGAATGCGCTCGCGGAGACCGCACTCGATGCGACCTCGCATGGCAGCAATGTCGTCAATCAGGTCGTCACGAAGATGCACGGCATCGCGCAAAGCTCGGATCGTATTGCGGAGATCATCACGGTGATCGACGGGATCGCGTTCCAGACCAACATTCTCGCGTTGAACGCGGCCGTCGAGGCGGCGCGCGCGGGCGAGCAGGGGCGCGGTTTTGCCGTCGTCGCGGGTGAAGTGCGCGGTCTTGCTCAGCGCAGTGCGCAGTCGGCGAAGGAAATCAAGGAGCTGATCAGCGAGTCGGTCGCGGAGATTCAGGGTGGCTCGGAGTTGGTCGAGCGCGCGGGCGAAGCGATGCGCAACGTGTCGGATTCGATCTCGCGTGTCACGCAGATGATGGCGGAGATCAGCGCTTCGTCGCTGGAGCAGAGCACGGGTATCGAGCAGGTTAATCAGGCTGTCGTGCAGATGGATGAGATGACGCAGCAGAACGCGGCGCTCGTGGAGGAGGCTGCGGCTGCGGCCTCGTCGTTGCATCAGCAGACGCGGCAGATGAAGGATGCCGTGGCGGCGTTTGAGATTTCTGATGTGGTGTTGAATTCGCACCGCATGCGGGAGGGGATGGTGGCGCCGATGCTCGGCGGGCATGCTGTTGCGTGAACGCTTTTTGCTGCGCGGGCGGTTTGGTTTGCTCGGGCTTTCGTTGGCATCCGCGGTTTGCCTTTGCGTTGGCATCCGCGTGATGTTATTGGTTCGCTAGCGTTGCCCCTGTGCGGGGCGGCACCTACTTTTCTTTGCCGCCGCAAAGAAAAGTAGGCAAAAGAAAGCGGCTCACACCGCCAGTTCTAGTATTTGCCTGAGGGCCCCCATAGGGTCTTACGCTTCAGACGGCAACCACGTGACCCACGTTCGTTGCCAGCGCGCTTGCGGTGCGCCTCACCCGCTTCACGCTCCCGCACTACAGCACGCCGTACCAGCTATTCCACCGCCGCCCAGGTGGCAAACTGTGTGTAGGCCCCTTGTGCTGCACACGCCTCACTTCGGACCCATAGCACGCGCATACCTCCATGTAAGAGCGCCGAGCTATACGACGCGACAACCTACACACAGTTTGCCACCTGGGCGGCGCAAACCATTCGCTGCCGCTGGCCCGGGTACGGGAATTCGAAGCGGGTGAGGCGTTGATTCGAAGCGTTGGCAACGAGCATCAACGAGAGCACTGCCGTGTGAAGTGTGGGGACGTTGGGGGCCCGTGGATAGGAACACGGGCTGGCGGTGTGAGCCGCTTTCTTTTGCCTACTTTTCTTTGCGGCGGCAAAGAAAAGTAGGTGCCGCCCCGCACAGGGGCAACGCTAGCAGACCAAAGACATCACGCGGATGCCAGCGAAAACACAGGCAAGCAACCCCAGCGTCGCAGACAACCCGCAAGTAGGTGCCGCCCCGCACAGGGGCAACGCATGCGAACCAATAACATCACGCGGATGCCAGCGAAAACACAGGCAAGCAACCCCAGCGTCGCAGCCAACCCACAAGTAGGTATCGCCCGGCACAGGGGCAACGCTAGCAGACCAAAGACATCACGCGCATGCCAGCGAAACCACAGGCAAGCAACCCCAGCGTCGCAGACAACCCGCAAGTAGGTGCCGCCCCGCACAGGGGCAACGCATGCGAACCAATAACATCACGCGGATGCCAGCGAAAACCCATGCAAACCAAACCATCCCGCGCCGCCAAGGCAAAAACAAAAACAAAAACAAAAAACATCAAACCCCGGGCAACGCCGCATACGCAGTAGCCAAATGATATGGCGTCGTCGAAGGCATCTCCGCCCGCGACACCTCACCCGCTTGCGTCTTGCACTCCACCCATCCACACGCATTCAAAAACCGCGGCCGGAACCGCTCGATCTGCCGCGGCAACGCCGCCCTCACATCTGCATCGTCGTGCACGGCAAGCGCACGCAAATACTCCGTCTGCGCCCAGATCCGCTGCGTCGAATCCTTGACGCCACCCGCCTCGTCGAGCGCCGCATGCACGCCGCCCGTCGCTGCATCGACGCCGCGTTCGTGCGCGAACATAAACGCCCGCGCAAGCGTCTCTCGCAAACCCGAACCGGCGAGCACATCGCCTGCCTGCCGCACGAGCCAGAACCATTCGAACTGATGCCCCGGCTCGAGCCGGTTGTCCGCACTACCCACCGGCAATTCAGCGATGCACCCCGTCGGCTGATGCACGAAAGTACGCGCAATCGCGTTACCGAGCTTCGCGAGCGACGTATCGAACGCACCATCCTGGGTGGCGGCGCGCGCCGCGAGCCATGCCTCCGTCAAATGCATCAGCGGGTTCTGCAGCGGTATGCCGTCCGTGGCCGAGAACCCGGCGTCGAGCGCGGCGTGCAGCAGGCCATCACGGGCAGCGAAGCGGTCCTCGATCAGCGATGACGCGCGTTGCACGATGTCCAGCGCATCGCGGTTGCCCGAACGCGCGCCATATTCCGCGCAGGCGAACACGACGAACGCATGCGTGTACAGGTCCTTGGTGGTGTCGAGCGGCACGCCTTGTGCGTCCACGCTATAGAACCATCCGCCATGCTTGCTGTCCTGAAAGATATGGGTCAGCGACTCGAACAGGCGTTCTGCGTGCTGCATCTCGCCTGCCAGCGCGAACACGAACATCTGCCGCGCGCACGCCATCGCGCGGTAGCGGGTAGCGGGCAGCGGGGTGCGGCCGTCGGCGGCGACGGCTTCGTACGGTAGCCCGAGCGCGGCGTTGAAACCCGGTCCTCGCCAGATCGGCAGGATGACGTGCGCGAAATGCTCGCGCAGCGCGGCTGCGAGCTCAGGCGTCGATGCAGTTGCATTCATGGTGCGGAAAGTCGAGAAAGGAATAAGAGGCGTACGCGCCGGTGTTCCAGCATAAGGCAAACGGCGCGCGCCGGGCAGCGGGGCGCAGGCGCCGTAAGACAACGGCAAAGGCGCGGGTAAAGACAAAGGCAACCGGCGACATCACAAGGAGAACAATATGATCGGCAATTTCGAACTCATTTCCCGCCTCGTGCTCGCGGCAGCACTCGGCAGCGTGATCGGCTTCGAACGCGAGCGGCTTTCGTGGGCGGCGGGGCTGCGCACACATATGCTCGTGTGCGTCGGCTCGACGCTCATCATGATCGTCTCGGCGTTCGGCTTCGCGGATGTGCTCGGCAACCAGCACATCGTGCTCGACCCGTCGCGGATCGCGGCGCAGGTCGTATCCGGCATCGGCTTTCTCGGCGCCGGGTCGATCCTGCTGCGCGGCGAGATCATCCGCGGCCTGACGACGGCGGCGAGCCTGTGGTCCGTCGCCGCGATCGGGCTGGCCGTCGGCGGCGGATTGTACACGGCGTCGATCGCCGCGACGATCATCATTCTGATCATCCTGGCCGGGATCAAACCGATCGAGAAGCGCTTCATCACGGTCAAGCAGCGCCGCCAGCTGTCAATGCTGGTCGAGCGCGGCTCGATGACGTTTCATACGCTGCACGAGGCGCTCGGCCCGGCGAGCCCGCGCGTCAAGCAGTTCATCATGCAGCAGAGCGACGACGATCCGCAGATGGACGAAGTGACGATCACGCTGCACCGCGTGTCGTCGACGGAATATACGGCGATCTGCGGCCAGTTGCGCGCGATCCAGGGCGTGAAGGAGTTTCGGGACAATGGCGAGCCGGCGTAAACGGGATCTACCTGTGATCGTCTGTCGATGGACGCCGCAGTGTGAGGCCATCGCGTGAAATGGCGTCGCAAAAAGCCTGCGATCCACTTCTGTGGCCCTCTTTGCATGAGACAATGCGGGCTCTAGAAAAATACCGACGGCAGCGGTGTCGGGCGCCTTGAACGGCGACGAACGCTGCCCTCCCGCTTTTCCTACATGGCAGATTCCGCAGAATCCACGATTTCCCGCCCGGCGCGCGCCCGATCGCAGAATCGGCGCACGTCCACTGTCTCTCCCGAAACCGAAAACAAGCTTGCGCGCGCGGCACGCTCCGCGCAGCGTCTCGCGCAACTGAGCGATGCCGCACGCGACGGCGGCACGCTCGACCTCTTCCCCGACGACACCGCGCGCGCCGAGCAGCAGGCGATGAGTATCGACGTGCGGCAAGGCACGCTGCAGGGCTTCGAATTGCCCGATGTCGTGCTGGCGGCCGCCGGAGCGCCGGATGGCGTGGGCTTCGCGGCGGGTTCGGCGGAAGGTAAGGCTGCAGCGCGCGGGGCACGGGGCGCGGCGGCGTCGAAGGATCTTGCTGCCGCAGACGATCCACATGACGGGCAGATGGTGATCGATACGGAAGTGGGCGTGGCGGAGTCGGTTATCCCCGAAAATCCCGCTGAAGGACAAGCGCTGCGCGCTTCCGTCGACGACGGCGAAGTTGCGCCGGTGGCCACGAAACCGGCTCCGGAAGCGCCGACGCAGGCTGCGTCGCTGGCGGCGGCGAGCGTCGTGCGTAGCGTCGCGGCGTTGCGCCAGATCCCGCCGGCCTCAAACGCCGACGCTGCCGCCGATACCGAAAGCGCGAGTTCGCCTGTGACTGACGGTTTGGCCCAGCGCTCCGCGAACCCAGATAGCAAAACGGCACCGGCGGTTTCATCCGAAGCGTCGTCTACGCATGGCGCGAGCGCTGCGGCCTCGAACGCGCAGCCCGCGTCGTACGTTCCGCCGACGCCTATGCCGACCGCGACGTACTCGCCCCGCGCCACGCCCGAACTGGATCACGCGCGCGCAACCGCGTTTGCCGATACGGTCGATGCGCTTTACGGCGTGATCGCCGACCAGCGCCGTGCCGCCGACGACCACACGCGGCGCATGAAGTGGATGCTGACGATCGTCGTCTGCGCATTGCTGATGACGATCGCGATCGGTATTGCGCAGACGCTGTTGCTGTTCCGCCTCTCACACCAGTCGACCGCGCACGAACAGCGCATCGAGCAGATGATGCTGAACCAGCAGGCCACGCTGGCGACGCTGCTCGACACCGATTCGTCGACCACGAGCCTTCCTGTCAGCGTCCAGGCTCCAGCGGCGCCCGCAACGCCGGCACCCACCGCGCCGACGGCAACGAAGGCCGCCGAAACGCACATGGCGCACGCGCAGCACGTTCAGAAGCGCAAGTCAGCGCACACTCACTAAGCTCTGAACCCGTCGCGTGCAGAGCCACGCCGCGGGTTTCTCCATTTCCAGCCCTAAGCCGGCGCTGCCAAACAGCGGGCCAAATACGCAACTAACTGTCTGTCACGGGGCGCGCCACGAACAGCCCGCTGCGACACCGTTGCATCCGCACATCAGCCTTGCCGAAAACAGGGGCGGGTCTGGAAGCCGCATGCTGCGGACGTGTTGCGTTGCAATATCGCCAAAAAGTCCCTGCGGCGAATGACCACACCGAAAAAATGCTGCATTGCACTAGCTTTCGGCTAGGGAAAACCCTATACTTCTTCGTAAGGGAAAACCCTGAATCACCAACCAACCGGGAGTCGCCATGAACTATCTTTTCGCGCTGTTCCAAAAGGTTAGCGACCTCTTCGCGTCGCCCCACTTGCCTCTGGATTCGGATTATTCGTACGAAGCACGTCACCGCGAAGCGGAGCGTGTTCGCAAGTCGCAATCAACCTTGTTCGGCATCCGTCTGACCGACTAATCGGCAAGACGTCGAACATCAAGAAGACGTTGTACTGCGCATCTCGCCGCCATCCAGAAGCGGCGAAACTGAAAAGCCCGGCCTGGCCGGGCTTTTGTTTTTTCGGCCCTGGACAGCTACCAGCGCAGATGAAAAGCGCCCCCCGGTCGTTGCGCGCACCGTCGTAATCGCTCGCCGATTATTTCCACGCCGAAATGAATGTAACAGCGGTTTGTGGGATGCAGACACATCGCGCATCGCCAAACTGCATACAGCCTTGTGAAAACACGGCGATTCCCTGCGAGCACCCGTATTCGTCGCCTGCTACTTATGAAATGTGCGCTTACAAGTCCTCACGTCTGTGAAAGGTCTGCGCCGCTAAAGTGGGTCTCAAGCGAACGGCGAATCTCAAGACCGTCCCGGTCGATCCAGCCATCGCTCGCAACGAAACTCGAAAGGGAGAATAGCCATGAATGCCATCAAGAAGACTTCGCGTACGATCGTCGCCGCGCTGATCGCTGGCGGCGCACTGCTCGGCGCCGGTAGCGCCTTCGCGCAATACGCACCGGTGCACACGCCGCCGCCCGCTTATGCGCAACCGCACATGATGCCGGTGGGCGTGCAGGTCAACATCGGCTGGCACGGCGACCGTTACTACGACGGCCACCGCTACTGGGCGCACGACGACTGGATGCGTCATCACCCGCACGACCACGACCCGTACCACGATCACGGCCACCGCCCGCCGCCGGCGCGCTACTACTGATCGGCTGACGGCAGCCACCGCGTCGCCTGATACGGCGCGGCGCGGATGACCAGGGCCGGCCGCTCGCAAGAGCGCGCCGGCCTTGTCGCATCCGGCGTCGAAAAAATGTGTGCTGCGCTATGCTTGTGAGCTTCGACGGACAACACATACAGAACGGGGAATGGGTTTGAGCAAGCCAGTCGTAGGCGTGGTGGGAACGGGATTGATGGGCGTCGGCATTGCGACGCAAAGCGCGTTGCACGGCCACAGGACGATCGTCCATGACGTCGATCCGGCGCGGCTCGAAAGCGTCGCGCCGAAAGCGCGAGCCGTGCTCGACGAACTGATCGACGCGGGCCGCATCGACGGGAAGACAAAAGAAGACGCCCTGTCGCGCATCGAAACGAGCGCCTCGCTCGACGCCATGGCCAACGCGCATATCGTGATCGAAGCGATTCCCGAAGTGCTCGATCTGAAGCACCGCCTCTACGCACAGTTGAATGATGTGCTGCGCGAGGACGCGATCCTCGCCAGCAACACGAGCGGCTTCCCGCCCGATCAGTTGACCGCGCCGCTGCGCGCGCCGGAACGCTTTCTGATCGCCCATTTCTGGAATCCGCCGCATATGATCCCGCTCGTCGAAGTCGTGCCTGGCAGCGACACGGCGCAGCACGCAATCGACACGACCGTCGCGTTGATGCACGCCATCGGCATGGAGCCGGTCGTGTTGTCGAAAGCGATTCCGGGCTTTGTCGGCAACCGGCTGCAATTCGCGGTGCTGCGCGAGGCGCTGAACATCGTGCGCTCGGGCGCGGCGACGCCCGATGTCGTCGACCGCGTGATGAAGTCGTCGCTCGGCAAGCGCTGGGGTATCGTCGGGCCGTTCGAAGGCGCGGACATGGGCGGCCTCGATACCTTCGTCGATATCAGCACGCATCTGATGCCCGCGCTCGCCAAAGATGAAGACGTGCTCGATCTGCTGCGCGAGCACGTGCAGGCGGGACGCGTCGGCGTGCGCAGCGGCGCGGGCTTTTACGACTGGGACGACGCGCAGACCGCGAAGGTCAGGGCGGGACGCAGGCGCGTGATCCAGGGCAACGGAAAGAACTGAGCGGCACGCACGGTCAATCACAACGAGAGCGACATCATGTCGGACGTCTATTTCTACGATCCAGCCAGCGGCCACGGCCTGCCTCACGACCCGTTCAAGGCGATCGTCGCGCCACGCCTGATCGGCTGGGTTTCGACGCGCGCGGCGAGCGGCCAGCTGAATCTTGCTCCGTACAGCTTCTTCGGCGCATTTTCGACGTTTCCTTCGATCATCGGATTCGCGAGCGAAGGCCGTAAGGACAGCATCCGCAATATCGAAGAGACACGCGAGTTCGTCTGGAATCTGGCAACGCGCCCGCTCGCCGAGCAGATGAACCGCACGTCGGCGCCCGTCGCTGCGGACGTCGACGAGTTTCAGTTATCGGGGCTCACGGCTGTCGCGGGGCGCAACGTGTCGGTGCCGCATGTCGGCGAATCGCCTGCCGCGCTCGAATGCAAGCTGCTGCAGATCGTGCAGTTGCACGATCTGAGCGGCAAGCCGATGGACAACTGGCTCGCGCTCGGACAGGTGGTCGGCGTGCACATCCAGAACGCGTATCTGAAGGACGGCCTGTTCGACACGCACGCCGCGCAGCCGATCATGCGCGCGGGTTATCGCGCCGACTACGCGCAGATCGGCGAGATGTTCCAGATGATTCGTCCGACGTCCTGATTCCCTGAGTATCGACAGCCGCCACGAAACTCATTCGGTGGCGGCTTCGTCGGACGACAGATCGACGTCGACCGCTTCCGTGGCGGCGGGCGTCGTGCCCGCCGGCGTCGTCGGGCTCGACGCCGCTGCCGGCGCGAGCGTCAGCGACGACTGCGCGCCGCGCGTGCTCACAGGCACGGCGCGCGGCTCGTTGTCGTGAATCACGGCGCGGATGCGCGGATAAATCTGCCGCTCCCAGCGCTGCCCGTTGAATACGCCATAGTGCCCGACGCCCGTCTGCACATGATGCGTCTTCAGATACGGCCGCAGCTTTTCGCACAGATCCTGCGCCGCGAGTGTCTGCCCGACGGCGCAGATATCGTCGCGCTCGCCTTCCACCGTGAAAAGCGCGGTGCGCCTGATCTTCGACGGCTCGACGCGCCGTCCTCTCACTTCCAGTTCATGCAGCGGCAGCGCGTGCCGCTGAAACACGGTATCGACGGTTTCGAGGTAGAAGTCCGCCGTCAGGTCCATCGTCGCGAAGTATTCTTCGTAGAAGACGCGGATCGCTTCCGCCTTCTCCGGATTGCCCTTCGAGCGCTCGTGATACATCGTTTCGAACGACTCCAGATGCCGTTCGAGATTCATCGACATGAACGCGTTCAGTTGCACGAAGCCCGGATAGACGCGCCGGAACGCGCCCTGAAAACCGAACGGCACCGCGCTGATCAGATTCTGCTCGAACCATTCGATCGGTTTGCTCTTCGCCAGCTCGTTGACGCGCGTCGGGTTGACGCGCGTGTCGATCGGGCCGGCCATCAGCGTCATGCTGGCGGGCTGCGCGGGATGGTCGTCGGCGGCCATCAGCGCGACGGCGGCGAGTGCGGCAACGGTCGGCTGACAGACCGCGAGCAGATGCGTGCCCTGGCCGATCGTGTCGGTGAAGTCGATCACATGCTGCACGAACTCGTCGAAACCGAAGCGACCCGCCGAAAGCGGCACATCGCGGGGGTTATGCCAGTCGGTAATGTAGACGTCGTGTTCGGCGAGCATCGTGCGGACCGTGCCGCGCAGCAGCGTCGCGAAGTGGCCCGACATCGGCGCAATCACCAGCACGCGCGGCTGCGGCACGTCGAACGAGGCTTGCTTGCGGAAGTGCAGCAGCGAGCAGAAGGGCGTCGACTGCGCGACTTCTTCGAGCACTTCGACGGGTTGCCCTTCGACCTCGACGCTGTCGATACCGAACGGCGGGCGCACATGCGTGAGGCCGGCGAGCGTGACCAATTCGGCCGATGCGCGCAGCGTCCGGCCGGATGGCGTGGCGGCGTAGTGGGGCCACGCGTCGAGCGCGCCTTGCACGAGCGATGCGCCGTGGCGCAACGGCAGCATGAAGTTGGCGAACGCCTGGTACGCCGGATAAGCGAGCGGATTCATGGCTTTCGCAGAATGAGAACGTGAGGGAATGAGAGGCAAGTCATATGCCAGTGGGGCCGGACGTGCGTGTCGGCGGAATGGGCTGCTACGGGGACGCGTTGGCATAGCATTTGCGCGCCTTTGCGCAAGGTGCCGGTTCTGCCGCGAATTGGTGCGTCTGTGCACGGTATCGTGCATCGCGGGTCGCATACCGTTGTGCGATGTTCGTTCGAGGAGCGAGATATGCCTGAATCGAAATCGATGGCCGGTACGACGCTGACGATCAGCAGCCACAACTATTCTTCGTGGTCGCTGCGCGGCTGGCTGCTGGCCAGGTTCAGCGGCCTGGCGTTCGATGAGATCGTGATGCCGGTGGATGATCCCGCTGCGCGGGCTGAGCTGCTATTGCTGTCGCCGTCGATTCTTGTGCCGTGTCTTGTGCATGATGGGATCAAGGTGTGGGATACGTTGGCTATCGCCGAGTATCTGAATGAAGTGCGTCCTGAAGCTGGGCTGTTGCCGAAGGATCGTAAGGCGCGTGCGCATTGCCGTGCTATCTGCGGGGAGATGCATTCGGGCTTTGGGTCGTTGCGGTCGGCGTTGCCGATGAATCTGAAAGCGCACTTTCCTGGGTTCAAGGTGTGGGCGCGGGCGCAGTCGGATATCGATCGGATTGTCACGATCTGGCGTGAGTGTCTGGAGGAGTACGGTGGGCCGTATCTATTTGGCGAGCTCAGCGCTGCGGATGCGATGTATGCGCCTGTTGTGACACGCTTTGTCACGTATGACGTGCAGCTCGATCCGGATATCGTTGCGTATGGGCAGAGGATTCTTGCGTTGCCTGAGATGCAGCAGTGGATTGCTGAAGCGCAGCAGGAGGTCGATGAGATCGATGAGCTTGATGTGGAGTTTTAGGCGCTGGGCGCGCGGGGGTTTGAGAGGTTTTGGTTTGCTTGTGTTTGCGCTGGCGTCCGCGTGATGTTATTGGTCTGCTAGCGTTGCCCCTGAGCGGGGCGGCACCTACTTGTGGGTTGGCTGGGACGCTGGGGTTGCTTGCCTGTGTTTGCGCTGGCATCCGCGTGATGTTATTGGTCTGCTAGCGTCGCCCCTGTGCGGGGCGGCACCTACTTTTCTTTGCCGCCGCAAAGAAAAGTAGGCAAAAGAAAGCGGCTCACACCGCCAGCCCGTGTTCCTATCCACGGGCCCCCAACGTCCCCACGCTTCACACGGCAGTGCTCTCGTTGATGCTCGTTGCCAACGCTTCGAATCAACGCCTCACCCGCTTCGAATCCCCGCACCCGGGCCAGCGGCAGCGATTGGTATGCGCCGCCCAGGTGGCAAACTGTGTGTAGGTTGTCGCGTCGTATAAGTTGGCGCTCTTACAGGTGGGACGCGTGTGCTATCGGTCCGAAGTGAGGCGTGCGGAGCACTTGGGCCGACACACAGTTTGCCACCTGGGCGGCGGTGGAATAGCTGGTACGGCGTGCTGCCGTGCGGGAGCGTGAAGCGGGTGAGGCGCACCGCAAGCGCGCTGGCAACGAACGTGGGTCACGTGGTTGCCGTGTGAAGCGTAAGAACCTTTGGGGGCCCTCAGGCAAGAACAAGGATTGGCGGTGTGAGCCGCTTTCTTTTGCCTACTTTTCTTTGCGGCGGCAAAGAAAAGTAGGTGCCGCCCCGCACAGGGGCGACGCTTGAAGCACGCTAACAAAACGCGGACGCCAACGCGAAAACAAGCAAACCAGCCAGCGTCGCAGACAAACCAAAAAACCGTTCTAGTGCCCGCCCAGCTTGAACACAGACACAACTTCCGCAAGCCTGTCGGCCTGCGCGCTCAGATCGGCCGCTGCCTGCTCGGCATCACTAACGAGTGCAGCGTTCTGCTGCGTCACTTCCCCGATCTGCGTGACGGCCGTGTTCACCTGCTCGATCCCACTCGACTGCTCCTTCGACGCCACACTGATTTCGCCAATAATCGTCTGCACCTGACCAACGCGTTCGACGATCGAGCGCATCGTCGTGCTAGCTTCCTCCGCAATGCGGAAGCCGCTAGACACCGTCGCCGTCGATTCCGCGATCACGCCCTCGATTTCCTTCGCCGCCGCCGCACTGCGCTGCGCAAGCGCGCGCACTTCCGACGCAACCACCGCAAACCCCTTGCCGTGCTCGCCGGCACGCGCCGCTTCCACGGCCGCGTTGAGCGCGAGGATGTTGGTCTGGAACGCAATGCCTTCGATGACCGTCGTGATGTCGGCGATCTTCTTCGACGACTGGCTGATCTCGCCCATCGTCGAAACCACGCGTTCGACCGCGCGGCCGCCGTCGAGGGCCGCTTCCGATGCGCCCGACACCAGCGTATTCGCCTGTGCCGCGTGACCGGCGTTCTGCTGTACCGTCGACGTGATCTGCTGCATGCTCGCCGCCGTCTCTTCGAGACTCGCGGCCTGCGTGCCGATGCGCGACGCGATCTCGCCGCTGCCCGCAGCAATCTTTGCGGTGCCTTCCGTCATGTCGGCCGACGCGCTGCGCACCTGCGTGACGATGCGCGCAAGTCCCTCGCCGATGCCGTCGATGGCCTGCATCAGGCGGCCGATTTCATCGGCACGCCGTTCGTGGCTCGCCGACACGCGCACGCTCAAATCGCCCGATGCGAAACGCTCCGACGCCTTCGCCGCTTCATCGAGCGGGCGCGTCACGAGCCGGCGCACGGCGATCAGGAACACGACGGCGAACAGGGCGACGAGCACGAAGCCGATCAGGATGAAGCGATTGCGCGTGGCGATCACGTCGGCCATCACTTCGTCGCGCTTCGCGACGCCGCCGACCAGCCAGCTCCATTCCGGCACGCTGACGAACGACACGAACTTGTCCTGCGCGCCGGACTCGCCGAGCGTCGCATCGGCGCTCGTGTATTCGATCTGGCCTTCCTTTTCGTCGAGCATGCGCTTGTACGGCGCGGCGCTCTCGTCGCCCATCTGGCCCGCAGCGGCGGGATGCACGAGCAGCTTGCCGCGCTCCGCGCCGTTCGACGCGTTCAGCACGAAGTAATAGCCCGTGTCGCCGATCTTCAGTTGACGGATGCCGTCTTCGACCGACTTGATCTGCGCATCCACGTCGACGCCGACGAACAGCGCGCCGATTACCTTGCCGCTGGCATCGGTGATCGGCCGGTACTGCGTGATATAGCGTTTGCCGAACAGCGTCGCGAGTCCCGTGAAGGTCGTGTTGCCGGCGACAGGGCCGTAGGCGGGGCCTTTGCGGTCGAGCAGCGTGCCGATCGCGCGCGAGCCGTCCTGCTTTTTCAGCGAGGTCGTCACGCGCACGAAGTCGTCGCCGGTGCGCGCGAAGATCGTCGCGATGGCGCCGCTTTGCGCGAGAAACTGGTCGGGAATCGAGAAGTCGTTGTTCAGCACCTTGTCGCCGGCCTTGAAGACGGGCGTCGGCGTGCCGGCGATGTCGATCTTCTGCGTCTCGTCGAGCGCGTAGCCGGGCGGCAGGAAGCTCGCGAACAGCGTCATCGAGCGGCCCACTTCGGCTGTGAGCGCCTTGTCGAACAGCGAGATCATCGCGGCAATCGAGCGGTCTTTCTCGGTGATGCGCGACAGCACCTGATCGCTGATCTGCGTGCCGGCCGTGCGGGTCACGGCGAAGGTGAACGCGGCAAAGATGGCGGCCACCAGCGCGCACGAGAGCATGGCGAGCCTGGCGCCGACGCTGGCGCGGCGCAGTGAAAGGATGTCCATGAGGGTCTGCAGGTAACGGGATTGAAGCTGCTCCGATGCGTCGCGCGCGACGGCACGCGACAGCGAAACGGCAGCCTGAATCCTGTTAACGGCACGCCAAACGTTTTCCTTTAATTTTGAAAGCTAGAGTGTTGATTCAGATCATTGCGACGAACGCCAGGTTCGTAGTAACAGCGCGTTCGTCACCACGCTCACGCTCGAGAACGCCATCGCCGCGCCCGCGATCATCGGATTCAGCAGTCCGAACGCGGCGAGCGGAATGCCGATCAGGTTGTACACGAACGCCCAGAACAGGTTCTGCTGGATCTTGCGCCACGTGCGGCGCGAGATATCGATGGCGTCGGCGACCAGCGCCGGGTCGCCGCGCATCAGCGTGATACCGGCCGCGTGCATCGCGACGTCGGTGCCTGTCGCCATGGCGATGCCGATGTCGGCGGCGGCGAGCGCGGGCGCGTCGTTGATGCCGTCGCCCGCCATCGCGACCACGCTCGACGTGCGGATCTTCAGGTCATGCACCACGCGCGCCTTGTCGGACGGCAGGACCTGCGCGTACACCTCGTCGATGCCGAGCGCGGCGGCGACGCTCTTCGCGCTGCCTTCGTTGTCGCCCGTCACCAGCGCGCTCTTGACGCCCATGCGCGACAGCCGCTCGATCGCGGCGCGCGCGCCCGGCTTGAGCGTGTCGCCGAAAGCGATCAGCGCGAGCGCTTGTGCTGGTGCGTCGGCTGATGCGCTCGCCTTGCCGCGCCCGATCAGCCATGAAACCGTGTTGCCTTGCGCTTCGAGTGCCTGCGCGTGGCGGACGAGGGCGGAGGGCGGCGCGACGCCGAGTTCAGCCAGCCAGCGGCTGCTGCCGATGGCGAACGTTTCGCCGTCGATATCCGCTTCCACGCCGCGTCCCGCGACCGCGCGCGCGTCGCCGCTGGCGGGCAGTTGGGCGCCGCCGCCGTCTGCTTCGAACGCTTTCACGACGGCTTTCGCGAGCGGGTGCTCGCTATGCCGCTGCACGGCTGCCGCGAGCGCCAGCGCATTTGAACGGTCCACATCGTCTGCCGTCTCGAACGCCGTCACGGACGGCTGGCCGACTGTCAGCGTGCCCGTCTTGTCGAACGCGACGACGCGAACCTGATGCGCGATTTCGAGCGCCTGCGCGTCCTTGATCAGCACGCCGTGACGCGCGGCGACGCCCGTGCCCGCCATGATCGCGGTCGGCGTCGCGAGCCCGAGCGCGCACGGGCAGGCGATCACCAGCACCGCCACCGCGTTGAGAATCGCCGTTTCGGCGCCGTGTCCGGCGATCAGCCAGCCGACCAGCGTGACGAGCGCGATCGCCAGAATGGCGGGGACGAAGATTTCGCTGACGCGGTCGACCAGCCGCTGGATCGGTGCTTTCTCGGCCTGGGCCGTTTCGACCAGCCGGATGATGCGCGCGAGCGTGGTCTCGGCGCCGATGGCCGTCGTCGTCACCGTGATTGCGCCTTCGCCGTTGATCGACCCGGCCGTCACACGGTCGTCCTGCTGCTTCGGCACGGGCAGACTTTCTCCCGTGATCAGCGATTCGTCGATATGCGTGCGGCCCTGCAGCACCGTGCCGTCGACGGGCACGCGCTCGCCCGGCCGCACCGCGACGATCATGCCTGTGCGCACCTGCGCGAGCGGCACCTCGTGCTCTTCCGTGCCGACGACGATGCGCGCGCGATCCGGACGCAGCGCGTTGAGCGCGCGGATCGCGTCGGTGGTCTGGCGCTTGGCGCGTGCTTCGAGCCACTTGCCGAAGCGCACCAGCGTAATCACGACAGCCGACGCCTCGAAATACAGGTGCATCGTGTCGCCGGGATGCAGCGCCATCTGGTACACGCTCACGCCATAAGCCGCCGACGTGCCGAGCGCGACCAGCAGATCCATGTTGCCCGACCCCGCGCGCACGGCTTTCCACGCGGCGCGGTAGAAACGCGCGCCGAACACGAACTGAACGACGGTGGCGAACGCGAGCTGCAGCGTGGCGGGCAGCATCGCGTGAAGGCCGAGCGGGTCCGCGAACATCGGCACGATGAGCGGCAGCGTCAGCAGCGCGGAAATCACGACTGCGCCGAGTTCGCGACGCACGGCGGCGCGCGCGGCGGCGTCCTTGTCTTCGGTGGCGGCGGGCGTCGTGTCGTCGGCCGAGAGCGGCGTAGCCTGATAGCCGGCTTTCGTGACGGCTGCGATCAGCTGATCGACGCCGACTGCGCCGTTGGTTGTGACGGTGGCTTTTTCGGTGGCGAGATTGACGGACGCGGAGGTGACGCCGGGAATCCGCGCGAGCGCCTTTTCGACGCGCCCGGAGCAAGCCGCGCAGGTCATGCCGCCGATCGCGAGTTCGGCCGTCGATTGTGCGTCGCTGTCGGGTGGCGGCGCGTCGTTCAGCGGCTGTGCGTCGTAGCCCGCTTTGCGGACGGCGTTGACGAGGGTATCGACGGCGACGGACGCGTCGGCATCGACGGTGGCCTTTTCGGTCGCCAGATTCACGGTTGCCCGCGCGACGCCTGGCACTTTGGCGAGCGCCTTTTCGACGCGCAGCGCGCAGGAGGCGCACGTCATGCCCTGAATGTCGAGTTCCGACGATGCCGCCTGGCGGGGCGTATCGGCGGCGCGGAGTGGTGGTGCGAGTTCAGTCATGGCTGGGAAGCTCCAGTTTGCGCTATTGCGCATCGTTGGAACCAGTATCGACCTTCCTATGATGGGAAGGTCAAGCGGCTTTTTCGGATTTGCCCGATCAAGAGGAGGGGGTACGGGTGGTTTGGTTTGCTTGTGCTTTTGCTTTTGCTGGCATCCGCGTGATGTTATTGGTCTGCAAGCGTTGCCCCTGTGCGGGGCGGCACCTACTTTTCTTTGCCGCCGCAAAGAAAAGTAGGCAAAAGAAAGCGGCTCACACCGCCAGTTCTAGTATTTGCCTGAGGGCCCCCAAAGGTTCTTACGCTTCAAACGGCAACCACGTGACCGACGTCCGTTGCCAGCGCTCTTGCAGTGCGCCCCACCCGCTCCACGCGCCCGCACTACAGCACGCCGCGCCTGACATTCGTCTGCCGCCCAGGTGGCAAACTGTGTGTAGGCCCAAGTGCTCCACCCGCCTCACTTCGGACCGATAGCGCACGCGTTCCACCCTGTAAGAGCAGCAGACCATGCGACGCGACAACCTGCACACAGTTTGCCACCTGGGCGGCATTGACCATTCGCTGCCGCTGGCCTTGGTGCGGGAGTCTGACGCGGGTGATGAGCACATTCATAGTGTTGGCAACGGGCACCAGCCAAGGCACTGCCGTGTGAAGCATGGGGACGTTGGGGGCCCGTGGATAGGAACATGGGCTGGCGGTGTGAGCCGCTTTCTTTTGCCTACTTTTCTTTGCGGCGGCAAAGAAAAGTAGGTGCCGCCCCGCACAGGGGCAACGCTTGCAGACCAAAGACATCACGCGGATGCCAGCGCAAACACAGGCAAGCAATCCCAGCGTCCCAGCCAACCCACAAGTAGGTGCCGCCCCGCACAGGGGCAACGCTTGCAGACCAAAGACATCACGCGGATGCCAGCGAAAACACAGGCTAACAACCACTGCGTCGCAGCCAACCCACAAGCAGGTGCCGCCCCGCACAGGGGCAACGCTAGCAGACCAAAGACATCACGCGGATGCCAGCGAAAACACAGGCAAGCAACCCCAGCGTCGCAGCCAACCCACAAGCAGGTGCCGCCCCGCACAGGGGCAACGCTTGCGAACCAATAACATCACGCGGATGCCAGCGAAACCACAGGCAAGCAACCCCAGCGTCGCAGCCAACCCACAAGCAGGTGCCGCCCCGCACAGGGGCAACGCGCGAAGCAGGCCAACGCATCGCGGATGCCAGCGCAAAACAAAAACACCTCACCGGCAACGCCCACACCCCCCATCCCCAATCACAAAACAATCCAACAAAAACACAAAAAAACCAACAAACAACACCCACCCCTTAGACGCAACATCAAAACACCACCGAACACTCACATTAACTTGCCCCCGCGACGCGGATAAGTTAAAACGCGTTGTCAGAAAAGGTATGTCAGGACATTTCGGCAAGTCCAGCGCGGGCGGGGGCTCGGCGGACTGGGCTCGTCCTGGCTCAGGCATGTGACACCCAGGACCGCGGTTCATCGAATGATAAAAAATCGCCGAGAAAAGTTTCCGTTTCAACTCGCCTGCGCGGCGCTCGCGGGCATCGCATTTCTCACCGGGTGCGCGTCGACTCCCATCGTGGCGCCCAAACCCACTGGCTGGATCAAGGACGAAGTCGCCGACTCCTACGTATTCGCCTATCCGCTCGTGCTGATGGGCGCGGCGCGCGACGCCGCCGTGGGCACGGGCCCCGGCCAGGCGCCCGTCAATACCCTGCGTCACGCATCGGCGCTGCCGCCCGTCGGCGCGCACAATCCGCCGACGCCCGGCATCGACACGCTCGATTCGACCGCGTGGCTCGACGTCGGCGACGAACCCGTGATCGTGGCGCTGCCCACCTCGGCGGGCCGCTATATGGATGCGCGCGCGCTCGACATGTGGACCAACGTGCTGTGGTCGGCGGAACAGCAGGGCGCCTCGCGCGTGTCGGGCATCAAGGCGCAGACGGTGGCGTTCGCGAAGCCCGACTGGAAGGGCGATCTGCCCAAGGGCGTCAAGCGTATCGACGCACCCACGCGCAATATCTGGCTAGACGTGCGCATCCAGTCGAACGGCGGACGTGACCTGACGGCCGTGCGCAAGCTGCAGCGCGGCATTCGCGTGGTGCCGCTGTCCGTCTATACAGGCGATGCATCGGCGGCGTCCGTTGCGCCGCGCACCATGCCCGCCGACGCCAGCGTCTCGGGCACGCCCGCCGAGCAGGTCGCCGCACTCGACGCGAAAGGCTTCTTCGACCGCGTCGCGCGGCTGCTGCCCGACAACCCGCCGTCGCCCGCCGATCCGCACGCGCTCAAGTTTCTCGCCGACCTTGGCGTGAAGCCGGACGAAGCCGTCGAATTGCCCAAGTCGGCCAGCGACGCGATCGCAGGCGGTCTCGCGGACGGCCGTGTGCGCGTCGCGACGCCGCCCACCAACATGTTGACGGCCAATGGCTGGAGCTGGTTCGGCGACGGCGTCGGCAACTACGGTCCCGACTACGCACTGCGCGCGTATGCGTCGTACGCGCAGCCGGGCATCGGAACCAAGGACGACGAAGTGCGCGGCAACGTCACGCTCGACAGCGACGGCCACGCGTTGAACGGCGCCAACCGCTACGTGATGCACTTCGAGCCGAACCAGGTGCCGCCCGTGCGCGGCTTCTGGTCGATCACCGCGTACTCGAAGGACGGCGCGCTCGGCGACAGCACGCCGTCACGCGCGTCCGTCGGCGACAAGACGGGCGTGCGTCGCAACCGCGACGGCTCGATCGACGTGACCGTGTCGTCGGCCAAACCGCGCAAGGCGTCGAACTGGCTGCCCGCGCCGCGCGGCGATTTCCAGCTTGTACTGCGTCTCTACGCGCCGAAGCCCGAAGCCAGCGACGGCACCTGGCAGCCGCCCGCCGTCGTGCGTCAATAAGCGAAGCACGTGTCCGCCGCATGTCGGCCGGACACGTCCTCGCAACTGAAATCGGGTCACTTACACTTTCTAACGTTTATTTGCCCGCAACGGTCGTCATTCCCATGACATTTGATGGTTTGCCCGAAGTACACGACGTATACTTCGGCCAAGCTGGATATTCGTCATCGCGGCGAGTTCTGCGCCGCCCTACCCGCGACCAAGCATGGCAAGCCCGACCAAAGCATCACTCGCTTCATCCTTTCAGACTGTCCGCGAAGTCGCGCAAGGACGGCGCGCAAGACGCATCGTTCTCATCCTGTTCGCCGTGCTGGTCCTGTTCGGACTGCTCGGCTTTTTCGCCGCGCCACCGCTGATCCGGCATATCGCCGAACAGCAGTTGAGCAAGCAACTGGACCGGCCGGCCAGCATCGGGCGCATCGCCCTCAATCCCTATACGCTCAATTTCGAAGCCGACCGCGTGCATATCGGCGACCGGGGCGGGAAGGGCGATTTCGTCGATATCGAACGGCTGATCGTGCGGACGTCGTGGAGTTCGATTTTCCGGCTCGCGCCCATCGTCGATGAAGTGCATCTCGATTCGCCGCGCTTTACGATCGTTCGCTACGACGCGCAGCGTTTCAATTTCAGCGACCTGATCGAGAAGTTCTCGAAGCAGCCGTCCAAGCCCGACAGCAAGCCGGCGCAGTTCTCGATCTCCAATATCCGGATAGAAAACGGCAAGATCACGTTCGACGACCGGCTGCTCGGCGTGACCCATATCGTCGATGAATGGCGCCTCGGCATTCCGTTCATCGCCACCTTGCCGTCGAAGACCGATATCTTCGTCGAACCGTTGCTGCGCGCGCGCATCGACGGCAGTCCGCTTGCCATCGACGGGCGCACGAAGCCGTTCGCGGCGTCGCGCGAATCGGAAGTATCGCTGCGCTTCGACGGGCTCGACGTGCCGAAGCTGCTGTCGTATTCGCCCACGAAACTGCCCATCACGGTGCAGGCGGGCAAGCTGTCGAGCGACCTGAAAGTGAGCTTCGTCATCACGGGCGACGCGCCGACGTTGCGCATCACGGGCACGACGGATCTCGCCGACATCGACGTACTCGACGAGCATAAAGCGCCGTTCTTCGCCGCGCGCTCGCTGCATGTCGCCGCGCAGACGCTGGAGCCGCTGAAGAACGTCTATCGTTTCGACGACATCCATCTCGACGCGCCGACCGTGCATCTCGCCCGCGACAAGAGCGGCGTGCTGAGCGTGCAGCGTACCTTCGCGCCGGCGCCCGCGCCCACGCCTGCCAAAGCGGCAAGCGCGCCCGCGGCCGCATCCGGCGCAAGCGGCGCCGAGGCCGAAGCAGCGAAGGCCGCGCCGCCGCTCGATCTGCAGATCAAGCAGTTCGAACTGTCGAACGGCACCGTCGAAGTCCAGGACGCGGCGGCGTCGCGGCCCGTCTCGGCGGGGCTGAACAATCTCGCGGTGGCGCTGGCGGACTTCTCGACGCTCGGCAAGACGCCCGCGCGCTACACGCTCAGGACCAACGTCAAGAACCAGCCGCAGAGCGCGCTTGCCGTTTCGGGCAACCTGTCGCTCGCCGCGAAGACGGCTGACGCGAAGATCGACCTGAAGGCGGCGCAGTTGCCCGTGATGCAGCCGTATCTCGACACGGTGACGGCGGCAAAGGTGCTCGACGGCACCTTGAGCGTGCAATCGAACCTGACGGCCAACTGGTCGAAGGAACCCGTCGATCTGCAGATCGGCGAAAGCCAGATCGATCTGCAATCGTTGAAGCTGGCAACAGGGAACGTGAAGCAGCCGGTGATTTCGATCGCGGACGGCAAGGCGGGTATCAGGCGCGTCGATCTGGCCGCGCGCAAGGCGGAACTCGACACGGTCAACGTGACGGGCCTGTCCGTTGACGCGCAGCGCCTGAAAGACGGCACGATCGACCTGGCCGCGCTCGCTGGCCCGCCGCAGGAGCAGGTGCACGAGCGCACCGTGCTCCACGCGGCGAAGAAGGCGACACAGGAAGGGCCGGCGTGGCACTACAGCATCGGCGAGCTGAACCTGAAGGATGGCGCGGCGACCTTCACCGACAACACGACCCCGCGCCCCGTCAAACTCGCCGTGAAGCCGCTGCAACTGAAAGTGCAGAAGATCAGCGACGACCTGAGCCGCGCATTGCCTGTCGAGCTGCAGGCCACTGTCAACGGCAAGGGCACGCTCGGCGTGAAGGGCGACGTGACGGCGACGCCGCTCAAGCTCGCCATGAAGATCGACGCGAACCGGCTGGATGCCGCCGCGTTCGAGCCGTACTTCGGCAGCAAGCTGAATGCGACGATCGCGAGCGCGCTGCTGAATGCAAGCGGCGACGTGACGCTCGCGCAGGGTGACAAGTCGAAGGACATGCGCGCGACGTACCGCGGCGACGCAGCGCTCGTCGACGTGCGCATGATCGACAAGGCGACCTCGGACCCGTTTGCCGGATGGCGCTCGCTGGCGCTGACGGGCATCAAGGTCAATTACGACGAGCGCGGCACGGACGTCGATGCTGCCAAGGTCACGTTTGCCAACTTCTACGGCCGCGTGCTGCTCGACGCGCAAGGCAAGTTGAATCTGAAAGACGTGGTCGCGCACGAAACGGGCGCGCCGCAGTCGCTCACGCGCGATCAGAGCGGCAAGGGCAAGGAGCCGATTCCGCTCGGCATGCCTGCCGCTTCGGAAGCACAAGCGGCCGTGCCGGCCTCCGCCGCGTCCGGCGCGAACACGTCGGTGACGGCGGCCACGCCGCCGCAAAGCCCGGTGCGCCTGCATTTCGGCCAGCTCGTGCTGCAGAACGGCCGCGTCACTTACACCGACAACTTCATCAAGCCGAACTACACGGCTAACCTGATCGCGATTCAGGGCACGGTCGGCGCGTTCGGCACGGAATCGAAGCAGTCGGCGCCCGTCGACGTGTCCGCGAAGCTCGCCGCCAACGGCCCGATCACGATCCGCGGCTCGGTGAATCCGCTGATCGCCAAGCCAGCGCTCGATCTGACGGCAACCGCGCACGGCATCGAGCTGACCAACCTGACGCCGTACTCGGCGAAGTACGCGGGCTATCCGATCACGAAGGGCAAGCTGAACGTCGATCTGCACTACCAGCTCGCCAACGACCAGCTGACGGCAAACAACCACATCTTCATCGATCAGCTCACGTTCGGCGATCACGTCGACAACGATACGGCGACCAAACTGCCCGTGAAGCTCGCCATTTCGCTGCTGAAGAACTCGCGCGGTGAGATCGACGTCGATATTCCCGTGTCGGGCTCGCTGTCGAATCCGGAGTTCAGCATCGGCGGCTTGATCTGGCACGCGGTGCTGAATCTGCTGCAGAAGGCCGTCACGGCGCCGTTCTCGCTGCTCGCGCATGCGTTCGGCGGCGGCAGCGGCGAGGAACTCGGCTACGTCGAATTCGATCCGGGCTCGGCTGTGTTGTCCGACGCGTCGCAGAAGAAGCTCGACATGATCGTGAAGGCGCTGTCCGACAAGCCTTCGATCCGCCTCGACATCATCGGCCGCGTCGATCCTGCCGTCGATCAGCCGGCGCTGCGCACCGCTTACGTCGATCGCCTCGTGCGTCAGCAGAAGCTCAAGGACGTCGTCGGCAATGGCGAAAGCGTCGACCCGATGACGATCAAGGTGGACGCCAGCGAATACGACAAATATCTGACCAAGGCCTATAAGGATTCGGACTTCAAGAAGCCGCGCAATATCGTCGGCCTGACGAAGACGCTGCCCGACGACGACATGAAGACCGCACTCGCCGAGCATGCGCCCATCACCGATGCGAGCCTGCGCGATCTCGCGCAGCGCCGCGCGCAGGCGGTGCAGCAGTACTTCGAAGGCAAGATCGACAACAGCCGCGTTTTCATCGTGGCGCCGAAGCTCGACGCGTCGGGTATCGACGACAAGGGCGCGACGACGCGGGTGGATTTTGGCTTGAAGTAACGCGCTGACGATTCTTCACGTGTTTGCCGCTTTTGCGGGCGTGCGTGTTAACAATCGTCAAGGATGGCTGAGCGATCGCACGTGGGGTCAACGTATCGCGAGGACGTTCGTTTAGGATGCCAACGCTTGTGCCGGCGGGCTGCGACATGCAGCCCGCCGGCGCATCCGATGCCATCCTTCCGATCGTACTCCGATGAACCTCTTCAAACCGTGCCGCCAGCTGACGCCTGGGCTTCTGATCGCGAGCGTCGCATTGGCGCTCGCCGGTTGTGCAAGCTCGCCCTGGGGCGACCTCTTTTCCGACTCGCCAACGATGCGCCCGCCCGTGCTCGATGCGCCTGCGCCTGTCGCGGCGGGTTTCTATCGCGTGAATCCGGGTGATACGCTGGCGAGCATCGCGAATGCATTCGGGCGTGATCCCGCGCAACTCGCTCGCTGGAACCGCCTTCCCAACGACTACCCGGTGAGCGTCGGTCAGGTGCTGCGCGTGGCGCCTGGTCCCGCGTCGGCGTCGGAGCCTGTGCAAACGGGCGCCCCGGAATCGAAGACTGCAACCGGCAATGTCGCACCACCTGCTATGCCTTCGCAGCAGACGCGCTTCATCTGGCCCGCCTCGGGGTCCGTGACGTCGAATGCCGGAGAAGGGCGGTCGAAGGCGATTCATATCAACGGCACAGCCGGCGAGACGATCCGGGCGGCGAGCACTGGCCGCGTGATCTACGCAGGCTCCGAGATCAAGGCGTACGGCCTGCTCGTCATCGTCAAGCACGACAAGCGTTTCGTGAGCGCATACGGCAACAACGCGAAGCTGCTCGTCAAGGATGGCGACGTGGTCAGGCAGGGGCAGCCGATCGCCGAAATGGGCGCTGCCGACGATCCCCATCCATACCTGATCTTCGAACTGCGCGACGGCACCAAGGCCGTCGATCCCCAAAGTTACCTGCCGAAACGTACGGGCTAACCCGTCGCCTCGCGACGCGCGCCGCACGATGCCATTTCGAAGACGAGACATCGCTTGAAAAAGAATCCGCTGCTACGACGCCTGGGCGCGTCCGTTTCGTTCTTCCTGCTGGCGAGCGCGTTGCCCGCGTCGGCATCGGCGGCTGCCGGGAAGCATAAGCCTGTCGATCCGAAGCCGCGTCCCAAGGCGAAGAACGCGCAGCACGGCGCGCGAACGGAGCCGAGTCACGATTCGCAGCGCAACGTACACGACGATCCAAAGAGCCGCGTCAATCGTGCGGCGCATGCCGTGCATCTGGCTCATGCCGCGAGCACGAAAGGGCACACGTCGCGCTTCAGGCAACTGGGGCTTGCGTCGTGGTACGGCCGCGGCTTTCACGGTCGCCGCACGGCGAATGGCGAGCACTACGATATGTACGCGATGACGGCCGCGCATCGGACGCTGCCGCTTGGGTCGTATGTGCGCGTGACGTCGCTGGCGAGTTCGAAATCGGTGGTGGTGCGCATCAATGATCGCGGGCCGTATGCGCGTGGCCGCGTGATCGATCTGTCGTATCTCGCCGCATCGGCGCTCGGCATGCATCGCGCGGGCGTGGCGAAGGTGGCGATCGAGCGGGTGGAGAAGCCCGAAATGGAGCGCATCGCGCATCGCCCGATGCATCTGATGACGAACGGTTAGCGGCGCGTTCGGCGCGCCATGCCAAGGTGCCGTGCTAAGCCGCCCGCGTCGGCGCGGCCTTGGTTTTCAACGCAGTCCTTTCGATCACGTTCGCAAGCGTATCGAACGCCGGCCCGATCCGATCGTTCGGCACGCACGCGTAGCCGAGCAGCAAGCCGCGCCGCGCCGGCGTTTCGCTGTTGTAGTACGCCGCGAGCGGCCGCACGATCACGCCCGCATCGTACGAAGCGGCTGTGACCTCGCGGTCGTTCGCGTCGTCGGGCAGGCCGAGCACCAGATGCAGGCCCGCTTCGTCGCCCATCACGGGCAGCGCGTCGCCGAAGCGCGCGGTGATCGCGTCGATCAGAATCTGGCGGCGCTCGCCGTACAACGCGCGCATGCGCCGCACGTGCGAAGTCAGATAGCCGTCCATGATGAACTCGGTCAGCACGGCCTGCTGCATCAGTTGTCCTTCGCGATACAACTCGGCCACGCCCGTGCGAAACGTATCGACGAGATGTTCCGGCGCGATCATGTAGCCGATCCGCAAACCCGGAAACAGCATCTTCCCCAAGCTGCCCACGTAGATGACCTGACCCGCGTCGTCGAGCCCTTGCAGCGACGCGAGCGGGCGGCTGCCGTAGCGGAACTCGCTGTCGTAGTCGTCCTCGATGATCCACACGCCATGCTGGCGCGCGTATTCGAGCAGCGTGCGGCGGCGCGCAAGGCTCATTACCATGCCGAGCGGATACTGATGCGACGGCGTGACGAGCGCGATGCGCGGCGGCGTCTGCAAATCGGATTCGCGTGGGTTCAGGCCTTCTTCATCGACGGGCACGGGCGCCAGCGTCAGCCCCGATGACTGCAGCACGCTGCGCGCGCCCCAATAGCACGGCTCCTCGACCCACGCGCGGTCGCCGACGTCCGTGAGCAACCGCACGGCGAGATCGATCGACTGATGAATGCCCGTCGTGATGATGATCTGGTCGGGCGTGCACTTCACCGAGCGCGCGACGCGCAGATAGTCCGACAACGCGCGCCGCAGCGGACGATAGCCACCGCCCGGCGCATACGTCAGCAGATCGGGATTCGCTTCTTTCCAGAGCTTGGCTTGCAGGCGGCTCCATGTGCGCGCCGGAAACTCCGCGACATCCGGCACGCCTGGCATGAACGCGCCCCACTGCCGCGCCGACACGCCCGCCTGGCGGATCAGACGCGCGCCGCGCGTCGACAGGCTGCCGGGTGTGGGGGCAGCGGGCTGCGCGAGGTTCGCGCCTGGCACCATGCCGCTGATTGCGCTGATAGAGCCACTCGCGGCGGGTGGCGCCTTGCGCGCGTTGACGGCGGCCGTGTCCGGCCGCGTGTCGGCGACATAGGTGCCGCTGCCCGTGGTCGATAACACATAGCCTTCCGCCGTGAGTTGATCGTAGACATGCAACACGGTATTGCGCGCGATGCCGAGATCCGACGCGAGCGTGCGCGAGCTGGGCAGCTTGGCGCCGGGCAGCAACTGGCCCGTCAGAATGGCCTGCTGCATCAGCCCGAGCACTTGCCGATAGACGGGTTCGCCAGCCGTCCGGTCGAGCCGCGCGGCGAGCCAGTCAGACAGGATCACCGTATCCAAGTGGTTCTATCCGGAATTATGAAATGGTTCCCTATTGTAGAACCGTAACGGGCTATAGTGGATCACGCAATCGATGCAAATCGTTAAAACGGGTGGAACCAAATGTGCGTAGAAACCCGTAGATGCATCGGCACGAAATCTTCTGGCATGGGGAGACTGACCCAATGAAAACCGAAGACGTAATCGTCAGCTTTCGGGGTGTGCGCAAGACCTATGACGGCGAAACGCTCGTCGTCAAGCAACTTGATCTGGACATCTATCAAGGCGAATTTCTGACGCTGCTCGGGCCGTCCGGCTCCGGCAAGACGACCTGCCTGATGATGCTCGCTGGCTTCGAGTTTCCGACGGGCGGCGAGATCTGGCTCGACGGACAACTGCTCAACAACGTGCCGCCGCACAAGCGCAATATCGGCATGGTGTTTCAGAACTACGCGCTGTTTCCGCATCTCACGGTCGAGCAGAACGTCGCGTATCCGCTGACGGTGCGCAAACTGCCCGCCGACGAACGCGCGCACAAGGTCAACAACGCGCTCAAGATGGTGCGCATGGAAGGCTTTGCGAAGCGTTATCCGGCGCAACTGTCGGGTGGCCAGCAGCAGCGCATCGCGCTGGCGCGCGCACTGGTATTCGAACCCAAACTCGTGCTGATGGACGAGCCGCTCGGCGCGCTCGACAAGCAGTTGCGCGAGCACATGCAATACGAACTCAAATCGTTGCACGAAAAGCTCGGCGTCACCTTCGTCTACGTGACGCACGATCAGGGCGAAGCACTGACCATGTCCGACCGCGTCGCCGTGTTCGACAAAGGCATCGTGCAGCAACTCGATACCGTCAATAGCCTCTATGAGGCGCCATGCAACGAGTTCGTCGCGAACTTCATCGGCGACAGCAACCGGCTCCGCGGCACGATCGCGAATGTCGATGGCGACTACTGCGAGTTTCACCTGATCGACGGCACGCGCCTGGTCGGGCGGAATATCGGTGGCGCGAAGGCGGGCGCGCAAGGCGTCGCGTGCATCCGGCCGGAGCGCATGAAGCTTGCACCGGGCGCGGTGAGCGGAGCGAAGCCGGGCGCGAATGCGGTGGCGGGCGAAGCGCGCGGGCTGATCTATTTCGGCGATCACGTGCGCATGCGCTGCGGTTTGCCGCAACAGGACGAGTGCTTCGTGAAGGTGCCGCTCGGCACGGAAGCACTCGACGGTTTCGCGCCGGGCGCGCCCGTCGCGCTCGAATTCGCGCCGGAGCATCTGCGCGTGTTCGCGTGAGTAGACACACAACAACGTCCACGTCGTAAGCAGTTCATCACACCAAAGAGGAACCATCATGAAGAAGATCGTGCAATCGCGCTGTGCCGTGGCTGTCGGCGCTGTCGTCCTCGCGCTCGGCGCCCTCGCTCAGGCGAACGCGGCGGAACTGACGGTCGTGAACTTCGGCGGCGCGAATGGCGACGCGCAGAAGGCCGCATTCAACCAGCCGTTCGAATCACAAAGCGGCTCGAAAGTGACGGCTGTCGAATACAACGGCGAGCAGGCCAAAGTGAAGGCGATGGTCGAAGCCAAGCATGTGAACTGGGACGTCGTCGAAGTCGAATCGGGTGACCTCGGCCGCGGCTGCGACGAAGGCCTGTATGAAAAGCTCGACTGGTCGAAGCTCGGCAAGAAGTCGGATCTGATTCCCGAAGCGCCGCAAACGTGCGGTGTCGGCATTTTCGTGTGGTCGACGGCGATGGCGTACAACGCCGACAAGCTGAAGACAGCGCCCGCGAGCTGGGCCGACTTCTGGGACACGAAGAAATTCCCGGGCAAGCGCGGCATGCGCAAGGGCGCGCGCTACAACCTGGAGTTCGCGCTGATGGCGGACGGCGTCGCGCCGAAGGACGTCTACAAGGTGCTCGGCACGAAGGAAGGCCAGGACCGCGCGTTCAAGAAGCTCGACGAGCTGAAGCCGAATATCCAGTGGTGGGAAGCGGGCGCGCAGCCGCCGCAGTTCCTCGTCGCAGGCGACGTGGTGATGTCGACGGCGTATAACGGCCGTATCGATGCCGCGCAGAAAGAAGGCAAGAACCTGAAGGTGGTCTGGAACGGCAGCATCTACGACCTCGACTACTGGGCGATGCCGAAGGGCACGCCGAACAAGGCGCTGGCCGAGAAGTACATCGCGTACACGATCTCGTCGAAGCCGCAGCAGGAATACGCGAAGCACATCGCGTATGGCCCGGTGAATGAAGCGGCGATCAAGTCGCTCGACGCGAAGACGCTCGCCAATCTGCCGAACTCGCCCGCCAACGGCAAGAACGCCGTGCTGCAGAACCTGACGTTCTGGACCGATCACGGCGACGAACTGGAGCAACGCTTCTCGTCGTGGGCGTCGAAGTAAGTGTGAGGTGAATGCGATGCGGCATCCGAACAGGGATGCCGCATCGCTGTAGCAGAGCTGCATTGACGCAGGAGAAACCCGTGACGACGATCACGATCGCCGCCGACCCGGCCCCCGAGTCGACCAACAAACTCAAGCGCGAGCTGAAGGCCGCCGAAGCGAAGAAGCGCGCGATGGCGCTGCTGCTGATCGCACCGCTCGCGCTGTTTCTGCTGATGATTTTCGTCGTGCCGATCGGCGCGCTGTTGACGCGCGCGGTGCAGAACCCGGAGATCGCGACGGCGCTGCCGCATACGATAACGGCGCTGCGCGACTGGGACCGCAAGTCGGTGCCGACAGACGCCGCCTACGCCGCGCTTGCCACCGATCTCACCGCCGTCGCCGATGGCGAAGCAATGGGCGCGCTCGCGCGCCGGCTGAACACGGAGATTCCAGGCTATCGCTCGCTCGTCGCGAAGACGGCGCGCGCGATGCCGCTGAACGACGACGCGGGCCATGCACTGCCGCCGGCTCAGGTGAAGGCGAAGATTCTCGAAGTCGACGAACGTTGGGGCGACGCGAAGTACTGGCAGGCAATCGCGAAGAACGGCAGCACGATTTCGCCGTTCTATCTGCTCGCCTCGCTCGATCACAAGCAGGACGCGTTCGGTCACATCATTCCGACCGACCCTGAGCAGCAGATCTATCTCGCCGTATTCAGCCGCACGTTCGTGATCGGTTTCGCGGTGACGGTGTTCGCGCTGCTGCTCGGTTATCCGCTCGCGTACTGGATTTCGACGCTCAATGAACGGCGCGCGAATCTCGTGATGATCCTCGTGCTGATTCCGTTCTGGACGTCGATCCTCGTGCGCGTCGCCGCGTGGATCGTGATTCTGCAAAGCGAAGGTCTCGTCAACAAGGCGCTGATCGGCTCGGGCCTGATACACGATCCGCTGGCGTTGCTGTTCAATCGCGTCGGCGTGTATATCTCGATGACGCACATTCTGCTGCCGTTCATGATCCTGCCGCTCTACAGCGTGATGAAGTCGATTCCGCCCACGTATCAGCGCGCGGCTATTTCGCTTGGCTCGCATCCGTTCGCAGCGTTCTGGCGCGTGTATGTGCCGCAGACGTATCCGGGCATCGGCGCGGGCGCGCTGCTCGTGTTCATTCTCGCGATCGGCTACTACATCACGCCGGCACTGCTCGGCGGACCGAACGATCAGATGGTCAGCTACTACGTCGCGTACTTCACCAACGTGACGATCAACTGGGGCATGGCGTGCGCGCTCGGCGGGTTGCTGCTCGCGGCGACGCTGGTGCTGTATGTGATCTACGGACGCTTCACGCGTTCGAACGTGAGCCTCGGTTGAGGAGTGACGCGATGAAATTTGCCAAACCGATGTTCGCGCCGCATACGTCGATGATCGAGCGCGTGTGGTACTTCACGTTGCGCGGACTTGCCGTGCTGACGCTGCTGTATCTGATCCTGCCCGTGCTGGCGATCGTGCCGCTGTCGTTTTCGTCGAGCACGTTTCTCGTCTATCCGATTCCGGGCTGGTCGCTGCGCTGGTATCAGAACCTGATCGCCTCCGACGAATGGCGGATGGCCGCGAAGAACAGCTTTATCGTTGCGCCGTCGGCGACCGTGCTGGCCACCGTGCTTGGCACGCTCGCTGCGATCGGCCTGACGAAGGCGAACTTCAAGGGCAAGGCGCTGTTGATGGCGATTCTGATTTCGCCGATGATCGTGCCCGTCGTCGTGGTCGGTGTCGGCATGTATCTGTTCTTTGCGCCGCTGGGACTGGCCAACACGTATATCGGCCTGATCATGGCGCATGCGTCGCTGGGCGTGCCGTTCGTCGTGACGACGGTGGCGGCTACATTGCAGGGGTTCAACTACAACCTCGTGCGGGCAAGTCTGTCGCTCGGCGCGAACCCCGTGAAGACGTTTTTCAGCATCACGCTGCCGGTGATTGCACCGGGTGTGATATCGGGCGCGCTGTTCGCGTTCGCGACGTCGTTCGATGAAGTGGTCGTCACGCTCTTTCTGGCAGGCGCCGATCAGACGACGTTGCCGCGGCAGATGTTCACCGGCATCCGCGAGAACATCAGCCCGACCATCGCCGCGCTGGCGACGATTCTTATCGTGTTCTCGACCTGCCTGCTGCTCGCGCTCGAATGGCTGCGCGGAAGGAATGCGGCGCGGGCTATTGCGGCGTGAGTCGACTGGTTTCCGCTATGTCGTTGCGGTCACACGTTTATCTGTGCGGTGATGGCACGCACGATTGCATTTTTTACGCGCGTTTTTCATAAATTGTCGTAGCTTCGCTAGTTATCCTGAAGGTTCCTGTATAGCCCGCTCTCGAAGAAGAGAGCGCACGGCCGCTCGACGCGATCGTTGCGCAAATCCGGTGAACGTCGGAACAGATTGTGTTCGGCGTGTTCGATCAGCACATGCTGATCGGAATCGCCGGCCTCAAACAGGAGCCTTACGCGCAGTTGCGGCACAAAGGGGTGCCGTGGGGCGTGTTCGTTCATCCTCTGTATCGTAACGTGGGAGTCTCGCGCGAATTGCTCGGGGCCGCGTTGACGCATGCGCGCACTATGCGATTGATGCAGATTCATCTTCGCGCCAGTACCGAAAACCATCGTGCGCGGCGGCTTTATACGTCGAGCGGATTGGCTGGCTATGGCGTCGAGCGGCTCTCGCATCCGTTCCCGTGCCTCTACTTCGACGAAGAAACCATGGTGTTATATCTGGATGGTGAGCATGCCGACGCATCGTTGCTCCCACTGTGACAAACGTTGACAACTCAGGTCGAGCGCTGCGTTAAAACTACGGCTCTTATTACTCCCAGTGGGAACCTGAGAAAATTATGGAACACGGAATCATTGCATGGCTGATCATCGGCTGTGTCGCCGGCTGGCTTGCGAGCGTGCTGGTGTCGGGCAGCGGCTTCGGCGTCATCCTCGATATCGTCATCGGCGTGGTGGGTGCGTTTATCGGCGGCTGGCTGTCGGGCGTACTGCATATCTCGCTTGGCAGCGGATGGATCGGCTCGACGATCACGGCGTTCGTCGGCGCGGTTATTCTCCTGTTCGCCATTCGTCTGTTCCGGCGCCGATAACACGGACTTGAAACCAGGCGCCACGCGCAAAAAACAAACCCGGCCTCGGCCGGGTTTGTCGTTTCTGCGACTATCGCTTTGCCGTCTGATCGCTCGCAGCTCCCAGCGTCATTCCACCCAGCGCCTGAAACAGCGCGGCCGTATCCGCGAGACGATCGGCCTGCGCGCGCGTCCTGTCGAGCGCGGTCTGCAACGCCTGGCGCTGCGTATCGATCAAGCTGAGCTGACTGACGCCGCCGGCCGCATACTGCGCCTGTGCGATCGTCACGCTTGCTTGCGCTTCCGACGCCGCGTCATCGCGAGCCTGCAATTCGCGCGCATCGTCGTTCAGTGCGTGCAGCGTATCGGCGACTTGCTGGAGCGCCTGCAACACCGTCTGCCGATACGACGCAAACGCCGCATCGTAAGCAGCCTGCGCGGCGCGCTTCTTCGCGCGCAGTTCGCCGCCGTGAAAGATCGGCTGCGTCAGGTTCAGGCCGAGGTTCCACACGTTCAAGCTGTTGACGACATCTTCAATGCGCGTGCGCTCCGAGCCGATCCCCGCCGACACGACGAACTGCGGATACAGATTCGCCGTCGCCACGCCGACATTCGCGCTCGCCTGATGCAACAGCGCTTCCGACGCGCGGATGTCGGGCCGCTCGCGTGCGAGTGTCGACGGCAATGTCACGGGCACGGTGTCGGGCAGATGCAGCGCATCGAGCGTGATGTCGTTGAAATCCGCTTGCGACGGCGCGACGCCGAGCAGGATCGCGAGTTGATGATCGGCCTGCGCGAGTTGCGTCGTCAGCGGAGGAATCTGCGCGCGCGTTTGCGCGACCAGCGTGCGCTGCGTGCGCACATCGAGTTGCGCGACGCCGCCCGCCGCGTAGCGTCCTTCGACGATCGTCAGTTGGCGGGCCTGCGCATCCGCCAGTTGCTGCGTCAACGCGAGCTGTTGTTGCAGCGACGCGCGCCGGATCGCAGTCGATACGACGTTGCCCGCCAGCGACAGGCGCGCGGCATCGAGTTCATACGACTGGTAATCGACTTGCGCAAGCAGCGCTTCAAGCGCGCGCCGGTTGCCGCCGAAAATATCGAGCATGTACGACACGCTCACCGACGCATTGAACAGCGTGAACGGCCCGGGGTTCGGCACATTCGGAACACCGAACGCAGCAGGATTCACTTTTTGACGCGTGCCGGATAGCTTCGCATCGATGGTCGGGAACTCGGTCGCGCCTGCTTGCGCGACGTAGTTCTCGCGCGCTTCGACGAGTTTCGCGCGCGTTTCATCGAGCGTCGGGCTGTGTTGCAGTGCCATGTCGACGAGACGGTTCAGCGCGTCGGAGCGAAACTGCGTCCACCACATAGGCAGCGCATTGTTCGCGGTGACGAGCGTTTGCGTCGCGCCTGCGGCTTGCGTCGCGGCGGGCAGCGCTTCACGCGTGTACGACGGCGCATCGGGCGCGGCGGGCGCATGGAAGTCGGGGCCGACCGCGCAGCCGCACAGCGCGAGCGCCGACACCAGCACGTAGTGTTTCATCGTCGACCTCCTAATCCAGGGTGCGCCGATAGAAGCGCACGGCAATGGCCAACACGACGACAGTGAAGATCGCGACGGGCCACACCGACGGCCACAGTTCGACCCAGCCGTTGCCCTTGAGCAGAATGCCGCGCACCAGCCGGTTGAAGTACGTGAGCGGCAGCAGATTGCCGATCCATTGCGCCCACACGGGCATGCCCGCGAATGGGAACATGAAGCCCGACAGCAGCAGGCTCGGCAGAAAGTAGAAGATGGTGAGTTGCATCGCCTGCAACTGGTTCTGTGCAATCGACGACAACGTAATGCCGACTGTCAGGTTCGCCGCGATGAACAGCAGCGCCGCGACATACAGCGCGACCAGACTGCCGACGAACGGCACGTTGAAGACATAACGCGCCGCCGCCAGAATGATCGACGACTGCACGAGCCCGATCGCGATATACGGCACCAGTTTGCCCGCGATTACCTCGATGGGCAGCACGGGTGTCGCGAGCAGGTTTTCCATCGTGCCGCGCTCGCGTTCGCGGGTCATCGCGAGGCCCGTCATCATGACCATCGTCAGCGTGAGGATCGTGCCCATCAGGCCCGGCACGACGTTGTATTGCGTGATGCCCTCGGGGTTGTAGAGCTTGTGGATCTGCACGTCGAACGCGGCGGGCGCGCCGTTCAGATGCGCGAGCGGCCCGGTGATGTCCTTGTCCGCGACCGATTGCACGAGACCGGGCAGCGCGGCGAGCGGCGCTTGTGTCGCGGTCGGATCGGTGGCGTCGGCTTCGACGAGCAGCGCGGGCCGTTCGCCGCGCAACAGGCGCCGCGAAAAATCGACGGGAATCGACACGACGAAGGTCACGTCGCCACGCGCCAGCGCTTCGCGTGCTGCGGCGTCGTCGGGCAGCGTGTCGACGACATGGAAATAGTCCGAGTTCTTCATCGCCGCTACGAAGCTGCGCGAGAACTGACTCGGCTCGCTGATGACGACGGCCGTGCGCAGATGCTTCGGGTCGGTGTTGATCGCGAAACCGAACAATGCGAGCTGAAGAATCGGCAAGCCGACGATCATGCCGAACGTGATGCGGTCGCGCCGCAACTGGACGAACTCCTTGAGGACGATGCCCCACCAGCGCGTCACGGAGAATACGCGGTTCACGATGCTTTTCCGTAGTTGTCGGCCGAGCGGCTCATCATGTAGATGAAGACGTCTTCGAGGCCGGTTTCGATCGGCTCGATCCGCACGGGCAGGCCGGAGGTGACCTGTCTGATCGCCTTTTCGAGCGCGTCGTGGTCGTGGCTGCTCGCATGCAGCGCGGAGCCGAACACGACGGTCTGATCGACGCCAGGCGTCTTGCGCAACTGTTCGGACAGCTGCGTCAGACGCTCGCCGTGGATCGCCCACGTGGCGAGCGCCTGTGATTCGATCACCTGCTGCGCGGTGCCTTGCGCGAGCAGTTTGCCGTACGCGATATAGGCGAGCTTGTGGCAGCGCTCCGCTTCATCCATGTAGTGCGTGCTGACCAGCACCGAAATGCCTTGCGCAGCGAGCCGGTGCAGCTCTTCCCAGAAGTCGCGGCGCGCAGTCGGGTCGACGCCTGCTGTCGGCTCGTCGAGCAACAGCAGCTTCGGTTCGTGCAGCATGCAGGCGGCGAGCGCGAGCCGCTGTTTCCAGCCGCCCGACAGCGCGCCCGTCAACTGGTCCGCGCGCGTCTGCAAGCCGAGCGTTTCGAGCGCGCGATCCACCTTCTCCTTGCGGTCGCGCATCTGATAGATGCGCGCGACGAAGTCGAGATTCTCGCGGATCGTCATGTCTTCCCAGTACGAGAAGCGCTGCGTCATATAACCGACGTTGCGCTTGATCTGCGCGCTGTCGCGCACGATGTCGTAGCCGAGGCAGGTGCCGCTGCCGGAATCCGGCGTGAGCAGGCCGCACATCAGGCGGATCGACGTCGTCTTGCCACTGCCGTTCGGACCGAGAAAGCCGAAGATCTCGCCACGCGCGACCTGTAACGTCACATCGTTGACGACGTGCTTGTCGCCGAAGTGCTTGTTGAGGTTGTGCACGTCGATCGCGAGCGAACCTTGCGACGAACCGTTCGGCGTGCTCATCGCAACGTCACCGAAACGGGCTGACCGGGATGCAGGCGCGGCGCATCGTCGACGGAAGGATGCGCTTCGACCATGAAGACGAGCTTCGCGCGGCTCTCGTTGCTGTAGATAACGGGCGGTGTGTATTCCGCCGAACTCGACACGTAAGTGATCTTCGCGTCGATATCCGACGCGCAGCCGTCGCAATGGACCCTCAGCGCGCGGCCGGGTGCGAGCGCGCCGACCACGGTTTCGGGCACGAAGAAGCGCACCTTCACGTTTTGCGGCGGCAGCATCTGCACGACGGGATTACCCGCCTGCACCCATTCGCCGACGCGGTACAGCGTGTCGTAGACGCGGCCTCTGGCGGGCGCGTTGACGCGCTTCTGGTCGAGCTTCCATTGCGCCTGCGCCACGGCAGCCTGCGTCGCTTCGACCTGCGCGGTCTGCGCGAGCAACTGTTGCGAGCGGCCTGGCAACCGCGCGACCTGGACTTCGCGCGTCAGCTCGCGCATCTGCGCGTTGGCGGCGTCGGCGGCGGCGCGTGTATCGTCGAGCTGTCCCTTCGGAATGCCGCCCGCACGATACTGCGCTTCGTCGCGCGTCAATTGCAGCGCGGCCTTGCGCGCGTTCGCCACGGCCTGCGCGAGCTGCGCCTTCGTCACGTCGATTTCCGGCGGGCGCTTGCCCGTCTGGATGTCCGCGAGCTGCGCGCGGGCGGCGGCGAGCTGTTGCTGCGCCTGTTGCAACGCGGCCGTTTCGTCGACGGATTCGAGCGCGAAAACGGGTGCGTTTGCCGTGAGCTGATCTCCGCGCGCGACATCGAGTTGCGTCAGCTTGCCCGATTGCGACGAGCCGAGATAGACGAACTCGCCTTCGACGTAGCCTTGCCACGTATTGTCTGCGCGATGCGAACACGCGCCGAGCGCGCCGCATGCAACGAGCGCCGCAACAGTCCGTACAACGCGAGCAGATGAACGTGAATGCTTCATGAACTGGACCTTGTGGATGGGCGGCGCGCCGTGTTGCCGGCTTTTTTGGCGGCCGGCTTGCTCGCGCCACGTGCCGCAGGCGGATGCATGCCGCCGAGCAGCAGCGCCGTGACGTGCCGCTGCAACGTCTCGCGTTCGATAGCCGGAAAGCCGCGAATGCTCTGCCACATCTTGGCGGCCGCTTGCGGCAGCATCACGAGCGCGAAGAGCGAGTTGAACATCAACAGCGGATCGAGGTCGGGATTCACCGCGCCCGTGTGCTGCGCTTCCTTGATGCGCGCGCCGAACCGCTTGATGTTGTCGAACGGAATGCGCGTGATCATGCGGTCGCGCAACATGCCGCCTTCGTTGACGACCTCGCGCAGCCAGAGCGGCGGGAGCCACGGCATGCGGCCCGTCACGTCGAACAGACGCTTGACGAACTCGGCGACCATCACGAACGGATCGTCGCTGGAATCCTCCCCGGCGGCGCTCCACACAAAGCCGACGGACGGCGCGAGCCGTTCCTCGACGATCGCGTCGAGCAGCGTCTCGCGGTTCGTGAAGTAATAGTGCACGAGCGCGGACGTGACTTCGGCGGCCACGGCAATCTGCGCGACGGTGGTGGCCGCGATGCCGCGTTCCGAGAACAGGCGCGTAGCGGTATCGAGCAGATGCTCGCGCACGTCGAAGTTCTCGACGACGGGGCGGCGCCCGCGCGGTTTGGCCGATGGACGTTTCATGTTCATGGGCCGGAAGCTTAATTGACGAGTTAGTTAAATTCAAGTGGGTTTACCTCGGATGCGGCAAGTTGCCTCGTTGGGCATGCCGCCGGGCATCGTCCTCTAGCCGGCAAGCGACGCCGCACGCGTGCGCTGCCATGCATAAGCAAAATCTCGCTCGCCGGATTTACTTTCTTATGCCGTGAGCATTATCGGAAATTGAATAACAAATAAAGTGGAAAGAAGACGTAAAGAAAAATACGGAATGCAGAATATTCCGCAGAATAAACGGGTCGATAATGACTTAGAATAATCGCCGCATAAAGGCATGTAGCCGATAAACACGCCGTGTGGTAGCGCGACAGCACGTGAGATTAAAGAAAATCTGGAGAACGGCAGTTGGCTTCTATATTAATAGTGGACGATCATCCGGCGTTTCGGCTGGTTATCAAGACTCATCTATTGCAATTGCTCGGCACGCAGGAAGTATTCGAAGCAGACAACGGCCAGTCCGCAATGGAAATGGCGCGTCAATTCGCCCCCGATCTCACCATTCTCGATCTGGATATTCCGCGCATCAATGGCCTCGATGTGCTCTCACGCCTGAAAGCCGCGCATCCGTCCATGCGCGTACTGATTTTGTCGAGCCACGATGCGTCCACTTTCGTGTCCCGTGCCATGCGCGCGGGCGCGCAAGGCTTCGTCAGCAAGTCGCAGGACGTGAAGGAGATCATGCGCAGTGTCGAGGCCGTGATGTCGGGCTACAGCGTGTTTCCGATTGCGATGAAGTTCATGCAGGAGGGCTTGCTGTGAAGTACGCGCGTCTGGTTTGTCGCGGCGAACTGGCTGATATCGAGGTTGAAGTCGCGGGCGGGCTGCTTGAGCGGATGCGCGGATTGCTCGGGCGCGATGGACTCGATGCGAATCGCGCGCTATGGCTCGAACCGTGCAATGCCGTGCATACGTTCGGCATGCGTTTTCCGATCGACGTGGTCTTTATCGACAGGCGTGGGCGCGTGCTGTCGGTTCATCGAAATGTCGGTCGTGGGCGTGTGCTCGTCTGCTGGCGTGCACGAACGGCGCTGGAGATGCGTGCGCATGCGGTGGAGACCTTGCAGGTAGAAGCCGGTGACAGGCTTGAATGGAGGGCTTCGACGTGAAGCACCGAGGCATGCGTAAGCGCCGGATGACGGGGCAAGGGATGACGGAGTTTCTCGTCGTCGCGCCGCTGTTGCTGTTCTTCGGCTTCGTGACCGTGCAGTTCGTGCTGCTGTACCAGGCAAAATCGACGCTCGATGTCGCCGTGCTCGAAGCCGCGCGTGAAGGGGCTGTCAATCACGGTTCGATGGAGACGATGCAAGCGGGGCTCGCGCGTGGCCTCGCGCCTTTGTATGCGCGCAGCGCTGACGTGACGGGTGTGCAAGCGGCGCTGCGTGCTGCGCAGCGTGCCGTGAGCGAGAGTGCATCGATCGAGATCGTCAGTCCGACGGTGGCGATGATGCGCGATTTCGCGCGTCCGCGCTTCTATCCCGCTGAGGGCGTCGCGCACGATGAAATCCCCAATGACATGCTGATGTATCGCGACACCACGCACGGCGCGGAATCGGATGTGAATGTGCAGGATGCGAATCTGCTGAAACTGCGTGTGCACTATTGCTTTGATCTGAACGTGCCCGTCGCGAACAAGGTGCTGTACTACGCGACGAATACGATCGGCGATATTGCGGCGAACGGTGTGTTTTCGCGCGAGCCCGCGCAGGCGAGCGTCGATGCGTATGGCTCGCCGAAACGGCCCGACAGTGTGTGCAGGACGACGCTTGTCGACGGAGGGCAAAGCCAGCGTTGGCCGGTTGCGCTCGAATCCGAGGCGATCGTGCGGATGCAGTCGCCGTTTCGTGCGGAGGCGGCGAATGAAGTGCATGCGACGGTGGGGCGTTGATGCGCCGAATGCTGTTGCTCGGGGTCATGGCGTGTGTCGTGAGCAATGTGTGCGCGGCCGGGCGTGTGGAGATGGTGATCGGTGGGTCGAGCGGCGTTGATGCTGGCGCCGATGCCGATGGGCCGTTGATCGTCGAGTTCGATGCGCCATGGGAGGCCCAGCGCGCGCGTTCGAAAGTTCTCGCTTGGACGGCGCTCGTCGATGACGTTGCGAAGCGCAGTGGTGTCGACAAAGCGCTGCTGATGGCTGTCATCGATGTCGAATCGGGCGGTGATCCGTTTGCGGTGTCGCCCAAGGGCGCAAGAGGGTTGATGCAGTTGATGCCGCAAACAGGCGCGCGGCAAGGTGCGGACGATCTGTTCGATCCTTATCAGAATGTGGCCGCGGGCACGCGCCTGCTCGATACGCTGCTTGCGACGTTCGGCGATGTGTCACTGGCGCTCGCTGCGTATAACGCGGGGGAAGGGGCGGTGCGTAAGTTCGGCGGTATGGTTCCGCCGTATGCGGAGACGCAGAAGTACGTGCGGCGGGTGATGGAACGGGTGGGGGTTTATCGGCGATGACGCATGGCGGCAAAAAGAAGTATCTGTATGCCGCAGTTGATGTGTCATTGTGCAGCACAGCGAAGGCGGCGGGATGCAGGGGGCTAACGAGGTGTCGCGGAACGGCCAACACGGTCGATCAGATTGGGCCGAGCGGCGACAGTCGAGCATTCGTTTGGCTATTTAAAGCCGTCGACGCGATCGCGGTCGACCGTCCGGATGTCGGGCCCGGCAGCCCAGTCCTTATCCACCAAGGGTTTCAGCCCGATCGCCCGGTGTGTTGGACTCACTGGTAAACCACTATCGCGCGTGGATTGGGATGTTAGTACTGTCAGACGGAAACGCGTATACGCATGCCCTTCTTTTCGCTTCGGGGAGGTGCCGTTGAAAAGCTCCTTCTGCAAGTCCGATCCAGTCCCGCCATAACATCTCCGCAAGGTTCCGTGCTTCACGCACACCGTGCCGGCCGTCCACGACCACACATGTGCGCAGGCAACCGGTACGTCCAGTCGAACAAAAAGGAGGCAACATGCTTTCTGGAATCCACGTGCTTCGAGCGGCGGCGAGCGCCGCACTGGCGCTCTGCGCAAGCGGGGCTTTCGCGCAGGCTTCGATTGTTTCAGGGCCGTCCAGCGATCCCACCTGCATGGTCCCCTGGAAGAGCGATACGAAGTTCATCAAGTATCCGAAGAAGAACGCGCCTTACCGGGTCGCACTCGTGAACGGCTATATCGCGAACACGTGGCGTATCCAGATGATCAGGACGGCCAAGGCCTACACCGCGCAACCGGCCGTTGCCGCCAAGCTCAAGGAATTCAAGGTCGTCTCGACGGGCGAGGACGTTCCGGCGCAGATCTCGGCCGTCAACAACTTCATCGATGCCGGCTATGACGCCGTCATCGTGAACGCGCAGAACCCCTCCTCATTCGGCCCTGCAATCCGCCGGGCGAAGAGCGCGGGTGTGGTGCTGGTCGCTTTCGACAACACGCTCGACAGCACAGACGCGATCAACGTCAACGTCGACCAGTATGGGCTCGGCGCGCTGTGGGCCAAATGGCTCGCGGGCCATTTGCCGAACGGAGGCAAGGTGCTCGAAGTTCGCGGGGTGGCGGGCACGTCGGTCGACACGGACCGGCACAATGGTTTCACGAAAACGCTGGACGACACCGGCAAGAAGTGGAACGTCGTCCAGGTCTACGGCAAGTGGGACGACGGGGTCGCGCAAAAGGCCGCCGCCGACGCGATTGCCGTGCAGGGTCATTTCGATGGCATATCGGCGCAAGGCGGCGACACGGGCGTCGTGCGCGCGATGATCGATGCGAAACACCCGTTCGTGCCTTTCGGCGGCGAGACGGAGAACGGCTTTCGCAAGTTCTGCGCGCAGTATGGGAGCCAGGGCCTGAAGTGCACGTCGGCGGGCACCGGGCCCGCGCAGGTGGCCGTGGCGATCAAGACGGCACTCGCTGCGCTGGATGGCCAGACGATTCCCGTGGCGATCAAGCTGCCGCTCGACGTTACCGACGATTCGATGTTGAAGTCGGGCGTCAACTATTTTCCGAACGACTCCGACAACTTTTTCGTCGGCAACTCGTTTCCGACATGCGGCATCAATTTCTCTGCTCAGGAAATCATGAAGCAGAACCAGGGCAACCAGTGACTGGATGATGGCCCGCGCTGTGACCGGAGACGAAGCATGCCGCAGGACGCAGAGCAGCCGTTCTTTCAGATGTCGGGCGTGTCGAAAAGCTACGGCGGCGCCGTCGCGCTGGATCACGCCGAACTCACGGTGCGCAGAGGCCGCATTCACGCGATCCTCGGCGAGAACGGCGCGGGCAAGTCCACGTTGCTGAAGGTGATGTCCGGCGTCGTGCAGCCGGACGAGGGCACGATGCATTTCGATGGCCGGCAGGTCTCGTTCGCGTCGCCTGCCGAGGCGAACGCGGCGGGTATCGTCTGCGTGTATCAGGAACTGTCGCTGATCCCCGACTTGAGCGTGGCGGACAACATCTACGCCGCGAACCCGCCGCGACGTTTCGGGATGATCGACCGGCGGGCCCAACGCCGCCAGGCCGAGGAGGCGCTCGCGCGAGCGGGCGCCGCCGACATCAATCCGCTTGCGAAAGTCCGGGACCTGCCGCTGTCGCGCCAGCAGATGGTCGAGCTCGCGAAGGGGCTGGCACACGCGCCGCGCATTCTGATCCTCGACGAAGCCACCTCGGCGCTGACGGCCGCCGACGTCGCGCGCGTGATCGAGGTGCTCAAGCGCCTGCGCGAAGAGGGGCTCGCGCTGCTGTTCATCTCGCATCGGATGCACGAGGTGAAGGCGCTCGCGGACGAATGCACGGTCTACCGGAACGGTCGCCATGTCATGAGCTTCGAAGCGGGCACGCGCTCCGACAATGAGGTCGTCGAAATGATGATCGGCCGGAAATACCAGCATGCGTTTCCTGCCAAACCCGCGGCCAAACCGGCGGACCAGCCCGCGGACGCCCGCAGCACCGTGCCGGTTCTCGCCTGTCGTGATCTCGCATGGAGCGAGACGCTGCGGGGCATCAGCTTGTCGTTGCAACCCGGTGAAATCCTCGGACTGGGCGGCCTCGACGGACAAGGCCAGCGCGAACTGCTGCTCGCGCTGTTCGGCGTGTTGCGCGGTTGCGCGGGCAAGATCGAGATCAACGGCAAAGCCGTGTCGATCGGGAGCCCGACGGCCGCGCGCGCGAACGAAATCGGTATGGCGCTGATACCCGAGGACCGCAAGACGGAAGGCTTGATGCTGCCGATGTCGGTACGCGAGAACCTGTCGTTTGCCGCACTCGATCGCATGTCCACCGCCGGCATCATCGATCGCGATCGCCAGCAGTCGCTCGTCGAGCGGATGATGGAGCTGCTTGCGATCAAGTCGTTCAGCGTCGACGCGCCCGTGGGCTCGCTGTCGGGCGGCAACCAGCAGAAGGTCGTCATCGCGAAGTGGCTGATGCGGCAGCCGAAGATCCTGCTGCTCAGCGACCCGACGCGCGGTATCGACGTCGGCACCAAGCAGGAGCTCTACCAGCTGCTCAGGCGTCTTGCCGACGAAGGGGCCGCGATCGTCTTCTATTCGACCGACTATGACGAGCTGATCGGCTGCTGCGACCGCGTGCTCGTACTGTACGAAGGGAGGATCAAGAAGGAACTCGTCGGCTCGGCGATTACCGAGCAGAACCTGATTGCCAGTGCTCTCGACCTGCCCGTCGGACAGATCGTGCCTACCACGGGAGCGGCGCGATGAGCGGGCTGCGCTACTGGTATGCGGAGAATCGCGGAGCGGTGTTCGCGTTCGGCCTGTTCCTGCTGATGTTCGCGATCTATCTCGTCAACTATCCGTCGGCGTTGTCGGCCAACGTATTTCAGACGGCAGCGAACAAAGCGGTACTGCTCGCGCTCGTCTCGATGGGGCAGGCGCTCGTCGTGCTGACCGCCGGCATCGACCTGTCGATCGGCATGACGCTGGTGCTGACGAATTGCGTCGGGTCGTGGATCGTCACAGGCGACTCGCTGCACAGCGCGCTCGGCATCGCCGGCGTGCTCGGCGCGGGTGCGCTCTGCGGCGCGCTGAACGGCGTGATCATCATTTTCGGCCGGCTGCAGCCGATCGTGACGACGATTGCGACGGGCGCCGTCTACTACGGATTGGCGCTGCTGCTGCGCCCGGTGCCCGGCGGATCGATCAACGAAGATCTCGCCGACACGCTGACGGGCAAGGTCGCCGGCGTTCTGCCAGCGAGCTTGCTCATTTTGCTCGCTGCGATCGTGATCGTCTGGATTCCTTTCAAACGCTCGGCGATCGGGCGAGCGGCATACGCGACCGGGTCGTCCGAACCTGCGGCTTTCCTGTCCGGCATGCCGATCCGCCGCGCGAAGTTCGCGAGCTATACGCTGGCCGGCCTGCTCGCGGCAGCTGGCGGCCTGTTTCTGACGTTCTTCACGGACACTGGCGAAGCGAACCTCGGCAGCGCGAACTCGTACACGCTGTTTTCGATCGCCGCGGTAGTGATCGGCGGCGTGTCGCTGCTCGGCGGCAAGGGCAGCGCGATCGGCGCGATCTTTGGCGCATTCGCGTTCCGTTGCATCGGCGATCTGCTGTTCGTGTTCAACGTCGATCCGCTTTGGCAGCCGCTATTTCAGGGCATGATTCTTCTGCTTGCTGTCGCGATCGGCGCGTGCGGATTGTTCAGGGTGCGCAACCGTCTGGAGTGGTTTCAATGAGTCACGCTCCCGCGACCGGCCGCACGACGTTCGTGTCGAGACTCACCCGCAGAATCGACAAACCGATCGTGATCGCATTCGCGTGCATCGTCGCGCTGCTGCTCGTCGGCGGGATGTTCTCGCGCAACTTCACGTCGCCGGAATACATCCTGCTGCAACTGAAGGTCGGCGCATTCCTCGGCATCATCGCGACCGGCCTGATGATGGTGATCCTGCTTGGCCACATCGATCTGTCGCTGCCGTGGACGATCACCGTCGGCGCGATGATGGCGTGCGCGGTAGCAGGGCACGGCGATGTCGGGCGCATCCTCGCGATTCCGGTCGGGATTGGTTGCGGCGTGCTGATCGGCATCGTCAACGGCATCCTCGTCGCACTGCTGCGCATTCCGTCGATGATCGCGACGCTCGCGACCAATGCGGTCGCGCAGGGCATCATGATTGTTTATACGGGCGGATCGTCGCCGCAGGATTCCGCGCCCGAAGTGATGCGCTGGCTCGCGGCGGGCTGGCTCGTACCGGGCGTGCCGAATGCCGTCGCGCTGTGGGTGGTGATCGGCGGCGCCACGATGTTCCTGCTGTCGCGCACGACCTTTGGCCGCACGCTTTACGCGATCGGCAATACCGAGCGCGCGGCGTATCTTTCTGGCATCGATACGCGGCTCGTCACCGTGATCGCCTTCGCCGTGTGCAGCGGGTTCGCCGCGTTCGGCGGCGTGCTGCTCGCGGGCTATGCGTCGAAGGCCGCACAGTCGATGGGCGATGCTTACCTGTTGCCGGCGATCGCGGCCGTCGTGCTCGGCGGCACGTCGATTCTGGGTGGACGGGGTTCATACCTGGGCACGGTGGCCGGCGCGATCCTCATCACACTGTTGCAATCGATCCTCTCGGTCGCGCAGATGCCGGAGGCGGGGCGTCAGATCATCTACGGCGTGGTGATCGCGGCGATGCTGCTGCTGTATGGGCGCAGCAAGCGAGAGGCGTAGGGTGAGGTGCTGGGCCGGCAGTCGTGTTCAATCAACGCGTGCAACCGGCCATGATGCGTCATTCGCCCGGGCCGTCGCGCGGACGTTCCAACGCCGCGTCCACCCAGCAAGCCGCCATTCAATTCGCAAGGGTGAACTCCCGTCCCAATGTGCCGCCGCTCGCACCCGGGCTATTCCGACGGCGGCTCCCAAGGGATGCTGTTGAAAAAGTCGCTGACCGTCTCTTTCCCGTGAGGTAGATGGTGTGCCGGCGTGCTCGTGTGGCGCACAGTGGGGATTGAGGCTTCTGGACATCCCGTCTCAGTCCCGCACTCGACGACTTGTGCCTGGAGAGCGGCACTCGATCAATACAATATGGCGCCTTACTGGGCCGGCGCGCCTGACCTGAATTGGGTTATGCGTTTGGCCGTTAGGTCCGCCCAATAATCCATCACATGCTCTGCGTCGCCCCATTTTCCGGCACCCGCATTCTCGATGCTCATTCCGCCGGCACGGCCGTCCACCGCTTCGCCGAGAACCTGTCCGGTTTCACCGTCCGTGGCCTCGCCCTCGCCCTGTGCCGAACCGGCGAAGGCATAGGTGTCCGTCCCGAGGCTCTGCACCATATCGAGCAACCGGGCCTGCGGGATGATCACCGAGATTGTGCGCAATCCTGGCGTCCCGCTCGTAACGTTAGTCAGGGCGACGCGGATGACAATAACGTGTTTGCCCTGCAGTTCGACAATCGGCAGCACGCGCGACAGGCTAGTCTTCAACTTCGTGTAGAAATAGCTCGTCAATATCTGCTGCTCCCTCGCGTCGATAGGTTTGTTGGCATCGTTGATGAACACCACAGGCTCGAGGAAGATTCCCGTGTAGGAACTCCACTTTGCATTCGGATTGATGTAGCGAAGCCGCGCCTCGCCTTCCTTGCCCGGGTGCAGCAGGGAATAATTGGTCAGAAACCCTGTTTTCGATGCCTTTTCGACATCGGAAAGCGGTTGCTCGTTTGTGACAGCGCAGGCGACCAATGCCATCGTCGCCAGCAGAGGACATATGTTCTTCAACATCGTCTCACCCTCCGTTGCGCCCGCCTGCGCGGGCGACATATAGCGGTTAGCTAACCGCGGAAGCAATGGAAGAGACACGCTTTGCGCCCAACGCTCGCGCTCGGACACGTCAATCATCAGCGTAAGGTGCCTACGCGCCTGTCTGAGTTTCGGTATCTGGTTTGCGAATCAGCATGCGCCTTGGCACGCGGCGGCAACCTCACTCGGCTGACGTCAATATTGATGGCGCTTCAATTGGAAGGTCATATTGGACTTTGGTCTTATTCTGGTACTTTATTCTGAAGCTGGGCTTAAGGGGCCACGCCGCAACCACCACACTGGCGCAGGCAACACTCATTTTTCGTTTTTATTGACGGCGCGCGCCGGTATGAACGTAAGGGTTGCTACAAACATATTCTACAAATCGAGAAATTTCGCGCGAACAGGTCACTGCCAGTTCCAACGCGTACCGCGCGGCAAGCGTCTTGTATGCACCGTTGTACTTTCAGATCTGCCGTTACCGCGACGTCGGTTCGAGCGGCAGTTGTGGGGTCCGAAACGCGCCTCCCCCATCCCCCATCTGCCAAAAAAAAAGCCCGGATAAACCGGGCCTCTAAAAGTCACTGCGTCCTCAACGAGAACGCAGCACCTGCAAAGCTACAAACTTACGCCGCAAGCAGCGAGCGCAGCACGAACGGCAGAATACCACCGTGCTTGTAGTAGTCGACTTCGATCGGCGTATCGATACGCAGCAGCACCTGAATACGCTGCTCCGAACCGTCCTTGCGATGAATCACCAGCGTGACTTCCTGTTGCGGTTTGAAGTCGTCGCCGAGGCCTTCGACGTCGTACGTTTCTTCGCCCGTGATGTTCAGCGACTGGACGCTGTCCGTACCCTTGAACTGCAGCGGCAGAACGCCCATGCCGACCAGGTTCGAACGGTGGATACGCTCGAAGCTGCGTGCGACGACAGCCTTCACGCCCAGCAACTGCGTGCCCTTCGCTGCCCAGTCACGCGACGAGCCCGTGCCGTACTCTTCGCCCGCGAACACGATGGTCGGGGTGCCGGCGTCGATGTACTTCATTGCTGCGTCGTAGATCGACTGCTGTTCGCCGCTCGGCTGATGGATCGTCAGGCCGCCTTCGACACGCGTACCGTCGTCCTTCGCCGGGATCATCAGGTTCTTGATACGGACGTTCGCGAACGTGCCGCGCATCATCACGTCGTGGTTGCCGCGGCGCGAGCCGTAGCTGTTGAAGTCGGCCTTCTGCACGCCGTTCGCCTTCAGCCACTTGCCTGCGGGCGAGTCTTCCTTGATCGAGCCTGCCGGCGAGATGTGGTCGGTCGTGACCGAGTCACCGAAGATGCCCAGTGCGCGCGCGCCCTTCACGGCAGCAATGCTCGCAGCCGGCTCCATCGAGAAGTCCTTACCGAAGAACGGCGGCTCCGCGATGTAGGTCGACTTCGGCCAGTCGTAGACCTGGCCTTCTTCGCCTTCGATCTTGCTCCACAGGTCGCCCTTCTTCGTGAGCTGCGCATAGTTCGTGCGGAACGCGTCGGCGTCCAGCGCGAACTTGAGGAGCGCGTTGACTTCTTCGCTCGTCGGCCAGATGTCGCCGAGGTAGATGTCCTTGCCGCCCGTGCCCTTGCCGACGGGTTCCGTCATCAGGTCGCGCGTGATGTTGCCCGCGATCGCGTAAGCGACGACCAGCGGCGGCGACGCCAGGAAGTTCGCGCGGATGTTCGGATGAATGCGCGCTTCGAAGTTACGGTTGCCCGACAGCACGGCTGCCGCGACGATGTCGTTCTTCGTGATCGCTTCGTTCAGTTCCGGCGTCAGGTCGCCCGCGTTGCCGATACAGGTCGTGCAGCCGTACGCAGCCAGCGTGAAGCCGAGCTTGTCGAGGTATTGCAGCAGGTTCGTCTTCGTCAGGTACTCGGTGACGATACGCGATCCCGGCGCCAGCGACGTCTTGATGTGCGGCGCCACTTCCAGACCGGCTTCGACGGCTTTCTTCGCCAGCAGGCCCGCTGCCAGCAGCACGCTCGGGTTCGACGTGTTCGTGCACGACGTGATCGCGGCGATCAGGATGTCGCCGTTCTTCACGTTCACGCCGTTGGTCGTCGTGTATTGCGCGTCGAGGTCGACTGCCTTCTTCGCGAAGCCGTTTTCATTGACGGGCTTCGAGAACAGGTCGGTGAAGGTCGACTTGACGTGGGTGATCTCGATGCGGTCTTGCGGACGCTTCGGACCGGCCAGCGACGGTGCCACCGTGCCCAGATCCAGCGTGACGACCTTCGTGTAGTCGATGTCGCCTGCGTCCGGAATGCCGAAGAGGTCTTGTGCCTTGAAGTAGTTTTCGAAAGCCGAGATTTCGGCGTCCGTGCGGCCCGTGCCCTTGAAGTAGTCGATCGTCTTTTCGTCGACCGGGAAGAAGCCCATCGTCGCGCCGTATTCCGGCGCCATGTTGCCGATCGTCGCGCGGTCCGGCAGCGACAGCGAGCGCGTGCCTTCGCCGAAGAACTCGACGAACTTGCCGACAACCTTTTCCTTGCGCAGCAGTTCGGTGATGGTCAGGACCAGGTCGGTCGCCGTCACGCCTTCGCGCAGCTTGCCCTTCAGGTGCACGCCGACCACGTCCGGCGTCAGGAAGTACACCGGCTGGCCGAGCATGCCCGCTTCCGCTTCGATGCCGCCCACGCCCCAGCCGACCACGCCGATGCCGTTGATCATCGTCGTGTGGCTGTCCGTGCCGACCAGCGTGTCCGGGTAATAGACGTTGTCGCCGCCTTCAGACTTCTTGTGCACGCCGCGTGCGAGGTATTCGAGGTTCACCTGGTGAACGATGCCGACGCCCGGCGGCACGACCTTGAACGTGTCGAACGCCTGCATGCCCCACTTCATGAACTGGTAGCGCTCGTTGTTGCGCTGGAATTCCAGCTTCATGTTCAGATCCAGCGCATTCTTTTCGCGGAAGTGGTCGATCTGCACCGAGTGGTCGACGACGAGATCGACCGGGACCAGCGGCTCGATCGACTTCGGGTTCTTGCCCGCGCGCTGCGCGACGCCGCGCATGGCTGCGATGTCGGCGAGCAGCGGCACGCCCGTGAAGTCCTGCAGCACGACGCGAGCCACGACGAACGGAATTTCGTCGACGCGCGAAGCCGCCGGCTTCCAGTTCGCGAGCTGCTCGATGTGTTCTTCCGAGATCTTCTTGCCGTCGTAGTTACGCAGCACCGATTCCAGCACGAGGCGGATCGACACGGGCAAGCGGTCGATCTTGACGTTCAGCGCCTTACCAAGCTGCGGCAGCGAATAGAACTTGCCTTTGCCGGAACCGCTGTCGAATTCCTTGAGTGTTTTGTGGAGATTGTGGGCCATGGTAATTTTCCTGGGGTTTTCGAGGAAATGACGTTGCTACGTTTCTGAACTCACATGACGTACAGATCGACGTATTCATTGACCGGCGTTGCTTCCAACTTCGCCTGGTCCAGCGACACATCGAGGATCGCTTGTTGTTGCTTCGCCGGAAAGCGCCGCGCGAGATTCGTCCTGAACTTCTCGACCAGCAGCGGGATGCCCTCGGCGCGGCGGCGCTTGTGACCGATCGGGTATTCGACAACGACTTCGTCGAACGTCGATCCGTCGGCGAACCCGATTGTCAGCGCGTTCGCAATCGCGCGCTTGTCAGGGTCGTGATAATCCTTCGTGAACTGCGGGTCTTCCACGCATTGCATCGTGTCACGCAGCGCATCGATACGCGGGTCGCGCGCGACTTCGTCTTCGTAGTCGGCGGCCGTCAGGCGACCGAAAATCAGCGGTACGGCGATCATGTACTGGATGCAGTGATCGCGGTCGGCTGGATTGTTCAGTGGGCCTTGTTTATCGATGATGCGGATGGCGGCTTCGTGCGTGCGGATCGTGATCTTCGCGATGTCTTCGATACGCTTGCCGCTTGCGCGCAGCTGCTCGTGCAGCGTCATCGCTGCTTCAGCGGCCGTTTGCGCGTGGAATTCGGCGGGGAACGAGATCTTGAAGAGCACGTTCTCCATCACGTACGACCCGTACGGGCGCTGGAATGTGAACGGCTGCCCCTTGAACAGTACGTCGTAGAAGCCCCACGTTTTCGCGGTCAGCACAGACGGATAGCCCATTTCTCCCGTCTTCGCGATCAGCGCGAGACGTACGGCGCGCGAGGTGGCGTCGCCTGCTGCCCAGGACTTGCGTGAGCCCGTGTTCGGCGCATGGCGGTAAGTGCGCAGCGCATGTCCATCGACAAGCGCCTGCGAGACTGCGTTGATCAGCTCATCGCGCGACAGTCCGAGCAACTGGCCGACCACTGCCGTCGAAGCGAGCTTCACGAGCAGCACATGGTCGAGGCCGACCTTGTTGAACGAGTTTTCGAGCGCGATGCAGCCTTGAATTTCGTGCGCCTTGATCATGCCGATCAAAACGTCTTTCATCACGAGCGGCTTTTTGCCGTTCGCGATGGCGGTGCGCGAGAGCCAGTCGGCCGTCGCGAGAATGCCGCCGAGGTTGTCGGACGGATGGCCCCATTCGGCCGCGAGCCACGTGTCGTTGAAGTCGAGCCAACGGATCATGGCGCCGATGTTGAACGCGGCTTGCACCGGGTCCAGCTGGAACGGCGTGCCCGGCACCTTGGCGCCGTTCGGGACGATCGTGCCGGGCACGATCGGTCCCATCAATTTGGTGCAGGCAGGGTAGGACAGGGCCTCGAGTCCGCAGCCGAGCGTGTCGATCAGGCAGTTACGCGCCGTCTCCAGCGCGAGATCGCTCTCGAGCTTGTGATTCAGCACATAGTCGACGATATCGACCAGTACTGTGTCCGGATCGGGCCGGACGTTGGAGACAGGTGCGGACATCGAGGTTTGTCCTGTTAGGCCCGTGTTACTGAGCCTTGTTGATGGCGTTCGACTGCGTCGGCGCCGGTGCGCCTTGCGTCATGGCGGCCGTCACGCATTCGTCGGCCAGACGCGAGCTGTCCTTGTCCGAGAACAGCATGGCCTTGCTCGGAATCACGACGAGATCCATGCCGCTTGCTGCGTCGTGGAAGCGGTCTGCGCCCGTCGTCGTGTTTTCACGCGGCAGGTTGTAGTTCTTGTTGCCCCAGTGGACTGTCACAATCTGGTCACGCTTCATGTCGCCCTTCAGATCGAACGACAGACCTTCTTTACACGACCACTTTTCCGCACCTTCCGGAATCGGATCGACCTTGGCTTCCTTGGCCGGATTCGGCTTGCGCTTGATCAGGCGCTTGGGTTGCGGCGCCTTCGGCTTGGCCGTGGTGGTCGATTGTGCGAACGCGCTGGGCGCCGTCACCAGCAGCGTCGAAGACAGAGCGCCAATAACGGTAGCGATCAGCAGTTTTTTCATGGGAGAGAACCTTTCTATCTAATTTCAGAGTTTAAACAGTGCACGATTGCAATTTCACAACCGCCGGGGTACTGCACGCGCCCCGAGAGCGCACAGCGGACGCTATTTTCTCCTATTTAGCGCCACGAACTTCAAATTCTCCGGACCGGTGTAATTTGCGCTGGGTCGAATGATCTTGTTGTCGATGCGCTGCTCGATGATGTGCGCCGCCCAGCCGGACGTGCGCGAGATCACGAACAGCGGCGTGAACATGGCCGTCGGCACGCCCATCATGTGATACGACACGGCGCTGAACCAGTCGAGATTCGGGAACATCTTCTTGACGTCCCACATCACGCTTTCCAGGCGCTCGGCGATCTCGAACAGCTTCGTGTTCGACGCTTCTTTCGACAGCTTCTTCGCCACGTCCTTGATGACCTTGTTGCGCGGATCGGAGATCGTGTACACCGGGTGGCCGAAGCCGATCACGACTTCCTTGTTCTCGACGCGGCGGCGGATATCGGCTTCTGCCTCATCCGGCGTCTGATAACGCGACTGGATCTCGAACGCGACTTCGTTCGCGCCGCCGTGTTTCGGGCCGCGTAGCGCGCCGATCGCGCCGGTGATGGCCGAATACATGTCGGAGCCCGTGCCCGCGATCACGCGGCCGGTGAACGTCGATGCGTTGAATTCATGTTCAGCGTACAGGTTCAGCGACACATGCATCGCATCGACCCACGACTTCGGCGGCTCCACACCATGCAGCAGATGCAGGAAGTGGCCGCCGATCGAATCGTCGTCGGTTTCGACTTCGATCCGCTTGCCGTTGTGCGAGTAGTGATACCAGTACAGCAGCATCGAGCCGAGCGAGGCCATCAGCTTGTCGGCGATATCGCGTGCGCCCGGCAGGTTGTGATCGTCTTTTTCCGGCAGCACCGTGCCGAGCACGGAGACGCCCGTGCGCATCACGTCCATCGGATGCGCGGCGGCGGGAATCCATTCGAGCGCGGCCTTCACGTTCGCGGGCAGGCCGCGCAGCGCTTTCAGCTTCTTCTTGTAAGCGGCGAGTTCGGCGACATTGGGCAGTTTGCCGTGCACGAGCAGATACGCGATTTCCTCGAATTCGCTGGCACTCGCGATATCGAGAATGTCGTACCCACGGTAGTGCAGGTCGTTACCCGTCTTGCCGACCGTGCACAGCGCGGTATTGCCCGCCGTCACGCCCGACAGGGCCACGGATTTCTTCGGCTTGAAGCCGCTTGTTGTTCCCGTTGCAGCCGCTTGCGTCGTATCGCTCATTCCAGGAGTCTCCTTGATGTGCCGCTTACTTGTCCTGCTCGTTGTTCCTCGTGCTCTGGCTGAACAGCGCGTCGAGCTTCTGCTCGTACGCGTGATAGCCGATGCGATCGTACAGTTCTTCGCGCGTCTGCATCGTGTCGACGACATGCTTTTGCGTGCCGTCGCGGCGAATGGCCGTGTAAACGTTTTCGGCGGCCTTGTTCATTGCGCGGAACGCCGACAGCGGATACAGCACCAGCGAGACATCCGCGCCGCGTAGTTCCTCGACGGTGAAGAGCGGCGTTGCGCCGAATTCGGTGATGTTCGCGAGAACCGGGACCTTCACGGCCGCCGCGAACTGCCGGTACATGCCGAGTTCCGTCATCGCTTCCGGGAAGATCATGTCGGCGCCAGCTTCGACGCAGGCCATCGCGCGGTCCATTGCCGCTTGCAGGCCTTCGACGGCGAGTGCATCGGTGCGCGCCATGATGACGAAGTCGGGATCGGTGCGCGCATCCACAGCCGCCTTGATGCGGTCCACCATCTCGTCCTGCGTCACGATCGCCTTGCCCGGCCGATGCCCGCAACGTTTCGCGCCAACCTGGTCTTCGATGTGCATCGCGCCCGCGCCGGCCTTGGTCAGCGCCTTCACGGTGCGCGCAATATTGAACGCGGACGGCCCGAAGCCCGTGTCGACGTCGACCAGCAGCGGCAGATCGCAGACGTCGGTGATGCGGCGCACGTCGGTCAAAACGTCATCCAGCGTCGAGATGCCGAGATCGGGCAAGCCCAGCGAGCCTGCCGCGACGCCGCCGCCCGACACGTAAATCGCCTTGAAGCCCGCGCGTTGCGCGAGCAGCGCATGATTCGCGTTGATCGCGCCGACCACCTGCAACGGTTTTTCGGCGGCGACGGCTGCGCGGAACGCGGCGCCCGCGGATGGATTGGCTGTGCTCATGATGCGGACTCCTCGTTCGGCCCGAACAGCGGCGCGGCTTCGGCGGGCACGCTGCGGCCCGTCGTGCGGGCGCGGCGCAGCACCGACCAGTAATAGCGATAGCTGGCGCGATCGTGCAGCGTGTCGTTGTAGCGCGTCGGGCCCCATTGTGCAGACTGCGCGGCGAGCAGGATTTCCGTCGCCGTAACGATTTCTTCGTCGCGCGGCGCGAAGGCCGAGACGATCGCGGGAATTTGCGCCGGGTGGATGCTCCACATGCGCGTGTAACCGAACTCGTTGCGGGCGCGCAGCGCGTCGTTCGCGACGACGCCCATGTCGCGCACTTCCGTCGATACGTTGTGCGACGGCACCTTGCCATGCGCGTGGCAGGCCGCCGAAATCTCGAGCTTGGCGCGCCGCGCGAGCGGGTGATCGAACTGGCCCGGTGAGCGCATGGCGGTGTCGGGAATGGCGCCGTCGTGCGCGGAGACGAAGTCCATCAGGCCGAAGCTCAGCGACTCGACGGCGGGCAGCGCGGCCAGATCGAACACGCGCGTCAATGCGCCATGCGTTTCGATCAGCAACTGGACGGGAACGGGTTTCGCGACGCCGAGTTCGCGCCGCGTGGCCTCGATGAACGCGCACATTTCGGCGGCGTCGGGCACGTTGCGGATTTTCGGCAGTGTGATGAAGGCAGGGGCGCGCTTCGCCGCGCGCAGGATGAGGCGCACGTCGTCGCGCCAGTGCGCGTGGTTGAAGTCGTGAATCCGCACGCCGACGCGGCCGAAACGGTCATGCTCGCTGCCCAGCAGCGACGCGACCAGTTCCGCGTGTTCCGCTTCGCGGCCCACTTGCGCGCCGTCTTCGCAATCGAGCGTGATATCGAAGACAGGCCCCAGCTCCTGCTGCAGAGCGAGCGATTTGAGCATCAGCTTCTCGCTGCCTGCGTAGTGGTCGCAGGCAGGCAGCACAGTGGGCGGCGCTTCGCCGTCAAACAGGACTTCGGCGGGAGTCAATGCGCGCATTGTCGGCGTGTGGGTACTGTTTGGAAATTCTGATTCGGGTGCGTTCTGGTGCCTTGTGACCGTGATATATGACGGTCGGATCAAAACGCGCTCGGATCAGTTGCGAACCCCTGCATGCGCCTGCTGCGCAAACGTCATGCAGGATTCACACGTAAAAAACCGGAACCCGTCGCGCTGCAACGGAGTCCCGGTTGTCTGCATCAGGCGATTAGCCGAGCAGGTGCTGGACGCCTTCGCGCTCTTCGAGCAGTTCGTTCAGCGTGTTGTCCATCTTTTCGCGCGCGAATGCGTCGATCTGCAGGCCTTCGACACGCTTGTATTCGCCGTTTTCGCACGTCACGGCCACGCCGTAGACGATGTCTTCGGGAATGCCGTACGAGCCGTCCGACGGAATGCCCATCGTGACCCACTTGCCGTTCGTGCCGAGCACCCAGTCACGCACGTGGTCGATGGCTGCGTTCGCTGCCGAAGCCGCCGACGACAGGCCGCGCGCTTCGATGATCGCCGCGCCGCGCTTGCCGACCGTCGGGATGAACGTGTTGCGGTTCCATTCTTCGTCGTTGATCAGCTTGGTCAGGTCCTGGCCTTCTGCCGTCGCGACGCGGAAATCCGGGTACATCGTGGGCGAGTGGTTGCCCCACACGACCAGCTTTTCGATCGACGAAACCGGCTTGCCCGACTTGGCAGCCAGTTGCGACAGCGCGCGGTTGTGGTCCAGACGCAGCATGGCGGTGAAGTTCTTCTTCGGCAGATCCGGTGCCGACTTCATCGCGATGTAGGCGTTCGTGTTGGCCGGGTTGCCGACCACCAGCACCTTCACGTCGCGGCTCGCCACTTCGTTCAGTGCCTTGCCTTGCACCGTGAAGATTTCGGCGTTGGCCGACAGCAGGTCCTTGCGCTCCATGCCTTTCGAACGCGGACGCGCGCCGACCAGCAGTGCGACGTCGGCATCCTTGAACGCAACCTTGGGATCGTCAGTGACCACGACACCCGCGAGCAGCGGGAACGCGCAGTCTTCGAGTTCCATCACGACGCCTTTGACGGCGGCTTGCGCTTGCGGCAGGTCCAGCAGTTGCAGGATGACCGGTTGATCCTTGCCGAGCATGTCGCCATTGGCGATGCGGAACAGCAGGGAGTAACCGATTTGACCTGCGGCGCCGGTGACGGCAACGCGCTTTGCGGGCTTAGCCATTGAGAAATCTCCAGGACGATGCGTTGAACGCTAGGGAAAACGCCATTCTATATGCGCGTTAAGCGAAGCGTGGTTTTAGCACGGCGAATTTGCTGCGCGAGCCCTGCGGGCGGTCCGAAGAGGCCCGAAGGCACGCAGCCGGCGAAGCCGCCGTGCCGGGTAATCTGTGCTGCCGAGCGCGGGGATGGGCGGTGCTTGCAGCGAGTAGTGTCATGATAGACGCCACATCAAAGGCCGCTGCATGGCGCGGGCTCCTGCAAACAGCGCGTTTCGGCGGGGCATTGCGGCGCACTTGCCGGTCAATGCGGGGCGAAGCGAAACCTGAACTGCGTGAGGGAACAGCGTGATGCAGGGTGGCCTTTCGGTGCATCATGCTGTTGACATAAAGTGCTGTCAAAAATGCGCGACACAACCCGCAAACCCTTGCTCGACAAGGAGTGTAGGAGTCAGGCGACACAAAGTCAACCGTATCTTATGTCTTATATAAGACATATCTATTGCGGCAAAAAATCTGGACGGCATGAGGCGCTTTGTGTTGAAATGCGCGCATGAATTCGAACCCGGCCAGCACAGCGAACCCTCCCGGCGCGTCCGGCGCGGGCGAGGCTGCGCCTGTCTCGACGCCGGCGCCGTCGCCGACATTCAGTCCTCTCTATCAGCAGATCAAGGCGCTCATTACGCAGAGCCTCGAGTCAGGTGAATGGAAGCCAGGCGAAATCATTCCCAGTGAAGTCGAACTGGCCGCGCGTTACAAGGTCAGCCAGGGCACCGTGCGCAAGGCGATCGACGAGCTTGCCGCCGACAATCTGCTGGTGCGCCGCCAGGGGAAAGGCACCTTTGTTGCTACGCACAACGAAGAGCGTGCGCAGTTTCGCTTTCTCCGTCTTCTCGCCGACGACGGCGCCGAGCATCCGCATATCAGCCGGCTGCTCGAATGCCGGCGCTTGCGCGCGTCGGCGGATATCGCGCGGCAACTGGATCTGAAGCCGGCCGATCCCGTCGTGCTGATCAAGCGTCTTTTGACGTTCGACGGTGAAGACACGGTGCTCGACGAGATCTGGCTGCCGGGTGGCGTGTTCCGCGGGCTGACGCTCGAGCGCCTGTCGGAGTACAAGGGGCCGCTCTACGCCATGTTCGAAACGGAGTTCGGCACGCGCATGATTCGCGCGTCCGAGAAGATTCGCGCCGTCGCCGCGGACCCATCCGTTGCCGATCTTCTGCACGTGCCGACGGGATTTCCGTTGCTGTCCGTGGAGCGCGTGTCCTATACCTATGGTGACCGTCCCGTCGAAGTGCGGCGCGGATGGTATGTCACAACCGGGTATTACTATCAGAACGATTTGAGTTGAACGAAGAAGCGTTGCCGTGGGCTTGCGGCAAGGCTTGCGCGGGCCTTCATGCGCGCTTCGCAGCACGCTCGCCAGAGCAGTGTTACGCTGCAGCGCGAAATGAAAAGGCGCTAAAATTGCGGATTAGTGTGACTACAAGTAGGGGTCTAGCATGGCAGAAGCCGTAAAAAAACCGAGGCCGGAATACCGGAACATCGGTATCGGGCAGATATTGACGGCATACCGTCTTCCTCTCGCGGGGCGGGTGTCGATTCTTCACCGCGTAAGCGGCGGCCTGCTGTTCATCTTCCTTCCGTTCCTGCTGTACCTCTTTGACCAGAGCCTGACCTCCGAGCTGAGCTACGAGGTGTTCAAGGGCTTCCTGTCCAACATCATCGTCAAGCTGATCGTGC